>OFDN01000004.1_pt1 | contig 408718 bp, 384 predicted proteins | sample 1520971 | NCBI WGS metagenome assembly OFDN01 (sample SAMEA94257418, study PRJEB24077) | hot springs metagenome | biome: Aquatic biome; feature: Geographical feature; material: Water | place: India | collected 2012-06-12 | depth 5 m
GGCGCGAGCCACAGCGGGAAGTGCCCGGCGAAGTTCTCGATCAGGATGCCGGTGAAGCGCTCCAGCGAGCCGAACATCGCGCGGTGGATCATCACCGGCGTTTTCTTCTCCGAATGCTCGTCGATGTAGAACGCGCCAAGGCGGCCGGCGAGGTTGAAGTCGACCTGCGTGGTGCCGCACTGCCATTCGCGGCCGATGGCATCCTTCAACACGTATTCGAGCTTCGGCCCGTAGAACGCGCCCTCGCCCGGCTGCAACGCCGTCTTGACGCGGCCGTTCGAGCGCTTCGTGACCTCATCGAGCACGTCGCCCAGCGCCTTTTCGGCCTTATCCCACAGCTCATCGGCGCCGACGCGCTTTTCAGGCCGCGTCGAGAGTTTGATGAAGATGTCCTCGAAGCCGAAGTCCTTGTAGATCGACAGCATCAGATCGTTGATCTTGAGGCATTCCTCCATGATCTGATCTTCGGTGATGAAGATGTGCGCGTCGTCCTGCGTGAAGTGGCGCACGCGCAGCATACCGTGCAAGGCGCCGCTCGGTTCATAGCGGTGCACCTTGCCGAACTCGGCGATCTTGAGCGGCAGGTCACGGTAGCTCTTCAAACCATGCTTGAAGATCTGCACGTGTCCCGGGCAGTTCATCGGCTTGCAGCAGAACACGCGCTCATCGGGCAGCGTGGTCGTAAACATGTTCTCGCCGTAGTTCTCCCAGTGGCCGGAGAGCTCCCAGAAGTGCTTCTCCATCATGTCGGGAGAGTTCACTTCCTGGTAGCCGGCGCGCGCTTGAGCGCGGCGCATGTAGGCGATCAGCGTCTGGAACAGCGTCCAGCCCTTCGGGTGCCAGAACACGGAGCCCGGCGCCTCTTCCTGGAAATGGAACAGGTCCATCTCGCGGCCGAGCTTGCGGTGATCGCGTTTCTCAGCCTCTTCGAGCTGCGTGAGGTAAGCCTTCAGCTCCTCTTCCGTCGCGAAGGCCGTGCCATAGATGCGCTGGAGCTGCGGGTTGTTGCTGTCGCCGCGCCAATAGGCGCCAGCAAACTTCATCAGCTTGAAGGCCTTGCCGATCTGACCCGTCGACGTCATGTGGGGGCCACGGCAGAGATCGAGCCAGTCGCCCTGCTTATAGATCTTCAGATCCTCTCCAGCGGGGATCGCGTCCACCAGCTCGATCTTGAAGACCTCGCCCTTGTCGCGGAAGAACTGCTTCGCCTTTTCGCGCGACCAGAATTCCTTCGTGAACGGCGCATTCTTGGCGATGATCTCCGACATCTTCTTTTCGATCTTCGGGATGTCGTCCGGCTCGAACGGCTGCTGCTTGGCGAAGTCGTAGAAGAAGCCGTTGTCGATGACGGGGCCGATCGTGACCTGCGTGCCGGGCCAGAGCGCCTGCACCGCCTCCGCCATCACGTGCGCGGAATCGTGCCGGATCAGCTCGAGCGCTTCCGGGTCCGTGCGGGACACGAACTTGATCGTCACATCCTTGGTGATCGGATCGGCGAGATCGGAGAGCACGCCGTCGAGGCTCATCGCGACCGTGCGCTTGGCGAGAGAGGGGGAGATCGACTTGGCGATCTCGAGCCCCGTGGTTCCCGAGGCGACCTTGCGACTCTTGCCGTCAGGGAACGTGATCGTAACTTCGGATTGGATGTCCGACATGCTCAGCTCCTCTCACTCGCGGCTTACCAATCCGCGTAAGATTATGGAGCCGGTTAAATCGTCGGATTTCGGAGCGAAGTCAAGTCGGGGCGGGAGCAGAACCCGTTGCGTTCGGCAATTTCCCGCGCCAGGCCGGTGCATCGGGGCGCGCCCCGCGGCGAAATTCTAAAAATCGAAGAAGCTGAAAATCGCGGCGAAAAAGGCGGCGATGGCGGCCAGAATTCCGAGAAGGATGTTCGCGATCATGTCGAACATCGCCTCGAAGGCATCCGAAGCCGAAGCGGCGGCGAGCAGAACGACGGTTCCGCCGGACGCGACGAGCGCAGCCGTCACAGCATTGAAAACCGTACACCACAGCAGCCCGAACAGCAGCGCGCCGATGAGAACGGACGCTGCAAGACGCCGAAGCCAGCCGCTTCCAGTTGTGGGTGCGGCGGACTTCTCCGGCGAGGCGGGCGTCGGCGTGGTCATTGCCGGTCTCCTTGATTCAAGCGGCAGTCCGCGATCAAAGACCCAGTTTGACGCGTGCGCCGCCCACGCGATGTTCCCGATGGAACAAGCGCGACGCGTATCATTCTAGTTCACGCCAAGCTTGGCGAGACCGGCGCGGCTGTCGGTGCTGTTCGGATCGATGGCAAGGGCCGCACGGAAATCGCTTATAGCGGCGTCGCGATTGCCGAGCGCGGCGTGGATGTGTCCGCGCGTGTCCCACACATAGGACTGCTTCGCGAGCAGGCGCACGGCGGCATCGGCATCGGAGAGGGCCTGTTCCGGGCGGCCGGTGCGATAGTAGGTCCAGGCGCGGTTGTTGAAAGCTTCGCCGTTCGCGGCATCGAGGCGGATCGCTTCCGAGTAATCGGAGATCGCCTGCTCCCAGCTTCCCTTGTCGTAATGCACCGTGCCGCGAAGGCTGTGCGCGGCCGGCGTCGGCTTCAGCGCAATCGATGCGTTCAAGGCTTCGAGCGCCTTGTCGAGTTCGTGGCGATCTCGTAGCGCGCGCCCGTTCAGCGTCTGGATCTCCGCAAGCTCGTCGCCCTTGGCGAGCCCGCTCTCGATCAAGGTCTTGCAGGCGACGACGGCGGTGTCGGCGCTGCCCTCGCGGCAGTTCTTCCAGGCTTGCGGCAGCATACGCGCCGCCGACAGAACCGCGGCAGGGTCCGGCGCATGGGCCGGCATGAACTCTAGGCTGCCACCGCCAGCGAGCGGGAGGGTCGAGTTCGGCTGCGGCGTCGACGGAGTTTCCGTGGGCGGCGCGACCGGCGTGACCGTGGTTAGGCGTACATCCCCAGCCGGTGTTGGCGTGTCGGCACCGCCAAAGGGCACACGCGACAGAGCGACCGCGACAAGAAGCAAGGCGGCGGCTCCGGCCAGGGCCGCGGGCTTCCTTGCCAAGTTCAAAAGCGAAGAGGTCCGCGTCGCGTCCGCTCCCGTACCGTGCACATTGGCATAAGACGCGAATTGCTGGTCGGCTTCGAACGGTTCACCTTCGACGGACAGATCCTGGGGCTGGCCCTTGAGCTTGCTCGCGACCGCCTCGCGCACCGTGCGCGAGATGCAGACACCTCCGGGTGTCGCGAGTGCGACCATGCGGGCGACCGCGGTCATGGCTTCCGGCGCCACGTCACCCGCCGCCTCCGCGCCGTTGCACGTCACCTCGCCAATGGTGATACCGAGCTTGAAGTCGAGGCGCTGTGCGAGCGACAGCTGCTTGTTGCGAACGCGCAGCGTCTCCTGAGCGTCGAGGGCGGCGCGCACGGCTTGCACGGCACTTTGAAACTCCGCGACAAGACTGCCTTCCTGCTCGAACGGCAGCAAACGCCCGCCGCCGTGAGTCAGCGTATCAGCGATGATGGCGCGGTACTCGTCCTGGCGCGCACGTGCGGCCGCTGCGTCCTCTGCGAGGGCGCGGCTCAGGCTGGCTCCTTCGGCCATCAGGACGGCAGCGATCCTTCGCTTCACCGCTCACTCCCCGCAATGCGATCCGAATCCATCAGATTTCGGACGCCGGTCTACCATGGGGGCGGTCGCATCCCCACAGGCTGGTTCCGATTAGACCTAAGATTTCGGCGTGAAATTTTGACCGTCGCCCTGCACTTGTCCGCAGCTACCGTCGCAATGACGCCAGCGGCCGTAAAGCCAGGGTGCAAACAGGTGGCGTTCGTGGCGAATGTCAGGGGCGGGGTCGTATCCGGCGCTGCCCCACGGGTGACATCGCGAGAGCCGCGCCAGCGTCAACCAGAAGCCGCGCCAGGCGCCGTTGGTCTCGACCGCATCAAGCGCATATTCCGAGCAGGTCGGCAGATGGCGGCATTCGAGCCCCATCAGCGGTTTCAGCGTCCAGCGGTAGGCATGAATGGGCGCCTTGGCGAGCGCTTTGCTCCAGCTCGTCATCTCAGGCTCGCACCGGTTCGGCGCCCTCCTTATTCAGGCCTCGGCTGCCGTGCTGGGCTCGGCGTGACCGGCTTCTTCGGCCTGGTCGAGGGCTCGCTCGACGGCTTCGAAGATGAGCAGGGTCGATGTATGCCGGTGGGGGTAGTCCTTGACCGGCTGGAGCAGGCCGAGATCCGCCCAGCGTCCTTCTGGGCGCGGTCCGCCAGCTTTCAACATCCGCCGCATGGCGGCCGCCACAGCGCGGAATTCCTTGGGTTCGGTGCCGACGATCTCGCGGCCGACGACGGCGGCCGATGCCTGTCCGAGCAGGCACGCCTTAACCGTCTGGCCGAAATCCGAGATGCGCCCTCCCGCGAGCTTCAGATCCACCTCGATGGTCGAGCCGCACAGCTTTGAATGGGCGCGGGCGGAGACGTCGGGATGATCGAGCCGATGCGCGCGCGGAATGTCCGCGGCCAGCTCGAAAATTCTCTGGTTGTAGATGTCGTCGAGATCCGCCATCGCGCTCTTCCAGCCTTCCGCAACCTGTACTTCCGTTCCTTGCCACGGCGCGCAGGCCCGTCACATCCCTGCTTTCGCCTTCTGCCGCTTTTCGAGCGGCGGCATTCGCCCCTATATAGGGCGTCCCCCTATATAGGGGGTCCCAGGCGGGCATTCGAGTTGCATTGGCGCGACATTCCGTGCCCTTTCCTGGACTTAATGCCCCGAGGTTTTGAGGCCCATGACCAATACCCCCACCGCAGCCAATCCCGCCGATATCGAGCAGGGCTCGCTGTTTCAGCCGAAGTTCGACGCGGACGGTCTGGTCGGCGCCATCGTAACCGATGCGGCCACGGGCGTCGTTCTGATGTTTGCGTGGATGAACGAAGAGGCCCTCAGGCTCTCTCTCGAGACGGGGATCGCCCATTTCTGGAGCCGGTCCCGGCGGAAGCTCTGGCGAAAGGGCGAGGAAAGCGGCAACACGCTTCAGATCCAGGAAGCGCGGGTCGATTGCGACCAGGACGCGATCTGGCTGAAAGTCGCGGTCGCAGGCGATGGAGTGGCCTGCCACACGGGCGCAAAATCCTGCTTCTACCGGACGATCGCGCTCGGCGGGGGAAGCCCGGCCAAGCTCGGGCGCTCCGAGTTTTGAGGCTCAATCCCCGCCCCGCTCCGTTCTGATAATCTCGCCAGAGTGCACCTTTTTTGTCGCCGGTCGGGATCCTGGCGATGAAACTTATGGTGCTCTGCAGCGTTGAAACTTAGCTGCGCTGCAGCGACGATTTATCAAACCGGATCACATCCTTGGTAGGGGGGCTTTAATCGGAATCTGGTAGGGTCCAATTAAGGTTTGAGGGGACCCGCGGCTCGATGTCGTGACAGGTCTCAGGGACACGTCACACCGGCCGAAGTGCCGTTCGTCGGCAAGGCTGGAGAGTGGAGACCGCCATGTCGATCGGCAACGCCACTGCCAACAAGTTCAAAATCGGGCTTGCCCTCGGGGGCGGGGCGGCACGCGGATGGGCACACATCGGCGTTCTTCGCGCGCTCAACAAAGCCGGTATCAAGCCCGACATCATCGCGGGCACCTCGATCGGCGCCGTCGTCGGTGCCTGCGACGTGACAGGGCATCTGGACGAGCTCGAAGATTTCGCACGCGAGCTCACACGGCGGCGCGTGCTCGGATATCTCGACTTCAATCTCTCCGGCACCGGGCTGATCACCGGTCATCGGCTCGGCGAGCGCCTGCACAAGCACCTGGGCGATACGCGCATCGAAGATCTGCCGCGCCGCTTCACGGCGGTCGCAACCGAGATCGGCACGGGACACGAAGTCTGGCTGTCTCGCGGCAGTCTCGTCGAAGCGGTGCGGGCCTCCTATGCGTTGCCCGGCATGTTCCGCCCCGTCAAAGTCGAGGGCCGCTGGCTGTTCGACGGTGCGCTGGTCAATCCGATCCCGGTTTCGGTCTGCCGCGCGCTCGGCGCGCGTTACGTGATCGCCGTGAACCTCAATATCGACATTTCAAATCGCGGCACGATTTCCAACATCAGTCCGATGCCCGGAAGCGATCTCGAGATGGACGAAACACCGCCCGTGACCGGCAAGAACGGCATTGCGGTGCGCCGGCTTCTCCAGCGGCAAGTCCTCGGCAAGGGCGACGACGTGCCCGGCATCTCCACAGTCGTGGTCGACGCCTTCAACATCGTGCAAGACCGCATCGCGCGCTCGCGGCTGGCAGGAGATCCGCCGGATTCCATGATCAGCCCACGGCTGCACGGTATCGGGCTTTTCGATTTTCATCGCGCCGAAGAACTGATCGCGCGCGGAGAGACGGCGGCCAAACGCGAGATCGAGGATCTCGCGCGCGAGCTCAACCTGCGCGAAGTGACCCACGAGGGGCCTCACGCCTCCGCTTAGTCAGCAGCGCTTCACAAACCGAATAAACAAAAAAACGGCGCACCCTAAAGTGCGCCGTCGCTATTTCTTGGCTTCGCAAATCGGCTTTTAGAGCCCGGCTTTCTCGTCTCAGCCCGTTGCGAGATAGTTGCGCATGGCCGAAACTTCCATTTCGACCTCGGCCACATGGAATTTCACGACGTCGCCGATGGAAATAATACCGACCAGGGCGTCGTCCTCGATAACAGGCATATGGCGGAAGCGACCCTTGGTCATGGTCTCCATAAGCTCGTCGATCTCGCTGGTCTCCCGGCACGACACGACGTTGCGGGTCATGACCTCCGAGACCATCAGGCTCAAAGCCGGAGCCCCGCGCTCGGACACCGCACGAATGATGTCGCGCTCGGAGATGATGCCGGCAACGTTGCCGTTCTCGCCTACGACGACGATCGCGCCGATCTTTTTGGTTCCGAGTTTCTTTGCGACGTCGAGAAGCGTGGCATTCGGCCGGACCGTCGAAACGGCTCGTCCTTTCAACTTCAGTATCGATGCGACGTTCATGAACGTATCCTCCCGTTCGCCACCGACCGAGATGCGGCTTGCGCATCTTCCGGACCCGGAGCGAACGTTTTGTTCTTCAGGGTCATCATTGGTCGAGTCTTGAAAACGACTTCGACAATCAAGAGTGATGCAAACCCGCTTCTCGCGCAAGAGTTTCAATGATTGTTTGGTTGCGGAATATCCTTAGAAGAGGAGACGTTATCGAAAAGGCCATAAGTAAAGATCCCTATGACATAACCTCCGAGATGGGCTTCCCAAGCAATTCCAGCTCCGTTTTGTGCACCGCCAAAACCGACAATCGTCAATACGTTCATGAGGACCAGAATTGCACTGGTCAGCAGAATGCGGCGGTCCGTTAAAGCTTCACCCAGCGTCATCAACCGCACAGATCGCGGTGCTTCACGCAAGCGACGGAACCCGCCGGAATCTATTGCGGGAAATAGAAATCTTAAAGTGCCGCCCATCAGGCCGGAGATCGCTCCGGAGGCGCCGATCATCGGCTGCAGCAGATCGCTGTTAGCGAGATAGAACGCTCCGGCGCCGGCAAGGCCGCAAAGCAAAAAGAACAGCAGAAAGCGAAGCGTTCCCGTTCGCTCGGCTACCGCACCGCCGAAGGCGAGTAGCCAGGCCGAATTCAGCGCGAGATGAACCCAATCGCCGTGCACCAACATGTGGGTAACCGGCGAGGTCAACAGCGCCAGCTGGCCGCCGGGCAGCTCGGTGGCCATCTCTCCGTAGCGCGCCGGGATGAACGCCATCGCGAGGACGAACCAGAAGTCGTCGTCGGCCGACAGCAGACTGCGTCCCAGATGGACCGCAACGAGCACAGCCAGCACACCAACGACACATTTCGGGACATTGAAGATCGGCTCGTGGGACGGCACCGTTGGGGTCACGTAAGTCTCCTCTATGGGTCTTCGACCCTTTCAGTGCCGCGGACCGGCCGAAAAACAGGCCAATCCCCTCGAATTAACGACCTGTGCAGGCCGTTGGATCCTGCAGACCTCTCATTGGTCGAGCGCTGACCCTCGTCGTGCATATGGCATGGAAGCTGCTTTTGTCGACGGGAAGGCTCGAACCGGGACTTTTCTATCCCCCCTTCCAGAGCCCCAAACCTCGAGAGCTTCCGCTCTTGAACCGGCGTTGCAGCCCCCTGCAGCGCGGCAGGAGACATGCGTGCTGATGAAACCCGAAATGAAACATGCCGCCTCGCAGGCGCTTTATGCCTACTGGAACGAAGTTCGTGGCAGCCGTCTCGCTCCCCGGCGCCTTGAAATCCAGCCTGCCCGCATCGGCACTTTGCTGCTCGACACCTTCATTCTCGAGCATGGCGGCGGCCACGATTTCCGCTTTCGGCTGGCCGGGACACGCGTCGCCTCGCGGTTCGGGATGGATCTCAGATCCCAGGATTTCCTGAGCTGCTGGAGCGAGGAAGACCGGGATCTTCTCGCCTACCACTTGTCCGCGATCAGCGAACTCGGGCGGGTCGGCCTCTTTACCGGCGAAGCCAAAATCGCATTCGATCCTGCGGGGCGCGAGCGGCCAGAGCCGCGCCTATTCGAGTTGCTGGTGCTTCCGCTCGTCCATACCGGACAGGCGATCGACCGCTTCCTTTGCCTGCTGGTTCCGCTCGACGAACCGGCAACCTCACCGGAACGCAGAATTCAAGGGCTCAAGCTGCTCGCGGCCGAAGCCATCTGGCCCAACGGGGTATCAGAAGATTCCCGTCGCTTCGACGATCGGCAGCTTCCGCTCGATCCCCAGGTCCGCCATGCCCGTATCGTAAGGCAAGGGCGCCGCCAGTTCAGGGTTTATGAAGGCGGCCGCATCGACGAGCGGCCAGAACCGGCCACGGCCGAGCGGCTCTGATCCGGCCTCCGCCAACGAAGCGGCCCAACTTTTTTTTGCCCGATACCTTGTTGTCGATACCGTGCGGCCCCGGCGCGTGACCTACGCGGCGGGGTCTATTGCATTCCCCACCCTTTAATTTTCAAGCGCGCAGCTTGCGCATGAAACCTTGGCCCGGCGCTCCGCGTTTTCTCTCCACGCGCGGCGCTGACGTGCGGCTTTGGATCACCGGTTAGTCGTTCATTAAGTCTGTTGTTCCAATATGGGACTTCATGAGCCGCAACCGGTTGTAATGCCGTTTCGAGGCCGTGGAGGACGTACGCACGTTTCTGCCTGGGACTTGTCATGTCAACTAGTTCTGCCAGCACCCTCAGAACATCTATCAGGCTCGACACGCGGATCGTACCCGATCGCCGCCGGCATCGGCGTTTTTCCCTTGCCTTGCTCGGCCGCTTCATGCGCGCCAGCAAGCAAGAGTTTCCGTGCCGCCTCAATGACATTTCCGTCGGCGGCGCCTCTGTCATGGCGCCCGTCGATGTCGAGATCGGAGAGCGGATCGTCGCTTATTTCGATGAGATCGGCGGGCTTGAGGGCGTCGTCGTCCGGACATTCGAAGGCGGCTTCGCAATCAGCTTCAAGGTCACCCAGCACAAGCGCGAGAAGCTCGCTGCTCAGATTACCTGGCTGGTCAACAAGGAGGAGCTCGGCGGAAGCTTAGGACGTCGGCACAAACGCTTCGACGTGGTGAATAAAACGTCAACGCTCAAGCTCGCCGACGACACATCCGTCGATTGCCGCGTGCTCGACGTCTCGCTTTCCGGCGCCTCGATCGAAACCGAGGCCCGCCCGCCAATCGGCAGCGATGTGATGTTCGGGAAGTTGCGTTGCAGGGTCATGCGCTACCACGACCGCGGTATCGGCGTGCAATTCCTCGATATTCCGGACCCGGAAGCATTGCGGCGATATTTCGGCTGACGAGCGAACGGGCGGTGTCTCCTGTGGAACTACAGTTTAGCTCAAATTTTGCTCGATTTCTGGCGGCGTACTTCAGAGGACCACGACGTTTGTCGCGTACGTTGGTCTGCGTAAGAGGGACAGTAGGGGTAGTGAGTATGAAGCGTTTCGTTGTCTGCTTGGCCAGTGTCCTGGCGGGATTTGTGGGAGCGACCAGCGCGTTCGCAGATCACTCCATGTCCCGCTCCGCAAACGGCGTCTCTCCGTTCATGCGGGTGTACGGCCCCTCGCAGCCGCCCTACGGGTTCGTCCGGTTCTGCGAAAGCCACCCTGTGGATTGCGCGCCCCAGCGTATCGAGGACGTTCGCTTCCAGCCGACACCCGAGCGTCTTTCCGAACTCGACGAAGTCAATCGCTGGGCCAACCACATCATCGCGCCGGCAACGGACCAGGAAATCTACAACGTCAGCGAATATTGGACGTATCCGGTCGACCGCGGCGATTGCGAAGACTATGCGCTCCTGAAGCAGAAGATCCTGCTCGAGCGCGGCTGGCCGAAGAGCTCGCTGCTGCTCACCGTCGTGCGCGACGAAAAGGGCGAAGGACATGCCGTGCTCACGGCCCGGACCGCGCAGGGTGATTTCGTGCTCGACAACAAGGTCGACGACGTCCGCCTCTGGAATGCCTCGGGCTACTATTTCATCATGCGCCAGTCGTATCTCGATCCGCGCGTGTGGGTTTCGCTCGATGCCAACGATCGGTCGGTTCCCGATGCTATCGCCGGTGTTCGCGAAGGCCACTAGCCCCTCGCACGCACGTTTGCCTTCCGTCACCTTCACTGCCGTTTGACTTCGAGCCCGGTACCCTGCCCTGCCCCCCCACCGGGCTCACCTCAGAGCCGGACGCGATCCCCCCTCGCGTCCGGCTCGACTTTTTTCGAGACGGCCGTTGGAGCTTTCGAGCGGGTTCGATAGGTGGTGATCGCGGGCAATCGAGCTCAGCGCGCTGGCGAAGTCAGGGTGGGCGAACTCAGGGCGCGGGCTTGAAGCCGGCCTTATAGCGCTTCCAGTTCGCCACATAGCGGCCGGCGCCGCGGCCGAAACGGGCAACGTCCTCGTCCGTCAACTGGCGCACGATCTTGCCAGGCGAGCCGATCACCATGGAGCGCGGCGGGATGACCTTGCCTTCGGCGATCAGCGTATTGGCGCCGATCAGGCACTCCTCGCCGATGGTCGCGCCATTGAGGATGATCGAGCCGATACCGACGAGACTGCCGCGTCCAATGGTGCATCCGTGCAGCATGACCATGTGGCCGATCGTGCAATCCTCGCCGATGGTCAGCGGATAGCCGGGATCGGTATGCAGCACGCAGCCGTCCTGCACATTCGAGCGGGCGCCGACGCGGATCAGCTCGTTGTCGCCGCGCAGCACCGCGCCGAACCAGACGCTTGCGTCGGTCTCGATTGCGACCTTGCCAAGCACGACCGCGTTGGGCGCCACCCAATAGCTTCCGTCGGCCGGCGTTTCGACGCTCGTGCCATCCAACTCATACAGCGCCATACTGATGCCCTGCCGCAGCTTTTCGTGATGTCGTCTTGTCGTGCGTCCTCGATTGCCGTGGCTCGGATCGGAGCCACGAGAGGAGCGGGCGCTTACGCTTCCTCGAGGTCCATCTCCAGGATGGCCATCTGGAACTGGTAGGACACCTCGCCGTCCTCGTCCTCGCGGAAGAGAATGGCGACGAAATCTTCACCGATATAGACCTCGGCCGAGTCATCCTTCTTGGGACGCGCGCGAACCGTGAGGTTCTTGGTTCCGAACGTCTTCCTCAGATAGGTCTCAAGACGGGCAAGTTCGTCCTTCTTCACGTCGTGCTCCTTTTTGCTCGTCACAGCATTGCGTAGTCGTCAGGTCCCATCCCGGAATCGGTGGGATCGAACGTTTGATCCATCGTGCGCCCGGGGGCAGGCGTTCCGGCCGGCCCGACAACGCGCGCAGGCACGCCGGCGACCGTCACGTGCGGTGGTACATCGGCCAGCACCACACTGCCCGCGGCAATGCGCGAGCAATTGCCGACATGAATGTTGCCGAGCACCTTCGCGCCGGCGCCGATCAGCACGCACGATCCGATCTTGGGATGGCGATCGCCGGTTTCCTTGCCGCTGCCGCCGAGCGTGACGGCGTGCAGCAGCGAGCAGTCGTCACCCACCGTGGCCGTCTCGCCGATCACGACGCCGGTGGCGTGATCGAGCATCAAGCCTTTGCCGAGGCGGGCGGCCGGATGAATGTCGACGGTGAACATGCGCGAGGACTGGCTCTGCAGGTAGAATGCGAAATCGCGACGGCCCTGGCGCCACAGCTCATGAGCGAAGCGGTAGGTCACGAGGGCGTGGAAGCCCTTGAAATAGAGAAACGGTTCGAGGTAGCGCGTGCAGGCCGGATCGCGATCGAGGACGGCCGAGAGATCGGCGCGGAAGGCTTGCCCCAGCGCCGGCTGAGACGCAGCGACATCACGAAAGGTGTGCACGATCAGCGCCGCGTCGACATCGGCATGGCCGAGGCGTTGGGCGATGCGATGGATGATGGCTTCTTCGAGATGATCGTGGCTTGCGACCGTCGCGTAAATGAAGCCCGTCAGTGCGGGTTCGGCCGCCATGGCGGCGTCGGCCTCGCTGCGAAGCGCGCGCCAGATCGGATCGGCTTCCGCGCGCAGCGGGACGGCCTGACGCTCGGCCTTGCCGGCCCCCGTATGCTTGGCGCTGCTCATATCCGTTGCTCCTTGTCACCTCGCGAGCCAGCATAAGACAGGCCACGGCTGCGGGGTGGACGCCAACAAGACCGGCCCTCGTGAACGGACCGATCGGGGCTGCATTATACGATCACTCCGGCTCCGCCGTCAGATGGATCGTGGCCCAAATTCGAAGTACGGGGTATCGGTGCGGACGCATCCCGTCAATCTAAACCTCCGCCCGTGCCTCATCGCCATTTGTCCAAGGCCCGCCCCGAGTTGCAGAGGGAGGCTTGGCCGGCTCTTGAGGCTTGCCGCCACGTTGCAAGGGGCGGCAACTGCCGCCAATCTAGGCTATCGCGGCCCTGCATTTCCGCCTCTCTGCTATACGCTCTCGGGCCATCGAAAGGACCTCCCGCATGACCGACACGGCCACCGCCCCGGATCTCACGCTCGAAATCGACGGTCCGATTGCCTGGATCGTGGCCAACAATCCCGAGCGGATGAACGCCTATACGGCCCGGATGTGGGCTCGCATTCCCGAGCATGTGCGGGCCGCCGAGGAAGCACCTGGCGTGCGGGTGGTCATTCTGCGCGGCGTGGGGACACGCGCGTTCTGCGCGGGCGCCGACATCTCCGAATTCGAAAGCGCCCGGACCGGCGCCGCGGCGGCCGACTACGACCGGCTGAACCACGAGGCGTTCTCGGCGCTGCTCTCGATGACCAAGCCGGTGATCGCCATGATCCACGGCTTCTGTCTCGGCGGCGGGTTCGGCATTGCCGCCTGCGCCGACTTGCGACTTGCCGACCACAAGGCGCAGTTCTCGATCCCCGCAGCCAAGCTCGGCCTCGGCTACAATCCCCGCTGGGTGCCGCCACTGCTTGCGCTGGCGCCACCCGCCTTCCTCAAGGAGATGCTGTTCACCGGACGGCGCTTCTCTGCCGCCGAAGCCGAGCGCATCGGTCTCGTCAATACGACGGTCGAAACCGACAACCTCGAAATCGCGGTGCGTACGCTCGCCAACGAAATCGCATCGAACGCGCCGCTTACGGTGAGGGCCGCGAAGCTCACCATCGACGAACTCGTTCGCCATCCGGAAAATCCGGACCATGCCGAGCTCGATGCGGCCGTCGAGGCCTGCTTTACCAGCGGCGACTACGAGGAAGGACGGCGCGCCTTTCTCGAAAAGCGCAAGCCGGTGTTCACCGGACGCTGAGATCGGGCGTGCGCCAGGGCATCCTGCTCGCACGCCTATTCCGCGCGATTTCGAAAATTTTCTTTCGCTACGTCGCCCGCATTGCAGCACGCAGCGGCGCGCCCGCATTTTGGGGCAAATTTTTCGCTCGCCGTGTGTGGAACGCCGCGTCTCATGATGCGCTGCACGATTGTTTTCGCTTGGCACGGAACAATTTTGCCGAATACTTCATTTGTCCCGGGCGGATGTCCTGCCTTTAGCGGGACCGCTCGTGACACTGTTGTCGTGTTGTGTAGTTCCCCCCGAGCCGGCTCAGCCGGTCTCACCTTGTAGGCCGGTTCTGCCGGTGGTTTTTCGGTTTGGAGGCAACGATGGACCTGACCACGCGACTGAACGTTCTCGCCGCACTGGTGTCCTTCGGTTTCATCGCTGCAATCGTGATCGGCATGGTTTGAGCCCCTGTCGCCGGACCTGACGGTCGAAACGATTCAGCTCCCGTCCGCTTCCCCCCGACGCGGACGCTCAAAAAGAAAAAGGCGCGAGACCTCAGGTCCCACGCCTTTTTTTTATGCATTTTCGACGGCGATTAGCGCTTCAGGTGATAGCCCAGAATGGCGCCTGCCAGTACGGCGTACTCCGCCCGCACGCGGCCCCACGGAATTTCCGAAAGCAACGGCAGCTGCGGACCCCACGTCCAAAGCACGGCGGCGATAAGACCCAGTCCCAGCGCCCAAGACAGCGTGTGGCTCGACGGCGCGCCGACATCCTTCAGCACCTGCGCCGCGATGACACCGATCAGGAACACGACGATGGCCGCCGCGACGGCGAAAATGAACAAACGAAAATCGCCAATTTTAATAAAGCCCATAATGGCCTGGCTGCCGAACCAGCCAAGAACGATCTGGAGCAGCAGTAGTACGAGACGTCCAAGCATATGAAATCTCCCCCAGTTTGCTGTCGGCTTTGTATGCCGGTGAAACACCGCGCACCCCAACCCCACCGACGCGCCTGTGCTCTAAAAGTTTAGAGCACGATTCATGTGTCAAAATCACACGAACCGACGCGTTCCTCGTCTAGCACGAAGATCCGTATTTCGGAACAAGGGATTGCGCTGAGAGGCTCAGTCCGCGCGGCGCGCCGTCGTGAAGAAATAGCCGGCCATCGCCGCCGCGACCGGCGCAAAGGTGAAGAGGTGCCCGGCGAATTCCGATTGTGCGGCCGTCGGCGCAACGAAAACGATCGCAGCGGCCGCGGCGATGATCGCGAACGAGACGGCGGCTACGAGCGAGAGAAGAGAGGGGGGCGCAATCGTCGGCGTGATGCGCGATCCGATGAAGGCGCCGATAAGAACGATCACAGCCGCGACAGCGGCGACGATGTAATAGTATGCGGGGCCGAATTCGAAGAACATTCCGACGAGATTTGGCGCGGCAATCCACGCGGCTGCAGCCTGAGCCACGGCAAGATTCACGAACGGCATGGCCTTCCCCCCAAATCGCACACGACACCCTGCGGGCCCTTCGCTATCGCGGAAGGCGTCCGCCCCGCTTTTCTATGCCACGTTTCCCGCGCCCTCGACAGGGTGCCACGAGACGCGCGCGTCAGGCGGCGTTGTTGCGGGCCGAGACGGCATCGTAGTTGAGCACAGGTGCCAGCCACCGCTCGGCTTCCGAGACGTCCCAGCCCTTGCGGCGCGCATAATCCTCGACCTGATCGCGTTCCACCTTGCCGACGCCGAAGTACTGGCTCTCGGGGTGCGAGAAGTAGAGGCCCGACACGGCCGCGCCCGGCCACATGGCATAGCTCTCGGTGAGCTGAATACCTGTCTCGGCTTCGACGTTCATGAGGTCCCAGATCGTTGCCTTTTCGGTGTGGTCGGGCTGGGCGGGATAGCCGGGGGCCGGACGGATGCCCTGGTACTTTTCCAGGATGAGATCGTCGTTAGTCAGCTTCTCAGCAGAGGCATAGCCCCACAGCTCGCGGCGCACCTTGGCGTGCATCGCCTCGGCGAAGGCTTCGGCCAAGCGATCGGCCAGCGCCTTCATCAGGATGCGGCCGTAGTCGTCGGTCGCCTTGAAGTGCTCGTTCAAGGCCACTTCCTCGCCGATGCCAGTCGTCACCGCAAAGGCGCCGACATAATCGGCGAGCTTGGTCGCCTTCGGCGCCACGAAATCGGCAAGCGCGATGTGAGCGCGATCGCGGGTGGGATCGCGTGCGATCTGCTGGCGCAGCGTAAACAGCTTCGCACGCTCCTTGGAGCGGGTTTCATCGGCAAAGAGCGCGATGTCGTCGCCCTCGCTGTTGGCCGGCCAGAAGCCGACGATGCCATTTGCCGTCAGCCACTTGCCGGAGACGATGCGATCGAGCAGCACCTTCGCGTCAGCGAAGAGCTTGCGCGCCTCGACGCCGACCTTGTTGTCGTCGAGGATCGCCGGATAGCGGCCGGTCAGCTCCCAGGTCTGGAAGAAGGGTGTCCAGTCGATGTAGGGAACGAGGCTTCCGAGATCGAAATTCTTGAACGTGCGCGTGCCGAGGAAGCTCGGCTTCGGCGGCGCGTAAGACGACCAATCAATCTTGACCTTGTTGGCCCGCGCCGCAGCAAGCGTGATGCGCTGCTTCTTGGCTTCGTTCGCGAGATGCGTTTCGCGCACCTTCACATATTCGGCCTTGATGCCATCAACGTAAGTCTTGCTTTCGGTTTCCGACAGCAGGTTTGAAACAACGCCAACCGCGCGGCTCGCATCGAGCACGTAAATGGCCTGGCCGTTGTTGTAGTTGGGGCTGATCTTGACCGCGGTATGCACACGGCTCGTGGTGGCACCACCGATCAACAGCGGCACGGCAAAGCCTTCGCGCTCCATCTCGGCCGCCACGAAGCACATTTCATCCAGCGACGGCGTGATGAGGCCCGACAGACCGATGATGTCGGCCTTCTCGCGCTTGGCGGTTTCTAGAATTTTCGCGGCCGGAACCATCACGCCGAGGTCGATCACCTCGTAGTTGTTGCACTGAAGGACGACGCCGACGATGTTCTTGCCGATGTCGTGCACGTCACCCTTGACCGTCGCCATCACCACCTTGCCGGCGGCCGGCATCTGATCGACGCCCGACAGCCGCTTTTCCTCTTCGAGGAACGGTTGCAGATAGGCCACCGCCTGCTTCATCACGCGGGCGCTTTTCACGACCTGAGGCAGGAACATCTTGCCCGCACCAAACAAATCGCCGACCACGCTCATGCCGGCCATCAACGGACCTTCGATGACTTGCAACGGCTTCGGCAACTTCTGGCGGGCTTCCTCGGTATCGGCCTCGATGAAATCGGTGATGCCGTGGACGAGCGAGTGCGTGAGCCGATCCTCGACGCTTCCTTCGCGCCAGGTGAGATCCTTCTCCTTGGCCTTGGCGCCCGAGCCGTCGCCCTTGAAGCGGGGTGCTGCTTCGAGCAGTCGGTCGGTGGCGTCGGGACGGCGATTGAGGATCACGTCCTCCGAAAGCTCGCGCAGCTCGGCGGGAATGTCGTCATAGAGCGCGAGCTGACCCGCGTTGACGATGCCCATGTCCATACCGGCGCGGATCGCGTGATAGAGGAACACGGAGTGCATCGCTTCGCGCACCGGCTCGTTGCCGCGGAAGGCGAACGACAGGTTCGAGACACCTCCCGAGATATGCACGAGCGGCATCTTCTCCTTGATCTGGCGCGTAGCCTCGATGAAGGCGATGCCGTAGCCGTTGTGCTCCTCGATGCCGGTCGCGACCGCGAAGATGTTCGGATCGAAGATGATGTCCTCGGGCGCGAAGCCGACCTTCTCGGTCAGGAGCTTGTAGGCGCGCTCGCAGATCGAAACCTTGCGCTCGATGGTGTCGGCCTGGCCCTGCTCGTCGAACGCCATGACCACCACGGCGGCACCATAGCGCTGCACCTTGCGGGCTTGCTCAAGGAAGGCTTCCTCGCCCTCTTTCATGGAGATCGAGTTGACGATCGGCTTACCCTGCACGCACTTCAAGCCCGCCTCGATGACGGTCCACTTGGAGCTGTCGATCATGATCGGCACGCGTGAGATGTCGGGCTCGGAAGCAATGAGGTTCAGGAACGTGGCCATCGCCTTCTCGGAATCGAGCAGGCCCTCGTCCATGTTGACGTCGAGCACCATGGCGCCGGCCTCGACCTGCTGGCGCGCAACCGCGAGCGCGGCCGCGTAGTCGTTCGCCTCGATGAGCTTTCTGAACTTCGCCGAGCCGGTGACGTTCGTCCTCTCGCCGACGTTGATGAAGGATTGCGCTGCGGAGGATGTCATCACGTCGAATTCCGGGTTGAATTGGCCAAAGACAGACAAATGAGTTGTTTCATGCGAAGGCGAGCCAGCCCTTGATGGCAAGCCCGCGGAACATGGGGGTCAGACGTTCAAAGCCCGCGTTGGTCAGGAGTTCTTCTTCACGCTCCTCAGAGACCACCGGGACTTTCTTGAAATTCTCGCCGTTGCTCACGGCATGAGCTTCCGGGACACCATTCCGGATGGCATGCCGAATCCAGATGCGCCGCAAGAGTTCGGTTCTCTCTTCGCCGGCAACGCCGACGCCGTCAACGATCGCGAGCGGCGCGCCCGGCTTCATGCGCGCATGGATGTCCTTGAGGAATGCCAGTTTTGCGCCATCGTCCGGCACGAAGTGAGCCGTCAGGATACATGTCGCAGCGTCGAAATGCTTGTCGTCCAACCGGTCAATGGTTGTGACGTGAAGCTCGCTGCGGGCGCCGACTGGCGTGTCGGCCAGGCGGCGGCGGGCCAGGTCGACCATGGTTTCGTTGGTATCGACACCGACGAACGACCAGTCCGGATTGTTCCGACCAAGACGCAGGAGCTCCTCGCCCCCGCCTGCGCCGAGCACCAGAATTCTGGCTGGCCCCGGTGGCAAAAGCTCCAGAAGCGACGCCTCGACGATCACGAATATCGCCTGCCGGCCGGGAACGAACTGCTCGGCCAGCTTCGCATAGTCGTCAAGGTCGGGGGGCTTATGACCCTCTGACTTCATCACCGTCATTCGCTCACCCATGCACGAAGGGCTCGAGGCCGGAGAGGCGCATTTTCGGTGCGATCTCGGGGATCGGGCGCGGCTTGTGCTTGGCGACGTGCTCGGCGATGTGCTGGATGTGATCGGGGGTCGATCCGCAGCAGCCGCCGATGATGTTGATCAGCCCATCCGCAGCCCACGGCTCGGTGGCGCAGGCCATATCGTCCGGCGTTTCGTCGTAGCCGCCCATCGCGTTCGGAAGCCCCGCGTTCGGATAGGCCGAGATGCGGACGTCGGCAACGTGCGAGAGTTCCGCCAGGTATGGGCGCATCAGGTCGGCACCCAGCGCGCAGTTGAGGCCGATCGAGAACGGCTTCAGGTGGCGCATGGAATACCAGAAGGCTTCCGGCGTCTGCCCCGAGAGCGTGCGCCCCGAGCGATCGGTGATGGTGCCCGAAATCATGACCGGCAGCGTCACGCCGACCTCGTCGAACACCTCGAGCGTCGCGAGGCCTGCGGCCTTGGCGTTCAGGGTGTCGAAGATGGTCTCGATCAGGATGATGTCCGAGCCGCCTGCGATGAGAGCCTTGACCTGCTCCTTATAGGCGTCGCGTAGCTCATCGAAGCTCACGTTGCGGAAACCGGGGTTGTTGACGTCCGGCGAGATCGACGCGGTGCGGTTGGTGGGACCGACGGCGCCGGCCACGAAACGCTGCTTCTCCGGCGTGAGCTTGTTGTATTTGTCAGCCGCCGCGCGGGCGAGCTTCGCGGCCTCGACGTTGATCTCATACGACAGGTCCTCCATGCCGTAGTCGGCCATGGAGATCCTCTGCGCATTGAACGTGTTGGTCTCGATGATGTCGGCGCCGGCCGCGAGATACTGCTCGTGGATGCCCTGTATGATCGCGGGCTGCGTGAGCACCAGAAGATCGTTGTTGCCCTTGATATCGCGCGGCCAGTCCTTGAAACGGGCGCCGCGATAGCCGGCCTCGTCCAGCTTGTGGCGCTGGATCATGGTGCCCATGGCGCCGTCGATGATGAGAATGCGCTCCGAGGCGGCTTTCTCCAGCGCTTTCCAGCTTTCGATCTTCTTCATTGTGTGCACTCGAATTCTTCTGACGTGGACGATTTCAGCTTGCGGCCTTGCGTTGCTCGAGCGGCGCGACCTTGAGCGGCCGCAGCCCGAGAAGGTGGCAGATGGCGTAGACGAGATCGGCCCGGTTCAACGTGTAGAAGTGGAAGGTCTTGATACCCTGATCGACAAGGTCCATCGCCTGCTCGGTGGCGACCGCCGCCGCTACCAGATGGGTGGTTGCCGGGTCGTCGTCGAGCCCCTCGAAGCGGCGTGCAAGCCAGGCCGGCACGCTGGCGCCGGTTCTCACGGCAAAACCGGCGACCTGGCGGAAGTTATGAATCGGCACGATGCCCGGCGTGATCGGCACCCAGATGCCGGCTCCGCGCGCCCGCTCCAGAAAGCGCAGATAGTGCGTGTTGTCGAAGCCGAATTGCGTGATGATCCGATCGGCGCCGGCATCGACCTTGGCCTTCAGGTTGTCCATATCGGCCACGAGCGACGTGCTCTCGGGATGCTTTTCCGGATAGCCGCCGACGGAGATCTCGAAGTTCCCGATCTTCTTGAGGCCAGCGACGAGATCCGCGGCGTTGACGTAACCGCCCGGCGTTGGCGTGTAGCGCTGTCCGACTCCGCCTGCGGGATCTCCGCGCAGGGCCACGATGTGGCGAACTCCGGCGTCCCAATAGGCCTGCGCGACAGCATCCACCTCCTCGCGCGTGGCATCCACGCAGGTGAGATGTGCTGCAGGCCGCAGGGCGGTCTCTTTGATGATGCGCGCGACCGTCGTGTGCGTGCGCTCACGTGTGGAACCACCCGCGCCGTAGGTCACGGACACGAACTCGGGGCAGAGCGGCGCGAGGCGGCTGATGGCCCCCCACAACGCCTCTTCCATCTTCTCGGACTTGGGCGGGAAGAACTCGAACGACACGTCGATCTCACCAGCACCGAGGAGGCGGCTTTTTCTTTCATTGGCTGGAGGTGTCATTGGCTTATCCGTTCCAGTTTTTGTGGTTTTGACGTTGGCGCTGCGGTTTCCGGCCTGCGGGCGAGCCATAGCGAAACCGTCAGCTGCTGGCGATCATCGTGGGCTTCCGGTTCGAGCGTCCGCACCTCGACACCGGTCAGTCCCTGCTCTTCGAGCCACGTCTTTACTTGGTGCGCATCGAAGCCGAGCCGCTCGTGGGCATGGCGCTCGCGCAGGACTTCGATCTCGTGCGGGGCGAAATCCACGATCAAAAGCCGGCCGCCCGGTGCGAGGATCCGCGCCGCTTCGCGAACGGCATGAGCGGGCTCCGAAAGATAGTGCAGAACCTGATGCATCACGACCCCGTCAGCGACGCCGTTCGGCAGGTTCAGGTCGTATATATCGCCATGACGGACCTCAGCGTGAGCGAAGTCCGGCGTGTTGAGCTTGCTTGCCGCATAGGCCAGCATCGATTTGTTGACGTCGAGGCCGATGCCGCGCTCGTAGCGATCGGCAAACATTTCCAGCATCCGGCCGGTTCCGGTGCCTAGGTCGACGAAGACCTTAAACGGGGCGCCGGCCAGAGCATCCGCAATGGCGCTTTCGACCGACGTCTCCGACACATAAAGGGCGCGGATGCGATCCCAGTCGGCGGCATGTTGACGGAAATAGGATTGCGCCACCGCTTCGCGCTCGCGCTTCAAGGCCTCGGCCCGCTCGCTGTCGCGGCGCAGGCCAGGATCGCTGGTATCGACCGTCTCGAGAATGCGGCGCACCAGCTTGCCGCCCTCGGAGCGATCGGAAACATGGAAATAGACCCAGCTTCCCTCGCGGAAGCGCTCGATCAGGCCGGCTTCGGCCAGAAGCTTCAGATGGCGGCTGATGCGCGGCTGGCTTTGGCCCAGGATCTGCGTCAGGTCTTTGACGTTCAGCTCACCGGCCGCCAGCAACAGCAGGATCCGCAGGCGCGTCGTCTCGGCCGCCGCCTTGAGCGCCGCTACCAGATCCTGTGTGTCGAGAATCCCTGACATCTGCCGGTCCACCTTTTGGATCGGAACATATAAAGATATGTTTATGTGTCAAGATGGATTTACGTATGGGACGGCCGATCATACCTGAGTAACCATGTCGTAAGCCCGATGCCCTATGGTTGCGGGCTTGGCGTGTTTTTCGCGGGGGGCGAATTTTCCATGCACGGCACTGAGTTCGATCAGCTTTCAACCTTCCATCCGGCCCTTTCCGATCCCCCCTCCCCCATCGTGCTCGAGCAGGCCGCCGAAGGATCCGGGCGGTTCGTGCTGCTGGCCGTTCTTTGCCCCATTTTGCTGGCCCTCATGGCGCCGTTCTGGCTGGTATTGACCCACATCGTGTCGGACCCGGCCGCCCGGGCACTCGTAGCCGGCCGGCCGTTTTTGGCTGTCCAGCTCGGGCTCGGCCTGTTCCTTCTGGGCTGGATTTTCGGCTGGCCGCTGGTGAATCTGGCGCGAGGCGCGCTTCGCCGCCGGGTCGTCACCATCGAAGATGGCCGCGTCAGCAGCAAGGAATCCGGGCTATTCGGGAGAAAGAGCGGGTGGAGCGAACCGCTCATCGCGTACGCTGGGCTCACCCGGCGCGTTCGCAGTTCTCTTTCGGGATCCCGGCAGGAGCTGGTGCTGGTGCACCAACGCCCCTCGCGGTCCGTGATTTTGCAGCGCGCGCCGCAGATTTCTCAGGAAACGGTCGAGCACGCGGCGCGACTTTTCGCCCTTGCCGAAATTCCGTCGCGGGAGGCCGCTAACTTCACCCCCTTACATGGGCATTTCCGTCTTGCCGAGCCTCAAACCCGACTTTCTGCAGCCTAGACTTACGGTTGTGAGGCTTTGACTAGACGGCGCCAGCGTGCTGAATGAGGGAACGCGGCCGGTTGGGCCTCAGGGGGCTCGGCCACGCTCGAAAAGCGGAGCTAAGTTTGATGACGTCGGTTTGCCAGCGCTCGGTTCATTTCGGAAGCGCTTTCAGGATTAGTGCAGCAGCAATCCTTTCGTTGGTGATGCTAACGGCAGGTTCGCTCAACGCGTCCGCCGAGACGCCGGCGGGCTACATGCAGCGCGTCGCGAACCAGCTCATCGCCGCCCAACGCTCCGGATCCGAATCCGATTTCGCGACGACCGTCCGCAGCCATGCCGACGTTCCCGCGATTGGGCTCTCGGCGCTCGGCTCCTATGCGCAGACGCTCTCGAAAGCAGACCGGCCGGCCTACTACAACGGCATGATCAGCTTCATTGCGCGCTATGCCGCCAAGGAGGCGCCGAAATATCCGGTCGCCCGCGCCATCATGGTCGGGCAAACCAAGGAAACCGCCGCCGGCATCTACGTCGACAGCCGTGTAACGCTGGTCTCGGGCGAGAGTTACGATGTGCGCTGGCGTCTGGTGCGCCGCGGTGGCGTGTTCAAGGTTCGCGATGCGGAAATCATCGGCTTCGAGATGACCTCGTTCCTGAACACACTGTTCCAGAACTTCATCTCCGAGAACGGCGGCAACCCGCGTACGCTGGTGCTGGCGCTCAACCGCTAAATCTCACGCTGGGGCCGCTGTGAGCGGATCTTGCGCAGTGTGGCGCGATCTTCGCGCTCGCGAAGCGCAGATTGGCTTTGCCAAACATGCGCTGCGGGGCAAACTCGGGTTAAAGTTCAAGGCTCGGCGCCGATTCTGATGCGTTCGGACACTGCGTCCGAGGCAGAGCCGGCCTCACCTTCCCGGAGTTGCCATGAAACCCGATACGCCCCGCACCCACCGCCTCAAGGACTATCGGCCTCCGGCTTATCTAGTCGATCATGTCGACCTAGATTTCGCGCTCGATCCCACGCGGACGGAGGTTCGCGCCGCGCTCAAGATCCGGCGCAACCCGGCTGCCGACACGCCCGCGGGCAAGGCGCTGATCCTCGATGGCGAGCAGCTCGAACTCGGCGCGCTCGCGATCGACGGGAGGGCGCTTTCGCCCGGCGACTACGCGGTGGACGACAAGACGCTCACGATCCCGAAGGTTCCCGGCAAGCCGTTCACGCTCTCGCTCACGACGTTCATCAATCCGGAAGAGAACAAAGCGCTGCAGGGGCTCTATCGCTCGCGTGGGGTGTTCTGCACGCAATGCGAAGCGGAAGGCTTCCGCCGCATCACCTACTTCCCGGATCGGCCGGACGTGCTTTCCACATATACGTGCCGGATCGAAGCGGACACGGCGATGGCGCCGATCCTGCTCGGCAATGGCAATCCGGTCGAGCGGGGCAAGCTCGCGCGTGGCACCCGCCATTTCGCGGTCTGGCACGATCCGCATCCCAAGCCCTGCTACCTGTTCGCGCTCGTCGGCGGTGATCTTGCGCACGTCGCCTCGACCTTCAAGACGATGAGCGGACGCAAGGTCGACCTCAAGGTCTACGTCGAGCACGGCAAGGAAGCGCGCGCCGCGTGGGCGATGGACAGCCTCAAGCGCTCGATGCGGTGGGACGAGCGACGCTTCGGGCGCGAATACGATCTCGATGTGTTCAACATCGTCGCCGTGTCGGACTTCAACATGGGCGCGATGGAGAACAAGGGCCTCAACATCTTCAATGACCGCCTGATCCTCGCCTCGCCCGAGACAGCGACCGACGCCAACTTCGAATCCATCGAAAGCGTCGTCGCGCATGAGTACTTCCACAACTGGACCGGCAACCGCATCACCTGCCGCGACTGGTTCCAGCTTTGCCTCAAGGAAGGCCTCACGGTCTATCGCGACCAGGAATTCTCGGCCGACGAGCGCTCGGCCACCGTGCAGCGGATCGTCGACGTGCGCCTGCTCAGGTCCACGCAGTTCACCGAGGACGCCGGCCCGCTGGCGCACCCGGTGCGGCCCGAGGCCTTCATCGAGATCAACAACTTCTACACGGCGACCGTCTACGAGAAGGGCGCCGAGCTGGTCCGCATGATCGAGACCATCCTCGGGCGCGAGGACTTCCGCCGCGGCATGGACCTCTACTTCGAGCGCCATGACGGGGAAGCCGCCACCATCGAGGATTTCCTCAAATCGTTCGAAGATGCCTCGGGGCGCGATCTAACGCATTTCAAGCTCTGGTACGGACAGGCCGGCACGCCAGAACTCGTCTGCTCGCTGGCCTACGACAAAGCCAAGAAGCAGGCCGAGCTCAAATTCGAGCAGGTGCTGCCGCCGACACCGGGCGAGACCAAGAAGAAACCGCTGCACATCCCGGTCCGCGTTGGCCTCATCGGTGCCAACGGGCAGGAGATCGCGCTCAAGCGCGAGACGGGCGAGGCGATCGAGGATGGCGTGCTGCATCTCACGAAGCGCACGCAGACGTTCCGCTTCAGCGACGTGCCCTCGTCGCCGGTTCCGTCGATCCTGCGCGGCTTCTCGGCGCCGGTGAACGTGACGTTCAATCTCTCGGATCGTGAACTCGAATTCCTGATGGCGCACGACAGCGACCTGTTCAATCGCTGGCAAGCCGCCAATACCTATGCGACGCGCACGCTGGTCGACATGGTCAAGAGCCTGCGCAAAGGCGAAAAGCCAAACGGGCGGGCCAGCGGCTTCGTAAAGGCGCTCGGCATCGCCGTGGGGCTCGACGATCACGAGGCGGCCTACCGCGCGGAATTGCTCAAGCTTCCGAGCCAGGCCGATATCGCACGCGTCATCGGCCGCAACGTCGATCCGGGCTTGATCTTCCGCGCGCATCGCCAGCTCGCCAAGTTGACCGGCACGACGCTTGGCCCACTGCTCGAAGGGCTCTACGACGAGGCGAAGCCCACCGGCAGCTTCTCACCGGACGCAAAAAGCGCGGGTCAGCGGGCGCTCCGTAACGCGGCTCTCACGCTGCTCTCAGCGCGCGGAACGGCTGCCGACGAGGCCCGCCTTGCCAATCATTTCTTCAAGGCCGGCAACATGACCGACGAACAGCATGGTTTGATGCTGCTCGCCGCCGGATCGCACCCGGCCCGGGAGAAGGCCCTTGCCCGCTTCCATGACCGCTGGAAGGACGATCACCTCGTGATCGACTTCTGGTTCGCCGCGCAGGCGCAGTATCCGCTGCGCCCGGCCATCGCCCAGATCAAGGCGCTGACCCGCCATCCCCTGTTCAGCCTCACCGCTCCGAACAAGGTGCGTGCGCTGGTCGGAACCTTCGCGATGCAGAACCAAGTGCAGTTTCACCGGCCCGACGGCGCGGGCTACGACTTCGTCGCCAAACAGGTGCTTGCCATCGACCGGTTCAACCCCTCGATCGCGGCCCGGATGCTGGTCGCGTTTCGTTCCTGGCATACGCTCGAAGCGGAGCGGCGGGCGGCTGCGAAAACAGCCCTGCAAGGAGTTGCAAAGACTCCCAATCTGTCCGCTGACGTTTACGAGATCGTGTCCAAGATGCTCGATCAGTAACACCTTCGAAAACTCTGATTGGGCTCATTTAATCTCCCTCGACACAGCCGGCTCGAATCGGTGAACTAAGGTTGTGATTCGCCGGCGTACCGGCAGTTTCCCAATCCGCAAAAACACGAAAATTTCCATTGGAGACGAAGGATGGCTGGGACCCTGTCGGCCTGTCCAAAGGATGAGTCTGCGCTCGCGGATGTCGGTATCGCCGTTGGTGATCCGGCCCCCGATGAAGCGGTTTGGCTCCGCCTTTTTACAGAGCCGGGTCTCGTTCGCTTTGTACAGTCTGCCGCCCTTCTCCAGGCGGGCGCTCTTGCTATCGCTTTTATCCATCCCATTCCGGCGTCGACGCTTACGCTTCTCGTCGCCGGTTTGATCGTTACCGTCGTTCTGCTTTCGCTTCATCGTCTGGCCGCCTTCCCAGAGGCCGGCTCGGGTGCCATCGAGACCTTCACTTCCTCTAGAAACTCCTCTTCTCTCTCTGCCTCACAGTCTGATCTCTCCCGATCACCTCTCTCTCACTCTCAGGCCGATCTCTCCCCGGCAGTCCGGGGCAGCGGGGCTTTGCCCTCCCCGCTGCCCTTCATGGGGGAGCGGATCACGCTCGATCCGAACACCATTCAATTGACTGGCCTCGCGCGGGCCGCCGCGCGCCTCAGCCGCATGTCGCCGGTCCGCGGTCATCCGTGGGGCGAACTGATCGCTCGCGTCAGCCACGAACTGCGCACGCCGCTCAACGCCGTCATCGGCTTCTCCGATGTCATGCAGTCTGAGTTGCTGGGACCTGTCGGGCATCCGCGCTATCGGGAATACGCCAAACACATCCGCGACTGCGGGCGGGACCTGCTCAAATCCGCAGAAGATACTCTCGCCATCACCTGCCTGCTCGATCACGATCCTAATTCGGCTGTCGATACCGGCGTCGATTTTCAGCGGATGGTCGACGATGCCTGGGCTTTCCACGCAGACGCCAACATCGGTCACGGCCTCAAGCTCGATGCCGACATTCCGGCCGGGCTCGAGGTGCTGGTCGAAAGCCGCCCGATGCGGCAGATCCTGATCAACTTGTTTGCGGAAGCGGTGCGCCGCTCGGATGCCTGCGGCAGCGTCGGGCTAGTGGCCACCGTCGACGGCGACCTGGCCCAGATCGAAGTGTTCCTGCGTGGCCGCCCCGACGACACCTGCGTCGGACAGGCCTCACTGCCTATCTGCCTGGCGCGTGCGCTCCTGGAGCTCAACGGCGCGGCTCTGATCGAGACCGACGATCCGCATTCGACCTGGCGGGCTGTTACGGTGCTCCGCTGCGCGGCTCAGAGCGACTTCTTTCACCTTCCCGAGATGGCCGAGCAGCCGCAGCACGCACATCTCTGCTGAGAGGTGGCCGTCTAGAAATGCGTCGCTGGCGCTAATCCTTTTTACCGGCGGCGTCCTGTTTCTCATCTTTCGCCTTGCGCCGCTGATGGAAGTGCTCGCTACGCTTGCGCCACCATTCCGAAAGCGTGCGCCTCTCGTCGGCGGTCAGTTTCTCGGCATGGCCGACGAAAACCCCGACTGCAGCCTGGCGGAGCGCGCGCTCCTTGTCGGCGACATTGGCGATCGCGGCTTCGAGCGCGGCCTTGTCAAAAGGATCGGCGGCGAGCTTTTCGGCGGCCTCTCGCCGGGCAGCGCCGATCTCATCGATCAACGGGCGAAACGTGACACGATCCTGACGGAGCTGCTTTCGCAGCTCCTTGCGGCGGTCCTCGGGCAGCCTGTGGGTCAGGCCATAAAGGCCGAAATCCTCACGCGCTCCTTGTCCGAAGCGCGGGGGATGCTTCTTGAACCCGTACATGGTGCCGGCCACGGCGCCGATAATCAGCAGGTTCAATGCCAATGACGCGATCAGCGCATACTTCAGGCGGCGCGATCCCTTGGCGGGCGGCTCGGAGGCCGGAGGCGTAACGACGTCGCTCACAGCATATCCTCCTCGAACATGCTGATGGCGTCGCTATCGAGCGCAAGCTGTCCCGGATCGATCTCGGACTCGATGGAGGCGTTGGCCGTCATCAACGGCTCGACCGCCGTGTTGAACGTGCCGGATAGGCCGGAGAAGGCGCCGAGTACAAGCGAAGCCGCGAGCAGAGCCGCAGCCGGCCACTGCGCCTCGGCCGCACGCGGCGCGCGACGCTGGAACACGGAGACAGGCTTGGCGACGGGCGCGCGCGAGGCTATCGGCTTTTCCGCCATCGCCGACGCAAGAATGCGATCCGCGAGCGCGCGCGTGTCGATCTTCGGCATCGGGGCCAGATCGAGCAACCGATCCAGCGCCTCGGCCTCGCGCAGCCGCTTCTGGGCTTCAGCGCTGGTGGCCAAAAGGCCGGCCAGATCCCGGCGCACCGGCAAAGGCCAGCGCGTGCGATCGCTCCCGAAACGTTCGAGGACCAGCTCGAGTGCATCGAGCCCCGTCCCGTCGTTCATGCTCTTCTCAGTCATTGCCGTTGTCCCGGACTTTCGAATTCAACTTTCGCTTTGCAGCAAACTCTTCCAATCGTTTTCAAGGCTGGCGCGGAGAGCGCGTCGGGCGCGCGCCAGGAGCGACTCCACGGCTTCGTCCGATATGCCCAGCACCTGGCCCACCTCGGCCTGGCTCAGGCCTTCGTGGTGAAACAGGGTCAGCGCGCGCCGCTGGCGCTCGGGTAGGGCGCTCATCGCCTCGCCGACGCGTTTGGCGAGATCCTGCTCCTCGAGGCCCACTTCCTGGCTCGCTTCCTCTGCCACTTCGGGGACCTCGTCGGTCACCACCGTGCGCCGCGACGACCGGATCCGGTCGAGGCAAAGGTTCGACGTCACCCGGCGCAGCCACGGACGCAACCCATACGGTCCCAGTTCAAGCGTCTCGCCCGCTCGCCAGAGCCTCAGGAGGGCTTCCTGGGCGATATCGTCGGCTTCCGCCTCGTCCTTCAACATCCGCCGAGCAAGCACGACGATCGTACTCAAATGGCGGTCGACGAGAATGCGGAACGCGTCCGCATCCTGGCGGCGGACACGCGACAGCAGTACCTGGTCCTCGGGCGCGCCGGGCGATGGCCCCGGCCGCACGTTGGATCCCGGTGTGCTCCCGATCGGTCCGTTTGGCCCCGACTTCACCCTCGCACCGTCATATCTCGTTTTTCCGCTGGGCAGCGCTGTCACGGTCCGCTCCGCAGATGCTCTCATCGGCGAAAACGGATGGAACCCGCGGTTTCCGTCGCAGGTCGTTGATTTTCGTGTTCCTTGAGGGAAAATCGGGTCCCATATCCGAGCGCCCTACGTTTTTAGGTTGTCGTGCTTCTAACGGAAAACCGGTTCCCACTTTTCCGGAAGCACTCTACGCGTTGTCGTGCTTCCTATCGGAAAACCGGTTCCCACTTTTCCGGAAGCACTCTACGCAATGAGCTTGCCGAACTGTACCTCAACCTCGGCCAGTGTCTCGCGCAATTGCCCCTCCAGGATTGCCAAGTCCGGGGCATCGCCTGCCCGCGCCAGCAGGGCTTTGAGGCCGATCGGGGCCGTCGCGGGGTCGAAAGTGCCTTCGAGACAAAGCCTTATGATCTGCGTGAGGTTGTGGATGAGGCGGGTGGCGGCAATGAGACGGTCGGCGTCAGCGGCCGGGACGAGGTGGGCTGCCGCGAGCTTCCGGTAGGCGGCAAGCGTGTTCTGATCGAGAACCTCGGGGTGGTCGGCGCCGTGAATGAGTTGCAGATGCTGGGCAATGAACTCGAGATCGACCAGCCCTCCCCGCACCTGCTTCAAATCCCAGATGTTGTCGGTTCCCTTCTCGGCGGCGATACGGCCGCGCATGTCCGCAACGTCCTTGGCGATGACGTCCGGGTCGCGGCGACGCATCAAGGTCTGGCGGATTGCGTCTTCGACGCGCCCACGCAATTCGGGCGGGCCTGAAATCACGCGCGCGCGTGTGAGGGCCAGGTGCTCCCAGGTCCAGGCCTCGCTGTCCTGATATTCCCGGAACGTCGAGAGCTGGGCGGCGACCGGGCCCTTCTGCCCGGATGGCCGCAGCCGCATGTCGACTTCGTAGAGCGCGCCTTCCGCGGTGGGCGCCGAGAGGTGCGAGATCAGGCGTTGGGTATAGCGAGCAAAGTACTGGCTGGGCGCGAGCGGCTTCGGCCCGTCGGATTGAATGGCCGCAGGATCGAAATCATAAACGACGATGAGATCGAGGTCGGACGACGCCGTCATCTCGCGGCCGCCGAGCTTGCCCATGGCCACGACGACGGCCCCGCCGCCGGGTACGCGTCCGTGGGCGCGCTCGAGCTCTTTTTCGACATCGCGGGCGAGCGCGTCAATCAATCGCTCGGCCAGCAGCGCGTAGGCGTTTCCGGCCTCGCTTGCATTGATCGCGCCCGAAAGCACCTTCACGCCGATGAGGAAGGCCTGCTCGCTGCCGATCACGCGGGCGCGATCGAGAACGTCCTGGGGGTCGTTCGCGGCGGCCAGCTCTGCACCGATCAGTCGGTCCAGCTCGGCCGCATCCGGCATACTCGCGAACGATCTCGGATCGATCACGGCATCGAGCAAACGGCGGCGACGCGACAGAATACGGGAAAGACGCGGCGCGGTGCCCATGATGTCGGCCACGAGGCGCATCAGGGCGGGATTGGCCTTGAGCAGCGAAAAGAGCTGAACGCCGCCGGGCAAATCGGCCAGGAAGCGGTCAAACGCAGCGATGGCGCCATCCGGATCGGAGGTCGCCGCCAGCGCTTTGACGAGGGCCGGTTGCACCTCCGTCAACAGCTCGCGGGCGCGACCGGAGCGCACTGCGGGATAACGCCCGTGGTGCCAACCGCGAATGGCGGCCAATACGTCGGCTGCGCGCGCATAGCCCATACGGGTCAGGGCGGCGACGGTTCCGGGGTCGTCGGTCTCGCCGGCGAATACGAGGTTTTCGCCTTCCGAACTCAGCTCCGGCATTCCCTCGAACAAGCGCGCATAGTGCCCCTGCACGCGGGCGAGCACGGAGAGCAACTCATCCGAGAAGTCCGCCGTGCTCGCGTAGCCAGCAAAGCGGGCGAAGCGTTCGAGTGCGGCTTCATCGCTCGGCACTTCCTGGGTCTGCTCGTCGGCAACCATCTGCAGGCGGTGCTCGATCCATCGGAGATAGAGATAGGCGTCGGTCAGCTCGTCGGAGATCTCCTTCTCGATCCAGCCGTAGTCGACCAGAATACGAAGCGCTTCGAGCGTTCGGCGTGTGCGCAGGTTGCGCTGGCGTCCGCCGGCGATCAACTGCTGGGTCTGCACGAAGAATTCGATCTCGCGAATGCCGCCGGGACCGAGCTTGATGTTGTGACCGGCGACGCCAATGCCGCTGAATCCGCGGAACGCATGGATCTGCCGCTTCATGGCGTGGATGTCGGCGATGGCCGCGAAATCCAGATTGCGCCGCCAGATGAAGGGCGCCAACTCCGCCAGGAATTCTTCGCCCGCCTCGATGTCACCGGCGACGGCGCGTGCCTTGATGAGCGCCGCTCGCTCCCAGTTCTGGCCGAAGCTCTCGTAGTAGAGGGCTGCGGCATCGGTCGAGAGCGCGATCTGCGTCGCGCCCGCATCCGGTCGCAAGCGCAAGTCGGTCCGGAACACGTAGCCGGCGGCAGTGCGCTCGTCGATGAGACGCACGAGATCGCGCGTCAGGCGCACGAAAAACGTCGGCGCTTCCAAGCCGGGTTTCAGGCGCGCGCGCGGCAGGTCGTAGAAGACGATGAGGTCGATATCGCTCGAATAGTTGAGCTCGGCAGCGCCGTATTTTCCAACGCCGAGGACCATATAGCCGGAGGTGATATCCGGATACTGCGCATCGCTCGCGAGCCAATCGCCCTTGGCGACCGCCTGGCGGAACAGGAACCGCACCGCGCCCTGCAGCGCGGCATCCGCGGTTTCGGACAGGACGCGCGTCACCTCGACCACGTTCCAAATGCCCGCGAGATCGCAGATCGCGGTCAGCAGTGCGATTTCAGACTTGTAGGCGCGCAGCTCGATCATCGCCTCGTTGAGCGAGCCGACCTCCGCGAGCCGCTGAGCCAGGTTTTGGGACAGTCCTGCGAAATGCCGCTCGGGATTGGCCAGAAGGATGCGCTCGAAGCGCTCCGGATCGCGTACGATTTCCGTTCTGAGGTAGGAAGATCCGGCGAGCACGCCCGCCACCAGAGCCCGCTGCGGCTCGCGCTCCATGAGCGCAACGAGTGTGGCGCGCGCCTCGTCCCGGCGCCAATCCTGCAGCACGGAATTCAGGCTTTCGCCGTTGGTCGGATCCTGCGGACATCGTTTCCACGCGCCGATGCGCTCGATCAACGTCGCTTCGGCCGCGATTTCGCCAACCATGCCGCTCCCCATCCCGCGGGCCGGAACTTTGTCCGATTTTTTCCCGCGTCTTTTCGTTTCCGGCGTCTCGATGCGCCGGTGTTAGTTAGGTTTTAGCGGCATTTGGCGAGCGGGCGCAAACGCCCAGTGCACTCGTGGCGGCCCGGCCTGGACTGGACTGGCGTTCCGATCAAGCCCGGCGCGGAAGGGTGAGCACAACCTTGAGGCCGGGATCGTTGTCTTCCAGCGCAACGGCGCCGTTATGCAGGCGCGCCACGGCGGCGACGAGGCTCAGGCCCAGCCCGGTGCCGGGCTGCGTGCGGCTTTTCTCGAGACGCACGAAGCGCCTCAAAGCCCGGTCGCGATCCTTGGCCTCGATGCCCGGGCCCCGATCCGCAACGGAGATCTCGGCCGACCCGTTCCTGGCGATCGCCTTGACGGTGATGACGGGAGGGACCGGCCCGTGCTCGACGCGAGCGGAGTATTTGATGGCGTTGTCGGCGAGATTGGCGACGGCCTGGCCGACGAGCTGCCGGTTGGCGCGGATCTCGATGCCGTCGCCTGTCTCGATCGCGAGCGCGAGCCCCGCCTCCTCGGCCACCGGCTCGTAAAGCTCGGCGACGTCGCGCACGAGGCGGCCGAGGTCGAACACCTCCGCGCTCTCTTCGACGACACCGGCTTCGAGGCGCGCGATCAACAGCAGCGCGTTGAAGGTCTTGATCAGATCGTCGGCCTTCTCGATCGTGGATTCGAGGCCTTCGCGATAGCCATCGGCACCGCGAGATTCGCGCAACGCCGCCTCGGCGCCGTTGCGCAGGCGGTTGAGCGGCGTCTTCAGGTCATGGGCGATGTTGTCGGATACCTCGCGCAGGCCATTCATCAGTTGCTCGATGCGGTCGAGCATACCGTTGAGGCTTTGCGACAGCTCATCCAGCTCGTCGGCGCTGCCGGTGACCGGAACACGCCGCGAGAGATCGCCCGCCATGATCGAGCGCGTTGTCGCGTTGATGAGGTCGATCCGGCGCAGCACCGAACGCCCGGCCCACAGGCCCGCGATCACGGCCGCGAGCGCGAGCGCGCCGAAGCCCCACAGAAACGTGCGCTTGATCTGGGCCGCCAGCGCGAGCTGATCGTCGATGTCGCGGCCGATCACGAGATTGACCCCCGCGCCGATCGCCACCGGTATGGCAACGCCCAAACGATCGGCAGCGGCCGCATCTCCGTCACGGCGATAGCGAAACACGCCGCCGGTCTGGCTGCCTGCGATCTCGGAGGGGATGGCTTCGAGGTTGCCGGCGAGCTTCTGCCCTGAAGGATCGGCAAGAAAATAGAGGCTCGTGCCGGCGGTTCGACTGCGTAGGCGGATCCGCTCGGTGAACGCTGCGGGATCGAGACCGGCTGCCTCTTGCGAGAGCTCGGCCGCCTCCCCGCGCAGCTCGTCCACGACGTGATCGGTCAGAAGCGTGTTGGTTTGCCAGAACAACATTCCGACGATCAACGTCGCCACGACGAGAAACGCCGCCGCGCTGGCGGCCGCGACGCGGAACGCCTGCGTCGCCATCGTCTTCAGGATGAGGTCAGACAGCGCCGTCACGGACCATGTATCCCGCTCCGCGCACGGTGTGCAGCAGAGGCCTGTCGAAGCCCTTGTCGATCTTCGATCTCAATCGCGAGACGTGGACGTCGATGACGTTGGTCTGCGGATCGAAGTGATAGTCCCACACGTTCTCGAGCAGCATGGTGCGCGTCACCACCTGGCCGGCGTTCTTCATCAGGTATTCGAGCAGGCGATATTCGCGGGGCTGGAGCTGGATCGGCTCGCCTGCACGCGTGACGCGGTGGGACAGGCGGTCGAGCACGAGATCGCCGACCGCATACTTCGTCTCCTGCTCCTCGGGAATTGCGCGGCGGGCCAGCGCCTCGATGCGCGCCAGAAGCTCGGTGTAGGCGTAAGGCTTGGTGAGATAGTCGTCGCCGCCGGCACGAAGGCCCTTCACGCGGTCGTCGACATCTCCCAGCGCCGAGAGGATAAGAACAGGCGTGCGATTGCCTTCGGTGCGCAGCGTCTTCACGACCGTGAGGCCATCCAAGCGCGGCAGCATTCGGTCGACGATCAGAATGTCGTAAGGGCCGCCTTGGGCCATCGAGAGGCCGGTCTCGCCGTCGCCGGCAACATCGGCAGAATGGCCGCTTTCCTTCAGCGACTTCTGAAGAAAATGCGCCGTCTCTCGGTCGTCTTCGATCACCAGGACGCGCATCTCTCGCCTTCTCCGAACCATGCCGCACAAGCGGCATCTGCCGTTTCCTCAGCTCAGATACATCGGGGCGGCCCGGCTCCTCAAGAGCCGCGCCGCCCCACACTTAATTCTCGCCGTGCGGGATCAGCCCTTCTTGAGCTGGATCGGCACGATGCGACGCTGGTCCGCCGACTTGATGTAGAGCATGACCGCCTTGCGGCCGAGTTCGGAGGCCTTCTTGACGCCATCGGCGACATCAGACGGTCCGGCTACCGACGAACCACCGACCTCGAGGATCACGTCGCCGGCCTTGATGCCCTTTTCAGCGGCATCCGAGTCGGGATCGACCTCCATCACGGCCACGCCTTCGCTACCGCTCTTGGCCGGAGCCAGCGTCAAGCCGAGCTGATCGAGCGCCGTGTTGCCAAGCTCATCGGCGGGCTTGCCCTGCTCGAGCTTAGCGATTTCATCGGCCGAGCCCGGGAACTTGCCGAGGCGGATCTTGACGATCTCCTCCTTGTTGGCGCGCCAGACCTTCACGTCGACCGTGGTGTCCGGAGCATAGTCGGCGATCTTGCGAGCAAGGTCGCGGCTATCGGCGATCTTGTCGGCGTTGACGGCGAGGATCGCGTCCTGAACCTTGAGACCCGAACCTGCGGCGGGACCGTTGGGGGTCACTTCGCTGACGAGTGCACCCTTGGGCTCGGTGAGGCCGATGGCGGACGCAGTATCCTCGTCGACGTTCTGGATCTTCACGCCGAGCCAACCGCGGCTCACCGTGCCGCTCTTCTTGAGCTGGGCGATGACGTCGAGTGCCGTGCGGGCCGGAACCGCGAATGCGATGCCGACGTTGCCGCCCGACGGGCTGAAGATCGCCGTGTTCACGCCGATGACGTCGCCGTTGAGGTTGAAGGTCGGGCCACCAGAGTTGCCCTTGTTCACCGCGGCGTCGATCTGGATGAAGTCGTAGGGGCCGGAGCCGATGTCACGCCCGAGGGCCGAAATGATGCCCGCCGTCACCGTACCGCCGAGGCCGAACGGATTGCCGACGGCCAGCGCCCAGTCACCGACGCGACCTGGTTTGTCGGTGAACTTGACGAACGGGAACGTCTTCGACGACTTGATCTTCAGAAGCGCGATGTCGGTGCGCGGGTCGGTGCCGACCAGCTCGGCGTCGAGCTTCTCCTGGTCGTCGAAGCTGACCTGGATCTTGGTCGCGCCGTCGACGACGTGGTTGTTGGTCACGACATAGCCGTCACCCGAGATCACGAAGCCCGAGCCCTGCGCCTGCGTCGGGCGCTGCTGCTGAGGCATGTTGCGGAACTCCTTCGGCAAGTTCTTGAAGAACTCGTAGAAGGGGCTGTCCTCGGGAATGTCAGGCATACCCTCGGGTAGGCCCTTGCTGCCCTTGGCGCTCTTGCCGCCGGCCACGACCGAGATCGAAACCACAGACGGCTTCACCTTCTCGATGATATCGGCAAAGGAGAGCGGCGCACGGCCGAACGGGGTTTCGACGCTTGGAGCGTCGGGGGCGAGCTGCGCCAGGGCCGGTGTCGTCGCGAGGCTGCCCATGAGGATGCCCATGGATGCCAGCGCACCCACGGTTGCATGGGTCATCCGGCGTCCGGCGCCGTTCTTCTTCGACCCAGTCTTTGCTCCGGACATCATGTCACCGGAAATAACCATTCAAGTCCTCCGCTTGGAAAGCGCTTTAAATAGCGTCCCTGGCAGAGGTAGTCGCTCCGGCCTTACGGCCGCCTTTCGGGTACGTTAAGAGTTGGTAATGAGGCAAAAATCCTTGCTCATGAACCGCTATCGCCCCGGCCGGTACCGCCGCTTGCCCGGCCTCATGCTGGCCGCTGCCCTGGCTTCGGCGCTGCCGGCCACTGCAGGACCGATCAGCGCCGAGCCTGGCTCGCTTTCCACGCCGCAAAGCCTCATCCGCCGCGTCGCGGTTTTCGGAACCGACGATCGCGTCACGTTACCCGCCGACCGCGCCCACCTGCGCTCCTCCATCGGGCTCCTCTACGAGGGGCGGAGCCATTCGGTCTGCACGGCCTTCTGCGTCGGCGACGACATCATCGCAACGGCGGGGCACTGCCTGTTTCGCACCGCGGGGGAACGCCCGCCGAAACTTCAGGGCTTCAGCTTTCGCCTGCAGCCGCTGACGGGACCCGGCGCCAGCTCCCGCATTGCCGGTTTCGAGCACAATGCCGAAGCCCAGCACGTGGTGTCGGGCTCGCTCAAGCTTCGAGTCAATCCGCCGATCGACGCCGCCTACGATTGGGCGCTGCTCAGGATGCACGAGCCGGTCTGCAAGGGCCGGGTTCTTCCGATCAGCCGGCAGCCCGAAGGCGAGTTGATCAAGCTCTCGGCCGCCCAGCGCGTCTATCAGGTCAGCTACCACCGCGATTTCGGAAACTGGGAGCTGGCCTATGGCGCGCCTTGCCCGATCCGGCGCTCGTTCGGAGGCGCGGATTGGGGCGCGATCTCAAAGGATTTCGTCGACGCACGGCATGTCATCCTGCACACCTGCGATACGGGTGGGGCGTCGTCCGGCTCTCCGCTGTTAATCGACGGCGCGAACGGCCCCGAGGTGATCGGCATCAACGTCGGCACCTATCTGCAGGCCAAGGTGCTGACGCAGCGCGGCGAGGTCGTACACCGCTACAAATCGGAGATGGTCGCCAACACGGCTGTGGGTGCATCGGCATTCCGCAGCGGGCTCGAAATGCTTTCGCGGGCCGAGATCATCGCCACGCGAACCGGCATCAAGGAGTTGCAGCGGCTGCTCGGCGCCCAGGGCTATGACAGCGGCACGCGCGACGGGGTTTACGGCTCGCGGCTCAATGCGGCTATCCGGTCATTCGAGCGGGCGGAAGGGCGCGGCGAAACCGGGCTCGCGACGGTCGCGCTACTCAAACGCCTCGCGGCGCTCGATGCGGAACGCCGCGGCCGTGGGCCCGGCACCCCGCCGGCGGGAGGCGTCGAGACAGGCAGCGTCGGCTCGCACAATGTCACCGGCGGAAAAGGCCAGCTACCGTCGCGCTAAAAGAAACTCTTCTACGATTTTCCCTGCTCGTCCTTGCGGAGCAGCGCATCGAGGGCAGCCTGCTCATCCGCGGACAAATTTCCGGACGATGGAGCCGCCGATGGGGTGCGGGTCGGCGACCCGAAGGTATTCCACAGGATCAGTGCCGCGCCCGCGAGCGCGAGCAGCGGCATCAGCCACAACAGCAGCGTCGCGGCCGAAAACGGCGGTTTCAGCAGAACAAAATCGCCGTAGCGCGCGACGACGAACTCGCGGACCTGAGTGTCGCTGTCGCCGGCCGTCAGGCGCTCGCGCACCAGCACGCGCAGATCGTGCGCGAGCGGCGCATCGGAGTCGTCGATCGACTGGTTCTGGCAAACGAGGCAGCGCAGGCCGGCGGATATGTCCCGCGCGCGCGCTTCGAGCGCCTTATCGGGCAGGATCTCCTGCGGCGTCACCGCGTGCGCGGCTGCGGACGCCAGCAAGACGCTTCCCACAACGACGAAGACGATGCGTGATAGAGCCGCTCTCATCACATCCTCACTCGGCCGGAACGCCGACAGGCGCGCGGACGGATCGCTTCTGCGGCGCGCCGACCCGGAGCCGCCGGTCGGACAGCGAGATGGCGCCGCCAAAGAACATGATCAGGGCGCCAATCCAGATGAAGCGCACGAGCGGATGGAAATAAAGCCGCACGGCAAAGCCGCCGTCCCCCTGCTGGTCGCCGAGCACGGCATAGAGATCGCCGCCCCAGGAGGCATAAATTCCGGCTTCGGATGTCGGCTGGGGCGGGGCATCGTAGATGCGCTTGGCAGGCTCCAGGCGCGTCACCGGATTGCCGTTCCGAGTGACGTCAAACACGCCCACGATCTCGGTGTAGTTCGGGCCTTTCGACGGAGCGGCGCCGCGGAAGGCCAACTCGTAGCCGGCGATCGCCTTGGTCTCGCCGGGGCGCATCAGAAGAATTTCTTCGCTCTTGTAGGCGCTGGTGCCGACGATGCCGCACACCATGAGACCAACGCCGAAATGCGCGAGCATGGTTCCCACCGAAGCGCGGGGTAGATTGGTCAATCGGCGCCACGACTCTGAAAGAGGCGCCTCACCAAGCTTGATGCGGAATGCCGTCTCCGACAGTGCGCCCGCCATCACCCACACGCCGATGGCGAAGCCGAACGGCGCGAGCCAGGGTCCGCGCTCAGTCACTGCGAATGCGATCACCATCACCAGCAGCGCCAGTACGCCGGCCGCGATCAAGCGCTGCATGGCCGCCGCGAGATCGGCGCGTTTCCAGGCAAGCAGCGGGCCGAGCGGCACGGCCAGCAGCAGCGGGAACATCAGAGGCACGAACGTCATGTTGAAGTATGGGGCGCCGACCGAGATCTTGGCACCGGTCAACGATTCCAACGCGAGCGGATAGAGCGTTCCGACTAGGACGGTCACGCAGCCCGTGGTCAGCAGCACATTGTTGAGCACGAGCGCGCCCTCGCGCGAGATCGGCGAGAAGATCCCGCCCTGCGCCAGATCACGCGCCCGATAGGCGAACAGCGCGAGCCCGCCTCCAGTGAACAGCAGCATGATGCTCAAGACGAACACGCCGCGCCCGGGATCAACGGCGAACGCGTGTACCGACGACAGCACGCCCGAGCGAACCAGGAAGGTTCCCATCAGCGACAGCGAGAAGGTCAGGATCGCGAGCAGGATGGTCCAGACCTTCAGCGCCTCGCGCTTCTCCATGACGAGCGCAGAATGCAGCAGCGCAGTGCCCGCGAGCCACGGCATGAACGACGCGTTCTCGACCGGATCCCAGAACCACCAGCCGCCCCAGCCGAGCTCGTAATAGGCCCACCACGAACCCATGGCGATGCCGATGGTGAGACACATCCAGGCGAGGAGCGTCCATGGACGCACCCAGCGCGCCCAGGCGGCATCGGTGCGTCCTTCGATCAACGCGGCGACAGCGAACGAGAACGCGAGCGAGAAGCCCACGTAGCCCATGTAGAGAAACGGCGGATGGAAGGCGAGCGCGGGGTCCTGCAGGATCGGGTTCAGGCCACGCCCATCGAGCGGCGCCGGATCGAGCCGCTCGAAGGGATTGGACGTGACGAGAATGAACAGCAGGAACGCGACCGCAATCGAGCTTTGCACCGAAAGCACGTTTGCCCTCAGCGTCGCCGGCAGGTTATTGCCGAACAGGGCGACGGCCGCTCCGAAGATCGCGAGGATCAGGACCCAGAGCAGCATCGAGCCCTCGTGGTTCCCCCACACGCCCGAGATGCGATAGATTAGCGGCTTCGAGGAATGCGAGTTCGCGGCCACGTTGGCGACGGAAAAATCCGAAACGACGTATGCGTACATCAAGGCCAGGAACGCGATCAGGATCAGGACGACCTGGCTCAGGGCGGCGGGCTCTCCGAAAGCCATGAGGCGCGGGTCTCGCTTCGCGGCGCCCCACGCGGGAATGACGGTCTGTGCCGCCGCCACCAGCAGCGCCAGGATCAAAGCGAAATGTCCGAATTCGATGATCACGTCATCCTCGCTTCGCGCAATGCTCCGGCGCGGCTCTGGTTCTATTGCGTCTGCGTCTCGCCGGGATGCTCCGCGCTCTTGCCAAGCTCGACGCCCTTCTCCTTGAGGGCTTTCGCAACCTCGGGCGGCATGTAGGTCTCGTCGTGCTTGGCGAGCACGGTGTCGGCCACGAATTTCCCGTCTGGTCCGATGATGCCTTCGGCCACGACACCCTGCCCCTCGCGGAACAGATCCGGCAGAATTCCTTCGTAGCTCACCGGCACTGTTTGTATCGTATCGGTGACGGAGAACGACACGCGCGTGCCCTCTCCGCGTGCGACAGTGCCCTCCTTCACGAGGCCACCGAGGCGAAAGCGGACGCCCTGCGCAATTTTATGCTCGGCCACGTCGCTCGGCGTGTGGAAGAACACGATCGACTGGCGAAACGCGAACATCATCAAAACGGCGGCGATCGACAGCACGCCGACACCGAGGCCGATCAACAGTCCACGCCTTTGCTTGCGGGTCATTGTGGGCTTTGTTCCTTGCCTATCTGATCGAGGCTCTGCTCAGCCTTGGCGATTTGGTCGAGCGCCGCCTTGTCGTCTGCGAGGTTTTCTCGCGCGCTCGCCAGCGCTTTCGCGGCATCCTGATCGCGTCCCAGCACCTTATAGGCGCGGGCGAGCCTGATCCATCCTTCGGCGTCCTTGCCGTTGTCCTTGAGGCGGGCGGCCAGGCGCTCCACCATGCTTTGGATAAAGGCCTCCCGATCAGCCGGAGACATGGCAGCTACGTCAGGTGCCGCGTCTCTCGCGGCGGCGTCGGGCCCGCCCTTCCCGGCTGCGGCTTCGGGTGCAGCGGGCTTTGGTGCCGCCTCGGGATTTTCGCCGTTGAGCTTTTTCGTCACGAGATCGAGCCGCTCGGCGACAGCAGAGCGCCACGGCGCGTTTTCCGGCGCCTTCGCCAGAAGCTCGCGGTATCCGGCAGCAGCGGCGGCGAGATCGCCGTCCTGTTCCTTGGCGAGCGCAAGCCAGACGCCAACCTCGATGCGTGTCGGCTCGAGCTGGAGAATGCGCAGCGCCGTACGGCGCACGGCTTCGCTGACAATTCCGTTCTCGGCCATCAAGGTCGCTTCAGCGAAGCCGAGCAGACGTTTTACGGTCTCGCCTTCCAGCCGGTTGGCTTCCGCGAACGCGTGCGCCGCATCCGCGAAACGGCCAAGCCGCAAGTAGATTGGCGCGACGACATCCCAGCCCCTGCCGTCTTCTGGATGCTCTCTCAGGCGCTCCTCCACCTTGGCGATCAACGCAACAACGGAGGAAGCGCCTTCCTCGGCGGCTTGTCGCTCAGCGTAGGGATGCCCGGCCAGATGCGGAGAACCGCTCGCGAGGTAAAGCCCGATCGCCACGACCGGCATCAGCGCGACGACGGCCAGATAGGTCCGCTGAGCGCGTGTGTGGCTGGTGGTGTCGTCTCGGGACGGAGCGACGACCTTGTCGTCGCCAGCACGCTTCAAAAGACGCCGCGCGACTTCGGCGCGTGCGCTCTCAAGCTCGCTTTCGATCACAAGCCCGCGTTCGCGCTCGGCGTCGAGTTCACGCAGCTGGTCGCGGTAGACGGCTAGGTCGGCGGCGGCCGGCTCGACCGTCATCGTGTCGGCGCGCCGGAGCGGCCGCAACAACAGAGCAACCACCGCAGCGGTCAGTATCGCAAAGCAAACCCAGAGCAGCATAGAAAACCTTAGAAGGCTTCTAGTCCATGTCCCCGGTTCAATAGGGGCGGGGAGTCAGGCTGACAAGGGTAAGTCAACGTGATGGGGAAATTTCGACGTCGCAGGGCGTGCACATCCCCGCGCTCGCCTGGCGAAAAGCCCGAATTCACAGGGCGTCTGCTGCAGTGCGGAAGGAATGGCACCTAGGCAGCCGCGGCGTAACCACGTCAGAGGAAGCATAGGGAAGGAATTGAACGTGGACTTTAGCCCACGTTGCTCCAGGTGCCGTCCGGATTACGGCAGGCCGTGCCCCGCATCGATTGCGGGCGGCCATCGATAAAGATTTTGTGAGTGTAATCGCGGCAATCGACCTGGCCGCGCTTGTAAGGCCGGCTCGGCACCACTTCGCCATAACGGCCGTTGTCGGGATTGCGCCACTGACGCGATACGCCGGACTGGCCGCGCTCCAGCGCCTCGAATTCGGCTTCCTGAGCGAATCGGCGATCCTGCGCATCCATCGAACGGCCAATTTCGCTGCCGACGATGCCGCCGACCACCGCGCCAAGGGCGGTCGCGGCGATGTTGCCGCTGCCTTTGCCGACCTGATTGCCGAGAATACCACCCGCTACGGCGCCGACGACCATTCCGGTATCAGCCTTGCTCGGGCCCTCGGGACCACAGCCAGCAAGCCCGATCGACATCATCAGAAGCGCAGAAGCGCAAGTGGTGCGCATGGAGATCCCCATTTTACCCGGGAGCGGATCTCTCTTGATCCGATATGAGATCTCCCGAGAGCAGTTCCCGTTTGCGGACACGCAGACCCACCCCGTGTGCCCAACAAATGCCCAGAATGTGACTCGTCATCAAGCACATCCAACGCTCCGTTTCTACCGCGATTCAGGCGAAAATTCGGCGTTAGCCACTGGAAACTGGGGCTTGCCTCAGGCCGAGGGAAGGTCGAGGTCGACACGTAGGCCGCCGCGGGCGGACTGGCCGAGCGACAGGCCGCCACGGTAAGACTGGACCAAATCGGTGACGATCGAGAGCCCGAGGCCCGAGCCGGGCTTGGTTTCGTCAAGCCGGACGCCGCGTTTGCCGATGCTGGCCCGCTGCTCCGGGGTCAGGCCCGGCCCGTCGTCCTCGATCGCGATCGCGAGCCGCCCCTTGCGGCCGGCTGCCGCCTGCGCCGTTACGGTCACGGTGCTCTTGGCCCACTTGCAGGCATTGTCGCAGAGGTTTCCGAGGATCTCCTCGAGGTCCTGCCGCTCACCGGCGAAGCGGATTTCCGGGGGGCACTGGACGTTAATCACGATGGCGCGGTCACGGTGGATCCGTTCGAGCGCGCGCGATAGCGGTTCCAGCACGTCGAGCACCGGCGTTGCCCGCCCGATCACGCCCACCCGCGCCGCCACGCGCGCGCGATCCAGATAGTGGTTGACCTGATCGCGCATGATCTCGGCTTGCTCGGCGATCTTGCTGCCGAGGGCGCCTTTGTCCTCGCGCGCCTCGTTGGTGATCACGGCGAGCGGCGTTTTCAGCGCATGGGCCAGATTGCCAACCTGGGTGCGCGCGCGATCGACGATGTCCTGGTTGGAGGCGATCAGCGCGTTGAGTTCCTCCTGGAGGGGCTCGATCTCGGCCGGAAGCTCGCCTTCGAGCTTTTCGGCGGTTCCGGAGCGGACGTCTGCCAAGCCCTGCTCGATCCGTCGTAACGGCAGCAGACCGAAACGCACCTGGAACAGCGTCACCGTCACGAGGCCGACGCCAGTCAGGAATAGCGCGATGGCAAGACGGGTGAGGAAATTGGCGACGCGGCTCTCGAGCCAATCGACGGGGCCGGCGACGATGATCGAGTACTTCGGTGCGCTGTCGCCGCGCTCGACGCTGTCGATCACCTCGACCATGCGGATCGGCTCGCCGGCCGGACCGAGAGATCCCATCCAGCGGGCGCCGTTCGCGTCCGGCTTGATGTCGCGTTTGATCGGGAGTTCGAGCACGGCGTGGCCGAGCGAAGCCGAGCCGAGGCGCGGGGCCGCCTGGTCGTCGTCCACGCGCTTGATCTGCCAATACCAGCCCGAGTGATAGTCCTCGAACAACGGCTCGTAGCGGTTGTTGGGCGTGATCGGCGTGGTGCCGCCGCCGCCCCCCATGCTGTCGATCGCGATGGAGTTGACGAGCTTTTCGAGGCGGGCATCGAACGAAGCCTGCACGTCGTCGCGATAGAGCCGGTAGATGATGACGCCCGCGATCGGCAGAACCAGCAGCGTCCACGCCGCCGATGTCGCGAACAGCCGGAACGCGAGCGACTTAAGCTTCATCGGGACCGCGGCTCATGCGGTAGCCGAGGCCACGCACGGTCTCGATCACATCGCCCGGAATCTTCTTACGTAGTCGGCCGATGAACACCTCGATGGTGTTGCTGTCGCGATCGAAGTCCTGTTCGTAAAGGTGCTCAACCAGCTCGGTGCGTGACACAACGCGCCCGCTGTGATGCATCAGATAGGCGAGCAGGCGATACTCGTGCGATGTCAGCTTCACCTGCTGGCCGTCACAGGTGACACGCGCGGTCTTGGTGTCGAGGCGGACCGGGCCACACTCGATTTCGCTCTTGGCGTGACCGGAGGCACGACGCACCTGGGCGCGGACGCGCGCCAGAAGCTCCTCCATATGAAAGGGCTTGGCGAGGTAGTCGTCGGCCCCGGCATCCATGCCCGAAACCTTGTCGCTCCAGCGATCACGCGCGGTGAGGATGATCACCGGCATGTTGCGGTTGGCGCGTCGCCACTGCTCCAGGATCGAGATGCCGTCCATCTTCGGCAGGCCGAGGTCGAGGATCACGACGTCGTAGGGTTCGGTGTCGCCGAGGAAGTAGCCTTCCTCGCCATCGAATGCCACATCAACGGCGTAGCCGGCACCGGTCAGCGCCGTATTGAGCTGGCGGTTGAGATCCTTGTCGTCCTCTACGACGAGTATGCGCACGTGTTCGCTCTCGGGATTGTTTAAGGTCGGGATTGCCGGCTGACTATAGTCGGCCTCGGCATCCGAGCCTAGAGCGCGATCTCCGTCGAAAAAAGGCGGGCGGCAGGTTCCGGCTTCAGAACCTCCCGCCTCCGATCTTAACCTTTTGCCTTGAGCAGAGTGAACTTGATCGGCGTGGTCGCCCGCATCCGGCCGAAAATGGTCATCAGCGTGCCGATCAAGGTGCCTACGGTCTGGATCGTGTCGACCACCTGATTGCCCGCGTCCTGGACGAGTTCGCCCGAGACATCGATCCCGGTCACCGGCGCGAGTGCCGGGACAACGCTCGAGAGAATTGTCACCAGGGTGCCCCAGATGGTGATCGAATGGCCCCACCATTTTCCGGTGGTCGCGGTTGTCGTCGAAGTCATGCCGGTGTCTCCTTGGGTTTGGGACGAGGACTGCTTGGTTTGGGTTTCGAGGGTGCGTGCAAGTGTCAGAGTTGCATCGACGCGGCGGAGCCAGCCCCGGCCAAAGCGCCAGAAGTGCGGAAGCGTGCGATAGCGCCGCTCGCGGATTGCGGCGTAGGTAGCGAGTGCGGTCAGACGTGACGCCGCCGCGACGGCCGCTCTGGTTTCGGGGCCGATCTCGCCGTCGATGGCGGCGCCAACCGTTTCCTGCAGAAAGCGGATCGCGGTGCCGACGCCATGGTTCACCGCGGCATCGAAATGCATCACCGCAAGAGCGGGGGGCAGTTCGGCGCAATGGGCGGTGTCCCAGTAGCGCTGGCGGTAAATCTCCCGCACGGTCGCGGGATCGATGGCTTTGAGATCGCGGATCAGGCTTTGCCGGTTTGCCGCCGTGAGCGTTACCTTCCGCCACGCTGCGAACACGCCGAGCGTGATGCCCTGATTGGTCGGGCCGCCAGGATCCAACGGGTCGTTGGTGAATCCGCCCTCCATTTCGAGGACGTGGGCGAGCGCGCGGTCGAAGATGGCAGTTTGTGTGACGGGCGTAGGTGGCGCGCTTTCTGCGGGCTTAGCGGATACGGGCCAGCGTAGCCCTAGAAGGCGGGCTTTCGGATAACGCGCAACCGAAACGGCGTTGCTCTGGTTGCCACCCAGCAACACAATGGAGTCTTCCGTTTCGCCGAGCCAGAACCCGACATGCCCTTCGGTGGGATTGCTGCCGCGGGAGAAAACCGCGATGGCGCCCACGCGCGGCTCTGCTAGCGCCTCGCCCCATTTGAGATAGGAGCGCGCCATCAGCGACCGCGTCGCGCGAAGGCCAGCGCGTTCCAGGCAGGCTCCGCAAAACGCCGCGCACCACGCCACTTCGTCGCGCACGACGTCGGGGTGACCTGCGTCGCGAAACAGCGCGACAATGCGCGGATTGTCTTTTGCACCCGCGCGCTCGGCCTGGCCGAATTCGCGCCAGGCTTGCTTGAGCCAGCGGGCTTCATCCATGATCACTCTCGGCTGTTGCGTTCAGACGACGGCAAACTTCGGCGTTCCGCGGCCGCGGCTCGGGCTCATCTGATAGACGGCGACCGACACCCCGCTTTGCGGGCTACCGAAATCGGTTGCCTGATCGGCAGCTGCGTAAGCGCAGTTCGGCATTGAAGCTGCGATGGTGCGCACGACGGTTGCACCATCGAGAATGTCGACCTCGTATGCTTCGTCATCCTCAGCGAGTGGAACCTCGATCGCTTCCCAGCTGTCGCCACCGATGCGGGTGCGGCGCTTCCACGACACCGCGATGTCACCGCTGCCGTTTCGAACGGCCCGAACATGAGCCGGCGACAACGGCGTCAGGCCGCGCCCCGAAAACGTGTGAACGGCGGCCTCATACGAACGGTCTGCGATATCCCGGTTCGCGGGACCGAACCTCCAATGCAGGGGCGAGCCGATCTCTCCGGCAGCGACGTTCACACGCGCGATCTCGGTGCCGAGCAACACGAACGTTGCCCCCGCCGCAAGTGGCGCGCGCATTTCGCGCTCGGTTCCGGCCTGCCCGCGCAGCAGGTTCGAAAGCTCGTAGGTGCGTTCGCCGACGAGGGTCGCGGCCTCGAACTGAATGATCTCCCAGCCACCGTCGGCGTTCCGGATCGCCGCTGCGTTGCGTCCGGCGAAGAGTTGCAGCGTCGTCACCGATGTCAGCTCGCCGCTGTTCAACGCCACGCGTACGCGCGCGGCGCGATCAACCACCGCTATTGGACCAGCCTGAAGCGGATCGAGCGTGACGCCCATGATCGCAGGCGCCGAAGCCCGCGCGCGCAATACGTAGCCTGCCTCCTCAGGGGATCCGAACACCGCGACACCGCCCGGCCACGGACTTTGGAAAGCAGCGACGTATCCGGCTTCCGGCGGCTCGTCTCCACGCATCAACGGCAGATCGAGGAATTCCACGTGCGGCGTCCCGTCAAAGACCGCACCGCCTTCGGTGGTGTCGCGCGGCCGCGAAGCGACGCCGGAGTAAACATCCGGATCGATGCTGCGGCCCTCGACCTCGCGGATGCCGCGTTCGCCGATGTCTGTAACGCGCACCAGAACGCCGGTGCCGTCCTTGTCGAGCGACACGATATCGCCAGGCTCGAGGGCAAGCGCACTCGGGGGAAGCTTGAACAGCGCACGCTCGCGGGCCGCCCAGGATTCGAACAGCCACGCATCGGCGATCTGCGAGGCGTTCTCGTGCTCGAGCACGATGGGCAGCTCGGCACGTGCGACGCGACCGCTCGCTCCGGTCAGCCTGCGCGCCTCGCTCACGGCCTGGCGGTAGTCTCCGGCTGCAGCGATGTGGCTCACCTTTGCGGAGGCCGGCAGATCCGTCTCCTGCGCGCGCGTCAGCGTCAGTAACGCGTCGGCCGCGCGCTCCTCGACCAAATCGCTCTCGGAAAGCGACAGCACCGGCGGATCGGCCGCACGATGGTGAAACAGAATTTTTCCTTCACTCTCGCGGCTGTCGAAGAAGTAGGCCAGCTCAAGCGGCTGCAAGGCATCGCGTGGCGACATCATGCGCTCGATGACATACCCCGGCACGACACCTGCGAGACGGCGCGCGTCGTGATCCGAGAAGCCATAGTCGGCCAGGATCGCATCGACGAGTTCGGTCAGCGGCGCGACCGCAAAGCGCCCGTTCAGCCAATGTCCGAAGCGCCAGTTGTCGCCGTCGCCCCAGATCTCCGTATTGTAGGGAAAGGCCGGATAGGGCCTTGCATCCCAGCAATAGACGTGGATGCGCGACAGATCGACCATGCGATCGCCGCTCACGGCGGAAATCGGATTCTGCCCCGCCACGTAGCTTTCGCTCGCGGGATCGAACGTGCCGATCAACGCCTTCAGGACGCGGCGCTGGATGAGGTCGTCGCGCGTGCCGCGAGAATAATAGGGAACCGCCGATTCCGAGCTTTTCGGATCGACGAACACGTTCGGCTGGTTGGCACCTTTGTCGATAGCCGGGCAGCCGATTTCCATGAACCAGAAAGGTTTCGATTGCGGCACCCACGCGGTCGGAGATCCGCTCGGCACGCCGCCGGGGCGGTTATAGTGCTGGTTCAGCCACCAGGATTTCACATCCTTGTATCGGAAGACCCAGGGTGCGCCGTGACCGTCGGTGATCGGCGTGCGGATCTGCGCCTCACGATCTGCATTGCTTGCGTAGTACCAGTCGTAACCCTCGCCGCCCTGTACGTTCTGGCGAAGGTAGGCATCCTCGTAGATCGAGCGTGCGCCAGCCAGATAGTCGAGATGGCTGGTCCCGTCGCGCCAATCCGCGAGCGGCCAATAGAGATCGATGCCGATCGCGTCGATGTTTGGCGAAGACCAGAGCGGATCGAGGTGAAAATAGACGTCGCCGGTTCCGTCACCCGGCTGGTGGCCGAAGTACTCGGACCAATCGGCTGCGTAGAGCACTTTCGTCGCCGGACCGAGCACGGCCTTCACGTCGGCAGCAAGTGCGACGAGGGCATTTACGAATGGATAGGTTGCGGGGCCGGAGCGAATCTGTGTGAGGCCGCGCAACTCCGTTCCGATCACGAACGCATCGACGCCACCTGCCGCTTTGGCGAGAAATGCGTTGTGCAGCACCATGCGGCGGAACGACCATTCCGCCGGTCCCGAATAGACAACGCTCGTGCCCGAGATCGCGAAGTTTGCCGGATTGGCGGTGCCGACGAAAGCCGCGACCTGGCTCGCAGCCGTCGCGGTCTTGTCGGGACTTCCCACAACACCCGGCGCCGGCGAGACCGTGATGCGTCCGCGCCAGGGATAGGGCGGCTGCGACGGCGACGCGCTGTATGGATCAGGCAATGTGTTGCCGTCCGCCACATCCATGAGGATGAACGGCGTCAGCACCACGCTGATACCGCGTTCCTTGAGGTCGACAATCGCCTGAACGACAGATGCGTCAGACGGCGTGCCACCGTAGGCTGGACGGCCGCCCTTGGTGCTGACGAGATGGGCCGCCCCGCGCGTTACGCCTGCTACGCTCCACGTCATCGGGGTCGTCGTCTTGGTGGCGGTCTCGACGCCCGGCCTGACCTGGCAGTTTCCGGCGCGAAGGTCGGTTCCGAACCAGCTCACAACCAGAGACGCCGACCGCGCGTTGGGCAACGTCGCCTCGAGCTGATCGATCGCGACCGACCAATCGGTATCGCCCTGCCTGGTATGCACGTTCTCGGATTCCGAGACGCCCGGACCGCGCGATTTGCTGACGGCGGTCGTCGCGTAGACGAATTCGCCCGATCCCGGAATCAGAACGATCCCCTTGATCTCTTCACCGAAGGGCTCGACGGCGCGGTGCACCTCGAACGACAACTGGGGAATGCGATTGCCGTAGTCGGCGAGCGCCATGTCTTCGAACACGATGTAGGCGACGCCGCGGTAGGCGGGTGCTGCGGCCGCGCCTTCGATCGCAACAATGGTACTGTCTGGTAGCTGGGTTTCGGTGCCCAGATAAACGCGGTGGGTGATGCGCCCGAGATCCATCTCGGCGCCGTCGGCCCACACGCGCCCGATGCCGCTGATCGGCCCTTCCGAAAGCGCGACCGCGAAGCTCGCCGAGTAGCGGTATTCTGTGCTTTCGGTTGCGGGCTCGCTCGCACCTGCGCCCTTCGCGCTGCCTCCAGACCGTGACGTGACGATGCGCTCGCGGATTTCGTCGGCCCAGATCACCTGCCCGCCCAAGCGCGCGCGACCGTAAACGCGCGGGATCGGAGCACCCTCGGTGGAGGCGGTGATATGCAGGTTCTGGAGGCGCGGGCCTTCGACAGAGCGGCGCTGGCCAGAGGTTCCGAACAGTGCATTGTCGATGTAGGAACCCGCGAACGCGCCGACCTGACTGCCTATAGCCGCGCCCGAGAGCGTCAGGCCCAGCATCGAAACGCCGGTCGGCAAAAGCGCGCTGCCAGCGGCGGCTCCGGCAGCGGCAAGGGCAAGCGTAGCCATCAGCGTTCAATCCCCGGAAACGAGAAGACAGCCGCAAGACGGCGGCGCCACCAGGCGCTGAAGGCAATCTCGGCGGCGATCCGATCTTCCATGGCATGGATCATCGTGGTCGGCGTCGCGAGCACGGCCGCGTGTTTGGCGATGGCGCCGCTTCGCATCCGAAATACGAGAATGTCGCCCGGCTCGGGTGTTGCCTTGCTCCGCGCCACGAGGTGCCGCGTGGCGGCATCGATCAGCGTTTCCTCGCCACTCGCCTCGCCCCAATCGCGGGAGTATCCCGGCGGATGCTCAGCCTCCTCGCCGTAGAGATCGCGCCACATGCCACGGATCAGGCCGAGGCAATCGGCGCCAACACCCCGCACGCTCGCCTGATGATGGTAAGGCGTGCCGATCCATCGGCGTGCCGCCAGCACGACCTCATCGGCGTGATGGCGTGGTCGCTCTGCGCCTTCGGTCATGGTGATCTCTTTCAGCGCGAAACCGATCCAGGCCTTGCAACGACAGTCAGAAAGTCGTTGCCCGGCATGTGGGGGAAGCCGCGAAAATTCGCGGCGTTGACGAATTTGTTCTGACAAGTCGCAAGCCGCTTGTCGCATCCCGCTTTGACGGTGAAGCTCTGCCCTGGCGTCAGCGGGAGGCGCGCCGCGCTCCACAACTCGATCGTCACCACGCCTCCGACATTCGCATGGCTCTTGACCTCGACGGACTGACCGGATGCGGCGCCTGACGTGAACGTCAGAAGGCCATGCGTGAACCAGCCGTGAGCAAACGTAGCGAGACCAGACGCCGTGAAACGCCGCGGGCTCGCAATCTCGGCGAGCGTGCCGCTGCCCGCGAACGCGGGATCGTCGAGGTCAACTCCACACCGGGGATCACCAAGATCCGCGTCGCATCCATACTGAAACAGCCTACCCTTGGTTTCCTGCAGATTGTGCGCGATGCCACGCACCTCGGCGGTGAACGCAAGGCCGCTCCGCTTGACCTCGCCAAGATTGCCGCTGCGCATCAGAACGCGTTGCTCGGGCGCGGCCCAGTTCACGCGGAAAATTTCGACTGCGGCATTGTCGTAGATTCCGGCCGCCAGGTCGGCCTCCGCCAGGCGATCCGACGTCATGGCGCTCGACACTTCGAGATTGTCGACGCTGAGCCCGACCGAATCCCGGATTTCGCTGGCGGTCATTCCGGCCGCCGCCTCGAACACGGTTCCGTCGAAGACGATGTCGCGATCGTGATCGGTGAAGCCCTGGCGCTCGCCATCCCGACGGATCAGACGCCAGCACCAGCACAGCGTCGTTGCACCCGACGCAACGTGCGCAGCCAGGGCGCTCGACAACTGTTTCATATGCGGATCTCGATGATCGGGATGTTCGGAATGGCGCCGCTGCGAAATCCAGAGAGATTTATTTCGAGCTTGTCGGTATCGAAACGCACCGGAACGTCGAATTCGAAACCGGCGCTCACAACGGCACCCGACGATGGCGCCGTGGCGAAAGTGACAACTCCACTGGTCGTGCTCACTGTGAAATCGGTGCCCGGCGTTTTGGCTTCGCCATCGACGGCGATTAGAACCGTGCCGGACACGGGCTTCCTGATCTCGCGCGTCATCGGCGCATGGAGGGCGCCGTATGTCTTGCACAGTTGGAACGTCAGCGTCGTGCTGTCCCCCAGACCGATGGCCTGGTCGAACGCTGTCGGAACCACACCGGGCGCGCCGGATTTCCAATCTGAATGATCCCGCCAGCGAAACCCGTGGAATCGCCCGCGCCGCTCCTCGAAGAAGGCAATCACCTCGTAGAGCGCGTCGGTCGACTGCACGCCGTAGCCCGCGTTGTAGCTGCGGCGCGCGTCCGCCCACCGGCTGTTGCGCTCCTCGAAGCCGGAGCCGAGCACGACGACATCCGTGCGACGTTCGGGGCCGCCCTGGGCGCCGCGCGATATCGCGGTCGGGAAGCGGATCTCGTGGAAGCTCATGGGATCCCTCCGGATCGGCAGCGGGCAACCGGCAGGACGTCGAGGATGCCTGCCTAGCGCGTGCCTCACATGTTTCGTTGACCAAACGAGACGGCGCGGGACAGCATGGCTGCAACTTGCGCCTCGGATCTCACAAAGCTTTCGGCATCACGCGCCGTGACGTTGAAGGTCACATTCATTGCGGACGCGCCGCGGGCGGCGATGCCGAGGCGTCCGTCGGGGCCTCGCGAGAGCGGCATGATCGCCTCGGCGCCACGCTCGCCTGCGATGCCATAACGGCCGCCCGCGAGCGGGAACGAGATCGGACTCTGGATCACGCCGCCGGATGCGAATGGTACCGGCAGCCCCTGCTGCACGACACCGCCCTTGGCAAAGCCGAGCCCGCCCGAAAGCAGCCCCGAAACGAGATTTCCAAAGCCCTGCTCCACCGGCTTCAAGGCTGCCTTCAGAACAATGTCCGACAATCTCAACGCCAGGGTACGCAACACGTCGCCGACGTTGCGCCCTTTGATGGCGATGCTGTCGAAGGCGCCGACGAGGGCGCCCGAGAACTGGCGGCCGAGGCTCGCGGCGTTGCGTAATTCGGAGGCAAGCTGTGAAGTGTCCGCGTTGACGGCGACGGTCCAAGTTTCGACCGGCGCGTTGAAATCGACCATAGCCGACTGCTCCTCATCTATCCGGATAGCGCTTCGCGAGGTCCGCGAGAATGCGGCGCGACGGTGGAGCTTCCGGCTTCACCGCGCCGAAACGTCCGCGTACCGCCGCGTTGAACTCGGCGAGGGTCAGGCTCCAGAAGGCGCGCGGCTCTAATCCGAGCAGCCCGAAGCCAATGGCCATCATCTCGGTCCAGGGAAAGGGCCGGGTGTGTCTCCCTCCTGCACGCGTTCGGCCTCGTCCCCAGCCGCTGCGGAGAACGTCACGGTCAGGAGGCGCGCGACGATATCGACGTATCCGGCCGCGCCGCCCTCTGCTTGCATGGCCGCGACCGTCTGATCGGAGATATCGTATCCCGCGCCACGCAATCCGGCGCCGATGATGCGTTGGCAGTCACGCGCCGAGATGCGCCCCGTCTCGAAACGCGTCGCAAGCCCCAGCATGTCCTCGTCGCCAAAAGCGGATTCGAGGTTGGCGAGCGCGCCGAGCGTGAGACAGAGCCGATAAGGCTTTCCATCGAGAACGGCGTCGATCTCGCCGCGGTGGCGGTTGGCCATGCTGCACTCCTGCCCTTTTTCCTGGTCGTGCTTCTCTCTGCGGTGAATGTCACTCTGCAGTGAACGTCAGCGCGCCCGCGGATTCGAGCGCGAGCTCGAACGCCACTTCGCCGTCGTGGCGACCGGTCAGCTCGAACGATGTAATCTGGAACGGTCCTTCGACGATGCCGAAATCCGGCACGACAACTTGCCAATCGCGAATGGTGCCGTTGAAAACGTAGCTGCGGATCAACTCGTCGGATGCTGCATCCTTGAAGATGCCTGAGCCGGACAGGCGCGCGTGGCGAACGCCCGCGCCCGCCAGCAGCTCGCGCCACTGCCCGACGCTTTCCTGATGGGTGATATCGACGGTCTCGGCATTGAACGCGACAGCGCGCGATCGCAAGCCGGCCACTGTCGTGAATGTCCCCGCGCCATCGCCGTCAACCTTCAGAAGAAGGTCTTTGCCTTTTTGGGCTGCCATGTGTTTCTCCGCTGGTGTTTGCGCTCACGCGCCCATTCGCACTTAAGGTGCGGGTTCGACCACGGCGCGGAAGCGCGCAACGCCTTGATGGGTTTCTCCGTCGGAGCCGCGCATGGCATCCGACATCTCGTGCCGCAAATTCACGAGGCGATGGCCAACGAGGCTCAGGGCCGCGTTGTGGAGCGCGCCGCGTACCGCTTCGAGAACGAGGTGCGTGTCCTTCTCGCCGCCGCTCTTGGTCCAGACCCGCAGAACCAGGAGGTGCTCGCTCGCGACCTCGGTTCCCGTGCTCCAGTCCCGTGCCGTATGGGGCCCAAACGTGACATACGGAAACTCTGCGCCGCGCGGCACCTCATCGTAGATGCGGGGGCCGCCGAGCAAAGCTATCAAATTCGTGTCGGCCACGAGCGCGCCGTAAATCGCTTTCTGCAATTCCCACGCGGGGCTGGACATGGGCTAGCTCCGATCTTCGTTTGCCGCCCGGCTGTTTGCCTCGCGGCGGATTCACGGCTTCTTCGCAACAGGCGGGCTCGCTCAGCGCGGGCGACGAGATGGGTTTCGATCCGGTCGACTGCCCTTCGGCGCGCCTCGCCGACCAGCGCTTCGATCCGCGAGAACTCGCCGCCCTCAAGTTTTGCTGTCACCTTCACGGCACGCGCTCCTCGACCAGGCAGCGCAGGAACCGATGGCGCTCGCCGACATCGATGGCAGCGCGAAGCTCGAAGACGCGCGCACCCAGAACGAACCTCATCGCCGGCACGACGCCCGTGCGATGGCGGATCCAGATCTCGTGACTGAGGCGGCCGTGAACGCCGTCCGCCTCGAAACCTTCTCCGCCGGAAACGGGCTTGAGAGCTCCCCACACCTCGGCCACGAGCGACCACACGTGTGTGGTGCCGCCACCCCCGTCCGGACTTTCCAACGGCGCTTGCAGCGCGAACCTTTGGCGCAGCTCTCCGATCGAGATCGTGCTCACAGGCGCACCTCACGATATGGTTTCAAGAGATCCGACACCGCAGTGGGGATTGCCGCGGCCGCCGATCCGATTTCGAGTGGATCGCGGTGCTCGTACCAATGGGAGACGAGCAGCAGAAGCGCGTGCCGAATAGGTTGCGGCACACCCTCCGCGTCTTCGGCCAGCCCGGCCACGAATTCGATCGAGATGCCGCCGGCTGCTAGTCCCGGCGACGGCCACTTGCCATCACGTGCAACGAGGCGCGGGATCCGCGCATTGCCGTCGAGCAGATAACTTTCATCGGACACAACGGCGGGCGTGCCATCGGCCGCGCGAACCGTCACCTCGGTGATGCTTCGAATGGGGCGGAGCGGAAAGCGCATCTCCCCTCCCTCCGGCCATTTGTCCAGTGTGAGACGCCAGCCCTGCGTGATCAGCGCGAGCCCTAGCGCCGCCTCGATATGCAGCCGCGAGGTCACGATCAGGCTCGCCACCAGGATGTCTTCGGTGGCGCCGTCGAGGCGCAGATGGGCCTTCGCCTCGGAAACCGACACCGGCTCCTCAGCGGGCCCACTCGTCAATGCGAGGGACATATGCTGCTCTTTCGTTGAACAAGACTTATTTTTTTTGAGACCGACGATTCACGCCTCGGGCTGATAGGGCCCTCGGCGATCGTGGTCTAACGAGCGAAGCCGCTGGCGGGGGAACCAACGGCTTCGCTCTGGACCGGCGAGCAGGGAGGAGACCCGCCGGTTATTCGTGTTGCCTCGCGCCTCAACGCGGGGCGCCGCTTACGCCTCGAAGCGCAGGAACTTGATGGCGTTGAAGTCCTGCACGCCGCCGCCGACGCGCTTGGTCGTGTAAAAGAGCACGTAGGGCTTCGACGAGAACGGATCGCGCAGCACGCGGATGCCCACGCGATCGACGATCAGATAGCCGCGGCGGAAGTCACCGAACGCCACCGAGAAGCTGTCGGCCGCCATCGTGGGCATGTCCTCGGATTCGACCACGGGATAGCCCATCAGCAACGATGGCTCGCCGGCTGATGCCGCAGGCTGCCAGACGTAATGCCCGTCCTCGTCCTTCATCTTTCGAACGGCCGCCTGCGTGCCGCGATTGAACACGAACGTGCCGTTCGCGCGGTAGCCAGCCTTGAGCGTGTAGATGAGGTCGATCAGCTTGTCGGCCGGATCGGACGCGGGGAATCCGCCGTCGACGCCTGTCGTGATGTAGCCGAGGTTTCCCCAGCTCCAGGAGCCGTTGGCCACCTTGGTGTAGTCGAGGAAGCCCTTGGGCTTGTTGGTGCCGTCGCCGGAGACGAAGGCGGTGCCTTCCTGCTGGGCGAAGGTGTCGCGCACCTCCTCGGCGATCCACTCGTCGATGTTGACGGCGGCATCGTCGAGCAGCGTCGCAGTCGCCGCCGGCATGGCATAGAGCTCCATGGTCGGGAACGACAGCTCGGCCAGCGTCGGCGTATTGGTTTGTGTGCGCGCGGCCGTCTCTGCCACCCATCCGGTTGCAAAGCCCGTGGTCGCGAACGGCTTCTTGAACACGGAGCCTGAGACCTGCCGCACCGAGGCGATCGAGCGGATCGGCGAAATGTCCTTCAGCGCCGAGATCACGGCGCGCTCGGTCTCGGGTGGCACGAGATAGCCGCCATCGGCGCCGCTGTTGGTCGAAACCGCCAGCGCTTTGGCTTCGAGACGCGCCAGGTTCGCGGTCTCGCCTTTGCGAACGTAGTCGTTGAAGGCGTGGCGATGTTCGCGCACGGCGGCCGTCTCGATCTCTCCGCCGCCGCCGAGATGCGGACGCTGGGCCTTCACCGCCAGCCGGTCTGCAACGCGCTTCGTTTCATCGAGCGCGCGGTCGAGGCGGGCGAGCTTGTCGTCGATCAGCGGGTCTGACGCGGAGCGCCGCTCCAACTCGCCCAAGCGCTCATCGTTGGTATCCTTGTAGGCCTCGAAGGCCCGCATAAAATCCTCGAAGGCCGCGCCGACGCTGCCGCCGGCCTTGGTTTCGAGGTTGGCGTTGTCTGTCATCTCAGGGGTTCCTTTGCTTTCGAACTCAGTGCTTGAAGAGCGTCGCGGCCGCCCGGCGCATCAGTGCCGCCAGCCTCGCTTCCTCGCTTTGGCCAGAACCCGCATCCCGCAGAGCCTTGAGGCCAGAAAGACCCGAGCGCATCAGCGCGCGCGCCTCGCTTCGCGTCAGCCCAGCATCCCGCGTGAGCCAACGCTCGAACTCGCGCTCGGTCGGCGGAGCCGACGCGAACGGTTTGGTCTTGATCGACGTGATCCGCGCCTCGGGCAGCAGCGGAAAGGTCACGATCGAAATTTCCCAGAGGTCAATTGTCTCGATGCGTCGCACTCCGGTGGCCCGGTCGCGGCGCGCCTTCACAGTCTTGAAGCCGATCGAGAGGCCGTCGAGTGCACCGGCCCGCATCAGCGCCATCACCTCGCGGGCGCGTCCGACCTCGCGCATCAAGCGGCCTTGGGCATAGAGCCCGCGGCTGTCCTCTTCGAGCGTGGTCCAGACACCGATCGGCTGGTTCGCATCGTGCTGGAACAAGAGCTTGATGCCGCGCGGGCCGCGCCGCGCGAGGCTGTCGCGAAAGGCGCCGGGCAACACGACGTCGCGGCCTAGATCCTCGCGGTTGAACAAGCTCGCGTAGCCCTCGAACGTGCCGTCGGCGTCGGCCTGCTTGAAATCGAGAGACGTGAATTTCACCTCGGGCACACATTTCATCTCGGGCACGGGGCTTATCTCGGGACTGGGCCACAGCTGCGACGACGGCGTCGCAAAGCGGGGCCGTTCCCATGCGCGAAAGGCCATGAGGCGATGCTCCAGGTTGTGATCTTTGTGTTGGCGCCGGCGCGGCAAGCGCGACGGAAATGAAAAAGCCCGAGCAGGGCTCGGGCTGGTCATGCGCTCGTTAGGCGCCTGAACTCGACGGACAATCGAGGCTATTTCTGATCAGACGGCGGCGCGCTTTTCGTCAAAAGTCAGGAAGCTACCTTCTCGTCATCGCGGAGCGATGCTTCGCATTTCTCATGGCGATGCTCCGCATCGACGCGCGCCCAGAGCGCTTCGACTTGGTTAAATCTTCGGACCAGCCTGTTCTAGCTGGTTTTGAAGATCCGATAGGAAGCTCCGAATTTCACCTTTCTCGATCCAGAAATACGGCCGACATGCCTTCCACATCTCCGCCAACTCTTCATCGCTATTCTCGCCACCGAGGATCGCTTCCAAGTGGGCTTTCGCTGCAGGAATATCTGCAGGATCCATCAATCCGACCGCTAGGTTGATAAACTCCGAGGTATCCTCTACCCCCTCGTGACTGTCCTGCAAAAAAAGGCGTACTAGTTTTTTGAACTCTATTGGAATTGCCAGCACGGCCCTACTCCTGCTCGGGGTCGATATTGAAGGGATACGCTGTGCGAACATAATATCCCTTTCTATTTCTTGGATCGTGCCTGATCTCTACGCCGACATTGTATGTTTTTCTAATGACGACATTGTCGATCGTTCCAACTCTTTCAGCCTCTCGGCCAGTTACATACCCGAACCTCTTAGATAACCACCTTCTCTCCAATGCGCCACTCGCCACCAAATCCACAACATCTCTATTGTCTTCGAGTATGCTGTTTATGAAGTTTGATGCTGCCTCTCTGGAGTCGAACGTGCTGTTCAACGCCTTATAGGCTGTGTGCGTCGGCAATCTAATAGTACGGGCATCCAGCCTATCTCGCGCCTCGATATCGTTCTTAGCGATATGAAATGTGAGGGTATGCCCTCCCTTACTTTTCTCTTCCTCAAGGTCTACCGAGTATTTTCTGGGTTCTGCTTCATTCGCCTGTGCGACGCGGGCATCTTCGTCTCGTGCCCCCTCATTGCGAGCAGGTGCGTCTACACCGCTCGCGACGCTCGTTCCGAGACGGCTGCCACTTCCACCGCCCTCGTCGACCCACTGGCCGCCGTCGGTATCGCCGCGCGGCGCACGGACCTGGTCGGGCCTATATTTACCCGCCTCCGGCAGGACCAATTTTCTTAGAACGGACGATTGCTCGTCTTCCGTCGCGGACCCGGGCGGCGGCTCATCGAGCGGCGCGTAGCCGACGGCGGCGCGCTTCTCGTTCAGGGTCAGGAAGCTCACCTTCTCGATGCGCGCCCATAGCGCCTCGCGCTCGGCCGTCAGCGCCTCGATCTGGTCGAGGTCAGGGCGAAGCTCCAAGTGGGTATGCCATGTCGGCGAGAGCCACGACGCCAGCGCCTTCGCCGTCCTAGTCACAAGTGGCAGAACCGTAGATCTCCAAAACGCACGCTGTGCCTCGTGATAATTTGAAAACGTGTTATCTCCCGGAATACCGAGCAGCATCGGGGGCACGCCGAACGCCAGCGCGATCTCGCGCGCCGCACCATTGCGCGCGGCAATGAAGTCCATGTCCTTCGGCGACAGAGACAGCGGCTTCCAGTCGAGGCCGCCTTCGAGCAGCAGCGGCCGGCCGGCGCGGCGCGGACCCTGGAAACCATCCTCCAGCTCGGCTTTAAGTCGCTCGAACTGCTCGGGCGTCATGCGGCCATCCGCACCGCCGTAGACGAGGGCGCCCGAGGGACGCGCCGAGTTGTCGAGCAGCGCCTTGTTCCAATGGCCGGCCGTGTTGTGGATGTCGATCGCCTGGGCCGCCGCCTCGATCGGGCTCATGCCGTAGTGGTCGTTCGCGGGATGAAACAGCCGCACGTGCAGGATCTGGCGCACGCCCGCGACCGGCTCCTCATCGAAGCGCACGGTTCGTCCCGCGCACATGTACTCGTAGGCCTCGGGCCAGCCTTCCACGCCGGGCACCACTTTCATGCGGTCGGGGCGCAGCGCGTGCAGTTCGCGAAGCTTGCCGTCGAGCGCGACCGCCTCGACGTAGGCGTTGCCAGCAACAAGCAGATAGCCGTACCAGGCTTCGAGAAAGTCGGTGCCGGTCTGATCGAAGCTCGGGCGCGCGAGGAGGTCGAGCAGCGGATGGCGCTCATGTTCCTCGTCGCCTTCGAACAGCAGCAGCGGCACGGAGGCCGCAGCCTCCGCGATCATGCGCACGGCGCGGTAGACGATGGCGTTCTGCATGAAGCCTTCGCGTGCGAAGGCCTCGTAGTCGCGCGGGGTCCAGACCGGGCGACCCAGCGTTTCCAGCACGATGAGCGGGCCGGTGGCGCTGGCCTTTTCCTCGTGCGGCGCAGCGCGGGCGGCAGCGGGTGTCGCGCGGCCAGGCCAGAGGCCTGCCAGCGTCTCGAGGATGCGCGGCATTGAAGAGTCCTTGTTAGTGGGCAGCCGGCAGCAAAAATAGCGACGCGCTTGATATGTATTCCTACGCGCTGCCGGTTGCCTGCTGCCTTGCCTTCAGAGTTGTCGGATGGCGGGGGCGGGCCCGCGGTCGATCATCAAATCCGTGATGGCCCAGACCAGTGCGTCGACGCGGTCGGGACTTCGCCCACGTGCCAATCCGTCGGCCCCGAAGGCGAGCATCTGTTCTTCCAACGTCGCGTGAATGCCGACATGCACGATGCGGCCCTCGGCGTAGAGGGCCGCCACCGGCTCGGCCCGGAGCCACTTGCCACGCGTCGCGCGCACCGAACGCACCGGCACCGCCTCGTCGATCTGGCGCAGGATCGCGGTCACGAGATCGCCGCCCTGGTTGACCTCGGCGACGACGCGGTCGGCCATGAATTCGTGGTAGGCGCGCACCGCGGCGCGTGCCCAGACTTGCGGCTCGCGGCCCTGCAGCGAGTGGTCGGCGGCGATGTAGGCACGCCCGTCGGCGGCAAGACCGGCGACGATGATGCCACACGCATCCGAGTTGGCGGTCGCGGTCACCGGCGGATCGACGGCGACGACGATGCTCTGCAGCTCGGGGCATTCCTTGACGCGATGGCGCTCGATCCAGTCGCGCCGCCACAGGCTGCCCGACTGCTCGTCTACGATCTCGCCGAGTAACTCCTGGCGGCCCAGCGCGGTGCCGGCGTAGCGGCGTTCCATCTCCGCGATGAAGGCCGGCGCGAGGTGCGCGGCGTTGGCGGTGGTCGCGGCGCGGGTAATCACGGTCGCAGGATCATTCGTGATGCTCTTCAACAACGGCAGCGGGCGTGGCGTGGTGGTGACCGCGATCGTCGGGCTTTCGCCGAGCCGCATCCCGAACTGCAGCATGTCCCAGGTCTCCTCGGGGCGGCGCCACTTGGCAAGCTCGTCACACCAGGCACAATCGAACTGAGGCCCGCGCAGACTGTCGGGATCCTCGGCCGAGAACATCTGCGCGATCGCCCCGTTCGGCCAGACCAACTGCTGCTTCGAAACTTCGAGCACGGGTCGCTCGTCCGCGTCGTGGATGGCGAGCAAGCCCGACACACCGTCGATCATCACGCGGCGCACATCGGCCAGGGTTTCGCCGACAAGTGCGATGCGCCGGGCCGGTACGTCGCCGAGCGGGGGAATGCCAAGCGCTTTCGCGCGTACCCATTCCGCGCCGCTGCGTGTCTTGCCGGCGCCGCGCCCGCCGAGGATCAACCAGACGCGCCAGATATCACCTGCAGCCGTGGTCGACGGCGGAAGCTGGTCGTCGCGAGCCCAGAGCTGCCAATCGAACAGAACGAAGCGCAGCGCTTCGTCATCCAGACTTGCGAGTTCCTCGTTCAAGCGCCCCGCTGCCGCCGAGGCGTTCAAGGCGTTCCGCAATCTCGCGGCGCATACGCTCCGCATCGGATCCTGCGGCGCTGGCGGCATGAGCGGCGCCTCCATCCTGGTCAAGCTCAGCGACGGCCTCCGTGATCTTCTCGAAATTGTTGATCAGGGTGGCGAGGGCACGGCTTTCGCGCTCCTCGTCCTGGGCCGAACGGGGTTCTCCGCTCGCCATTCTCTTCTCCATGTGCTCGAGCTTCAGACTGATGGCGCGATAGAGCCGACCGACGATGGACTTCCTCGCGTCACGCGTCGGCAGCTTTCCGCGACTGTGTTTGGCGCGCGTTTTTTCGGCGGCGGGGGCTTTGGGTTGCCTGTCGGACAGAGACGCGGTCCTTGATGCGTCCGGGCTCGGCTTCGCGGAAGCGCGGTGAGCCTTGCGGCTCGGTGCGCGTCCCGTCCAGCCATCCTTCTTGGCTTTGCTCCCGATGCGCTGCGGGGTCAGACCGAACCGAGCGGCGATTTCCTTGAGCGGCACCGCGGCGTCGGCGTAAGCCGCTCGGACGGCCGCCCACGTCTCGTCGTCGACCTGCATGTCGCTGCCACGCCGTTCGGCTTTTGAGATTTCGGAAGTTCTAGTTTCAAAAAATCTGAGGTTTCAGACAGCTCTGCCGGCCATTTCCGGGTCTACTGAAACGCAAATGGCCCCAAGAGCCAATCGACACTCTTCGAGCCATACAAAAATACTACACAATCACCGTTGCGGTGTCAAACAGTTATTTGAAATTTTCTGCATATATTCCAAGTTATCACATGCGAATACTTATTCTGCAAAACATTCGAATGTATATCCTCACTCGCCGCCGGGGATAACTTTCTCCGCTCTTACAATTGCCGCGCTCTTCTCAACTGCCGACAAGTTCGGCCAACCGCTTCCGGCGCGCGCATAAATAACCATAATGCCATGGTGATTTGAGTCTGCGACGGCTGGAGACTGGCGACAGCTCTCCACGCTGCGTTTTCGGCTGTTTTGGCCGTTCTCACATCGAGCAGGGACGCCGCCCGTCTTGGCGTCTTCACGCGGAGCGAGCACGTTGAGCGACTGGTTCTTCAAACGCGGACGTCGCGAGGGCGTCGACTGGATGGCGCTCGACTCGCGCCTCGATTCCTCGCTCTCCGAGTTCTGGTCTCGCTGCAAGGATCTGTGGGACGCGGGCTCGAGTTTTTTCGCGCGCTTCAAGCTCACCGGATGGCGGCGTCTCCTGAGCGAAGCAGGTTCCGAGTGCTTCACGCTGGCGGCCGGCGGCTTCTTCGTTCTCTATGCGCTCGCCTTGCCCGCGTTTCTCGAATTCGACGAAGGCCGATTTCTTACCGGCAAATACAGCGTGAAGTTCCTCGATGCCGGCGGCAACGAGCTTGGCCAGCGCGGCATCCTGCACAACGACGCGGTGCCGCTCGAAGAAATTCCGGATGCCGTCATCAAAGCGACGCTCGCGACCGAGGATCGCCGCTTCTTCGAACACTTCGGCGTCGATATTCTCGGCACTGCGCGCGCGCTCATGGAGAACCTGCGCGCGAACAACGTCGTGCAGGGCGGTTCCTCGCTCACGCAGCAGCTCGCGAAGAACCTATTTCTTTCTTCGGAGCGGTCGATCGACCGCAAGATCAAGGAGGCGTTCCTCGCCTTTCTGCTCGAAACGCGCTTCACAAAGCGCGAGATCCTGAAACTCTATCTCGACCGCGCTTATCTCGGCGGCGGCGCGTTCGGCGTCGAGGCCGCGTCTCAGTTCTATTTCGGCAAGTCGGTTCGAGAGGTCAATCTCGCGGAAGCGGCCTTGATGGCCGGTCTCTACAAAGCGCCGACGAGCTACGCGCCGCATATCAATCTGCCCGCCTCACGCGCCCGCACCAATGAAGTGCTGCAGAACCTCGTCGAAGCAGGGTTCTACACACCGGCGCAAGTTCACGAAGCGCGCCTCCATCCGGCGCAGATCGTCGAGACGCGCGCCACGACCAGCCCGGACTGGTTCCTGGATTGGGCCTTCGAGGAAGTGCAACGGCTGGCCGAGGGCAAGAACCAATACGTGCTCACCGCGCGCACGACCGTCGACCTCACCATGCAGAAGCAGGCCGACGAAGCGCTCATCACCTTCCTCAAGCAGCGGGGACGAGGACTGCGCATGAACTCCGGCGCGCTCGTGGCGATGGAAACCGACGGCGCGGTGCGGGCGATGGTCGGCGGCCCCGACTACGGCGAAAGCCAGTTCAACCGCGCGACGCACGCGCGCCGCCAGCCCGGATCCTCGTTCAAGATCTACGTCTACGCGGCGGCGCTGGAAAACGGCTACAAGCCCAACCAGTTGGTGCGCGATTCCTCACCCACCTGCGGCCGCTGGCATCCGCAGAACTACGGCGGCAGCCATGGCAGCGGCGGGCGAATGCCGATGTGGATGGCGCTTGCAAAATCGCTCAACACCGTCGCTGTGCAGCTTTCGCTGGCGGTCGGGCGCGAGAAGGTGATCGAGCTCACGCAGCGCCTCGGCATCACGGGCATCCGCAAATCCTGTTCGATGGCGCTCGGCGACTACGGCATCACGCCGCTCGAGCACGTCGGCGGCATGGCGTCGTTCGCTAACGGCGGCAAGAGCGCGCGCCCGTACGGCATTCTCGACCTCGTCAATTCGCGCGGCGAACTCGTCTACAGCCGCGAGCGCGACGAGCCGGAACCCGCCCAGGTCATTTCCGAGGAAGTCGCCGCCGGCATGAATCAGATGATGCAGAAGGTCGTCACGGACGGCACCGCGCAGAAGGCCGCGCTCGATTTCACCAACGTCGTCGGCAAGACGGGAACGAGTACCGGCCCCAAGGACGTCTGGTTCGTCGGCGCGACGGGCAAGTACGTCGCGGGCGTCTGGCTCGGCAACGACGACAACCGCCCGATGGCCGGCGGCAACACCGGCGGCCAACTTGCGGCCCCCCTGTGGCATTCGTTCATGTCGGTCGCGCATCGTGACATGAACATTCCGACACTGCCGGGCCTGGCCCCGCATCCGGTGCAGGTGGCTGAGATGCAGCGCATCGCCGAACTCAAACGCACCAATCCGGCGGCTGCGGCCGCGGAACTCGGTGTCGCCAAAGCGGTCTCGCCGACAATGTCGACTTCCGCGCGCGACGCCTTGAAGCGCATCACGACAGCTTTGCGCAAAGCGGCAGGCGTTGCCGAGCCACCACCCGGTACTCCGCCCGCAGGTCCCACCCCGATCAACGGACAGCCGCCCGATCCGGCCCGGCCTGAACCGCGCGGCAATCGGGCCGACGCAAGGCCGGATGGCTTTCAAGGTCTCAGCCTATCCGCTCAAAACTCGACCCTGAGCCCTTCGTCTCTCGCCGCCCGCTCCGGTGACACTCCGCGTCCTCGCACAACACCCTGATCGCCATAACCTAGGTCCATGACAGCCCTCAGCGCGCTTCGCTCCCTGACCTCCCTGAACTTCATGAGCTTCACTCTGCACAGGCTCAAGAAGCGCTTGGCGCTGCTCGTGGCAATCATGACCGACTGGGCGCTCTTCATCGGCATCGTGCTGATCCTCGGGCTTGGATCCTCCTGGTACATGGTGGAACGCGGATCGCGTCTCACGACGACGACGGTCGGACCATGGGTGTCGTGGACGGCAGCCGGACGCACCGATGCCGATCCCTACACGCGCGCGCATGAGGCGCGTCTTGGAACCCTGTCTCTCAGCACAGAGGTGTCGCAGACCTACATTGCGCGGGTCGACAGCGAAGGGCGCGCGCTCCACTCCTCGTGCGACTACATCATTGCGGGCAACGAGATCCCCGGTTTCTGGTGGAGCCTCACGATATTCGATGCGGACGGCCGGCTCATTCCCAACACGCTCGGACGCTATGGCTTCACGAGCGACACCATGGCGCTCAATCCGAACGGGACGTTCGTCGCGACGCTGTCGCGTGATGCGTTTCCGGGAAACTGGTTGCCGATCGGCGGCGCGGGACGGCTTGCGATCGCCTTCACGGTCTTCGATCTCGACACGCGCTCAATCGCGCAGGACGACGACGTCGAGAAGCTGATCCCCACCATCACGCGCCAGGGGTGCTAGCCGCATGATCAAGACGCTCTGGGCGCGCATCACATCGATCAATGTTCCGCTGGTGGCTGCCGCGCTGTTCGCCAGCGCGATCCTGCATATCCTCGCGACGCTGGCGACGCCGCTGCTGACGCCCACGTCCGGCTATGGCCGTCTCGCTGGCGATCTTCCGCAAAACTCGATGCAGATCCTCGCGCCGGTGACGCCGGACGCGCAGCCTTTGCCGTTCCTGGCGCCGGATGCACGTTACGCAATCTGCCGCTTCGATACGGCAAACGGCGTCGTGGATTTGTCGGCTGTGCTTCCGGAGCCCGGCTGGGCTCTCTCTCTCTTCTCACCGTCAGGCGACAACTTCTTCAACTCCGTCGCCGGCCCCGGACGGCGGCCCGAGGTGACGCTTTTACTCGTCCCAGGTGACGATGCCTGGCGGACCGGTGGCCAGATCAATACCAATGTCGCGGCCATTCGCGACTCGACCCTGTCGATCACAGCAAACGAAGGGATCGCTGTCATTCGGGCGCCCGACAGAGGTGAAGCCTATCGCGCCCGCGCAATGGCGGATCTCAAACGGGCGCGCTGCCAATACCGGCGCTCGCGCGCATCCTAGAGCCGTGTGCCGGACTTAGTTGAATCGCTGAACGGCTCTAGGTCTTTGTTTGGTCGTGCTTCTTATCGGAAAACCGGTTCCCACTTTTCCGGAAGCACTCTAATCATCCAACTCAAGCTGATCGCGCCGACGCGTCCGGCGACTGCGCTGCGGCTCTTGTGGCGCAGGCTCTTCGCTCCAGCGCTCATAGCGCACACCCGGAAAGAGAACGATGTCGGCGGTGCTGTTCGCAGCCGCTTGCTCATTCAAAGGTCGGAAACGAAACGCAGACTTGCGGAATTCAAGAATACTGGCCATCGCGTGTGCTCCCCTCACGCTTCGCTTCGCCGTCTTTGCTTCCCCGCCTGTGGCTTCGGTTCGTGGCTTTTTCCAGTCATCGATGCGCGCTGGACGCCACGCATTCCTTTGCTCCAACACCCACGAATTCGCTGCTGCTTTGGTTAACGGAAGGTTAATTCAGATTCTCGCGCGGTCGACTAGCGGTGGAGCGTGGCTTCGCGGCCTCACGAGTCGGACAACCAGCCTTCAAGCCCATGTGCGCCGTCGCGCGCTTCCACTTCGACGATCCAGAGGTCGGGGTCGGTGCGCGCTTCACGCTCAAGATAGAGATCGACCTCGGCATCCGGCCGCATCTCACCCTTGAAGTGGCCGACCCAGCGCCGATCGGTTTCCAAGCCCGATAGGCTTGCGGGCGCCGGACCAAACAACAGCGAGGTGCCGTCGAGCCGATTGATGCGTATGTAGATGGCGCCAGCATCGTCGTCGCCGTGACGCACGATGTAAGCTTGGCGGCCGCCGCTCGCCGAACGGCGGACGTAAGCCTTCACCCAGATTTCGGATTTGAGGCGCATTGTTTCGGTCTAGATGTTTCGAGGAGTTTGCACACCCCTCGAAACGCCCTACTGCGTGCTGATGCGCAGAGAGTCGCCCGCAAGGGTCGCCAGTTTTGCGAGCAGCTCGCCGGATATGCGGCCCGTCTCGCTGAGCTTTCGGTCTCGTTCGAATTTCCGGATCGCACGTCTGGTCGCGTCGTTCAAGCGTCCATCGGGGAGCGTCGAAATATAGCCGAGCTGGCGGAAGGCGCGCTGGACTGCACGGATCACTGCTTCGGCTTCCGCACCCGGAGGCGTGCGAGCCCCGTCGGCAGCCGGCTGGATCTGGGCGGACCCCAAAATGAGGTGCTGTAGCAACGCCTGGCGCGGCTCCGCCGTCAGCGGCAGTCCGGCGTCGCTCTCGTATGCCATGATGGCGCCACGCGTCACGAGACCGGTGACGCCATCTACGGCACCCGCCTCATAGCCCTTCGCCTTCAGCTCACGCTGGATGGCTCGCGTGAGATCCGATCGATCGGCTGTCTCCGGGATCGGTTTGACGGCCCCAGTCTCCAATGGCTGAACGACGACAGATCGTTCCCCCGGCCCCGGAATGGAGGCCTGCTGCTGCGGCTGGCTCGTCCACCCTTCTCCCACCGAAGCGGGACCCCGACGCGCGCTGTCGAGCGCTGCGATCTGACGACCCGGCGGCTGGAAAACGAAGATGTTCACTGCCATCGCCCCCGTGAGCAACACGAAGGTGAGGAGCGTCAACCTCACAGTAAACGGCGTCATCGTCAGGTCGGACCCGCTTCCTCTTTTCCGGAAGCAGAAAGTATTGCGGGGCGCTTGTTAAGATCGCGTTAACCTGCCACCGCGGCCTCATGCAGCGGCTGGCGGGCGCGCAAGCCAGCGCTCATGTGTTCAATAAAATTCGCATCAAATTTTCGATTAAGTTTCTTAAATGACATCTTAAATTTTGCCTTCTCTGGCCGCGGTTCCTCAAAACTTATCCGGTAGCGTCCAAAGCATCAGGGGGTTTCAGGCCCTCTTTTGCGACCGGAGTTGCGTGAGCCATGTCGTTGTTCAGGATTGCAGTCGTTCTTTCGCTTGGTGTGGCGGTGATGCCGTCCGACAAGGCGCAACAGGAGGCTCTCTACGAGCGCGCCGCGACGGCGGCGTACTGGACCGTGACCTACTGCGACCGCAACGGGCCGCATTGCGAGATGGCGGGTGAATTCTGGGATGCGTTCCTGCGCAAGGCGGAGTTCGCCGGCAAACTGGCCTACGACGTGGCGCTGCGCTCGTCGCTCGAAAACGCAACGGCAGGTTCGACGTCGCCGATCCCGGCCAATGCGCGCGGCACCCTCAACTCGGACGATCTCCGTCCCGACTGGCGCGGAGACCGCGACCGCGATCAAGGCGGCGCTTGATCGCCACTTCTCTCTAGCCTGCTGACACGTCCTTTGCGCCCGATCTAGCCCTTTGATCGGGCGCATTTCTTTGCCAAAGACGGGTTTCCTCGTCCGCTGAAGCACTATATGTCCTGTAGGCAGCCTGATACTGCGGGCGCCTCAAGGACATTCTGCTTATGACGCTTGCCAACCTTCAGTCCGATTTCGAACTCCTGGACGATTGGGAGGACCGGTATCGCTACATCATCGAGCTCGGACGCACGCTCGAACCGCTCCCGCCTGAGCTCAAGACCGAAACCACCAAGGTAAGAGGCTGCGTGAGCCAGGTTTGGCTCACGAGCGAAGCCAGCGACGCGACGAACGGCGGCGGGCCCGTGTTGCATTTCCGAGGCGACAGCGACGCCCATATCGTGCGCGGGCTCATCGCGGTCGTATTCGCGCTCTACAACGGCAAACCGGCCAAGGACATACTGGCGACCGATCCGGAGACTGTGTTCGCCGCGCTCGGGCTCAAGGAGCACCTGACGCCCCAGCGCTCGAATGGTCTCGCTTCGATGGTGAAGCGCATTCATGCCGATGCGGAAGCGGCGCTCGCACAATGACGACGCACCAATCCTAAGGCATATCTTCTGCCGCCGTTTGTCCGCCGTCGATCGTCGGGCGATAGTCGTCGGCGCCCCAATGACGAAGCTGAGCAGGGCGTGTCGACACCGCCGAGCGAGGTACCGCAAATCCGTAGTGCCGGGCCAGCGCTGCCAATGCGACGCCGAGCACAATCTTTCCGGATCGCTGCGGCCAGCCGGCACGCCGCTCCGCCTCCTCCAGCCCCTTCAGGTGGCAGCACACGTCGATAAGGACGCCCGAGAGTTCGGGCCCCACGGCGGACAAGGCCCGGCGGACCCGTTCGCCGGCCGCAATCACATTGTCGGCGAGATCGACACCGGCTCCCGGCGCTCCACGCCGGCCGCCTCCGCGCGTAGCCGCGGGGTTCCAGCTCTGGGTGACGTTCGGCGTCATCTGGGCAAACCAGAAATCCGCGCGCAGCCGCTCGCCCGCATTGAACTGAGCTTCGCTGATCAGCGGATTTCCGTCGCTGTCGCGCCGATTGAAGAGCCAGGCGACCGGACTCTCCGACACGTTTCTCACGGGGCGGGCCCGTTCGCCGCCGGCAGGGCGGGTCTTGCGCGGGCGTGACCCGGCATTCGGCGCGGACGGACGTCCTGGACGAGGCATGGCAGTCTCCGGATCAGTGCGAGAGGGCGTAGATCAGCTGAGGCGATAGGGATGGAGGTCGTGCCCGATGAGGGATGGAATGATCCACTCCATCAGCTCAAGGGCGCGGTCGAATACGGGGTCGTCGCGCCGGTCCTCGATGACGGCACAGGCATGAGCGACCGTGGTCCGGTCGCGCGCGAAAATCTGGCCGACATCGGTGAGCGTCAATCCGCACGAGACATGAGCAAGATACATCGCCGCTTGACGTGCCAGCGCCACCGGCGCCTTGCCGCGCGATTGGCGGGAGAGATCGGATTGGGGAACGCCGAACATGTCGCCAATCGCGCCTTCGATCACGCGTCTCAGGCGGGCGGCCTCACGATCTTCGAGGCGCCCGAGGGGCTTGCGCGTTGCGTCGATTTCGTCGGCTAGATTTGCAGGGTTGCGCTGTGCATCCGGCAACCAGGGCGCCATAGCGTTCGGGTTTTTCGCCAGGGCTAAGGCCGTCTCGATACCGGATCTGAAGGTCATGCTGGCACCGCGCTCGAGGTTCAAGGGCTAAGCGACATGACCCGATCATACGCACGGTTCCCGACGCGCCCAGACCGAAACTACCGGAGCGGTGAACGGCGAGGATAAGTGCCCAATCCCTGCCTTGCGGGTCCATGGGACAGTCGGCGTTCGCCCGGAGGACGCCCAATGCCGCAAACGCCTCAGCACCCGCAGGATCGCGAACGGGAGATCGCGCGGCTCGTCGGGCTATGGCCTCACGAAATTGCTGATGTTTCTCCCGATGGGCGGGCGCGCCTGATCCGCAAACTCGCGTTGGTGCTCAAAGCCGAGCGGCGACGCGGCCTAGCCGGCCATTGGAGCTACGACCTGGCCCGCCACACCGCGCTCGTTCGCGTACTACGGCGGGAGCAGGCGGCACTCGAAGCACTTGGATCCAAGATGGGTGCACCGCACAAAGCCGCAGCGCGTTGCCCAAAAGAAGACGCGCGGACTCAGCGGTCCACGCGTTTCATATCCCGGAGATGATCAGCTGGCTGGCCGAAATCAGCGCCGCTTACTTGCCGTCACGACGGGTGCCGAGGCCCATCTTCTTGGCCAAATCGGAACGGGCGCGGGCATAGTTCGGGGCCACCATCGGATAGTCATGCGGCAGGCTCCACTTCTCGCGGTATTCCTCCGGCGAGAGGTTGTAGTGGGTGCGCAGGTGGCGCTTCAGCGACTTGAATTTCTTGCCGTCTTCCAGGCAGACGATGTGGTCCGGCATCACCGATTTCTTGACCGGAACCTTGGGCTTGAGCTCTTCGCGCTCGGGCTGCACCACGGTGCCGGTGGCGCGGCTCAAAGCGGCGTGGGTCTCGTTGATCAGCTGAGGAACGTTTTCTGCGCCGATCGTATTGTTGCTTACGAAAGCCGACACGATCCTGGCTGTCAGCTCCACCAATTCTGGCTGGCTCCCGTCATCCATCGTTCATTCCCTTCCACACAAACCGGCAGCGCTTTGCAGGCGCCGAAATCTTCACTTGGCGAAGTCATTCCCAAGGCTACTATAGTCTTTGCGTAGCAGCCTCAAGCTGAAATCAGCGTGATTTAACTGTGGTGAATTGAGAGTGCCGCGCCATCGACAATTCAGGGCGCGTACGTCTTTGGACATCATTCCGAAGTTGATGTCAACTTAAGTCCCTGTGAGCTTATCCAAATCCCTAAATAGGTCAACGCGCTTCGAGACGCGGCTAAGAGCCCACATTGCTGGCAACTAGATTTGCGACAGCGCACCTCGCAAGCTTTACTTGGCTGATCTCTGGGGTGCGGCAAATAGATCCGTCCCCTTTGCGGCCTGCTTGCATCTCCAATCCTTCGATAAAATCGCCAATTGTAGGGCCGACCAAGCCTAGTGCCCCACAGCACCGGTCAGGCATTTCAGCCAACTGCGATTGCTGCGAAGCAGCATGGTCGCGGAGATTTGCGCGTCCCTCTCCTAGCCCCTGGCTGACATTGGGAAACCGTTATTTGACTTTGGGGCCGCAGTTTGCCGAAACATGACGTCTTGGCCATTGCCGGGCCCATCTTCGGCGTGCCCATCAATCGCTTGCACCACCATGGAAGGTTGCCGTCATGCATGGCCCCGTATTGCGCGCCGGACTCCCGACGCCGCCCATCGCTCAGAAACAACCCGCTACCTCCACGCATCACGGTATTTCCCTGACCGACGACTACGGATGGCTGCGCGCGGAGAACTGGCAGGACGTAATGCGCGAGCCTTCGCTGCTCGACGCCGAGATCCGCCGCTACCTCGAAGCCGAAAATGCCTACACCGATGCGGCGCTGGCCTCGACGAAGACGCTGCAGGCTGCACTCTTTACCGAAATGAAGGCTCGCCTCAAACCGGATGACAGCTCCGTTCCGTCGCCCGATGGCCCTTACGCTTACTTCTCGAACTTCGTGGCCGGCGGCCAGTATCCGCGCCTCTGCCGACAGGCGCGCGACGGCGGGTCGGAGCACGTGCTGCTCGACGGCAACGCGGAAGCGGAAGGCAAGCCCTACTGGGATCTCGGCGGTAAGGCGCACAGCCCCGATCATCGCCTGCTCGCCTACGCAGTCGACGACAAGGGATCGGAACTGTTCACGATCCGCATTCGCGATCTCGCAACCGGCGCCGATCTCTCCGACGAGATCCCCGATACGCGCGGCGAGATCGTCTGGGCCAACGACAGCCAGACGCTGTTCTACATCCGGATCGATGCTCACCACCGGCCGCTGTTCGTCTATCGGCATCGCATCGGCACGCCGGTTTCCGAGGATGTGCTGGTCTACGAAGAGAAGGACATCGGCTACTACGTCGGCCTCGAAAAGACGCTCTCCTCACGCTTCGTGATCGTCGATGCGCACGATCACCAAACCAACGAGATTTACCTGATCGACGCCGACCGCCCGGACGGACCGCTGACGCTCGTCGAAGGGCGCCAGCATGGGCACGAGTATCAGGTCGATCACATCGGCGACCGGCTGATCATCACCACCAACTCGGGTGGAGCCGAGGATTTCCGGATTTGCGAAGCGCCTGTTGCCTCGCCGGGACCAGCCCACTGGCGCGAGATCGTTCCGCACAAGCCCGGGCGTCTGATCATCGATACGATCGTGTTCAAGGACCATCTGGTACGGCTCGAGCGCGAAGACAGCCTGCCGCGCATCACCGTGCGCGCTTTCGCCGATGGCACCGAACACGCAATCGCCTTCGACGAAGAAGCCTATGCGCTCGGCATGTCGGAAGGATACGAGTTCGACACGACGACACTTCGCTTCACCTACTCCTCGATGACGACGCCGGCCGAGACATACGATTACGATCTCGCGACGCGGGCGCGGGTTCTGCGCAAGCGGCAGGAGATTCCGTCCGGGCACAATCCGGCCGACTATGTAACGCGTCGCCTCTATGCGCCCGCTGCGGACGGCGAAACGGTGCCGGTGTCACTGCTCTATCGCCGCGATACCCCGCTTGATGGCTCGGCCCCGCTGCTGCTTTACGGCTACGGTTCGTACGGCATCTCGATCCCCGCCTCGTTCTCGACGGCGCGGCTCTCACTCGTCGATCGCGGCTTCATCTACGCCATCGCGCACATCCGCGGCGGCAAGGACAAAGGCTATCACTGGTACACCGACGGCAAGCTCGACAAGAAGCTCAACACTTTCACAGACTTCATCGCTTCGGGCGAGCATCTGGTGGCGCAGGGCTTCACACGACGTGGCCGCATCGTCGCCAACGGAGGCTCGGCAGGCGGGATGCTGATGGGCGTGGTCGCGAACATGGCGCCGGACCTGTTCCTCGGCATCATCGCCGATGTGCCGTTCGTCGACGTCTTGAACACGATGCTCGATGCCACGCTTCCGCTGACACCGCCCGAGTGGCCCGAGTGGGGCAATCCGATCGAGAACCCGCGCGAGTTCGAGATCATCCGCTCCTACAGTCCCTATGACAACGTCGAGGCAAAAGCCTATCCGCACATCTTCGCCTACGGCGGCCTCACCGATCCGCGCGTGACCTACTGGGAGCCGGCGAAGTGGATCGCGAAACTGCGGACGCTCAACACCAGCGACAACCTCGTGCTGCTCAAGACCAACATGGAAGCGGGTCACGGCGGAGCGTCGGGGCGTTTCGAGCAACTGCGCGAAACGGCTGTCGACTACGCGTTCGCGCTCAAGATCGCGGGTTTCGCGGAGGCGTGAGATCTATAGGCCGAGCAGTCGGTCGACATAGGCTGGCACGACGACCGTCGCCTTGCCGTGGATGGCCTCCGCGAACAGCGAGCGCCCCTCGGATGGCTCGAGGTTGAGTTCCACCGTGTGGGCGCCATTGGCGCGGGCTTCGGCGACGAAGCCCGCCGCCGGATAGACGTTACCGCTGGTTCCGATCGAAATAAAAAGATCGGCGCGCTCCAGAAGCTCGCGGATGCGCTCCATCTGATAGGGCATCTCACCGAACCACACGACGTCGGGGCGCATCGCTCCTTTCCTTCCGCACTGGGGACAGGGCGTTTCAATACTCATGTCCTCAGACCAGGGGCGGCTCGCTTCGCACGCCCCGCAGAGGGCACGGAACAATTCGCCGTGCATATGGATCAGGTTGTGGCTGCCGGCCCCTTCATGCAGCGCGTCGACGTTCTGGGTCACGACCCAGACCTCGCCGGGATACACACGTTCGAGCCGGGCCAGGGCCTCATGCGCCGCATTCGGGCGGACAGTCGCATGGGCGTTGCGGCGCATATTGTAGAACTCATGCACCAGAACGGGATTTCGGGCGAAGCCCTCCGGTGTCGCGACCTCGCGATAGTCGTACTTCGACCAGATGCCGCCGGCATCGCGAAAGGTCGGCACGCCGGATTCAGCCGAGAGTCCGGCTCCGGTCAGGATGACGATCCGATCATACGTCATGGTGGCGCGCCTTCGCATTGTTCGGCAGCTCACTCATTGTGCCCAAGTCCGCACGCAGCACGCAGCAAAAAAAGCGACCGCCCTTTTGGAGCGGCCGCTGGCTGTTCGGATCTCGCCGGAGGCGGATCTTGCGTCGTCGAGCTATTTCACGGTGACGACGAACGAGATCTCGGCCTTCTTCTTCTCGGCACCCGTGCGCGTGATCGTCTCGCCGCTCTTGTAGGTCCGAGAGAAGCCTTCGATCTTGCCGGTTCTAGTGTCGACGGAGAAATCGAGGTCGCGCTTCTTGTCGAGGCGGTTGATGTCGATCGGATCGTCGACGCTGACGTCCTTGTCGATCAGCTCGAGCTTCACCTTGTGAACGCCAGCCGAGACGGCCTGGGTGATCTTCCAATCAGGATGAACCTCGGCCTTGTCGCTGATCTGGGCGGTGGTCTGAGACTTCCCGTCGATCGTGACCTTGGCGAAGAAATCGCCATTCGAAAGCTCGTCGGCCTTGTCGAGCGCCTTGAACTTCGTGACCGAGATCGTGATCTCGTGGTTGTCCTGGGCGACCGCTTGCCCCGGCGCGAGAACGGCAACTCCAAATCCAATCGCTGCGAGCCCGGCGCCGACCGCGAGGGCGTTCTTTGCCGTGGCTCTGCCAATAACTCCAAACATGTGTCTCTCCCCATCAAAAAGCAGCAGGAGATCCGGCATTTCTGGGCGCGCCTTCTCGCTCGAGATGGTCACGCACGAAACGTCCGGTCGCCGGTCTGAAGGCTAGCAGCAAATGGTTGGCCGAGTCGCGCGGGGGCTTGCCAGCGACTATGATCCTTGGGCTGCCGTTGCCGAACTGCGACATGGCAGCGGCGCCAGCGCCGCTGCCTGTCTACTCTCTGAATTTCATATGAGTTTTTCTGAAAAGGCGAGGCAGACGCCCCACCTTACCGACTCCTTACAGGATCCTTACTGGGTCCGGCGCCCAAACGAGATCGCGTAGGCCGGGGAGCGGAGGGAGAAGATCCCATCGCCCTTGGGACCTTCGATACCGTCGACGACATTGGTCGGATCGAAGATGCCGGCGTCGCAGGTCTTGTCGTCCTCAAGGGCGGAAATGGTGAGCGAACCAAGCGTGACGGACTTTCTCTCTTCGGGCCAGAACGCGGTCGGATCGTTGAGGGCGTCGCCCTCCTGGCCGAGGATCGCGGTCAGCTCGAATTCGGCTGGGCCCTTGGCCAGACGCTCGGCAAGCTCGGGCTTATAGAAATCCGGCGCTTTAGTCTTTGCCTCGTCATCGGTTAGGCCAACCTCGCCGCCCTTCGGAACGAGTTTCCATTTGATGATCTGCGACTTGCCTTCGGCATTGGTCAGCGTGAACGTGTGGACGCCAAAGTAGCTCACCGTGGCATAGCTCGCGGGCAGCGGTCGCGCCTTGAGCCAGGTGCCCTGATTGGTCGAGGCCGGATTGGCCTTGAAGAAGGCGCCGATCTTCTCCTTGTCCTTGGTGGCGACCGTCTGCAGAAGTTCGAGGAACTTCGCAGGCGTCTGAGCGACGAAGACGGGGGCCGAGATCATCACCATGTCGGTGACGTTGCCGCCTCCGACATCGATATGAAGCGCTAGGCCGCGTGCGTTGTCCTTCTGAGTGTTCGGAGCCTCGGGGTTGCCGCCGCCCATCGAGAAGCGACCGACGACAGGCCAAGGTCCTTTTCCGGAAAGGTGCGGCGCCTTCGAGAGAGTCTTGGCTTCGTCGGTCGGCGTGAACGATCCTTTCACGCAAAAGCCGTTGGCATGGCCCCGGCGCTTTCCGGCGTGCTCTCCGAACACGGATTGCAACGCGTTCACGAGCGCCTCGGGATCGGTGTCGTCGGCATGGGCCGTCGACATCATTCCACCCAGCGACGCGAGAAGCGACAAGGCGGCGACGGCTGGCGTGCTTCTTCCAAATCTCATGGCAAGATCTCTCCCCGGATCATTACAGATCGTCAAAAATCAAAAAAATTCGGAGATAGACCGAGGCCTACGCCGTCTGTCTTCTCCTCCCGCACCGTCCTTATACGACAAAAAGGGGCCGCTCGTTTCCGAGCAGCCCCCAAAAAAGACGAAGGGCCCCCTTTCGGGGAGCCCTTCCTGAATTCGTTCGCCTATTTCTAGGCAGCTTCGGCTCTGTAGGCCGGCAGCTTCTTATCCTCCTCAAGTTCGAGATCGGACTTCAGTGCGATTCCAACGTACCTCACACCATCCTTTTTCTTGACTTTCTGTATCCCGAACTCGGCAATTTCCCGACCAAACGTCGGAAGTGCTAGAGGCTCCTTCTGTCGTTCTTCACACCAAACACAGTATGCTTCGTAAAGTGATGTCGCTGAGACGGTGTGTCCGTCCTGGCTGTCGACACTCTCCTTGTAGAAACGCTGCACGTCGGTCTCTGGGACCAGCAGCTTGGTCGGCGGCAACGTACGATTGTCGTTGGCACCGAAACGCGGCTTCTTCACTGCCACGGCGACCTGAGGTGCCGCCACCGCTGCCGCAGCGGTGCTCTGTACTGACGCCATTGCCGGCGCCGCAGGGGCTTCACGATCATAGAGACGCCACTGGCTGAAGGCGATGTACATGCCGAAGCCAGATCCGATCTCCAGAAGCAGAGCGATGAAAATCGTCATCGCCATCTGCACTTGATCGACGCTGAGTCCCGAGATCTGCGCAAGCACCGTGGCCTGCGGATCCGACTCACCCATTACGGTCATTGCGTCGGTCTTGCCCAATTTACCCTGGATCTCTGCGATCCGGGCTTCGAGCGACTGCGCCTGCTGGCCGGAGGCCATTTCGGCGGTCAAACCATGGTACTGCTGGCAGAAGTCCCGACCTTGTTTGCCGGTAACGTCTGTGCAGGCCTTGGTGAAGGTCCAGGCGCGCTGGTTCTTGAGACCTTCGATCTCACCCTGAACCGTTGCTGCCGGACGATGCTGCGGAATCCAGGACAGCTGGTCCTGTGCCCGCTTCAGGTCACCCCGCAGATCCTTATAGGTCTGCGCTTCGACTGCGCGGTGGCCGGTCGTATCGAACCGGTTCAGCGCGGCGTGGCCGAGTGCGGAGGTGAGCGAATAGGCCGTAACGACCACGCCGACGACGGCGGAGGCGGCAGCCTGCGACCACATCCTGTTTTTGATTGCGGCGAAGAAGAAAAATGGGATCAGCGCTTTGAGGCAGTCCGCTGCGACGCTTGCGGCGCCGTAGATCATGCCGTCAAATTCGGTTCGTCCCAAACTGAACCCAAAACGCCAGTTCATAGCTGCAGATACGGCGATTAGTACGCCGGCAGCTAGAACACCGAACACGCCTAGAGCATGTCGTATTTTCATTGCCCTCTCCTTTGAAGGTCCGCGCGCGCCGCCCATATGGCAGCCGAAACGAACGGGCCTCATTCAGTTTGGGTCTGGAAGGAGATCAGACCGGCCAGCTCCTACTACGGACTTGCACCCCTTTCGGCCTCGTGCACCGCTTTCACCTGTTGAGCTAGGACCGCCCCCCAAGGCAGGTCCATCAGGTTCGTCGGGCACCGCCTTCAGCGGGTACTCATGAGCTAAGCCCGCTTACGCTCTTCATCGTTTGTGCACAGGCGGTATCGCCGCTCGATCCCAATGTGCAAAACGATGCGCACGTAAGCGAAATTTACGCAGGACACATCCCTCGTTCGGGAAGCTACAGCGATTCGAGTTTAGGTCTGCCACCTTTTGTTAAGAGAATCAGTTTGCTAGATATTTTGTGCGCTTCAACATCGCGGAAGGGCATCACCTGTTGCATTTCTGCACGCCGTTTTTGTCCACATGCTGCAGCCTGCTTTTGCACCGGTTGTCCGCGATTCATCCCACGCAATCCACAGCCACGCGTGACTTCTCACCAGACCGGCGGACGCTCATGAGCGTCCTCGCCGAGCACCCGATCAGACGCGCGGCGAGTTCCCACGTCTAACTGCGTCTCGCCGCGCATTTTTTTGTGCGACATGCATCGTTCAGCATGGTCGTCATCACCGCAATTTGTTAAACTTCTAAATTAGAGGCCGTATTTCGCGCCTCGTAGCCGAACGGCGGCGCGCCTCATATTGCGCGTCCTGGCCTGGGAGTACCTGTCATGCGGTGGTACATCAGTTACCCCATTCTCGCCGCGGGTCTCGCATTCGGAGCCGACGTTCTGTTCCCGGGCGGGCCGACCGTTACGCGCGTGTCGGTCGCCCAGCACGCGGCCCATGAGCCCGAGAGCACGTCAGTCCAACACCCGGACCACATCCAGACGGCGGTTCTCGCCTCCGAAATCGAATTCGCCTCACGCCTCGCCGCCTTCTCTCCGGGGGCCAAGATCCTCCCGCGCGAGGCGCGGCAGGTGTCGGTGCTCGACTACCTCGCCCAAAAGCTCTCGCCGCTGGATTTTACGCCGGCGGTTACGACGCCCGCGACGGCGCAGCCGGTTTCCGGCGCGACGTGGAAAAGCGTCGTGGTCCGCGAGGCCGAGCCGATCTATCAGCAAGCCCTCGTGCAGGAGCGCGCAGTCAGCACGACGCGTGACACGCTTGCCCGCGACATTCAAACCGAACTCCGGCGGGTCGGCTGCTATGTCGGCGAGATCGACGGGGTCTGGGGCGGCGGCTCCAAGCGTGCAGTTCTGATTTTCATGGACCGCATCAACGCATCGCTGCCGACACACGATCCGGACGTGTTCATACTGTCGCTGCTCAAGGCCCAGGCCGATCCGGTCTGCGGCGAGTCGTGCCCACAAGGACAGAGCTTCACAGCCAACGGCCGTTGCGTGCCGACGACGCTCGTCGCGTATGGCGGCAAGGCTGTGCACGAGGCTTCGCCACAAACGATCGCGACCGAGACAGACGCGCTCACCCGCGAGGTGGCGCGCGTCGAACCTGAAACGCCCTGGCAGACGGTCGTCGCAACGGCACCCGTGCTGGTTCGGCCCCCGACACTTTATAGCGGCCGGATGGGCATCGGCGGGCCGAAGCCCGCGGACGAAACGCCGACGCTGGCTGGCAACGCCGCCGCTGCGGCTGAGCGCGAGGGATTGACCCGGACCGCTGCGCTCGAGGCGCGCCTTGCCGCAGATGACGTCGGGATGGTGCCGGATCAGCTGCCGACGCTGACCAAAAGCTCGTTCGACACCGATTTCGTTGACAAGCCGGCCAAAAAGCGGAGCAAAGCGTCCGCGGGCCGCTCCAAGGCGGCGGGTCGCGCCTCGCCCTCACGCGCCAGCAATTACCGGCACGTACAGCGCCTTTTCGAGCACCCGCTCGGGCGGATGTGAGGCAGTCGGCATTGTCGGTCGTCTCAGATCGTCAAATTCTGCTCAGCCTGGTTTGGGTTCGCGCGGCTCGGTTTGCGTCTGGATCCAGGCCAGGAAGTCGGATGATCCGCCCTCGACCGGCAGGATGAGCAGGGCCGGATTATCATAGGGATGACGGCCTCGGACCTCCGCGATCACCCGTTCTGCCAGCGAGCGGCGGGTCTTGATGATCATGACCACCTCGGCGTCCCGGTGGCGGGCTCCGTTCCAGATGTAGATGGAAACCATGCCAGGCAGAATGTTGACGCAGGCGGCGAGCCCGGCGTCGACCAGCGCGGCCCCCTCCGTTTCCGCTGTTTCCAGCGACGGAAAGGTCGCGTAAACGAGAACGGCCTTGTCGTTTTCCTGCAAGTAGGCGAGCCTTCTGTTTGCCGGGGTTCTTTGCTTCGAGACTAGCGCCTCTCCCGGCGTTCCCCAACTGCTGCTTCAAGCCGAAAGGCGGCGAGCCGCCCTCGTCCCCTCCCACGCTTTCCGCATCATCATGGCCAAAACGAAAAGCAAGTTCGAGAACATCGCCTTTGTCGCAAGCGAGGTGGCCGAAGCGCAAGACGCGCTGCAGCGGCTGACTGATCGCTATGGGTCTGTCGAGCCGCGCGAAGCGGAGGCTATCGTCGCGCTCGGTGGCGACGGCCTGATGCTGCAGACCTTGCATCGCTTCATGAACGACCGCATTCCGATCTACGGCATGAACCGGGGATCGGTCGGCTTCCTGATGAACGAATATCGCGAGGATGGGCTGATCGAGCGCCTGACAGAAGCGGAGACCAGCCGGATTCATCCGCTCTCGATGGTCGCCTACGACACTCAGGGCAAGGCCAGCAAAGCGCTCGCGATCAACGAGGTCTCGCTGTTCCGCGAGACGTTCCAGGCGGCGAAGCTCCGTATCTCGATCGACGGCACCGTGCGGATGGAGGAACTCATCTGCGACGGCGTGCTGGTTGCCACACCGGCCGGATCGACGGCCTACAATCTCTCGGCCTACGGCCCGATCGTGCCGATCAACGCCCAACTGCTGGCGCTCACGCCGATCAGCCCGTTCCGACCGCGGCGGTGGCGCGGCGCGCTGCTTCCGAACAAGGCGCGCATCAGTGTGACCGCCCTCGAATACGACAAGCGGCCGGTGAGCGCGGTGGCCGACGCTTCGGAAATGCGCAACGTGGTGCGCGTCGAGATCGAGCAGGCGCGGACCATCGACCTCTTCATGATGTTCGACCCCGGCCACAGCCTCGACGAACGCATCCTCGCCGAGCAGTTCCGGTATTGATCCGTACCGGCCCTGAGCAGGAGCACCGGGGCGGCGCATCGATTGGAGGGACGATGTACTTTTTCGTGATCGTCGCCGCTGCCGTGGCTTTGTACTTTGCGGGCGCGGCCTTGCGGCAACCGCGTCCGGGTGTGATCGTAGCGGCCATCGTGTGGCTGCTCTATGCCGCCTACGAGTTTCTGATCGCCAACGGCACCCTGTGCGACGCAAATTGCAACATCCGCGTCGATCTCATTCTCATTTGGCCGCTGGTATGGATCGCGAGCCTGTTCGGCATCTACCCACCGGGCCAGTGGACGGGCGTCGCCAAGATTCTCGGCGGACTAGGCCTCTTCCTTTTCGCGTCCCTGGCGGCGCTTTTTCTCTACATCATGCTGGTGGAAGAACCGGCAGCGGAGCGCGCGGCAAAAGCTCAAAGCTGCGCTCAAGGTCAGGGTGGGCCCGAGTGCCCGCCTGGTGAGCCGTCGACAGGCGGCGCGAGCGGGGCGAAATAGCTCCTAGCTTAATAGACCAAGCATTCGATGCCGCCAACGTCGCCAGTCCGCGATGGGGCTAGGCCGGATGCCAACGCGTGACGATGTCGGCAAGGTTGGGGCGCTCGCGCTCCTCGGGCATTTCCGTGGCGGTGCCGATATGGACGAACGCGACGACGCGCTCGTTCTCCGCCAAGCCGAGACCGGCACGAACGGCGGGGCTGTAGGCGATCCACTCGGTGAGCCAGTTGGTACCGTAACCGGCGGCGTTGGCGGCGAGGCACAGATTGAACGCGGCCGCGCCTGCCGACAGGATCTGCTCCCATTCCGGCGCGCCGGGGCGCTTCGCGACGCGCGAGATGACGGCCACGACGAGGGGCGCGCGCAGAAAGCGGGTGCGCTCAGTCTCGAGGCGGACATGCGACGGCTCGTTTTCCTCGGCCTTGCAGGCTGCCACGAACAGCTCGCCTGCTGCAGCCCTCGCCTTTCCTTCGAACACCATGAAGCGCCACGGCACCAGCTTCTTGTGATCGGGAACACGCGCGGCAATGGTAAGGATGCGGTCCAGCTCCGCGCCGGAGGGGGCGGGCGCAGCCAGCTTGTCCGGCTTGACGGAGCGGCGGGTCGCCAGGAGCTCGAGCACGGCGTCGTTCATTGCGCTTATTTCCCTGAATCTCTATTTCCTTTGGGGAGCTTGTCCCTTTGGAGAACTTCGCCGGCCTCGCTAACCCAATTGACGCTCTGATACAATCATCTCGTCATATTCGCGGAAGACGGATTCGAAAGCCGATGCTGAGACTGTGCCGCTCCTTGCCTTTTTTCGCGCTGCTGCTGACGTTTAGCCTGCCCGCGTTACCGGCGGTCGGAGCCGAGGACAGTGGTCCCACCGTCATCGTGCTCGACGGCTCGGGTTCGATGTGGGGGACGATCGGGAGCGAACGTCCGTCCAAGTTCGATCTGGCGCGCGGCGCTCTCCGGGAAGCGCTTTCCACGGCCTCGCCCAGGGCCCGCCTCGGACTGATGTCGTTCGGACAGCGCCGGAGGGCCGATTGCAGCGACGTGGAAGTGGTGGCGCCACCGGAAGGAGGGCCCGCCGACCGCATTCCCTCCCTCGCCGACAAACTCAACCCCAAGGGCAAAGGGCCGCTTGGTCTTGCACTCCGCGAGGCCGCCAAGCAGATCCCGCCGGATCAGGGCGGCAACATCATCGTCATTCATGACGGGATGGACAATTGCGGCCAGGATCCGTGCGCTTCCGCTGCCGACATCGCCAAGACCAATCCCAAGACACGCGTGTTCCTGATCGGGTTCGGGCTCGAGAAAAGCGATCTGCAGCGCTTGCAGTGCGTCGCACCAACCACCAACGGCGCCGTGTTCGATGCCAAGTCTTCGGCGGAACTGGGCCAAGCGCTTGCGGAAACCTTGACGCTCGCCAATCTGGAGCGTGTCGATCCGACGACGGGCTTAGCTGTGCCGCTGCCGAAAGCGGCGCCCGCTCCGAACCCGGCTGGGGCTCCGGGACTGCGCCTCTCGGCGGCACTCTCAGCCGAAGGAGCACCGCTGGCGGCCGCCGTGTTCTCGGTTACCAAGGCGGACGCAGCCAACACATCCGTGGCGAAATCGCTGCGCGGACGCGATATCGCCCTCGATCTCGATCCCGGCTCTTACCTCGTTGAAGCCCGCTTCGGACAGGCGTCGGCGCGGCAGACTGTCGAGGTCGCGGCGGACAAGCCGACCGTCGTCAAGGTCTCACTCGGCGCGGGGCTATTGAAGCTCACGGCGCGCGCCGACAAGAGCGGTACGGCGCTCACGAACCCGTTCGTCACCATCTCCGCCAAAGATGCAGGCGGCACGTTAAAGCCGGTCTGGGTGGGGCGCGAAGGCGATCTCGAAATGGTATTTCCGGCCGGATCCTATCAGGTGCGGGTGCGGGATGGATTGGCCGAGCAGACGACCGATGTGACGATCGCGGAAGGCGCGGGCGTAGAAACAAACCCCGTGCTCGGCACCGGACGGCTCGAACTCAGCGCGGTCGCGGCGGCAAACGGGGCCGCCCTGAGCGACGTCAGCTACACCATCGACGAGGACGATCCGGATTCCCCGCAAGGACGGCGCGAGGTCGCGCGTTCGGCCGATCCGACCGCTAGCTTCACCCTGCCGAGCGGGACTTACTATGTCACGGCGCGCTCGGGCGTTGCGGAGACGCGGGAGCGGATCGCACTCGGAAGCGGCGGCGTCATCAAGCATGTCGCGACCTTCAACCTCGTGGAGCTTTCAGTGAACGCTCGGCCCGCGGGGCCCGTCGCCAGCGCCGCGACGCGGCCGATCCTGATCCGCATCCTGGGCGAAGCGCAAAACGCCGGCGAGATCGCGCGATCGAGCGGAGGCACCGGCACATTCCAGCTGCCGCCGGCCCGCTATCGCGTGGAAGCCTCGGTGAGCGGGCTCAACATCAAGACGCTCGGGCTTGTCGATCTTACGAACGGCCGCGGCGGCAGCGTGCAACTGGCGCTCGAAGCAGGTGAAGTTTCGATCGTGGGCGGGGGCGGATCGGGGCGCCCGTGGCGCGTCAAGGACGGAACCGGCCGAACCGTCATGCATTCGGGGCCGGGCATGTCGTCTTCGGCGCAACTGGCGCCGGGCCGTTATATGCTACTGACCGACGCGGAGGATCGCCGTATCGAGCAGGCCTTTGATCTCAAGGCCGGCGAGCGGCGTCAGCTCGCCGTGGGCGCGCCATGAAAGGAGTTCAAACACTCCCCTACGCGGCCTGCTCGGCCGCCGTTGCCGGTGCGCCATACTTCAAACACGGTCTCGCGTCCTCATCCCGGCATCAACGCACTCTTTTGTTTGGGATTCGCAAAACGATGTTCGCGGCAGGCCGCCTGGACTGGCTCGAATGCCTACGGCGCGCTGTTTTTTCCGCGCTGACGCTGCTTGCGTTGTGGGCCGGCGGCTTTGCTGTCCCCAGCGCCCGGGCGCAGTCCCCTGCCGACTGGCTTACGGGCCTACAGGGCCAGGGCACGCCCAAGGCCGATGCTCCGGCTGAAAACGCTGCGGGCGCCGAGCAGAGCAACGAGACGGTCAACGTCCAGTTGCAGGCTCGCCTGACCGCCGATGGCGAAGAGATCGAGGAAGGTCTGGTCTGGCGGATCTACGGACACGCGAACGGTCACGAAGGCAAGACGTCGCTCATCGCGACCAAGCAGGACGCGCGGCCGACGATCAAGCTCAAGACAGGTGATTACATCGTCAACGCCGCGTTCGGACGGGCACACATCACGCGGCGCATCTCGGTCAAGGCGGACGGCGCGACGGAAGAGTTCGTGCTCAACGCGGGCGGGTTGCGGATCAAGGCGCTGGTGTCGGGCACTGATGCGCCGCACAACAGCGTCAGCTATGCGGTCTATTCCGATCGCGACCAGACCGACAATCGCAAACTCATACTTTCGGCCGCGAAGCCCAACCTGATCCTGCGGCTCAACGCGGGTATCTATCACATCGTCTCGACCTACGGGGACTGCAACGCCGTCGTACGCAGCGACGTGACGGTGGAAGCCGGGAAGCTCACGGAAGCGGTCGTCACCCATTCGGCTGCCAAAGCGACGCTCAAGCTCGTGCATCGCGCCGGCGGCGAGGCGCTGCCCGACACGCAGTGGACGATCCAGACTCCACAGGGCGAAGAAGTGAAGGAAAGCGTCGGCGCACTGCCGACCCACATCCTGGCTCCCGGCAGCTATACGGTGATTGCGAAATCGCAGGGCCGTGTGTTCCAGCGCGAGATCACCCTCACCAACGGCGAGACGACGCAAGTCGAGCTGGTGATGAATTAGAGGGACAGCCGCCAGGAAGCTTTTTTTGCCTGCCGTTGCGTTGCATCAGAAATCGTTCAGGACCCAATCGGTGGGGCAGCCGTGGCGCTGCATGACCTTCTCGGTCTCGCCAAGCTCGGCCGCCTGCTGCAACTGATGGAACAAGCCGCGCGCAATCTGCCAATGCTCGCACGCCGTCGTCAGATCACCGGCCGCGCGGGCCAGTTCAGCCAACTCCAGGCGCGCTTCGGCTTGTATGGACGCGAGCTTGCCCTTCGCCGCCGCGCGGACGCTCGACCGCAAGTGCTCTGCGGCGCGCGCCGTCTCTCCGACCGCAATCTCCTCTCTCGCGAATGCCAGATAGGCGCTCGCGACCGTCGGCAGATCCTTCGCAGCCTCAGCAGCCTCGATGCGCATCTGCCAATCCGACGCGGCGCGTTCGGGCTTGCGCGGCACCACGTCCGCCACGACAGCCTCGACTGCAGGCTCGTCGACCCCGGTGGATTGCGGCAGCGCCTCGGTATGCATTGCACTCATTATCTTGGACAGTCTGATGGGCTGAGGCTCTGGCGTGCGAAGGGTGCGGACAACGACGATCAGGAGAACGGCCAACGGCAGCAGCAGAAGAATTGCGCCAGCGAGACCATCGATCTCGATCGCGGCGACTGCGAGCCCCGCGACGGCAACAAGCGTTGCGCTCACGTGCAGGGCTCCTTCATCGGTGCTTTCCTGTCATCGGCGATGCCTCGCGTTCGGCGTCATGTCAGCGCAACGGGGCCGCCGACATCAGCCCTCCTTTGGTCCAAAGGTTGTTGACGCCGCGTTCGAGGCCGAGCGGTGAGCGCACGCCGACGTTGCGTTCGAATATCTCACCGTAGTTTCCGCTCTGCTTCACGACCTGGTAGCTCCAGTCGCGCGTCAATCCCATGGACTGGCCAAGGTCGGCCTCAAGCCCGAGAAACCGGCGAACATCGATGTTCGTGCTTTCACGCAGCGCGTCGGCGTTGCTGCTCGCGATGCCAAGCTCCTCGGCGTCGATGAGAGCTTCGAGCGTCCAGCGTACGATGGAGAACCACTGCTCGTCGCCCTGGCGGACGACCGGCCCCAGCATTTCCTTGGCGATCAGTTCCGGCAGTATCGTGTGATCGGCCGGATTGACGAGGCGGCTGCGCTCCGCGGCCAGGGCGGAGAGGTCGCCGGTCAACAGCGTGCAACCGCCATCCGCATAGGATTTCGCGGCGTCGGCCCAGCGCTGGTGAAGCACCAGTTCGAAACGCATCTTGCGGGACTGGAAGTACCCTTGCAGCGCTTGCTCGGCCCGCGTTCCGCCCATCACGCAAACGGATGCGCCCGATAGTTCCAGCACGCTCGCGACGGCATAACCCCGCCTGACGAGAAAGCCCTGGCCTTCGTGAAACAGCGTCTCGACGTAACGGATGCCGTGCTCGGTGTCGCGCGAGAGCGTGCGCCCGTTGGCGCGCGGCAACAGATCGACCTCGCCGGAGACCAGCGCCTGGATGCGGTTGGAGGGCGAGACGACACGATACTTGACCGCATCCTTGCGCCCGAGAACGGCCGCCGCAACAGCTCCGCAGAAGTCGATGTCGAAACCGGTCCAGGCGCCACCGGGCGCGACGCTCGCAAAGCCCTGCGCATCTTCGGTGACGCCGCAAACCAGGTGCCCGCGCGCTTTGACGTCATCCAACGTCGTCGCCTTCGCTACCGGTGCAAACAGCACGGCTGCCGCGGTCAGGAGTGCCGCGATCCCGTAGACCTTCGGGCTCCGATGAGCGCGATCGGACTTCTGGCGATCAGCGTTCACAGATAAGAGCCTCCGGTTCAGCAGACTGTCATCGGCGGAACCATGCGCTATGGCGGGCCGGGACGAATTTCATGTACCTTTGCGGGGCCGCAAAGGGGGGAGATCTGAACGTACACGTCTCCCTGACCACACATCCCGCGTTGCGGATGGATGGTCAAGCCCTTGACCGCAGTGGGAAGTTGCGTCAAAGGGCGCTCGGTGCCCTTTGTTTTTCAACGGGGACTTCGGCCGGCACCGCTAGCCAAGGAAATGATTTCATGACGAAACCCAAGAAGGGCTCCGGCGCGACCCGCCATCCCGCGACCGCCGTGGTGCATAATGGCCGCGATCCGGCGCAACAGCACGGTTTCGTCAATCCGCCGGTCTATCGCGGCTCAACCGTCATCTTCCCTACGCTGGACGCGATCGAAGCCTACGATGCGCAGCCCTACAAATATGGCCGCCACGGTACGCCGACGACGGCTGCGCTCGAAGACGCGCTCTGCCGTCTGGAAGGCGGCACGCGCACGCTACTCACGGTTTCAGGCTATCAGGCGGTCACCACTGCCATCCTGGCCTTCGTCAAGGCCGGCGACAACATCCTGATGGTCGACAGCGTCTATCAGCCGACGCGGCGTTTCTGCGATACGCTGCTCGCGCGCCTCGGCGTTTCGACAACCTACTACGATCCGCTGATCGGAGCGGGCATCGCTGATCTCATCCAGCCCAATACGCGGCTCGTGTTCACCGAGAGCCCAGGCTCGCTGACGTTCGAGATGCAGGATATCGGCGCTATCGTCAAAGCCGCGAAAGCGCGCGATCTCTTCGTGCTGATGGACAATACCTGGGCGACGCCGCTCTACTTCCGGCCGCTCGAGCACGGCGTCGACGTCTCGATCACGGCCTGCACCAAGTACATCGTCGGACATGCGGACGCCATGCTGGGCGCGATCACCGCCAACGAGCGCACGGCGCAACTCGTCGAAGATGCCCGCGCCACGCTCGGCGGCTGCCCCGGCACCGAGGAGACGTTCCTCGGCCTGCGTGGGCTCAGAACGCTTTCAGTCCGGCTCGAACGTCACCAGCGCTCGGGACTTGCCGTCGCGGAATGGTTGCAGGACCGCCCGGAAGTCGAACGTCTGCTGCATCCCGCACTTCCCTCCGATCCTGGTCATGCGCTCTGGAAGGCGCAGTTCGATGGCGCGTCGGGGCTGTTCTCGGTGATCCTGAAGCCGGCTCCGCGCAAGGCGCTCGCGGCCTTGCTCGACGGGCTCGAGCTGTTCGGAATGGGCTATTCGTGGGGCGGCTTCGAAAGCCTCATCATTCCGTTCAACCCGAAGCGCTACCGCACGGCGACCGCCTGGACCGCAGAAGGGCCGGCCCTCAGGTTGCATATCGGGCTCGACGAGGTTTCCGATCTCATTGCCGACCTCGACGCCGGCTTCGCGCGTCTCAACGCGGCGCGCTGAGCCCATCTCATCCCTACCGAACTGAGCCCATCAGCCCTCTGATCCAGGGCGTGAGGGCGAAGAACGCGAGTGCGGCGAATCCGGCGAGCCCCGCTTGCCACAAGAAGCTGCCAGCGAGCGCTTGCGGTTCGGCCGATTGGAAGCCTGTTGCGAACACGCCGGCGAGCTTGTTGCCCAGCGCCGCGCCCAGAAACCAGATGCCGAGCGCAAGGCCAACGGCACGCGCGGGTGCGAGGCGCGTCATGGTCGCGAGCCCGACCGGGCTCAGCAGCATCTCGCCGACCGTCTGCAGAAAGAACAGCCCGACAAGCCACCACGGGCTGACGCGTCCCTCAGCAGCCTGGATCGATGCCGGCACCATCAGCACGAACGACAGCGCGAGAAACGCCAGGCCGAGGCCGAACTTCACCGGGCTCGACGGCTGGCGCTCCCCGAGCTTCATCCAGAGCGCCGCGAACAACGGCGCGAGCAGGATCACAAACAGGGAATTGAGGGACTGAAACCACGCCGACGGAAACGCAAAGCCGGCTATCTCGGATCGTGTGAGTTGATCGGCGAACAGCGCGATGGTGACGCCTGCCTGCTCGAAGATGGCCCAGAAGATCACCGCACCGATCAAGAGCACGAACATCGCGCCATAGCGTCTTTGCTCGTCCTCCAGCGAGAGCGAGAGCCAGAACGCAATGGCCGCCGGCACGAGAACATAAGCCCAGCGCAGGAACTCGAAGCCTTCGCGATCCGAGAGAAGGATCAGCGCCATCAGGGCCAGCGTTCCGCCAGTTACGGCGGCGAGCGCGAGAATGGGGTTTGGCGTTTGCTCCCCGCGCTCGTCACGTTGCGGCGCGTCAGGAACGGCCTGTGGCAGGGTACGCCCCAGGGCCAGTATCAGAAGACCAATCACCATACCGACACCGGCGGCGGCGAAGCCCCAGTGCCAGCTCTCGATCGGATCAAAACCGCGCTCAGAGAGCCAGCTTTTCATAGCCGGGCTCTGGGCCAGAAATCCCGTTACCAGCGGCGCAATGAAGCCGCCGATGTTGATGCCCATGTAAAACAGCGAGAAACCAGCGTCGCGGCGGGCATCGCTCGCGCCGTAAAGACCGCCGACAAGGGCGCTGATGCTCGGCTTGAAGAGGCCCGTTCCCAGCGCGACCAGGATCAGACCGGCATAGAGGGTCCAGGGATGGGCAATGGCGAGTGTGAAATGGCCAGCCGCAATCATTGCGCCGCCGAGCAGAACCGCGGCCCTGGCGCCCAGGATGGTATCGGCGGCCACACCGCCAGGGATCGACAGGAGGTACACGGCCATCGTGTAGTTGCCGTAGACCAGCGCCGCCTCGGCCGGCGCCATGCCCAGCCCGCCTTCGGCTGCAGGGGCCACCATGAACAGCACCAGGAGGGCGCGCATCCCGTAATAGGAGAAGCGTTCCCACAACTCGGCGAAGAACAGTACGCCGAGCCCCTTCGGATGGCCGGCCAATCCCAGCGCGGCCAAGACGCAGCCCGAAGACGCCCCAGGCTCGATGTCGGCTTTCAGGTTCATGGGCGGAAGTGTCGGTGAGAGAGGCACGGCCTTCAAGGCTAACTTCCGGACGCCGAGCGCCTATGTCTTAGGCAACGGATCGTTGTGCAGATGCGAACGCGACGCGTCCCTCAGGCGATCCCCAGTTCGTGCGTTCTCAGATGTTCGATACCGGCTTATTCTTTTCACAATCAAAGGGCTATTTAAGGCGTGTCTTTACGCTGACCGTGATCACGAAAATGCGACGGGAAACTAGGACCTTTGGCGTATAGACGTTCGTCGTGCGCCTCTCTAATTAAACTGCACCCTAGTCAGATAAAAAAGAACCAGGCCCGCCTTCCGGGCGCACCTGGATGATCGTACCCCCAAGGAGGATGCCCATGATTCAACAGGCATTGAACGAGCTCTCTCAGCAGATCCGTATCCGCCCCCGCTATGACAACTTCATCGGCGGCCAGTGGGTGGCCCCGGTCAAGGGCCAGTATTTCACCAATCTCACGCCGGTCACCGGCAAGCCGCTCTGCGACATCGCTCGCTCGTCGGCCGAGGACATCGAGCTCGCGCTCGACGCCGCCCATAAGGTCAAGGACACCTGGGGCAAGGCTTCTCCGGCTGAGCGCGCCCGCGTGTTGCTCAAGATCGCTGACAAGATGGAGAGCAATCTCAAGCTGCTCGCCATGGTCGAGACGCTCGACAACGGCAAGCCGATCCGCGAAACGACCGCTGCCGATCTTCCGCTCGCCATCGATCACTTCCGCTATTTCGCCGGCTGCCTGCGCGCGCAGGAAGGCTCGATCGCCGAAATCGACCACGACACCGTCGCCTACCACTTCCATGAGCCGCTTGGCGTCGTCGGCCAGATCATTCCCTGGAACTTCCCGCTGCTGATGGCCTGCTGGAAGCTGGCTCCCGCTCTCGCCGCCGGCAACTGCGTCGTACTGAAGCCCGCCGAGCAGACGCCCATGAGCATCATGGTGCTGATGGATCTCATCGGCGACATCCTGCCCGCAGGTGTGCTCAACGTCGTCAACGGCTTCGGAATCGAAGCCGGCAAGCCGCTCGCCCAGAACAAGCGTATCGCCAAGATCGCGTTCACCGGCGAGACGACGACCGGCCGTCTCATCATGCAGTACGCCTCCGAGAACATCATCCCCTGCACGCTCGAGCTTGGCGGCAAGAGCCCGAACATCTTCTTCGAAGACGTGGCCGACGCCGACGACGAGTTCTTCGACAAGGCGCTTGAAGGCTTCGCAATGTTCGCGCTGAACCAGGGCGAAGTCTGCACCTGTCCGTCACGCGCGCTGGTGCACGAGAAGATCTACGACCGCTTCATCGAGCGCGCGGTCGCCCGCGTGCAGAAGATCAAGCAGGGTCATCCGCTGGATGCCTCGACCATGATCGGCGCACAGGCCTCGAACGACCAGCTCGAGAAGATCCTGTCCTACATCCAGATCGGCCGTGACGAAGGTGCCAAGGTTCTGACCGGCGGCGAACGCGCAATCATCGAAGGTGAGACCGCGGAAGGCTACTACGTCAAGCCGACCATCCTCGCCGGCAACAACAAGATGCGCGTGTTCCAGGAAGAGATCTTCGGACCGGTCGTCTCGGTGACCACGTTCAAGACCGACGAGGAAGCGCTCGCCATCGCCAACGATACGCTTTACGGCCTCGGCTCCGGCGTGTGGACCCGCAACGGTACCCGCGCCTATCGCTTCGGCCGCGCGATCCAGGCCGGCCGCGTGTGGACCAACTGCTACCACCTCTACCCGGCGCACGCCGCGTTCGGTGGCTACAAGCAGTCGGGTATCGGTCGCGAGACCCACAAGATGATGCTCGATCATTACCAGCAGACCAAGAACATGCTGGTTTCCTACAGCCCGAAGGCTCTCGGCTTCTTCTAGGGCCCGGCCAGGTCCTAGAAGCAGGTTCCCACCTTGCAACAGCGCGGCCGAAAGGCCGCGCTGTTTGCACATCGGGTCCATTTCAATCCCCCTTTCGAGGATCAACGCCCAGCATGCCTACCGTCATGGCGACGCCTCAGGCGCGCGCGCTCATTGAAGAACTCAAAAGCGAGCACGGGACGCTCTGCATTCACGCTTCGGGCAGCTACGGCGTTACGGTGATCTGTTTGAAGGCCCGCGAGCTCAGAATCGGGGCGCGCGACGAGTTGATCGGCACGGTCGAAGAGGTGCCGGTGTTCCTGATGACGAGCGAGGTCGACTTCTGGCGTGGCAGCGTCATGATCCTCGATGTCGGGCACGGGATCGGCCCTGGCTTTTCGCTCGAGGGTCCGCGGGGCTTGCATTTCACGCTGCGCAAGCGCGCCAGTCCGACCAAGCGCGTTTGGGATGCCAACGCCATCCTTGCGGCCGGCGCACCGCCGTCGCTTCCATTTCCGGAGACAGAAACATGACGACCGACGCACGCCCCACTCTCCGCTCTCTGCTGGCCTTGGCCGACACACCGGCGCCGCTCTCGAAATCCGCGCTGGTTCTGATCGACTGCCAGAACACCTATCGTGAAGGGATCATGCAGCTCGAGGGCGTCGAGCCCGCGCTGAAGGAGTGCGCCAAGTTGCTCAAGCGGGCGCGGGACGCCGGCGCGCCGGTCATTCACATCCAACACGACGCCGGCCCCGGCAGCCCCTACGATGTCACAGCGCCGATCGGCACCATCGCCGACGTGGTCGCGCCGGCAGCGGGCGAGAAGGTCATCACCAAGGCCTTCCCTTCGTCATTCGAGCAGACCGATCTCGACGCGGAATTAAAGCGGCTCGGCGTCAGCGATCTTGTGATCGCGGGCTTCATGACCCACGTATGCGTGAACTCGACGGCGCGTGCCGCGTTCAACCACGGCTATCGTACGACGGTGGTCGGCAATGCGACGGCGACGCGGGCGCTACCCAATCCGCTGGGCGGCGCTCTGCCGGCGGAGGCCGTGCACAACGGCGCGCTTGCGGCGTTGGCGGACATCTTCGCAATCGTGGTACCGTCCGAGGACAAGGTGCCAGGGTAAGCCTGGAAGTCGCCGGAATTTGCGGGCCTTCGCAGAAGGGCCAAGGGAGGTCGATGTGGTCGAACGTGTTACGGCAACGCCGGAAACCGAAGCCATGATTGCGAAGCTCGTGTCTCTCCACGGGCCGTTGATGTTCCATCAATCGGGCGGATGCTGCGACGGCAGCGCGCCGATGTGCTACCCACGGCGTGAGTTCAAGGTCGGCGCGCAGGACGTCTATCTGGGCCAGATCGGTGGGCAGCCGTTCTACATGGGTGCGGCCCAGTTCGATTACTGGCAGCAGACGCATCTCATCATCGACGTGGTGCCGGGGCGCGGTTCCGGTTTCTCGCTCGAGGCGCCAGAGGGTGTGCGCTTCCTCACGCGGTCACGCGTTTACACCGATGCGGAGTACGAGGAGCTGGACAAGATCGGCCCGCCGCCGACGGGCGCCGAGCACCAACCCGCGGCTTAGGTTTCCTTCAATTTTGAAAACAGTTGCAGCTTGCGCTTCACTCTTTGGTTGCGCGCACGGCAATGCGCACCTACGCTCCCCATGATCAGAACAAAGATAATCTGACCTCGGGGGAGGGATATGGGGGACGCGCTCGATCACTTTGCAGATCAGATTATTCAAATTCTTGTTGGTGGTGGCGTTGCCGACTGGACGGTCAAGCTTGCGGCCGCCTTTCTCGTCGGTCTTGCTATCGTTGGCCTCAGAAAGCTTTATCGGGTAGCCGCGCCTTGGGGCAGAGCGCTGATTGCCAACGCCAGAAAAATCGAGCGCGCCCGCCGTGCGGTTGCCGCGGACGGCAAAGGTCTTTGGCTTGCAGCGTCAATTCCTATTGAGCCGCCTGATCGATACAAGTCAAACCTCCAAAAGAGCATTCCGATAATTGTCGTCGCCAACTTGAAAGGTGGGGTGGGCAAAACAACCGTCACCGCTAACCTCATCGGACACTACGCTATAAAGAAGGGCGAACGTGTTCTCGCGATCGATCTCGACTTTCAAGGATCGCTCACTGCCACGGCGATGGTGAAGCACGAACGCGATGAAATGCTTGAAGTAGAGGCTGAGGGGATCCTGAGCAAGGCCGCGCACCTAATCGAGACGGGCGATGCTTTCTGGTTGAAGAATGCCACTGCAGGCGTATCGGACGTCCCGAAAGCAAGGCTTGTTCCAACCTATTATTCGCTCGCCAGTGTTGAAAATAGAGTGATGGTAGAGTGGCTCATTGGAGAGCGAACTGGCGATATCCGCTATAATCTTGCCAGGGCACTCCACAGCGAAGAGATCCAGAGCCATTTTAGTCGCGTGATTATCGACGCGCCTCCGCGTCTAACGACAGCTTGCGTGCAAGCCCTTGCCGCAGCCACTCACGTTCTCATTCCAACTGTTCTTGACGACATGTCGAGCGAGGCAGTCGCGGCTTTCGCAGACCAGCTTCGCGTCAATCAAGCTCTATGGCCTCATCTAAGACTCTTGGGCGCGGTTGGTACCATGACAACGTACAGTACAGCACCCGAAGGAGTTTTGAAGGAAGACGCTTTGACCGCCTTTGAGTTGGATGCGCTTATCTCTGCAAGAGACACGATGCAGGTCGCGTTACAAACAGCGCAAAAGCCCCTGACTAACGCGGGTGTGTTTCCAATAGATTGCTTTATCCCCAACAAGGCGGAGCTGGGTCGCGCTGCCGGGCATAGAATCGCCTACGCTTCCTCGTCGAACGCCGCACCGTTTAAAGACATACGAGATGCGTTCGATCGGCTCGGCGACGAGATAGATCGGCGGATTGCGGCATCGAAGAGCGGTGTGGGCTGAGAGTTGCCGCAAAATCAGTGTGTTCCTATACTAACGGCCATGGAGGTTGGTATGGGTAAGAAGGTTGCGTCTGCGTCAAAAAAGGGAAAACCGAAAAAGGCGCGGAAGCAGAAGATGACCGACGACCAAATCGCCGTTTACGTTTCTCGCCTAGAGCAGGCGCTCGGCGACGACGAGAAGTTTTTGCCGATCCTCGAAGAACTCAACAACGCGGCTGTTGCTGAGCTCGTGGCGATTGCCAGCAAGTTCGTGTCTCCGATGGCAGCGAGTTCTTCGAAAAAAAGCGCCATCGAGCGCATTCTGAAGCGGCATCAGAATCTAATGTCGTTCAAGCGCAAGCAGAAGGCTGTCGGCGGCAGATCGGCTGCCTAGCGCTTACTTCTTCGGGGCGACGATCAGCTCGGAGACCATGGTCGGCAGATGGGCCGAGCAGATGATGCTGTGGCGGCCGGGCTTGTCGGCTGTGAATGTCACCGTGTTGACGTGGCCGCGCTTCAGCTCGAATGCCTGCCCGTAGGCTTCGATCGTGATCGGGTGATTGGCGCCGTTGATGCCGACAAACTCCAGCGTCACCTCGTCGCCTTCATCGACGAAGATCTGACGCGGCTCGAACACGTAAACCGCAACCTCCCATCGTCCCTTGTCGTCGGGCTTCTTCAAAACGTAGCCGCCTCCTTCGGGCAGCGGCGTCGTCGGGAACGGCTCCTTGTCGACGGTTACGCCCCCCTTGGGCTCGACGGCAGTCACGACGATCTTGCGCTTCTCGGCATGGGCGCCGGCAACAGGCAGAAGGAGTGTGAAGGCTCCGAGCGCGGACGCGAGAACGACGCGCGAGACAGCAGTGATCATTATGACCTCCAACAATTTCCAGCACTGTCGGACACGCGGATGCGGAGCGTCAACGCTCAGCCCTACTTAGGGATGCGCGTTGGTTCCGTCAGATTGTCGTGCGCAATTCGCCTTAGCGACGGGCACTCTTGCCGTTGCTACCAGCCTTCGCCTTCGGCTGCTGGGCCGGTTGCTGCGCAGCGGCCTTCCGCGGCGCTTCGCCCTGCCCGGCCGCCTGGGCCGCAGCCAGCGCTTCAGCGGCCGTCGACTTGCCGTGCATCGCCGTTTTCAACGACTGCAGCGCCTTCAACGTCAGCGGGGTCAATCCCTCGCCGCCTTCATCCAGGTACGCGAAGATCTGCTTCTTCATGCGCGGTTCCCAGAACTTCTTGACGTGGTCGGCGATGCCCGCGATCGCACGCTCCTCGCCCTGGGCCGCGAAGAACTTGCCGATCTGATTGGCCATGCGAACCAGCGTGTCGTTAGGGGAGTGCATGGGCGGGAGCCTCTTCGCGTTTCTCTTCGGCCGATTGCGCGGCAATGCGGTTCGGATGGGTGAAAATTTCAAAGGCGTCTGGACGCGCGATCGCAACCAGCGTGATGCCGGCCGTCTCGGCGACGCGGAGTGCCAGCGCCGTCGGCGCGGATACGGCGACGATGATCTCGACGCCGAGGGCTGCCGCCTTCTGGACCATCTCGACCGAAACGCGGCTGGTGAGCACGAGGAAGCCCTTGGCAGGGTCGAGCCCTGCGGTAGCGACCGCGCCGACGAGCTTGTCGAGCGCATTGTGGCGGCCGACATCCTCGCGCAGGAACGCGATCGTGCCGGACGTGGCATTCCAGAATGCCGCCGCGTGCACAGCGCGCGTCGCGACGTTGAGCAGTTGCGCCGGCGGCATGGCGGCGAGCGCTCTCTGGATGTCCTCGGGCGTGGTCGTTGCCGATGCGCCGACACGGCGCGGCTCCGGAACCGCGGCTTCCAGGCTGTCGACACCGCAGAGACCGCAGGCCGTGGGGCCTGTGATACGGCGGCGGCGCTCAACGTGCTTGCGCCCACTCTGGGGGGTGAGCCACATGCGCGCCTCAAGCCCCTTCTCGTGCTCGACGAGCTCGAGCTCGCTGATCTCGGAGCGGGCGGCAATGATGCCCTCCGTCAGCGAGAAGCCGACGGCAAAGTCTTCGAGATCCGAAGGCGTCGCCATCATGACGGCGTGGGTCGAGCCGTCATAGACAAGCGCGACCGGCACCTCCTCGGGGATGAGACGGCTTGTTTCCTCGACGCGGGTCTTAGACACCCGGCGCGAAGCAACGCGCAGAGATGCCTCCGTCATGCCCCTACTCCGCAGCCTCGGCCGGCGCGATGCGACGGCTCACGTCGGAGAACTCCTCGTACGTCTCTTGGTATTGGGTCGGGCCGTTCGAGCGCGACACCTCAACCGCCGTCACCTTGTACTCAGGGCAATTGGTGGCCCAATCCGAGAAGTCGGTGGTGATGACGTTGGCTTGCGTCATCGGGTGGTGGAAGGTCGTGTAGACCACGCCGGTCGCCACGCGATCGGTGATCAAGGCGTGCAGCGCGGTTTCGCCGGCGCGGCTCTTTATCGTTACCCAATCGCCGTCCTTGATACCGCGATGCTCGGCGTCGAACGGATTGATCTCGAGCACGTCCTCGGGATGCCAGGCAACGTTCGCGGTGCGGCGCGTCTGAGCGCCGACGTTGTACTGCGAGAGAATGCGGCCCGTCGTGAGGATGAGCGGGTAGCGGGCACCGGTGCGCTCATCGGTCGGAACGTATTCCGTCAGCATGAACTTGCCCTTGCCGCGGTCGAACGTGCCGACGTGCATGATCGGCGTGCCCTCCGGGTGCTGCTCGTTGCAGGGCCACTGGATGGAACCCATTTTGCGGATCTTTTCGTACGAGACGCCCGTAAAGGTCGGCGTCAGGCGCGCGATCTCGTCCATGATCTCCGACGGGTGCTTGTAGTTCCAGTTCATGCCGAGCTTCTGGGCGATCAACTGCGTGATCTCCCAATCGCCGTAGCCGTTCTTCGGCCGCATGACCTTGGAAACCATCTGAATGCGACGCTCGGCATTCGTGAACGTGCCGTCCTTCTCGAGGAAGGTGCAGCCCGGCAGAAACACATGAGCGTAGCGCGCGGTCTCGTTCAGGAAGAGATCCTGCACCACCACGCATTCCATATGCTCGAGGCCGGAAGCGACGTGGTGGGTGTTGGGATCGGACTGAAGGATGTCCTCGCCCTGGATGTAGATGGCCTTGAACGTGCCCTCGACGGCGGCGTCGAGCATGTTCGGAATGCGAAGGCCGGGCTCAGGATCGAGCGTGCAGTTCCACTCTTTCTCGAACATGGCGCGCGTGACCGCATCCGAGATATGGCGATAGCCGGTGAGCTCGTGCGGGAACGAGGCCATGTCGCAGGAGCCCTGCACGTTGTTCTGGCCGCGCAGCGGGTTCACGCCGACGCCCGTGCGTCCCATGTTGCCTGTCGCCATGGCGAGGTTGGCGATGGCCATGACCGTGGTCGAGCCCTGCGAGTGCTCGGTCACGCCAAGGCCGTAGTAGATCGCGGCGTTGCCGCCGGTGGCATAGAGACGGGCCGCGCCGCGGATCAGCTCCGCCTTGACGCCGGTGTACTTCTCCATGGCTTCGGGCGAGTTGACTTCCTGCGAGACAAACTCCGCCCACTCCTTGAACTCATCCCAGTCGCAACGCTCACGCACGAAGGCCTCGTTGACGAGCCCTTCGGTGACGATGACGTGGCCCATCGCCGTCACGACGGCGACGTTGGTGCCGGGCTGGAGCGGGAGGTGGAAATCAGCCTTGATGTGGGGCGACTTGACGAGATCGGTGCGACGCGGATCGATGACGATCAACCTGGCGCCTTCGCGGATTCGCTTCTTCATGCGGCTCGCGAACACCGGATGCCCGTCGGGTGGGTTGGCACCGATAACGAGGATGACGTCGGTGTTCTCGACCGAGTCGAAGTCCTGGGTACCCGAGCTTTCACCGAACGCGGTCTTGAGGCCATAGCCGGTCGGCGAATGGCAGACGCGGGCGCAGGTGTCGACGTTGTTCACGCCGAAGCCGGCACGGATGATCTTCTGGACGAGGTAGGCTTCCTCGTTGGTGCAGCGCGACGACGTGATGCCACCAACAGCCGTGCGGCCATATTGATTCTGAATACGCTGGAACTCGGAGGCGACGCGGCCGATGGCCTCTTCCCAGGTCGTCTCACGCCACGGATCGGTGATCTTGTCGCGCACCATCGGCTTGGTGATGCGATCCTGGTGCGTCGCGTAACCGTAGGCGAAGCGGCCCTTGACGCACGAATGACCGCGGTTGGCCTTGCCGTCCTTCCACGGCACCATGCGCACGACTTCCTCGCCGCGCATTTCGGCTTTGAACGCGCAGCCGACGCCACAGTAGGCACAGGTGGTGATCGCGGAATGTTCGGGCTGGCCGATCTCGATGACGGCCTTTTCAGTCAGCGTCGCGGTCGGGCAGGCCTGCACGCAAGCGCCGCACGAGACGCACTCGCTGTCGAGGAACGCTTCGCTCATGCCGGGCGAAACGCGGCTGTCGAAGCCGCGGCCGGAGATCGTCAATGCGAAGGTGCCCTGCACTTCCTCGCAAGCACGGACGCAGCGATTGCAGACGATGCACTTCGACGGATCGTAGGTGAAATACGGGTTGGACTCGTCCTTCGCCATCCACTGGTCGTTGGCGGCGCCATCGGTGCGGCTCTTGGCGAAAACGTGGTTCGCGCCATCGTAACCGTAGCGGACATCGCGGAGGCCAACAGCGCCGGCCATGTCCTGCAGCTCGCAATCGCCGTTGGCGGCGCAGGTCAAGCAATCGAGCGGGTGGTCGGAGATGTAAAGTTCCATCACGCCCTTGCGGATGGCCGCGAGGCGTGGGGTCTGGGTCTTGACCGAGATGCCGGGCGCGACAGGCGTCGTGCACGAAGCCGGCGTTCCGTTGCGTCCCTCGATCTCGACCAGGCAGAGCCGGCAAGAGCCGAAGCTCTCGATCATGTCGGTCGCGCAGAGCTTGGGAATTGCTGTTCCCATCTCCATGGCAGCGCGCATGATCGACGTGCCCTCGGGCACCGAGACTTCGACGTCGTCGATGGTCAACGTCACCATCTTTTCGGACTTGGACGCCGGCGTACCGAAATCAATTTCTTTGATCAGGCCCATAGGTCTACTCCGCTGCCTCGGCCAGCTTGCGCGCCGGCCGCCCGAAATCCTCGGGGAAATGAGTCAATGCGCTCATAACGGGATATGGGGTGAAGCCCCCCAAAGCGCAAAGCGATCCGAACTTCATAGTGTTACAGAGGTCTTCGATAACAGCAAGATTCTGCGCCGTGTTTTCGCCGGCCATCACCTTGTCCATGGTCTCGCGACCTCTGGTCGAGCCGATGCGGCAGGGCGTGCACTTTCCGCAACTCTCGATGGAGCAGAACTCGAACGCGAAACGAGCCTGCTTGGCCATGTTCGCGGTCTCGTCGAAAACTACAACGCCTGCGTGTCCGATCAGGCCGTCGCGGGCGGCGAAGGCTTCGTAGTCGAACGGCGTATCAAACAGGCTACGCGGAAAATAAGCGCCGAGCGGTCCACCCACCTGCACAGCCTTGACCGGGCGCCCGGACAGCGTGCCGCCGCCGATATCGTCGATCAATTCTCCGAGAGTGATGCCGAAGGCTGTCTCGAACAGGCCGCCGAACTTCAGGTTGCCGGCGAGCTGGATCGGCATCGTGCCGCGCGAGCGGCCCATGCCGTAGTCGGCGTAGGCCTTTGCACCTTCCGCAAGAACAAACGGCACCGCACAGAGCGAGAGCACGTTGTTGATGACGGTCGGCTTGTCGAAAAGGCCCTTGTGGGCCGGAAGCGGCGGTTTGGCGCGCACGAGGCCGCGCTTGCCTTCGAGGCTTTCGAGGAGCGACGTTTCCTCACCGCACACGTAGGCGCCGGCGCCGATGCGAACCTCGAGTTCAAACGCGTGGCTCGAGCCGGCGACGCTCGACCCGAGGTATCCGGCCTTCTTGGCCGCTGCGATGGCGGCATTGAGCGCGATAGCGGCGTGAGGATATTCGGAACGCAGGTAGATGTAGCCGCGCGTCGCGCCGACGGCGATGCCCGCAATGGTCATGCCTTCGACCAGCAGGAAGGGATCGCCTTCCATGATCATGCGGTCGGCAAAGGTGCCGCTATCGCCTTCGTCCGCATTGCAGACGATGTACTTCTGGGGGCCTGCCGTGTCGTGGACGGTCTTCCATTTGATACCGGTCGGAAAGCCTGCGCCGCCGCGACCGCGCAGTCCGGACTTCGCAACCTCGTCGACGATCTCGATCGGCTTCAGGGCCAGAGCGCGCTCAAGGCCTTTGTAGCCATCGTGAGCCTTGTAATCTTCGAGGGAAACGGGATCCGTCACGCCGCAGCGCGCGAACGTCAGGCGCGTCTGGCGCTTCATGTAGGGGTGATCATCGACGACGCCGATGGCGGCGGGATGCTTGATCTCTGCGACGGGCTTGCCTTGCAGAATGCCGGCCTTCACCAGCCCTTCGACATCACCCGGTCCGACCGGACCAAACCCGTAGCGCACACCTTCGCGCTCGATTTCGACCAGCGGCTCCAGCCAGAGCATACCGCGCGAGCCGTTGCGGACGATCTCGGCCTGAACGCCGGCCTTCTTGACGGCCGCGCGCAAAGCGGTTGCGACCTCGTCGGCTCCGACGGCAATGGCGGCCGCGTCACGCGGAACGAATATGCGAAGCGTCATGACATTTTCCGTTTCATGCCTGGGCTTCTTTCAGAAGCTGATCGAGCCGAGCGTTATCGAGGCGTCCGACAACGCGGCCGTCGATCATCGCAGAGGGGGCCGTGGCGCAAAGCCCGAGGCAGTAAACCGCTTCAAGGGTCACGCGGCCGTCGGCACTGGTGTTGCCGCATTCGACGCCGAGACGCTGCTCCGCGCGCTCTACAAGCCGCTCGCAGCCCATCGATTGGCAGGCCTCGGCGCGGCACAACTTCAGGACGTGCTTGCCCGGAAGTTCGCGGCGGAAATCATGATAAAACGTCACCACGCCGTGAACCTCGGCGCGCGACAAATTCAGCTCCCGTGCGAGCACAGGAATGGCTTCCTCCGGCACATGGCCGAAGGTGTGTTGGAGAGCATGCAGGATGGGCATCAATGGGCCCTCCAGCTTCATATGATCGGCGATTATGCCGACCGTGCGCTCTTCGCTCCAAGGCTCATGACGGCCCATTGGCGTTCCTCCGCGCTGTTTATAGTTATAGTTATTACAATGTAGATCACCCTCCCCGACCCAAAGGTCAATAGAGCGATTTCGTGCCACGATAGGGGTTGTCTATCGATTTTTGAGTAACGCTATCAAACGGTGTCCGGCTAGCGTTCAATCTCCGCCAAAGTTGCACTAGAAACCCGCTTGGCCTGAGCAATAAAGGCCGCGACCAAGGGGGAATGGGGCTCGCGCTTGGTCACGATCAGGCCGAGCTTGTGGGTGACGGTGGGTTTTACCAGCGGAATCGACCGGAGGCGGCTCGGGCGATCCAAGGATTCGGCCACGCGGGACGGCAAAATGCTCGCCCACTCACCCGAACGCACGTGGGCATAGAGGATCAGCATCGAATTGCTTTCGAGGGTCGGGGTCTGGCGAACCCCCGCCTCCTGCAGATGGCGATCGATCAGCCGGCGGTTCTGCATATCGGGCGTCAGGAGGCACAGTGGCAGTTCGCCCGCCTCGGCCCAGGTGACTTGCTCGCGCTCAGCGAACGGGCTTTCGGGGGCGACGAGAAGCACATACTGCTCGTCGTAGACGCGAATGCTCTCGAACCGAGCCGGGGGCTCGGTATCCACATAGGAGATACCGATATCGACCTCGAGATTTTCGAGGCGCGCGAGGATGGCATCCGACGTCATCGAGAGAACGGTGAGCGTGATGTCCGGATAGCGGCGGCGCATCGGCACGGTCAAATCAGCCAGAAACGGCAGAGAAGTCGGGATTACGGCGAGCGTCAGGTGGCCGGAGAGGCCGCGCTTCAGAGCCTCGATCTCCTGGCGCATCGCGCGCGTGTCGCCGACGATGCGTCGTGCCCAATCGAGAATTCGTTCGCCCTCCGGCGTAAAGCGCCGAAACCGCGAGCCGCGCTCCACGATCAGCACACCGAATTGCTCTTCCAAGCTTTTGAGAGCCGAGGACAGCGTGGGCTGGGTAACACCCGAAGCATCTGCCGCGCGGCCGAAATGACGTTCGCGAGCAAGGGCCAAGAGCAGTTCGAGCTTATCGATCATGACCGGATTGAGAGCCGCTGGGCCTAGACTATAGACGACGGAGCCGCCCGACGCACGGACTTGCTCACTTTTTGCCCATCACCTCGCGGTGAGCCCATCCCCGCCAGGGGGATCGCTCAAGTTTTACAGGACATCTTTCCCACCCGTTTACCAAGGGATGGAGAACTCAATGTCTTATCGACTGTAGGATAGTGGAATTTACCACTTATAAGACTTGGGCGCTGAACGTGAAACATTCCAAAGTGCGGAGCCGCGTTCATGTTCTCGTTCATTTCCCGTCAACCCTTGCAAAAGCACGTCCCGGGCCCGCAGGCCGGGCTCAAGGATTGCGCGCGCCGTTTTTCGGATGATCGGCGCGGTGGCGTCGCGATCATGTTCGCGCTGGTGATCACGTCGTTCTGCCTGTTCGCAGGCGCGGGGGTCGATTTCGGCCGTTGGGCCCAGGCGCAACAACAAACGAACTCCGCCCTCGACGCCGCCGTGCTTGCGGGCGCTCGCATGCTGCAGATCGACCGCTCCAATGTGAGCGGCGCCATCAAAGCCGCGCAGAGTTATTACACTGAGAACACCAAGAGCCGGATCGAAGTCATCGACGATAGCGCCACGTTTACGCCGATCAACAACAACAAGGGCTTCTCCGGTACGAGCGTCTCCTATCTCAAAACCGCGTTTCTTGGTTTTGCCAACGTCACGAAGCTCAAGGTCAGCGCGTACTCCGAGGCCGCATTACCCACGCAGCCTCTCGATATCTCGATGATGCTCGACGTGACGGGCTCGATGGGTGGCACCAAGATCAGCGATCTGAAGCTCGCCGCGACAGATCTCGTCGATATCGTAATCCCGGACACCGCGACCGATGCCCGCGTCCGCGTCGCCCTGGTGCCGTTCGCCGAAGGCGTCCGACTTCCGTCGAGTGCAAACTCGCTGGCGCGCGGATCGCCCTCCCCCGATAAAATTACCCTCTACTATCAGTCTGGATGGTCTAAGAAGTCCGCCACCTACCGCCTTACAGATTGCGTAGTGGAGCGCGCTGGACCAGATCGGTACACAGATGCGGCGCCCGGCACCGGCAACTATGTCATGTCTCTTTTCAACAGCTCTGGAACCTGCGGGCTTCCCGCCGCCGACGAGCTTGTTCCGCTCACCGACAGCAAAACAACTCTGAAGGACAAGATCAAAAATCTTGTGCTGTCCAATACGACTGCGGGCCAGATCGGAACAGCGTGGGCTTGGTATACGCTCTCGCCCAACTGGAACGCGCTCTGGTCGACGCCGAATAAAGCGGACGCCTACGATACGCCGACCGTGAAGATCGCAATCCTGATGACTGACGGCGAATACAATCTTCAGTACGATAGCAATGGCGTTCAGACCTCTTCCTCAGGCGCGGGGGTGGCTGCCAACGCGGATTCGACGACGCAGGCGCGCGAGCTTTGCACGAACATGAAAGCGAAGGGCATCACGGTCTATACCGTCGGATTTGCACTCGGCGGCAACGCGACTGCAATCCAGACGATGAACAAGTGCGCCAGCGATCTGTCGAAGGCCTACACGCCAACTTCGGGCAGCGAGCTGAGGCAGGCCTTCCGCGACATCGCGCTCAAGATCAACCAGCTTTATCTTACCCAGTAAGACGCCCTCAGAGCGTCATCAGTCCGCCATGCGCGCGCCGGATCGTCGAGGTCCGGCGCGTTTTCCTGTCGGGGCTGGGCCGGCTTTCCACAGGCCTATCCGAAAGACGTGATCGCGGGCGCGCGGCGTGCGAAACTCAGTGGCGCCGACGACACGCAACGAAGCTCATAGGGCACACCTTGACCGCGAAGACCGTTTTACTAGCCGCTGCCGGGATGGTTCTGGCCTCGCAGCTCCTCGCCGGCTGCTCGTCGGGGCCTGCAACTCCCCCACCTCCGGCATCGCCCGGCGCTGAAGCGGGCGATGGCATTCGCCGCAGTCCAGTCGTCGCGGGGCGGCGTGCGCGCGTTTTCGTGATGGCGGGTTTCGGCACCAACTGCGAAAGCCTTCCGGCTCCCAACATCATCATCACCGCTCCTCCCACTAAAGGCAGCGTGACGTTCGAGCCCGGACAAGAAACGACCATCACCACCAGCGCATCCGGCACTTGCATCGGACAGCGGGTTGCGGGCACCGGCATCTACTATACGGCGCGCACGACCGAGACGGGGCCCGACAGCTTCAGCATCCAGGCGGAGCTTGGCGGCGACATCACACGGCGGACATTTACGGTCGATATCGTCCAGTAGCTATGCGGCTGTCGCGGGGCTGACCCGAGGTTTACCCTGATGCGCTGGCGTTCTCAGCCAAAAGTCGGATGAATGGCGGGTTGTCGGCGTTCCGCGGGGCTCGTAGGCTGGGATGTCGGCGTTGATCGCGCCAACATTCCAACGTCCCGATCAATCATGCTTCCTCTCGAAACACCGCTTTGCGGGTTTCGGAAGCGCTGCCCCGCCCGGCCGCGTCCCCGACCGGCCCTTCCGTTTTTCCATTTGCGACATCCATGGCCAACAAATCCCAGCGCACGCGCATCACCGCCCAAGAGGCGTTGCAGTTCCACGCCCAGGGCAAACCTGGCAAGCTCGAGATCACGCCGACCAAGCCTCTCGTCACCCAGCGCGATCTCGCGCTCGCCTACTCTCCGGGCGTCGCGGTGCCGGTGGAGGCGATCGCCGAAAATCCCTCGCTCGCCTACGACTACACCAACAAGGGCAACCTCGTCGCCGTCGTCTCGAACGGCACCGCGATCCTGGGCCTCGGCAATCTCGGTGCGCTTGCGGCAAAGCCGGTGATGGAGGGCAAGGGCGCGCTATTCAAGCGCTTTGCCGACATCGACGCGCTCGATCTTCTGGTCGACACCGAGGACGTTGATGCCTTCATCAACTCCGTGCGCTATCTCGGGCCGAGCTTCGGCGGCATCAACCTCGAGGATATCAAGGCCCCCGATTGCTTCATCATCGAACAGCGCCTGAAGGAGCTGCTCGATATCCCGGTCTTCCATGACGATCAGCACGGCACGGCCATCATCGCGGCGGCGGGCCTCATCAACGCGCTCGATCTCACCGAGCGACGCATTGACGATTTCCGCCTCGTCGTGAACGGCGCAGGCTCGGCCGGCATCGCCTGCATCGAGCTTCTGTGCGCGCTCGGAATGCCGAAGTCCTGCGTCACGCTCTGCGACACCAAGGGTGTCATCTATCAGGGTCGCAAGGACGGCATGAACCAGTGGAAGTCCGCTTACGCTGCGCAAACAAAGGCGCGGACGCTGGCCGAAGCCCTCGACGGCGCAGATGCGTTCTTCGGCCTCTCGGCCAAGGGCGCCGTCACGCAGGAGATGGTGCTCACGATGGCCGCGAAGCCGATCATCTTCGCGATGGCCAATCCGGACCCGGAGATCACGCCCGAAGAGGTGCAGGCCGTGCGCGACGACGCCATCGTCGCGACAGGGCGCTCGGACTATCCGAACCAGGTCAACAACGTGCTCGGCTTCCCCTTCATCTTTCGGGGCGCGCTCGACGTGCAAGCGCGGACGATCAACGATGAGATGAAGATGGCTGCGGCCCGCGCGCTGGCTGCGCTCGCCCGCGAGGACGTGCCGGACGTCGTCACCGCGGCGTTTCTGGGACGCCGCCCTACGTTCGGTCCCGATTACATCATCCCAGCGCCGTTCGATCCGCGTTTGATCAGCCGCATCTCTCCGGCGGTGGCGCTCGCGGCGATGGACTCGGGCGTTGCACGCCGGCCGATCGTGGATATGGACGCTTATGTCTCGCGTCTCACCGGCCGCCTCGATCCGGTTTCCGGATGGCTGCAATCGATTTTCGAGCAGGTCCGCGCAGCCCCCAAGCGGATCGTGTTCGCGGAAGGCGAAGACCCCGCCGCAATCCGGGCGGCGAACAGCTTCTTCGCCCAGGGGCTGGGCACGCCCGTGCTGGTCGGACGCGAAGACATCGTGCGCGCGCACTTTCGTGACGCCGGAATCAAGCTGCGCGACGAGTTCGAGATCATCAACAGCCGCAACTCGGCGCTCAAGGACGAGTTTTCGGATTTTCTCTATGCACGGCTGCAGCGGCGCGGGTTTCTCAAGCGCGATTGCGTCCGTCTGGTCGCAAACGAGCGCAACATCTTTGCTGCCGCCTATGTCGCTCACGGCTATGCCGACGGCATGGTGGCCGGCGTCACGCGCAACTGGACAAGCGTGTTTCAGGACGTGCTACGCGTCATCGATCAGAAGCCGGGACGGCATGTGATCGGCGTGAACCTCGCGCTCTGTCGCGGGCGCGGCGTGCTTGTCGCCGACACCAACGTTCACGACATCCCGACCGCCGAACAACTCGCCGATATCGCGATCGAAGCAGCGAGCGCGGCGCGCAAGTTCGGCATCGATCCGCGCGTGGCGCTACTCACCTACTCGACCTTCGGGCAGCCGCAGAGCGAGCGCTCGAACCAGGTACGCGAGGCCGTGGACATTCTTGCCGAGCGCGGCGTCGATTTCGAGTTCGATGGCGATATGGCGGCGGACGTTGCGCTGTCGCCGGAGCTGATGGCGCTCTATCCGTTCTGCCGGCTCACCGGACCAGCCAACGTTCTCGTGATGCCGGCGGTCCATGCGGCTTCGATTTCGGTCAAGATGCTGAAGGAGCTCGGCGGGGCGACGATCATCGGCCCACTGCTGGTCGGCCTCGAAAAAAGCGTGCAGATCTCGACGCTCGGTGCCAAAGATTCCGATATCGTCAATCTGGCGGCGCTGTCGGCTTACGACTTCGGAGGCTGACCAATACGCCGTTCTTCATGTCGACCGAACAAATCGGCGCGATACGGGGTTTATGGCCAATGCACACGCACTCCCATTCGCACTCCCATTCAAAGGGGGGGCATTCGCATGAGGGCGCTGGCGGTCACCGTCACGATCACGCCGGACATCGTCACGGGAATGATCACGGGGCCCACAGCCACGGCGCGGGTGCAAGCGAACGGCGGATCGGCCTCGCCGCTCTTCTGACCGGCGGTTTCATGATCGCCGAGTTGGCCGGCGGCCTGATTTCAGGGTCGCTCGCACTGATTGCCGATGCCGGGCACATGCTGACCGACAGCGCCGGGCTCGCGCTCGCGTGGCTCGGGTTTCGCCTCGCGCGACGGCCGGCCGACAAACACCGGTCCTACGGTTACGATCGCTTCGGCGTGCTGGTGGCATTCGGAAACGGCCTCGCGCTGTTCGCCATAGCAGCCTGGATCGTCTTCGAAGCTGCCCATCGGCTGCGTGAGCCGGAAACCGTGCTCGGCGGCGTGATGCTGTGGGTCGCGCTTGCGGGTCTCGCCGTTAACGTGCTCGCGTTCTGGCTGCTGCATGGCGGTGACCGGACCAATCTCAATATGCGCGCGGCCGCGTTGCATGTCATCGGCGACCTCCTGGGTTCGGTCGCGGCACTCGCCGCCGCGCTTGTCATTCTCACAACGGGATGGACACCGATCGACCCCATCCTTTCAGTGCTGGTCGCGGTGCTTATTCTCGGCTCGGCATGGCGCATCGTTCGCGACAGCGCGCACATCCTGCTCGAAGGAACCCCGCCGGGGCTCGATGTGCACAAGATCGGCGAAGACCTCAAAGCGTCGGTTCCCTCGGTACTCGACGTGCATCATGTTCATGCCTGGTCGATCAGCCAGGAGCGGCCGGTGATTACGCTACACGCGCGGATCGATCAGTCGCTGGCACCTGAGAAAGTTGCGGCCGCAATCAAGAAGCACCTCAAAACCCAATACGGGGTTGGGCACGCGACCGTCGAGCTGGAATTCGAGCACTGCTCGGAAGAGACGGCGCCAAACGCGCAAGCGGGCGTGCCTCTGTCGCACGGCTGACCACTACGCATGGTTCCCTATTGCGCGGCCCGGAGCCGGGCCGCCATACTCCCGGCCCAATAAGGAGAAGCCCCGGGGGGAGGGAGACAACAAATGTCCGAGCAAGACGTCGGCGTAACCCGACGGAGCGCCTTGAAGCTGGGGCTCGCCGGCGCCGCCGGCGCGGCAGGGCTCAAAGGCGCGGAAACGCTCGCTGCTCAGCCGGCCGCCACCCCGCCCGCCCCGCGCAAGCCCAACATCCTGTTCCTGCTGGTCGACGAGCAGCGTTTTCCGACCGTTTACGAAAGTGCCGCGCTCAAGGAATTTCGTGCGAAGTACCTCCCCGCCCAAGGGCGCCTCGCTGCGGGCGGCGTGAGCTTCGAACGCCATTACGTCGCGTCGGTCGCTTGCGTGCCGAGCCGCACGTCGCTTTACACCGGGCACTATCCGTCGCTGCACGGCGTCGCCAATACAGATGGGGCCGCGAAGGCCGCCAACGACCCGGACATGCACTGGCTGCAGCCCGGCTCGGTTCCGACGCTCGGCCACTATCTGCGCCATGCCGGCTATCGCACGTTCTGGAAAGGCAAGTGGCACGCTACCGAAGCCGACCTCAGGGTGCCGGGCACGGAACAGGTAATTGCCAGCTACGACGCCAACGGCGTGACCGATCCGATCAAGGAAAGCCTCTACCTCAAGGCCGATACGCTCGATCCATTTGGGTTCTCGGGCTGGGTCGGACCGGAGCCGCACGGCTCGGATCCCCTTCGCTCCGGCTCCTCTGCAGCGCCCGGCAAGCAGGGCCGCGATCCGGCCATCTCTCAGCAGGTCGTGAAACAGCTCAAAGATCTCGATGCTGGCTCTGACGACAGCCCGTGGTTCCTGATGGCGTCGTTCACCAACCCGCACGACATCGCGCTGTGGGGCTTCTTCACCAGCCTCTCCGCCAAGCTTCAGGAGCAGTACGACTTCAGCGTGCCGGAAACGGTGCCCGAGGACGTGTTCGACCGAGCGCTGTTCGCGCGCACGCGGCTCGAGAAACTCGACGAGAAGCCGTCGTGCCAAAAGTCCTATCGCGACGCCTATGGCCAGTTCATGCAGCCGAGCAACGCGAGCAAGGACTATTTCCGGCTCTATTACCGCTTGCACGCCGACGTGGATCGCCATCTCGGCGAAGTGCTCGCGGCGCTCGAGGCGACACGCTTCCGCGACGACACCATCATTGTCTTCACGTCCGACCATGGCGATCTGCTCGGCGCGCACGGCGGCCTGTTCCAGAAGTGGTACATGGCCTACGAGGAGGCGCTGCGCGTACCGCTTGTCGTTGCCTTGCCCGGACAAAAAAACACGGCGCGCACCGTGCCGATCCCGACCAGCCATATCGACATCGTGCCGACGTTGCTCGGGCTCGCCGGCATCGACCACAACGCGACGCGCGAGGCGATCGCACCCGCATTCACCGATCCGGCGCCTCTTGTCGGGCGCGACCTTTCCGGTTTGATCCGCGGCGAAGTCGGCCCGGAAAAGCTTGCCGAGCCGATCTACTTCATGAGCGATGACGACCCGAGCCGCGGCCTTGACCAGAAGAACTTCATCGGCCTCACCTATGATTCCGTCGCGCAGCCGAACCATGTCGAGACGGTGATCGCGGAAGTCGACGGGGAGATCTGGAAGTATTCGCGCTATTTCGATCATCCGCGCTACTGGAGCGCGCCGGGGACACCCGGCGACGAGGGCGTGCGTGACGTCGTCAACAAATTCAAGGGACGCGAGGGCGACGATCCGGGCAGCGCGCGGCGCATTTACGAGGAGCGCATCAAGACCCAGCCGGCACCGAACGAGTACGAAATGTACAATGTCACGGCCGACCCGATGGAGCTCGAAAATCTCGCCGGAAAGGCCGAGTGGAAAGAGCGCGAGAACGGGCTTCGCATCCTGCTCGTGGCGCAATGCACGAAAAAACGCCTCGTGCCGCAGAGCGGCCCCGTGCCGGGCGAGGTCGGGTGCCGGGAGGCTTAGAGCGCGCGCCTGCGGGACGCAGTTTGCAATCCCTCATCGTCGATTTCAGCAAGGTCTTGTAACGCATTTCCTATTTCGTGTTGCGGCGCCGCAAATACGCCCAGGTCTGGCGTCTATAGGAGGCTTTCCGAACGCCGGACCGACGCCTCATGTCCCTTTTCAGACTTCTCGGCTGCCTGTTGTCCTCGATCGCGTGCCTGCTCGCCGCTTCGTCGCTTGGCGCACGCGCTGACGAGCTTCTGGTCATGCCCTATTCCTGTCGTGTCGCTGGCGGCTTTCCGGTGCTGAAGGCCTCGGAGAACCAAGGCCATGCGGTGATCGGACGGCGGGAACAACGGGAGTTTCGTGCCTGCTCTCCCGTGAACCCCGATATGTGCCAGCGCTGGACCGTGCATCGTTTCGATCTCGACTGCGGCGGACGACGCGTTCCCTGGACTGAAGTTGTTGCAGCAGCTGAAGACGTAAACCGAGGCCGCGCATTCGTGGCGAGAGACGGGCGGCTCGAAGTCGAGATGCCGCCCCGCTGGAGCTTGCCGCCCGGCTCGCCATGCGCCCGCGAGCGAGACGTGGAAGACCGGCGCTTCGGGAGGCTCGACGAATTCTGCGCCGATGAGCTGGCCAGGGCCCGCCCCGTGACGGTCGCGATGCCGGCCGGGTTTGCTCCGATGCTGGATCTCGACGGCATTTTTGTCGCCGATCAAACACCGCGTGGCGCGGTCGCCGATGCGGCTCCCGAACAGCCCGGGGCTGAGCGGCCGGCAAAGAGCAAAACTCACCGCAGCGAGGTTCCTGCTCCGCAGCCGGTGCCGGCAACAAAGAAAGCCGATACGCCAGCCGCTCCTTCTGCACCTTCGCCCTCTGAGCCCAATAGTTCGGTCGATACGAAGGTTGCAGCCGCTCATGCGGAACGGCCGCCGGAGGCAAAGCCGGAGCCGGAAAAGGCGAAACCTTCCCCAACGCTCACGCCGTCGGGCCTCACTCCCATCGTCCCTGAGATCATCAACAGTGGCCAGGCGCCCGCAAAAGCGCCGGAGAAGACCGAGGTGATCGAAACCAATATCGAGGTGGCCGGCAGCGGCGCGGCTGCGCCCGATCCGGCGCCGAAGCACGAACACACCGAGCTTTCGAAGCTTCCCGAGGATGCGCCCACGCCTGCGTGGCAGCTCAGCTCAAACATGGCGATGATCTCGATCGGCGCTTTCGCAGCGCTCGCACTGCTCGGCTTTCTTTTCCTGCGGCGGGGCGGCGATCCCCTGCTCGCGCGCGACATCTCCGCCGTGTCGCTCGGCGCCAATGATCAGCTCCGTGCCGATCGCGCGCTCGTGCCGATGCCCAAATCCGAAGCCGATCACGCGTTGACGCCGCATTTCCCGGCCGGGCCGCCGGTTTCGGTCAGCGACGCCATGCCCACGACCCGCGAGGAGGCGATGACGATCCTGGGCATGGGAGTTGCGCCGGATGTCAATGAGGCCGCGATCAAGAAAATCATCGATGGCCTCAGGCTGAGCTGGCATCCCGACCACGCACGCGACGCAGAGGACCGGAAAAACCGCGAGCACCGGCTCAAGCAGATCAATGCAGCCTGGGACATCATCGCGGGGCACCAGGCGAGCTAGTGCCGGGAAGGCGCCCGATCGCTGGGCGGCCTCATTGACGCTCACGCCAATAACCAGGACGACGGCGACAAACTGGCCGGCCCCGCAATAACGCCAGCAAAGTTGCCCCTCATCTCGCTTCGAAAGGCCAAGCGCCTGCATCCGGTTTGATGCAGCTCGGCAACACATCAGCGTGCTTCAAAGTTGACTATAAAGATCTATATACCTACGGTTTGGTCCGTCCGTAGCGAATAGCCAGCCCGACCGCGCGATCCCGTGTGGGGCAAGCCAAAGCCTGCCAACACGTTTCGAGCCGGGGGGCCGATGACCATAAGGACTTTCAAGCACGCCTCGATGGTGCTGCCCATCATGCTTGCGTTCTACGCAGAGACGGCCCGTAGCCAAGACACTGGGACTGCCGCACCGCCGACGAAGCAAGATGGCGCGAGCACGGCACTTCCTCCGCTAGAGGTCACGACGAGCGGGGCGAAAAAGGCAAAAGCTCAGAAGAAAACCAAGACCCCGACGCCGCAAGCGGCTTCAGCCGCGGCTCAGGCTGAGCAGTCGGTGCCGAAGCCGAGCGATGGCGCGAGCACGCGTCCGGGTGCCGTCAACGGCTATGTCGCCAAGGAAGGATCTGTCGGCACCAAGACCAACACGCCGCTTCAGGAAGTGCCGCAATCGATTTCGACCGTCACCCGTCAACAGATCGAGGATCGCAAACCGCTGAGCCTCGGAGATTCGCTCGCCTATGTGCCGGGTGTGCGCATCAACCAATCCGGATTCGATCCGCGCTTCGACAGCTTCTACATTCGCGGTTTTGATGCGACCAACACAGGCGTCTATCGCGACGGCCTGCGCCAGCTCAACAGCGGCTTCGGCCAGTTCAAGACGGAGATGTACGGTCTTGATAGCGTGACGGCGCTGCGAGGACCGTCGGGTGCTCTTTACGGTTCGAGCAACGCCGGCGGCATCATCGACATGTACACCAAGCGGCCAACCGAGACGCCGTTCAACGAAGTCGAATACGTGATGGGCAATCACGATCGCTTCCAGGGCAACTTCGACTTCTCCGGCCCCGCCCCTTCGAATAACAACGTCCTCTATCGTTTTACCGGCGTCGTGCGCGACAGCGATACCCAATATCCCGGCATCCCGGACGATCGCATCTATCTGGCGCCCGCATTCACATTCAAGATCGACCCTGACACCAAGCTCACAGTTTTCGGCGAGTATATGGACCTAAAAATTGGCTCCAACACCGCCTGGTTTCAGGACCGCAGCGATCCAGATCATACGCGCCGCACCAACATATGGTCGGGCGATCCCGGTTTCGAATTCTACGACCAGACGCAGGAACGCGTTGGCTATGAGTTCGAGCGCCGTGTCGCGAGCGGCATCACCGTGCGCCAGAAGGCACGCTATGAGCATCTGAGCGAACGGTCGGCATACGTTGATATCGACGATACGATGTACACGCCACAGCCGCTTGCGCCGGACGAGTTTTCGCGCTCGGCGGGCTCAGTTGCGAGCAGCTTCCATGCGCTGAATATGGACAATCAGCTCGAGGCGAGGTTCAGCACCGGCGTCGTGCAACATACAGCTTTGGCGGGCGTCGACATTGGCTTCATTACCTTCAAGGAAGGAACCGGATTCGATGTCGCGCCGCCGCTGATCGATTTGGACTATGGCCATAATTTTCCGGCGCCCCCGATCACTTCGGTGACGCACCAGAAGCAGCTCCAGGTTGGCGCCTATCTCCAGGATCAGCTCAAGCTCGACCGCTGGGTTCTGACCGTGGGTGGCCGTCATGACTGGGTCGATACCGCGACTGAGGATGACGACCCCACGACGCCAGACGGGAACAACGACAAGGCTTGGTCCGGCCGCGCCGGACTGACCTACCTGTTCGATTCTGGCATCGCGCCGTATGTCGCGTGGGGCACTTCGTTCGTACCCAACGCCGGAATTGACGCGAGGACGGGCAAAGTGTTCGACGCCACGACCGCGGAATCGAAAGAGATCGGCGTGAAGTATCTCGTGCCGGGTTACAACGCCTCGCTCAATGCCGCGCTGTTCGACATTGAACAGACCGGCGGCACATTCTACGACGCCAATGCTGGCGCTGATGGCGGCTACGTTCAGCGCGGCACGTTGCGCTCTCGCGGCTTCGAGATCGAGGGGCTCACCACCCTCACCAACGGCCTCAGTCTCCAGGCATCGTATACGTACCTCGACATGGAAATCCTGGATGGAGTCGACGAGAACAGCGTGTCGGCGGTCGGAAATACGCCGACCAGCACCCCGCGCCATCAGTTCTCGATCTGGGGCTATTACACGATCGCCGACGGCGCGTTCCGCGGCCTCGGTTTTGGTTCAGGCGTCCGCTATACCGGCACGAGCTTCGGAAACGATCGCAACACATTCGAAAACGGTGCTCGCGGCATCGTGGATGCCGCCATGCACTACGATCTCGTCGGTCTGTCGCCGCAATTCGACGGCGCACGCCTGCAGCTCAACGTCAGCAACGTCTTCGACAACCTGGTCGACACCTGCTCGAGCGACTACTGCTACCAGGATCAGGGGCGCACAATCCTCGGCAGTTTGCGGTATCGGTGGTGAACAGCCGCTACCCCGTCTGAGCCATCAGAAGCTGGGTTCGATCGCGGCGTGGACCTCAGGACGACGCCGCAAGCCGTCGCGGGCCTGAACACGCTCCAATCGTGGGCGTATTCATGGGCGGACTTTCTGAGCGATTATCTAAGTTATCGAAATCGTGGCGCGCCCGACAGGATTCGAACCTGTGACCCCCTGCTTAGAAGGCAGGTGCTCTATCCGACTGAGCTACGGGCGCGTGCCCCAGTCTTTTGGGGGGTTCGAGGGTCCGGGTCAAGCCGCGCGGGCCTCGTCAGATGCGGCGGCGCGCATTCTGTTGCCATGCCCTTTGCCGAGCCTCAGCGCCTGAGCTGTGGTTCCCCCGCCGCAACCCAGCGGACGGGCGCCGGACGGGCCTCTTTTCATCTGGGCGAGATGCCGCATGACCGGACGCGGAGGCTGCCTCATTAACGGCCCAGAATCACTTTCAAAAGTAGGCCCTCACCCCTCAGCAGCACGGGATGCTCGGCCGCGATATGAAGACCGCACGCAACGCCCTATCGTCTCTCGCCTTCGCTCTCGCGGCCGGGAGCATCGGCCTGAGTACCCTTCCCAGCCTTGCCGCCGCCAAAGCGCCCGGCGCGACCTACTGCTACAATGGCGTTTGCCATCGGGTGAAGACGCTTGCCGAAATGGACACGCTGGTCGGCTACGAGGAAGTTGTCACGGCTTCCTATTATGACGATTGCAAGGTCGACAAGCACAACCCCTGCACGGCCTTGTCGTCCGGCGAGGATTTTCGCGCGGATCTTCCCGACAACGCCGCAAGCCCCGTCTATCCGAACGGCACGATCCTGGTGTTGCGCAACCCCAAGACCGAGGCCACCGCGCTGGTGCGCGTGAACAATTCCGGGCCCTACAAGAAGGGGCGTATGCTCGATGTCTCGCGCGCCGCCGCCGAGCAGCTCGGCTTTATCAAGCAAGGCACCGCGCGTCTGAATGTGACCGTGATCAGCGGACCGTTGAGCAAGTAAAGTTGACCGCGCGCTTCCGGCCGCCTCTACTCGGCTGACGGGGTTCAACTATTCGTTCGATTGGCAGCCTGCCGGGCCGCAACCACACGCGTCATTCGTCCGCTCTCCGTCAACCGCAGACCGCAGGTTGACCCTTTCGGACAGCGCCGCCGCGGTCTCCACGCGCTCGCTGTAGCGATCGGTCAAGTGGTGAGAGATCTCACGGGTCAGCAGCGTGAACTTGACCAACTCCTCCATCACATCGACGACGCGGTCGTAAAAGGAAGACGGCTTCATGCGGCCGGCCTCGTCAAACTCCTGGAAGGCTTTCGCGACCGACGATTGATTGGGGATGGTGAGCATACGCATCCAGCGGCCGAGCACGCGCATCTGGTTGACGGCGTTGAACGACTGCGAGCCCCCGCTCACCTGCATGACGGCTAGCGTCTTGCCCTGCGTCGGCCTCACGGCGCCTGCATTCAGCGGGATCCAGTCGATCTGAGTCTTCAGGATGCCACTCATCGCGCCGTGGCGCTCCGGCGAGCACCACACCTGTCCCTCCGACCAAGCCACCTGCTCGCGTAGCTCCCTGACCTTTGGATGATCTTCGGGCGCATCGTCGGGGAGCGGCAGGCCACTTGGATCGAAGATGCGCGGCTCGGCGCCGAGATGCTCGAGAAGCCTAGCGGCCTCTTGCGTCAGGAAGCGACTGTAGGACCGCGGCCGAAGCGAGCCATAGAGGAGGAGAATACGCGGCTTGTGCGCCGCCCCCTGAGATACCCCGAGCGCTGCACTGTCGGATCGCTTGAACGCATCGGCGCGAATGTTGGGAAGTGTCAGCTTGAGGTCAGACAACGCGCTCACCCTTCTCGTTGATCACGACTTCGCCGTCGTCTTTCGTGAAAGGGCCGATGTCGGGGTTCGGCAGGATGTCGAGAACCTGTTCCGACGGCCGGCAGAGGCGCGCGCCGAGCGGCGTGACCACGATCGGCCGGTTGATCAGGATCGGCTGTGCCAGCATGGCGTCGATCAGTTCGTCATCGCTCCACTTCGCGTCCCCAAGCCCAAGCTCGTCATAGGGTGTTCCCTTCTCGCGCAGAAGCGCGCGCGGCGTGATCCCCATGGCGCGGATGAGACCGATCAATTCGTCGCGATCGGGAGGGGTCTTCAGATACTCGACGACGCGTGGCTCCTCTCCGCTCTGACGGATCATGGCCAGCGTGTTGCGCGAGGTGCCGCAGGCGGGGTTGTGATAGATCGTGATGGTCATGGCTCGGGCTTCTCCTCGCCGGTCATCAGAAATCCGGACGCGTGTTGGCTTTCCCGTCCGACGAGCAGCCGCACGAGCGCGAGCGCCGACAGCGCCCCCATGAACTGAGCCGCAATGAACAGGGGCACACTGGCGAGATCGATACCCGCAAAGGTGTCCGAAAACGCTCGCGCCAGCGTCACGGCCGGGTTTGCGAACGAAGTCGAAGCCGTGAACCAGTAGGCCGCCGTGATGTAGAGCCCGACGGACGTGGGTACCGCCCACGGTTTGGCCCGTGACGTCAGCAGGATCGTCGTCACGAGGCCGAGGGTCGCGACCCATTCGGAAAAGCCCTGCGACGCCCCCTCCCGGACCTTGGCGGAGAGCTGCAATACCGGCAAGTCGAACATCGCATGTGCAGCCCACACGCCGATCACGGCGCCCGCGACCTGCGCGATCCCATACCCGGCCGCGTCGCGAAACGTGATGTCGCCTTTGAGCAGGAAGGCGGCGGTTACGGCGGGATTGAGATGTGCGCCAGAAATCGGCGCGAGCATCGTGATAAGGACGACCAGGATCGCGCCCGTCGATAGCGTATTGGCGAGCAGGGCGATCGCCTCGTTGCCGCCGGCCAGCCGTTCCCCCATGATGCCGGAGCCGATCACGGCGGCGAGCAGCAGGCTGGTGCCGAACGCTTCCGCGACCAGCCGCTGCGTTTGTGGCGAACCTTGCATCAGGATCGCTCGTGCTCGCGCGCCGGGCTCTTGTCGCGCCCTATGTCGTCGAGGCGGCGCTGGAGGGACAGCTTGTCGAGCGAAGACAACGGCAGGTTCGTGAAAATGCTGATGCGCTGGTAGAGCATACGGTGCGTGTCGGCGAACGCCACGCGCCGTTCTGTTTCCGATCCCTCGAACGCCGACGGGTCCGGCAGCCCCCAATGTGCGCTCATCGGCTGGCCGGGCCATACGGGGCAAACCTCGTTGGCGGCATCGTCGCAGACCGTGAACACGAAATCGAGCCGCGGCGCATCGGCTGTGGCGAACTCCTCCCACGACTTCGAACGCAACGAGGCCGTATCGTAGTTCAGCTTCTGCAGGAGCTCCATTGCATAGGGATGGACGCGCCCGCTCGGCTGGCTGCCCGCGCTATAGGCTTTGAACTTTCCCATGCCGAGCCTGTTCATGACCGCTTCCGCGATAATGGAGCGCGCGGAATTGTGGGTGCATAGGAACAAGATATTGAGGGGTTGCGAAGCAGTCATGATGGGCCTCCCTTACTTGCAGACTGTTTTGCCGTCTTGAAGATCGAGCCGCATAGCTCCGGCTGCCCCTGACAGCAGTCCTCGGTCAGATAGGTCAGCAGCCGGCGCATCCCCTCGACATGGATGGCGTAGCGGATGAAGCGGCCTTGCCGCGTTGCAACGATGAGACCCGCCTGGTCCAGTTCCTTGAGATGAAACGAGGCGCCGGTCGGACTGATACCGATTGCCTCCGCGATCTCGGAAGAGGGCAACCCTGAGGGTCCCTTCCTCACCAGCAAGCGGAAGATCTTCAAGCGATGCTCGTGCGCCAATGCGCCGAGCATCGCGACTGCCTCTTCTTCTTTCATCGCTCAATACTACAATATTTTTTGTAGTATGCAAGTGTGAAGTATGCCGCTGCTGAAAACAGAAAACGGCCCGCCGCATGTTGCGACGGGCCGTTTGATCGAAGCGTGCGTTCGGACGCTAGGTCCGTTCGCGTTAGAACGAGAACTTGACGTAGGAGTTGACGTAGGCGCCTTCGCCACCGTGCGCTCCGCCCGAGAAGCCGTTGTTGTCGTCCTCAACCCACTGATAACCGCCCGCGATGGAGACGTCCAAGGGCAGTCTCGGAGACAGCTGGAAGGGGAACATCACGAAAGCGCCGAGGCGGGTCGTAGCGTCACCCTCTTCACTCCAGATCTCGCCTTCGGGGCCGAACTTCACGCCGTTGCGGTTGGCACCGACACGGAGCTGCCCGTAGAAGGTGTCGAACGCCGTCGAGTAGCTGGTGTCGAGGCCGACGTAGTAAGGCTTGTCGTCGCCCGTCTCGAGCTCGAAGGCCACCTTGAAGCCAGTCTCGGTTCCGCGGATGTCGTTGGTCGGATCATCCGGCGAGAGGTCGATGTCGCGGATTTCCATACCGACGTATGCGATGGCGCTCGTGGTGCCGAAGTAATGGAGGTAACCGAGCATCACGTCGACCAAGCGGTCCTTGGCGTCGACATCGTCGCCGCCGGGGCCGTACGAGTAGTCGGAGTAGATGCCGAAAGTGCGTGCGACGAGACCGCTGCGCGAGAAGTCGCCGTTGAGCGCATAGAGACCGCCGGAGTACAGCGACCAGATATCCTTCGCGACGTCGATACCGCCGTAGGTGATGGCTTTGGTGGTACCGCTAGAGCCGTACTCCGAGCCATGGAAGGGCTCGCCGCGGCCAAGCTTGTAGACGAGGCCGATACGGCCGGTCCAGAGTTCGGGATCTTCCTTGTCGACGTAGTCGACGCCGAAGAGCGTGCCCGAATTGGTGGTCTCTTCGTCATACTTGCTGTAGCGAACTTCGCCGCGCAGGTAGAAGTTGTTGCCGAGCCTCGTTTCAAGGCCGCCGCCGAGGAAGTAACCGTCAAAGTAGACGGAGTTCTTTCCGGGCGCGACCACGCCGCTGTTCTCGATATCCCACCAACCATCATTGTCGAAGTGGGCGCGGGTATAGCCGGCCGTTACGAAGGCAAGCGTATTGGGCGTGAGCAGCGCGCCGAACCGGCCGCCGATGGCGAAGGAGCGATCGATGACCATACCGTCGCCGCGATCGCCGCGCTCGATGTTGGACCAGTCGACGTCGATAAATGCGCCGATGACGTAGCGTTCCCAGACCTGGCAATCAACGCCCCAGACGAGCGAGACGAGGCCGCCATCTGCGTCTTCGCTGACCGACGAACGTTCGCCGTCGGAGCCACGATAGTTGTTCTTGGAGTCGTTGTGGCCGTAGCCGATGCTGGCGCCGAAGTAGGGCCCCGACCATGTCGGCGCCGCCGGCGCGACCGTATCCTTCAAGGACGGCATCCCATCCGCGAAGGCCGCACTGCTCGCCATTGCGAGCGACAAGCCACCTACGATCGAAGTCACCTTGCGCAGTTTCATAAGCAATTCCCCCGTGCATTGCCGCGCTCAGGAAAACGCAAAGACTAATTTCCACCGCAAGCGATATGGAGCTACAAACCCGTGATTCACGCTCTAATGTCGAGCGGAAGATATTCGAAGTTATTAATCGGCAATTGAACGCGTCTCTCGCGCCACGCTTTCAACCCTGCAATACAGCCGCCCACTCGAAAACAATCCGCGCTTGCGCGAACAGACTCGGGCTGCAAGGCATCAAGTTGATTCGGCGTATAGCACGCAAAGTGATTCGCGCATCCTCATGATTCGAGGGCTGCACAACTCTCTGCGCGATATTCTGTGCGCGATACCGATTCGCCGGATCTCAGTTTACCGGCGCGGTCACGGTCGGCGTGACAAGCCCGACGGGCACGCCGTCCGGGTCGGCAACGATCGCCAGCCGTCCGACATTGATGGCGTCAAAGGGCGCTTTGAGAACCTTGCCGCCCTTCTTCAACGCCTCCATCACCGCGTTGTCGACATTGGCAACCTGAATGTAGGCGATCCAACCGGGTCGCACGCCCTCTGCACCGGTTCCCTCGGGATTGGTTGCGCCGGCTACTTCCTGGCCTTCGTGCGTGAAGACGGTGTATTCCGTCTCGCCGGGATTGGGGGGACGGGAGGTGTCGTTCGAGGCCACGATCTTCGACGACCATCCGGCCACCGCCGCATAGAACTCGCGGCTGCGTGCCGGATCGCTGCTGACAAGTTCGGACCACCATACGGTGCCGACGTCCGCGGCCGAACCGGTTTGGGCGGTATTTTCCGACAGAGCCGCACTCGACTGCAGGGCAAGGGCAGCAAACGCGCTGACCGCAACACCGCGCGCGTATTTCAGGACGGGGGCAACACTCGAACGACGCATTTTCAGCTCCTTCTGGGAACAAAGACCTACGTTGAGATCCTGACGTGCAATTCAAATGCCAGTTGTCGGATCACCGACGCGCGTGCGTTCCCGTCCCCGAATGCGCTCTCAGGATTTCGGGCAGTCGAAGATGTAGGTAAACCCGCGAAACGCCCGGTAGTCGGCTACAGGATCGAACGGGACGATCGAGATCGAACGGCCATCCTCAGGCGGCTCATGCAGCCCGAGCATATAGAGCGGGTCGATCAGCCTCGCGCTTCTGTTGCGCCATTCGCGACCGCCAAAGCGATTGGTGGTCCAAGTGAGACGGTCGGCATCGACCTCCCACACCTCCCAATGGACCTCCGGCAGATACTTCGCGTGGCCACCGGGACGGGAAACACGGGCCAATTGCATTCCCCGGGTGACCTTCTGACCAACGCGGAGATGCTTGATCTCGTCGTAACGGAGGTGGTCGTAGACAGTGTAGTAGAACGACGCTCCGTCGTCCAAGTTCAGCTCCGATGCCTTGTGCACCAGGAGCAAGGCGCCTTCGTTGCCCCAGCCCCAGTTGGCTTCCCATACGGCCTTCACGACGCCAGGCCCCGGCGCGAGGATCCATTCGCCCAGGCGGCCGCCGTCAACGCCGGTGTGAATTTCCTGCCGGTGCGACCCGTCCACGTCCACCCAGCTCGCGTAAAGCGATGTCAACGGCGAGCAGGCGTAGCCTTGCGGGTAGACCGGAACCAGGCTGGTGCCACGAACCTCGTAGCCTTTCTTCATTCCGCTCACGTCATCATCCGCAATATGTGCGACGGCCACGTTGCTGCCCGCGAAAAGGAAAAATGCAACGGCCTTCCATATGACAACCACGCGCAACACATCTCTCTCGCCAGCGGTCAGATCGCATCAGACGTAACGCGGCCTCACGCCCACACACATTGCCGGAACGCACACAGAGCTGCTCCGGTTCGCCGCAGTTAATCTTAAAATGGCCGCTGATTTCAGGCGGGCAAGATACCCTCCGAAGCCTCACGCCATGCGCTTCAACCGGGTTGGTTCAAACCCGTACGCGTTTACCATCTGGCGTTCCAGGCTAGGACATTTGCCCCGTTTCGGTGTGGCCGCCGCCCTGCGCCCACTCGTGCTTCCGGCCGCGTTATGCGGCCCAAATCGGAGCCGAGTTGCGCAAGCCGAAACCGCTCTTTTTCCCACAAATCACCATAAGACACGGGCTTGGGGCTCTCCAGACCGGACAAGTCCGGATGGCGGCACCCGTTGGCAGATCCCCCTCCAAAAGCCCCTGGCATACGCCTTGCTCCCGTCGTCTCGAAACTAGAAACCGAGACCGAGGATGACCGCCTGAGTTTGAGCTGCCTTGCCGAGTGTCCGGCCGCGCGGCGCACAATTTAGACGATCCCGCACAATCGAAGCTCCTGCAAGCTGCTGTCGACCCCGACAGCGGCAACGAGATCGATTGTGCCTCGCCCAACGAGGCGCATGTCAATGCTCAATACAGGCTGGGGCGCCCAAACACGACGCGCGCACAAGCTGTCGTCGGCCCGCCTTCTGCACCTCTTCTTCGAGGCGCAGGTCGAGATGCGTCCGAACAAATCCGCAATTGAGTTCGCCGACGAAGCGCTGAGCTACGCCGATCTCGATCACCATGCGAACCAGATCGCCCACAGCCTCGTCGCGCGTGGTGTCGGCCCGGGCGACCTCGTCGCGCTTTATCTCAAGAAATCTCCCCGGCTTTTCGCCGCCATGCTCGGCATTCTCAAAGCCGGAGCCGGCTACGTCCCCATCGATCCCAAGGTTCCGCTTGAGCGCATCCGCGCCATTCTCGAAGACTCGCGCGCGACCGACGTCATCACGGAACATGATCTCGCCGAAATGCTCGATGGCGCCGTTGCGACGCGCCTCTTGCGGCTCGACCTCGAAAGCGGCGCGATCGCCCGGATGCCGACCACAGCGCCCACGCTGCGCCGCGAGATCGATCCAAGCGACCTCTGCTACGTGATTTACACGTCCGGCTCCACCGGCCGTCCCAAGGGCGTGATGATCGAGCACCGCAACGCGGCCGCGTTCGTCAGAAGCCTGCGCACGGTTTACAAAGTCACCGCGAAAGATCGCATCTATCAAGGTTTCTCGACAGCGTTCGACGCCTCTGTTGAAGAAATCTGGGCTGCCTTCTCGCGCGGCGGCACGCTCGTCGTGCCGAGCGAAGAGGTCATGACCTCCCCCGGTGACGTCGCTGATTTCATCAACGAACACGAGATCACCTATTTCTCGACCGTGCCCACGATGCTCGCGATGATCGATCGCGAGCTTCCGAGCGTTCATACGCTCGTGCTTGGCGGCGAAGTCTGCTCGAGCGAGCTCGTTGCACGCTGGGCGAAACCCGATCGCCGAATGCTCAACACCTACGGCCCGACCGAGGCAACCGTCGTCGCGACATGGACTGTGTGCACACCCGGCGAGGCTGTCAGCATCGGCGGGGCGCTCCCCGGCTATGCGACATACGTTCTCGACGAGGACATGCAGCCGGTCGAGCCGGGTGCTTCGGGCGAACTCTATATCGGCGGCCCGGCCGTTGCGCGCGGATACATGAACCTGCCGGACCTCACCGCCCAGCGCTTCATCCCAGATCCGTTCCACCCGGCCGACGGCTCCCGCCTTTACAGAACGCACGACCATGTCCGCCTCGGCGATCATGGCGAGTTGTACTTCCTCGGCCGGCTCGACGATCTCGTCAAAATCCGCGGTTTCCGCGTCGAGCTTTCCGAGATCGAAGCCGTGCTGATGATGCAGCCCTCGATCAAGGCTGCCGCTGCGCGTGTCATCGAAACGGACACTCTCAAGGAGCTCGCGGCTTATGTTGTCTGCGAGGGCGGTGACGCCGCGCTCGATCGCGATAGCCTCAACGCTCTTTTGAGGGAGCGGCTGCCACCCTACATGGTGCCGCAATACCTCGACGTGCTCGACGTGCTGCCGATGATGGCGAGCGGAAAGATCGACCGCAAAAGCTTGCCGCTTCCGCAAAAGCCGCTGGTCTCGGCCCATACCATCGTGGCGCCGGCCGACGACATTGAGCGCAACATCGCGCAAGCGTGGCAGGAGACCTTCCGACTGCCCGAAATTTCCGTGGTATCCGACTTCTTCGTCGACCTCGGCGGCCATTCCATGCTGGCAGCCCAGGCGCTGACGCTGATGCGCCGGAGCACGGGCCTCACCCATCTTTCGGTGCGCGACGTCTACGCCCATCGCACGATCCGTGCACTCGCCTCCCACATCCGCGAGACGGAGCGGCCCCGCTCCGACTGCGAAGACGTTACGAAAATCGAGCCGCAGGATTTCGAGACAGCGTCCGATCAGGCGACACCCGGTGAAGCCGCCTTCAACAGCGTGCATCCTCTGGTGCGGTGGACGACGGCGACAATACAGGCGCTGGTCGCGACCGCACTCTACGGGCTCCTCGCCGCGCCCCTCACCTATACCGTGCTCATCATGACGAGCGTGGTCGACGGTCACGTCGACTGGTTCGTTGCGGCTGCGATCACGACAGTGGTCGGCTTCTCGGTCTGGCCCTTCTTCCTGCTGTTGAGCATTGCCGTGAAGTGGATCGTGGTCGGCCGCTACAAGCCAGGCCGTTACCCGGTCTGAAGCTTCTACTATCTGCGCTGGTGGATCGCGAACCGGTTCCAGGTTATCGCCTGGGCCGAGATGTTCAAGGGTACGCCCCTGATGAGCCTCTATTGGCGGGCCATGGGCGCCAACATCGGTCGCAACGTCACGCTATCGACGCACCTGTGCACCGCGTTCGACATGGTGACAATCGGCGACGACACGAGCGTCGGCATCGAAACGCAGATCCTCGGCTATCGCGTCGAGGGCGGATATCTCGTTATCGCACCGGTGACGATCGGCAAGGATTGCTTCATCGGGATGCAGTGCTCGATCGGGCTCGGCGCGCGGATGGGCGACGGGGCGCGCCTCGACGATATGTCTCTCCTTGCCGACGGCATCGAGATGGCGGCCGGCGAAGCGCGTCGCGGCATTCCGGCACTGCCCGCCGCAGTTCCGGTGCCGATGGCCAATCGGGAAACGCCGCCGTCCACGTGGCTGCGGCGAGCCGGCCTTGCCATGACGCGCGCGTTCTACGGCACGCTGCATCTCGGCCTCATCTACGTCATGGGCTACTTCCTGATCCTGACGACCCTTCCAGCCGTCGCGCTCGTGCTCGGCAGCCTGTATCTCGGTGGCCCATGGTGGGGTATCGCGGCTGCATTCGCAGGTATTCCCGTCTGGCTCTTCTCTTACGTGCAGGGCGCCATTCTGCTGAAGCGGCTGATCGGGCCGCTCGGAGCCGGCACGAAGTCGATCTATAGCGTCACCTACCTGCGCCATTGGTTCTCTGCGTATCTGCTGGAGAATACCAAGACGATCCTGATGCCGGTGTACGCAACGGTTTATTTTCCGCGGCTCCTGCGCGCATTCGGCGCAAAGATCGGCAACGGTGTGGAGATCTCGACCGTCTCACACATCTGCCCCGACGTGCTCGAAGTGGGCGACGGAAGCTTCCTTGCCGACGCCTGCGTGGTGGGCGGCGAGCGCATCCACAACGGCACGCTCGAAATTGCGCCGGTCCGCATCGGCTCGCGCACCTTCATCGGCAATAGCGCCGTTGTGACCGGCGGCCACACAATCGGCGACGATGTCCTGATCGGCGTCTCCTCGACGCCGCCTGCGGACACGCCAATCGTTCCGAACGGCACGCGCTGGCTTGGCGCGCCGGGCTTCACGCTGCCCAACACGCAGAAAGTCAACACGTTCGCCGACGCTCAGATCTTCGCGCCGAGCCTCCTCATGCGCATCGAGCGGGCCCTGACGGATGCCGGACGCATTCTGTTGCCGGGCGTGGTGACGGTGGCTTGCGGCGTTGCCTTCGTCGCATTTCTTGTGGCGGCCTTCCGGACGATCCCGACCTGGTACGTCATCGCCGCGATGCCGGTCGTCGCAACCCTGCTCGCTTTCGTTTCGGTTGCCATCACGGCCCTCATCAAGAAGCTCGTGACCGGCACGCACACACCGGTCGTCAAGCCGCTGTGGTCGCGCTACGTCTGGCACAACGAGCTCGTGAATGGCGTATACGAGATGGTTGCGGCAGGCGCGATGCAGCCATTGATGGGCAGCCCCTTGATCGCGCCGTGCCTGCGCATGATGGGCTGCAAGGTCGGGAAGTGGTGCTTCATCGAGACAACGCTTTTTTCTGAGTTCGATCTCGTGGAGATCGGAGACAGGGCATCGCTCAATGTCGGCTCGACTGTGCAGACCCATCTGTTCGAGGATCGCATCTTCAAGTCGGACGGCCTCTCGATCGGAAACGACTGCTCGGTCGGCAACATGGCGACCGTACTCTACGGCACGCAGATGCTCGACGGCTCCGCGCTCGGAGCGTTGTCGGTGCTCATGAAAGGCGAGCAGCTTCCGTCGCTCACGCGCTGGCACGGCATCCCCTGCGAGCGGGTTGTCGATCTGCCAACGGCGGCGCGACACGGCTGACGGGCCGCGGACGGCGGAAGCCTCCGCGTCCCGGCTTGCCGCCCAGAGCAAAATTTGCAAAAGATCGGCGCTTCAGCGGCCTGCCTGATCGAATTCCCGGTGGGCCGATACCGCGAGGGATCGCCGTTGCCCAAAGCCTGGATCATGCGTCTGCATCGATGGATGGCGCTTCTGTTCGCGCTGCCGCTCGGCGTCGTGTTCCTGACCGGACTCATCCTGGCGTTCGAGCCCGCGATCGTCTCGACCTCGATCGCGCCAAAATCGGTCGATGCAGGGCAGGTGCAGGCGATCTTGGCCAAGCACGATCCTGACGGCAAACTCGAGCGGATCTTCATTCATCCCCAACTCGGCACGCTGGTGCTGGGCAATCGCGGCGGCGTCGAGATCAATCTCGCAACTGGAGAGCCTGCGGCAAGCCCCAGTCTCTCGCTCGCGATCTTTGCGTTGGCCCGGAAAATCCACGAAACACTGTTGATCGATGACGGGCATCTGTTCGTCACGATATCTACCTGTGCGCTTCTCGTGCTCATTCTGCTCGGGTTGCTGATGGGGACGCGGCCCCTGCGCAACACGGCCAGCGGCTGGCATACTGGCGCCGCGTGGATCGCGCTTCCGCTGATCCTCATGGCGCCGCTCACCGGCCTCATGATGCTTTACAAGATCACGTTCTCCGGGGCCGAGCCCAAACTAGACGAAGCGGCCCGCCCGCTTTCGTTGGCAGACGCCTTGCTGGTCGTTGCGCGCGATCGCGACCTCTCCACGCTGCTTTCACTGCGGCAACGGAAAGGCGTCGCAGAAGCCCGCCTGCTCGAGAGCGGCGAACACCGCAACTACATCGTGAGCGGTGACACGCTCAAGCTTCGGCCGCGCAACTGGCCCAAGCTGCTTCACGAGGGCAACTGGGCCGGCGTGTGGTCCGCGGCTCTCAACGCCGTGATCGCCACAACCTTCATGACCCTGCTCGGAACCGGCGTCTTCATCTGGGGACGCCGCAAGGTCCGGCGCCGTCGGCAACTCACCCAACGGGCGGCCGCCTACTGACGTCGACCGTTGGAGTGGCGATCGTCAGCCCTGTGACATTGCACGCCTCGGCTGCAACACTGTTGCATAAGTGTCATTCTCTCGATTTTAAGTATCCTTTTTTTGTATAGATTCTTGCGCGCTTATCATCGGCCTGTAGATTTCCCCCAAGTAGTTTTAACTAGGGGGTTCAAGTGGCTTTCAAATCTGGCGTCCGCACACTCTGTGCGGCCATCGTGGTGGTCGGTTCCAGCTCGACATCGGAGGCCCAAGAGTCCTCGACCCCTCTCCCTCCGGTCACCGTGACTGCCACCGGCAAGGCCAAGCCCGCCCAAAAAGCCGCCGCCGCCAAGGCGAAACCGAAACAAGAGACGTCTCCAGCGCCGGCGCCTGCCCAATCGGCGGCCTCGGCGGTGGCACCCGGCAACGCGGTCACAAAGGCGGCGGTCGGTGCGCTCGAAGCGCGCTCGGCGGCTCCCAACGCGACGGTCGTCATCGAGGGCGCGCAGCTTCAGCAATACAATCATCTGAGCATCGGCGACGCGGTTCGCCGGCTTCCGGGCGTGACCTTCCCGGGCGTCAATCGCTCGCGCGACATCAAACTGCGCGGCATCGGCAAGGAGTACACACAGGTTCTGCTGGACGGCAGGCCGCTGCTCGATGGCGATTCCAGCCGCAGCCTCGAAGTGGATCGCATTCCGGCCTCGTTTATCGAACGCATCGAGATCGTTCGCAGCCCCCTGGCCAGCATGAGTTCTTCGGGAGCGGCGGGTACGGTCAACATCCTCACCCGGCGCGACTTCGGCCCCTCGGGCGGCCAGGTGACTGTCGGCGGCGGCCATATCGAGAGCAACGGAACGCCGGGCGAGCTTTCGGCTTGGAATGGCGGACAAGTTGGTGCGCTTCGCTATTTCATGGCTGGCGGCTATCAGCGGCGGCTGGTGCAGGAAAGCGCCAACGAATTCGTTTTCAACGGCGCAAGCGGGACCAATCCGAACGGCGGAAACCTCGTCGACCAGCATCGCAAATTTGACGAATACACGTTCCTGTCGCGCTTCGAGTTGGCAGTCGATCCCGCGAACACCATCATCTTCTCGCCAAGCTATCTTCGCACGACCGAGGACCGCGACCAGCACACCTATCGCCTGGTCGCGAACCAATCGACCGTCAACCGCGACACCCACGAGGTGCGCGAGCGCATCCGCGAAACCTATGGCAGCTATCTCGAGTGGCAGCACACGTTCGATGCCCATTCGAGCTCTAGCGTCTTTTTCGACTATCAGAAGGGGCGCGAGGACACGACGCGGGAGTCCACCCAGACGTCGCTTCCTGGCGGTTCGCCCGTGGTGCAGGCGCCGCGGTTCGTGCCAATCGATCTCGAGCGGATCGCATCGGGCGGCTCGGTCACGACGCGGTTCGGCGCGCATGTGGTTGAGACCGGGATTGGCTGGGCACAAACTCAACGCGCAGAGAACGAGGTGCGCGGTCTCACAAACGTTCCGCTGCCCGAGCGCAACTATGAAATCTCCGAAGACATCTACCACGCCTACATCAGCGACGCGTTTCCCGTGCTCGGCCGCGACTTGCTGACGGTAGGACTGCGGCTCGAGCATAGCGTCACCGAGACCGTCGACTTCGCCAGCAACAGCTTCGAGAGCGAAGCGACCGACCTCAATCCATCGGTCCAGTACAAACTGTCGGCGGCGCCGAATGTCGATTTCCGCTTCGGCTTGGCGCGCACGCTGCGCCGGCCCGACCTGCGTGAGCTTACTCCGACCGTCGTCACCAACAGTGGCACCATTGTCAATCCCGATCAGCGCGGCAATCCCGACGTGACGCCGGAGAAGATCTGGGGCCTCGATGTCGGCTCCGACTGGTTCATTCTCGATCGGCTCGGGCTCGTGTCGGCCAACTTCTTCGCGCGCTCGTTCGAGGACAAGATCGAGCGCGTGCTGACCCAGGAGGGAAGCCCGGCGCGCTGGTACTCGACGCCGCGCAACGCTGGCGACGGCGAACTCTACGGCGTGGAACTCGAAGGTCGTCTGCCGATGACGGCGTTGTCTCTTCCCGATCTCACGCTCTGGGCCAACGCGACGGCGATGAAATCCGAACTCACCGACCAGCAGACGGGCCAAACCCGCCGCTTCGCAGAGCAGCCCGATCTGATCACCAACATCGGAGCCGACTACTACGTGGCGGCTTGGGCGACGACGTTCGGCGTCAGCTACAATCGCACCTACGCCTACGATCAGAATATTTTTCTGGTCAACGGCACGAGCCAGGAGACCGATTTCTCCGATCTCGACCGCCTCGATGCCTCGGTCCGCGTCGCACTTCAGGATCAGGTGGTGCTGACGCTGACGGCCAGCAATCTGCTGCGCGCGGAAGACGAGCGCACGCTGACCACGCGCAACGCGGCTGGCGTCATCACCAGCAAGACCGAGAGCATCGAGCCGTCGCCATCGGTCTACTACGCGCGTCTCTCGCTCGGCTGGTAACTTTGTTACGGAGGCGTCGCCATTTCTGGCGGCGCCTCCTCACAGATTTCGGATCTTTCATTTTTCGGCTGGACCGCTGCCCAACTTCGCGGCATGCGGATAAAAAACCGGCAGTCGGACCCGCGGCGGGTTTGCGAAGCCCCCATTTTTCAGGGCTTTCCGGTTGGCATGTCTCGTGCAGTTAAGCTTTGCATAATGCCTCTAGGGTTCCGATTGCCGCGCAACGCGGCGACGCTGGTCCGAGAGAGGCGCTCTCGTTCGCGGTCAAGCCCGAGCGAAGCCACGGCGGGATAAAAGCCCGGGAGACCTATACCGCAGGGAGCTTCGGCTCTCGAACGGAAGGCCTCCTCGTGTGCGTCTTGCGCCGTCCGTTCGATCCAATGCCCCTGCCATCGACTGTTTGGTGTCGTCAGCACAGGGGTTCTTCATGAACAGGTCTATCTCCAAGCTTCTCCAAAGCGCCGTTGCCGTGGCGGCGAGCCTGGCTCTCGTCATGCCGTCGGCCGAGGCCGCCCCAAAGAAAGACTTCAAGGTTGCATGGTCGATTTACGTCGGCTGGATGCCGTGGGGCTATGCCGCCGACACCGGCATCGTCAAGAAGTGGGCCGACAAATACGGCATCACCATCGAGGTGAAGCAGTTCAACGACTACGTGGAATCCATCAACCAGTACACGGCCGGCGCCTTCGACGCCGTGACGCTCACCAACATGGACGCGCTCTCGATCCCCGCCGCCGGCGGCGTCGACACGACCGCCGTTATCGTCGGCGACTATTCGAACGGCAACGACGCGATCATTCTCAAGGGCAAGGATAAGCTCGCCGACATCAAGGGGCAGACCGTCAATCTCGTCGAGTTCTCGGTCTCCCATTATCTGCTCGCACGGGCGCTCGAAAGCGTGAAGCTCGCCGAGAAGGACGTAAAGGTCGTCAACACGTCCGATGCGGACATGGCATCCGCCTACAAGACGGCCGACGTCACTGCGGTGGTGACCTGGAAGCCGATCGTCTCGACGATCCTGGAATCTCCGGATGCAAAGGCGGTTTACGACAGCTCGCAGATCCCCGGCGAGATCATCGACCTCCTGGTTGCCAACACCGAAGTCATCAAAGACAACCCGAATTTCGGCAAGGCGCTCGCCGGCATCTGGTACGAGACGATGACCGAGCTGGCTTCCAAGAAGGAAGCCAAGGAGCACATGGCCAAGGCTTCCGGCACGGATGTCGCCGGTTTCGACGAGCAGCTCAAGACCACCAAGCTCTTCTCCGCGCCCGCCGACGCCCTCGCCTTCACCTCCGGCGCCGACATCAAGGGCAAGAACGAACTCGTCGCAAAGTTCCTGTTCGACAAGGCCCTTCTCGGCAAGGACGCGAAATCCGCAGAGGCGATCGGCATCGAGTTCCCGGACAAGAGCGTGTTCGGCGACAAAGCCAACGTGAAGCTGCGCTATGACGCAACGTTCATGCAGGCCGCCGCTGACGGAAAGCTCTGAGCCACCTTTCCTCTCCCTGTCACAATAGTGGAGGCCGCGGGACTTCGATGCGTCTGTTGAACATCAAGCCAGATCGAACATGGACTGTCGCGCTCGCGGCCTTGCCTTTCTTCGCGCTGATCATTGCCTACATGGTCGGCTCGGGGATCCGTCTCGCCGAAAACCCCAACGACAAGCTGTTGCCGAGCTTCACCGCCATGGGGGAGGCCCTGAAGCACTACGCCCTACAGGCCGATCCTCGGAGCGGCCTGTACCTGATGTGGAACGACACGCTTTCAAGCCTGTCGTTGCTGCTCACGGCGCTTGCGATCTCGACGCTCATTGCGTTGGTGGTCGGTATCCTGATCGGGCTCCTGCCGATTGCGGGGGCCACGTTCGGGCCCGTGGTGGCCGTCGCGTCCATGGTGCCGCCGCTCGCGCTGCTGCCGATCCTGTTCATCATCATGGGGCTGGGGGATGGCGCGAAAATAGCGCTGATCGTCATCGGCACGACGCTAAAACTCGTGCGCGACATGGCACTGCGCGTCAAGGACATACCGGCCGAGCTGCTGATCAAGGCGCAAACGCTCGGTGCTTCGACGTGGCAGATCGCGCTCAGGGTGGTGCTGCCACAAATGATGCCGCGGCTCATCGACAGCGTGCGGCTTGAAATCGGACCGGCCTGGCTGTTCCTGATCGCGGCCGAAGCGATCGCGGCAGACTCGGGGCTCGGCTATCGCATCTTTCTCGTCCGCCGTTATCTCGCGATGGACGTCATCATCCCCTACGTCATCTGGATCACGGTGCTGGCATTCCTGATGGATCTCGGGTTGCGGATTCTACAGCGCAAGGCCTTCCCCTGGTTTGCAGGAGCGCGCACCGCATGACAGCCATTGTCTTCGACAAGGTGTGGAAAGAGTATGGCGATCACGTCGTGCTCGAGCGCATAAATCTCGAGATTGCACCACGCTCGTTCGTGGCGCTCGTCGGTCCGTCAGGCTGTGGGAAAACCACTTTCCTGCGCATGCTGCTCGGAGAGGAAGCCGCCACGCGCGGAAAAATCCTTGTTGGTGGCAAGCCGCTCAAAGTGGAGCCCGACGCGGATCGCGGTGTCGTGTTCCAACGCTACTCCGTGTTTCCGCATCTGACCGTGCTCCAAAACGTGTTGATCGGGCGCGAGTTCGAGAAATCGCGCTTCCTCGGCAAGCTGTTCGGCGCCAAGCGTGCGCAAGCCGAGGACGAAGCGCGGGCTCTGCTCGAAGCGGTGGGGCTCAAAGGGCATGAGACCAAATACCCGGCCGCGCTTTCGGGCGGCATGCAGCAGCGGCTCGCGCTGGCCCAGGCGCTCAACCGCAAACCCAAGATCCTGCTGCTCGACGAACCGTTTGGCGCGCTCGATCCCGGCATCCGCGCCGACATTCACGTGCTGATCCGCAAGATCTGGAACGAGAACGATCTCACCGTGGTGATGGTCACGCACGATCTTTCGGAAGCCTTCCGGCTCGGAACGCGCGTCATCGCTTTCGAGCGACCCCGCAACCGGCCCGAAGAACTCGAACGCTATGGCGCGACGCTCGGAAGCGAGGCTCCGGGAGAGATCGCGCGTCCGGCCGGCCCACAGCCGGGTGCTTCGATCACGCGCGATTTCGATGTTTGGCCGAAGAAGATCGCCGCTCCTGTCGGCGGTGCGGCCTCGGTTCCAGACACGCCCAGCGTGGCCAAAGCGGCGGAGTAGAGCCAATAAATTCCGCCGGGGACGACCCCGCGCGGCTTCCTTCTCAATTCCGGGACGGCCCGGACCAACTTCGTGGGCGGCAACGCCCGCAGAGAGGAGCGGCGGCGTGAGTGACTTGATCTACAGCGATGTGCTTCCTGGCGGCAAGCACTGGTCGATGACGATGCGGCGCAATCATCGCCTTCGCCTGACGGACAACGACGGCGGGGCCAATGTCGGAATGCTGTTCTACAATCCGACAAACCTGCTCGAGCGCTACAACGCGCCCGATACGCTCAAATGCCAGCACACCTTCAAGCTCACGCGGGGCCATTGCCTTTATTCGGACATGGGCCGCATCTTCTGCTCGATCGTGGCCGATACGCACGGCTGGCACGACACCGTGTGCGGTAACAGCACGAAAGAGATCGTCGCCGCCCGCTGGGGCAACGTCTCCTATCAGACCCACCGCAACGACTGGCAGCAGAACGGGCGCGACAGCTTTCTCGTCGAGGCCGCGAAGTACGGCCTAGGCCGGCGGGATCTAGCGGCCAACGTCAACTGGTTCAGCAAGGTCTCGACGGACGAGAGCGGCAAGCTCGCGTTCGATGCGAGCACGGCCAAGGCCGGTGCGATGGTGGAATTGCGCTTCGAGATGGACACGCTCGTGCTGTTCCACACCTGCCCGCACCCCCTCGACGCGAGCCCGACCTATCCGCGCAAGGCCGTGCGCTTCGAGATCCTCGAAGGTGCGCCCGCTTCAGCCGACGATGCCTGCCGCCTGTCCGCGCCCGAAAACGGACGCGGCTTCGAAAACAACCGGCTGTTCCATGCCGGCTGCGGTTGCGGCTGAGGGAGAGCACCATGATCAAGGAAAGCACGCTTCTCCTAGACGCCGCCGCTTATCGCGAGACGGTTCCAGCCGGCGCCTATTGGATGCACGTCGTCCGCCGCGGCGAGACGCTGCGCATTCTCGACCTCGAAGGGAACCAGGCGGCCGACACGCTCTTCTTTAATGCCGACGATCCGCACGAGCGCTACTCGGCCTCGGATACGATCCGCGAGCAAGGAAACGTCTATCTTGGACCTGGCTCCGTGCTGCGCTCGGATCTCTGCCGGCCGCTGATGACGATCACGGCCGATACCGTGGGACGCCACGACACGCTGGGCGGCGCGTGCGCGACGGAAAGCAACACAGTTCGCTACGCGCTTGAGAAGAAAACCATGCACGCATGTCGGGACAGCTATCTCCTAGCGGTGGTCGAGAATGAGCAGTACGGCCTCACCAAGCGCGACATTGCCCACAACATCAATTTCTTCATGAACGTGCCGGTGACGCCGGATGGCGGTCTCACCTTCGCCGACGGCGTCTCCGGGCCGGGTAAGTACGTCGAGATGCGGGCCGAGATGAATGTCATCGTGCTGATCTCCAACTGCCCGCAGCTCAACAATCCCTGCAATGCCTACAACCCCACGCCCATCGAGGTGCTGATTTGGCCGGAGGGCGCATAAGCCATGTTCAAGAAAGTTCTGATCGCCAATCGCGGCGCCATTGCCTGCCGCATCATTCGTACGCTCGACCGCTTGGGCGTCGCGAGCGTTGCCGTCTACTCGGAAGCCGACCGGCATTCGATGCATGTGGCGCAAGCACGCGAAGCCGTTGCCGTCGGCCCCTCGGCCGCGGCGCAAAGCTACCTCAAGGTTGACGCCATCCTGGCGGCTGCCAAGGCTACAGGCGCGGAAGCCATCCATCCCGGCTACGGATTCCTTTCCGAAAACCCCGATTTTGCGGATGCGTGCGCGGCAGCGGGTATCGTTTTCATCGGACCGAAGCCCGACCAGATGCGCGCATTCGGCTTGAAGCACCGGGCGCGCGAGCTGGCGCTTGCCGCCGGCGTTCCGCTGGCGCCGGGATCGGGACTGATCGACAACCTCGATGCCGCGAAGACCGAAGCCCAGCGCATCGGCTATCCCGTGATGCTGAAGAGCACAGCGGGCGGCGGCGGCATCGGGTTGCAGCTCGTCTCGTCGGAAACCGAGCTCGAACCTCTTTACGAGCGCGTCGAACGGCTTGCACGCAACAACTTCAAGGATCCGGGTCTCTTCCTCGAAAAGTACGTCTCTCGCGGACGGCACATTGAGGTGCAGATCTTCGGCGACGGCAAGGGGCGCGTGGTGGCGCTCGGCGAGCGCGATTGCTCGGCGCAGCGGCGCAACCAGAAAGTCATCGAGGAGACGCCGGCGCCGGGACTATCGGACAAGGCGCGCGCTGCACTCTGGAACACGGCTTGCGATCTCGGCAAGTCCGTCTCGTATGAAAGCGCGGGAACGGTCGAATTCCTCTACGACAGCGATACGGACAACTTCTACTTCCTGGAAGTCAACACGCGGCTGCAGGTTGAGCACGGCGTCACCGAAGAGGTGACCGGGTTCGATCTCGTCGAATGGATGGTGCGCCAAGCGGCCGGCGAGACGCTGCCGCTCGATCAGGCCCGGATTCAGCCCGAGGGCGCCTCGATCCAGGTGCGCCTCTATGCCGAAGATCCAGGCCGTGACTTTCGCCCCAGCTCCGGGCAGCTCTCGCACGTGGCGTGGCCTGCGGGCACACGCGTCGAAACCTGGGTCGAAAGCGGCGCGGACGTGTCGCCGTTCTACGATCCGATGCTCGCCAAGATCATCGTCAAAGCCGACACGCGGCCACAGGCGCTTGTCAAGCTGCAGGACGCGCTCGCGGCGACCGAGATCGGCGGCCTCGAGACCAATCTTGACTATCTCCGCCAGCTCGCGGCCTCGGACGTTCTCGCCGAAGGCCAGATGCTGACACGCACGCTCGCGACGTTTCCTTACAAAGCCGCAACCGTTGAGGTGCTGGCGTCCGGTACGCAGACGACGATCCAGGACTGGCCCGGCCGCACCGGCTATTGGGCCGTCGGCGTGCCGCCATCCGGTCCGATGGATCATCTGTCTTTCCGGCTCGCCAACCGGTTGGTCGGCAACGCGGAAGGCACGCCCGCGCTGGAGCTGACGCTCTCGGGCCCGACGCTGCAATTCAACCGCGACAGCGTGATTTGTCTTGCGGGTGCCGAGATGAGCGCGCGCATCGGCGATCGGATCGTGCCGTTCTGGCAGCCGGTCGCGATTTCGGCCGGTGAGGTACTGAAGACCGGTAGCGTGACGGGTGCGGGCGCTCGCGCCTATCTCGCCATTCAAGGCGGCTTCGACGTGCCGCTCTATCTGGGCAGCCACGCCACTTTCACACTCGGCAAGTTCGGCGGCCATGGCGGGCGGGCGCTGTTGACCGGCGACGTGTTGCATATCGCGGGCGCGGGTGCCGATGGAAGCGCAGTTCCTGCTGCTCTTCCGACCACGCTCAAGCCCGCACTGTCGCGCGCCTGGGAGATCGGCGTGCTTTACGGTCCGCACGGCTCACCGGACTTCTTCACCGACGACGATATCGCAGCCTTCTTCGCCGCCAACTGGGAGGTGCACTACAATTCCAATCGCACCGGCGTTCGGCTGATCGGCCCCAAGCCGACCTGGGCCCGCACCGACGGCGGCGAAGCGGGTCTGCATCCGAGCAACATTCACGACAACGCCTACGCCATCGGTGCGGTGGACTTCACGGGCGACATGCCGGTGATCCTTGGACCGGACGGGCCCTCGCTCGGTGGGTTCGTATGTCCTGTCACGATCGTGCAGGCGGAGCTTTGGAAGCTCGGCCAGCTTCGCCCTGGCGACAAGGTGCAATTCAAGCGCCTGTCACCCGCCAACGCGCGTGCACTCGAAATCAAGCAGGACAGCGAGATCGCGTCTCTCACGCCGATGGCCTCGCCTCCATTGGTCGATGTCAACAGCGTCGGCGCGGACGATTGCATTGTCGGTGATCACCCTGAAGAGGGCGTGCTGCCGCGCGTGGTCTATCGCCGGCAAGGCGACAAATACTTGCTTGTCGAATACGGACCCATCGTGCTCGATTTTGAACTCCGGTTCCGCGCGCACGTTCTGATGACGAAGCTCGAAGCGCTGACGATCCCCGGCATCGTCGATCTCACGCCCGGTATCCGCTCGCTGCAGATCCACTACGACAGCCGCGTTCTGCCGCTGCAGGCCCTGGTCGACAAGCTCGCCGAGATCGAAGACGCGATGGGCGACATCGGCGATATCGAGGTGCCGAGCCGCATCGTTCACATGCCGCTGTCCTGGGACGACGCTGCAACACAGCTCGCGATCTCGAAATACATGCAGTCGGTGCGCGCGGATGCGCCGTGGTGCCCCTCGAACATCGAGTTCATTCGGCGCATCAACGGCCTCAATAGCATCGAGGACGTGAAGGAAATCGCCTACGGCGCGAGCTATCTCGTGCTGGGTCTCGGAGACGTCTATCTCGGTGCGCCGGTGGCGACACCGCTCGATCCGAGGCATCGCCTCGTCACCACCAAATACAATCCCGCACGCACCTGGACGCCTGAGAATGCCGTTGGCATCGGCGGCGCTTACATGTGCGTCTACGGCATGGAAGGCCCCGGCGGCTATCAGTTCATCGGGCGCACGGCGCAGGTGTGGAACACTCATCGCATCACGCCCGAGTTTGACGCCGACAAGCCGTGGCTTTTGCGCTTCTTCGATCAGATCCGCTTCTACCCGATGGGGGCGGAGGAGCTGCTCTCGTTCCGAGACGGGTTTCTGCAAGGCAAGGTTGGGCTCAAAATAGAACCCACGACGTTCAAGCTGTCGGACTACCGGAAATTCCTCGCCGACAACGCGGCCGAGATTGCGGCGTTCAAGACAAAGCAACAGGCCGCCTTCGAAGACGAGCGCTCCCGCTGGCAGGCGAGCGATCAGTCCGGCGCGGCTACAAGCGAAGCAAGCGCGGATGACGGCGCCGAAGAGGCGTTGGCGGACAATGCCGTTCCCGTCGCGAGCCCGGTTCCCGGCGCGGTGTGGAAGGTAGAGGTCAGAAAGGGCGATCGCGTCAAGGAGGGCGATCTCCTGGTCGTGGTCGAATCCATGAAGATGGAAATGTCGGTCCATGCCCCTTCGAGCGGGGTGGTCACCGAGGTGCGATGCGCCGAGGGCCGGCCTGTCGCGTTGGGGCAGACCTTGATCGTTCTGACCGAAGACGTACCGGAGACCGCAGCATGAGCGTGTCGATCTCAACCCTTTCTTTCGAAATCGGGACGCTGACGGAAGCCTTCGCTTCGGGCAAGCACGCACCTTCCGAGGTCATCGCGGAAGTCTACAGGCGTATCGGCGAGCGGGGCGAAAAGCCGGTGTGGATCTCGCTCGTGCCGTTGGAGCAAGCTTTGCGGAAGGCGGCGGTCGCGCCGAAGGGTCCGCTTTACGGCATTCCGTTCGCGGTTAAGGACAACATCGACGTCGCCGGCTTGCCTACGACATGCGCATGTCCCGACTATGCTTACACTCCGGAACGCTCGGCGACGGCGGTCGAAAAACTCGAAGCCGCAGGCGCCATCGTCATCGGCAAGACCAATCTCGATCAATTTGCCACCGGTCTCGTCGGAACACGCTCACCCTATGGCATTCCATCGAGCGTGTTCGACGCGGACTATATCTCCGGCGGATCGAGTTCCGGCTCGGCCGTGGCGGTCGCAGCCGGCCTGGTCTCGTTCGCGCTCGGTACCGATACCGCGGGGTCGGGTCGTGTGCCGGCCGGTTTCAACAACATCGTCGGCCTGAAGCCGACCAAAGGCTTCATCTCGGCACGCGGTCTGGTTCCGGCCTGCCGGACACAGGATACGATTTCGATTTTCGGGCTTACGGTTGGCGATGCCGCAAAGGTGCTATCGCTCGCCGCGGGCTTCGACGCAGAGGATGCCTATTCGCGCCCGTCGCCACAGCCTTTTTCGGCGGAAGTGGCGGCACCTGCCCCCCGCATCGGCGTGCCGAAAGCGGGGCTCGAATTCTTCGGCGACGTTGACGCGGAACGGCTCTACCGCGCAAGCGTCGAGAGGATGGCAGAAGCCGGCGCGTCGATCGTCGAGAGCGACTTCGCGCCGTTCCAGAAGGCAGCCAGTCTGCTCTACGCGGGGCCTTGGGTCGCGGAGCGTTTGGCTGCGATCCGCGCCTTCGCCGAGACACATCCGGATTCGCTCAATGAGGTCGTCGGAGGGATCATTCGCGGCAGTGCGAAACTGTCGGCCGTCGATGCCTTCGATGGCTTCTATCGCCTCGCCGAGCTCGTGCGTGAAGCGGACGCACAATGGAAAGATATGGATGTGCTGCTGCTGCCGACTACCGGCACAACCTACAAGATCAGCGAAGTTCTCGCCGATCCGGTGCGGCTCAACTCTAACCTTGGCCTCTACACGAACTTCGTCAACCTCATGGATCTCTCGGCGCTGGCGGTGCCGGCGGGATTTCGTCCGAACGGTTTGCCGTTCGGCGTGACGCTGATCGGGCGGGCCTTCGAAGACGGCAAGCTCGCGACGCTCGGCGACCACCTGCACCGCGCACTCGATGGGCTCAGGCTCGGCGCAACGGCCAAGCCGCTCGCTGAAACGCAACCCGTTGTAGCCTCTCCTGCTAGGGGCCGCGTGACCGTTGCCGTCGTCGGCGCACATCTCTCGGGGCAGCCACTCAACAGCCAGCTACAGGAGCGCAACGCGCGGCTGATCAAGACCACGCGCACGGCATCCGGCTATCGCTTTTACGCACTCGCCGGAACAGTGCCCGCGAAGCCCGGCCTCGTGTTCGACGGCACGAGTGCGGGTAACATCGAGGTCGAGATCTGGGAGATGGACGAAGCGGGTTTCGGCTCGTTCGTCGCGCTCATTCCGCAGCCGCTCGGCATCGGCACGCTGACGCTCGCCGACGGCAGCCTCGTCAAAGGCTTTCTGTGCGAAGGCTATGCGGTCGCGGGCGCGACCGACATCACTGATTTCGGTGGATGGCGGGCGTGGCTCGGCCGGCCCAAATAGGACGGCGTAAGGTCAGTGCGTCCAGGCGCCGATGCGGCCGAACTTGAAATTATCGGCGTAGGACTTGCGCACGATCCCGCGCGGCTTCGGCTCGTCCAAGCGGAACGGGATGCCGTTGCGCTCGGCGTACGCAATCGCCTCTTCCTTGGTGTCGAACTCGAGGCGCACCTGGGTCCGCGTATCGGACGAGCTGGTCCAGCCCATCAGCGGGTCGATCTGGCGCGGGGTAGCGGATTCATGTTCCAGCACCCATTCCTTCGTGCGCGCAATACCCGACTGCATGGCGGTTTTGGCCGGCTTGAAGATGCGTGCGGTCACGGGAACCTCGTCGATTCTTTCAATCCGACAGTCCATACCCCTGTCGCGGGCAAGCTGCAAGCAGGCCAACCTGCCAGCCTTGCTTGAAATCAACGGCGTAGCAGGAAATCGGTGGAAGCCGCGCGCTCCTGCCATCCGGCGCGTTCGAGCTCCGGATCCAGATGTTCTTCCACGGGCCAACCGATGCAGAGATAGGCAACCAATGTCCAGCTCTCCGGAACGTCCATGGCACGCGTCACGACATCCGGCTCCAGGATCGAAACCCAGCCGACGCCAACGCCCTCCGCGCGCGCCGCAAGCCATAGCGTGTGTACCGCACCGACGGCGGAGTATCGCAGGGTTTCGGGCATGGTCAGCCGGCCGAGGCCCGCGCCGCGTTCCGTCGCCTCATCGGCGAAGACCGCAAGTTGAACAGGAGCCGCATCAAGGCCCGCCAATTTGAGGCGCGCGTAGAGCGCGCGGGTTTCGCCGTCGTAGCCGTCAAGCGCGGCGCGGTTGGCGCGCTCGAAGGAAGCGCGTATAGCCCGGCGCCGCTCCTCCGCATCTACCAGAACGAAGCGCCAGGGCTGGCAATTTCCGACCGATGGGGCGTGGCAGGCCAGCTCGATCAGGGTCTCGATCAAACCCTCGGGCAAAGGATCGGTGCGAAAACGTCGGACGTCGCGGCGCCACAGGATCAGATCGCGAAACGCAGCGACGAAATCGGGCGTGAAGGCCGGCGGCTTCGTCGACGTCTCTGGCGTACGGCTCATGGCTTGGCCATCCCCGGCCCAAGCACGGCGCGCAGGCTCGCGTTGACGCCAATGACGATGACGGCAGGCGCTTCGATGGCGTGTTTCTTCGCATCCGCGGCCAGATCCGCGAGGCGCGTTTCGAGCACGATCTCGTTCTCGCTCGTGGCATGGGAGATAACCGCGGCGGGCGTGTCGGGGCTCAGACCGCCGCGCAGAAACGCCGCGGTTATCTCGGTGAGCTGTGCCAGCGCCATATAGAGGATGATCGGCTGACCGGTGGCGGCGAGCGCTTCCCACGCTCCGCCGGCGCGGTCGTCGTCAGCCCGGTGGCCGGCCGCGAGGATGACGGCGTGGTTGGTCTCGCGCGTGGTTGCCGGGATGCCGACCAGGGCGGGAGCAGCCAACCCGGAGGTGAGGCCCGGCACGACCCGGAACGGAATCCCCTCGCGCACGAGCGCGCTGGCCTCCTCTCCGCCGCGGCCGAACACGAATGGATCGCCGCCTTTGAGGCGAAGAACGCGGCGCTGTTTCTTCGCCTCGGCAATGATCAGCTCGTTGATGTCACGCTGTTGCGGAGACGGCCGGCCGCCGCGCTTGCCGGCGAAGTGGATCTCGGCGCCGTCGCGGGCAAGCTTCAGGATGCGCGGATCGACCAGCGCATCATGGATGATCGTATCGGCCGAGCGGAGCGCATGGATGGCCATGACGGTCAGTAGGCGCGGATCGCCGGGGCCAGCCCCTACGAGCCAGACTTCACCCGGGCGCATGTCCGGGAAGGGCGGAAAGATGTCTGGCGGGAAATTCATGCGTCGCGGTTTCGCGCTTTCAAACCAGTCGTTTAAGGTCGCTGTGGGCCAGGCGTTTCGGTTGCAGAGCCAGCTTCGCCTTGCAGATAGCGGCAGGCTTGGCGCCCGCGGCCGATTGGAGGTAGCCATTGGCGTCGGGGCCTGTCAAACAGTGCCTCGTCTCACCCTTCCCGGAACCCTGCGGCATGTCCTCTCCCCTCCCACGCCTGACCCTGATTATCGGTGGCGCGCGCTCGGGAAAGAGCCGTTTCGCGGAAGGTCTCGTGACCGCACTTCCTGCGCCGTGGATTTATGTCGCAACCGGCGAAGCCTGGGACGCCGAAATGGCGGAGCGCATCGCCGAGCACGTCCGCCGCCGCGGCGAGGGCTGGATGACGCGTGAAACGCCGCTCGATCTCGCGGGCCTGTTGATTTCGCACGCAAACGACCCGCGGCCGCTGCTGGTCGACTGCCTGACCCTCTGGCTCAGCAACATCATGCACGCAGGCCGCGATATCGAGGCGGAGCAGACGCGCCTTCTCAACGCATTCGCCCAGCCCGGCGGGCCCGTCGTGGTCGTGTCGAACGAGGTCGGTCTCGGCATCGTACCGGACAACGCGCTCGCACGCGCGTTCCGGGATGCGCAGGGCCGGCTCAACGCGGCCGTCGCTGCGCGGGCGGACCGGGTGGTTCTGATGGCGGCGGGGCTTCCCCTCACCTTGAAGCAGGGCTGACCGGCCTCTTCCTCCCCAGCGCCGCCGGGCGCCGGTCTGCGTATTACGCAGGCACCTCTGCGCCTAAATGCCCAGCTTGCTGCCTAATTTTTGCTCACACAAAGCCCTGTTTGCGTATAGATGGTGCGCCCTGACAAGCGGCCGGACCCCTTTTGTCCGGCCCAATTTTCGTCAGGCATCTGATGGGCTTGCCCCGCAGATCGTCACCAAAATCAATCTACGACGGGGAAGACCGCCTAATGCTCGACGAGAAACTTGAACCTATTTACGCGGACGTGCTGCGCCGCAATCCGGGAGAGGACGAATTTCATCAGGCCGTGCGCGAAGTCCTGGACTCGCTCGGCGCTGTCATCGCCAAGCATCCCGACTACGCGGAGGGCGCGCTCATCGAGCGGATCTGCGAACCGGAACGGCAGATCATCTTCCGCGTGCCGTGGGTCGACGACAAAGGGCAGGTGCAGATCAACCGCGGCTTCCGCGTCCAATTCAACTCGGCGCTTGGCCCGTTCAAGGGCGGGCTCAGGTTCCATCCGTCGGTGCTGCTCGGCACGGTGAAGTTCCTCGGCTTCGAGCAAGTCTTCAAGAACGCCCTTACCGGGATGCCGATCGGCGGCGGCAAGGGCGGATCGGATTTCGATCCCAAGGGACGGTCCGAAGGCGAGATCATGCGCTTCTGCCAGTCTTTCATGACGGAACTTGCGCGCCATCTCGGCGAATACACGGACGTGCCCGCGGGCGACATCGGCGTCGGCCAGCGCGAGATCGGGTTCATGTTCGGTCAGTACAAGCGCATCACCAACCGCTACGAATCCGGCGTGCTTACCGGCAAGGGCCTCACCTGGGGCGGCTCGCGCGTTCGGACGGAGGCGACGGGCTACGGCGCGGTCTACTTCGTCGAGCGTATGCTGCGGACACGCAAGCAAAGCTTCGAAGGCAAGAAGGTGCTGGTCTCCGGCGCCGGTAACGTCGCGATCTACACGATCGAGAAGGTGCGGCAGCTCGGCGGCCGGGTGATCGCGTGCTCGGATTCCAACGGCTATGTCGTCGAAGACACCGCCACTGGCATCGACCTCGAGCTGCTCAAGGAGATCAAGGAGAAGAAGCGCGGACGGGTGGCAGACTATGCCGCCGCGCGCGGAGCGGGCGCCCTCTTCGTGCTGGGCGGACGCATCTGGGACGTGCCGGCAGACATTGCCATGCCGTCGGCCACGCAGAACGAGCTCAACGGCCAAGATGCGCGCACACTCGTCAAGAACGGCGTCATCGCCGTTGGCGAAGGCGCGAACATGCCGTCCACCCCCGAGGCTGTACGGACTTTCCTCGATGCCGGCGTGCTGTTCGGGCCTGGCAAGGCTGCCAACGCGGGCGGTGTCGCAACCAGCGCCCTCGAAATGCAACAGAACGCTTCGCGCGATTCCTGGACGTTCGAGGCGACCGAACAGCGGCTCGCTGTCATCATGCACAACATCCACGATCGTTGCGCGGAGATGGCCGAGTCCTATGGCTCACCCGGCAACTACGTTCTCGGCGCGAACGTTGCCGGTTTCGTTCGTGTTGCGGAGGCCATGCGCGCGCTCGGCGTCGTCTGAGGCGGCTCAGACCTAGAAAAAGAAGAATGCGGTGACCGCGGCGAGAAGGCCAACGGTCACCGCCTGCAACACGTAAGCGATACGAAACAGGCGAAGCGCGCGATTGATGTCGGCATAAGTCGCCTCGCGGCGCCCTGCGCCCATCCAGGCATCGTCAATCGTCTTGCCGCCATAACTGCGGGGACCCGCGAGCGCGAGCCCGAGCGCGCCCGCCATTGCTGCTTCCGGCCATCCAGCGTTCGGAGAACGGTGGCGCGGCGCGTCGTTCAGCGTGCTCAGCGCTGCCGCCCGCCAATCCGCACCCGGCATCAAGCGCGCCGCCGCAACGATCCAAATGGCGGCGAGACGCGAAGCCGGCAGGTTCACGAGATCGTCCAACCTTGCCGCCGCCCAGCCGAATGCCAGATAGCGCTCGGACTTGTGTCCGATCATGCTGTCGGCGGTGTTGATGGCCTTGTAGAGCGCGCAACCCGGCAGTCCTCCGACCACCAGCCAGAACAAGGGCGCGACCACGCCATCGGAGAAGTTCTCAGCGAGACTTTCGATGGCAGCCCGCGACACGCCGGCCTCATCCAGGGCTTCGGGATCGCGGCCAACGATGCGCGAAACGGCCTGGCGTCCGCCGCGCAGGCCACGATGCTCCAGGGCCTCGGCCACGTCCGACACATGTTCATCGAGGCTGCGACCGGCCAGAAGCGTGCTCGCCAGCGCGGCCTTCACGACGAGCGCGGCCAACGCGGGCAACAGCAGATCCAGCCCTTGGTCGAGGAACAGCACCACGGAGAGCGTGACAAGCAACACAGTCGCCAAAGCGAGAATGCCGCGCAAGCGTCGTCTCGGGAACGACAAGCTCGCCTCATTCCACACCGCCTCGGCGCGCGAGATCAAGGCGCCGATCCAGGTCACCGGATGGCCGATCCGATCAACCAGCTTCTGCGAATACCCGGCGAGGGCCTCGATGAAGAGGGCAAGAAACGCCAGCGCGAACGTCATCGGGATCCCTGTCGGTCATGAGAGCACGGCGCTATCATATGTAACACTTCGGCGGAATCGGCCCGTCAGCCGAACAGAAGAGCAAAAAGCAGCACCGTCTCCATAATCTCGATGCTGGCGCCGTGGCAATCTCCGGTTATGCCGCCCAGGCGCAAACGCCAATAGAGCGCGAGCCCCGCCGTCAGCAACAGGGCCATCAGCAAAACCGGCGCGAGATAAGCTGTCAGGGCCGACAACACGACGCCCTCGAGCACAACGACGCGCCTGTCGATCCCGACCGCGAGCCGGCTCGCCATTCCCTCCGCCAGCGGCTTCACCGCGCTGCCGAGCACCAGCGTGCCCCAGCGCGCCCAGGCAGCTATGAGCACAAGCGCGGGGATGAGCCCATTCAATCCCAGGCGCTCCGTGACGGCTGCAAGCAGCACAAGCTTGGCGAGGAGCTGAAGCACGATGGCAATCGCGCCAAAGCTGCCGAGGTGCGGATCGCGTGCGACCGCGATGAAACGCTCCGGGTTTCCGTGAGCGGCGCCGAGGCCGTCGGCTACATCCCCCAACCCGTCGAGATGAAGAGCGCCCGTCACCAGCACCCAGACCAGCACGCCAACTAACGCTCCGACCCAGATGCCGGCCCCTGACGTGAGGGATACTCCCGCCGCAACAAGCCCGCCGACAATCGCGCCGACGACCGGCAACCAGGGTGCCGCGAGCGCAATATTGCCAGCCTTTTCGAAAGCGACGGATGGCGCCGGAAGGCGCGTCAGGAAGGAGAGCGCGATCCACAATCCTGTCATGGCGCCCTCTCCGCACTCGGCTGCACGATCTCGACGATCTCTCCCCAAAGACCATGTTCGGGATGAACGCCCATCTCGATGCCAACGCGCGTCCCGCATCCAATCCGAACGGCCCACAGGCGATCGAGCGGGAGTCCGAGCAGGATCGCGAGCGCCATGCGGATGGTGCCGCCGTGGGCAACGACAAGCACCGGGGTCTCATCCCGCGCCGCAATCCGTTCGAGTGCGCTCTTCACGCGTGCACGCACGGCGTCCGCGGTTTCGCCGTTCGGTGGCGGGCTTGTTTCCGGATCGCGGTAGAAGGCGGCAAAGCGTGGGTCAGCGCCGAGTTCCTGCTTCGGGCGTCCATCCCAATCGCCGAAATCCATCTCGCGCCAGTCCGGATCAACTTCGAACCTTGCGGCGCTCCGCTCTATGGCGATCTCCGCCGTTTCCCTGGCGCGCGCCAACGGCGATGAAACGATGACCGGCCAGCTTGCGCCGGCGAGCTGACCTGTGACCGCGTTGCGTCCCGCGATCGAGAGCGGCGCGTCGGTGCGTCCAAGCAGACGATCCCCGGCTTCCGTTTCCCCGTGCCGCAGGAAGTCGACGCGGGTCATGGATCGGCGCGACCGGAAACGGCCGCCTCCTCGAACGTCGCCATCCCGTTGTGCAGCGCGCAGGCGAGCCGCACAACGGCAAGCGCCGTCGCCGCGCCCGACCCTTCGCCGAGCCGAAGATTGAGATCGAGGATGGGCCGCGCGCCGAGCGCATCGAGAACGATTGCGTGTCCCTGCTCGGCCGAGCGATGCGAGAAAATGAGCCACGGTTTGCAGGACGGATTGAGCCGTGTTGCCAAGAGTGCGGCCACGGACACGATGAACCCATCGACGAGCACCGGCGTGCCGCGCTGCGCGGCGGTGACGATCGCACCGGCCAACGCTGCGATCTCGAGCCCGCCGACGGCCGCAAGCACCTGTCCCGGATCGGCTTCGCCCGCCAGGTCGGCAAGGCCATGCCGAGCGAGCCCGGCTTCGATCACCTGGACCTTGTGCGCGATCCCTGCCCTGTCGAGCCCCGTGCCCGCGCCTGCGATCTCACCCGGTGCCTTGCCGAGCAGCGCGGCGGCGATCGCCGCGGCCGCTGTCGTGTTGCCGATCCCCATCTCGCCGAAAAGTACGAGATCGGCCGGACCCGCCGCCTCGACCGCACGCTTACCCGCTGCGAGCGCCGCGTCGCGCTCCTCGGCTGTCATCGCAGGCTCGACCGTGAAATCCCGCGTGCCGCGACGTGGTTTGTCTGTGACAACGCCCGGCAACGGACCGGACGCGAGCGTTCCGGCATCGACGACCGTGAGGCTCACGCCCAGCTCGCGGGCGAGCACCGACACGGCGGCACCGCCGCTCGCGAAATTCTTCAGCATCTCGACAGTGACGGCCGCCGGATAGGCGGAGACGTTCTGAGCCGTGACGCCATGATCTCCGGCGAACAGGATGATCGGCGCCTTGGCCGCGCTCGGACGATCGGTTGCCTGCAGGGATGCCAGCGTGATGGCCAGCGTTTCGAGCACGCCCAGAGAGCCCGCCGGCTTGGTCAGAACAGCCTGCCGGGCGCGGGCTGCCGCTTCATGTTCGGCAGAGGGGGCGGAACAGGGCGCTTCGATCCAAGGACTTGGCCGGGTGCTCGACATGTGGCTCGCTGAAGGTTAGGGCGTAGCTGTGCTGGATGGCACGCCGGATCGTGCAGGGCAACCGGGGATCGCAGCAGCCCGAACGCCCTGGATCGAGGCGGTTCCGCTGCGATCCCTGCGCGGCCTACTCCGGCGGCATTAACCTCGAGGCAGCCTCATGAAGCTTAGGCGCGTATGGGACGGGGCGAGACCCGTCGTTCAGATTGGAACGCCCACGGGCTGGGTCGCCGCGGTGCGCGCCATCGGGACACTTTCGCCCGCGCTTTCCGAGACGGACAGTTCACGTTTCAGCAGCGATGCCGTCGCTCTGCTCGGCGCACCGGACGCGCAGCGCCGCCAGCTTATGGACGCTGCGGCGACACTGGTGCCGGATCCAGATGCCGCCCGTGTGCTCACGCCGTTCGAGCCGAAATCGTTTCGCGACTTCATGTTCTACGAGCGCCATGCCATCGATGCCGCGCGCGGCTTTGTGCGCCGGTTCATGCCGTGGGTTTGGCCCCTCGTTCGCGCCTACGAAGCAACGATCGGCGCGCCGTTTCCGCCGTTGCGTCCGCACAAGCTCTGGGCGCGGCAGCCGATTTATTACATGGGCAATCACCTGGCCTTCTTGCCAGACGGTGCGGCGCTGGCGGTTCCTGCCTATACGCAAGCGCTCGACTATGAGCTTGAACTCGGTTTCGTGCTGGCGCGCGGGCTTTACAATGCCACGTCAGACGAAGCGGAGGCCGCGATCGGCGGTTTTGTCGTGGTCAACGACTTCAGCGCGCGCGACATCCAGGCGGCGGAGATGCGGTCCGGTTTCGGGCCGCAGAAATCGAAGCACTTCCGCAACGGCATTTCAGCCACCGTGGTCAGCGCCGACGAAATCCTGCCGCGCTGGCGCGATCTCAAAGGCTTCGTGCGCATCAACGGCGATCTCGTCAGCGAAGTCTTGACGGCGGGAGCGCGCTGGTCGCTCGGCGAAGCGCTTGCCCATGTGTCACGCTCGGAGCCGCTTCATGCGGGCGAGCTGTTTGCGACCGGCACGCTGCCCGGCGGCAGCGGTATCGAGACGTTTCATCTCAAGCCGGGCCGCCTTCTTTCTGCCGGAGACACCATCGAAATCGGCATCGAGGGCGTGGGGACGATCACGACCCCGATCATCACAGAGGACGCGCGCCCGTCATGAAGGTCATCGATCTCTCAAAGCCGGTCCGCTTCAATCGCGACGATCCGTTCTTCATGCGTGTGAAGGTGAAGCACAAGCCGCACTGGATGGCGAAGCTGCTGGTGCGGCTGCTCGGCTTGCCGTTCCGTCTGTTCCCGCGCGACTTCGCGGGCTGGGCGGACGACACGATCAGCATGGGCGTACACGCGACAACGCACATCGATGCGCCGTGGCACTATGGGCCGATTTCGGGGGGTGCGCCTGCGCAGACTATCGAACAGATCCCGTTGGATCGCTGCATCGGCCCCGGCGTGGTGCTCGACCTTTCGCACAAGGCCGACGACGATCCGATCACGGTCGCGGATATGGAAGCCGCCCTCGCCGCATCCGGGGCGACGCTCACCGAAGGAACCATCGTGCTGATCCGCACCGGGCGGGACCGACTGATGGGAACGAAAGATTTCTGGCAGACCGGCACCGGCATGAGCGCGGCGGCCACCGAATGGCTGCTCGACCGCGGCATCACGGTGATGGGGATCGACCAATGGGGCTGGGACCTGCCGTTCCGAGCCCAGATCGCGAAATCCCGCGCGACGGGTGATGACACCCTGTTCTGGGAGGCTCATCGCGTCGGCCAGCGGCGGCCCTACTGGCACATGGAGCAGCTGACCAATCTCGGCGCGTTGCCGCCACACGGATTCGAGGTGGCCGTGTTCCCGCTCAAGATCGAAGGAGCCTCCGCCGCGCCGGCCCGAGTGGTCGCACTGCTGCGTTGATGTTTTCGACGTCGCGCGGTTGGTTAATTGTTTTTGCTATGATTTTCTGGCCACACCTATGCGTCGCTCGCACTTAGCCACGAATATTTCGGCGTCGAGACTGTGGATCGGGAATTTTTCCCTGTATAACGGGATAACATTTCTTTCCCGTCCACACCCGCACGTTCGCAGGCTCCGAATGAAGAAGCCCAAGCAAGAACCGGCCCTCACCCAGCTCGACCCGAGCCACCCGAACCACGACGCGATCCTGCTCAAGCGCAACCGCCTGGAGGCACATCGGCGCCGGCGTCTCGAGAATCAGGGAGAGGTGCCTGCGCGGACCGGCGGAAAGCCTGCAACAGGCAAACCCGCGAAATAGCTTCGATCGCTCCGCCAGGACGTAGAGAGCGTTCTGCTTTCTACGGGGCGGAAACCCTCGCCCTGCCCTTGATCCCTTTCGGTTCGGCCCTACTTCCTTTGCTGTCGGGCGTTCGAAGCGCCGAGCGAAGAGGGACACTTCGATATGATCGACGACAGCCGCCACGATCCCGATGCCGCCAACCTCGCGGCCGATCTCAAAAGCCTCATTCCCAAATTTGAGCCATCCCGGCGGGATGCGATGATCACGACGCTGGCAGCAGGGTTCGCGCTCGCTACCCAGCCAGTTGCCGCAGAAACAACCATCACGACCGACAGCGACGGCCTTGTGGCTGGCGAGGTGCGTATTCCCGCTACCGAAATCGAGATCCCGGCTTATCGCGCCATGCCTGCATCCGGTGGACCGTTCCCGGTGGTGCTGGTGGTGCAGGAGATTTTCGGCGTTCACGAGCACATCAAGGATGTCTGCCGGCGTCTCGCCAAGGCCGGTTACTTCGCGCTCGCGCCTGAAATGTTCGTGCGCCAGGGTGATGTCTCCCGACTGAAGAGCATCGACGAGATCCGCCCTGTTGTGGCCAAGGTTCCGGACGGCCAGGTGATGAGCGATCTCGATGCGGCGGTGGCGTTTGCCGCCGCGAGTGGTCATGCCAACGTCGAGAAACTGGCCATCACCGGATTCTGCTGGGGTGGGCGGATCACCTGGCTTTACGCGGCCCACAATCCGAAGCTCAAGGCGGGTGTCGCATGGTACGGCCGTCTCACCGGTGAACCGTCGACGTTAACGCCCAAACATCCAGTCGACGTCGCGGCCGATCTCCAGGCGCCCGTGGTTGGTCTTTACGGGGGCGCAGATCAGGGCATTCCGCTCGATACGGTTGAGAAAATGCGAGATGCCTGCAAGCAAGCGGGCAAGACCTGCGAGATCATCGTGTTCGACGGCGCCCCACACGCCTTTCACGCCGACTATCGTCCGAGCTACCGCGCGGAGCCGGCCAAGGAAGGTTGGGCGCGCTTGCTCGCGTGGCTCAAGCAGCACGGCGTGGCCTAGAGCCATTCCGAATTTCAGTTCAAATGGCGCTCGATCGCTTCGGCCAACGGCTCAGTCCTGCTTGGGTTTCCAGCCCAACCAGTCGGCGATAGATTCCCAGAAGGCGGCGATTGCGACGATCAACGTCACCAGAAGCACCGAGATGACGAGCTGGATGACGCCGAAGTTCGCCGCGTCCTCGGCGACGAACCATCCGGTGATCACGGCGGCAACAAGCATGATAGGGCGAATGAGCCAGTTCAGCATTGGGCCCTCATATCTCAATTCCGCCGATCCTGCCGTGACTTCTGCAATCAATCCTTGATACCGCTCAACGATTTGTATCGTTAACCGTCGCAGCCGCGGACGATCATTGCGGGTTCACCTCCGCCGGCTTCGTTTCCTGGGCGCGCCGGCCTTCCTGCAGACGCTGGAACACGACGTAAAGCATCGGAATCAGGAAGATGCCGAAGATCGCTGCGCCGAGCATACCGGCCAACACCGGCACGCCGACGGCGATCATGCTGTCCGCGCCAGGACCGTTGGCGATCACCAGCGGCACCAAGCCCATGATGAACGCAAAGCTCGTCATCATGACCGGTCGGAACCGAAGCTTCGCGCCGTCGATCGCGGAGTCGAGCAGCGAGTCGCCGGCGGCCCGCCGCTCGATCGAGAACGCGACGATCAGAATGGCGTTCTTCGCCGCAAGCGCGATCAGCACGACCAAGCCGATCTGAGCGTAGAGCGTGAAGCTCATGCCCATGAGCCATAGCGTTGCGATGGCAGCCAGCACCGAAACGGAGACCGACAACAGCACCGGGACCGGAACCATCCAGCTCTCGTAGAGCGCGACCAGGAACAGGTAGGCGAACACGAGAGCGAGTGCGAGCACGATGGTCGTCTGGCCGGCGGATTCGATCTGCTCGCGCGCTTGCCCCGTCCACTCGTACGCATACCCCTCCGGCAGTGTCGTTGCGGAGACCTGCTCCATTGCCTCGATGGCTTCACCGGGGCCACGGCCGGGCGCCGGGCTGCCGTTGATCGAGATGGCGCGATAGTTGTTGTAGCGGGTGAGCGTTCTCGGCCCCACATCAAGCTTCACGTCGGCGATGCTGGCCATAGGCGTCATCTCGCCAGCACTGTTCTTGACGTAGATCGCTGAAATGTCCTCGATCGAGCTGCGGAACTTGGTTTCAGCCATCATCCGCACCGTCCAGGTGCGACCGTAGAGGTTGAAGTCGTTGACGTAGTAGCCGCCGAGCGTCGCCTGGAGGGCCGCGAACACATCCGACAGCGTGATGTTCAAAGCCCGCGTCTTGTCGCGATCGATGTCGAGGCGGATCTGAGGCGTCTCGGCTTCGTACGTCGAGAACACGGCGGCCAGTTCAGGCCGCTGGTTCGCGGCGACCGTCAGGCCACGCATGGCGGCGGCCATGTCGGCCGGGCTTTGCCCCTGCAGCGCTTCGAGCACATATTCAAAACCACCGACCTGTCCGAGGCCCGAGATCGACGGCGGATTGAGCGCGAACATGTTTCCGTCGGGAACACTGAACAGGGCGCCGGTGAGCCGGCGCGCGACGACGGTCGAGTGCATATCGGCGGCCGTGCGCTGCTCGTAAGGCTTCAAGCGCACGAACATCACGCCGCCGTTCGATGCCGAGCCGCCACCCAGGAAGTCGAGCCCGAGAATGGTGGTCAGGGATTCGACGGCCGGATCCTTCCTGATGATCGCGGCCGCCTTCTCGGCTGCGTCGGACGTCCGATTGAGAGATGCGCCGGCCGGCAGGTTGATGACGGTGATGATGAAGCCCTTGTCCTCGTCGGGGAGGAAGCCCGACGGGGTGCGCGCGAAGATGAAGTACGCGGCGGCGGCGATCAGGATCAGGGCGACGATGCTGGTAGACGCCACGGCGACCAGGCGGCGCACGACACTCGCGTAGCCGTCGGCGACCGAGTCGATGCCCTTGGTCACGTATTTCATCACGCCGACGGGATGGCCCGGCCGCAGCATCAGCGTGCAAAGGGCAGGCGACAGCGTCAGTGCGTTGATGGCCGAGATCACCATTGCCGCCGAGATCGTGACGGCGAACTGACGGAACAGCACACCTGACGAACCCGGCAGGAAGGCGACCGGCACGAACACCGACAGCAGCACGAGCGTGATGGCGATGACGGGTCCTGCGATTTCCGACATGGCCTTGCGGGTGGCGTCGGCGGGCGACAGATGCGGCTCCTCGTGCATCACGCGCTCGACGTTTTCGACCACGATGATGGCGTCGTCGACGACGATGCCGATGGCGAGCACGAGCGCGAGCAGCGAGATCGTGTTCGCCGAATAGCCCATCGCATAAAGAACGGCGAGTGCGCCGATGATGGCAACCGGCACGGCGATCAGCGGAATGAGCGTCGGGCGAAGACGGCCCAGAAACACGAACACGACGATCGCGACCAGCACGAACGCCTCGATCAGCGTGTGGATGACCTTGTCGATCATCGCGGAGACGAATTCGGCGGTGTTGTAGACGTAGGCGAACTCGACGCCCTCCGGGAAGCGCGGTTTCAGCTCCTCCAGCCGCTTCGAGACGGCAGTCGCAACATTGACGGCGTTGGCGCCGGGCGAGAGATAGATGCCGATGGGTGCAGCGGGCTTACCTTCGTAGCGCGCTTCGCTGTCGAAGGTGGCCCCCTCGATCTCGACGCGGGCGACGTCGCGGACGCGGACGAACGAGCCATCGCTCTCCGCCCGCACGATGATGTCGCCGAATTCCTCGGTGGTCGACAGACGGCCTTTCGTGGTGACCGTGAGCTGCAATCTCTGGTCGGTCGAAAGGGGTGCCGCGCCGATGCGGCCTGCAGCCGCCTGCACGTTCTGCGATTGAACGGCGGCAATGACATCCTGCGTCGAGAGACCGAAGTTGGCGAGGCGCTCGGGGTCGATCCAAATGCGCATCGAATAGTCTCGCGCGCCGAAGATCGATGCGTCGCCGACACCCGGCACGCGCTTGAGCTCGTCGAGAATGTTCAGCGTGACGAAGTTGGAGAGAAACAAGTCGTCCTTATCGCCCTTGGGCGAATAGAACAGAAACACCTGCAGGAGATCGGTCGAAACCTTCGAGATGGTGAGACCGGTGCGGCGCACCTCCTCGGGCAGCTTGGCCGTTGCGAGGTTGGCGCGGTTCTGAACGTTGACGGTGTCGATATCGGGGTCGGTGCCGAGCAGGAACGACACGGTCAGCGAATAGGATCCATCGTTCGCCGACGTCGACTTCATGTAGCGCATTCCGGTCACGCCGTTGATGGCGTTCTCGAGCGGCTGCGCGATGCTCTCCTCGACGGTCTTGGCGTCGGCGCCCGAGTAGGTTGCGCTGACACGCACCGTCGGCGGCGCGATTTCGGGATACTGCGCGACCGGGATCACGCTCATGGCGATGAGGCCGGCGAGGGTCAACACGATGGAAATCACCATCGCGAGACGGGGACGGCGAATGAAGACGTCGAAGATCATGGCGCCGCCCCGGCCGCTGGCGTTTCGAGGTTGACGTCGGCTTTGAACTCGCTCGGCTCCACAACAATTCCCGGCCTTACCTTTTGGTGGCCGCTGACGATCACGCGATCGCCCTCAGCGAGCCCGCTGGTGACGATGATGCGTGGTCCGCGCTGGTCGCCAACTACAACGCGGCGGATCTCGACCTTGTTGTCAGGCGTGACCGCAAGCACGTAGGCGCCTTGCTGGTCGAGCATGATGGCGGATTGCGACACCATCAGCTTGTGTTCGGGATTCTTCGACATCACCCTGACGCCGACGATCTGCTGGTCGACCAGCAAGCGTTGCGGATTGGGGATCTCGGCTCGCACGGTCACGGTGTCGGTGCCGGCGTTGCTCTCGACCTCGGAGAACTTGATGGCGCCGTCCTGGTCGTAGGTACTCCCATCCGGCATTTTGAGGCGAACGAGCACGTTGTCTCTGGTCACCCCCGACTTGCGGACCGCCAGCAGAATGCGCTGCGGCACCGGGAACGCCACGTACATCGGGTCCTGACGGACAAGCGTGAGCAGCGGGTTGCTGGTGGGGCCGACGTATTCGCCGACCGAATAGGTGGCGCGCCCCGTGCGACCATCCATGGGAGCGAGGATTTCGGTGTAGCTGAGGTCGAGCTCGGCTTTCGTCAAAGCCGCCTCCTGAGCCTGAACGGCAGCACGCGCCTGAGACAGCTTGGAGGTGGCGTCATCGAGGTTCGACAAAGAGGATGTGCCGCGATCGGCCAGTTCTTTGGTGCGGTTGTAGGTGGCCTGGGCCAATTCAAGCCCGGCGTGTGCGCTCGTCAGATTGGCTTTCGCTGCTTCCAGGGCCGCTTCGTAAGGCGCACGCTCCAGCGTGAACAGTTTCTGGTCCTTCTTGACCTCGCCGCCCTCTTCGAACCCGCGATGGGCAAGGAACCCATCGACGCGTGCGCGGATTGCCACCTTGTCGATGGCCTGCACACGCCCGATGAACGCCGTTTCCTCTGCCACATCATGCAGGCGTGCGGTCTCGACCACGACACTCGGCGGCGGCGCCCCTGCCGGGGCTTGCGCCATCGCGGGCTCCGCGACGCCAGCAGCGATCAAGGCGAGAAAAACGGCTGGACGAACAAACGAGCGCGTGAGCGCGTGCCAAGTGCGCGCAGGCACCGGAAAGACGTGTGCGATCATCTCGGCAATGCCCCATCCCTATCAAAAACTAGACAATAATCCCTGCCGAACATGACAGGTCGCATGACAGCCTATCTGATGCCTCGCGATCGAGCGACACTCGACGCGCGACGAAGCACCATGCAATTGCCAAGTGCGGACGCGTCCGATACCATTTAAGAAACGGAAACGTTCCAAAATGTCAAGCGTCGCGACCAGACAACCCAATCCTCATTCCGACGCACCTAAGCGGCGCGGGCGTCCGCCTGCCTATTCGCTCGATGACAGACGGCGGATGATCCTCGAAGCTGCGGAGCGAGTGTTCGTCGCGTCGGGATATGGCGCGGCGAGCATGGAAGAGATCGCGCGTGCCGCCGGCATGTCGAAGAAGACGCTCTACGCGCTTTACCCCGACAAGCGGCAAATCTTTGGGGCCCTGGTCGGCGATGCCGGAGAATTCCCGAAGAGCAATGCAATCGGCACGCAGGATCCGGCGCAGATCATCGCCGAACTCAGGCGGCGGCTGCTCGAACTGGCGTCCTTCGCGCTTTCGCCACGCCAGGTTGAAATCACGCGTCTCGTCATATCCGAGGCGCACCACTGGCCGGAGCTTGCCGAAGAATTTCACGCTCGCGGCGTGACGCGGGGCGTGAGCTTCATCGCGGAATGCCTCGAGAAGCTGCGGGACGCACGGCGCGATATCGATATTCCCGACGTTCACCAGACGGCGGTGGCGCTTTGCGGGGCGGCGATCGGAGATTTCCATTTTCGCGTCCTTTTGGAAAATGGCCTGATCTATCCGCGGGATAAGTTACTGGCTCAAGTCGATCTCGCGCTCAAGATCGTGCTGCCGCCGGAACGAGCGCCGGCGACACGCCGGCGCGAGAAATAGCCTGCTCAGGCCCTTCGCGGCCCTCGTTTCTCGCCCTATGATCGCCGCCGCATTTTTAGGCCCCTGCTGCCCGGAAGACCTGAAACGAGTGAGAATGCCGAGAAATCCCTCGAACGGTACGGCGCAGCCGCAAGCAGGTTCGGATAGAGCCGACGCGCGAGGCCTGGAAAGCACGCCGGATCAGACCCTCGAAGGCACAGGCGAACACGGACCTGTCTTTTCCTTATCCCGTTTGGCCGCAAGCACGCGAGTCCGCGCCGTGCTGGTGCTGGCTCTGTTCGCGCTGGTCTCGTTCGCGCTCTATCACGAAATCGAAGTGACCTCTTGGCATGACGTGCGGGCTGCGCTCGCTTCGACGCGTCCGGAGCAAATCGTGCTCGCGATCCTCGGCACCGCCCTCTCGTATCTTGCGCTGACGGGCTATGACTTCCTGGCGCTCCGGCATCTCGGCACCCCCCGTCTTTCGCCTGGGATCATTGCGCTCACCTCGTTCGTGAGCCAGGCTTTCACGTTCAACTTCGGTTTTGGCATCCTCACAGGTGGGGCCGTGCGGATGCGCCTCTACGGCGCGGCAGGTCTCAAGCCTGACCAGATCCTGGCGACAAGCGTGTTCGCCACGCTCGCCGTCTGGCTTGGGATTGCGGCTGTTTCAGGCGCGGCCCTCATCGCCGCACCCGAAGTTGCCGAACGCATCCTTTCGCTGCCACAGCAGGCCGTACAGGCTTTCGGGGCCGCGCTGCTTGGGCTCGTTCTGTGTGCCTGGTGGTATGCCGCGACAGCGCGGCCGACGATCCCAGGTCTCGACATGCGAGCGCCGACGGGCCCTGTAACTGGCCTCGCGCTCCTCGTCGGCGCGATCGACATCGTGGCCTCCGGCTTTGCGCTCTGGGCGCTGCTTCCGTCCGAGGTCACGCTGAGTTTGCCGGCGTTTCTCGTGATTTTCGTATCGGCGATCGCGCTCGGCATGATCAGCCACGTGCCGGGCGGGCTCGGCGTGTTCGAAGGGATCGTCCTGCTCGCGATCCCGGACATTCCTGCGGGGGCGCTCCTGGCCTCGCTGCTGTTGTTCCGCTTCTTCTATTACCTGCTGCCGATGGGGCTGGCGGCCGCTGCGCTCGCGTTTTTCGAGCTCAAGGACCGGCATGAGGTCCTGACCAAACATGTGGCTCGCGTAGGCTCGTCGCTCGGCGCGTCGATCCCGCTGGTGTCCGCGATCCTTGTTTTCGTCGGCGGCTTCATACTGATGGTTTCCGGCGCACTGCCAGCCGAACATGACCGCATGGCGATCCTGCGCTACGCAGTTCCGCTGCCGTTCGTCGAGGCGTCGCATTTCGTCGCCAGCATCATCGGGACGCTCCTTGTCATTGTCGCCTACGGCCTCGCGCGTCGGCTCGAAAGTGCATGGCGGACGGCCATGCTGCTGCTGCTGCTCGGGGCGGCGTTCTCGCTTTTGAAAGGGATCGACTACGAAGAAGCGGTGGTTTGCTACACGATCGCCGCGCTTCTGTTCGCGGGCCGACGCTGGTTCTATCGCAAGGGCGGCGTGCTTTCGGGATCGCTGCAATCAAGCGAGATCCTGGCCATCGGCCTCGCCGTCATCACCTCCGTCTGGATCGGCTTCGTCGCGTTCCGCAGCGTTGCCTACGAAGGGACTCTGTGGTGGGACTTCGCCTATCACGGCGACGCCTCTCGCTTCCTTCGCGCGACCGTGGGCGTAGCGGTTACCATGCTGGTGACGATGATCTACCGGCTGATTCATCGCTCCGCGCCGATGACCGCGGCGCCTTCGCGCGCGGACCTCGACGCCGCCACGGCAATCGTTCGCGGATCTGACTACGCATATGCAAATTTGGCACTGATCGGCGACAAGCGCTTTCTGTTCAATAGCGAGAAAACCGGGTTCGTCATGTACGGCACCCAGGGGTCGAGCTGGATTGCGATGGGTGATCCGATCGTAACGGGGGACACGGACGCAGCCGGGCTTGTCTGGCAGTTCAAAGAACTCGTCGATCGCCATTCCGGGGCGCCCGCATTCTATCAAATTTCGAGCGAAAACCTGCCGCTCTACCTCGACGCGGGGTTCTCGATGGTGAAGCTTGGCGAGGAGGCGTGGGTCGATCTGTCGGCGTTCACGCTCGACGGCCCAGACAACCGTAAAATCAGGCAGGCGATGTCGAAGGCCCAGCGCATGGGCTATAGCTTCGAAGTCGTTCCGGCGGCAGACATCGCCAAGCATCTCGATGAGCTTCGGCGCATTTCGGAGGCCTGGCTGCAGGAGAAGGGTCAAAACGAAAAGGGCTTCTCTCTCGGCTTCTGGACCGATCGCTACATGTTGCAGAACGACGCCGTTCTCGTTCGCGTCGATGGTCGCATCGTCGCTTTCGCCAATCTTTGGCGCAGCGCAGGGCAGAACGAAATCTCGATCGACTTCATGCGGGTGCGCCACGATGCTCCAAACGGCACCATGGATTACCTCTTCACGGCGCTGATGGAGCAGGCCAAAGCCGAGGGCTACCGCTGGTTCAACCTCGGCATGGCGCCGCTTTCCGGGTTGCCGCAGCATCGGCTCGCGCCGCTCTGGAGCCGGGTCGCGACCTGGTTTTCGCGTCACGGCGACCGCTTCTACAAGTTCGAGGGCTTACGCGCGTTCAAAAGCAAGTTTCGGCCAGAATGGCGCCCGAAATATCTCGCTTATCCAAGCGGCGTGCTGCTGCCGCAGATCCTGATCGACGTCACGGCATTGATTGCAAACGCGCCGGCACGCGCGCGGATTGAGGAGCCCACCTGATGCGATATCATTCGCTTGCCCTCGCTCTGGCGCTTGCTTGGGTCTTTGCACTTCCCGCGCACGCCGAGAACCGTAGCATTGTCGTGACGCAGGAAGTTCTCGGACCGATCAAAGTGGTGGCACCGACCACTGAGCCCACGCGGTTCGTCATTTTCATTTCGGATCGTGACGGGTTGACGGCGGCGCGCCTCGCCGAAGCGGACAAGCTCGCGGATCGCGGTGCCGCCGTTGCTCTCATCGACCTTCCGGCCCTGGAGGCGACCTTCGCCAAACGCAGCGACGATACGTGCTACTATGTCTTCGGCGAGTTCGAGGATCTTTCGCGCATCGCGCAGCGCCAACTCGGCATGTCGGATTGGCAATGGCCGATCCTGTTCGGCTCCGGAGACGGAGGCACTCTCGCCTATCTCGCACTCGCGCAAGCGCCCTCCAACACCGCGGGCGGCGCGGTCAGTCTCGGTTTCTCGCCGAGCTTCCCGTCTCAGCGCCCGATTTGTCCAGGGGCAGCGAAAGCCTCGGAGGCCAAAGGCCTCATCACCTACGAACCGATGGATAACCTGCCTGGGCCTTGGTCTCTCTTTCTGGCGGGGCCACCGTCAGATGCGATCAAGGCGTTCGCCAATGCGCCCGAGCTTACGGAAATCCAGGTCGTCGCCGGACAAGACGCCGCGCGCTTCGAGGCTGCCGCCACCGCGTTGTTCACAATGAAGCCACCGACGGCAGGAGCCCTCTCGGACCTGCCGCTCAGCGAACTTCCCGCCAACGGCCCGGCGACAACACTCCTCATCCTGCTCTCGGGCGATGGCGGCTGGAGAGACATCGACAAGCAGATCGGCGAGTACCTGTCGGATCATGGAGTTGCAGTGGTCGGGCTCGATTCATTGCGTTATTTCTGGAGCCGCAAGGACGCGAAACAAATTGCGTCAGACCTGCAGCGCATCGCGGACCACTACATGGAGAAGTGGAAGCTCCCATCGCTGGCGTTGGCCGGTTACTCGTTCGGGGCCGACGTGTTGCCGATGGCCTGGCCGGAACTCGAGCCGAAGACTCAATCACAAACGCTGCTGATCGCGCTGCTTGGGTTTGCGCCGACCTTCGATCTCGAAGTGTCGGTTTCCGGATGGCTCGGCATGGCGTCTTCACGCAACATCGAAGTGAAGCCCTTTCTCGCGACGCTCCCCAAATCGAAGGTGCTCTGCTTTTACGGCGTTGAGGAAAAAGAGGACGAGGAGACCGCGTGTGTGCTGCCTGAACTCGAAGGGGCAACGCGCATCGAGAGGCCGGGTGGGCATCACTTTGACGGCAACTACGAGGTGATTGCCGACGAAATCCTGAAACGGCTCAAGACGGCGACAGCTGCGACGCCCTAAATATTTGGAGCGTTCGTCGCTCCAATCATCCCGGCTGGCGAGCAGCCGGGATTTTATGGGGGAGATTGCGGATCTTCTGCGCCGCTCGCCGCGCGATTGGCTTCCGCTTGTTTCAAACGCTCCAAGCATTCCGCAACTTGCGGCGGCAATGCGGCGTTCTCTACGTGATAGACCCGTTTTAGCCGGGCTCCGAATGTCGTCACGATTTCTGCTTCGTAATCTCTTTCCATGCTTCCCTCTCCTCTGGCTTCGCTCCTTCTCTAGAGACAATCCCTACGCAGGTTTCCAACGGTCAAGCAGGTCGCCAGTTCCGCCGCCTCTCAAAACGAATCTCGGATTTTTATCGTTGCGACAAAGCGTTGCATTAGCGCCCCCACAACCTCGAATTGGTGTGCCGCCTCTTCTTGAACAAAAGACGGACCGTAGGCTCGCGCCTTCGGTCCGTCCTCCAACCGCGTTAGCGGCGGTCAAACAATCTTCGTCACATATTGCGCGCGTGGGCCTTATTGCGCACCGGGCTGCTGTTTGACGGCCGGGCCGCTTTTGTTGCCCGGAAGCCCTTCGACGCCACTCGAATCCTGGCTCGGCTGAGTCGTCTGCTCCGAGCCGCTGGCGCCACTCGACGATCCGTCCGTTGCGGGATCACCGCCGCCCGGCGTCCGGGTTGCAGGACCAGTGCGCGTATCAGGGAAGCCCTGGACACCCGGGCCCGAATTCGGCTTCCCCTCCTGATTGACCGAGTTCTGGTTGTCGACGGCATCCGCCGCCTGCAGAGCGGACGATCCAGCGGCCATTGCCAATGCCGATGTCGCCAGCACGAGGGTCGCGACCTGCTTTCTGATTGTCATCTTATTCTCCTTGTTGGGTCTCGAACGGTTGTCTCTCCCGTTCCGTAAACCTTCCCGCGCTGATGCAAGTTCCCCCTTCGGTGGGCGACAAAAAGGTGATCCGCTCGTGAGAATTGTCGGGCGGGCGTGGGCGCCCGTCTGTATGACGGCGCACGATTTTCCGTGAACTGAATTACCTAGGGCATTTTTTTTGAGCGGGTCGCGGAACTTTTCGGCCGCTTGGAGGTTTGGGTAGGTTGGGCGGCGCAGGGAGCGTTCCAGCGCAAGTCGGGCTGCGTTGGCCGAAAGGTTGCGACTTCCTTACGCTTCTGGCGACCCCGCTTGTTGCAAGCACGGACCACGAAGGGCTTGGTCAAAAGTAATGTCGGAGAGCCCTATACCGCTGGATCTTCAGAATTTCATTCTGCGACACATCGATTCCATTGGGCAGATCGAGGCACTCCTTCTTCTCCGCCGCCACGTCAATGAGGATTGGACCGTGAACTCCGTTGCCCAGCGGCTCTACATATCGGACCCTGAAACAGAAGAAACGCTGGCCAACCTGTGTGCCGACGGCCTCATCACCTGCACCGACGGGATCTTTCGCTATACCGGAGCTTCGCCTGAGCTCGACCGCATGGTTGGGCGCTTGTCGGACGCTTATCGGACCAATCTCGTGGGCGTGACGAATATCGTACATGCAAAGCCACGCCGGATCCGCGCGTTCGCCAACGCCTTCAAGATGAGAAGGGACCGCGGATGATCGTCGCGACCATCTATACGCTCTGTGCGATGACAGCGGCTCTCTGCACGTATCTGCTGCTGCAGGCCTATCGAAGAGGCGGCTATCGGCTGCTCCTGTGGAGCGGCCTCTGCTTCGCCGGGCTGACACTCAACAACCTGCTTCTCGTCGTTGACAAAGTGGTCATTCCCGACGGCGATCTCACGTTCTGGCGCACGGCTACGGCGCTCGGCGCGATGATGATCCTGCTGTACGGATTAGTATGGGATGCAGAATGAGCGACCCGGTCAATTCAGTTCTGCTCGGCGCCGTCGCCATGGCTTCGCTGCTGGCTTCGCTCTTTTTTCTGCGCTTCTGGCGCCAAACCCAGGACATCTTCTTTGCGCTTTTTGCGCTGGCGTTCGGTGTCGATGCCGTGGGCCGCTTCAGTCTCGGCCTCAATCCCGCGTGGGAAGAGCACGCGCCGATCTTCTACCTTCTGCGCTTGCTGACGTTCAGCCTGATCATTTTTGCGATCGTCATCAAAAACAGACCACAAAGTTGGAAGTGAGTGAGCGGTATCCGCGTCTCGTCCGGAGAAGATAAATGACCGACATCGTCACTGGCTCCGACCCATCGGACACTGCGGGTCGCGCCGGAAATGGCAACAGCAAGGCGAGCGGTCGGCATGTCGGCGAGCTGCTCTATAGCCTGCAAGCCGTTCGCCAGGGGGACTTCTCGGTGCGGCTGCCCGGCGATTGGCCGGATCTCTGGGGACGCGTCGCGGATGCGTTCAACGACATTGTCTCGATCAATCAGCGCATGTCGCAGCAGCTCGATCAGGTCGGCCAGGTCGTCGGACGCGAGGGCAAGACCAAGCAGCGCGTGCGTATCGGCACGGCTGCGGGCGCCTGGGGCGAAATGGAAACGTCGATCAACTCACTGATCGACGATCTTCTATGGCCGACGGCGGAAGTCACCCGCACGATCCGCGCCGTCGCGCAAGGCGATCTCCTGCAGAAGATGCGGCTCGATGTCGATGGCCGTCCGCTCGAAGGCGAATTTCTGCGCTCGGCCACCATCGTCAACACGATGATCAACCAACTGTCGGTGTTCACCTCGGAGGTGACGCGCGTTGCCCGCGAAGTCGGCACCGACGGCAAGCTTGGCGGACAGGCGCAGGTCAGCGAGGTCACCGGCGTCTGGAAGGACCTGACCGAGAGCGTCAACTCGATGGCGAGCAACCTGACGGCGCAGGTGCGCAACATCGCCGACGTGACGATTGCGGTCGCAAACGGCGACCTCTCGAAGAAGATCACGGTCGACGTGCGGGGCGAAATTCTCCAGCTCAAGGAAGCCATCAACACGATGGTAGATCAGCTTCGGTCGTTCGCAGCCGAAGTGACGCGCGTGGCGCGTGAAGTCGGTACCGAAGGGCGTCTCGGCGGGCAAGCCGTGGTGCCGGGCGTCGCGGGAACCTGGAAAGACCTCACGGACAACGTCAATCTGCTCGCCGCCAATCTCACGACGCAGGTGCGCAACATCGCCGAAGTCACGACCGCCGTGGCGCGCGGCGACCTCTCGCGCAAAATCACCGTCGATGTTAAAGGCGAGATCCTCGAGCTTAAAAACACCATCAACACGATGGTGGATCAGCTCAACGCCTTCGCTTCCGAAGTGACACGCGTCGCGCGCGAGGTCGGCACCGAGGGGCGGCTCGGCGGACAGGCGCAAGTGCCGGGTGTTGCCGGCACCTGGAAAGATCTCACCGACAACGTCAACTCGATGGCCGGCAACCTGACCAACCAGGTGCGCAACATTGCCGAGGTCGCGACCGCAATCGCCGGCGGCGACCTCTCGAAGAAGATCACCGTGAACGTCAGCGGCGAGATCCTGCAGCTCAAAGAGACCATCAACACGATGGTCGACCAGCTCAACGCCTTTGCGTTCGAGGTCACGCGCGTTGCGCGCGAAGTGGGTACCGAAGGCCGGCTCGGCGGGCAAGCCGACGTGCGCGGCGTTGCCGGCACCTGGAAAGACCTCACCGACAGCGTCAACTCGATGGCCAGCAACCTGACGACCCAGGTGCGCAACATCGCCGAGGTCGCGACCGCCATCGCCGGCGGCGATCTCTCAAAGAAAATCGCGGTCGACGTGCGCGGCGAAGTGCTTGAGCTCAAGGAAACCATCAACACCATGGTGGACCAGCTCAACGCTTTTGCCGGCGAGGTCACGCGTGTTGCGCGTGAGGTCGGAACCGAGGGCAAGCTTGGCGGCCAGGCCGTGGTGCGGGGCGTCGCCGGCACGTGGAAAGATCTGACCGACAACGTCAACTCGATGGCCAGCAATCTGACCGGCCAGGTGCGTAACATTGCCGAGGTCGCGACCGCGGTCGCGCTTGGGGATTTGTCGAAGAAGATCACGGTCGACGTACAGGGCGAAATCCTACAGCTCAAGGAAACGCTCAACACGATGGTCGATCAGCTCAACCGTTTCGCGGGCGAGGTGACGCGTGTGGCCCGCGAAGTCGGCACCGAGGGCAAGCTTGGCGGACAGGCGCAGGTGCCCGGCGTCGCCGGAACCTGGAAAGACCTCACCGACAGCGTCAACTCGATGGCCAGCAACCTGACGAACCAGGTGCGTAACATCGCTGACGTTGCGACCGCCATCGCGAACGGCGATCTTTCGCGCAAAATCACCGTCGACGTGCAGGGCGAGATCCTGCAGCTCAAGGAAACGCTCAACACGATGGTCGATCAGCTCAACCGCTTCGCGGGCGAGGTGACGCGCGTGGCGCGCGAAGTTGGCACCGAAGGCCGCCTCGGCGGGCAGGCGAACGTGCCCGGTGTCGCCGGCACCTGGAAAGACCTTACCGACAACGTCAACCTGCTCGCAGCTAACCTTACCACCCAGGTTCGCAACATCGCCGACGTGACGACCGCCGTCGCCCGTGGCGATCTCTCGCGCAAGATCACCGTCGACGTGCGCGGCGAAATTCTCGAACTCAAGGCCACGATCAACACGATGGTGGACCAGCTCAATGCGTTCGCCGGAGAGGTGACGCGCGTCGCGCGCGAAGTCGGCACCGAGGGCAAGCTCGGCGGACAGGCCGAGGTGCCCGGCGTCGCCGGAACCTGGAAGGATCTCACCGACAACGTCAACTTCATGGCCAGCAATCTGACCTCCCAGGTGCGGAATATCGCAGAGGTTGCGACCGCCATCGCACAGGGCGATCTCTCGAAAAAGATCTCGGTGGACGTGCGCGGCGAGATCCTGTCGCTCAAGGAAACGCTTAACACGATGGTCGAGCAGCTACGCTCATTCGCGGCGGAAGTGACGCGCGTGGCGCGCGAAGTCGGCACCGAAGGCCGGCTCGGCGGACAGGCCGTGGTTCCGGGCGTTGCTTCTGGAACCTGGAAGGATCTCACCGACAGCGTCAACTCGATGGCCGGTAACCTGACGGCACAGGTGCGCAACATCGCAGAAGTGACGACGGCCGTGGCGCGCGGAGACCTCTCGCGCAAGATCACTGTGGACGTGAAAGGCGAAATTCTAGAACTGAAAAACACCATCAACACGATGGTGGATCAGCTCAACGCCTTCGCTTCGGAAGTGACGCGCGTCGCCCGCGAAGTGGGCACCGAAGGTAAACTCGGGGGACAGGCTCAGGTTCCGGGTGTCGCGGGCACGTGGAAGGACCTGACCGATACCGTCAACGTAATGGGCGCCAACCTCACAGAGCAGGTGCGCGGCATCGTCAAGGTCGTGACAGCGGTCGCCGGCGGCGACCTCACGCAGCGCTTGACCGTGAACTCGAAGGGCGAGGTCGCTGCGCTCGCCGAAACCATCAACGACATGACGGCCACGCTTGCGATTTTCGCCGATCAGGTGACGACAGTTGCCCGCGAAGTGGGCGTGGAAGGGCGCCTCGGTGGCCAGGCCAACGTTCCGGGCGCCGCCGGCACGTGGAAGGATCTCACCGGCAACGTCAACCTACTTGCCGACAACCTCACCAACCAGGTGCGCGCAATCGCGGAGGTGACGACCGCGGTGGCCGAAGGCGATCTCACGCGGTCGATCCAGGTCGATGCGCGAGGAGAGGTCGCGGAGCTCAAAGACTTCATCAACACCATGATCGACAACTTGCGACTCACCACCGAACGCAACAACGATCAGGACTGGCTCAAGACCAACCTTGCGCGCTTCTCGGCGATGCTGCAGGGGCAGCGCGACCTTTCGACGATCGGCAGCAAGCTGCTTTCGGAACTCGTTCCGCTGGTGCGCGGCCAGCAGGGCGTTCTCTATCGCACCAGCCCGGACGACAGCCAGAAGCTCACGCTGCTCGGGAAGTACGCCGATCATCCCGAACGGGGATATCCGACGACGGTGGAACTCGGAAAAGGATTCATCGGCCAATGCGCGGTCGAGAAGCGCCGCATTCTGGTGACCGACATTCCCGCCGACTCCGTGCCCGTCAATGCGACGGTTCTCGAAGCCAGGCCGCGCAGCATCGTCGTGTTTCCGGTCATATTCGAAGAACAGCTCAAGGCCGTGCTGGCTGTGGCGTCTCTCTACGAGTTCGACGACGCACATCTCACTTTCCTCGATCAGCTCACCGCGAGCATCGGCATCGTGTTGAACAGCATCGAAGCCACAATGCAAACGGAGTTGCTGCTCAAACAGAGCCAGAACCTCGCCCAGGAGCTTCAGGCGCAGAAACGCGAGCTGCAAACCACCAACGATCAGCTCGGCCAGAAGGCGCAGCAGCTCGCGGAACGCAACGTGGAGGTCGAAGCGAAGAACCAGGAAATCGAGCACGCGCGCCGCGCCCTCGAGGAGAAAGCGACGGAGCTCTCACTCACGTCCAAATACAAATCCGAATTCCTCGCCAACATGTCTCACGAACTCCGGACGCCGCTCAACAGCATCCTCATTCTCGGCCAGCAGCTCGGCGACAACGTCGACGGCAACCTCACCGACAAGCAGGTGGAGTTCGCGCGCACCATCCATGGCGCAGGCAGCGACCTTCTCAACCTGATCAGCGATATTCTCGATCTCTCCAAGATCGAGTCGGGCACGGTTTCGGTCGAAGCCGAAGAGCTCTATCTGTCCAACCTGCTCGATTCCATCGCGCGGCCGTTCCGGCATGAGGCGGAGAATCGCAATCTGTCGTTCGAACTGAGCCTCGATCCGAGCCTCGGCCGAAACATCTTCACCGACGCGAAGCGACTACAGCAGGTTTTGAAGAACCTGCTCTCCAATGCGTTCAAGTTTACCGAGCACGGCAGCGTGCGGCTTACCGTCTCCTCCGCCGATCAGGGTTGGAGCCCCGACCACCCCATCCTCGCCTACGCGCCTTCCGTCATCGCGTTCGAAGTGTCGGATACCGGCATCGGCATCCCACCCGACAAGCAGAAGATCATCTTCGAAGCGTTTCAACAGGCAGATTCCAGCACCAGCCGCAAATACGGCGGCACGGGCCTCGGCCTCGCCATCAGTCGCGAGCTTGCCAGCCTGCTTGGCGGCGAAATCCATCTTCGAAGCAGCCCCGGAGCGGGCAGCGTCTTCACGCTCTACCTCCCACAACGCTACGCCGCACCCGCCGGGATTGCTGCCGCGGAGAAGGAGATCAGCCGCGTCAGGATGCGGGTCGAAAGCCCCGTTAAGCGTCTCCCGGATCTCCAGATCCTGGCCGAACCTATTCCGGACGACCGTGACGAGATCGCATCGGGCGATTGCGTTTTGCTTATCGTCGAAGACGATGCGCACTATGCGCGCATCCTCATCGGACAGGCCAAAGAGTGCGGGTTCAAGGTCATCGTGGCGCAGCGGGGGGCAGAGGCGCTCGCGCTTGCCAACGAATACAATCCGAATGCGATCTCGCTCGATGTGTTCCTGCCGGACATGCTCGGCTGGAGCGTCCTGAGCCAGCTCAAGCAGAGCCCGGCGACGCGACACATCCCGGTGCAATTGGTGACACTGGACGAAGATCGCCAGCACGGCCTCGCCCAGGGCGCGTTCCAGTTCGTCAGCAAGCCGGCAACCCTCGAAAGCCTGCGAGAAGCGCTGGACCGCATCAAACAATTCAGCGTGCCGCGCCCCAAGCGGCTTCTGGTGGTCGAGGACAACGCCGCCGAGCGAATGGGTATCAACGAGCTTCTGAGCCACGACGATATCGAGATCGCCACGGCTTCAAGCGGCGAGGCGTGCCTTTCCTATCTGCGAAAGAACCCGGTCGACTGCATCGTGCTGGATCTCAAGCTGCCCGACATGAGCGGATTCGAGGTTCTTGAAACCCTCGTGGCCGATGCCCGTCTGGCCGAAGTTCCCGTCGTCGTGTTCACAGGACGCGAGCTGTCGGCCGACGAGGAAAGCAAACTCACTTCGATGGCGCGCAGCATCGTGGTCAAGGGTGTCGAGTCGCCGGAGCGCCTCCTCGACGAAACGGCCCTGTTCCTTCACCGCGTGGTGACGGAGCTTCCGGCCGAGAAGCAGAGCATGCTCGAACGGCTGCATCGATCGGATGATGCCCTCGCAGGTACCTCGGTGCTTCTGGTCGATGACGACGCCCGTAACATATTTGCCCTGAGCAGCGTTCTGGAACGGCGCGGCATGAATGTGCTGACGGCCACGACCGGCCGTGAAGCGATCGCCTGCTTGAATGAAAATCCCGATACGTCCCTGGTGCTGATGGACATCATGATGCCCGAGATGGATGGCTATCAAACGATGCAGGCCATCCGCGCAGAAAGCCGGTGGCGGCGGTTGCCGATCATCGCGCTCACGGCAAAGGCAATGAAGGGCGACCGGGAGAAGTGCCTGGAAGCCGGCGCGTCGGACTATCTCGCGAAACCCGTCAACACCGAGCAACTGCTGGCAGCATTGCGCATGTGGTTACATCGTTAGGAGCGAAGTTAGGAGGAAATTGCGTGCTCTCGGAAGCCGTCAACATTCTGCTGGTCGATGATCAGCCCTCGAAGCTCATGAGCTACGAGGTCATTCTGCGCGACCTCAACGAGAACCTGATCTCGGCCACCTCGGCGAACGAAGCTTTGGCCGTGCTGCTCAAGACCGATGTGGCGGTCGTGCTGGTCGACGTCTGCATGCCGGATCTCGACGGTTTCGAGCTGGTGCAGCTCATTCGCGAGCATCCGCGCTACCAGAACATCGCTGTCATCTTCATATCGGCAGTGCTGCTGTCGGATCTCGACCGCATTCGCGGCTACGAGTTCGGCGCGGTCGATTACATGCCCGTTCCCGTGGTCCCTCAGATCCTGAAAGCAAAGGTCAAGGTCTTCGTCGAACTCTACAGGAAGGCGCGGGAGCTCGAACAAATCGCGGCCACTCTCGAGCAAAGCGTGGCGGAACGCACGTCGGAACTCGAGGCCTCAACCGCCCAGCTTCGCAAAAGCGAGGAGCAATTCCGCCAAGCGCTAGCTGCGGCAAACATGGGGACCTGGCGCCACGATCTCATCAAGCAGATGAGCCAACGAGACAAACACCTCAATACGATCCTCGGGCTGAAGCCGATCGATACCGCCTATCCGACCAGCGAATGGCTGGAACGTATCCACGAGGACGATGTGCAGGCAGTTACGGATGCCTGGCAGCAGGCGATTTCAACACGCGGGGCCTACGAGGCGGAGCTGCGCATCAAACGCAGCGACGGCACGCTCAGATGGCTGCGCGAGCAGGGCCACTACGTGCCCGGCGCAGACGGCCTGCCCGGCTCCTTGACCGGGCTCGCACTCGACATCACCGAGCGCAAACACGCGGAAGAAGCGCGCTCTCTGTTGATCGAAGAACTCAACCACCGCGTCAAGAACATGCTGACGACCGTCCAGTCTATCGCTCTGCAAAGCATGGCAGGGGCGCAAGGCGAACAGAAGGATCGCTTCCTGTCGCGCATTCATGCGCTGGCGACCGGGCATAACCTGTTGACGCAAAGCCAATGGAACGGCGCGCGTCTTGCCGACATCCTGGACGCCCTCTTCGCGCCCTATAAGGACGAGCAGCGGCCACGGTTGAAACTCGACGGCGACGACGTGGTGCTATCCTCGCGCGATGCGATCTCCGTCACGCTGGCGATCCATGAGCTTCTGACCAATGCCGTCAAGTACGGTGCTTACTCGGTTCCCGAAGGGAATGTCTCTGTTTCCTGGAGTGTCGATCGATCCTCTCCCAAGCACCGCTTGCACTTCCGCTGGGTGGAGAATGGCGGTCCACCGGCGATAGAGCCAACACATGCCGGATTCGGAACCCGCTTGCTCCGCTCTCTCGCGGCGCAATCGAACGGCGAGTACGCCTGCGACTTTCGCGATACCGGAATCTCCTGCGAACTATTCTTGCCAACGGAAAGGTAGAAAGAATGGGGTCGCTCAAGGGCAAGCGCGTCCTCGTCGTCGAAGACGAACCGCTGATCGCCATCGTGCTGGCAGACATCCTCGAAGACGCAGGGTGCGTCGTCGTCGGGCCAGCCTACGACACCGACCAAGCCCTCGCGCGCATTTCGAGCGACGCAATCGACGCGGCCGTGCTCGACGTGAATCTCGGCTCCGGGCTAACCTCCGCGCCAGTTGCCGACGTTCTCGCAGCGCGTTCGATTCCCTTCATCTTCGCGACAGGCTACGGCGACAACGCCTTGCGTGCCGAGGATCGGAAACGGTTCCGCGTCGACAAGCCCTACAATGCCGACAAGATCAGAGAAACCCTAAAGAAATGCTGGTGATCGTGGGCAATGTTCTGCCCGCCATGAGTTGCGCCCCGGAACGGTCGATCGAATTTGCGCGTTGTCAGAGCTGATTGCGCATCCTTCGGCGGCCTGGAGGTTCTGATGACCAAGACACGCTACACGGACAACACCAACGCCACAGATCCGCCCGGCGGCAAGACGCACAACGTCAAGATCAGCGCCGCCGACACGCTGCCGCCCGAGCAAGGCCGCGATAGGACTACGGATCGGCCAGCGCCGAAGAAATCAGCCCGCCGCGCTCGTTGACAACTTAGCGTCCGAGCGCCTCGCTTTACCCCGGCGACTGGGACGCCGCTCTCTGCGCCTTGTCGCCCGGAACGTCTCCGTTGCCAGCACGGACGTCTCCGCATTTTTCGAGGGCCGCTGACGTCGAAGACCAGCGGTCTTTGGTGACGGTGACGATGTATCTGCGGCATCCGGAAGGGGCGCCCTGAACGAAGCGGATTTCGAACAGAGCCTGCTCGCGTGACGGCTTGGGTGGCCAGGAAAAGGAGGCATCGTCCGCAGTTTTTTTCGCGAGCGCAGTTTTTATTGCATACCCAGCGTTCTTAAGATCGCCCTGGCTCAACCGAGTGAGGAGAACATTCGGAAGATCGGGACCGAGCCCGGCTGCAATTGCGCGCTTCCTTTTGGGGCTCTGATCCTTGGCCTCCTCCGCCGGCTCGGCTTTGTCGGCATAGGCTGTTCCCATGGCTTCTGTCGAAGGCGCCTCGTCGGAGGCAGGATTTGTTGCAGGGTTCTGCGTTATCGTAAGTTCGGGCAGAGATGCCGCTTCGGCCGGCTGTCCGTTTGGCAGAGGCAGTGCACTCGCACCCGCAAGATCATTTGCAGTCGGAGCCGGCGCCTGCAGCCCTTCTTCGGGGTTGGCACGCGCGATTATGTCCTGTGCGTTCGACATGGCCATCTCGTAGAGAGATTTCCCGGTCTCGATGACACCCTCGTGTCCCAGGTTCGCAACGGCGATCCAAGCGCCCGCAACCAGGACAGCGCCCGCGAGCATCCGTCTCAGCCGCGCCTTGCGCCGGTTCGGCAAGGGCGCGCCAGCCCTTTCGCTTGGCTCGACGTTCAACGTGAGGCTGTCAAAGTCCCTGTAATCGTCGTCATAGGGACCTTCGTTCCAAGTTTGATGTCGAAGGGTCATGCTGACCTCCTCTAACGGACAAGCCCATTAGATGCGGTGTGCTCTTCGGAGTCGCGGTCCGCCAGATGCAAGGGATTGGCGACCCGTCTCGATTTACCTTCGAAGTAGCACCCGTTCTCCAAAGAGAGGATTTTGTGGAAGATCTCGGCGGTCACCGAGCAGGCGGTCTTCAGCGTGACGTGATTGGCGTAGATGGAGCCCGATGCCTCACCCATGATCGTCGCGGCGTCCGCGCAAATTGCGCCGTCCACGGCCCCGCGCTCGGTGATTAGGAGGCTCGCGCACCAGACATCTCCGAGGATCGTGCCTTCCAAGACGACGTTGCCGGCGTATCGGATGCTGCCTTCGAGAACTGCTTGGCGGGGAATTGTCAGTGCTGGCAGCGTCGAGACCTTTTCACTCACTGTCATCTCCGTTCGGATCGAAAGACGTCGACGCGGAGACTGAGGTCGATCGCAATGTCATTCCCCCTCATTCGAGACGTGACATGCGGGCAGCCCAAATGTCGCCGAGACCGCTTCAAAGCCGCAGCGGAAGCGGCATTGCTGCCGATCTCGCGTGGGTTGTACTGGCGACGGACAGAGTACTTCGCGGAATGTGTCGAAAGATCGGCTCACAACTGGATGGGATCCAACGATTTTATTCCGTCCAGACTCGACATTTCAGGTGCCTGGCACAAGATTCTCGGTATTCGGCCATCAGATCCGCCCGTTTTCGGAACGATAACCACGCTGTGACAGACTTTCGGGACAGCTTCGAGAGGAACGCCTCCAGGCCGGACGGCATTAACGCTAAAGCCGGGCTCCCAGGGATTTCTAGCTCAATGGGTCACCACATGTTCCGCGGGACAGTCGTCAAAGCCCTTCACGCCGCCTTGTTTGCGGCCGCTTTCGCCGCCGCGGCTACGCCTGCCGTCGCCGAACCGCGCACCAAGACGGAACGAAAATCCGCCGAGCCGCAGGCGACGCTCACCGGACCTGCCGTGCTCGCCGTCGTTTCGATCCGCGACCAGCTGATCTCGGTTTACGATGCCGCGGGTAACGCCGTGAGGGCGCGAGTCTCGAGCGGTCAAACCGACTACGAGACGCCGGTCGGCATCTACAGCATCCTGCAGAAAAACAAGGATCACTACTCGAACCTCTACGATGACGCGCAGATGCCGTTCATGCAGCGTCTGACGTGGTCTGGCATCGCGCTGCACGCCGGCGCCCTTCCCGGCTACCCGGCCTCGCACGGCTGCGTCCGCCTTCCCTACAGCTATGCCGAGCAGATTTTTGGATTGGCGAAGATAGGTACCCGCGTTGTCGTCGCGCGCGAGAACATCGCGCCTTCGGAGATCGAACACCCTCTGCTGTTCAAGCCAAATGCGACCGGCGCGCAAGCTGCGGCGACGCCGATCGCATATGATCCTCAGGCCCAATCCGAGCTTGCGCCGTTCATGCCCGACTTGCGCAACTGGCCGGAGCGACAGGCGTTGCTCGACCAGTTGAGAGCCATTTCCGCGGCAAAAGCCGCGGAAGCCGATGCGGCTGCCCCGGAACTCGATGAACTCAAGAAGGTCCTCAAGGAACGCGAAGCCGCCCGGAGCAAAACTGCAAAGGCCTTGAAACGCGCCGAGAAGGCAAAGAGCCGCGCCGACGGCTGGGTGGAAAGCACCGCCAAGCGTCTCGCCGCTGCCAAGACGGACCGGGCCCGGAAAGCCGCCGAGGCAGAAACCGCAAAAGCGGCAACCGCCGCCGAAAAGGCCAAGCAGGCGTTCGACGATGCGAAAGCCAAGGATGATGCGGCGTCCGCGGACCTGACGCGCGCTACCGACGCGTTCAATGTTGCCGATGCCGTAAAAAAGAAAGCCACGGATGCTGCAAAAGAAGCCCGGCGCAAAACGCTGCCGGTTTCCGTATTCGTCAGCCTCAAGACGCAGCGCGTCTATGTGCGACAAGGCCATGAGGCCGTGATCGACATGCCGGTCAGCATTGCCGAACCGGAGACGCCGATCGGAACGCACACCTTTACCGCCGTCGACTACAAGGGCAGCGTTGACAACGTCCGCTGGAACGTCGTCACGATCGTGCCCCGCAGGGCAGATGATTTCGATGAAAATTACGGCGCGAACAAACGTCGCCGCACGGCTGCTAACGAGGCACCGCCCGCGACCGACGTCGTGGCCGCCAAGGCCGCGCTCGACCGCATCACGCTGCCGCCGGAGATTGTTTCGAAGGTTTCGGAGTATGTCTGGCCGGGCTCGTCCCTGATCGTGTCCGACGAAGATCTGAGCAAAGAAACCGGGGCGGCGACCGACTTTGTCGTGCTGATCAGCGGCGAACCGCAGGGCGGCATCAAAAAGCGTCCGCGCCAGCCGCCCAATTATTACCCATACGACCCGTACTATGACGACTATTACGACTACGGCGACCGGCGCCGCAGACCGCAGCGCTATACGCCGTTCTTCAGCTTCTGGTAGCGGCTTGAAGAGGGGACATCTTTGGCAGGCGCAGGGGCCAGAAGATTGGCCGTTGCCGCTTGGGCGATTGCGGCCTCATTGTGCGCGACCGGCCTCGCGACGGCGGAATCGATAAATCCCGACCGCTCCCAGACCGAAAAGCTGGAGCGGTGGCGGGCTGCGCGCAGCGGCCAACTCAAACTTCCTCTGCCAGGAACTCCCGACACTGCAAAACTCATGACGCGCCTCACAGAGGCCGGTCTGACGCTCGGCGCACCGACGCTGATCCGCATCTTCAAAGCGGAATCGGAACTTGAGGTGTGGATCAAGAAGGATCGCACCTTTACGCTCTTCGCCACCTACCCAGTCTGCTACTGGTCGGGCTCGCTCGGCCCCAAGCTCCGCGAGGGCGATCGTCAAACGCCGGAGGGCTTTTATACCGTCACCGAAGATCTGCTCCATCACGGCGATCGCTGGCGCCGCTCTCTCGATATCGGCTATCCGAACATCTTCGATCGCATCAACGGCCGTAGCGGCTCGCTCATTCTCGTCCATGGCGGATGCGATTCATCGGGCTGCTTTGCAATGACGAACGCAGTCAATTCCGAGATCTACGACCTCGTGGCCGGCGCACTCCGCGGCGCCTCTCACATTCCACTTCAGGTGTTCCCGTTCCGTATGACGGACGCCAACATGCTGGCGAACGCTAAATCCCCCTGGGCGCCGTTCTGGCGGGACCTCAAGGACGGCTACGACTCATTCGAGCGCACGCGTCTGCCGCCACAGGTCTCGGTATGCGCAAGGCGTTATCGCGTTCGCGATGCGTCCCCGTTCGAACGGGAGCCGGCAGGCGTCGAGCTGTGCGAACAGGATCGCGATAGCATTCCGGAACACCTAAAACAGGCCGATCGCGCTCCTGCGAAACACGCCAAGGCCGAAAGTCAGGCTCCCACTTGCAGCCGGGCACGTGCAAGCTGCCGCAAATGGGCCGCGTTGCGCGATCGCAAGCTGGCGAGCCGGACGGTCGCGAGCCGCGTGACGGTCAGCAAACGCGCTGCGGTGCGCTAGAGCGTGCCTGCTGCGGCGAGCGCCTGTTCGAGATCGGCGATGATGTCGTCGATGTGCTCGATACCGACGGACAGGCGCACATAGCCTTCCGTCACACCCGCTGCCGCCTGTTCCGACACCGAGAGCTGAGAATGCGTCGTCGTTGCCGGATGGATCGCGAGACTTCTCGCGTCGCCGATGTTGGCGACGTGATAGTGAAGCTTGAGACTGTCGATGAAACGGCGGCCGGCCTCGCGACCGGCTGCTAACTCGAAACCGACGAGCCCGCTGTAACCGCCCTTCAGGTATTTATCGGCGCGCTCTTTCGCGATGCCCGTCTGCTGCGAAGGATGGATCACGCGCGTCACCTCGGGTCTCTTGGCCAGAAATGCAGCGACGGCATTGGCATTCTCCGAGTGCCGCGCGATCCGGAGCGGCAGGGTCTCGATGCCCTGCAAAGTGAGAAACGCATTGAACGGGGACAGCGCTGCGCCAAGGTCGCGCAGCAGCGTTACGCGCGCCTTGATGATGTAGGCGATGGGGCCGAGCGGCTTGACGGCTTCCGTCCAGACGGCGCCGTGGTAGCTCGGGTCCGGCGTGTTGAGCGCGGGCTGGCGGTCCTTGTGAGCGGCCCAGTCGAAGTTGCCGCTGTCAACGACGAGCCCGCCGATCGAGGTGCCGTGGCCGCCGAGGTATTTCGTCGATGAGTAGACCACGACTGCCGCACCGTGATCGAATGGCCGCGTGAGGATCGGCGCCGCAGTGTTGTCGACGATCAGCGGGATACCGAGCGGGCGGCCGATCGCAGCCACCTCAGCAATCGGGAACGCGATCAATTTGGGATTTGGGAGCGTCTCCGCGTAATAGGCGCGAGTCCGCTCGTCGGTGGCGCGGCGGAAGTTTTCGGGATCTGCGGGATCGACAAAACGAACCTCGATGCCCTGATCCCTGAGCGTGTTGGCGAACAGATTCCAGGTTCCGCCGTAGATATCTGTCGAGCTCACGATGTTGTCGCCCGCCCGCGCAAGGTTCTGGACCGAGAAAGCGGACGCAGCCTGACCGGACGCCAGCGCCAGAGCCGCTACGCCGCCCTCGAGCGCTGCGATGCGCTTCTCAAGCACGTCGTTGGTCGGGTTCATGATGCGCGTGTAAATGTTGCCGAGCTCTTTGAGCGCAAAAAGGTTCTCGGCGTGCTCCGTATCGCGGAACTGGTACGACGTGGTCTGGTAGATCGGCACCGCCACTGAGCCCGTCACCGGATCTGCGCGCCAGCCGCCATGGAGTGCAATCGTCTCGGGTTTGAAAGTCGGATCGGTCATGGTCCAAGCTCACTCACGCTGGCGACCCGGCGCAAGCCAAGTCGGATTGAAAAGCAGTTCAAGTCGACATCCCAGGTCGCAGCACTCGATATACGTATTCACAACCATCCGGCTCGAGCCGGCGAAGCAAATAACGAAATCTGCTTTCTTATACGCCCGCACAGAAAGCTTGGCATTCAAGACGTTGGTGCTGCCGCTGGTCGGCGTTGGTGAATGAATGGAGTTGGCGCTTCGGCGCTTGAATGCGGAGCTGGAGCGCCGCGGTTGGGTTCTGGCGAGAGATGGAAACTGGGGTTCCTGCCAAGGCGAGTGGCGACGACCTTCCCTGCGCAATTGTTGAGAATGGCGCTAAGTGATGGTCGGGGCGGAGAGACTCGAACTCCCGACTTCCTGCTCCCAAAGCAGGCGCTCTACCAGGCTGAGCTACGCCCCGATGCATCGAGCCCCGGTTCTAAGGGCATTTCCATCCTGCGGTCAACGGCGGTGCGGCATCTCATCGACGCACTTCCCGGACTTTGTGGTCGCGGGCGTGATTTCGCCCGTGCCACACGCCTTGTTCTTGCGGCTTGCGCGACCCGGGGTCAGCGCGGTTCGGAGGATCCGAAATAGGGATGACGCACCTTGTCGCCCGCCTTCAGGCCCATCCGCTCGGCCGAACCACCGGCAATCTCGAGCACTGCCGCGACCGGTCCCTCCGATGAAATGATCCGCTCGGAAAGCGGTTCGGTCCGGGTCTCGATCCGGTGCACCGTCCCGTCGGCGCGAATAAAGACCATGTCGAGGGAGATGTAGGTATTGCGCATCCACATCGTGAGCTCGTGCGGCGTGTCGTGCTGGAACAGCATGCCTTTGCTGTCGGGCAGGCTGGTGCGGAACATGAGACCGAGTGCCTGCTTCTCCGGCGTCGCCGCAATCTCGACGTCGAGGGCGTGAACGCCGCTCGCGGTGACAAGCTCCAGACGCTCCTCGTGGAGCGCCGATTCCGTGCCTTCGGCGGCCTCCTTGGACGCGCGCTGATCGGCCCAGAGGACCGCACCGGCACTTGCGGCTGCAATAGCGAGAAGGGCCGCCCCGACGGCAGCCCCTCTTCCATAACGCGTGTTGGTCATCTGTCTATCCGGCTCCGGGAGCAACCGAGGCGGCCACGGGCTCAAAATCGCCGATGGCACACCCCGAATTACGAAGCGGCAGATTATCATCAGCTCTCAGGATCGGAAGCCCGATGCGGGCTCCCTGTCCCGAAGCTTTAGTGGGACGACGTGATCCCAGTGGTCGAGCCGTCGGGTCGGAGCTCTGCTGCCATGCATCCCTTGCAGCCCATGCCCCAGCGGACCTGGACGGTCTGGCCGGGCCGAAGCTCGGTGAACCCGAAGCGGCGCAGCGTTTCCATATGGACGAAGATGTCCGGAGTGCCCTCGCCTTTCGTCAGGAAGCCGAAACCGCGCACGCGGTTGAACCACTTGACGATGACGCGCTCCCACTCGCTCTCAGGTTGCACATGAACGTGGGTGCGCTGCGGAAGCAGAGACGGGTGAATGGCCGTCGATTCGTCCATCGAGAGAATGCGGAATGCCTGCATTCCCTTGGGGCGGCGCAGAACCTGGCAATGGATGCGCGCTCCTTCGTAGGCGGTCTGATAACCGCCAGCGCGGAGACACGTCACGTGCAGAAGCACGTCGGTCAGTCCGTTGTCAGGAACGATGAAGCCATACCCCTTGGCGACGTCGAACCACTTAATGATTCCAGCGATCTCGAATACTTCGAGACCACCCTCTTCCAGGCGCTCAAGATCGCCTTCAGCCAATACTCCGCCGCCCGGAAACTCCGGAGGTAGCTTGGAATCCCCCATAATTTTACCCCGCCTTACTTGGCCTACGTTGAACATTGAAGCGTCCCTGCCCCGCGAATACAGCCTTTGCCCTCAACATCGACTGGCTGCGTTTCAGTGACGGTCGAAGAATATCACCTCAGGTGCCTGCGCCTAGCCCCTCGGCTCATTGCAACAGTTCTAGACGGTGTCAGCGCACGAGGTGTCCACATGAGATCCGAACTGCAAACAACTGAGTTCATTAACCCTTTTTTAGTATTCCAATGTTGCGGAAATTTTCTTGTCGCCGTCTGACGTTTGTCATCCCGCCTCTGTGTCCAAACCCTGTTTATCGCTCAGAACCGGCTCAAACCTCCTCAGGTGATTCGCCCCGCGGAAGCCCGCCGATGGCGCTTTAGAAGCGACCCGGAAGGTGATTTGATGACCCCGGGCCGGACGGGGACGACGTGGGGATAAGTGGGCCTTCGACGACCTCGATCCCAAAATGCGTGCGATCCGTAGTGCTTGTGGTGCTCGGCTTCGGGTGTTCACGAAATGTTTTAGTGCTATTTCTGCAACATTGGAGGATCGACATGCGCTACCTTCACACGATGATCCGCGTTCGGGACCTCGAGGAGAGCCTCGCCTTCTACTCCGGCTTGCTCGGTCTGGTTGAAATCCGGCGCATCGAAAATCGGGCTGGCCGGTTCACACTCGTGTTTCTCGCCGCCCCCGGCGACCAGGGGCGCGCCAGCACGGACTGGGCCCCGCTGGTCGAGCTCACCTACAATTGGGATCCTGAGGACTACGGCTCGGCGCGGAACTTCGGTCATCTCGCGTTCGAGGTCGACGACATCTACGCAACCTGCGCCAAAATTGCCGCCGGCGGCGTCACGATCAGTCGTCCGCCGCGCGACGGGCGCATGGCCTTCATCCGATCTCCGGACTTGATTTCCATAGAGCTTTTGCAGAAAGGGGCGGCGCTCGCCCCGGCCGAACCTTGGGCTTCGATGGTCAACACCGGCGTCTGGTAAACGGTCGAAATCACGGTACTCCCGAGGGGCGGACATCCTTCGCCGTGCTGCTGCGCAAGAAAGCGTTCCTAACCGGCGCTTTGGAGAACAATTTTTCTTCATGTCTAGCCCTGCGGAATGACATCCTATTTTTATTTCTCTGACCCCCTTTATTTAAGAACGTCATTTTATTAGTTTCCGCCCATCGGAGGACTTTCATGTCTAACTCACAAGTTCGGGCGCGCGCCGGTGGCATCGCCGGGGCGGCCGTGGGCCATTCTGCCTCGCAAGATCGCGATTCCATGCAGGAAGAGGCCGGGAGAGCGCTTGCCGCCCAGCTGGATGCTGCGCTGCCGAATATCGATGACCTCGTCGATCGCCTCGCAGCCATTGCCGACGCCATCCCGGGCCGGGTCGCGTTCTCGACCAGCCTCGGTCTCGAGGATCAGGCCGTGCTGCACGCGATCGCGGCAACGAAACGCGATTTCGATGTTTTTACGCTCGATACCGGGCGCCATTTCCCCGAAACGCTGGAGACGCTGGAAGCAAGCGAGCTGCGCTATGCGCCGCTCAAGATCCGCGTCACGTTTCCGGATGCCGCCGACGTCGAGCTTCTGGTTGCGCGCGACGGCATCATGGGCTTTCGCCAGTCGGTCGAAGCGCGCAAGGCGTGCTGCGACGTGCGCAAGGTCAGGCCATTGAACAAAGCGCTGGCAGGCGCGGCCGGCTGGGTGACAGGCCTGCGTCGCGATCAGTCCTCGGAACGGGCCCACGTGCCGTTCGCGGTTTGGGATGCGGAGCACGCGCTGGTCAAGCTCAACCCGCTCGCCGATTGGAGCCTCGAAAAGCTCGAAGCCTACATCGCAGAGAACCACGTGCCGGTGAACACGCTGCACGCGCGCGGTTTCCCGTCGATCGGTTGCCAGCCGTGCACGCGCGCGATCCGTCCCGGCGAAGACATCCGCGCCGGGCGCTGGTGGTGGGAAAACGAAGACGGCAAGGAGTGCGGGCTGCACAACCGCCCGAAGTCGAAAGAGGCGCAGGCATGACGCAGGCCGTTTCACATCTGGATCTCCTCGAAGCCGAGAGCATCCATATTTTCCGCGAGGCGGCGGCGCAGTTCCGCAAGCCCGTGCTGCTCTACTCGATCGGCAAGGATTCGACCGTTCTTCTGCATCTTGCGCGCAAGGCATTCTGGCCCGGCAAGCTGCCGTTTCCGCTCGTGCACATCGACACCGGCTGGAAGTTCCGGGACATGATCGCGTTCCGTGACAAGACGGCCCGCGATTTCGATCTCGACCTCATCGTTCACACCAACGAGGACGGCGCAGCAAAGGGCATCAACCCGATCGATTACGCACCTTCCGTCTACACGGACGTGATGAAAACGGTGCCGCTCAAGCAGGCGCTCGACAAATACGGTTTCGATGCCGCGTTCGGCGGCGCCCGCCGCGACGAGGAAGCGAGCCGCGCCAAGGAGCGCGTCTTCTCGTTCCGCGCCGAGGGACACCGCTGGGATCCGCGCCGGCAGCGCCCTGAGATGTGGCGCCTTCTGAACGGACGCCTCGGCGCCGGCGAAACAGTGCGCGTGTTTCCGCTCTCCAATTGGACCGAGCGCGACGTGTGGCGCTACATCCTGCGCGAGAAGCTCGACGTGGTGCCGCTTTACTTCGCCAAGGAGCGTCCGACGATCATCCGCAACGGCCAGCTTCTGATGAAGGACGACGAGCGGCTCGCCGTGAAGCCCGGCGAAGAAGTGGTGAACCGTCGCGTGCGCTTCCGTACGCTCGGCTGTTATCCGCTGACCGCCGCCGTCGAATCAGATGCCGACACGATTGAAAGCGTGGTTGCCGAAACGCTCGGCGCACGCACCTCCGAACGGCAAGGCCGCCTGATCGATCACGACCAGGCCGGCGCCATGGAGAAGAAAAAGCAGGAAGGGTACTTCTAATGTCCGCGCATCCGAACGCCCTTTCGACCGAGAAACTCACGAAGTCGAAGACGCTGAAGGTCGTCTCCGATCAGACGAACGCTTCCCCCGCGCCCACCGATCTCTCGAAGATCGCGCCTGAGCTATCAGGCATGTTGCGGGTTCTGACCTGCGGCTCGGTCGACGACGGCAAGTCGACGCTGATCGGCCGCCTGCTGTGGGACGCGACGGACCTCTACGACGATCAGCGCGAGACGCTCGAGCGCGGTAAGAAGGTCGACGGCGGTAATCCCGATTTCAGCCTGCTCATGGACGGCCTCGTCGCCGAACGCGAGCAGGGCATCACGATCGACATCGCGTGGCGCTATTTCGACACCGCCACGCGCCGCATCGTCGTCATCGACAGCCCAGGCCACGAACAATATACGCGCAACATGGCGTCGGGCGCTTCGCACGCCGACGTCGCCATCCTGCTGATCGACGCGCGCCATGGCATCAAGAAGCAGACCCGCCGACATGCCGCCATCCTCGATCTGGTCGGCGTGAAGCGCGTCATTCTCGTCGTCAACAAGATGGATCTTGTCGACTGGTCGGAATCGGCCTTCCGCAAGATCGAGGCGGACTTCGAGACCTTCTCGTGGCGTTTCGGCTTCTGGGAGGCGACTGCGATTCCGACGGCTGCGGTCTCGGGCGACAATGTCGCGAGCGCCTCGCCGCACATGCCCTGGTATACCGGGCCTACGCTGCTTCAGTACCTTGAGCAGATCCCGAGCCGCGTTACCGAGCCAACCGGGCCGTTCCGCTTCCCCGTGCAGACGGTGCTGCGTGACAGCCGCAACGATTTCCGCGGTCTTGCCGGAACGGTCAGCGGCGGAAGCGTGCGGGTCGGCGAAACGGTGGTCGACGCCCTCTCCAAGCGGACCGCGAAGGTTCTTCGCATCGCAACGATGAACGGCGATCTCGAGCAGGCCTCACAAGGACAGGCGGTAGCCATTCAGCTCGACATCGATATCGACGTCGCGCGCGGCGCTGTGCTCTCCAAGGCCGATGCGCGCCCAACCGTTGCGCGCGTCGTCGAAGCTCGCATGGTCTGGCTCAGCGAGACGGCTTTCGATCCACGCGGATCCTACCTCCTGCGAACCGCAACGGATTTGACGCCCGTCTCAAGCCTGAAAATTCGCGCACTGCTCGATCTCGAAACGCTGGAAACACATCCTTCCGAGGTGTGCTCGACCAACGATATTGCGATCAGCGAAATCGCGCTCGGGCGAGCCGCCGCCATCGACACCTTCGGCGAAGCTCCCGAGACCGGAAGCTTCATGCTGGTCGATGCCATTACGGGTGCGTCGATCGCGGGCGGCATCGTGACGAACGCAAAACCGGAAGCAGCCGAGGCCGACGAGAATACATTCTTGCTGAAGCGGTCGGTTCTCGAGGCCGGGCTGAACTCCGATCTCGGCGACAGACCGGAAACACAAGCCGAGTTCCGCAGGCGCGCGAACGAAGTGGCACTCATTCTCCGGTCCGCCGGCATCAACGTCGAGATTGAGACCCCACCCGACTATTCGATCTAGCGATAGCAAAACGAGCCGGAATTCGCGGTTTCGGCCGCGAATTTCCTGGTCGTCACGTCCCCACATCTTTGCTATCGGTTGGCAGCAATAACGGAAGCGCTGCCTACCATCATGGATGAAATCCTTCTCTACGTGATCATTGGCTTCGTGGCTCAGATGATCGACGGCGCCATCGGCATGGCCTACGGCGTCACCGCGAGTTCTGTACTGCTCAGCGCGGGCGTTCCACCGGCCACGGCCAGCGCCTGCGTGCACGCAGCGGAGACTTTCACCACCGGCGCATCCGGGCTCGCGCATTGGAAGCTCGGCAACGTCGATCGCAAACTGCTGTGGCGCCTTGCGGTCCCCGGCATGATCGGCGGCGCAATCGGCGCCTATGCGCTTTCGGAATTCGACGGCGACACGCTCAAGCCTTTCATCAGCGCCTATCTCCTACTGCTCGGCGTCGTCATCATCTGGAAGGCGCTCGTCCGCCGCCCGCTCGAGTCCCCGCAACCACGCTCGGTGGCGCCGCTCGGGTTCGCCGGCGGGCTGCTCGATGCCATGGGTGGCGGTGGCTGGGGGCCGATCGTCACGTCCAGTCTACTCGGACAAGGCGCGACGCCGCGTTATGCGATCGGCTCGGTCAATCTCGCCGAGTTCTTCGTCACGCTCACGATCTCGACCACGTTCTTTCTCACCGTCGGGCTCAGCCTGTGGCCGATCATTGCCGGGCTCGTCGTCGGTGGGGTGATCGCGGCACCGTTCGCGGCCCTCGCGGCCAAGCATATTCCCGCAAAGACCCTCATGCTCGTCGTCGGATGTGTCGTCATCGGGCTCAGCCTCCGCACGCTCTATCTCACGCTGCAATAGCCTTCGTCGCCCGAACCCCTCAGCTGCAAAGTCGAGCCCACCGATGTTCGATGCTTCCATGCTCTCTCTTTGGCCGCAGATCGTTGCGGGCGGATTCGTCGTCGGATTTCTGGTCGGCATGACAGGCGTCGGCGCGGGCTCGCTCATGACGCCGTTCCTCATTACGCAGGTCGGCGTGCAGCCGGCGCTCGCGGTCGGGACGGATTTGCTGTTTGCCTCGATCACGAAAGCATCCGCCGCCGCACCGCATCACGCGTTCGGCAACGTGAACTGGCGGATCGTTCGCTGGCTCGCAGCCGGAAGCGTGCCCGGCGCGGTCGCGATGCTCGCGCTCATCGAGTGGCTGGAACCTGATCTCGCCGTGATGGCGCATGTCATCAAGACGGCACTGGTAACGGCGCTGATCCTCAGCTCGATCGCGATCCTGATCTATCCGTTCATCACGCGCGGCAAATGGAAAGACGCGCTGGAGGCTCAGCAGCATCCGATCCGCCCGCTACCGACGCTGCTGCTCGGCCTCATGCTCGGCTCGATCGTGACGCTAACCTCGGTCGGCGCCGGCGCAATCGGCGTCGTCGTTCTGACGCTGCTCTATCCCGCGCTCAAGACGCGCCACCTGATCGGCACGGACATCGTGCATGCGGTGCCGCTGACGCTGGTTTCCGGGCTCGGCCACCTCGGCATGGGGAACACGAACTTCACGCTGCTCGGACTGTTGCTCGCGGGTTCGCTGCCCGGCATTGCCATCGGATCGCGTCTTACCGGGCGACTACCGGAATGGTTCCTGCGCGGCGCGCTCGCCACCATCCTGGTATTTGCGGCGTATCAGCTCTTCTCGAAGCTCTAGGGCCGCTTGGCCATCCTCGGAACAAGCCCGAGGATGGCCAAGCGGATCTCGCGACGCTCAGACCAGCGTGATGTCGCTGTGGAAGGTGTTGCCGCCGAGCGTCGGCTTCACGGCGCCGATGCGGATCACGAAGTCTCCGAAGCGTTCGCCCTCTTCGCGCTCCTTGGCGAAGCGCAGGAACAGCGGCTCCAACAGCTCGACGATGCGCGCCTTGCCGACGTCCTGCGCATAGAGCTTGTTCAGACGCGTGCCGTCGTGGGCGGCGCCGAGATAGAGGTTGTAGAGCCCCGGTGCGCGGCCGACAAAGCCAATTTCCGCCATGTACGGGCGCCCGCACCCGTTCGGGCAGCCTGTCATGCGGATCACGATGTCTTCTTGCCGGAGGCCCGCCTTGTCGAGGCTATCCTCGAGTGTGGTGATCAGCTCCGGCAGGAAGCGCTCCGCCTCGGCCAAAGCCAAGGCGCAGGTCGGCAAAGCAACGCAGGTGATGGAGTTGCGGCGCAGGCCCGACGACGTCTCGATGGCGATACCGTGGGCTTTCAGGATGGCATCGATCTTGGATTTCTGCTTGGCGCTGGCGTTGCAGATGATGATGTTCTGGTTGCCGGTGACCGAGAAGGTCACGCCGCCGGCCTTTGCGATCTCGCGGATTGCTGTGCGCAGACGCTTCTCCGGCCAGTCCTTGATGCGACCGGCTTCGATGAAGAGGCCGAGGTGCCACTTCTTGTCGGGGCCCTGATACCAGCCGATGGGGTCTCCCATCGACGTGAACTTGAAGGGACGCGCCTCGCCGAGCTTGTAGCCCAAGCGGCTCTCGACCTCGGCGCGGTACTTGTCGACGCCGAAACGCTCGACCGTGTACTTCAGGCGCGCGTTCTTGCGTAATTCGCGATTGCCCCAGTCGCGCTGCACGAGCATGACCTTCTCGGCCACGTCGACTGCCTGCTCGGGCGTGCAGAAGCCGATCACGTCTCCGGTGCGCGGGAAGGTGTCGAGCTCACCATGGGTCATGCCCATGCCGCCGCCGATGCTGACGTTCCAGCCTTGCAGCGCGCCCTTGGCATCAGTGATGGCAATGAAGCCGAGATCATGCGCGAACACGTCGCCGTCGTTGTGCGGCGGCACGGCGATCACGATCTTGAACTTACGCGGCAAGTAGTGGACGCCGTAGAGCGGCTCAGTATCGACGACCGCCGGACGCGACAGATCCTCGACCTTGTCGCCGTCGAGCCAGATCTCGTGGTAGGCGCTCGTCTTCGGCAGCAGATGGTCGCTGACTTTGCGCGCGAAATCGGCGGCGGCCGCGTGGACGGGCGAGAAGAACGGATTTCCAACGCACATCACGTTGCGATTGACGTCGCCGCAAGCGGCGATGGTGTCGAGGCAGGCGCCGTTGATGGCCTGCATGGTGCGGCGCAGGTTGGCCTTGATCACACCATGATACTGGAAGGTCGCGCGCGTCGTGAGGCGGAGCGTTCCGTTGGCGTAGGTGCTCGCGATGTCATCGAGCTTCAGCCACTGGTCGGGCGTCACGAGGCCGCCCGGCAAGCGCAGGCGGATCATGAAGCTGAAGGCTTTCTCAAGCTTCTTCTTCGCACGCTCGCCGCGCACGTCACGGTCATCCTGCATGTAGGAGCCGTGGAACTTGATCAGCTGCGTATCATCCTCGGAGATGGCGCCGGTCTCGACGTGAGACAGCCCGTCGGCAATCGTGCCGCGGAGGAAGTGGCTTTCCTCTTTGAGGAATTCGTTCTTTGCGCGTTTGTCGGTCATGAGAAAATCCGGTGGGCGGTCTTGGGCCAGAGGCAATCGGCGAGCGGTGCTTTACGTGTGCGGATCGCCGCGTGCCGGTTGCCTTCTCTAGTATACGTCGCGTTGATAGCGGCCGGCCTTGGTCAGCTCCTTGAGCTTTGCACGGCCTGCCTCCTCATCACCCTTGGCGGTCTCGGCGAGAATGCGAGCCAGCGTGCCGTCGACGTCTTTGGCCATGCCCTTCTCGTCGCCGCAGACATAGATGTGCGCGCCCTCGTCGATCCACTTCGACAGCTCCTGGCGGCGCTCCCAAAGCTTGGTCTGGACGTAGATCTTCTCCGGCTGGTCGCGAGAGAAGGCGACATCGATGCGTGACAGCACGCCGGACGCAAGATGGTCCTGCCATTCGAGCTGGTAGAGGAAGTCGTAGGAGAAGTTGCGCTCGCCGAAGAACAGCCAGCTCTTGCCCTTGTCGCCGTTCTCTGCGCGCTCCTCGATGAAGCCGCGATACGGCGCAACACCGGTGCCGGCGCCGATCATGATGATCGGGCGGTCGCCGTCGGCGGGAAGGCCGAAGTGGCGGTTCGGCTTCACGTAGATGCGCGCCTTGCCGCCAACCTTGCAACGATCGGCGAGATAGGTGGACGTAACGCCCTTGCGGGCGCGGCCGTGGGATGACCAGCGTACGGTTCCCACCAGCAGATGGGCTTCGCCAGGATGCGCCTTCTGGCTCGAGGCCACGGAATAGAGACGCCCAGGCAACGGCCGCAGCAGCTTCGTGAACTGGTCGGCGCTGAGCTTCTCGGGGAAGCTCTCGAACAGGTCGATCAACTGCCGATCGGCCGAGAAGCGCGCGAGCTCGCCCTCTTCCAGAAGCTTCGCAACACCCTTGCTGCCGGTGAGCTTGGCATAGCCATCCACCAGCGGACGCGACAGCGTCGTGATGTCGAAATTCTCGACGAGCTTCTTCTTGAGGTCGGCACTGCCGGCAAGGCCGACCGCCTTCAAGAGATCCTCAGCGAGATCGGGATCGTTTTCGGGGTAGAGGCCGATGGCATCGCCGGGCTTATAGACGAAGCCTGGGTCCTCGACCGTGAACTCGGCATGCCAGGTCTCGCGCGTCGAGCCCGTGCCGTTCAGATCGATCAACGCGGTGATCTCAGCCTCAGCCGGGTTCTCGGCGGTGAAACGCGGTTCGTCGTCCTCGTCGGCGGAGACCGGCGCCTTGAAATCAACATGGACGACGGTCGCGGACCCTGCGGCATCGGCCGGTGCGATGGTTTCGAGCGCCTTGTCGGTCCAGGCAGCCGCGGCCTTCTGGAAGTCGAGGTCCAGGTCCTGGCGGTCGGCTGCGCGGGTGCCGCCGAGGACTTCGAGCCGATTGTCGATCTCTTTGCCTGTCTGGCAGAAATTCACGTAGGCGGTATCGCCCAGCGCCAAGACGGCAAAACGCACGCCCTCGAAGCGCGGTGCGCCCTCAGCCATCAGGGCCTTGTAGAAATCAGCCGCGCGCTGCGGGGGATCGCCCTCACCCCAGGTCGAGATGTAAACAATGAGGTTCTTGGATTTGGCGATCGTGGCGAGATCGGCATCCGCCATGTCGACGACGCGCGCGTCGAAGTTCTGCTTGGCCGCGAGCTTCTTTGCCTTGAGAGCCAAGGTTTCGGTGTTACCGGATTCACTGCCGTACAGAATAGTGAGCGGCTGGCGCGGACGCTGAGCCGGTGCCGGCGCGACGGCCCCTGCCGCGACCTGGCCCTGGGCGGCATCCAAGCCGGCGAGAAAGCCCGATAGCCAGCTCCGCTGCAACGGCGTCGAGCGCTGAACGAGTTGGTTCAGCACATTGATATCTTCGGCCGTGAACGGCGCATTCTTCGGCAAAAACGGCACCGCGGTCACCCGCTCCTCCTCCATCACACCCCAAGAGCCCGATTGCTTGTTCTTCTCTCGCAATCGCGCTCGGACTTCTACAGGTTGCCTCCGCAATCCAGCGTGCAAACACCCTGCGTTTTAAGGATTCTGCTTCTGGTTGGAAAACCGGTTTGCTCCTCGCTGATGCACGAGAAGGCCCCTTCCGGAAGCACACTAGCAGCCTTTCGTAAAGCCGGTCCTACAGGCTGCCAAATCCAGATCGCCGGAGATACACCAACGTAGAAATTTTTTCCATGGGTTTAAGGTCGCGACCAAAGGATCGCAATGTCATTCCGATCGGAGTTCCCATATTAGTCTGCAATTGCGGATGAGCCTCTTAAATCGCGCCGGTTTTGTGCCCTTCAGACGCTAAGCAGCGGGACGGTTTCCGCCGCTTTGCTGCGCTTGCTCAATCCAACTTCGGCCGCTCATCCATCCATAGGCGAGACGGCTGACTTGGGTCGGCGGCCACACGAAGTCGTGACGCACTGTTACTTTGATCCGCAGGCCGAGTGTGGTTACGTATTTTCATGGCGATCGCGCTTGACAAGCTAGGCCCGATCCGCAGACTGAGACGGTCAAAAAGCAAGACTGACCAACTCGGTGGGGGACCCTTGGCGGGGCGCTCCTTCTGGAAAGCAGCTTGGCGCATTTTAAGGAGGAAACCATCATGAAGATCTGGACCAAGCCCGCAGTTCGCGAGCAGGAAGTTGGCCTCGAAGTCACGAGCTACCTGCCGGCTGAGATCGACCTCATCTAGTCGATCCGCTCGCAACGCGTTTGAGCAGTTCTGACGCGGCGGTCGAGAGCTTCGGCCGCCGTTGTCATTTGAGAGGCAGACGGTCAGCCGGGGTTGACGGGTCCGCACTTATGCTCATCTGTTGGGGGTGTTTGTGGCCTTCGGCCGGTTCATGACACGGCGGTCATGAGATCCGACCTAGGCCGGTCTTCACGTTCGCGGCGCGCTTTCGGCGAGGCACGCCGCTTCAAAGCGAAAAAATACATGCTTATCAGGATCCTGGGGGCGGCGGCTGGCGGCGGCTTTCCTCAGTGGAACTGTAACGGTCGCAACAGTGCGGCGGTGAGAGCTGGAAAGCCGGGCTTTCAAGCCCGGACTCAGTGTTCGCTCGCGCTTTCCGCGAACGGTTCGGATTGGGTGTTGCTCAACGCCTCGCCCGATCTCCGCCAACAGATCAACGAAACACCGGCGCTCGGCGCGCGGGCGGATGGCCCGTTGCGCAACAGCCCGATCGCGGCCGTCGTGCTGACGGGCGCGGACGTCGATTTCATCGCTGGCTTGCTCAATTTGCGCGAGCTGCAGCCGTTCTCGATCTACGGCGCTGACCGCGTGCTCGCGACGCTCTCGGCGAACTCGATCTTCAATGTGCTCAATCCGGATGTGGTCGCGCGGCGGACCTTCGAATTCGGCGTGCCGACATCGATCGAAGGCGCAGGGCGTGACACCGGCCTCGTCGTCGAGGCGTTTCCCGTCCCCGGCAAAGTGGCGCTCTATCTCGAAAGCGGCGCGTCCTCGAACAACTACGGCAGCCGCGACGGCGACACCATCGGGCTCAAGATCTCGGCCCCCGCGACCGGCAAGCACTTCTTCTTCGTGCCGGGGTGTGCGGTCGTCGATGCGGAGCTCGCGAGCCGCCTCAAGGGCGCGCCCCTCGTTTTCTTCGACGGCACACTTTACACCGACGACGAGATGATCAAGCAGGGTCTTATGCAGAAGACCGGCCAGCGCATGGGGCACATGAGCATCTCCGGCCCCGAAGGCTCGATCGCCGCGTTCGAGCCGCTCGGCGTCACACGCAAGATTTATGTTCACATCAACAATTCCAACCCGGTGCTCGACGACAACTCGCCCGAGCGCCGCGCAGCGGAAGCCGCCGGGTGGGAAGTCGGTTACGACGGAATGGAGATCAGGCTATGAGCGAGCGTCGTTCTGGCAGTAACGCCGGGCCGCTTTGGAGCCCGGACGAATTCGAAGCCGCCATCCAGGCGGTCGGCGCAGAGCGCTATCACGACAAGCACCCGTTCCATAAGCTTCTGCACGGGGGCAAGCTCGACAAGGGGCAAGTCGCTGCGTGGGCGCTCAATCGCTACTGCTATCAATCGGCGGTTCCGCGCAAGGACGCCGCGCTCGTCAGCCGCGTGCTCGACCGCGAGCTTCGGCGCGAGTGGATCCATCGCGTGCTGGAGCACGACGGATACGGCGAAGACCCGGGCGGCATCGAACGCTGGCTCGTTCTCACCGACGCACTCGGTCTCGATCGCGGCTACGTGCAAGGCATGACCGGCGCGTTGCCCGCGACACGGTTCGCGGTGGAAGCCTATGTGCGGTTCGTGCGCGAAGAGCCGCTGACGGTGGCTGTTGCGTCTTCGCTGACCGAGTTGTTCGCGCCCAAGATCCACAAGGAGCGGATCGCGGGTATGCTCGAAAACTACGATTTCATCGACGACAAGGTGATGGCCTACTTCAAGAAAAGGCTCGTCCAGGCTCCGGCAGACGCGGATTTCGCGCTAAGCTATATCAAGACGCACGCGAAGACCCGCGAGGAGCAGGAGGCCTGCGTCGAAGCCGTGCGCTTCAAGTGCAACGTGCTTTGGGCACAGCTTGATGCGCTGCACCACGCATACGTGGCACCGGGATGGATTCCGCCCGGAGCCTTCAGGCCGGAGACGCTGAATGTCTGAGACGTCCGAGCCCCGCAATACGCCGACCCGGTTGATCGTGACCGGCGATACCAAATTGATGCTGCCCCGGCACGTCAAGCTCCGCCACGACGCGGGACGCGGGCGCTGGATCATTCTGGCGCCGGAACGCGTGTTCAATCCCGACGATACCGCTGTCGAAGTTCTGAAGAAACTCGACGGACAACGTTCCGTGAACGACATCGCTCTAGACTTGTCTCAAGAGTACCAAGCCCCACTTGAGGTAGTGACCGACGACATCGTGACCATGCTCCAAGACCTTACCGACAAAGGCGTGCTGGTGAAGGCCTAGACGCCCCGGAAGAAAGAGGAAGCGACCATGAACGAGATCGCACCGACCCACGTGACCGAGACGGCGATGCCGGTGTGCGCCCGCACGGCGGACGGCTCGGCCGCGCCCGATCCCGGCCAGGATCCGGCGCTTTGCGCGCGGGCGCCGATCGGCATGTTGTGCGAGCTTACTCATCGCTGTCCGCTGCAGTGCCCTTACTGTTCCAACCCGGTCGAGCTCGAGCGCGTCAATGCGGAGCTGACGACGGCGGAATGGCAGGACGTCATGCGCCAGGCGGCCGCGCTCGGCGTGCTGCAGATCCACCTTTCGGGTGGCGAGCCGACGGCGCGCAAGGATCTCGAGGAGATCGTGAAGGTCGCGGCGGACGTGGGGCTTTACACCAACCTCATCACGGCCGGCGTAACGCTGACGCGCGACCGGCTTGCCAAGCTCGCTGAGGTCGGTCTCGATCACGTGCAGCTCTCGGTGCAGGACGTGGACCCCGAGAACGCCGATCGGATCGCCGCCTACAAAGGGGGCATGACGAAGAAGATCCAGGTTGCGGGGTGGGTCAAGGAACTCGGCTTGCCGCTCACCATCAATTGCCCGATCCATCGTCAGAACATCAACAACGTGCCGCGGATGATCGAATTCGCCGTCGAGATGGGTGCGGGCCGTGTCGAGATCGCGCACGTTCAGTATTACGCCTGGGCGCTCGTGAACCGCGCTTCGCTGATGCCGACGCGCGAGGCTTTCATGGTCGCGGCGAAGCAGGTCGAAGAGGCTCGCGAGAAGTACAAGGGCGTGATCGTCATCGACGCCATCGTGCCGGACTACTACGCGAAGTTCCCGAAGCCCTGCATGGGCGGCTGGGCGCGCGGCATCGTCAACGTCACGCCGTCGGGGCGGGTGCTGCCCTGCCATGCGGCCGAATCGATCAAAGGCTTGCCGTTCGACAACATCAAGGATCGTCCGCTCGCCGACATCTGGCTCAACGGTGAAGCCTTCCAGAAATACCGCGGTACATCCTGGATGAAGGAGCCGTGCCGGAGCTGCCCGCGCAAGGAAATCGACTACGGCGGCTGCCGTTGCCAGGCCTTCGCCCTTACCGGCGATGCTGCCAACACCGACCCCGCCTGCTCGCTCTCTCCGCTGCACGCCCAATGGCAGGCGGTCGCGGAAGTGGAAAGCCACAACCCGAACGTACCGGAGTTCATCTACCGGCGTGTGGGCGGTGCAGCAAAAAAGCCGGAAACGCATAACGCGTCTTGAGCTGATCTTACCGGTCAAGTACAGCTGTTTGCAGAGCCGGGGTGCGGCAACTTGTTCACTCCTGGTTCAGGCAAAACTTGCCAGTATGCGGGGCTTGTCAGATTTGGACGGGAGGCCGTCTGACAAGCCTAGGTAGGATACGTTTTCGGAGGAATCGGAAGATGCTCAAGTGGGTTTTTGCGGCCGCCGCGCTGGTGGCTGCGCCTTTTGCTGCGTCCGCACAGGACGTTGAAGCTGGTGCAGGTGTTTTCAAGAAGTGCGCCGCTTGTCACCAGATCGGCGCTGACGCCAAGAACGGCCTTGGCCCGTCGCTTCAGTGCGTTGCCGGCAAGGCAGCTGGCCATCACGAAGGGTTCGCCTATTCGGATGCCGTGAAGAACTCGGGCATCACCTGGACGGACGAGAACCTGCTCCACTGGATGGAGAAGGACGATGCCGTCATCAAGGGCAACAAGATGATCTTCCCGGCCGGCATCAAGAACGAAGAAGACCGCGTGAACCTGCTGGCCTACATCAAGTCCACGTGCAAGGAGTAAGCACTCCAAGCTTTACTCATTCGAACGCCGCGGATGGCAACATCCGCGGCGTTCTTTTTATCCGAAGCACGTTCGATTTCATTGATCGCGATCATGCCCTCGTTTCTTCAAAGGGCACCACGTCGCTCGCGTCCAGGCGCGAAAGCCAATGCGCAAGCGGGTGCCCCGCGATCTCGAGATCGGGCGCGATCTCGATCATCGGCACCAGCACGAACGCGCGCTCGACGATGCGCGGATGCGGGAGGATCAGCTCCGGCGTCTCGCGTGTCTCATGTCGATAGGTCAGCACGTCGACATCGATGATCCGCGGGCCCCAGCGCGTTTCGCGCACACGCTTCATCTCCTGCTCGACGCCGAGGCAGCGCGCAAGCAGCGCTTCCGGCGACAGATGCGTGACCACGGAGATGCAGGCGTTCACGAACCAATCCTGATCGGTCACGCCCCAAGGCGCAGTCCGATAGAGCCGGGACGCGCGCACGACGCGGATGTCACCGGCTTCTGTCAGCAAGCCGATGGCTCGGCGAATGTTGGCTGCTTTGTCGCCGACATTCGATCCGAGGCCGATCACGGCATCAAATGCGAACGAGTCTGCCATCGACGTCATGGGCCCAGGTACCGATAGAGGCGCGATCACAATCAATCGTACTTGATGTACGAGAAACGCATATCGCCGGCGGGCGTACCCTCGAGAACGCCCTCCTTGCCGGGCTGCCAGTGGACGACCTCCTCGATCTTCTTGGCGAGCGTCAGGTCCTTTTCGGTGATGCCCTTTGCGGAATGGGTGACCAGGCGAACCTCGACCCAGGCATACGACGCCGTGATATCGGGGTGATGCCAGGCGGCCTCGGCCAAATGCCCGACGGTGTTGATCACCATCAACGTGCCCTTCCAGCTCGTGGTTTTGTATGTGCGGCGGATCCAGCCGTCCTCAAGGCGCCAATGAGGGAGGTTTTCGGACAACCACTTGGTGACCTCGGCCTCGGTCAGTGTCTTTTCACGGGGGGTGCTCATTTTGCTCTCTCCTCATTCTGTCGTGGAAAAATACGCTGAGACCGGTCCCATGTCACACCGTAGGCCCTTGTTTCACCGTGCTTCTCGTCGGAAAACGGCGCGGACTCGCGAGAGTGATAAAAGCTGGCGGGGTGGCGGTCCAGAATCTATTCCGCTCGTGAGTAATCGGGTTTGAATCCAAGCCAGGTTTCGATTTGATTGCATTTTCAACGGCAAGTGGTGCGCCGGGCTGGCCCTGTTGGTCGGGTCTGGCCGGAAACGGTTCCCGACCGTCATCGTTAACGGGCGTCGCGAGACGCGAACCGGAACGGCGCGCAATGCCAGTCCAACTGACCGCCCACGGCGTGATGGCACTCGCATCTCGGGCGATCAGGCGTTAAAGCTCGCTCCGACCTGGCGTGCGGATATTTCTGAACTGCGCTCGCGCTCTAGGCTCGGCGAACGTCCCCCTCCAAGGAAGCGCTCCGCGATGCACGATACCAACCCGGTCAGAGGCTGCAGCGTCTCGGCGCCCGCGCGCCTTCACCTGGGCTTCCTCGATCTCAATGGCGGTCTCGGCCGCCGCTACGGCTCCATTGGGCTTGCGCTCGAGCACCCCAGCACGGACATCTTCATCGAGCGCGCAAGGACATCCTCGGCCTCTGGGCCGGAGCAGGACCGCGCGCTGACCGTGCTTGCGCGCTGCGTCGAGGCTCTCAAGCTCAAAGGCCACTACCGGATCGAGGTCAAACAGGCGATTCCCGCCCATGCCGGCCTCGGCTCCGGCACACAGCTGGCGCTTGCAATCGGCCTCGCTCTCATGCGCCTCGAAGGGGGTGCGCTGACCCCGCGCCAGATCGGCGACCTCGCAGGACGTGGCGCGCGCTCGGCGATCGGCATGGCCGCTTTCGACGGCGGCGGTTTCATCGTCGATGGCGGACGCGGCGCGCTCGACCAGCCCCCGCCGGTCTTGATTCAAATGCCGTTTCCGGACGCGTGGCGGGTGCTGCTGGTGCTCGACGCGCGCGCCCAGGGCGCACACGGCGATCGCGAAACCAAAGCTTTCGCCGCACTTCCCCCGTTCCCCGAAGAGCTTGCGGATCGGTTGTGCCGGCTGGTGCTGATGCAGCTGGTTCCCGGTCTCAAGGAAGTCGACATCGAGGCGTTCGGAGCGGCGTTAACCGAAATCCAGCGCATCGTCGGAGGCCATTTTGCTGCAGCGCAAGATGGCAGCCCGTGGACATCTCCCGCCGTGGGCACGCTTCTCAAACGGGCCGCCGAACTCGGCGCAACCGGCATCGGGCAGACCTCCTGGGGGCCGACCGGCTTCGGTTTTGCGGCCTCGCCAGATGTGGCAGACCGCCTCTATCATTCTTTAGTCGGAGACGCTAAAGCGATGGGCCTTGAAATCGCGGTGGTTCGTGGGCGCAATGCCGGCGCAACAATCGCGGCCGACCGATGAGCTGCTCGTCGCCGTTTCAAGACGAGAGCGGCACCGCCTTACGTGAACGGGAGAAGACTTAATGAGCGACGCCACCCCCATCCTGCACATGCTTTCGCCGCAGAAGCATATGAGCCCGTTCGACGTGAACATGGCCGCGGATGCCGGATACAAGGTCATCGTTCCCTATATCAATGTGACCCAGGAAGAAGTCACGGGACTGGTGCAGGACGCGATCTTCTCGCGTCCGCCGGAGTACGGCGCGAACACGGGCGTGTTCGTCGGCGGCAAGGACGCGATTCTCGCGCTCGATTTCCTCGAAGCCGCACGCAAGGCCCTGGTGCCGCCGTTCCAGCTCTCGGTGCTCGCAGACCCGGCCGGCTCGTTCACGACCGCAGCCGCGATGGTCGCCTGCGTCGAGCGCGCGCTCAAGTTCAAGTTCGGCCGCGACTGGAAGGGCACCAAGGTTGCCGTGTTCGGTGCGACCGGCGTTGTCGGCTTCGCCTCCTCGATCATCGCGGCGCTCGAAGGCGCTGACGTCCAGCTTGTCGCCCATCGCGGGCTCGATCGCGTCGTCAAGTCCGCCCAGGTTTCCAAGGAACGCTTCGGCGTCGACCTTCAGGCAGTCGCTGGCGAAACCGACGCCCAGAAGGCCGAAATCATCGCCAATGCCGAGGTGATCTTTGCTGCCGCCGCAGCCGGCGTGCAGGTGCTCTCCAAGGAGCACCTGGCCAACGCCAACAAGTTGCTGGTCGTCGCCGACGTCAACGCCGTTCCGCCGGCGGGCGTCGAAGGCATGGACCTATTCATGGACGGCACGCCGCTGCCGGACAGCAACGTACTCGGCGTCGGTCCGCTCGCGATCGGCGACATCAAGTACAAAACCGAATCCGGCCTCTTCAAACAGATGATCGGTTCGAAGGAGCCGCTGTCGCTCGACTTCCGTCACGCCTTCACGCTGGCCCGCCAGCTCGTTGCTTGACCGGGGAGACGGTCCTTATCGCGGCTTTTTCCGCGCGGGCGCTTGCGGCGTCCGCGCGGCGAGCCGGCTACAAGCCTCTCGTCGTCGACTGCTTCGGCGATGACGACACCGTCGCGCTGGCCGAGGCCGCGCGATGCCTGCCAGCCCGCGTGCAAGTGGGTTTTACCGCGCGCCCGCTGATTGCCGCCCTCGAAAGCCTGGTTGCCGACGCGCCGTCGCCGCCGATCGGGCTCGTGCTCGGCGCGGGCTTCGAATGCAACCCACGCCTCGTCGCTAAGCTCGCCGATCGCTTCCAGCTCATCGGCAACGATGCGGAAACGATCCGGCAAACGAAAGACCCCCGGCATTTCTTCAAGGTGCTCGACGATCTCGGCGTTCCCCATCCCGAGACGCGTCTCGATGCACCGGAGCAGAGCGAAGGCTGGCTGATGAAGCGCATCGGCGGAAGCGGGGGGCTGCACATCCACAACTGCCCGACGACGCCGCGTCCCGATCCGCGCCGCTACTTTCAGCGCCGTGCTACGGGCGACAGCATTTCATTGATGGGCCTCGTCTCCGAACAGAGCGCTGCCTTCGCCGCAAGCCGCCAGTGGACGAACCCGCTCCCTCGCCGCCCGTTTCGCTACGGCGGCGCGTCGGGCTCGCTGCCGCTCGACGAAGACCTCGAAGCGCGCCTGATCGAGATGTCGCTCGCGGTGTCGGAAGCGCTGTCTCTCCGCGGGATCGTGTCATTCGACTATCTCGTCCAGGACGGCGAGCCCTTGCTGCTGGAGGTCAATCCGCGCCCGGGCGCGACGCTCGATGTGTTCGACGATGCATCCGGCACGTTGTTCAAGGCGCACGTCGAAGCCTCGCGCGGCGGCGATCCGGCTTCACTGCTCGCATCCGACTGGCACCCCCCCGTCGCGCGCGCTGCGGCGTTTCTCTACGCCGACCGCGGCCCTCTTTCGGTTCCCGCAATCCAATGGCCGGATTGGGCCGCCGATCGTCCGCGTGCTGCCAGCACCATTGGCGCCGGCCAGCCGCTCGCGACCGTTATCGCCGAAGGCCTTTCCGTCGACGAGGTTCAAGCCGCCTGCGTTCAGCGCTTGGGGGCTCTCGAAATTTTGCTGTATGACCATTCAAACGAAAAAGGAGCTCTCCAATGAGCAGCACTCCGGGCTTCTCGCCGAGCGTCAACGCGCGTGCGGGCATTCTTGTCGACGCACTGGCCGCGAACGCACAAGCGCTTCGCTGCTCGGTCACTACCGGCGAGGCCGGTGAGCGTTGCATCGATCTCGGTTCGAAGGTTCCGGGCGGGCTCGAAGCCGGCCGCCGCCTCGGCGAGATCTGCATGGGTGGCCTCGGCACCGTCACGCTGACATCTTCGTCCGGCCTCGAGCGCTGGCCGCTCGGCGTCATCGTGCATTCGTCCAATCCCGTCGTCGCCTGCCTCGGCAGCCAGTACGCCGGCTGGACCATTACCGACGACAGCGGCTTCTTCGCGCTCGGCTCCGGACCTGCCCGCGCCCTTTCGCGCGTCGAAGAACTCTACAAGGAGCTTGGCTACGCCGATCAGCACAACAAGGGCGCACTCGTCATCGAGGGCGACGCCACGCCGCCTCCGGCGGTCGCAACCAAAGTTGCAACGGCTTGCGGGATCAAGCCGGCCGATCTCACCGTGCTCTACGCCCCCACGGGTAGCCTCGCCGGCACCGTGCAGATCGCGGCGCGCGTGCTCGAAGTTGCGCTGCACAAGGCGCATTCGCTGCACTTCGATTTGAACAATATCGTCGACGGCTACGGCGTGGCGCCGATCGCGCCGCCGATCCCCGATTTCGTCAAGGCGATGGGGCGCACCAACGACGCCATCATCTACGGCGGTCGTATCCAGCTGTTCGTGCGCGGCTCGGACGATGCCGCAAAGGATCTCGCCGAGAAGCTGCCCTCGAATACGTGCTCGATCTACGGCGCGCCGTTCGCGGAAATCTTCGCGAGCGTCAACGGGGACTTCTATAAGATCGACGCGTCGCTGTTCAGCCCGGCCGTGGTGACGGTTTCGAACCTCGACACGGGTTCGTCGTTCCATGCCGGAAAGCTCGCGCCGGATATCGTCGACGCGAGCTTCAAGTAGGGAGCTTCTTTCTCCCGTTTGGGAGAGAGAAGAGAAACATCGCTCATGAACAGGCCTGTCTCATCGACGGATCTTCATGACGCGGCGCCATCGGGGCCGCGCATCGCGCTGTTCGTCGAGGACGGCTCGGGGGACTGGCATGCGCGGCGCCTCAAGCGCGCGATGGAAGCGCGCGGCGCGCATGTCGTCACGACGACGCTCAGCTCGTGCGCGTTCGACACTTCGTGCGCGAGCGGCCTCGACATTCCAGGCTTCAATGGCATGTTGCCGGATGGCGCGTTCGTGCGCTCGGTCTCGACCGGAACGCTCGAGCAGATCACCTTCCGGCTGGGCATCCTGCACGCGTTGCGCGAAAGCGGCGTGCGCGTCTGGAACGACGCCCGGGCCATCGAGCGATGCGTCGACAAATCGACGGCCACGTTCCTGTTTCAGAAGGCAGGCCTGCCGACGCCCCCGACCCGCGTCGTCGAAACGCGGGTGCGGGCGTATGCCCATCTCGCGTCCGATCCGCGTCCCTTCGTCGTAAAGCCTCTGTTCGGCAGTCAGGGCAACGGCGTGCGCCGCGCCGAGGGGCCAGATGAGTTGCCGCCGCCGGAAGACGTGGGCGACGTCTATTATATGCAGCATTACCTCCGTCACGCAGACGCGACCCAGTTCGAGGACTGGCGTGTGTTCGTCTCGCAGGGGCGCATTCTTTCATCGATGGTGCGTCGCGGTAAAACGTGGATCACCAACGTGCATCAAGGCGCCGAGCCGATCGCGCATGACCCGTGTGCGGAAATGAGCGCGCTTGCCTTGGGCGCGGTCGTGGCCATCGGAGCAGACTACGCAGGCGTCGATCTGATCCGCGACCAGAGCGGCAAGCTCATGCTGCTCGAGATCAATTCGAACCCGGCCTGGAAAGGTCTGCAGAGTGTCAGCGCCGCCGATATCGCCGACACACTCGCCGCCGATTTTCTTTCAACTGTCATAAAGGCGCCGGTGTAATGGGGTTTCCGTTGCCCCGTTCCACAATCGAGGCGGCCTTTCTCGTTGCCTGCCATGCCGAGCTCACCGCGCTCAAACCCGGCAATGTCCATATCCATGGCGCGGGCCACGGGATGGATACGGAGCATTTCGAGCGTGCAGCCGCTGCTGCCGCGCCTTTGTTGTCCGATACGATGCGCGGGGTCGGGGCGCGCATTCTCGGCGCTGTCGGCGCGAGCGTGGCCGCAACCGGCCTCAACACCAACCTCGGAATCATCCTGCTTTGCGTGCCTCTGGCGGCCGCCGCGGGCTTGCGCGATGGGCCGCAGGATCTCAGAGATCGCCTTTCGCGCGTGCTCGATACGCTCGATCTGGCTGACGCCGATCAGGCTTTTCAAGCCATCGTCATCGCCAATCCAGCTGGCCTCGGCCGCACAGACACAGGCGACGTTAACGGTCCGCCAAGCATGACGCTCAAGGAGGCCATGGCGCTGGCGGCCGATAGAGACAGAATCGCGCGCGCCTACATCACTGCGTTCGACGATATCTTCGCGCATGGCCTGCCCGTGCTTTATGCAGCTCGCCGCAGTGCCGAAGACGAGAGCATGGCTATTACTGCACTGCACATGAGCTTTCTCGCGGCGTTTCCGGATAGCCACATCGGACGCAAACACGGGGGAGAAGCCGCGGAAACCGTGCAGCGAGAAGCGCAAAATTGTATCGAACTGTGGCGTCCTGCGCCCCGGAGGGAGACCTGGGACGACCTTCTCGCGCTGGACAGGAGCCTCAAAGCGCGCGGGCTAAACCCTGGCACCACCGCTGACTTCGTTGTCGCTACTCTGTTCGCCGATCAACTCCTTCGTCAAAGTGCGACCAACAGCAGCTCCCAGCCCCCCGTTAGCCCCTTGTCGAAGCCATAATCCTAGGGCTATTAAGGGGCGGCTCGCGAAGCGTGCCGCTATCTGGCCAACCGGACCGGTGACCCCAATCACCGTTCGCCGTAACTGGGATAGCTTTCTACTACAGCCTTCGCACCCCGAGCAGACGCTCCAAAGCGAACGTCACTTGAATGGACGCTCGGGCGCGTTGTTTTTGTTCTTATTGAAGGAAGGGAACCCCCTAATGGCCAAGATTAACCGCGTACTGGTCGGCGAGTCGCTCGTCGGCGACGGCAACGAAGTGGCACACATCGATCTCGTGATCGGACCGCGCGGCAGCGCCGCCGAGACCGCGTTCGTCAACGCGCTCGCCAACAACAAGGACGGCTTCACGACGCTCCTCGCCGTGATCGCTCCGAACCTGCCCTGCAAGCCGAACACGATCATGTTCAACAAGGTCACCATCAAGGACGCCCGCCAGGCCGTTCAGATGTTCGGACCCGCTCAGTACGGCGTTGCTAAGGCCGTTCAGGACTCGGTCGCTGAAGGCGTGATCCCGGCTAACGAAGCTGACGACATCTACATCCTCGTCGGCGTGTTCATCCACTGGGAAGCCGCTGACGACGCGAAGATCCAGGACTACAACTACCGCGCTGTTAAGGAGTCGATTGCCCGCGCTGTTGCCGGCAAGCCGACGGCTGCTGAAGCCACCGCTCAGCGCAACTCGGTCTCGCATCCGTTCGGTGCGAAGACTTGAAGCGGAAACCGTCCACAGCAGGAAAATGATGCCCCTCCATTGAAGGGGGGTCTGCTGCAGCGATTGGGAAGACTACTCTCTGGCCGTTGGAACGGCTGACACGAGCAGGTGGACCTTCACGATCCACTCGCAAGTGGACTAAAACTTCAGAGCCTGGTTGCGAAAGCAATCAGGCTCTTTTCTTTTGTCGAGATGGCGGCGCCGAATTCGCTCAGATCGCGATCGCTTCGAGATCGGCACGCGTGATTTTTCCGGCATGGAGCGCGGTCGCGACCAGCGCACCCGCCACACCGATGCCGGCGAGCGCTTTCAGATCAGCGCCATTGCGGACGCCGCCCGCCGCATAGACCTCGCGGGCGCCCGCACGCGCAACGATGGATTCGAGACGTTCGAGGTCTGGCCCCTCGCCGCTTCCGACACGCGCGAGCGTCATGACGATCACACGGCGCGGCCAGAGGGCGGCGTCCGTGAGCAGCTCGGGCGGGCCGATGAACTCATCGCCGCGGAAGTCGAGCGACAGCGGCGCAGCGGCGCCTGCGAGCTGCCGCGCCTGTTCGTAGTCTGTCAGGGACTTAAGCGACTCGGATCCGAGCACGTGACTTTTAATCATGGGGTCGAGTTGCCGATTCCCAGTCGGCGGCGTACGCGATCCGTTGCTGCCATCGTCGACCCATACCTCAGATCCAAGCCAGCCTTCGCAAAGCCGCTCCTGCATCGCAACATCCGCGCCGCGGCCTTCTATGCCTTCGAGATCGGCGACATAGAGCTTCTGGAACGGGAACAGCGACCGTAGGCCCTGGGCCACGGCCCCGGGGTCGGCACTCGCTGCGAGCGGGGTTTCGAGGGTGCGGTAGTTTGCGCGATCCCCACGACTTGCGGCCACCGCAACTCCGCCGCGGACGTCGATAACCGGAATGACCTGCATGGTGCTTACATCTCCTCGCGCGTGATGTAACACAATCGGCGAAGAAACATCGGCCGGGCTTTGCACCCTCCAAGCGCCTTGCCGAAAGAACGAGCGATTTCATCCATGACCGTTATTGCGGGACTCGACGTTGGCGGCGCGCACCTCAAGATTGCGCTGGTGGAGGCGCAGCGCACCATCGTCGTGCGTCAGATCGCGTGTCCGCTCTGGCAGGGGCTCGACAAGCTCGATGTCGCCTTGGCCGAAGCTCGCCCTCTGCTCGCTGGCGTCGAACGTGCCGCCATAACGATGACCGGCGAACTGTCCGATCTTTTCGACGATCGCAAGACCGGCGTTACGACACTCGTTACGCGTCTCTCCAAGGAGCTTCACGACAAAGCGCGGTTCTGGATGGGGCCCCGCGGGTTCGGAACGGGCGACGACGCGCTGGCGCATCACGGCGATGTTGGCTCCACCAATTTTCTCGCAACCGCGACGCTCGTCGGGCGAACGTTTCAGGATGCGCTGCTGATCGATTTCGGATCAACGACAGCGGATATCATTCCGGTCAAATCGGGCGTGCCGTCTCCGCGCGGCGTCACGGACGCTGAGCGGCAAACGACTGACGAGCTCGTCTATACCGGCTTCACGCGGACGGCCGTGATGGGCGTCGCATCGCAAGCGCCGTTCCAAGGATATTGGGTGGGTCTGGCGCGCGAATATCTCGCGACCATGGCCGACGTACGCCGCATCCTCGGCGTCAACCTCGATGGCATCGACCTACATGCGACGGCGGACGGCAAGGGCAAGTCGCTCGCGGAGAGCGTGGCACGGCTCGGGCGCATGTTGGGTCGTGACAGTCACGACGGCACAGTGGAGGATTGGCGGGCGGCTGCCGCGCATATCCGCGAGCTGCAGATCCGTTCGATCCAGGACGGCGCGGCGCGCGTGCTTTCGGCGCATGGTCTGCCGAAGGATGCTCCGGTGATTGCCGCCGGGATCGGCGCGGGAGACGTCGGTGAAATTGCGCGGCGTCTGGATCGGACCTGCGTGCGTTTCGGAACGCTGACCAATGCCGATCCGACGTGCGAGGCCTGGGCTACCGCGTGCGCGCCGGCCGTGTCGGTGGCGCATCTTCTGGCTTCGGAGCAGGCCTGAGAGCATCAGCGGGCTGCCATGCCACCCCTTTCAAAAGTGTTAACAGATTTCGTCTGATATCTGCGGCGTTCTGAAGCGACCTCTAATGCCTTGCTGTTAGACTCTCCCCATAACTAGAACAACACGCCTCAATGGGGAGAGGCCATGAAAACAACGCTCACCATTCTTGCAGCTGTCGTCATGCCGGGCGGGCTCATCATCCTGGCCGTCGGACTGGCAACCTTCTACCTGACCCGGCATCGCGCCCGCCAGAAAGCTGCCGGCTTGCAATTGCCGGCCGCCTGCTGATCAACCCATCTCACTATTTCTTACGCGCGGCATCCAGATCGCCGCGCCGGTAGGCGTCGATGCGATCCATCAGCCAGCCCCACGCTTCGGTCTCGCGCGGGCCTGCGGTTTTGGAAATCGCGATCTCGAGATATTTCAGCTCGGCGTCGATCTTTTCCGGCGGCAGCATCGAAAGGCGCGTCGACAGCACCGCAAGCTCGAGCACTGCGGCTTCGGCCCGGTTGTAGCCACTCCACACTGCGTGACTCTGGGTGTGCACGATCTTGCAATGAAAGCGCGGGCGCTGTGCATCTTCCGTGACTCGCACCACGGCGAGCTCCCAGTGCGAGACCGCATCCCTCAATCGAACACCCTTGACGACATCGGCCGGGACCGTCGGCCAGTCTCTGCGGCCGGTGATGCAGCCTGCGAATACGCGCACGTCGCCGGTATGGCTCGCGACCGCGGATGGATTGGCGACAAGATTGTCGTGCGTGCGCGACGGCCTGAACGGCGCGATGATCCAGCCGTCGCCGTCCTCGATCAAGCCGAGCGGAGCGATGTGCGGCGTGCCGGTTGCATCCGTCGTCGTGACGATGGTCTCGACGATACGTGGCATGCTCTCTCCTATGATCCTGCGAGCGGACCGGCGCCCGGCCGCCTACCGCACCTTGCCGGCGATGCCCCTACCACGGGTGCTGCGTTGCGTCGACCTTGCGCCGCGGCGGCGCATGGCGGGTGCGCGCGGTGTTTGCCGGAGGGGAGCAACGTCCAGCAGCTCCGAAAGGGTTTTCTCTTCACCCGGTCCCAGAACGCGCCAGGCGAGATCCGCGCGCTCGACGATGACCGGAAACACCGGATCGACGACACCTTGCCGCGCGAGGGTCTTGGCGGCAGCGGTGCGCTTAACGGTGCGAGATTTGACGAGCAGCAACTCTACGTCAGCAAGTCGCTCGGCTAGGCGGGCCGCGAGCCCGTCGGAGGTGATTGTCCAGTTGCGGGGAATACGACGGTCGCCTGCGCAGAGTTTGGCCGGAAGCCAAATTGGGATGCGCCGCATACGCCACGCCCGCTCGATACCGATCAACGTCTCGGCGGCAACGAAGCGCGGCTCGATCGCGATCATGGCTTCGGCCATCTGATGCATGGCGAGCAGCGCCATTTGGTGGGCCGCCTCGTCGGAGAAGCGAAGCAGGGTCTGCGTTTCTCTCACTGCGTCCGCGAACGGGCCGCCACCGGGCACGATGACGACCGAACGCCGGGCCCTGCGTACGATTGCAAGCAGCGCACGAAGCCTGCCGGTCTCAGCCAGACTGCCCCCAAGCTTGAGGACGACCGGCGTCACGTCTTCTCCACCCGCGTTCGGAAGATCTCGACGCCGCGCACCGGACCGCGCTCGAGCTTCTCGATGCGGATGCGCATGGCGGAGAGACGGCGATCCTTGAGGCAGCGGTCGGCAATGCTCTCGGCGAAGGTCTCGATCAGGTTGATGTGGCCCGCGGCGGTGATGTCGTTCACCGCATCGATGATGTCGGTATAGGACGGCACGGTATCCATATCGTCGTTGCCGGCGCGGACATCGGCGGAAAGATATGCATCGACGGTGAGGCGCACCTTTTGCGTGACGCCTTTTTCCTCGGCATAGACGCCGATGTTGCAGTCGATCACCCAATCCTTGAGGAAGATGCAATCTCGCCCCAGGGTTTCAGGTGCCTTGGCGGTTGCGGATGTTTCCGCGACGCGGACCGTTTCCTTGATGCTGACTTTATGTTGCGTGCTCACGGCGTGATTTCCAGCTCGAGGCCAGTGGAGGAACCGGCGGGTGTGGGTGTGATCGGTATGGCGCGACGCACGCCAGCGAACGCGGCGGCATCGAGCGCCTGGCGGCGGTCTCGCGCGCGGCACAGCGCACCACGGAAGCCGAGCACGTCGGGTGCAAGCGTCAACAACTGTGGGATCTGCTCCAGGCGAAGCGATCCCGCCAACCCCGTCATGAGGCCCAGCGCCTGCGCTTCAGCCACGAATTGCGCAAGCTCGGCGGGGCGACGATGATCGAGCAGCGTGCGGCCATCCTTAGCCGCGGTATCGAGCATCACGCCGGCGAAACGCGCTTCCGCCAGCGCCGGCACAAGCCCGCGATCGAACGGCGCATCGGCGAGAAGAACCGCAACCAGCTGCGTCTCTTGCGCGAGCCCAGCGCCAAGGTGGCGCACAGTCGCCCGCGCGTCACCGCCGGGAAAGAAGCCGATTTTAACGATGTCGCAGCCCGTCTTTGCCATGGCGCGCGCCGCGCGACCAACCAGCTCCGGATCGGACGGGAGATCCCCGATGGTCGCGCTTACCGGGATATGCCCCGGCACCGCCCGGCGGATTGCCGCGACAACGTCGTGCGGGAGCGCTCCCAGCGCGCCGGCCGAGGGCTCTTTGCAATCGATGATGTCAGCCCCGTGCGCAGCGGCAAGGCGCGCTTCCGCCTCCGACGTCACGCTGGCAAGAAGGCGCGCGCACGGACGCTTCGTCGTCATCATGTCGTCGCCTGCATTGCGGGGCTCACGTGCTCAGGGATTCAGTCCGGCGGGACCTTACGTCCCCTCAAAAATGCGATTCTGCTCGGCCCGCACCTTGTCCCGATCGGTCCGCTCGGACGGGGAGAGGCGCACGGTCTCTTCTTGGACGATAGTCGCATTTGCGCCCGAGAGACGCAAGATACGCGTGCCCAGCATGACCGCCTCGGTCCGGTCATGGGTTATGAAAATTACCGTGGTCGGACGGCGGTTCCAGAGCCCGATCAAGAGCTCGCGCAGGCCCTGGGCGGTCGGATCATCCAAGGAAACGAACGGCTCGTCCATCAGCAGCACATCCGGCTCGGTGATGAAGCCGCGTGCGAGCGCCGCCCGGCGCTGCATTCCAAGGGACAGGCGCTCGGGATACTGCGACGAAAAACCCTCGAGGCCGACATGGCGCAGCATCTCCTCGATGCGGTCATGACGGGAATCGCCTTCCGGCAATGCCAGCGCGATGTTCTCGCCGACCGTTCGCCACGGCAACAAGCGCGGCGACTGGAAGATGTAGCCGACGTTTACGTCGGGGCCACCGAGATCGATCTCGCCTTCGTAATCCTGATCAAGCCCAGCAACAATGTTCAGGAGAGTGGACTTGCCGCTGCCGGACGGACCGGTCAGCACGAGGAAAGAGCGCGGCTCAATATCGATCGAGATGTCTTTCAGAACGATCTGCTCGTCGCGTCCTGCGACCGCAGGATAGCTTTTCCGCGCGACGCGGATTTTCAACGGACGGCTCGTCACGTCGCTCATCGGCGCCACCTGTTCACGCGCGCTGCGATCGGCTGGAGAATGCCGAACTCGATGAGCTGCACGATGACGATGAACGCGAGCGCATAGGCGAGGATCATCGAGACGTCGAACATCTGGAAATAAGTGCCGAGCTGGAAGCCTACGCCATCGGAACGGCCGAGCAGCTCGACGACGAGAACGATCTTCCAGACCAGCGACAGGCCGGTGCGGGCAGAAGCGAGGAAGAACGGCGCCAGCTGAGGCAGCGTCACGTGCCGCAGCGTCTTCCACCATCCGAAGCGGTACATGTGGGCCATTTCGGCGAGATCGCGCGACAGGCTGCGCGCGCCTTCGCGAACCGTCACGGCGACGTTCGGGATCTTGTTCACGGCAACGGCGGTGATGGCGGCGACTTCCGTGCGGCCAAACCAGACGTAGCAAAGAATGATGACGACGAGCGCGGGCAGGTTCAAAAACAGAATGAGCCAGGTGTCGAAGAAATTATCGGCGCGCGCGTTGCGCCCGAGAAGGATCCCGATACTCGATCCGATCAGCATCGCGACCACGAAAGCGATGGTCACGCGATAGAGGGTCATGGCGATGTGAAAGGTGAGTTCACCGCTCGCAAACTCGCGCGCCATTGCCGCAAACACCGCCGTCGGCGGGGGGAAATGGCGATGCTGCATCAGAAGCGCGAGCGCTTCCCAAAACAACAGGAATCCCAAGATGGAGCCGATGGCCCATGCGAAACGCACGGGCAAAGGCTGGTCGGAGCGGGCGCGCGGGGCGGTGTTAAGTCGCTGCATGGTGGAACAGTTTAGGATCGAATTCGGTGCCGTGCCCCATCAATTCCGCGTCACCGGCTTCGACGAGAACTTGCATGAGCTTCTCAGCCGATTTGATCTCGGCGGCCCCCCACGGCTTCGGGATGCCGGCGCGATAGGACGCGATAATCGCGCGGAACTCTCCGTCGTTCTCTGGCTTCACTAGAGGGCGAAGACGCTCCCATGCAGCATCGTCGGCGGCAAGCACGGCATTGGCTTCCTGCACGATGCCGAGCAATTTCGCGATTTCCCCTCCGTGGACTGCCTCGTATTCTTCCTTCCAGATGAAACCGACGAGCGCGGGCACGGGATCGATGCCGAGGTCCTTCATCACCGTGTCGATGGTCAAGATCTCCTTGAAGCCACTGCCCGTGAGGCGCGCGGCATAAGTCCAGAAGTTCAAGACCGCATCTATGCGGCCGGACCGCATTTCTTCAGCCAGCAACGGTGCAGCGCCGAAAGATGGCCGCGCGTACTGGGCCATGTCGCGGCCCAACACCTTCTTGGAATAGGCGCGCAGCAACAGCCAGCTTTTGTCGATGGCGGAGCCGGCCACGCCCAGCGCCTTGCCTTCGAGGCCGCTGATTGCGGTGATGCCACTCTTCTCGGGCACCACGACGGCACCAAGTGCCGAAGAATAGGGCGCGAACTTGAGCTTCTCGCCGAGCGCGCGCTGGCGCATCGCCCAGGTCCAATCGGAGACGATCACGTCGGCACCGCTCGCGAGAAGCGCCACGGGGCCAGCCTGATTAGAGGCGACGTCGATCACCTCGATTTCGAGCCCCACCTTCTTGTCGAGTTCGAGCGCGCTGATCGTGGCGATGACCCACGATAGCGTTCCGTACTTGACCGAGGCGAGCCGCAAGGGAGCTGACGCGGCTCTCAGCGGCCAAGGCGCCGCGGCCGCAGCGAGGGCAAGCCCCGTGCTCGCCAATAGCCGGCGGCGGTCGATCATTTGGGCTTTCCTTCCGCAAGCAGGCGATTTCTCGCCAACCAGCGCACGCCATGGAGCCAGGCTTCGTCGGTGTTGCCCTGAATGAGCACGCTGGCGTTGCTGACGAGCTTGCTCGCGGCGACATCGACAATGGCGACCGTCAAACTCAAATGCGTTTCGGAAATCTTGTCGATGTTGCTCGTCATCAGCAGATCGGCCTTGGCCTTCTCGGCTATCGGAATCTCGCAGCCGTTACAGTTGTAGATCGGCTGAGCCGCTGTGATTTCAGCTGCGAGCGGGGCAAGGTCCACGAGCTCGTAGCGACCATTGGCGGAGAGCAGCTTGCGCAGCTCCTCGTGTGCCATAGACAGGCGGCGCTGTTCGTCAGGGCTAGGGCCGCGGGTGCCCGGGAAAAAATCGTCCTCAGAGCGCGGAAACGACATATCGATCGGGAATATTGCCAGTTTCTGCGCCGCCGAAGCGGCGCTCGAAAGCGCGGCAATCGCCGTCATGAATGCCGCCAGCCAAACCTGCGCGCGCCCTCGTGTCATTGCACCTTACCGTCCTGAAAATAGCACTGTGTGCTTACACTATAACGTGCGTTCGGTGGCTACGGATTTGCAAGTGCAATGTCCGCGGGGCGACGTTCACGCTCTGTAACAAAAGCGAGAGGCGCGAAGTCCGTGAACTTGACAATTGGCAATACGATGCGATGTTCCCTGGGAAGATGTTACAATATACCCGGCAATTCGGCATTGCCGGAATGTCCGCCGGGAGGACAACGCATGATGGTTTTTACTGGGCCGGGGCTTCGGCTCGCCCGGTCTGTTTTTTGTCGTCCGCATCGCTCCGTACGGAGGGGTTTCGCCCTCCTTGTCGCGTTCATGGGCGTGCTGACGGCCTCCGCGGCGACTTCTGTTGCAGTGCACGCTCAGGATCCCGCGCCGGCTGAGCAACCCGCCGCTTCACCTGCTCCGGCTGCGGACGCGGCTAAGGGAGCCGCGGAAGACGAAATCCTGAAAATCCGCATTCTGATGGCGCGCGAGATCCGCGAGGATCGCCTGCCTCCGCTGTCTCTGCTCGACATTCCGCCGCCCGATGACGGCGTTGCCGGTGCCAAGCTCGCAATAGCCGACAACAACACAACCGGGCAGTTCCTGAAGCAGGAGTTCATCCTCGACACCGTGCAGAGCGCGACGGCGCAAGAACTCGTCGCCGAGGTCAAAAAGCGCGTCGATGAAGGCATCGCCTATGTCGTCGTGGATGCTTCGGAAGCGACGCTGCTCGCAATCGCCGATGCGGTCAAGGACAAGGACGCCGTGATCTTCAACGCGTCCGCACCGGATGAAGGGCTGCGCGAGGAGCAGTGCCGCGTCAACGTCAAGCATACCGCGCCATCCCGCTCGATGCTCGCCGACGCGCTCGGCCAATACATGGCGTGGAAGCAGTGGCGGAAGTGGCTGCTGGTGATCGGCCCTGCGCCCGAAGACAAAGCCTATGCGGAAGCCATCCGGCGCACGGCCAAGCGCTTCGGACACAAGATCGTCGAGGAGCGGGTTTTCAACTACGATCCCGGCAGCCGTAGATCCGACGGCGGCTTTGAGCAAATTCAGCAGCAAATACCGGGGTTTATGCAGGGCGCGCCGGACCACGACGTGGTCGTGGTGGCGGATGAAGGCGAACTGTTCGGCGACTACTTTCCGTATCGCACCTGGACGGCGCGACCGGTGATCGGCACCTCCGGGCTGTTCGCCACCTCGTGGCATCCCGCAGTCGAGCTGTGGGGCGGCACGCAGTTCCAGAACCGCTTCAAAAGGCTCGCAGGGCGGCTCATGCGTCCGCTCGACTACAATGTCTGGATGGCGGTGCGCTCGGTCGGCGAAGCGGCAACGCGCAAGAAAACCGGCGACGGCAAGACGCTGATCGCCTACATGCGCTCGCCGGAATTCGAGCTCGCCGCATTCAAAGGCCAGAAACTGACCTACCGGTCGTGGAACGGGCAGCTTCGGCAGCCGATCTTGATCGCCACCGCCAAGATCCACGTGACGGTTTCGCCTCAGCAGGGCTTCCTGCATCAGCTTACCGAACTCGACACGCTCGGTGTCGACCAGCCCGAAACCAAGTGCACCGCCTTCAAGAACAAATAATGCGTGTGAACCCCCAAGGAGCTTCGACGTGACAAGACAACGGCAAGGTCTCGTGTTTGCGCTGGCCGCTTCAATGCTGGCTTTCACCGCTTCAAACGCACTCGCCTACAAGGTGTTCGTCTCCAACGAAAAGGAGAACACCATCTCGGTCATCGACAGCGAGACGCTCGCGGTGGTGCATACGATCAAGACCGGTAACCGCCCGCGCGGCATTATTCTCGCGAACGAGGGCAAGTGGGTGATCGTGTGCGCGAGCGACGACCACAAAATGCAGGTGTTCGATACCAGCACCTACGAATACGTAAAGGATCTTCCGTCGGGTCCCGATCCGGAGTTGCCGATCCTGCATACGTCGGGCAACCCGCTCTACGTCTCGAACGAAGACGACAATCTCGTCACGATCGTCGATATCTTCAAAGGCACCATCATTACCGACGTGCCGGTCGGTGTGGAGCCCGAGGGAATGGGCATGAGCCCGGACGGCAAGGTGCTGGTCAATACGTCCGAGACGACCAACATGGCGCATTTCATCGATGCGCATACCTATAAAAACCTCGACAACGTGCTTGTCGACAACCGCCCGCGCGTCGCCGAGTTCACCCCCGACGGCAAGCAGGTGTGGGTTTCGGCCGAGATCGGCGGAACGGTGACCGTGATCGACGCGGCGACGCGCAAGGTCGTCGGCAAGGTGGGCTTCGAAATCCAGGGCATCACGAAAGATGCGATCCAACCCGTCGGCGTCCGCATCACGAAGGATTCGAAGAAGGCGTTCGTCGCGCTCGGGCCGGCGAACCGCATCGCGGTCGTCGATACCGCAACGCTCAAGGTCGAGAAATATCTCCTCGTCGGGCAGCGCGTCTGGAACCTCGGGTTCACTCCCGACGAAAAGCTCCTGTTTACCACCAACGGCACCTCGAACGACGTGTCGGTGATCGACGTTGCCTCTCTCAAGGTGACGAAATCGATCAAGGTCGGGCGTTACCCGTGGGGCGTCGTCGTGGCTCCCTAAGACTCGGGAGCATTCGGCGAACGGCCGGGAAAGGATAGCGACTAAGATCAAGTCGACTGGCAAGCATGAGTGCGCGATACTCCAATCGCCACGAATGCGGTTGTGATCCAGCCAGGCGACACTCAATTATCCTTCACGGCCTCAACGAGAAAAAATCTAGCCGGGATAGTCAGCAACACGTGACGCGCGCTCATACACAAACCTCAGCCCCGGCCGGCAGCCAGAACCAGGCGACGGGCACGGCACCGGATGCGCTCGTCGTCAGTGGCGTCAGCCATTCGTTCGGCGACAAGCGGGTTCTCGACGACGTGTCGCTGACGGTCCCGAAGGGCACGTTCGCGGTGCTGCTCGGCCTCAACGGCGCCGGCAAGTCAACGCTGTTCTCGCTGATCACGCGCCTTTACGACAACGTCTCGGGCGAGATCCGCATTCTCGGCCACGACGTGCGCCGCAAGCCCGGCGCGGCGCTGCAGCGGCTCGGCGTGGTGTTTCAGTCGAAAACCCTCGATGCCGATCTCACGTTGCAGCAGAACCTGCTCTATCACGCGGCTCTGCACGGTATCGGACGCGGAGAAGCGAAACGGCGTGCAGCGGAAGCGCTCACCACCGTCGGGCTTTCCGACCGCGCGCTCGAAAAGGTGCGCAACCTCTCGGGCGGGCAGGCGCGGCGCGTGGAAATCGCGCGATCGCTGATGCACCGGCCGGGCTGTCTTCTGCTCGACGAGGCTACCGTCGGCCTCGATATCGGCTCACGTGAAAGCGTGATTTCGATCGTGCGCGGGCTCGTGCAACGCCAGGGGCTCGGCGTGCTATGGGCCACGCATCTCATCGACGAAATCGCGGACACCGACCTCATTGTCGTGCTGCACCGCGGTAAGGTTCTCTACTCGGGGCAACTTCCCGGAATTCTTGCGGCCACCGGAGCCGCAAATGCCCGCGATGCGTTCCGCATCCTGACGGGCACTTCATCTTCGGCGGAGGCCGCATGAACGTGGATATCGTGCGATCCGGCGCTGTACCCTCTCAGCAGACCTTCACGGATGCGGCCCGGCGGCTGGGCCCGCTTGGTTACCTCGCCTGTTTCCGCGGCATCGTCTGGCGCGAAGTACTCCGCTTCCTGCATCAGCGTGAGCGCTTCTTCTCGGCGCTGGTGCGACCGCTGGTTTGGCTGTTCATTTTCGCAGCCGGTTTCCGGCAGGTTCTTGGTGTCTCGATCATCCCGCCCTACGAGACCTATGTTCTCTACGAGGTGTACGTCGTCCCCGGCCTCCTCGGCATGATCCTGCTGTTCAATGCAATGCAATCGTCTTTGTCGATGGTCTACGACCGCGAGACCGGCGCGATGCGGACGCTGCTGGTCAGCCCCTTCCCACGTTCCTTTCTGCTGCTTTCCAAGCTGATCGGCGGCGTGGCTGTCGCGGCCATCCAATCGTATGTGTTTCTCGCGATCTTCTATTTCTGGGAAGCGGACATGCCCTACAGCGCGCATCTGGCGCTGCTCGCGCTGCCTGCAGCCCTGATTTTGCTGCTCATCGCGAACGCGACATTCGACTTCATGTCCGAAGCCACGATCCAAAAAGCCATGCTCGTCACCGCGGTGCTCGAGCTTCTGGTGCTGGCCGGCGCGATCTACTACTGGCAGCTCTCGCCGCCTTCCATGAACTATTTCACCGTGCTGCCGGCGCTGCTGCTTGCAGGCCTCATGCTGGGATCGCTGTCGCTCTTCATCTCATCGGTGATCAAGCAGCTCGAAAATTTCGCGGGCGTCATGAACTTCGTGATCTTTCCGATGTTCTTTGCTTCGTCCGCCCTCTATCCGCTGTGGCGGATCCGCGAAAGCAGCCCGCTGCTGTACGAAATCTGCCGGCTCAATCCGTTCACCTACGCGGTCGAGCTGATCCGTTTCGCGCTCTATGGACAGATCGGACCGCGGGTTGAAGACGGCTCGCTCGATCTTACGAATTTGTATGTCGTCGTCGGCTATACGGCGATCTTCCTTGGTGCGGCGGTCTATGCATATAACCCCTCCAAGGGGCTCATAGCCCGACGTGGCGGTCCCGGCGGCGCGGGCTGAGCCACACATCAGAATTCGGCGAACCTCTGGACCCATAAGCGAGACAAGAAGAATGACCAGAACCGCTTTCCTCGTTCCGTCCTTCCGGACGTTTGCGCCGGCGCTGATCGGCGCGTGCCTATTGCTGACCCCTGCCGCATATGCAGGAGGGCCACCCACAGGCGATGCGGCCATGCCCAATCCGGCCGCGCAGAACGATCCCGCCGCCCAGCAGGATGCCGTTCCCGCCCTCGACATGACGGTCGATTGGCCATGCGTTCAGCGCAAAGTCGAGAAACTGTCGGTTTCTCAGATGTGGGACGGCCCCTCCATCGACGGCGTCAAAGGTTGGTTCCGGGAGAAGGATGTCTCCGATCTGATCGAAGTGCTCGCGAGCCGGCGCGTTCCCGTCGAGCAGGGCGAAGACGCCATCAAAAAGTTCGCCGACGCGCAGCCCGCGGACAAGCGCGACGAAAAGCTGATCCTGCTGTTTGCCGGACTGTTCGACAAGGTGAATGGCCAACGCCGCGGCGTTCTCTCCGGCATCGAGAAATATCAGAAGTCCCAAAAGGAGCGCGCCAAGGAGCTCGAACGGCAAAGTTCGGAGATCGCGAAGCTCGAAGGCGAAGCGCCCTCGAACGAAAGCGTCGCGAACCAGCTCGACCAGGCACGCGAGCAGTACAATTGGGCGCAACGCATCTTCCAGGAGCGCCAGCAGAGCATTCCGCTTGCCTGCGAGCTGCCGGTGCTGATCGAAGAGAGGCTCTATGCGTTCACACGCGCGATCCGGGCCCAAATGAAGAGCTGAGGCTTGGGCCAGCGCGTGCGCTCGGTGGCACCGGTTCGATCAATGCGCGCTCGCTCGGTCTTTTGACGAAGCCCTGTTTTGCGCTTTAGGGCACGAAGCGAACCCAGGCTCAGGGAACCGGCGCCGCCTTGACGAGATCGAAGCCGGCCTGCTGCCAAGCGTCGGTTCCTTCGGAGAACCAGATCACGTTCGTGTAGCCCCAGGAGTGGGCGCGCTTTCCTGCGTTCCAAGACATCCAGCAGTTCTTCAGACAGAAGAACACGACCGGCTTCTTCTGGTCGTTTCCAGTCAACGTCGCGAGACGGGTTTTGAAGTAATTCTCGAAGTCCGGAGACAGCACGCCATAGCCGACGTTCGGCAGCCAGTGCGCGCCTTCGATGGTCATGTGGGTGGGGTCGCGCCAGACCGTGCCGGCCGGCAGATTTGGTGGCTTCGGCGCGCGCGGAAATACATCGACAAAGATGGCCGAACCATCGCGGATCAGCGCCTCGGCTTCGTCGGCGTCGATAACCCGCGCGCCCGCCAGCGTCTTCGGCACCGGGGATCGGTAGTCGTCGAGCTTGTAGCCCTCGGGCTCGGCGACCTCGTGCTCGTCGGCTGCGTGCGCATTCAGCGCCAGGCAAAGAAAAAGCGCGGCGATCGGAACCAATCCGAACTGCGCCACGCTCTTCAGAGCTCGTGTCCCCAGCGTCTCTCTACGCACGTTTCCTTCCGATCCGCCCGTAGAAATCGCCCGCGACAGCCTCGACTAGAGATGAGACCGATGATCCACGCTTCGGACTGATAAGGTCCGAAGCGATCAGGGTCCAGCTAGTTCGTTCCCTTGGGCTGGCGCGGCTCAGTGATGAGCTTGTTGTCTTCATCGATGATCGGCACGCCGTAGTCCAGCAGGATTTTGTCGATGTCACCCTGGCGCTTGGCAATCACGTTGTTGATCTCGTGCTTCCAGGCGGTTTCGCCGGCGCGCACGCCCATCGTGATGCGATACTCAAGCCTCGGCAGCCCTGGCTGTTTCTCTTCGAGCATCGGCTGAACGTTCAGCTTCTCACCGCCGTGGCTGGCGTACCAGCCGGCGTGCGGACCCCAAAGGATACCAAGATCGATTTCGCCCGAGCGCACATCGTTGGCCATATCCTGCATCGGGTTCTGGTAACGGGTATCGACGATGAAGAGATAGGACTTCGCATTCGGCATCAGGCCAGCTTTCGCCACGTAATCCGCGGCAGGCGCACCCGCTTGGATGCCGACCTTCTTGCCTTTGAGCTTCGGATCCAGGATCGACGTGACGCCGGCGAGATCAGAACCCGGCTTGGTGACGAGGGCGTAGGTGGTGCGATAATAGTGGTTGGTGTTGAGCGTGAACTCGTCGGCCTGGACGGTTCCCATCACCAGATCGCAACGCTTTTCTGACAGCGTTTTGCGGACGAAACCAGTTCCCTGCGGGAACCAGGTGTATTCCACCGAAGACCGCTTCAACTCGTCGGAGACGAGCTGCGCAATCTTGTTCTCGAACCCCTCCCCTTGCTCGTTGGAATACGGAAGATTGGCGGGGGTTCCGCAGACCCGGAGCACCTGACGGTTCACGGCGTCTGCGAGATGGCCCTCGGCAGCCTCGGCACCGCCAGGAGCGGCGACGAGGCTACCGAGAAGTAGTGCGAGTACGGCGCGCGTTCTCATGTTTTTCTCTCTTTTTTCTAGAGGCAGCCGCCGAACTGCCGGCAGTTATCAGCCTCCGGTGCAGCTCTTTTCGTACTCCTGAGCCGACTTCGGCTTCTCGGCGCGCTGGTCGGCGGAGAGACGGCCGCCCTGCAATGCGTCGGTCGAACGAGCGCGAAGATAGATGTAGAGGTCGTCGATGTAGCACATGACGTTCGGGTTATCGCCGAGAGCCGGCATCACGTACTTGGTGCCAGCGACGTCACGCTCCTGACCGCTCGATACGACCTGGAGAAACTTCTCGTAGGTCATGGTCTTCAGAGAGTCGTGCAGGGCCGGAGCGAAGCTCGAGCCTTCGGCGTTCGGGCCGTGGCAAACGTGGCACTCGGCGTGATACCGGCGCCAGCCGGAATAGGTGAACCAGTCGACCTGAATTACGTGGTCGGTATTTGCGGGGTCACGCTTGACGTCGTAGGTCGGCGTGCCATCCGGCAACACCCACTTACCATCCTCAAGCTTCTTCCCTTCCTGGAACTGCTTCTCGAAAGCCGGATCCGGAACGGGAGCCTTCGTCTCTTCTTGGGCCATCGCCGGGCCGACAGCAAAAGCCGCGAGGCTCAAGCCCGCGGCAACGACCAAACCAAAACCAAATCTCTTCACGCGCGTCCCCTGTTTCCTGGATACTCTGCCATATCGCCCCGACCGGGAAATAACAACGTCCGAACCGGGAAATTCGTTCTCACAAAATGGTGCAATTGTCCTGGTCAATCTTCAACACTTGGTGACGGCCCGACGTCGTGCAAGTGAGAACCAAGATTACATTCCAGCAACAACTACCCCTCAGCAATAAACCGGCGCGGGTTTCCCCGCGCCGGTCCAATTTTCTTAACAACCCAGCATTAGGGCAGTGCGTAGACCGTGAAGGTACCACCGAGATCGGTGTACGACTTCAGGCCAGCATAGTTGCCCACTGCACCGAGACCGTCCGTCGGCTTCTCAAGACCAGCGGCGAGACCGATGCCAGCCCAGCCACCGACGCCCGAGAAGAGGCCGATGTACTGCTTGCCACCCTGTGCGTAGGTCATGACGTTACCGATAGAGCCGGAAGGCAGACGATGCTTGAAGAGCTCGGCGCCATCCTTCTGGTCGCGGCACTTGAAGTAGCCGTCGAGAGTGCCGTGGCAGGCGAGACCGCCAGCCGTCGTCAGAACACCCGACCAGACCGAGAAGGGCTCGTCGTGCTGGTGAACGATCTTGCCAGCAGCGCCATCCCAAATCGTGAAGTGGCCAGTGTTCGACTTACCCTCAGGCGGGAACATCGAGAGCGTTGCGCCAACGTACGGCTGGCCAGGCGTGTACGAAACCTTGAAGGGCTCGTAGTCCATGCAGACGTTGTTGACCGGGATGTAGAAGAGGTTCGTCAGCGGCGAGTAGGCAGCCGGCTGCTGATCCTTGAAGCCGAGAGCGGCCGGGCAGACGTTCTTGGAGTTAACGTCAGGACCGTTGAGGAACGTCGACTTCGAAGCGACGACGGTCGGACGACCGTAGTTGGGCTTCGACTTGTCGAGCTCGACGCCCGTCGACCAGTTCAGGTCTTCGTCGTACGGGTTGGCGACGAGCGGCTCGCCGGTGAGGCGGTCGATCGTGTAGCCGAAGCCGTTACGGTCGAAGTGGGTCAGAACCTTGCGATCTGCGCCACCGATCTTCTGGGTGGTGAGGATCGACTCGTTCACGCCGTCATAGTCCCACTCATCGAACGGGGTCATCTGGTATGCCCAGGCGGCCACGCCGGTGTCGGGGTTACGAGCGAACAGCGTCATAGACCACTTCTGGTCGATCTGCTTGCCGTCCGGTCCTGCGCGCTGTGCAGGGTTCCAGGTCGACGGGTTGCCCGTGCCGTAATAGAGGAGGTTGGCTTCCGGATCGTAAGAGGCATAGCCCCAGGTCGAACCGCCACCGATCTTCCACTGATCGCCAGTCCAGGTCTTGAGCGACGAGTCCTTGCCGACCGGCTTGCCGAGCGACAGGGTCTTCTCCGGATCGACGAGGATGTCCGCGTCGGGGCCCATCGAGTAAGCGCGCCATGCACGCTTGCCGTCCTTGAGGTTGTAGGCAGTGACGTGGCAGCGGACGCCGAACTCGGCGCCGGACGTGCCCATGATCACCTTGTCATTGATGATGATGACGAAGCCGGTGTGGGTCTCACCCTTCTTCGGATCACCGTTGACGGCCTTCCACTTCTCCTTGCCGGTCTTGGCATCGAGCGCGACGAGCGTGGTGTCGGCCTGGCCAAGGATCAGCGTGTCGCCGGCGATCTGAACGCCACGGTTAACCGTGTCGCAGCACATGACCGGAATGACCGACGGATCCTGCTTCGGCATATACTTCCAAAGGATCTTCGGGCCGACGGGGTCAGAGATGTCGAGAGCGAAAACGTTGTTCGGGAATGCGGAGTTCAAGTACATCCGGTCGCCGACAACGATCGGCGAACCTTCGTGACCACGAAGAACGCCGGTCGAGAACTGCCAAGCAACCTTGAGGTCCTTGACGTTCGAGGTGTTGATCTGGTCAAGCTCAGAGTATCTCCAACCGGAGTACTGACCCTGTTGCATAGCCCAGTTGTTCGGATCTGACGTCGCCTTCTTGACGTCGTCGTTCGCCAGAACCGGCGAACTCAGAGCGACAGTGGCGAGCAGCCCACATGCGAGTGCACTTCTGCGCATCGCGCTTCCTCCTTAAAGTTCTTGCCACGCTTGCAAGCGGCAGCGAACGACAGCGTGTCACAGCCCAGTTACGGTTATCGGGATTTTTTCCCTTGTTGTTCCGCTGACTTACGATCGTCGGTCCCTGCACTGAAGGACCGTCTGAAGCCATCGCTACCGTGGCACTCTTTTAGACACTTTCTCGTGAGGTCCGCAACACAAACCGTGAGACCATTTTTCTTGCAACACCGATAGGACAACTGTTCTGACCCATTTTTTAGGCCATTTTGTCGAAGTTTTTTGCGCTGCGGCACAAATTGCTGCGCCGCACGCCTATATTTTCCCATGACAAGAGGCTTCGTCGTCCCATTGACTTTCTATTACTTATGTGAATAATATTTGCCCTCGATTTCTAAATTATTGCTCAATTTTCCCTTCTAAGACCCTGATTTTTGGGTAGTTTTTCCCGCTTTTGTTGAGACATATGCCCGCGCGGCAGATCCGCCCGCGTCAGGTTGCTCTCGGCTAGCCTTGCGCGTACAGCATGATCATTCGCAGCAACGGATTTTGGCCTATGCGGAACGATGTTCGCTCACACCTTGACCGGCGGGCCGCCCTTAGGCTCCTAAGCGCCCTATCTACCCTGCTTGCCGCTTCGACCAAGATTTCGAGCGTCGCTTTGGCAGAGGCGCGCCCAGAAGCGTCCGGGACGTCCCCATTCGCCGTCGAAATCGCCCCGGGGGTCTATGCCCACAAAGGGCACGTCGCGCTCTATTCGCCCGCCAACGAAGGCGACATCTCGAACGCCGGATTCATCGTCGGCCGGGATGCGGTGGCGGTCATCGACACCGGCGGAAGCGCGCGAGTCGGCGCGCATTTGCATCAGGCGATCCGATCGGTCACCCAGCTCCCGATCCGCTACGTCATCAATACCCACATGCACCCCGATCATGTGTTCGGGAACAGTGCGTTCGAGGCGGATCAGCCGGCATTCGTCGGCCATCACAAGCTCGCTCGTGGGCTGAGCGCGCGTGCCGAACGCTACCTCGCGATCAACGGAGAGCTGCTCGGGGCGGACATCTTCGCGGGAACGAAGATCGTGCTGCCGACGCTCGCAATCAGCGACGTCACGAAGCTCGATCTCGGCGGTCGCGAGATCGTCATCGAACCGCAGAAGACCGCCCACACCGACAACGACCTGATCGTGCGCGATTCCGAGACAGGGACGGTCTTCCTCGGCGATCTGCTGTTCTCCGAGCACATTCCGACGCTCGACGGCTCGATCCTGGGCTGGATGTCGGTACTCGACACGCTCGCGAAGGCGCCCGCCCAGCGCGTCGTTCCGGGGCACGGGCCGCCCTCGATGCCGTGGCCCGATGCAGCCAAGCCCATTCGTCACTATCTCCAGGTGGTAACTGACGAGATCCGCGCGATGATCAAGGCGGATCGTACGCTTTCCGACGCGACGAAGACGGTCGGGTTTTCGGAAAAGGATGCGTGGCGGCTGTTTGAGGACTATCATATCCGTAACGTCTCGGCGGCGTTTGCCGAGCTCGAGTGGGAGTAAGATTGCCTCAGCGCAGTAACGCCGAAGAAGAAGAATTGGGCACGCCGAAGAAAAATTGGGGCGCTAAAGCGCCAGACCGGAGGATGCAGTTCATGGCCTCGACCCGCACAGCAGCCCAAAGCGCTGCTCCCCTGCGCGCTCTTGCTCTGCTAGCCGCAGGACTTCTGATTGCAGCCTGCTTCTGGTCCGGCGCGCGCGCCGACGAAGAAGACATCTGGCCCGCGCTCAAAGCCGACCTTTTCGGGGAGCGAACAGTCACCGAAGACACGACGGCCGTCTCGCTGGAGGCACCCTATCGAGCTGAGGATGCCGCGCTGGTTCCGCTTACCGTGCGGATCCCCGCGCAGATGGCTGGGTCGGTAAAAAGCCTGAAGCTGGTGATCGACAAAAACCCGGCACCGCTGGTTGCAGATTTTACATTCGGGCCGGCAGCCGGCGCAGGTGAGCGCATGATCGAGACGCGCGTGCGCGTCGACATGTATTCGAACGTGCGCGCAATCGTCGAGACCAACGACGGCAAGCTTCTGATGGCGACGAAGTTCGTCAAGGCCGCCGGCGGTTGCTCTGCTCCGGCCCTCAAGGATACGGACGCTGCGCTCGCGGAAGCCGGAAAAATGCAGATCAAGATGCTCGCGGGTGCTTCCGAAGGACAGCGCGAAGGCGAACTCAAGATCCGCCATCCGCAGTATTCGGGCCTGCAGCTCAATCAGGTGACGGGATACTACATCCCCGCGAAATTCCTGCGCGTGATCGATGTCGAACGGGCGGGCGAACGCGTGTTCCGCATGGAAGGCGGCATCTCGCTTTCTGAAAACCCGAGCATCCGCTTCAGCTACGCGGCCGGCGCCGACGAAACGCTCGAGGTCAAGGCCGAGGACACCGACGGGCGGACCTTCTCCGGCCGCGCCACGCCCAAGGGCGCTTGAGCCTCACCGGGAAGCTCGACCGCGTGCGACGACAAAAAAGGGCGCTCCTTTCGGGCGCCCTTTTCAATTCCTCACCTCAATTCCGCGTCACGTTTTTGACGGCGGACAGATTGCATCAGAAGCAGCGGATTTCACCTTCCACCTGGGCGCGCTTCAGGTTGTTGACCTTCTCGCGCATGGCGGGTGCGTAAAGGTACGCGACGCTCTCGCCGCCGCGCTGGCGCACCGACATGACGGTCTCTGCTTCCTCGTATTCCTTGTAGGGAAGTACCGACGCGATCACGTCGATCGAGCACGAGCACTTGTCGAGAATGTCCCGCGTCTGGCCATTGACCAGCATGCAGCCGTAAACGTAGTCGGACCGCGTGAGGGTGGGATAATCGTTGACGAGCGGCGTCACGGTTTTCTCGGCGCATTCCTCGCCGATGGCGGCGGCACCGGCCGCGACCAGAGCAACGCCCGCGGTCAACAGAACCTTGGCAAGCCTACGCTGCATCATTTCGCATCTCCCATTCCGACAACCTTGATGTGCTCCTTGATCTCCGGGCCCGCAGCCTGCGTGCTCACGAAGTTCGACTGGAGGTCAACGAAGTATCCCGGCACTTGGTTGCTCACCACAATGACGAAACTGGCCTTGTGGAAGCCCTGCATTTTGGACGAGCTCATATCCTCGGCGAACGGCGTGACGGCGATCTTGAACGCATCGACCGACTGGCCGTTATAATCGACCTTCACAGGCTCGGCGGTGGCGTTAGCGAGGGCCTCGCGGATCTTATGCTTGGTGTACATCTGGTTGCCGCCGGCCAACGCGGTGAAGGTCGAGACCGCACGGTCGAGATACCAGATGAAGAGCGGGTTGATGGTCAGGTCGGGCCAGTTCTGCGCGTCACGGGCGTTGTCGCCGGTGAACACCTTGAACACGACGTCGCGTTCGCCCTTGTCTTTGACGTTGGCGACGCCGAGGCGGATGTCGTCGGCGTAGTTCTTGCCGACGAGGCGCTCGTCGGAGCCGACCTTTTCAAACCGATAGGTGACCTCGGCGCCCTTGCCGACGAGATCGAGCTGGCGGGTTTCGAAAAGAATGCTGGTGGCTTTCTGATCGCCGGCTGCAACGGCGGCCACGGGAACAAGCGCCAGGCAAAGTACGGCCGACGCACGCAAGAATTTCAACATGGTGTCGTTTTCCTCCTTCAGGGCGCCGTTTTGGCTGCCTTCTTGGGAATTCTTCTAACGCCAGCGGCTACGCCCCGGCAATCATCCCGATGATGAATTCTTTGAAAGGCAGGGATTTTCGGGCATCGCGCCCTGGATTCACGGCCTGGGGCCAGCGATCCGGCGGGGGCTAGCGCAAGAACTGGCCGAACGCGCGCGGGCCATCGCCAACCGGAATGCGCGCCGTTACCTCAAGAGTTGCCGTATCAATCCGCTCCAGCGTATTGGCCTCCCAACACGCCACGTAAACGGCTTCCCCGGTCGGATCGGCCTCGATGCCTTCCGGATACTCGCCGACCTCGATGGTCTTGATCACGGCCAGCGTTTCGAGATCGAACACGGTCACCGTGCCGCCGTACTGGTCGGTAACGAACCCCTTCCCGGCCGCGAGCGCCACGGCATAGGGGCGGCGGCCAACCTTGACGGTGCCCACGACTTTGCTCGTTGCCAGATCGACGACGCTGACGTCGTCGCTGCCGACATTGGCGGTGTAGGCGCGCTTGCCGGCGCGATCGACGGTGACGCCGAACGGGCGTTCGCCGACCGTTACGTGCCCGGTCCGGGCGAACGAGGCGGCATCGATCAGGGAGATCTCGTTGCTGTCGCGATCGGCGGTGACGATGCGGGTGCCGTCCTCCGTTACGGCAACACCGGACGGCGACTTGCCGACCTCTACGCTGCCGAGAATGCGGCCCTTGGCAGGATCGACGGCGTAGAGCTTGTGCTGATACCAGTCGGCCACGAACACGCGGTCACCCGCGGGATGGACGGCGATGCCGAGCGGCCCCTGGCCGACTGCGAGACGCGACGCGATCCGCCGCGCCGCGATGTCGAAAACGACGAGTTCCTTGCTTTCGGGCGAAGTCAGATAGGCGAATGCGCCGTCGGGCGACACGGCGACGCCAGCGGGCTTGCCGCCGATCGTGATCGCGGGCGCAGAGGCCTGCGCCGCGAGATCGACGATCGACAGCGAGTCGCCTGTCTGATTCGTCACGAAAGCTTCGCGCGCGGCCTTGTCGGGTTCGCCACCGGCCGCGGCAGGCGGGACGAGCACGCAGCAGGTCAAGAAGGCCGCTGCGAGATGTCGGGCCTTGCAGCCTCGCACCCCGCGCGCCTTTCCTGCTTCGTGCCGCGCCGGCATCAGCCGCCTTCCAGCTTCTTCTTGAGCGCTTCGAGGCCCGACTGGAACACGCCCGTGATCGCCTTGACGGCGGCTTCGTCGGAGAGCTCCGGCGGCGGATCGTTGTTCACGTAGCCGCGATAGAATGCGCTTTTCCATTCCACCTTCGATTTGTCGCCGTCCGGTGTCACGGTGAGGTGAGCCGAGTAGTTTGTGACCGGCACGAGCTTCACGTCGACTTCGGTGATCTCGTAGGAGAGCGTCTTGCCCTCGGCGTTGTACTTGGTCAGCTTCTCGAAGATCTGACCGCCGCCCTCAAGCGTGAGCACGCGAGTCGCGCCGACCTCGTTGCCGCCCTTGCCCTCGGTCTTCTTGAAGGCCGGGTGCCAGCCCATGTCCTGGAAATTGCCGACGACGGCCCAGACCTTGTCTGCGGGCGCGTTGATCTCGACCGACTCGGTGACTTTCTGTCGGGAGGGCCCGTGCGCCGTTGCGGCGAACGGCAGCAGGCACACCAGCGCCAGGGTTGAAGCAAACAATCTAAGCATCAGTACGATCCTCCGGGATTCCGTCTTCGGCAGGCTTATCTCAAGCCGGCGCCGGACAATAATTAAGAGACGGCGCCTACGCAATCGATGCGCGCATTCGCCACCCTGCAACGCAGCATTCGAGGTTCGACCGGCGGCTGCGGGTTTCTCATCATCACACCAGTTGTTTTGAAACCCCGTCCATGCTTTGGTTCCGCGCCAAATCAAAATCACGAGACCACAACAATGACGAATTGGACCCAAGCCAAGGGCCCGGGGGATTCCCCGAAGTCCAACGCGATCACCGACGTCGCCTGCCCATTCTGCGGTCTCGTTTGTGACGATCTGGAGATGGTGCGGGACGAATCCGGATTAAAAGTTACTAAGAATGGCTGCGAGAAGGCCGTCGCCGGGTTCGAGCGCAAGGTCGACGGCGCGCGTCCCCAGGTTGACGGACGCGACGTGGACCTCGAAACGGCGATCCGCGCGGCGACCGACCTGATCCGCAAATCCTCGCTGCCGCTGTTCGGCGGCCTCGGCACGGACGTCAACGGCATCCGCTCCGTGCTGGCGCTTGCCGACAAGGCGGGCGGCGTCATCGATCATGCCCTCTCCGAGGGGCAGTACCGGAACTTCCGCGTGCTCCAGACCACGGGCTGGATCATGACGACGCTCACGGAAGCGCGCAATCGCGCCGACGTATTCGTCATCGTCGGCAGCGACATCCAGAAGCTGCATCCGCGCTTCTTCGAGCGCATCGTCAACGTCGAGCAGTCGCTACTCTCCGAAGCGCCGCCGAAGCGGACCGTCGTGTTCATCGGCAAGGGGCTCGATCAATCGGGCGTCAAAGGCTCGCGCATCGGCGAAATCATCACGCTGCCGTGCGAGCTCGACCGTATCAGTGAGGTTGTTGCCGCGCTCGCCGCCGAAATCAGGGGCACGCCGCCCAGCGCAGACACCGTTGCCGGTGTCCCGACCGCCGACATCAAAGCGCTCGCCGAGCGCTGCAGGGCCGCCAGCTATCCGATTTTCGTGTGGGCGCCGCCGAGCCTCGCGTTCCCGAACGCCGACCTGGTGGTCAATACGGTCTCGGATCTCGTCAAGGACCTCAACGTCAAGGGCCGCGCGGCCGGGCTTGCGCTCGGCGGCAACGAAGGCGCGATCTCGGCCGGTGCCGTCAGCTCCTGGCAGAGCGGCTTTCCGCTGCGCGTTTCCTTCGCCAGCGGCAAGCCCGACTACGACTTCCAGCGCTATGCGATCCCGAACATGCTGGCGAACGGCGAAGGCGACCTCCTGGTCTGGCTCGCATCGTTCACGCCTGATCTCGGGCCGCCCGCCACGAAGCTTCCGACGATCGTGCTCGGTACGCCCGGCATCAAGCTTCAGAGCACACCCGCCGTCTACATTCCGGTCGGCACGCCCGGCGCGGATCATGGCGGTCGCATCATCCGGGTCGATAACGTCGTCTCGCTGCCGCTTCGCGATCTCGGCCGGTCGAACCTGCCCAAGGCCGCGGATGTCTTTGCAGCGATCGAACTCGCCCTTTAGTTAGTTTCGGCCGTGCTTCCCGTTGCCCCCGCGACCTGGGAAGCACCCTAAGCCCGCCTCGAGGACCTAACAAATGCTCATCAAGTTCACCGGCGGTACCGTCTACGACCCCATGAACGGGGTCAACGGCGAGGTGCGGGACATCTACGCCCGCGACGGCCGCATCGTCGCGGCGCCTCCGCCCGGCACCAAGATCGATCAGGAATTCTCCCTCGCTGGTCGTACCGTCATGGCGGGCGCCATCGATCCGCACAGCCACATCGGCGGCGGCAAGGTCACGATCGGGCGCATGATGCTGCCCGAGGATCACCAGGGCCACGAAGTCGCGCGTACCGATCTCATGCGCTCGGGCTGCGGACACGCCGTGCCTTCGACCATGACGGCCGGTTATCGCTACGCGGAGATGGGCTACACCGCGGCGTTCGAGCCCGCCATGCTGCCGGCCAATGCCCGTCAGGCGCACCTCGAAATGGGCGACACGCCCATGATCGACAAGGGCGCGTTCGTCATGCTCGGCAACGACGATTTCTTCCTGCGCGCCGTCGCGCAGAAGAAGGACTTCTCGTTCATCAAGGACTATATCGCCTGGACGATGCACGCCTCGCAGGCGCTCGCGGTCAAGATCGTGAACCCGGGCGGCATCAGCGCCTTCAAGTTCAACCAGCGCCAGCTCGACCTCGACGAGAAGCACGCCTTCTACGGCATGACCCCTCGCGACATCATCCTGACGCTCGCGCGCGGCATGAAGGAACTCGGCGTTCCGCATCCGATTCACATTCACGGCTGCAACCTGGGCGTTCCCGGCAGCATGCATTCCACGCTCGCGACCATCAAGGGTGCGGAAGGATTGCCGCTCCACCTGACGCACATCCAGTTCCACAGCTACGGCACCGAAGGCGACATGAAGTTCTCTTCGGGCGCGCCGCAGATCGCCGAGTTGCTGAACCAGCATTCGAACGTGTCGATCGATATCGGGCAGATCATGTTCGGCCAGACGTGCACGGCGTCAGGCGACAGTATGCGCCAGTACGGAAACACGAAGTCCGCCGATCCCAAGAAGTGGGTCGTCATGGACATCGAATGCGACAACGGCTGCGGCGTGGTGCCGATGAAGTACCGCGACAAGAGCTACGTCAACGCGCTGCAGTGGGCGATCGGCCTCGAATTGTTCCTGCTCGTCAACGATCCGTGGCGCATCTTCCTCACCACCGACCATCCGAACGGCGCGCCGTTCTACTACTATCCGCACCTGATCCGGCTGCTGATGGACCGCACGTTCCGTAACGAGATGCTCGAAAAGCTGCATCCCGGCGCGCAGGCGGCGACCATCCTGAAGTCGCTCACCCGCGAATATTCGCTCTACGAGATCGCGATCATGACGCGCGCAGGTCCTGCCAAGAGCCTCGGCCTCCGTGACCGCGGGCATCTCGGCGTTGGCGCGACGGCCGACATCACCGTGTACGAAGAAAATGCAGCCGACCGCGAAGCGATGTTCCAGACGCCGCTGTTCGTGTTCAAGAACGGCGAGCTGATCGTCAAGAACGGCCGCGTCGTGAAAGTCGTCGCGGGCGCCACGCATGTGGCACGGCCCGAGTACGACCGCGCTATCGAGAAGCCGTTGCGTGAGTATTTCGACCGTTACCACACCGTGAAGCTCGACAACTTCCGTCTCTCCGATCAGGAAATCGTCGACAGCAATTGCGGCCATACTGGCGGAGAATGCGGCTGCGTCATCGTTCAGCCGTGCGGACCGAGGACCTCCTGACAATGAGCGCCATCACAAGAAACGGCGTCACGATCGACGACACCTTCGCCGAAGCCTTCGGCATGAGCGGGCTCGGCCTCGTGATCACGGCCGACACCCTGAAGTGGGCCAAGATCTCGGCCCAGGTCATGACGGGGTTCGGCACCTCGGTCATCGGGTGCGGTGTGGAGTGCGGCATCGACCGCGAGCTTTCGCCGTCCGAGACGCCGGACGGACGCCCCGGCGTGCGCGTGCTGATGTTCGGTTTCTCTCCGGACGCCTTGAAGCCGCAGCTCCTGAACCGCGTTGGCCAGTGCGTGCTGACCAGCCCGGGATCGGCTTGCTACAACGGCCTCGACAGCCCGACCACGCTCGGCCTCGCCTCGGGTCCGCGCTTTTTCGGAGACGGCTGGCAGACCGCAAAGAAGCTCGGCAAGCGCCGCTTCTGGCGCGTGCCGGTGATGGACGGCGAGTTCGTCATCGAGGACAAATGCGGTTTTACGACCGATGCCGTCGGCGGCGGTAACCTGCTGATCCTCGGTCGCGACCGCGCGGGCCTCCTCGAAGCAACCGAAGCTGCGGTCGAGGCCATTGCCAAGGTCGACGATGTGATTACGCCCTTCCCCGGCGGCATCGTGCGCTCGGGCTCGAAGGTCGGCTCGAAGTACAAGGGCGCCATTGCCTCGACCAACGACGCGTTCTGTCCGACGCTCAAGGGCGCCGTCAAAACCGAGTGCAGCCCCGACACCATCGCGGTGCTCGAGATCGTGATCGACGGCCTCACCTCCAAGGCCGTCGCCGAGTCCATGCGCGTGGGTCTCAAAACCATCATCGATATCGGCGCCGCCAAGGGCGTCACGCGGGTCTCCGCCGGCAATTACGGCGGTAAGCTCGGCCAGCACCACTATCACCTGAAGGATCTGCTGCCATGAGCACGCTGAGCTTCTCTTTGCGACAGGCGCCGACCCAGCCGATCAATCTGTCGGCGTTGATCCCGTCGAAGCTGGCCGGGCTGTCGCTTGGCGATATCGAAGCGCTGCCGCTCGCCGACGGCCCCAATGCGCCGCAGGTTGGCGACGTGTTCGGCGTGTCGGGCTCGCCGGGCGAGACGATCGCGATCTCGGGCGGGTCGTCATTTTTCGACCATGTCGGCGAGGGCCTGGATCAGGGCACGATCATCGTCGAGGGTAAAGTCGGCAACCATGCCGGTCGCGGCATGAAGGGTGGCAAGCTCGAGATCGGCGGCGACGCGGGTGCGTATCTCGCATCAACCGCCAAGGGCGGCATCGTTCACGTGAAGGGTTCTGCGGGCGATTTCCTCGGCGGCACGCGTCCCGGCGATCGCTTCGGAATGCTCGGCGGCACCGTGGTCGTCGAAGGCAATGTCGGACAGCGCGCTGGCGAACGTATGCGCCGTGGCGTGGTTGTGGTGCGCGGCAAATTTGGTCCGGCCGCAGGCTCGCGCATGGTGGGCGGCACGCTCTGGACGGAAGCCGGTTTCGGGGCACGCCCAGGTCCGCTGCTGCGGCGCGGAACCCTGATCGGTCCCTCGGTCGACGAGCTTCTGCCGACGTTCGCAGACTGCGGCCGTATTGATCCGGTGATCCTCGGCATCCTCTCGCGCTACGTTGCCCAGACGCTTGGGCCGCTCGCGCCGAAGCCGCTGCCGCCGCTCGTGCGCAAGTTCGCCGGCGATCGCGCGACGATCGGCAAGGGCGAGATCCTGCTGACGGCTTAAGCCTTTTCTGGCTTCACTTTCGAGGCTTTTAACCCTGCCCTTTGCGCCTTTGGGCTGCATAGGGCGGGGTTTTTCTTTTCCGCGCCTCAAAACCGCCGGCCGAGTTGCTGCGTATCGCTTGAAGACCGGACCAATGCTTCGAACCGATGGGGTCCGAAGCGATCCTGGTCTAAGATCGGGCATCCAACGCCCGCCACCAACGATAAGCCCGATCCCATCGGGTTCCAAGGAGACGCCGCCCCATGCTCAGCATCGTTCTGTCGGCCTGCCTGATCGCCAATCCGGGCCAGTGCAAAGACTTCAAAATCCCGCTCGACGTGGACATGGACGCGATGCAGTGCGCGATGGCAGCGCCGCCCTATTTTGCCCAGTGGGTCGAGGAGCATCCGCAGTGGCAGATCCGGCGCTGGAAATGCCAGCCGTCGTCGCTCAACGATACGTGAGGCAGGCGGCAGCGCGGCAGCAGGCCGGAATAACCTTTAATTCGACAGGCGGGCTTCCTTCTTCGGAAGCGGCTGGCCGCTGATCTCGATCATGAATTTCTGGCGAATGGCGCGGCCGAAGTCGCCGAAGCCGTGCGCCGGCAGGATGAACGAGCTCGGGCCGCCCATGATGTTGTCGCGATACCATTGCTCGAGCGTGGGACCTTCGTCGCCTTCGAGAATAGGCAAACCGTTCACGGTCACGCCCGACGCAGCCAGCTCGTCGCGTACGCTCGCGGGCGGCTCCTCGGGGTTGCAATTTTCGCGTCCGTCGCCCGAGACATCGACGATGATCCGCAAAGCCTTGGCCGGGATCTGCGGAACGACCTTGTCCGAGATCGTCCGCAGCATACCCGAGACGCATGTGAATTCGCCCGTCTGGCGGGGGAGTGCGCGCACCTTGGCCGCGACCGACGCCGCATCCGCGGCGCTCGCGATGCGCTGCCAGGGCAGCGAGAGACGCGGCTTGTCCGCCCAGGTCACCATCGCGACCAGGATGCCGCCCTGGGGCCCGTTGAGAATTGCCTTCAGAACCTCCGGGTCTTCCAACGCCTTGGCGATGCCTTCCATCTGCAGCTTGTAGCGCTCCTCGTCGACCGAGTTCGAAACGTCGACCGAAACGATGAGAGCGGTATCGACTTCGGGCGGTGGCGCTGCATTCTGGGCTTCTGCGGCGGCGAGGAATGCGATCGCACCGGCGCAAAGCGCCAGCCAGCCCCAGGCAACGACACGTGAGGTCATCATTCTTGCTCTTCTTTTCTTTTTGGCTCGGATCATCCAGCTCGCATCTTAACCTTGCCCTTCGGCACGCCGCCAGAGCTTCACGGCACGGACAGGAAAATCGCCTAGCGGTGGAGCGTCCGGTTCTCGGCACTGTGGCTTCGAAGGCACGCAATGGGGCGCGGCCCGTACTTGTACGGCTTGCCAAGGCGGAATGGGCCGCATAGCGTACGCTCGATCTCCGCAAACTGGCGGAAAACGAAGGACACTTGTCCCCGTGCGAACGCGCGCCATCGTCACCGTGTTTTTGCTGTTCGTGCTGGCTGTTCGCAGCCTGCTTCCGCACGGCTACATGGTGCAGGCTGCCGATGCGTCCGAAGGCGTCTTCGAGATCGTCATTTGTACGAGCACGGGGCTGCAGCTTTTGAGTGTCGGTGACGACGGTACCGCCCCCCCGCAGAAACCTCAGCATGTCGAGAACGGGCTTTGCCCGTTCGCCGCAGCCGGTGCCGCTGCCCTGGCGGCCGCAGCGCCTGCAAGCCTGGCGAGCGAAGCCGAATACGCGGCGGTCACCTACACGCTCGCCGTCGCGCTTTTCTCTGAAACACCGAAGCCCGGGGCAACCTCCGCCCGCGGTCCGCCTTCCCAGCTGATTTCTGTCTCCCTCGCGTAAGCGTGTGCCGGCAGCGGTCGCTGCTGTTTCCGATCCTCGGAACAGAAGAGCGCGCTGTCCGACTTCAGAATCAATTTGGGTATCTGTCATGACATCGCGTTTCCCGACGCGGACCGCTGGTCCGTCGTCTATCGCTTCATCTATCCGTCGCCCCGCGGCGCTCGGCGCAACCTGCGCCGCCTTGTCGACGTTCGCGTTCTCCTTGCCGTCGTTTGCGCAAAACGCGCAGCCCCCTGTCACCGAGCTTCCCGAAGTGACGGTTACGACGACAAACGCGCCGGCCAAGAAAAAGAAGACTGCCAAGGCGGCGGTCTCGGTTGGGGCTTCGCAGCAAGCCGCATCACCGGCAGCTTCGGCACCGGGCGACGGCGCTGTTGCTCCCGGCTCGCGCTCGGGCAGCTTGTCGGTGCCGACAACGGCGGAAGCCACCGCCGATATCGAGCGGACGCCGGGCGCGGTGGAAGTGGTGCCAGGGTCGGCCTATCAGACGTCGACGCCCGCGAGCACGCTCAAGGATGCGCTCGACTATGTGCCCGGCGTCTGGGTGCAGCCCAAGTGGGGCGAGGACAGCCGCATCTCGATCCGCGGCTCTAGTCTCTCGCGCAACTTCCATCTGCGCGGCATCCAGCTCTTCATGGACGGCATTCCGATCAACACGGCGGACGGCTACGGCGATTTCCAGGAGATCGATCCCGCGGCGTACCGCTATATCGAGGTATTCAAGGGCGCCAATGCGATGCGCTTCGGAGCGAACTCGCTCGGCGGCGCCATCAACTTCGTCATGCCGACCGGCTATGATTCCGGCCTGTTCGGCGCGCGTATCGACGTCGGAAGCTTCGGCTTCCGCAAGGCAACGGTCAGCTCCGGAGGCGTCGCGGGCGCGGTCGACTATTTCGCGACCGTCAGCGCGCAGGAGACAGACGGCTTCCGCGATCACAGCGACGGCGAAAGCATCCGCGGATCGATGAACGTCGGCTATCGCCTCTCGGAGAACGTCGAGACCCGCTTCTACGTCAACGCCAACACCGTCGATCAGCGCATCCCGGGCAGCGTGACGAAAGAGGAAGCTCTCACAAATCCCAAAGGCGCATTCGTCAGACCGGGCTTCGGGTTCGATGGCAACGGTAACGACAACGTCGATCGCAACTACCAGCGCAACATCGATACCGTGCGTATCGCCAACAAGACGGCGATCCGTGTCGCGCCCGGCACGCTTCTCGAGCTCGGCGCCTTCAATGTCGACCGCCACCTGATGCATCCCATCTTCCAGTGGCTCGACTATCGCTATGACGACTACGGTGGGTTTGCCCGGGTGACAGACGAGAGCCGTATCGGAGGGTTTGCGAACCGCCTCATCGCGGGCGTCAACCTGCACAACGGAACGATCGACACCAAGCAGTACGTGAACGTGCTGGGCCAGAAAGGCGCGCTTTCCGTCGATGCCGACGATACGGCGCGCAACTTCAGCGCCTACTTCGAAAACCACTTCTATGTGCAGCCGAACTTGGCGCTTATCGCTGGAACCCAGTTCCTTCATGCCGAACGGGATCGGGATGCGCATCTCGGCGCCGTCAGCGGCTCGACGGAATTCAATCTCTGGAGCCCCAAGGCCGGCATAGTCTGGGACGTCACCCGTCAATGGCAGGTGTTCGGCAACGTTTCCCGCAGCGCGGAAGTGCCGAGCTTCGGCGAGAGCGTGAACGTCGGCCCCACCGTCATTCCGTTCTATGACATCAAGGCGCAACGGGCCACGACCTATGAAATCGGCACCCGCGGCGGCACAGAGGATTATCGTTGGGATGTCGCGCTCTATCGCGCCAACATCGACAACGAGCTCATGTGCTTCTACAGCGCATTCGGAAACTGCAACGTCAGCAACGCCGACAAAACCGTTCATCAGGGCATCGAGCTCGGCCTGGGGCTTACCGTGATGAAGTCGCTGTTCGTTGACGGCAGTAATCCCGACAAGCTATGGCTCAACACGGCTTATACGTTCAACGACTTCTTCTTCGACAACGACGCAACGTTCGGCGACAACGAGCTTCCGGGTGCGCCGCGTCATTACCTGCGCGCGGAGCTGCTCTACAAGCATCCGTCGGGCGTCTATTTCGGGCCCAACGTGGAATGGGTGCCGGAAGCCTACTACGTGGACAGCGCCAATACGCTCGAAACGGAGGCTTACGCCATCTGGGGCGCCAAGCTCGGCTTCGACAACGGCGGACCGATCACGGCGTACATCGAAGGCCGTAACCTGTCCGATGAAGCTTACATCGCGAGCGCGAGCATCATTGATCGGGCGACAGCAGCGTCCACGCTGTTCGAGCCGGGCACGGGCCGGGCGATCTACGGCGGCGTGCAATTCAAATGGTGAGGATCATGCGCTTTCGGCGTCGCGGCTCCTCCTCCCGATCGTTCGCGATGCCGACTGCGCGTGCGTGGATGGCGCACAGGAGCGCCATCCACATTCCATCATCTGCCATCGCTTTTTTTTGGAGTCGGCCAATGACCCTCTCAAATATTCTTAAGTCTGCATCTGCTGTATTCATGCCGCTGGTGCTCATCGCCGGCGCGGCGCCTGCGTTCGCGCATGTCAGCCTCGAGCGCGGCGAAGCGCAGGGCGGGGCGTCCTATAAAGCCGTGCTCAAGATTCCGCATGGCTGTGACGGCTCGCCCACGCAGACGGTTCGGGTCGAGATCCCGGAAGGCTTCATCGGCGTGAAGCCGATGCCGAAGCCGGGCTGGAAACTCGACACGGTGCGCGGACCGTACGCAAAATCCTACGCCTTCTATCACGGCAAATCGCTCACCGAGGGCGTCAAGCAAATCACGTGGTCCGGCGGCGAGCTGGCCGACGAGCATTACGACGAGTTCGTCGCCTCAGGCTTGCTTGCAAAGGAGCTGGAGCCCGGCGCGTCGCTCTATTTCAAGGTGACCCAGGTTTGCCCGAAGGGCGAGCTTCGCTGGGTTGACATTCCGGCCGACGGCCAGAACCCGCACGATCTCGAAGCGCCCGCTGCTTTGCTCAAGATCGCCGCCGAGAAGAGTGCTGCGGCCGACACCACGGCTTCGGCCACCGTCGGTACGCTTTCGATCGAAGGCGGGTGGACACGCGCCACGCCGCATGGCGCCAAGGTGGCGGCAGGCTATCTGACGATCCGCAATAGCGGAAGCGAAGCCGACACCCTGGTTTCCGTCGAAACGCCGATCGCGGCGCGCGGCGAGATCCATGACATGACCATGACGGATGGCGTGATGCGTATGCGCCGGCTGGCCGACGGCATCGAGATCCCCGCCGGCGGCAGCGTCGCGCTGAAGCCCGGCGGTATGCATCTCATGTTCATCGATCTCAAGCAGCCCGCGGTTGAAGGCGGACAGGTTGCAGTGAAGCTCACTTTCAAGAGCGGCGCGACCGTTGAGCTGGAGCTCCCGATCCGCAGGCTCGGCGCGACGGGGGAGTCGGGCGGCCACCACCAGCACTGAATAATCGGTCTGCAAATTCAATTGGCCCCGGCCCGCGTTCTACGGGCTGGGGCCAATTGCTGTCTTCTCTCACCCGATACGTAAGGAACTTACGGGTTCTGAATTTCGTTGAAAGTGCGAAAGGAGTTTGCTCATGCACCCCTTCTTCGCACTCTATCTATGGTCTGAGATGCTCCAGCTCATCGCGCTGCCGTCGCGTGCCGGAGATCCTGCGCGTTTCGCTTCCCAAATTCCTGACTTGAGGGAAAGCGGCGCCTCGAGTGGCTTTAAGCCAAAGGCCCCCGCATCATGCTTTCCTTGAGACCGGTCTCGTTGCCTCTCCAGCGGGCGACGGCTTTGCGACGGCGCTCCAGCTCTTCGGTCCAGGGATAGCGGATCGGCGATTGATCCGTTTGGATCGCCGAACGAATTTTCGTGGGCAGGTAGGTGACAGTCGACGCTGTCTTGGAAAGAGCGGCTGAGTTTATCATGAGGCGACTACTCCGTTACGCTTCATCTTCTCAGTTGCCGGGCAAGAACGTTTCGATCCTCTTCCGGTTCCCCTCGTCTTTCTCAGTTCGAGACTTCCTCTCGTCCTCCACCTTTTGGTTCCGTGCCCCTCGTGCGTCGAGTAAAGACTCGCTCGCGCCCGAGGAAAAGCCAAAACAGAGCCAATCGTCTTCACAAGGTCGTCATGCCAACTTTCACGGATGACCCTTCGCGAGCGGCTCATCACCACCCCAATCCGGAGATCAGACATGACACGGTTCATTCGCCTCTCGCCCCATCGAGCGGGGCAACTCGAGGACTGGGGGCCTATGCCCAGCGATGATCTGATCGCAGGAAAAGGGCAACAATTCGGCCACTTATGGCTCGATGATCCGGTGTGCGGTCTGATGGTCGGCGTGTGGTCGTGCTCGCCGATGACAGGAAAAATGGGACCGTGGTCGACGAACGAAATGATGCTGCTAATCGAGGGCAACGTCGCGATCGATCACGCCGACGGAACGAGCCTCGATGTCTCTGCGGGAGAAGCGTTTTTCATCCCGAAGGGCACCGTTTGCTCCTGGCGGCAAGCGGGCCATCTTAAGAAATTCTTTGTCATACATAGCGATGGCTCGGGTCTCGTGGCGCCGGATGCCGCGCAGCTCAAGGCGCGCAAGATCGACCCGTCGGCGCCGCTGTCTCCGACAGACGGGCCGGACGCCGCGTTGCTCTCCGGCGTTGCGCCGACGTGTCAGGAAAACACGGCCTTCACGGATCTAACCGGCCAGCTCACAGCCGGAATCTGGTCGGCCACGCCGTATCGTCGGACATCGGTCCCCGCTTCGCGCCATGAGCTGATGCATATGCTGGAGGGTGAGGCGACGCTGATTGACGGCGCGGGGCACAGCGAAACATTCGTTGCCGGAGACACGGTGTTTGTACCGCTCGGCGCCGTCACCGGATGGACCAGCACGCGTCCGATAAAGAAAATCTTCTGCAGTTTCACGCCCGCTTCGTAGTTGTGCGCGCGCTTTCACGCGATGCTGCGGCGCAAAACAAAACGGCGGCCGCATAAGCGACCGCCGCACGATCATGCAGGGCGTAATCGATTTCCCTAGACCTTTGCCTCTCGCGTCAGCCCGATGTGATCTGGCGCGACGGCGTTCGGTTTAGATGAGATCGATTTCGGCCGGCAGATACGAGGTAACCTCGAGGCCGACTTCCTGCTCGCGAACCGAGGGCTTCATCCAGGTCTTCATGGTGGTCTCCTTGGGTTGGAGGCGGCTTTGGAGGTCCGCCCGTCTTATGGTTGCAAGCTAGCTCAAGCCCGCACGGTCCGGCCAATCGTATTTTCCGTGACCGCCTATAAGTGGCACTGATGCTATGGTGTAACAGTTGTTGCGGTCGCGCCCTGGTGCGTCGCGCCTCAAGCGAGCGCAGTCGGCCGGCGCGGCACGACGAGGCGTGCGGTCATGATCTGCACGATCTCGTCCGCCTGGTTGAGCGTCTCGCTACGGATGGTCACCATGCCGCGATCCGGGCGTGACGCCGACGGCTTCGCCGCCACGACTTCGCCGACGACACGAATCTCGTCGCCGGGGTGCACGGCCCGTGGCCACTGGATTTCGCCGCCAGCACCAATCACGCCGCCCGCAATCGGAAGGCCGCTCGTCACCAGCAGGCGCATGGTGAGTGCCGCTGTGTGCCAACCGCTGGCGACAAGCCCGCCGAAAAAACTCTTCTCGGCCGCAGCTTCGTCGAGATGAAAGGGTTGCGGATCGAAACTCGCCGCAAAAGCTTTGATCGCATCGGCATCGAGCCGCACGGTTCCAGTCGCGAAACAGCGACCGACTGGGAGATCCTCGAGATATAGCGGGGAACCAAATTCGTCTCTGCTCATGCCGGCTCTGTGGCTCCCCGTCCGATGATCAATTCTCATAGCCTGGTGGCGCCTTGTGCCACTGAAACCCAGCGGATCCCTTTTGGTAGCCGTAGTCGAACAGGGTGTTCATGTACGCCTTGTCGAACGGCCCCTTGTAGGGAAGCGTGAACTCGTCATCCAGGAAGGCGAGATTGTACTCGATGCCGTCGCGCTGCGTCGTCAGGTAGATGCGATAGAGGTCGTTCATGCCATTGGCCGCCGTCATGGTGGCGATGGCTTGCCCGGCGATGGCCAACGTCTGGCGCTTCACCTGCTCCTCTGGCCGGAATAAGCGCCCGTTGCGGATGACGTAAGCGACATCCTTGTGCTTGGGACGCATCCGTTCGACCGCTTTCAGCCGCAGCGACGGCGGATAGAGAAAAACCTGCGCCATGGCGCCGCCGTCGACGTGCATTTCCTCGTAGCGCTTGCCGTCGACGGTCACGTCGAGCATGACGGGCGGGAATGCGCCGGGGATCGACGCGGATGCGCGCAGCACTTCGATGATCAATTCACGCGCGCGCGGATCGGGGCTTCTCGCGATCGCACCGATGTTCCAGATGACCGAGCGCGCCTGGTCGAGGTTCGTGGTCGCAATCAACAGCAGACGACCCTTCTCGTACTCTTCGCCGATCCGCCGGATCATGGTTTCGTCGAGATAGCGGGCGATCAGCCGCTTCAGCGGTGTCGTGTCGGTCGCGGCGTCGCCGGAGATGATCCCGAGGATGGGCTCCTTGTGGAAGATGTCCTCGACGCCGGTCTCGGTGTAGACCTGCTTCAGCTTGTCGTCATACTCGGGGCCGAGGAATGCGAACGGTGCGGAGAGTGCCCCCGTACTGATGCCGGTGACGACGTTGAACTGAGGCCTGTCGCCACGTGCCGTCCAACCCAACAGCAGCCCGGCACCGAATGCGCCGTCGTCGCCGCCGCCCGAGATCGCGAGAAACGTCGTCTGCGGAATTTTGGAAGCCGGAATGTTCGCTCGCTCTCGCGTGGCGCGCGCCTTCTCGATTGTCTCGTAAGCCAGTGCCCGGAACACAGCCGGGTCGCCCTCGGCATAGAAGCGGGCATAAGGAACGTCGAGCGGCTTGATCTCGGAGGCAAGCGAGAGCGGCACTGCGGGTAAGCGCTCCAGGGACGCGCATGACGTCAACGCCACGCTCGCGGCGAGGCCAATTAGCGCGGCAGCTAACGCGCTCGCACGCGAAGAGCGCCTCTCGCTGCCAGCCGCATGTATTTGTCTTTGCACCATTTACGCCGGTCTCGTTACCCGCGAAAAACCAGAGACGGAGCTTATGTCATTGTAATGACTTAGGGGACATTCTGGCCAGCCTTCGCCGCGTGGTCCGGTCGCGCCCTCAGAGTTGCATCAACCCCGCTCCAACGCGTCGCCTTTCCAGGCTCTCCCGCATCCGGTATTGCGCGATGACACAACACGCTATCCCGTTTCAGCTCGGCTTCCCCTTTACCAGCACGGATCAAAACCATGTGGACCCACGATGAGACCCGGGTTTTCGCCGTCTCCGGGGTGGCACTCCGCGTCGTGGACGGGGCTTGGGACTTCGCGGGCCGGAAAAGCCAGGATATCGACCGGCACTGGCAGCGCCGTCTGGAAGAGAACCCGAAGTTTTTCAATGGCATCGTGCACGTGCTCGTGACCTACTCCTTATCGACCGACGGCATGTTCTCCGGCACTTTCGTCCGCACCGACTTCAAAAGCTTCCTCTATTGGCGGGAGACCGGCGCGCCCGACCCGGCCGTGATGGATGCATTCGGCTCGGCGCTCGTCCTTTCGTCGGAAGGGCGCGTGCTGCTCGGGCGGCAGCGGCAGGGAAATCTCAACGGCGACCTCAGCTATCCGCCGGGTGGCTTCATCGACGTTCGTGACATCGCCGCCGACGGGACGATCGATCTCGACGGTAGCGTCCTGCGCGAAATCACCGAGGAGACCGGCCTCGACGACACGGTGCTGCGGCGGCTCGGCGGTTACGTCATCACGATCGCGGGGCCGGTGCTGTCGATCGCGGTACCGTGGACGTCGGCGCTGTCCGAACCCAACTTGATCAGCGCGGTAAGCCGCCATATCGACGCCGATCCCGACGGAGAGTTGCAAAGCGTCGCGTTCGTCGCGCCCGGCGCGTCTGCCGATGGGCTGGCCATGCCGGCCTATGCGCGCGCGCTGCTCGGCGGGCTTTCACAACTGAAATCTCTCGTCTAATCGTTGCGCCGCTTGGACTGCCGCCGCGAATGAGGCAGAGTGCGCGCGTTTTCCCCTTCCGGACCGGAAAGTCTCCATGGCCTTGAAATTCTATACGCTCGACGTGTTCACAGACCGCCGTTTTGGCGGCAACCCGCTTGCCGTCGTGCTCGATGCCGATGTTCTCTCCAGCGAGCAGATGCAGAGCATCGCGCGGGAGTTCAATCTCTCGGAGACCGTGTTCGTGCTCGCCTCAGAGCGTCCCGCGCATTCTGCCAAGATGCGCATCTTCACACCAATGAGCGAGGTTCCGTTCGCCGGCCATCCGACGATCGGGACTGCTGCCCTTCTCGCAGAGCTGAAATCGCCGCTCCACAACGGGGAGCAGGATGCCCTGGTCGTGCTTGAACAAGGCATCGGAACCGTTCGCGTCGGCGCCCGCACTAGGCCCGGCGCGGCAGCCTTTGCCGAGTTCGATGCACCGAAGCTACCGGCAGAGGCGGGCGTGCTGCCGCCGAACGACGTGCTGGCCGCTGGGTTGGGGCTCATTCCGAGCGAAATCGGCTTTGAAAACCACAAGCCGCTCTGCTTCGCCGCCGGCAATACCTTCGCGTTCGTGCCGATTTCGTCGATCGAAGCCATCCGGCGCGCACGCGTCAACGGCGCGCACTGGGAGCGCGCCTTCGAGCAGCAGGGCGTCGTCGGCGTCTATCTCTATACGCGCCAATGCGAGCATACGAACAACGCCTTCCATTCGCGGATGTTCGCGCCGCAGGTCGGAATTCCGGAAGATCCAGCGACCGGGTCCGCGGCGGTGGGGCTCACCGGCATCGTCCATCATTTCGATCGCCTGCCGGACGGCACGCACAAGCGTATCGTCGAACAGGGCTACGAGATCGGCCGGCCGAGCGAGATCGTGCTGACGCTGGTCGTCGAAGGCGGAAAGCTCACGAGCGTGCGGATCGGCGGTTCGGCGGTTCGCGTCTCCGAAGGCACGCTCCAGGTTTAGTTGCCGCTTTCGGAGCCCAGCCCCGCAAACATTGGTGCGCGGATCTCGCGGATCAGCTTGCGACGGATGGCGTCCGCGTAGTTTCCGCGTGCGATCACGGGCTCTACAAACGCAAACTGTCCGCCGATTACCTGGCGCTCGAAGTAATTCGTCAGCAGCCTTGGGTCGACCTCGCGTTGCGTCGTGCCGGTGACGATGCCTTCCATCAACCCCTTGTAGACGATCGGCAGGCCGTTGATCGTGACCTCGCCGGCGAGCGTCACCGAGCGGGCTCTCGCAAGCTCCAGCTCGCCGTTGTCTCGGCCATCGCCCGAGATGTTGATCACCTGGCGTGTCGCCGAACCGCCGCGCTCCTGCAGAAGCTGTCGCGAGCGCAGGAGCGCGGAGGCCAGCGAGGTGCCGCGATTGAACCGAGCCGGCCGATTGGTCTCCAGCCGCCTCGCAAAGTGCTCGGCACTTTCCGGCCCATCGATGATCGTCCACGGGATGACAGTCCGATGCCGGTTGTGGCCGCCCCATTCGAAGTAGGTAACTGCAATGCGGCCCATGCCTCCGCTTCGGATCGCGTCTAGGACATCCGGATCCCGGAAGGCCTCAACGAACCCCTCCTGCTGAAGCTGCTTTTCCTCCTGATCCATAGACAAGGAGACGTCGGCGGCGATGACCAGCTCGATATCAACCGGCGTTTCGGCGCGGGCCTGCCCAGAGTGCGACAGCGCGCAAAGGATCGTTGCGGCGCAGCATAGGCTGCCCACCAATTGGCGTTTCATCTTCTTTTCCCCGACGTAGCGGAAGACCCTTCCGGGTTCCGACGGTCCGTGAACAAAGATTGGAAGATGATTGTTGTGTGAGTATTTGAAAGGTATTGATCCGTTGAGTTCCAGACGTACAGGGAGCATTCGGGGAGGATGAGCGAGGTCATCTGCGGCGATCTTGTTTTCGGCGGCGACTTTCTTTTCGCCGATCGCAGCGGCGCGGAGCGCCTCAAGTTCACCCGGAGCGAGCGCGCGCTCCTCAAGCTTTTTGTCGAGAGCCCCGGCCGTCTCCTGAGACGCGGACAGATTCTCGACGCCATCACTCATGAAGGGTCCGACCTCTCGGATCGCAACGTCGATTTCCTCGTTAACCGGCTCCGGACCAAACTCGGCGACAGTGCGCGCACGCCTCGTTACATCGCGACGCAGTACGGCGAAGGCTACATCTGGATCGCGAAGCCGGCCGAAGATCTCGAAGCGCTTCTGGTCATCGGTCCGTGCTACGGGCTCGGAGATTCCCAGACGACGGTGTCGTCCCGCGGCGTCCTGTCCGCGCTCGCGGACAGCATCGACAGCCTGACCGGGCGCAAACGTCGGATCTTCGTCAGGCCGAACTGGCAAGCGAACGCCGGTTCCAAGTCTGTGTCCTATTCGCTTGACGCCAGCCTGCACGCAGAAGGCGACCGGCTGCACGGCGCATTCGTGCTTCGAGACGCAACATCCGGGCAAATCATCCGGGCGTTCCGCGCGATCTTTTCAAACGCCGATCAAGCAGCGGAAATCGCCACGCTATCGAACAGCATCACCGAAGCAATCTGGGCCCAAAAGGCGCTACCTCCATCCGCCAATCTGGCACCAACCGAGCGGCCGCTCGAACTCCGGATGCACGACGCCGCCCAACTGCTTTCCGGCACGCCCGAAAGCTGGCTGACGGCCGTCTCACAGATCGACAGCGCCCGCGCCGCAGCGCCGCACGATCCGACGCTCGCAATCCTGCGCGGGCTCGCGCTCTATGCCACTCTCCTGCAACGGCCTGAGGTTTCAGCTAGCCCCGCGGAATGGCACGCGGCAGAAGCCGAGATCGAAAGCCTCGTGCTCAATTGCCTTCCGGATATCCAAGACAATCCGTTGCTCATGCTGGGCGCCGCGAAGCTCTTGTTCTTCATCGAGGGCGGTCACTTCGATCTTGCCAGCCGGCTCGCCGATGAAGCCTTCGAAAAAAGCACGGCCTTCGCTGCCGCTTTCTCGACGCGCGCACAAATGCTGATGTGCCAGGGGCATTTTGCCGAATGCTACCATCTCTTCGATAAGGCGGTCGAACTCTCCGAAAAGGGTTCGGAATTTCATATCTATCTTCTTTGCCTCAAGCTGACAGCGGCGCTGGCCGCGGGCGACAGGGCGACCGTCAATGCGCTCAGTGCCGAACTTTATGCATTGAAGCCGATAACCCGGATGCAGTTCGGCATCTTCGTCGCCGAGCCGGGGGAACTTCCGCCCGACCTCGCCGCGCTTTTTGCGTCGTTCGATGAGCAGGGCGTCCAAACAATGCTGTGCTACTTGTACAAAGTGTCGGCACGTCAATTCCACAATCACGCTCACCGCATGAACGTCATGCGCGATTTCCTGGCGCGCGCAACGCAGCGCTTCGGCGCCGACATCGTGCCGCGATGGGTGGCTGAACGGCTCGCGCTCGCCGGTGTCAGCTGTGGGTCGGAGTGAAGGCGCTCTAGAGCCGTTAGAGCCGTTCCGGTTTTGGTGGAATCGCGGAACGGCTCTAGCGGTCTTATTTGTCGTGCTTCTTTGCGGAAAACCGCTTCACACTTTTCCGGAAGCACTCTCTTTGGCTGAAGCACTCTTGCCCTTTTCCGCTTCGCCTCCGCAGTCGGACATTTTCGGCATAGCTGCCTTGATCTCGTCCGCGGTCATGTCCCGCACATGGGTGGCCAGCGACCACCGATGTCCAAACGGATCCTCGATCTGGCCGTAGCGGTCGCCCCAGAATGCTTCGCTGACCGGCATCGTCACCTTGGCGCCCGCCTCAACGGCGCGTTCGGCCCAGGCATCGGCGTCGTTCACATAAAGATGGATGGTGACCGGAGTACCCTTCAGCGCCTTGGGACCGAACGATCCCCATTGCGGGGCTTCGTCAACCAGCATCACCGTCGAATCTCCAATGCGAAGCGCGGCGTGCCAGAGGGTGCCGTCCGGCCCTTGCAACCGCATCACCTCGCTCGCGCCGAGCGCCTTTTTGTAGAATTCGATGGCCTTGGCCGCGCCTGCGCAGACCAGATGCGGCGTCACGGTGTGCATTCCGTCAGGAACCGGCTTGGCCTTTCCCTGGGGCGCCGGCTTCTGTGCCTGCTTCTTCGGCTCCGACTTGGTTTTTTCCTTGGACATGAGGTCGTCTCCTCGGTTTCAGCGCAGACGGTTAATCGATCGAACACCTGTAAGACGGGCGAGATCCCCCCAATCCGACATCCAAAAGCGCCATTTTTTGAGGCAGTTTCCCGCTGCATGGCTGCTCCCCGGCCCTCCCTCTTGCGTTCGATGGCCCGTTTCGCTTAAGTGTCAGCGTATTGAGAGCTTCGGCACGGACTGAGACCGCTCACGCATGAGCCCTATGGTCACCAGCTTCGATTTCGACATTACCGGCGCAGCCCCGCTGCGCGCGGGCAGCTCCCTGTTGCCGAACGCCGCTCTGGCGCGCCCGGCGCTGGCCGGTCTCCTGAACCTCCTCCTTATCAGCCCCTGAGAACCGGGGGCCTGGCATTCTGCCGGGCAGGTACTCAGGGGATCCGCGACACACACGCTGATAGGATTCCGCCCGCTCCGAGAGCCTCGTGAGCCGGCCACCGAGGAAGGACATTCGTTCTCATGACCACCACATCCGACACCACGTCCAGCGACCGCGTCGTCATTTTCGACACCACCTTGCGCGACGGCGAGCAGTGCCCCGGCGCGACCATGACCTTCGAGGAGAAGCTCGAGGTTGCGGATTGCCTCGACACGATGGGCGTCGACATCATCGAAGCCGGCTTCCCGATCGCATCCGAAGGCGATTTCGAGGCGGTCACCGCCATCGCCAAGCGCGTGAAGCGCGCGACCGTCGCCGGGCTCGCCCGCGCGATCAACGCCGACATCGACCGGGCGGGCGAAGCCGTGCGGCACGCCAAGCGCGGACGCATCCACACCTTCGTTTCGACCTCGCCCATTCACCTCGCCCACCAGATGCGCAAGAGCGAGGCCGAGGTGCTGGAGATCATCACGGCAACGGTCGCGCGTGCGCGCAACCTCGTCGAGGATGTCGAGTGGAGCGCGATGGACGCGACCCGCACCGGCATCGACTATCTCTGCCAGTGCGTGGATGCCGCGATCAAAGCCGGCGCCACTACCATCAACCTGCCCGATACGGTCGGCTACGCCACGCCCGAGGAATACTTCGAGATGTTCCGCGCCGTGCGCGAGCGCGTGGCGAATTCCGACAAGGCGATCTTCTCGACCCATTGCCACAACGACCTCGGCTTGGCCGTCGCCAACTCCTTGGCCGCACTCAAGGCCGGTGCGCGACAGATCGAATGCACCATCAACGGCATCGGCGAGCGCGCGGGTAACGCCGCCCTCGAAGAGATCGTGATGGCGATCAAGACGCGTGGCGATGCGCTGCCCTATCGTTCCGGTATCGAGAGCACGATGCTGGCGCGCGCGTCGAAGCTCGTCTCCGCCGTCACCAACTTCCCGGTGCAGTACAACAAGGCGATCGTCGGCCGGAACGCCTTCGCGCACGAAAGCGGTATCCACCAGGACGGAATGCTGAAACACCAGCAGACCTACGAGATCATGACGCCGGAATCGGTCGGCGTCGGCAAGACGTCGCTGGTGATGGGCAAGCATTCGGGACGCAACGCGTTCCGCACCAAGCTGCGCGAACTCGGCTACGAGCTCGGCGAGAATGCGTTCGAGGACGCGTTCAACCGGTTCAAGGCGCTCGCCGACCGCAAGAAGCACGTCTACGACGAGGATATCGAGGCGCTGGTCGATGAGGAAATCGCGCACGCCCACGACCGCATGAAGGTCGTCGCGCTGCAGGTGATCGCGGGCACCAGCGGGCCGCAGTCGGCAACGCTGACGCTCGACATCGACGGCAACCAGCAGACCGTGCACGCCAACGGCAACGGCCCGGTGGATGCCATCTTCGCGGCCATCCACATGCTGGTGCCGCACACGGCCAAGCTCGAGCTCTATCAGGTGCACGCCGTCACCGAGGGCACGGACGCGCAGGCCGAGGTGTCGGTGCGGCTCGCCGAGGACGGGCGCATGGTGACGGGCCGCGGCGCCGACACGGACACCATGGTGGCGTCGGCGCGGGCCTATGTGGCCGCCCTCAACAAGCTGATGCTGAAGCGGCAAAAAACCGCGAAAGCTGAGCAGCTTGGCTGATCACGGGCTGATCGGGCCGGCCTTTTCCAAAGGCCGGCCGCATCCCCCGTCACAAGCGACTAGACAAGGCCCTTGGGGGGTGATAGACGAACCGGAATTGGGGCCCTCGAGCACAATCGTTCAGGGTCCCTTTGTCGTCCTTAGGTTTGCTTCTCTGAACGCTCCTAAGCCACGGCGCCTGCATCGCAACCAAACGATGCCAGGTTGAAAGAGATGGGTGATTAGCTCAGTTGGTAGAGCAGCTGACTCTTAATCAGCGGGTCCACAGTTCGAGCCTGTGATCACCCACCATCTTTTCGCGCCAAGCCCAAATTCATGATCGAGGCAACTGCCGCGCACAGGGCGGTGGCGGGAACGTTGCAGGCCGTTGCGCGGGGCGCGCTCAAAATCGCGCTTGGCCGCCGAACCGGATCAGAGCATTTTCGATCTGACCTGAGGATTCGCGTTTTTCGTTCCGAATGGCGGACAGCCTCATGCCGAGACAAGACGGATCGCAATGCACATGATCGCCGTCACGATCTATGACGTCGTCGCCCTCCTTTTTTTCCTCGTCTGCTGGCCAGGCTACCGCCTGTTCGCGAGCCGCTTCGAGGCCAAGCGCCCCGGATTGATGTCGCTCGTCAAGGCGTTGCGCCGACAATGGATCATGCGGATGGCCGAGCGGGACAGCCATATCTCCGATGCGACGCTGCTCGGCAACCTGCTCCGCGGATCGCTCTTCTTTGCATCGACGACCGTCTTCATCCTTGGCGGCCTCGTGGCCCTGCTCGGCACCGCGCCCAAGGTCGCGGAGCTCGTCTCGCAATTGCCGTTCGCGACCCGGGCCGATCCGACCCTCGCCGAGATCAAGGCGCTGATCCTGATCCTGGTGTTCGTCTACGCGTTCTTCAAGTTCACCTGGGCGGCTTGGCAATATAACGTGCTGTCGATCCTCGTCGGTGGCATCCCCGCGCATAGCGGCGACAAGCGCCTCCGTGAACAGTACGCGGAGGCCGCCGGGCAGGTGGCCGCGCTGGCCGGAGAAAGCTATAACAACGGCGTGCGGGCCTACTATTTCTCGATCCCGCTGATGGCGTGGCTGGTTGATCCGATCCTGTTTTTTGTGGGCACCCTCGTCGTGACGATCGTGCTCTATCGCCGCGAATTCAATTCGCCGATCATGAGCGCCCTCAAGGCGGTTGGGCACTAAGCTCGATGCCGCTGGATCTGCACCCCTTACCGGGACTGCCGGCGCGCGCTCGTTTTGCGCACCTCGCTCGGGCGCGGTGCTACTCCGCGCCTGCGCCGAAGTTGGTGTAGATCAGCTCCATTTGCGGATCGCGAGCAATGCTGGCAGGCGTCACCAACGTCTGCTCCATGATGAGGCCGTAGCAGGCCTTGAAAGTTCCCGCCGACTTGGCCTTGCACAACGGATGGGCCTTCCAGCGCTGCTTGATGAGCTGCTGAGCCGCGCCGGTGTCAATGTTCAGCTCGCGGACTTTCTCCTCGCGCCCGACGGTGATGTTCGCGCCTTCCTTGAAGGCGGCATGGATCAGCTCACTGCAATAGATCTGATCCCGCGTCTCGTAGAAAAAGTGGTCGTAGGGCCGGCCGAGATAGTGGCGCGCGCGGAGCGCGGCCTTTTTCGCGTCGCCCTCACCTAGACCTTTCAAGCGCTTGATCGTCACGCGCCCCTCATTGCCGTTCTTGATCCAGCGATCGATCGGCAGTGTGCGCACAGGGCCGACCGCCTCGATGACGTTGGCGCGGCCAGCGCTATCGAGCTCGACAAGGCCAACGTGCGTATACTGAGTGCCAGAGGCCAGCATAATCGCGTCGCTGGCGTTGGTCTCGGTGCGCTGGAAAACAATGTCACCGGTTTTCAACGGCGGCAGACTGTCGGCGGCGCAGGCGGGATACGCCAGTCCGATCACGGCAAGCAGGACCGCAAGTCGTTCAAGTGTCTGTCTCATCATGACGGGAGGTCTCGGGCTGGAAAGCGGCGACTTAGTGACTGCGTCTCCGACGACTGCTCCTTCGTTGTCGCGGATCAGAAATATGAAGCGTATTGTTTCTGACGCGATTCCTAGAGCGCGATCAGTTTTGGATCAAATCGCAACCGTACTCCAGGCCTTTCGACACGGCAGACTTCCCACGCTTCCGGCACATAGGATTCCATCCTTTAGGGAAAGACGCTCGCATGCGGGCTGACGTCTTCGACCTGGCTGTCATCGGTGGAGGCATCAACGGGGCAGGAATCGCCGCCGACGCGGCTGGCCGCGGCCTCAAAGTCGTGCTTCTGGAGAAAGGCGATCTGGCAGGGGGCACCTCGTCCGCCAGTTCCAAACTCATCCATGGCGGATTGCGCTATCTTGAGCATATGGAATTCAGGCTGGTGCGCGAGGCGCTGGCCGAGCGTGAAGTGCTGCTCGCGCGTGCGCCCCATCTCATCCGGCCTCTGCGCTTCGTCATTCCCCACGCGCCGGGGATGCGTTCGCGTCTGATGTTGCGGCTGGGGCTATTCCTCTACGACCATTTGGCGCCGAGGAAAGTCATTCCCGGTTCCGGCCCGGTGGATCTCTCGCACGACCCGATGGGCCGCGCGTTACGCCCCGAGTTCCGATCCGGCTTCTCCTACTACGACTGCTGGGTCGACGATGCGCGGCTTGTGATCTCCGTCGCGCTTGATGCCGCCCAACGCGGCGCGACGGTCCTGACACGCGCGCCGGTGACACGGATCGCCGAACGCGGCGATATTTGGGAGGTCACAGCCTCTCCTCAAGGAGCCGCGCCGATCCAGATCGCCGCTCGCGCGCTGGTCAATGCCGCGGGACCCTGGTGCGCCCATGTGGCCCGCCTTACCGGAACTGTCGCGGACGTTCCGGCTCTGCGGCTGGTCCGCGGCTCGCACATCGTGGTGCCACGCATCGCAGGCGCCGACGATGCCTACCTGCTTCAAAACCGCGACGGCCGCGTCGTGTTTGCAATGCCGTTCGAAGAACGCTTCACGCTGATCGGCACGACGGAATCGGCGGTGACATCGCCTGCGGAAGCGGGCAGCGTCAGCCGCCTCGAGGAGGCTTATCTACTCGAGGCCGCCGGCCGCTTTTTCTCGCGTCCGATCGATCCGCGGGAGATCGTCTGGCGGTTCGCGGGGATTCGCCCGTTGGTCGAGGACGGCGCCTTGAGTGCCTCGGCCGTCTCACGCGAGTATCGCCTCGATTTTCGACAGCGGGACGGCGCGCCGCCCCTGCTGACCGTGATCGGTGGCAAGATCACGACGTTCCGGCGGCTCGCCGAAGCGGCCCTCGCACGATTGCAGCCGCTGTTTCCCGGCATGGGCCCCGCGTGGACAGCCGGGCCGCCTCTGCCTGGCGGCGACGTGGGGGCGGCCGGCATGAGCGACTTCCTCCAGGACCTCGCGCGTCGGCGTCCGGGCTTTGCCAGCGCGACACTCTCCCGGCTCGCGACGCTCTACGGAACCCGCGCGGATTTGCTGCTGGGAGATGCGTCGTGCGAAGCGGATCTCGGCGAAGCGATCGGAGCCGGGCTTACACAGCGCGAGGTGCTTTTTCTCCGCGATCACGAATGGGCTGGCGCGGCCGACGACGTGCTGTGGCGACGCACCAAGGCAGGTCTGCATCTGTCAGACGAGGAGCGGACGCGGGCTGAGGTCGCAATCTCGCGCCTTCTTTCCGAGCGATGATCCTGCGGGAGAGGGCCGTACCGATGGTGAGGAAATCGCGGGACTAGCGCAAAAAAAATATCAGGGTCGTTTTCGCGACCCTGACAGTTCGACCTTCAATTTTTTCGTTTACGTTTGTCGCGAGCCCTCGCGTCACAAGCTAGCGCTGCTGATCGCGGCGCTGATCCTGCGCCTGGCGCTGCTTGTCGCTGCTGTTGTCTTCGGGATCACCCGGTTGCGGGTCGCGGCGACGCTGATCCTGTTCGCCCGGACGGCCGGGGTTACCCGGATTGCGCTGCTGCTGGCGATCTTTTTCCTTGTCCTGCGCCTGCTGTTGGCCACGCTGGGACTGACCGCCCTGCTGATCTTGGTTCTTGTTCTGGTTTGTCATTTGGGACGTCTCCATACTAGGGGTCGTATCCCAATAAACGCGTCGCTTACGTCTTCAGTTCCTAGCTATTTACGCCTTCGAAAATACTCAGTTGTGCGCGCCGTTTCCGCCGACATCCTCCGCAAGCGGAGCGGATACTTTCTGGCCAGTTGCCCGATTGATGAACACCGTTACCACCCACAACAGGACGCCAATCGCCAGAAGTGCGCCGGCGACTTTGTATTGCACCGGATCGCGACCGGTCCAGGGACCCGCTAGAAACGCGCAGCTGATCGCGCCCATGACGGGGAGGATGGTCGGCGTGCGAAAGTGGGTATGCTCGACCGGATCCTTGCGCAGCACAAGCACTGCAATATTGACGATCGTAAAGACGCAAATGAGCAGCAATGCCGTTGTGCCGCCCAACGCAGGCACCTCACCCACGAAGGTGATCAAGGCCACCGCGAGCAGCGTCGTGAAGGCAATGGCGATGTAGGGTGTGCGGCGGGAGGCGTGGACCTTGCCGAGCACCGGCGGCAGGACGTGCTCGCGGCTCATGCCATACACGAGACGGCTTGCCATCAGCATGTTGATCAGCGCGCTGTTGGCGACCGCGAACATGGTGATGAAGCCGAACAACTCGATCGGGAATTTCGGTGCGCCGGCTTCTACGACTTTCAAGAGCGGGGTCTCGCCCTCACCCAGCTCATTGGGCGGCACAAGCGTGACCGCCGAAATCGACACCAGCAGGTAAATTACGCCGGTGATCAGAAGCCCCAGCAAAAGGATCTTCGGAAATGTGCGTATCGGGTCCTTGGTTTCCTCGGCCATGTTGACGCTGTCTTCGAACCCCACCATCGCAAAAAACGCAAGCGTGGTGGCAGCGATCGCGGACCAGACGGCGCTCGCTCCCTCCCCCGTCTTGAATTCAAGCACGCGCGAGACATCGCCCTGCCCCGCGCCGATTGCCCAAAGACCGATGACGATGATGATCAGAAGGCCCGTGAGTTCGACACAGGTGAGCACGACGTTGAGTTTCACACTTTCGCCGACACCCCTGAGATTGACGAGTGCAACGGCGCCCATGAACAGGAGCGCGACGAGGGTAATGCCGATACCGCCGGCGAGGCCGAGCCCGAACGCGTCGGACAAGTTGGCGGCAAAGGCGCGCGATGCCGTCGAAGCCGACGTAATGCCCGACGACATCACGGCAAAGGCCACGATGAATGTGATGAAATGGATGCCGAAGGCGCGATGGGTATAGAGGGCGGCGCCGGCAGCACGCGGATATTTGGTTACCAATTCCAGGTAGCTGAAAGCGGTGAGCAGGGCCACGACGAACGCCATCAGAAACGGAAGCCAGACAGCGCCGCCGACGAGGTTCGCGACCTTACCCGTCAGCGCGTAGATCCCCGTGCCGAGGATGTCGCCGACGATGAACAAGAGCAGCAGCCAGGGGCCCATGACGCGGTGCAAGCTGGGCTCAACCGCGCCGGAAGCGGATGGCGTACCGTTCGGCCGCGTTTCGGTCTCGCTCATCTCTTCGCCCCGCTCAAGCCTCGATGTCGTCGCGCAGCTTATCGGCTCCCGGCCGAACTTCCAGATCAATGGTAACCATTCGCGACGCTTGCGTTCCCCGAGGGAAAGGAACAACCTTTGCCCATTGCACGTTTTCGAGGCAGCTAGAGCGCGACCGCGCTCTAGCTTTTAACGTGACTGATGATTCACGCTTCGGACTGATAAGGTCCGAAGCGTTCATCGTCGAACGTCAGAGTACATGCGTCATGCCCAAATCAGCCCGTGCGTACTGGAAGGGTTTCCTCCGGCTTTCCCTCGTCACAATCGGCGTCGAAATCTACAACGCGGTGGAATCGAAAGCGGACATCTCATTCCGCCAGATTCACAAGCCTTCCGGCAAGCGCGTGAACTACCAGAAGGTGGTTCCGGGGATCGGCAAGATCGAGAGCAGCGATATCGTCAAGGGCTACGAGGTGGACAAGGACACCTACGTGGTGCTCGATCCCGAGGAGATCGACGCGGTCAAGCTCGAAAGCAAAAAGACGATCGACCTCGTGCAGTTCGTCGACGCCAAGGACATCGACTATCGCTATTTCGAACGGCCGTACTTCATCGCACCTAGCGACACGCTTTCGGGCGAGGGGTATGTCGTGATCCGCGACGCCTTGCGGAAAACCGGTAAGGTCGGGCTTGCGCAGGTCACGATCTCGGGGCGCGAGTGGCTGGTCGCAATCGCGCCGCTGGAAGACGGGCTCGTGATGGAAATGCTGCGCTACGCGGAGGAGCTTCGCCAGCCCTCGGATTTCTTCGACGAAGTGCCGACTGCGAAACCCGACCGTGAAATGGTCGATCTTGCCGTGCAGCTGATCGAAAAAAAGGCGGCGGCATTCAAGCCGGACAAATTCGAAGACCACTACGCGACCGCGCTCAAGGCACTGATCAAGGACAAGCTCAAGGGCCGCAAGATCGTTGCCCACGAGGACGAGCGGCCCAAGGGCGGCAATATCGTAGACCTCATGGAAGCGCTGAAGAAGAGTGTCGGAGGGCCTCCCTCAAAGCCCAAGACGTCGCGCGGGACGAAGAAGCGCGCGTAGCCCGAGAGGCGGAGCCCAAGACACGCGATGGCGAAGGCTACGGGAAAACTTTCGACGTATCGCGCCAAGCGCGACTTCACAAAAACGCAGGAGCCCAGCGGCGCGCGCGCGATCCGCAAGGCCGAGTATCCCCGCTTCGTCGTGCAGAAGCACGATGCCACGCGGCTCCATTACGATCTCCGGCTCGAGGTGGACGGGGTTTTCAAATCCTGGGCGGTTACGCGCGGGCCGTCGCTCGATCCCGCCGACAAACGGCTCGCGGTCGAGGTGGAAGACCATCCGCTCGCGTACGGCGACTTCGAAGGCACCATTCCGGACGGAGAGTACGGCGGCGGCACGGTGATGCTGTGGGACCGCGGCTTCTGGCTTCCGGAGGAAAACACCTCCGTTGGGGACGCGCTGCGCAAAGGGGAGCTCAAGTTCCTGCTGGCCGGGACGAAGCTCAAGGGGAGCTGGGTGCTGGTGCGCATGAAGCACGACCGCACCGGCGGCAAGCGCACCAACTGGCTCCTGATCAAGCATCGCGACGAATTCTCGCGCGCGGGCGACAACGATGCGCTGCTCAAGCGTGATCGTTCAGTGGCGTCGGAGCGCACCATGAGCACAATCGCGGCGGGCCGCGGGAAACGTCCGAGCGCCTTCATGCTGGGCACGCCCAGCGCACATACAGCCGATGCGGTCTGGCATTCGGATGGCGCAGGTGCCGTGCACGGGATCACGATCACAAAGCCGGACAAAGTGCTTTGGCCTGCTTGGAAGGGTGCAGCGGCCGTTACCAAGCTCGATCTTGCGCGCTATCTCGAAGCGGTTGGAGATGTCATGCTTCCTCATATCGTGGGACGCCCCTGTTCCCTCGTGCGCGCGCCCGACGGCATCGACGGCGAGACGTTCTTTCAGCGCCATGCCATGCGCGGCACGTCCGAGCACGTAACACTGGTGCGCGTCGCTGGCGATCGGGCACCCTATGTCCAGATCGACAGCATCGAAGGGCTCATCGCGATGGCGCAGCTCGCGGCCCTCGAATTCCATCCCTGGAACTCCGTTGCCGACGACCCGCAGACGCCAGGCCGGCTGGTGTTCGATCTGGATCCGGCGCCCGACGTTGGCTTCGACGCAGTCATCGCGGCCGCGAATGAGCTACGCACAAGACTCGACGACCTCGGTTTGGTGCCGTTCTGCAAGACAACCGGCGGCAAGGGACTTCACGTGGTGACGCCGTTGAAGATCGGGCGCACCGAAAAACTCGGCTGGGGGGAAGCCAAAATGTTCGCCGAGGCCGTCTGCGCCAAGATGGCCGCCGACAGCCCTGACCTGTATCTGACCAAGATGACGAAGAAGCTCAGGCGCGGGCGTATTTTTCTCGATTACCTCAGAAACGATCGCACCGCGACAGCGGTGGCGCCCTTCTCGCCGCGGGCGCGTCCGGGAGCTCCTGTTTCAATGCCGCTGACGTGGCGGCAGGTCCGGCGCGGCCTCGATCCGATACGGTTCACGCTTCACACCGTGCCGAGGCTGCTCAAAGGCGGCGATGCGTGGGAGGATTACGCCAAAGCCGGGCGCTCTCTCAAGGAGGCGATTAAACGGCTGGTCGGCAAGGACGCATAGGGCGCGGCTCAACGCCCCCGCCAGAACCACAGCGTGAGGGCGGCGCCGAGGACAGCCGCAACGTAGAGCAACACCGAAGGCAGGAGACCGAGAATGACGCCGATGTGGAACCCCATGAAAGAGCCGGCGATGCCGACAAGGCTGTAGGTCACATCGCCGACACCGGTGGCATCCGCCACCTGCCTTCCGAGCCAGCTCCGCCCATAGCGATTGAACGCCAGGCCGACGATGATGCCGATGAGAACGAGAAGGATGAACGTCAGAATGGCAGTGGTGACGATGGGCATGGCGGCCTCCTGTTTGGCGCAGCGTGCTCGAGTCGTTGGTGACCCGCCCGCGCGCTGCGTCAAGGCGAATGCGCTCCGATGACGAAGGGTTCCGCAGGTCGCGTAAAATCGGTTACCAAGCGTGCTGCCCTCCGCAAGGCGCCACGACCACGACGCAGCTCTTTGCGCGCGCCTGACCGCCTGCCCGGCTTCATCGCGCCGTGCCTTGCGACGCTCGTCGATACGCCGCCTTCTGGAGACGACTGGGTTCATGAGATCAAGCTTGACGGCTATCGGTTGCAGGCACACATGGCCGATGGAGAAGCCCGGCTCCTGACGCGCAGCGGCCTCGATTGGACCGGCAGATTTCCCTCGCTCGCGAAGGCGCTCTCCAAGCTCAAAGTTCGCTCGGCGATCATCGACGGCGAAGCTGTGGTGCTGATGGAAAATGGCGCGACCAGCTTCTCCGGTCTCGTCGCGTCGCTGGAGGCCGGGCGATCCGACGACATGACGTTCGTTGCGTTCGATCTTCTCTATCTCGACGGCGTCGATGTGCGCGAAGCGCCGCTGGTCGATCGCAAGGACTTGCTGCAAGCGCTGATCGCGCGCGCATCCAACCGGAAGCATTTGCGCTACAGCGAGCACCTCTCGGAGGATGGCCGCGACGTGCTGAAAGGCGCATGTGCTCTCAACCTCGAAGGCATTATTTCGAAACGGCGGGACCGTCCTTATCGCTCGGGGCGTGGCGGCGACTGGCTCAAATCCAAGTGCGTCGCAACAGACGAGTTCGTCATCGGCGGCTACCTCGTCTCCAATGTCGATGCCCAAGCCGTCGGCGCACTAGTGGTCGGCACGTTCGAGCGCGGAGCGTTCGTCTATGCCGGCCGGGTTGGAACCGGCTACAGCCACGAGACCGCTCGCCAGCTTCGGAAGCGGCTGCAGCCGCTTCGCATCAAAGCGTCGCCATTCTCGACTTCGCTCACCGCCCTACAGCGGCGCGGCGTCATTTGGATCAAGCCGGCGCTCGTCGCACAGGTCGCCTATCGCGGATGGACCGGCGACGGGTTGCTGCGGCACGCGGCCTTCAAGGGATTACGCGAAGACAAACCGGCCACCGAAGTGCGGCGGCCGGTTTCAACTCGTCTCAAGTAGACGCGGCTTACTCTGCTGCGTCGCGCAGGTCGGTCGACTGGCGCTCGAACAGATGACGGTAACGGCCATCGGGCCGCTGCATCAGGGCGGCGTGGGTGCCGTCCTCGACGATGCGTCCCTTGTCGAACACCAGGATCCGATCAAGAGCCCGGACAGTCGACAGGCGGTGGGCGATGACGATTGCCGTGCGCCCTTTGAGGAGACGCTCGACCGCCGCCTGGATCAGCTGTTCCGATTCCGAGTCGAGGCTCGACGTCGCCTCATCCAGGATCAGGATCGGGGCGTCGACCAGGAACGCTCGGGCGAGCGCAATGCGCTGGCGCTCGCCACCCGACAGCTTCACGCCGCGCTCGCCGACGAGGGTCTGATACCCCTTCGGCAAGCGCGCGATGAACTCGTGCGCGTTGGCAAGGCGTGCCGCGCGCTCGATTTCCTCTTCCGTTGCGCCAGGCCGGCCGTATCCGATGTTCTCGGCCAGAGACCGATGAAACAGGATCGGCTCCTGCGGAACGATGGCGATCTGCGAGCGGAGCGACTGCTGCGTGGCCTGCGCGACGTTCTGTCCATCGATCAGGATGCGACCACCGGTGACGTCGTAAAGCCGCTGGATCAGCTTCACGAACGTGGTCTTGCCGGAGCCCGAGTGCCCGACAAGCCCCACGCGTTCGCCGGCAGGAATCGTGATCGAAAGATCGCGATAGAGCGGCGTCTCGTGGTTGCCGTAGTGAAACCCAACCTTCTCGAAGCGCACCTCTCCCGACGAAATCCGCATCGGAACCGCGTCCTTGCGATCGGCGATCCCGATCGGCGTGGCGTGCAGCTCCACAAGCTCGTCCATCTCGTTGACGGAGCGCTGCAGGTTGTGCACGTGCATACCGACATCGCGCAGATAGCCATGTACCACGAAGTAGGTCGTCAGCAGGTACGTCACGTCGCCGGGTGTCGCCATTCCGGCCCACCAGAGCCAGAGGCCGACGCCGGCGAGCGTGGTTCTGACGCCGAGCAGCACCACGTGCTGGCTGGTTCCGGCCAGCGTATGGCGAGACCACGTGCGCACGGTACGCCGCCTCCAGCGCGCGACGACCTTCTCGAGGCGTGCATCTTCCCGATGTTCCGCCCCGTAGGCCTTGACGACGGCGTTGCAGCCCAGCGCATCGGCAAGCGTACCGCCGATGCGCGTATCCCACGCATTCGACAGCTTGGACGCAGGCGCGATGTAGTAGACCGCGAGCATTACCGTCATCGCGACATAGCAAAGCGCACCAATGGCGACGATCAGCCCCATCAGCGGCCACTGCACCGCCAAGAGGATCGTCGTGCTCAAGAGCACGAATGCCGACGGCATCAACGCCAACAGCAGCGTGTCGTTCAGCTGATCGACCGCCCACATGCCACGCGTGACCTTGCGCATCACGGACCCGGAGAAGCTGTTGGCGTGCCAATCGGTCGAGAACCGCTGGACGCGTGCGAACGTCTCCTGCGCGATGTCCTGCATCATGCCGAGCGAAAGCGGGATAACACCCATCCAGCCAAAGTGGCGCAGAACCACCATGCCGGTACCGAGCGCGACCATGACGGCGAACGCTTCGAGCGCACGTGACAGCGCGACTTCGCGCGTGCCGTCGGCAAGAAGCAACGCATCGACGAGCCGACCCGAGAAGAACGGAATGAACACGTCGGCCAATGTTGCGAGCAGGATCAGGATGGCAACTTTTGCCACCAGCAGCTTCCGACGCCGCCAGTGCCGTGCCGTGTAGCCGAACACGGCACTCATGGCCGCGCTCCCGCTGTTGCGGTTTTCGCTTGTCATTTTCTGTTACGGCGCGCGGAGGCACCGTCTCCGTAGATTTTTGAGATGCGCAGACACGCGTAGCGCCGCGATCGAATGCAATTCGTCAGAATGGGTGGAGTGGGCAAAATGCCCGATGGCCAGAGCAGTTGCTCAAAGGCCTAAGGACCGAACGATAAAAAGTCGTCAGACGGTCCAAACCGGGCCGAGAAACAGGCGTATGACGGTCATCCATGTCCTCCCCGGTTGCGTTGCAGATGCGCGCTGTATAACAAGTGCCCGCGCTTTAGGCAAGCCGGGCAGCGACGCGCTTCAATTCGTCCGCTGCCCGACAGTTCATTCGTGCATGAGAAATCCGGCGATCAAATGACGCTGCGGACGAGGCCGCCTTCGGCGCGGATGTTCGAGCCGTTGATGGCCGAGGCGCGATCCGAGCAGACGAACGCCACGGTATCTCCGATCTCCTTCGGATCGATCAGACGACCAATGAGCGACGACGGCCGGTTCTCGGCGATAAACTTACGCTCGGCGTCGGCCTGCTTCACACCCGGATAGATACTGGCGATGAACTCTTCGACGCCCGGCGTGCGGGTCGGGCCTGGCAGCACGGAATTCACGGTCACGTTGGTGTTTTTCGTCAGCTCGGCGAGCGAGCGGGCAATCGAAAGCTGCATGGTCTTGGTGGCGCTATAGTGGGCCATCTCAGGCGCCGGACTGACACCGGATTCGCTCGAGATGAAAACGATGCGACCATGGCCGCGGTCCAACATGCCGCGCAGATAATGACGCGAGAGGCGCACGCCGCTCATGATGTTGACGTCGAACAGCCGTTGCCACGCCTCGTCGGTTTCCTCGAAAAATCCGACGGCTTCATAGATGCCGAGGTTGTTGACCAAGATATCCGCGGAGGGCAGCGCGGCAATGGTGGCGGCGGCGCCTTCTGCGGTGCCGTTGTCGGTTGCCAGCGGAATGAGGTCCGCGTTCGGAAGACCGGCCCGGATATCGGCGATGGCCTTGTCGACGCTCGCCTTGCTACGCCCATTGATCGCCACGCGCGCCCCTTCGGCGGCGAGCGAACGGGCGATTTCCAATCCTATGCCGCCGGACGACGCCGTCACCAGCGCCACCTTGTTTGCGAGTTCAAAATTCATGGGTGTCTCCTTGATGGAATGCACCAGGCCAGCCGAAGCTGTTTCCTGTTCGTGTCTCATGGCGCCCGGCGCGAATGGCCCGGCTGGACGCAAGCTCCGCAGCTATACGGCCCCAACCGCCTTCCGGATCGCCGGGGCGCGAACATTACGTCTGGCGCTCGAAAATTCATCGCGCAGGACGGCGGCGAACTCGGATGCCATTTCGTTCTGCGCGGCGCGTGGGAGATAGAGGTTGACGTGACACGTCGGCAATTTGGGGAGGCCAGCCCTTTCGCTCAAGATCTCGAGCGTTTTGGGCACCGCGCAGGTGAGCATCGGGGCCACGGCAAGATCGGCTTCGAGGGTCGCGATCATCGGTTCGAGGCTGTTAGACTCGCTGACCGGCCGCCACCCCCGGTTCCACTTCGCCAGCGCAGCCAGTGCATAGGGTCGAAACGCGCAGGTCTCTGCGCCGAGCGAGACAGGCAGCGGATCGCGCAGATATGCCTCGCCTCCCGCGGCTCCGACCCATACCAGGCGATCAACCAGCAGGCTCTCCGCGCGCGCGGGGCGCGTCACCTCGGTGGTGAGTGTCAGATCGAGCTCGCCACGGCTCAATGCATCACAGAGAATACGCGAGGTGCTGGTCAGCAGCGACACGCGCACGTTCGGAAAGCGCTTATCGAAACGGCGCAGCACCTTAGGCAGGAAGCGGGCAACGAGATCATACGGAACGCCGACGCGCACCTCTCCGTCGAATGCGGGCGCAGCCATCACGCGCCACGTTTCGTCGTTGAGCGACACGAGCTTCTGAGCAAACGTCAGCAACCGCTCGCCATCGGGGCTCAGCACGAGCTTGCGCTGCTTGCGCACGAACAACGACCTGCCGAACAGCTCTTCGAGCCGCTTGATCTGCTGACTGACCGCGGCTTGCGTCAGGCTCAACGTGGCCGCGGCCTCGGTGACCGAACCGGTCTCCACCACTGTCGTGAACGACCTGAGAAGGACGACATCGATGTTGCGGGCCATTGATCACCTTATTCGGCGCGCGACCGGCACTGCGCTAGCCACGACGCATAATGGATCGTTATGCGTTTTATGAAATACATTTGCTTAACTAATATCACGATGTGCCCTATCAAGCGCCTCCACGCAAGCCTTGGAGCACCGTTATGGAGCACGCCTCGCCGATCGCGCATTTCGCTGCACCGAAGCCGAGCACCGGACTTACGCTTGCCCACGCCATTTATTGGGTCGAAGCCGTCTTCCGCACACTTCGCGAGCGCCGCCGCCTGATGCAGCTCGACGGGCGGGCCTTGCGTGACATCGGTCTCAGCCGGGCTGAAGCCGAACGCGAATGGAGCCGACCGTTCTGGGATCTTCCCGGCGACCACTAAACGATCGCGCCGAGATTCGTCGTGGGCTTCAGGCTTGTTGAGATCCGGACGGAACACGACTAAGACGCGTGCCAGCGGCCTTTTGTGCCACCGACGCCTACCCGAGGAATGCACGGCATGTCTCCCGATCTCCTGATCGCCCTCGTCGGTTTCGCAATCGTCTCCTCCATCACGCCCGGCCCCAACAATGTGCTGGTGATGACGTCGGGTCTCAACTTCGGGGTTGCGCGCTCGCTTCCGCTTGTCGCGGGGATCAGCTTCGGCTTTGCCATCATGCTGCTGGCGGTTGGAGTCGGGCTCGGCCCCGTCATCCGGACAAGCCCCGGCGCGCATCTTGCCGTGAAGATTTTCGGGCTTGGCTACATGCTGTGGCTGGCTTGGCAAGTTGCGAGGAGCGCTCCGCGGGTGATCGCCCCGGAGAACGCGAGCGCATCCCGACCCCTCTCTGCGCTTACCGGCCTCACATTCCAGTGGGTGAACCCAAAGGCTTGGGCCGTCGCACTTTCCGCAACGGCAGCCTTCTCCGCGCCTCAGGCGATGTGGACGAGCCTATTCGCAATCCTAGCCGTCTTCGCCATCGTATCGCTTCTGTCGCTCAGTGCGTGGGTCGCGTTCGGCACGCTGATGCGACGCATCATCGATACCCCATCAAAGATGATGGCCTTCAACATCTTCATGGCCTTGCTGCTCATCGCAAGTGCCGTGCCGGTCGCCTACGATCTTCTGATCAATCACTGAGGACCGCACCCCATGGCCCAACCGGAACTCGATTTCTGGTTCGAATTCGGATCGACCTATTCGTATCCGGCCTCTCAGCGCATCCAGTCCCTGGCGCGAGATCGCGGCGTCGCAGTCCGGTTCCGCCCGTTCATGCTCGGCGCCATCTTCAAGGCGCAGGGTTGGGATACCTCGCCTTTCAACATCTACCCCGCCAAGGGCCGCTACATGTGGCGGGATATGGAACGCATTTGCGGCGCGCTCGGGCTTCCGCTCGTGCGGCCTGATCCCTTCCCACAAAACAGTTTGCTCGCCGCGCGCGTGGCGGTGGCTGTCGCGGCGGAGAGCTGGGCCGGCGACTATTGCGCCGAGGTGTTCCTGGAGGAATTCGCGCGCGGCCGTCCGATTGCGGATCAGGATGTCCTGCTCGCACTCCTCACGCGCTTCAGCGCGGATGCTCCGCTCATTCTCGAACGCGCGAACAGCCTGCAAAATAAAGACAAACTGAAGGAGGAAACCAAGCTCGCTGCACAGGCCGGCGTGTTCGGCTCGCCCACTTTTGTCACGAGGGACGGCGAGCTTTTCTGGGGCAACGACCGGCTCGAAGCGGCGCTCGACTGGGCGTGCTGCGGCGGCAACATCGCCGCCGGGAAATAGCAGAGAGACAGCTGATTTCAGCGCCATCTCACTACCTCATGCTATTGGTGTAACTCCGGACGTACTATCCACACGTGATATGTCTGTCATGGCGCCAAGGCGTCCGGACTATAAAGCTGCGAATTGAGGAGCGGGATTCTTCCGGCTTTGGCTCGAATCGCTTAGGCTAACAATGTTCATATCTAATAGCGGGATGCACTTATCGTCTCGCCTCTATTCTGTGGTTTTAGATGGCGGGAGAGATCGGCCTCCCCGCTGTTTGCACGTGCTTATGTCCACTCCGTTTCGTTACGCTCCGCACTGACAGATCGTTCAAATCCAAGCGCGTAGGGCCGTAAGTTGAACTTATGGTCTATTTCACCACATGCACAGTTGCGCGCATTGATTGTAAGTTTGGAGCATTAGCTGCCATCCGCTTTCCTATCGCTCATTAAAGTGCCTTGCAGATGATTTCATATCGAGACTTATCCGCGACCCAACTCCTTTTGCTTGCCGGTGCGGGCGTGCTGCTCGTCCTGATGCTCGTGGTGCTGCTGGCAGCGTCCGATTTCAATCTAACGCCGCTCAGAACACTGCGCTCTGTCCATGTGGGGACAGGAGGCGTCATCGAAACACAGTACAATCCGCTCGGCATCCTCGGTATTTCCGCCGTCGGCATAACGGTCGTTGGCGCAATCGGCGCCCTCATTTCGTGGCTTGCACCTCAACTTTCCGGGCTTGCAGGGGGGGGCTTCCGGTTCGTCCTCCAAAGCCGCTGTCGCCGCGAGCAAATCGCTCGAGCGCGAGCTTTCTAAGGTGCTCGGCCTCATTCGCGGACACATCTCGACCAACGAAAGCTACGCAAAATCTCTCGCTAATGCTCAGGCGCGGCTCTCGGGGTTGCCCGAGGCCGATCAGGTGCGCGTCATCGTCAGCCTGCTCGTTGCCGAAAACGAGCGCATGCGCCAAGACAGCCTCGATCTCAATTCAAAGCTCGAGGATTCGAAAAAGCAGATCGAGACGCTTCGCGCCAGCCTCAGCGAAGTTGAAGAGGTCGTGCTCAAGGATCCGCTGACAGGCGTCGGCAACCGCCGCTGCTTCGATGTCGTGATGGAAAAGACCCTGTTCGAGAGCCGGCAGAAGAATTCCGTTTTCTCATTGATCATTTGCGACATCGACCATTTCAAGCGCGTCAACGACGCGTTTGGGCATCAGGTCGGTGACGAGATCATCAAGATGTTCTCTCGGGTCATTGAAACGGGCGTTCGCGAGGGCGATACGGTTATTCGCTACGGCGGCGAGGAGTTCGCGATCATCCTGCCGATGACGGACCAGGACACGGCCAAATCCGTTGCCGAGCGCATTCGCCGGCAGTTCGAGAGCAAGAAGCTCACGATACGGGAAACGAGCCAGAAGATTGGACAACTGACGGCCTCGTTCGGCGTTGCGCAATATCGCTCTGGCGACGATGTGGAGATGCTCGTACAGCGCGCCGATGCAAAGCTCTACGATGCCAAGTCGGCCGGCCGCAACCGCGTTGCCGCGTTCGGCAGCAGCGATTGAGTTTGTTTTGCGATACGAGTGATCAGATACGGGCGTCAGACGACGGCCGAGAATCCGGCAGCAACGCTCGGGGTCGCATCCGCCGGATGTTTAGCGGAAGTGCCCGATAGTCCCGTAACGTGGCTATAGGCTTCGATCGGCAGCGGCTTTCCAATCAAATAGCCTTGCACCTCGTTGCAGCCCTGAAGCTGAAGCAGCTCCAACTGCTCCTTGGTCTCGACACCTTCCGCCACGACCGGACGGCCGAGCGCACGCCCCAGCCCCATGATCGAATTGACGATGGCGGCGGCATCGGTATTGGCGACCATGTCGAAGATGAAGCTTCGATCGATCTTGATGCGATCGAAGGGGAATGACCGCAACGTGCGCAGAGACGAATAGCCGGTACCGAAATCGTCCATCGCGACGCTCACGCCCAGCGCCTTCAATCTCTCGAGTGTCTTGAGCGCTGCCTTTTCATCGAAGATGAACAGGCTTTCCGTCACCTCGATCTCGAGGCGTCGCGGATCTACGCCGGTTTCCGCAAGCGTCCGCTCCACAAGCTCGGCGAAGTCAGCGTGGATGATCTGGGCCGGAGAAACGTTGACTGCAACGCGCAAATGCTTCGGCCAGTTGGCCGCCTGCTGCAATGCCTCCCGCAGCACGAACGCGCCGATGCCTTCGATCGCACCGCAGGCCTCGGCCGCGGGAATGAATTTGTCCGGCGAAACGAAGCCGTGGATCGGATGTTTCCAGCGCAGCAGCGCTTCGAAGCCTCGAACCGAGCACGAATGGGCGTCCGCCTGAGGCTGGTACAGTACTGAGAGCTGCCCCGCCGAAACGGCAACCGACACGTCGCGTTCGAAAGCCTGGCGGGCGCGTTTTTCGGCGTCCATCCTGGGGGAGTAGAAAGCGTATCCTGCGCGGCCGGCCCTTTTTACCTGGTTCAAAGCCGTATCAGCTTCGCTGATCAGCGTGTCGAGGTCGGAACCATCGTTGGGAAAGCAAGCCACACCGATGGATGCGGCGGCCTTCAATTCGAGGCCGTCCTCCAGAACGTAGCGGTTGCGCAAGGCCTCGGCCAGGGCGCTGGCCATCTCCTCGAATTCGGAATGGCTTTCGCGCGCCGTGTAGACGACGAGGAACTCATCGGCGCCAAGCCGCGCGCCCAGCTCGGCGCTGGCAGCAACGGATCGGATCCGCTTTGTAATCGCACGAAGAAGCTGATCGCCGACCTTGTGTCCCTGGACCGCATTGATCGCGCGGAAGCCATCGATGTCGACGTAGAACAGAGCGACCTCTTTGCCGGTCTCGCTGGCGTTCTTCAGAATTTCCGGAAATTTCTCAGCCAGCAGCGCCCGGCTCCCGAGCCCGGTCAGAGCGTCGGTAAAGGCGAGGCGTCGAATTCGATTTTGCGCGGCCCAATGCTCGATGGCGAGCGTGCAAAGATGCGCGCAGTGCGCAACAATTCTCTTCTCGGTCTGATTGGCGCGGCGAGCGGTGCGAAAATAGAAGGCAAACGTCCCGATGACGCGGTCGTCGTGAGACTTGATCGGATACGACCAGCAGGCCTTGAACCCGAGAGCCAGAGCGCTTTCCTTGTAGTCCGCCCAGCGCGGATCGGTCTTGATGTTGGTGACCTCGACCGGCTCTCCCAAATAGGCGGCGGTGCCACACGATCCCGCCATCGGGCCAATCGCAGCCCCATCGATGCTATCGGAATAGGCCTGCGGAATGGACGGCGCGGCGAGCGGGCGCAAGCGCCCCGTCGAGTCCACGCGAATAATCGAGCAAATTGCTTTGGGGGCGATTTTCTCAGCTCGCGCGCACAACAGCGCCATCACGTCGGGCAAAGGCTTGCCGGATGCAATAGCGATCAGAATTTCGTGCTGTAGATCCTTGAGGCGGTCGCCGACTGTTCGACTTCTCACTTTGTTTTTTACGCCCACGACTCCCTCCTTTCCCCTCGCGCGGCAGCCCGGGTTTTTCGCCCAAGACCATCGACAGGCCTTTATTCAGGTCTTCGAGGACGGCATACCCGCCGAATATCCCATGTGAACAGTTGCTGAATTTATAACTGGTTTGAATAAACAACGTGCAGTTTTCGATATTCAGTGCGTCATGCGACTTTCTGAATACGGTCCATTTTTATTCTTTAATGTTTCCCGATGCAGAAACTTTCACCGTAAACCTCTGCGCACACTCTATTTTTCGACGGCCTCCGATCTCTTCCGGCCCTTCCATTCGTTAACGCAGCATTCACATCGCATGTGCGAAAAAGAGGCTCATTACCTCGGCGTGTCCGATGCGCCGAGCACCCTGTCTTTTGTGTATTGCGTTGGGGGACAGTCGATGCCGTTGTTTTTGCGCCTTGCCGTGGTGAACCCCGCATTGGGGCTGCGGATGATCGTGCGCCCGCTGATGATCAGCCCTTCCTTCGGTCGGACGCGGACCCGAGCAAGCGGCGCTGCGCCGGCAGATCCGGCATCCCGCCAGAAGAACACCCGAAACATTGCTCGGCATTCCGCACAGCTCGATCGGCTGGAACTGTAGGTGCTCATTCGCGCTTCGGGCCGGCAAGCCCGAAGCGCTGGACGATACCGATGATTCACGTTTCGGACTTTTCCGGCGCTGCCGATTCACGCCGCGGCCGATAAGAGCCGCAGCGATCGGAGCGCGCGGGTCCGAAACGATCATGGTCACGCTAGTGAGACCGATGATTCACGTTTCGGACTGGTAGGGTCCGAAACGATCATGGTCTAGAGACAGCCAAGTCCCGGATATCCGCAGACGTACAAGTTCATCGAAGCGTTGACGCAGCAGGCCTGATCCACCCCGCAGCGCCAGGTCTTGGTCTTGCCCGTCGGCAGCTTGGACTTGCAGGTTTTGTAACCCTTGGCCGCAACCGCCGCCGTCTGGTCCGGTCCGCGTAAGGCGTCGATGGTGAAGGTGCCGACCAACGCCAGGAGGGCCGCGGCGCCGATAGAAAGAACGATCCGTTTCATTTTTTGCGCTCCCTGTTACTTGCATGCGCAAGCCCATCCTGCGCCGAACGGGCGGCTGGTTCCAGCGGAGACCGCAAGCAATAAAAAACCCGCCCCCGTTGCGCGGACTTTGCGCAACAGAAGGCGGGTTTTCGATACCGTAAGAGCCGAAGCCCCCGTCGTTTAGTTACGACCCTTGTCGACCAGCTTGTTCTTCGAAATCCAAGGCATCATGGCGCGCAGCTTCTCGCCGACGGCCTCGATCTCGTGGGCATCGTTCAAGCGGCGGATGCCCTTGAAGCGAGCGGCACCGGCGCGATACTCCTGCATCCAGTCGGACGTAAACTTTCCGGTTTGAATGTCGGACAGAACGCGCTTCATTTCCGCTTTCGTATCCGCCGTAATGATGCGCGGACCGGTGACATACTCGCCCCACTCGGCAGTGTTGGAGATCGAGTAGTTCATGTTCGCGATGCCGCCTTCGTAGATCAGATCGACGATCAGCTTCACCTCGTGCAGGCACTCGAAATACGCCATTTCGGGCGCATAGCCGGCTTCCACCAGCGTTTCGAAGCCCGCGCGGATCAGCTCGACGAGACCGCCGCAGAGCACAGCCTGCTCACCGAAAAGGTCCGTCTCGCACTCTTCCTTGAAGGTCGTCTCGATCACACCCGAGCGGCCGCCGCCGACGCCGCAGGCATAGGACAGCGCGATGTCTTGGGCGTTGCCCGAGGCGTCGTGATGGACGGCGATGAGGCAGGGAACGCCGCCGCCCTTCTGGTATTCACCGCGTACAGTGTGACCAGGGCCCTTCGGGGCAATCATGATGACGTCGATCGTCGGCTTCGGCTCGATCAGGTTGAAATGAACGTTGAGGCCGTGCGCAAAAGCGACCGCCGCGCCGTCGCGGATGTTCGGGGCGATGTCGTTGCGGTAGATGTCGGCCTGAAGCTCGTCCGGCGTCGCCATCATCAGAAGATCGCCCCAGGCCGCAGCCTCAGCCACCGAAAGAACGTGAAGACCGTCGGCCTCGACCTTCTTGGCGGTCGGCGAGCCCGGCTTCAGGGCGATGCGGATCTCCTTGGCGCCGGAATCCTTGAGGTTCAGCGCGTGCGCGCGGCCCTGGCTGCCGTAACCGACGATGACGACCTTCTTGGACTTGATCAGGTTGATATCGGCATCTGTATCGTAATAGACGCGCATTGCTCTCTCTTATGTGTTTGAGACTATCGAAGGGTGGAGACTTGAGGACCAGAGGCCCGGAGCTCGTGAAAGCCGGGAGGTCCCGAAATTTGGCCGGACGTTACACCCGTGCTTGGCGCCGTTTCAACGGCCAAGTCGGGATTGGGCGGATTTGCGCGAAACGGCTGCCTGCGGGGCGGGCGCGGTGTGATTAACAGATCCGAAAGGCCGGGCACACCAGAATGCGGGGTCTTTTTCGTGCCGGAAGCCTGTCGATGCGCCCCCTGAAATCCGTCCGCATTCTCACATTGGTCGCCTTTGCTGCCTTGCTTGGCGGCTGCGGCGATGGCCAGCCGTCCGCGAGCGGCGGCGGCAAAACGGAAGTTCTTCGCGGCATCATTGCGAGCGCGTCCGACTGCACCTCGTTCGGACCCGAGGCTGTGAAAGCCTGCGCGGAGGCCATCGAGCGCGCTGTCACGCGCCATGAGGCCGCCTCCGCGACCTACAACAACATCGATGCCTGCGAGACGGCGGTCGGCGAAAACAAATGCGAGCGTGCCCCCTCGGGAAAATACCGGCAACGGCTCGCTGCTTTCCTGGTCGCCCTCGGGACGACGCCGCGCGCGGAGCCGCTCTACCCGGCCAAGGACGGTGCTGTCGGATTCCAATCCGCCGACAAGAGCACCTACCTCGCGAAGGACCATAGCATCACGTTCTCGCGTCTCGCGCTTTCCGTTGCGGAGAGCGAGGCCGCGTCGAAAAAGACGGGCCGGCGCTCCTAACGCCATCCGCGCTCGCGCAGGCTCATTGGTACCAACGCAGCTCCCGCCGTGTGGAAGATCGGTTGCCATCATCACATCGCGGCCGCGCCGCGCCCGATGGCAGCGATGCCGGTGCGCGAAACTTCGACCAGGCCCAGCTCCATCATAAGGTTGATGAAGGTGTCGATCTTGCCGGGTTTGCCGGTGACTTCGAACACGAAGTGCTCGGTCGAGGTGTCGACGACCTGGGCGCGGAAGATCTCGGCCATGCGTAGGGCTTCCATGCGCTTCTCGCCTTTGCCGGCGACCTTCACCAGCGCCAGCTCGCGCTCGAGCGAGATGCCTTCGAACGTGAGATCGCGCACGCGATGGATCGGAACCAGCCGTTCGAGCTGATGCTTGATCTGCTCGATCACGGCGGGCGTTCCGCGCGTGATGATGGTGATGCGCGAGAGATGCTTCTCGTGCTCGGTCTCGGTCACCGTAAGGCTGTCGATATTGTAGCCGCGTCCCGAGAAAAGGCCGATCACGCGCGCGAGCACGCCCGGCTCGTTGTCTACGAGCACAGACAGGGTCCGCGTTTCGACCTCCTGGCGGAGCGAGGGGCCGGCGTAGTGCGTCTGGGGATTGGTATTGATCATCGCGGTTACTTCTTCTCTTTCGAATTCTTGCCGTCCATCGCCTTCACCGCTTCGGGGAAGACGATCGACAGAAACACCGGCAGGCCGTGCTGATCGACCAACGCGCGCACCTGGTCGGCGTAGGCCTGAGACTTCTTATACTGATGGAAGGCCGCCGCGACGCGCCGGCCCATGCTATCGGCAAGCTCCCGGGGCGAGGGCACGCCGAGCTTGTGAAGTGCCTCCGGAGGCATCCGCGAATAAACCTGAATGAGCGTCCGCGTTTCGAGATAGTCCTGGGCGATGCAGGACTCGAAGCCTTCGGTGTAGTTCGAGGCGATGCTGTGGGTGCGGTAGCAGTTATCGATCAGCTCGTAAGCCGCCTTGGCGCCTCCGGTGCGATGTACGCGCCCCAGCCGCTCGGCCGCTCCGCGGATGCTCGCGGCCTGATCCCAGGTCGCGGCCTCCGACTTGCCCGCATCTTCGGGCGTGGCTTGAGGCTCGGTCTTCGGTGCTTCGTCCACGGCATGAGCCAGCGGCGCGCCCGTTGCGGCAAGCGCAACGAAAGCAGCGACAGCGATCAAAGCGGAACGAACGACGCCGACGACCGAATTCCTCACACCAACACCTTCCCTTCCTTACCGATGGCCTTCGAAACCTCCTCGTCGGACACGTTCTCGCCGAGCAGCATTTCGTTGTGGGCCTTGCCGGAAGGGATCATCGGGAAACAGTTAGCCAGCTTTGCGACGCGGCAATCGAAGATCACCGGGCCCTTGTGATTGATCATTTCACGGATGGCATCGTCGAGGTCGGCCGGGTGGTCGCAGCGCATTCCGGTCCAGCCGTAGGCTTCGGCCAGCTTGACGAAATCGGGCAGCGCCTCGGTGTAGCTCTCCGAGAGACGATTGCCGTGCAGCAACTGCTGCCACTGGCGCACCATGCCCATGTACTCGTTGTTCAGGATGAACACCTTGACCGGCAGGCGATACTGAACCGCCGTCGAGCACTCCTGGATATTCATCAGGATCGACGCGTCGCCCGCAACGTCGATGACGAGCGATTTCGGATGCGCGAGCTGCACGCCGATCGCGGCCGGCAGGCCGTAGCCCATCGTGCCGAGGCCGCCCGACGTCATCCAGCGGTTCGGCTCCTCGAAATTGATGAACTGGGCGGCCCACATCTGGTGCTGGCCGACTTCGGTGGTGATGTAGGTGTCGCGATCCTTGGTCAGCTCGTAGAGACGCTGGCAGGCATACTGCGGCATGATGTGGTCGGTGGAGTTCGTGTAAGCGAGCGACTTCCTGCCCCGCCAGCCGTCGATCTCCTTCCACCACGACTTCAAGGATGCCTTGTCGAGCTGGGGCGCCTTAGCCTTCCAGACACGCAGCATTTCCTCGAGCACGTAGGCGCAATCGCCGATGATCGGGATATCGGCGCGGATGTTCTTGTTGATCGAAGACGGGTCGATGTCGACATGGATCTTCTTCGAACCCGGCGAGAAGGCATCGACGCGGCCGGTGATGCGGTCATCGAAGCGCGCCCCGATGTTGATCATCACGTCGCAATCGTGCATCGCGAGGTTGGCTTCGTAGGTGCCGTGCATACCGAGCATTCCGAGCCATTGCTTGTCGGACGCAGGATATGCGCCGAGGCCCATCAGCGTCGACGTGATCGGGAAGCCGGTGAGGCGCACGAACTCGCGCAGGAGCTGGCTCGCCTTGGGGCCGGAGTTGATCACGCCGCCGCCGGTGTAGAATACCGGGCGCTTGGCGGACGCGATGAGGTCCACGGCGTCGCGAACGGCCGTCGGCTCCGGCTTGACGCGCGGCTTGTAGGTTTTGTGCGCGATGTTCGAGGGGCCGACGTAGTTGCCGGTCGCGAACTGCACGTCCTTCGGAATGTCGATGACGACCGGGCCGGGACGGCCGGCTTTGGCGATATAAAACGCCTCGTGGATGATGCGCGCCAGATCGTTGACGTTCTTCACGAGCCAGTTGTGCTTCGTGCACGGACGCGTAATGCCGACGGTATCGCACTCCTGGAAGGCGTCGTTGCCGATCAGGTGCGTCGGCACCTGGCCGGTGATGCAAACCAGCGGGATACTATCCATCAGCGCGTCGGTAAGGCCGGTGACGGCGTTGGTGGCGCCAGGGCCCGAGGTGACGAGCGCGACGCCGACCTTGCCGGTGGAGCGGGCATAACCTTCGGCGGCATGAAGGGCGCCGCCCTCCTGGCGCACCAGGATGTGCTTCACCTTTTCCTGCTGGAACAGCTCGTCGTAGATCGGCAGGACGGCGCCGCCCGGATAGCCGAAAATATGCTCGACGCCCTGGTCCTGGAGCGCCTTCATCACAATTTCGGCGCCCGTCATCGTCCGTGCCATGTAATTCCTCCGCATACCCGCCGCAGGATGCACGCCAGCGGCCCAGGCCGCGGGACATCCCGGATTCGAGCGGGAACCTAATGGCGCCACTCTGGCAGGTCAAGCTTTCGAATTAATAAAATCGCACATTTTGCGATCAAAACTTTTCGTTTCTTGCGTTTCCATCCATTTCCACGAAATCATATTACTTCTAAGCCAAGTCACCTGCCGTTTCGCGTATTGGCGGGTCTCCGCCTTCGACCGTTCCGCGGCTTCTTCCAAGCCGGCACTGCCCACCAGCAGATCGCGGAGCGGCTTCACGCCAAGCGCGCGCATAACCGGAAGATTGTCGCCGAGATCAAGTTGCATCAGCGCGCGAACCTCATCGAGCGCACCTTGCGCCAGCATGTCGTCGAAACGGGCATCGATCCGCGCCCGCATCTCCTCGCGCGACGGCGCGACGACGAAGGCGCGGCCTTCTTCGACGCGCACGAACGGCTCGCCGGGGATCTGCTGCCATTCCGCCAGCGAGCGGCCGGTTGCCTCCTGCACCTCAAGGGCGCGGACGATCCGCTGCGGATCGGTGGGCTTCAAGCGCGCCGCCATCACCGGATCGCGCTCCTGAAGCACGGCGTGCAGAGCGGCAGCTCCCTGCTCCACCGCTGCCTCGCGCCACTTCGAGCGAATGTCAGCCGGGATTTGCGGGATGGGTGACAAACCTTCGGTCAGCGCCTTGAAGTAGAGCCCGGTGCCGCCGACGACGATCGGAACGCGTCCCTCTTGTTGAGTCTTGGTGATGGCGTCTGCCGCCTCGGCCGCGTAACGGGCGGCCGAATAGGCTTCGCGGCCGGGTACGTGACCATAGAGCCGATGCGGCACGCGACTTTCGTCCGAGACGCTCGGACGCGCAGTCAACACGCGAAGCTCGCGATAGACCTGCATTGCGTCGGCGTTGATGATCGTGCCACCGACAGCCTCCGCGATCCGAAGCGCAAAGGCGGACTTGCCGGAGGCCGTTGGCCCTGCGATCAAAATGGGGGCGGTGTTCGTCATCCCGTCGTTCTAGAGCGTGATTGCTTTACTTTGAACCGTAATCGCTCATCACCCTGCACCAAGGTCAGCCTTCATGCCCCCTTCCCACGCACTCGTCCTCACCGCCAAGCCGGGTGAGCTGACCGAAGATCTGATCCGGGCTGTGCTCGATGGTTTGGCCCCGCGCGCGCTCGGTGCGCGATGGCTTGCGACGGGCGAAGCCTGGGAAGCCGATCTCCCCTCGATGGGACCGACGCCACTCGCAGCGCTTCGCGACATAGCCGAGCGCACGATCGGACCGGCGCCTGTCGACGTCAACGTGATGTCCGACGCAGTCTCCCGGCGCAAGCGGCTGCTCTGCGCCGACATGGAAAGCACGATCATCGAGCAGGAGTTGATCGACGAGCTGGCGACGCTCGTCGGGCGGCACGAAGAGATTTCCGCAATAACCAAAGCGGCGATGCGCGGCGAACTCGATTTTGCGGCCTCGCTGGTTCGTCGCGTTGCGCTGTTCGAAGGCCTTGCAGCCGACAGGCTGGATTCACTTCTCGACCGCGTAACGCTGATGCCGGGTGCGGAGACATTGGTGCGTACGATGCGCGCGCACGGCGGCAAGTGTGCGCTCATCTCGGGCGGCTTCACGATTTTCGCGGAGCGGATCGGCGCGCAGCTAGGATTTGACGCTGTAGTCGCGAACGTGCTCGAAATCGAAAACGGAAAGCTCACCGGTCGCGTCCGCGAGCCGATCGTCGGACCGCAAGGCAAGGCCGACGCGCTCGCGCGCCTGGCTTCCGAGTACGGGCTCGACGCTTCCGAAACCGTCGCGGTAGGCGATGGATCGAACGATATGCTGATGCTGGCGGCCGCGGGCCTCGGCGTCGCCTTCCGCGCCAAACCGATCCTGGCTGCTCACGCGCGCGCTCTTCCGAACGGCGTCGTGGTCAAGCACGGAGATCTCACGGCGCTGCTCTCTCTGCAGGGGTATCCGCGAGACAGCTTCGCGAGCTGACCGCCGCTTGGTTCAAAACCCGCGGCATCACTCTCCCACCCGCTCAAGCTCGACCAAACATGCGCCGGAGCGTGAGACGTATGCGCAGAGCCACCTGCTCAAGGCCGGGCTTCAGACGCATCCAAGCCTGCTTCGTTTCAAGGCGGATGCGCGTCTTGATCATCCGGCCATAACGCCACGCCCAGGATTGGCGGATCTGTTCGAATAGCGCTTCCTTCCACGGCATGAACCAGTTGTAGATCGCCGCGAACCACGGGATCCGCATCAGGGCGGGCTTGGTGAGCAGGAGAAGGCGCGCAATGAGCGCGGTCGATGCGATCTTTGCGCCGACGAACAACAAACCGGCGGCGAAGAGCTGCCCGTTGCTCAGCAGATAGATGGAGAGCAGCTTCAGCGGAAACAGAACCGATGTCGGCAGCGCCAACGCCATTAGCGCGCCATAGGGCGGCAAGCCGGCGATGAAAAGCTCCACCCGCGCCCACAGCCTGAAGCGCGCCAACCAGGCAAGTGCCGCAGCCAGAGGCCGCCAGCCCCATTCCTCGAACAACAGAACGAGCGCCAGCAGAACCTGCAACGCGAAACCGAGCGGGGGGCTGATCACACCCCAAAGCGCCCTCAGCGCTCGCCAGGCATAAACCGGCGCACGCCGCAGACGGTGTTTCGTCCGCTGCCAAATTCCCACGACTTCATCGATGAAGCTTTCCTTCATCGCCCACCCATCCCGCACCTGAACCTCGGAAGAGTACAGCGGCGAGATTAACGCGTCATTCCCGGTTTGCGGCGCGTCGCCATCGCTTCATGGCGTGCCCCGTCAAACGCCGCAAAATCCGGATCGAAAATTCCGGCTTCGGAGGGTTTGACAGACTTTCGCCTTTTGTATACTTATTCCATCAAGTTTTTGAAGAAACCCTTACAGGTAGGAAACAATGACGACACGTTTCGGTTTGATTGCTGCCGTTTCGATGGTGCTGGCTGGCTCGTTTGCAGGCATTGCCTCCGCCGACGAAATCGAAGTCAAGATGCTCAACAACAACGGCAAGGGCAAGTTCATGCTGTTCGAGCCGGACTTCATCAAGGCGAAGGTCGGCGACACCATCAAGTTCGTGCCGACCAACAAGGGGCACAACGCCGAGGCTATCCCCGCGATCTGGCCGGAAGGCGGCGGCGAGTTCGTCGGCGAACTCAACAAAGAGGTCGTCCTCAAAATCGAGAAGCCGGGCGTCTACGGCGTCAAGTGCAAGCCGCACTATCCGATGGGCATGATCGCGCTCATCGTCGCCGGCGACGAGCTTCCCAACAAGGATCAGCTCGAGAGCTATAAGCCCGCCGGGACGGCTGAGAAGCGCTACCTGGAACTCAAGGAGCAGGTCGGCAAATAACAACCGACCTCGTCAGAACGACGACGGTTCGTCGAGCGCAGCTGCCCGGGACACCGTCTCGGGCAGCTTTTTTTGTTCGCCGGACGGCGATGCGCCCGAGCCCTGCTCAAGCGCTGCCGCCAACTCCTCTCGCGCCTTTTCCGCTTGACGCTGGCGGTTCCAGAGGCTCGCGTAAAGCCCGCCCTTTTCGATCAGCTCCGCATGGGTACCCTGCTCGACGAGGCGGCCCTTTTCGAGCACGATGATGTTGTCGGCATGCACGATCGTCGACAGGCGGTGGGCGATCACCAATGTCGTGCGGTTGGCGGCCACGCGATCGATCGCGTCCTGGATTTCCTTCTCGGTGTGGCTGTCGAGCGCGCTCGTGGCCTCGTCGAGCATCAGGATCGGCGGGCTTTTCAGAAGCGTTCGCGCAATGGCGACACGCTGCTTTTCGCCGCCGGACAGCTTGAGACCCCGCTCGCCGACCATGGTCGCGTAGCCCTGGGGAAGCGCGGCGATGAAGCCGTCAATCTGGGCCAGGTGCGCCGCCTCGTGCACCTCGGCGTCGGTCGCGTCCGGGCGACCGTAGCGAATGTTGTAGAGGATGGTGTCGTTGAACAGCACGGTATCCTGCGGCACGACGCCGATCGCGCGCCGCAACGACTGCTGCGTGACATCGCGGATATCCTGACCGTCGATGGTCACGCGGCCGTGCTCGATGTCGTAGAAGCGGAACAGGATGCGCGAGATCGTCGACTTGCCCGCGCCAGAAGGTCCGACGATCGCCACCATCTTGCCGGCTGGGACCTCGAAGGAGACGTCGTGCAGAATGCGGCGATCGGGGTCGTAGCCGAACGACACGTTTTCGAAGCGTACAGTGCCTTCGCGAACCTCGAGCGGCTTGGCGCCGGGCTTGTCCTCGACTTCAGGCGCTTCACCCAGAAGCGCGAACATCGTTTCGAGATCGACGAGCCCCTGCTTGATCTCGCGATAGACCATGCCCATGAAATTGAGCGGAATATAGAGCTGGATCATCACGGCGTTGATCAGCACGAAATCGCCGACGGTGTGGGTGCCAGCGATCACACCTCGGGCGGCGAGCCACATCACGAGGGTCATGCCGAGCGTGAAGATCGCCGCCTGTCCGGAGTTGAGGACGCCGAGCGAATAGTAGGTCTTGACGGCGGCGCGCTCGTAACGAGCCATCGAGGCGTCGAACCGGCGCGCTTCCGCCTCCTCGTTGCCGAAATATTTCACGGTCTCGTAGTTCAGGAGACTGTCGATGGCCTTGGTGTTCGCCTCGGTGTCGCTCTCGTTCATCTCGCGCCGGATGGCGATGCGCCGCTCCGACGCCGAGAACGTGAACCACATGTAGAGCACGATGGTGGCGACGAGGATCAGCACGTAGGTCCAGCTGAAGTAGAAGACCAGAAGCCCGGCGACGAGCACGAGCTCGATGACGGTTGGGGCAAGCTGCATCACGCCCATGCGCACGATGAGATCGATGCCGCGCGTGCCGCGCTCGATCACGCGCGAAAGTCCGCCCGTGCGCCGTTCGAGATGAAAGCGCAGCGAGAGCTTGTGCAGGTGCCGGAACGTTCTGTTGTTCAGCTCGCGAATGGCGTGTTGGCCGACGCGCGTAAACAGCACGTCGCGCACCTGGTTCAACACCATCATGAGCACACGACCCACGCCGTAAGCCACGATCAACATGGCGACACCGAGCGCAAGCCCCTTGGTGGCTATCACCTCGGGCTTGCCGAGATCGGAGGCCAGCCAGTCGGTCGCCGCCTTGAAGGCGACCGGCACCGCGACCGTGATGATCTTTGCCAGTACGAGCACGACGAATGCGCCCGCTACCTCGATCCGCAAGTCCCTGCGCCCCGCCGGCCAGATATACGGCAGCAGGCTCTTCAGCACTGTCCAATGGCTGGCGTCGGCCTTGAGGCCGAGCAGATTGGGCCGCTCGCTGCGGCTCGATGAGGAGGAGGCGATGGTGTTTGGTCTCATGTTGCTTTCAGCAATACGCACGCGGCACCGGTTCCGATCACCCGGCGGACAAGAGAGCCGGTGCGAACGAAGGGCGGAGACTTAGCTGTTTTAGCCGTGCGTGGCCAGCCGGCGAAGCGACATGCCAAGGTCGGCGCTCCGTTCCCTCGCCTTTCTAAGCGCGCGAGCGCGGGACGCGAAGACGCTGGCCGGGATAGATGCGGTTCGGGTTGCGAAGCTTTTTCGGGTTGGCGTTCCAGATTTCCGTGTAGCGGGCGCCATCTTTCAGGAAGCGCCGGGAGATGCTCCATAGCGTCTCTCCCCGCTTGACGACGTGAACGCGATCCCCCCGCGCTCGCTGCTTTTTCCATTTGCCCTTGCGATGTGCGGCGGCCTCGCGACGCGGCTGACGTGTCGCGGCTTTATTTCCTGCCCGGTTCGACCGGAGTTCGGCGCGGTTTCGTTGCGGACGCGCGCGAGGCGGCGTGTCCGTCGGGCTCGCCGCGGCAACACGGGCCTTTTGCTGTGTGGGGGCGGCTGTCTCTGAGCCCGGACTCGGCTGAGCCGCAGTTGTCTTGGCCGTCGCTGTGTCGGGAGCTTCGGTTGCAGGCGGAGCGGCGGCAACGCGCTGTTGTTCGACCGCCTTGATCTCCGCCTGGTATTTGTCAGCTGCGGCTTTGCGTTCCGCCTCTGCCTTTTTGCGCGCCGCGGCGGCGGCCTCGACGAGACGCGTCGTGTCCGCGGCTCGCGCCTCGGCAAAACGCTTGGTCTCGGTGGCCTTGGCTTCTGCCAGGCGCTTCTCCTCGGCAGCCTTCCGCTCCGCTTCCGCTTTGCGTGCAGCCTCGGCCTCTGCGGCTTTACGGGCTTCCTCAACGCGGACCTTCTCGACCCGTTCGGCTTCCACTGCCGCGATGCGCTTCTCTTCAGCGGCCTTGGCCTCAGCCAGCTGCTTCTCCTCGGCAGCCTTTCGCTCCGCATCCGCTTTGCGTGCGGCCTCCGCTTCGGCAAGCTTGCGAGCTTCTTCGGCGCGCACAACCGCGACCCGCTCGGCCTCCTCTGCAGCCGCTCGCCGCTTCGCTTCCGTCTCCTTGCGCGCTTCATCCGCCTTGCGAGCCGCTTCGTCGGCCTGTGCTTTCGTCGGGTCTTGTTGCCGGGCTTCTTCCGCTTTCCGCGCCTTGTTGGCGTTGTCCAAGGCTTCGAGCTTGGCGAGCCCCTCAGCGATTTTCCGATCGAGATCCTGTTTGATCTTCTCGAGTTCGGCCTTGCGCGCTTCGGCGCGTTTGCGCTCTGCCTCGGCCGGGCTGTCGCCGCCAGTCGCGCCAGCACGCTTCGCTTCGCGCGCTGCTGCAGCGGCCGCCGCTTTGGCCCGCTCGACGGCTTCGTTCCATTCCGCTTCCGCCTTTTGGCGGGCCTCTACGAACGCCTTGGCGTCGCGCGCAGCTTGGTCTCCGGTGGTGGAGCCCGCGAAGGCATACGTTTCGGTGTTGGGTGCCGGTTCGATCCCCGCGGCCCGATAGGCGCGATCAATCCAGAACGCGGTATAGTTCAGCGCCGCACGAGCGTAGGTCTCCAGCGCCTTCCAGACGCCTTCCGAAGGCGCGTCCGCTGGCTTCTCTGTTGCTTGCGCCGCGTCGCGCGGGACAGAGAGTTTGTCAGCGATATCGGACCGATAGCTGCGCGCGGCTCGTTCCAGCCAATCCGTCACGGCTGGGAGCGGAGAGGTTTGATTGGCGGGCGGCGCCTGCATGTCGGTCGTGGCGGGCTGATCGTTTCCGGCGGCAAATGCCGATGTCGAGCCTGCCGCGATCAGAAGCGAGGCCGCGCACAGTGCTGCCGTCGCTGCGGCTTGTCTTTTTTGCTTCAAAACGCTCACTCGGAAACCCCACCTACGCAGAACTGACATGTGCTCCGAAACACCGGACCCTGTGATTTTACCCCACCTCGCCCGGCCGAGACTAAGGCATTCCGGGCCTCAAGGACCAATGAAACTCTGGTCGTTCTTAAAGGGTTGCCCGCGAGTTGTGCCTGCCATGCCGCACTTCCCCAAACCGGCTCCCATTGGCAGACGGTCACCGGGACGCCATCTAATTGTGGAAGACACGTCCATTCCCTATCCGACCCATATTAAGGAAATGATTTGAAACACCCCTCTGATACGGCCGAGACCACCCCGAAGCCTCCCGGCAAAACCCGAATAAAAACAACCGATAGCCCTGTGAACGGCGCCATTCTCGAACCGGCGCGCCCGCTGAAAAGCGTCTGCGTCTATTGCGGATCAGGCGTCGGACAAAACCCGGTCTATGCCGAAACCGCGCGCATCCTGGGGCGCGCCCTTGCGGAAAACGGCGTCGCGCTGGTCTATGGCGGCGGCGGCCTCGGTCTCATGGGTGAGGTCGCGCGCGCAACTCTTGCGGGCGGCGGCAAGGTCACCGGCATCATTCCGGAGTTTCTGACGGCGCGCGAGCATATGCTCGAGGAGGTGACCGACCTCGTCGTCACCCAGGATATGCACCAGCGCAAGCGGTTGATGTACGAGAAATCCGACGCGTTCATTGCGCTTCCAGGCGGCATCGGCACGCTGGAAGAGCTTGTGGAGCAACTGACCTGGTCGCAGCTCGGCCAGCACCGCAAACCGATCGTGCTTGCCAATATCGCCGGTTTCTGGACCCCGTTCCTCAAGCTTCTCGAGCATATGCGGCAGGAAGCCTTCATCCGCCCCGGCCTCGAAGTCCGGTTCGGTGTCGTGGACGATGCCCATCAGATCGTTCCGCACGTGAAGGCGCTGTTTGCGCAGAGCGAGGGGCAGCCGAAGCCTTCGACGCTGATCAAGTTTTAAGGTCGATTGCGGGCGGTGCGACCAAACGGCCGAGCTCAAACTCCTTTCCATCGCTACCTTCCCTTGGCCCCAATTGGGAACCATTGTCGGGCCCGTTGCGTCTAGTTGGAGGTGTCGATGCCGTACTTCGCTCTCCTCTCCGCCCTGCTGATTGTGGCTACGCCATTCGCTGGATCACAGGCGTTCGATCTGCCGAGTTCATCGCCTGACGATGTAATTATCGCCTTCGAGGACGAATACGGAGGCGACGGCTACAATGACGACGGCGGCTCTGCGGATCTCGACGATCCGGATGGCGACGGAAGCGACGAAGATGCGCGCGCGCCCGAAGACGATGACGACGATTGGGATGGCGACGACTTGGACGGTCGCATCCGGGCCTGATCGGATACCAGCTATCCGAAGCGGGCCTTGAACCGAGAAGGTGATGCCCGTGCCCTATACGATGAAGCCTGCTTCGTTGCTGACGTCCACTTTCCTGGCTGCCGGGGCGGTGCTGGTGGCCTACGAGGTTCCTGCTCACGCAGGGCGCGCCGACAAGGCGAGCGGGGCCGCCTACAGCTACGATACTGCATCCGACCTGCATGACCGGGTGAGCAGATCGTATAACGCGGATCGCCGCCCTCGCCGTTCTACTGCGAACAAAGCGCACAAGCGCGAACGAAATCTCGCCTATCCGAACAGCCCGTGGGGGCCGTTCGCCGGTCCGCCTGGGCTATTCTGAGAGACCTTCCCCGAAATAAAAAGAGGCGCCGCATTCGCGAGCGCCTCTTTTTTGTTCTGATCAGCCTGTTCGCAGGATCGACTGGAACGTCAGTCCTTGGCGCGCTCGACGTAGGAGCCGTCAGCGGTCATGACGACGACGCGCGTGCCGGTGCCGATGTGGGGCGGCACCATGATGCGGGCGCCGTTCGACAGCTTGGCGGGCTTATAGGACGAAGAGGCGGTCTGCCCTTTGACGACGGGGTCTGCTTCGACAATCTCAAAAATGACGCGAGCCGGCAACTCGATCGCGATCGGATTACCCTCGAACAGGGAGATCGTGCAGGTCATACCTTCCTGAAGCCAGACGGCCTGGTCGCCGAGCACGTCCTTCGAGACCGGGATCTGGTCGAAGGTCTCGGGCTGCATGAAGTTGAAGCCCATCTCGTCTTCGTAGAGGTAGTTGTAGTCCTTTTCCTCGAGGTAGGCGCGCTCGACCTGGTCGGTCGTGCGATAACGCTCCGTTACCTTCACACCGTCGGCGATGCGGCGCATTTCGAGGTGGGTGACCGGCGTGCCCTTGCCGGGATGGATGTTCTCGGCCGAGATAACGACGGCGAGCTTGCCGTCGAGATCGAGAACATTGCCTTTGCGAATCGAGCTTGCGATCACTTTGACCACGGTCTTCTCCCAAGAATTCAGGTCGCGCCCGACGACAAAACAGGGCAGCAGCCTATTGGGGCTGTTCGCCGTACGTCCGTGCAGGGCAGGAAATATGGGCGTCTCATACTCTGGATCGGCCCAGAGGCCAAGCGCCGATGCTTCACCCGCTCAAACAGGCAGCGATCGGCCTTAACGGGGCTGCTGACCCCGCACTAGCCAAACAGGCGAGCGATGCCCTGCCAGAGACGGCGCGCGCCGTAGCCCAAAAGAACGCTGGTCGTCAGGATGGCGACCTGAAGGCCAACCTGTCGCACCGGGCCGATGGCGTTGAAGGTGTCCTGGACCGCCTGCGCGGCTCCGGCCGGCTGCTGCAGCAATATGAAAAAATCGAGCGCAAACAACACCGCGACGACTGCCCCAAAGATAAGCAGGGTGATCCAGAACCCCGAATGCAGGGTCCCCTTCCAGATCCAGCCCGCGCTGATCCCCAGCGCAATCATGATCGGCGCCACCAGGAAGGTTCCGAACACGCCGATGCCGAGCGTCAAGCATTGGCCGAAATTGCCGCTTTGCGGCGTGTGGCCGAGGGTGACGCAGGTGCCGCCCATGGCGAAGCCGGTCAGCCAGCTCACCAACTCGATGAGCACGAACAACACCAACGCGGTCACGAATGCGGTGCCGAGCAGGTTCGGGCTCCCCCCGCCCGCCGCCGCATCCAATGCAGTGGTCTTGCGCCGCGAGAACGTTCGGCGCGACAGATCGAAGAGAGGAACAGTGAGCACATAGATGAGGTTCTTGAGGGCATCCAATGCGCCGCCGAGGCTGCCTTCCTGGGGGAGCGCGCTCAGTCCGACGCCAGCGGCGACGGCAAATAGCAGGGTGACGGCCGCGGCCCATAGCGTCGGCGCATCAAGCGTCCTCGAGTCGGCTTCGATCGCGGTCATGCTATCCCCCTGCGTACAGAGCTGGTCCCGCCCTGGCCCCGGCAAAGTTAATCGGGCGCCGAAACGGCGGCAAGTGCATCGGGGCCGCCGTTCACATGCTTCAAGCTTTCGCATGTCTGTCGGAAATGCTTGAGCGGGCCTCCGCGGGCTCGATATGGTGCCCTCGCCGTTACCCCCATCTTCCAGGATCTTTCCGCCGATGCTTTCTCCCTCACCCTGGTGGGACCCTGAGCGCCACCGGGATCGCCGGGCGGGCCTCATGCTGCGCAATCGCATCAAGGCGCGGATCCGCGCGTGGTTCGAAGCAGAAGGTTTCGTGGAAGTCGATGCGGTCGCGCTGCAGGTTTCTCCCGGCAACGAAACGCACCTTCATGCCTTCGCGACCGAACTCGTCGGCACCGCGCTCGACCGGCAGCGGCTCTACCTGCACACGTCGCCGGAATTCGCGATGAAGAAGCTGCTCGCGGCCGGCGAGGAGAAGATCTTCGCGTTCGCGCCTGTCTACCGGAACCGCGAGCGAGGGGCTTTGCATTCGCCCGAGTTCACGATGCTCGAATGGTATCGGGCAGGGGCGCCGTACACGACGCTGTGGGACGACTGCGCAACCCTCCTTAGCCTTGCCGCCGAAGTGAGTGGACGGACGGAATGGTCGTTCCGCGGGCGCGAGGCGGACATCGGACGCGGGCTCGACCGCATCACGCTTGACGAGGCGTTTCGAAAATACACCGGCTTTCCCTTGCTCGACACGTGCGCGGCAGGGCATGGGGATCGCGACGCATTGGTTTCGCGCGCGCAAGCTGCGGGCATCCGTACCGCCGGCGACGACACCTGGTCGGATTTGTTCTCGCGCGTGCTTCTCGAAAAGATCGAGCCGCATCTCGGTTCTCCGAGGCCGACCATTCTTGCCGAGTATCCGGCGCCCGAAGCCGCGCTTGCGCGCCCGGTTCCTGGCCGCCCTGAAGTGGCCGAGCGTTTCGAGCTTTATGTTGCGGGTGTGGAACTTGCCAACGGGTTCGGCGAACTTGGCGACGCCGACGAGCAGCGGCGACGTCTCATGCATGAAATGGACGAGAAGGCGCGCCTCTATGGCGAGCGCTATCCGATCGACGAGGATTTCCTTGCGGCATTGGCGCAGATGCCGCCTGCCTCGGGCTGTGCGCTCGGTTTCGAGCGGCTAGTCATGCTGGCTGCGGGCGCGACGCATGTCGATCAGGTGATCTGGACACCGCTCGCCGATCAGCGCAAGTAGAGGAACATTCCTCGTTGTTACGAGGAGACGGAGACGACCATGACCGAGATCCATACCGGCGGATGCCAATGCGGAGCGGTGCGCTTTCGCGTCGAAGGTCCGCTGGGCCGGGCGGGGATCTGTCATTGCCGCATGTGTCAGAAGGCGTTCGGCTCTTGGGGCGCGCCGCTGGTCACAGTCCCGGTCGCCAATATGACCTGGACGCGCGAAAAGCCGGATGCGTTTCGCTCGTCGCCGGTTGTCGCACGCGGGTTCTGCTCCCGCTGCGGAACGCCGCTCTATATGCTGGAAGACGGGTTCGACTACTACGACATCGCGATCGGAACGCTCGATAATCCGGAAGCCGCTCCACCCACGGAGCAAGTCGGTATCGAAAGCAAGCTCTCCTGGTTCGATCGGCTGCCCTCGCTGCCGGCTCACTCGACTGCCGACGACCGAACGGCGGAGGACCTCGCGAAACTCGAGACACGCCAGCATCCCGATCACGATACAGATGTGTGGCCGCCCAAATGACGCGTCTGCGCCAAACGCTTCGCACCGCAACGGATCTCGTCGACGCCGGGCTTGCTGTCCCGGCCGATGAGGATGCGCTCGCACGCGTAGGCGAACGCTACGCCATTGCGGTGACGCCTGCGGTCGCCGAGTTGATCTCCAGCAAGGATGCCGCCGATCCAATTGCGCGGCAGTTCGTGCCCGATATCCGCGAACTCGAAACGTCGCCGGAAGAGCGCGCCGATCCGATCGGAGATCACGCGAATAGCCCAGTGAAGGGCATCGTGCATCGCTATAGAGACCGTGTGCTGCTCAAAATCGTCGGCGTGTGTCCGGTCTACTGCCGCTTCTGCTTCCGTCGCGAGATGGTTGGCCCCGCCGCCGAAGCCAATCTTTCGCAAGACGAGATCGAGACGGCGCTGGCCTATATTCGCGCACATCCCGAGATCTGGGAGGTGATCCTCACCGGAGGCGATCCCTTCATCCTGTCGCCGCGGCGCATCGAGGCGGTGACGGCCGCGCTTTCGGACATCGCGCACGTCAAGATCATCCGCTGGCATACGCGGGTGCCGGTGGTGGCGCCGGAGCGCGTTACGGCCGAGCTCGTCACGGCGCTCCGCAGCACGAAGAAAACAGCCTATGTCGCGCTCCATGCCAATCATCCGCGCGAATTGACGGGCGCCGCACGCGACGCCATTGCACGGCTCGTCGAGGCTGGTGTTCCGCTCGTCAGCCAGACGGTGCTGCTCAAGGGTGTCAACGACGACGCGGATACGCTCGAAGCGCTGATGCGCGCGTTCGTCGAAGCGCGCGTGAAGCCGTATTATCTCCATCACGGCGATCTCGCACCGGGGACGGCACATTTTCGCACCAGTGTCGCGGAAGGACAGGCGATCATGCGTGCGCTGCGTCAACGGCTTTCCGGGCTCGCGATGCCGACATACGTGCTCGATATCCCGGGCGGCTTCGGCAAGGTGCCGGTTGGCCCGGGCTATCTCGACGGTGACGATCCCTCGATCGTGGAGGATCCTTCCGGCGTTGTGCATCGCATCGATGGCGCGTGCGCACCCAAATAACGCTCGTCCCCTATTCCCCGCGGAACAGCCCCGCGTGCGCGTTCATGATTTCCTCATGGTCTGATAAACTCATGCGCGTGGTTTGCCGCGGGCAAACCCGTGCGTCCATGGAGACGAGCGATGACCAGCACATCCTGCGGGCATCACGACGATTGTCCTCTCGACGAGGGCGGAAAATCTTCTTCGCACGCATTCTCAACCTCTCGGCACGCACGCCGACGCAAGCTCGACCGGCTGCTCGTTGCGCTGTGTTTCGCTTTCATCGCGTGGACGCTGATCTCGATTGCGCTCAACAGCTCGGCGCACGCGGCGGAAGATCCGCTGATTACGCAGGGTACGGGCGTCGTCACGGCGTTTTCGGGCACATCGCAATCCCCGAAGGGCGTGGCTGGCGATCATCCGCAGGATCGCACGCTGATCGATCCGGCGGGCTCGGTGCTGCGCGTGCTCGATCTCACCAATCTCGGCGGCAGCCCGCACGGACAATTCGTCGATCTGCCGGCCAAGCTTGCCGTTCCGGCGCGTGACATCGGCCAAGTGTTCGGCGTCGTAATTGCTGACACCGCGCCGGGTGTGGCGCCCGACATCTATGCGGGCGCCTCCTCGCTGTTCGGGTTGCAGATCGTCAAACCCGCAGCGGACGGCAAGTTGATGCGTCTCGTGCGCGGCGCGCCCGGCGCACAATGGGCGCCGGGGCAGTTCGGCCTCGATCTCGGCGGTGGACCCGGTACGATCTGGAAGATCGACGGGGCGAGCGGAAAGATCACGCCGTTCGCAACGGTGGTCAGTGGCGTCGACGAGAACGCGGGGGCTGGCCTCGGCGCGCTCGCGTTCGATCCGGTTTCACGCCTCCTGTTCGCTGCAAGTCTCGAAACCGGGCTAATCCACAGGATCGACCTGACGGGACGCGATCTCGGCGTGTTCGATCATGGCCTAACCGGGCGCGGCGCGCTGATGCTGCCGCAGGTGCTCGACGAGCCCAAGGCGCGGATGAGCATCCACGATCCGGCCTTCAACGTCGAAGATCCCGCGACGTGGGGCTATGCCGACAAGAAACGCCGCGTGACGGCGCTCGCCATCGAAGGCGGCCGCCTTTATTACGCGGTGGCGGAAGGTCCATCTCTGTGGTCGGTCGGTCTCGCTGCCGACGGCAGCTTCGGCACCGACATCAAGCTCGAGATCGACGTCAAGGGCACGCCCGACAACAATCCCATTACTGCCATCGCTTTCGACGGATCGAACCGGGTGTTCCTCACCCAGCGCGGCGATGTCGTCGGCAGCTACGACTACGCGGCACTTGCGCGTCCGAGAACGTCGGTCGTCTATCGTTTCACGCGCGAGACGGCGGATCAGGCCTGGAACGCGACGCCCGACGAATATGCCGTTGGGATGCCCTCGCCGCATCGCGCCACCAACGGCGGGGCTGCGCTCTCGTATGGGTATGACGATGCGGGACGCGCCGAATTCGGCCGCTGCCGCGCCACTCTGTGGACTACCGGCGAAGGCTTGCGTGCCGATGCACAGGGCCGCCTTGTCGATGGCCTTCAGGGTGCCGACACCTCCGCCGCGCAGGCTGCGTCCGCTTCGCGCGCGCGAACAGGCAGCGAAGCGCTGCAGGGCGACTTCGGCCTGTACGAGAGCGATCTCGCGCCGCCGGAGAAGAGCTGGTTCGTTCCGGTCGGCAACGGAAGCCGCGACCGGCACGGTCAAGTGGGCGCGCTCGCGATCCATGCGCCGTGCGACGCGGAGATTGCGTCCGCCCCGGCTGTTTCCGTGCCCGAGCGCCCGCCTGTAATCGTTGTCGATCCCGACCATCTTCCGCCCGGCATTCACATCGCCAAGGTCTGCCATCCGGGTCCGCTCGGCGGCGTGATCCCGTGCACGATCACCGTCACCAACGTGGGCTGGACGCTGACCGGAGACGTCGGCTTCACCGACGCTTCGAGCGTGCTCGCAGGGCCCGACAAGGGCGCGGCCGTTCTGATCACGAGCGCGACGCCGGACGGGCCGGACTGGATGTGCTCGCCGACGCCATCGGCCACGTTCGGATGCTCGCTGCCGTTCACGGCGCTGCTGCCGGGGCAATCGCGCTCCGTCAAAGTATTCGTCAATACCGGGCCGCTGGTTGCGTCCGGCAACACCGGCTTCCGCAACTGCGCCTCGCTGGCGCTGCCGTGGAGCGGCGTTGCCTGCGTCGACAGCCAAACCCAGATCGTCGTCAAGAAGAAGGCTCCGGCTTCGTGCCTGCCGGGGGCCGCCTGCACGTTCGAACTTTCCGTCACCAACAGCGGCACGCTGCCGTTCGCGGGTGACGTGCTGCTTTCCGACAGCCTGTTCGTCGATGGCGGGGTTGTGCCTGTCGCGGCTCCGATCACGGCGATCGTCCCGGCTCTCGGCTGCGGGCCTGATCCTGCGGCGCTGCCGTTCTCGTGCACCGCGCCGCTCAGCCTTGCACCGGATGAGACAAAGACATTCTCGATCACGGCGACGATGCCAGCGCTGCCGCCGAATTACTGGGGCCACAACTGCTTCTCGGCTTCGGCGCCCGGCCAACCCGCGCCGCTCTTTCCGCCGGGCCCCGGCGTCGATCCCGCCGCCGTTTCGTGCGCCTGGGTTCCGGTCGGCGCGCCGCCGCCGCTCGCCAACTTGCAGATCGGTAAATCTCCGCTCGAATGCCACAAGCAGGGCGCGGATCACGTGCGTTGCCACTACGACATCACGCTTGCGAACACAGGCCCATCGCCCTCCATTGCGCCGGTTACGTTCACGGAGACGGTGCCGGCGAACAGCGCGCTCGCTTCGATTGCAGCGCCGTGGTCGTGCATCGGCGGGCCGCCTCTCTACACATGCACAACGGCCGCGCCGCCGGTCATTGCACCAGCGGCGAGCCTCACGATTCCGGTTGCGATCGATCTCGAACGCGCGCCGCTCGAAGCCGCAAAGTGCTGGGCGCCGAACCATGTCTCGATCACGGCACCGGCCGGCGGAACGCCAGCCAACTTCAAAGTGGCGGACGACTCGGCGCTCGCCACAGCGGATGCGGCCTGGATCCGCTTCGACGAAGGCGGGCCGCTCGAACTCGTGCTCTGCGACCCGACCAATCTCCGCACGACGAAAATTGCCGACGGACCGTGCGTCGTGGATGGCGGCACCTTCCGCTGCGGCTACACGGTCACGATCACCAATACCGGCCCTGATCCGTTCAAGGGGCGCATCGACGTCACCGACACATTCGACGCGGTACCGGTCGACGTGAAATTCCCGGCGGATTGGGATTGCGGCGGAGCGGGCGCGAACTGGACCTGTTCACACGCGCCGCTCGACCTGGCCAAGGGAGACAGCGTCTCGATGGCCGTGTCGGCGAAGTTCGCAAAGAACGGCGGCCTCTGCGTCGTCAGCAACCGCGCGACGATGATCTTCCCGCCTGCCAACACGCGCTGGAACCAGAGCGGCGCCGACGACAGCGCCACCGCGTTCTCGCCGATCCCATCCCCCGATTGCGACGTAAAGCCCACGTGCAAAGCGCCCGCGCCCGGCGAAGCCCGGACGGTTTCAGGCGCCTGCGCGTGCGCCAGCGGCCATGCCCGCGACCGCAAGGGCCGCTGCGTTCCGATCGTCGTGGCCGAGCCCACGCCCGAACCGGAAAGCCCGACGCCGACGCCCACATGCGTTCCCGGTCCGGACGAATATCGAACGGCATCCGGCGCGTGCGTCTGCAAATCCGGGTTCTCGCGCCGTGACGGCCGCTGCGTAACCATCGGCGTCGTTCCCCTGCCGCCCACGCTGCCGCTGTGCGAGCCGGGGCCGAACGAGGTACGCGACCGCAATGGACGGTGCGTGTGTCGTGACGGCTTCTCGCGCAATCGCGACGGACGTTGCGTGCCGGATATCGCGGGATGCATTCCCGGCCCCAACGAGCATCGCACCTCCTACGGCCGGTGTGTCTGCGATGCGGGCTACGATCGCGATCGCAACGGGCGTTGCGTCCCCGAGAAGCCGGATGTCTGCCCGCCGGGAACGCTTGGAAAGCCGCCCGCCTGCAAACCGAAAGTGTGCGACGACGGTTACACCGGCAAATGGCCAGACTGCCGCCCGACCGCATGTCCGCCGGGCATGACCGGGAAGCCGCCCAAGTGCATAACGAAGCCGTGCCCGTCCGGTACGACTGGAACGCCTCCGAACTGCAAGCCCATCGAAAAACCGAAATGCCCGCTGGGGCAGATCGGAACGCCGCCGAATTGCCGGCCGATGCTGTGCCCGCCCGGCACGACCGGCAAGCCGCCCAACTGCAAGCCGATCGATAAGCCGAAGTGTCCACCTGGAACTGTCGGCAAGCCGCCGCGGTGCGTAAAGGTCGTCGTGCCCTGCGCGAAGGGTGAGATCCGCAACGACAAGGGCCAGTGCGTACCGCGCAAGGTTGTCACGCCGCCCAAGACCACGACGCCGAAGCTCGACACGAAAACGCCGATCAAAATCCGGGAACCGTCGAAGCCGGTACCGGACATCCGCTAGGGCGGGTTCGGCGATGAAGAGCAAAAAGGCCGGCAACCCCCGCCGGCCTTTTTTTTTGTGGCCCGTTCAGCGGATGCGGCGCCAAGCGCCGGTGCGGTATTCGGGCGGCAGGTTGTCCTCGGTGAAGCCCTTCGCCTCGATCTCGTCGAACCAGCGATCGCGTTGGCTTTCGGGCAAACGCGTGCCGCACCAAGGACAGAAGCCGATCAGGATGTAAGACGGCCCGCCGTCGTGCACGATCAGCCCGAACTCGTCGAACTTCTCATTGTAGACGACGAGATTGTCCGGGCACTCGAACGGATCGGCGTGCTGTTCGCAGGTGAAGGCGAGCCGGCCTTTCATCTCGGTGCAGCAGAAAATCACCGCTTCGCTCGGCGGGGCCCAGGCTTCCTCGACCGGCATCCAGATGACGCGGCTTCCTTGAAACACATCAGACGGCATTCGCTATATCCGCACGGCTATTTCGAGGCTCGATTTTCAAAGAAATAGCTATCCCCATCATAGCCTTAGCGATGGCCGGGCAATATGCCCGATCGCGGCGTGCCCTGTTGATGGTTCGCCTGAGCAATGTCAGAGTGTCGCAGCACAAAAGCAGAGACCGGCGCCCTCCGGAAGAGGGGTTCAACGACCGGATCCAGAAAAGACCGCGATGGAGGAACGCACCCTATGAACGAGCACACCAAGACCAGCATATTCCACGGCGCCTGTCCGCATGATTGCCCAGATACCTGCGGCATGGATTATCACGTGCGCGACGGCAATCTGGTTGAGGTGCGCGGCAAGAAGGACCACCCGTTCACACGCGGCGGCCTCTGCGTGAAGCTCAAGGACTTTCACGATCACCACCACAACCCAGACCGGTTGCTGTATCCGCTGCGCCGCGTCGGCGCCAAAGGAACAGGGCCCAACGGCGGCAATAATTTCGAACGCATCACCTGGGACGAGGCCATCGCGGAAATCGGCAAACGCTGGCGCGAGATCATTGCGACTTACGGCAGCCAGGCGATCATGCCGCAAAGCTATCTCGGCAACATGGGGCTCGTGCAGGGCATCAACTCCGGCGATCCGTTCTTCAACCGGCTCGGCTCGACGGTCAACGAAAAGACCTACTGCACCTCGGGCTCGTCGACGGCATGGCTCCTGACGCACGGACCGACCGGCGGCGTCGATCCCGAGAGCTTCGTCCACTGCAAGTATATCGTCATCTGGGCGTGCAATACGATCTCCACCAACCTGCATCACTGGCCGTTCGTGCTCGAAGCGCAGAAGCGCGGCGCCAAAGTGGTCGTGGTCGATGCCTTCAAGTCTCGCACGGCGAAAGCCGCCGACTGGCACATCTGTCCGAAGCCCGGCACCGATGGCGCGCTTGCTCTTGCCGTCATCAATTCCATGGCCGAGCAGGGTCTCGTCGATCAGGATTACGTCGACAAGCACACGCTGGGCTGGCCGGAGCTCAAGGAGCGCGCGGCGGAGTTCCCGCTCGAAGAGGCGGAGAAGATCACGGGCGTGAAAGCCGAGGACATCGCCCGCTTCGCGCGCGAGTTTGCGACCTCGCAGCCCTCCGCCATTCGCATCGGCGTTGCGATCGAACGCTCGGCGGGCGGCGCACAGGCGGCCCGTGCCGTCTATGCAATTCCAGCGGTGGCCGGCTCCTGGCGCCACGTCGGCGGCGGTATGCTGCAGCTTCCGCTGTGGGATTTCCCGGTCGACTGGGTCAAGGCTGCACGCCCCGACTTCATCAAACCCGGCACGCGCGTGGTCAACAATCTCCGTCTCGGCGAAGCGCTCACCGGCGAGATGAAGCTCGACCCGCCGATCATGAGCCTGTTCGTGTTCTGCACCAATCCGGTCAGCCAATCGCCGGAGACCAACAAGATCGTTGCAGGACTGCAGCGCGAGGATCTGTTTACGGTGGTCGCGGAGCACTTCATTACCGACACCGCGAAGTATGCCGACATCATCCTCCCTTCCGCCATGGCCGGCGAAGCCGAGGACATGATGTGGAGCTGGGGCACCTTCTACTTCACCTACAATCAGAAGGCCGTCGATCCGCCCGGCGAATGCAAGCCGACGAGCGAGCTGTGGCGACTTCTGGCTGCAGAAATGGGCTTCGACGATCCGGTCTTCAAAATGACCGACAGCGAGCTGTGCGCTGCCTACATCAATTGGGATGACCCGAAGATGGGTGGCATCGACATGGAGTATTTCAAGCAGCACGGCTACTACAGGATCGATGTCGGCTCGAAGGATACGCGCGCGCCGCACGCCGAAGGCAAGTTCCCGACGCCGTCCGGAAAGGTGGAGTTCCTGCTGCCCGATCACAAAAACTTCGTCGCCGGGCCGTTCCGCGCAATGTACGAGGGCGAGCAGGATGGCTCTCCCATCGATCCGCTACCTGGCTACGTCCCGGTGCGCGAGAGCCCGGAGACGAACCCCGAGCTGGCGAAGTCGTATCCGCTCAACATCATCTCGCCGAAGAGCCACGGGTTCCTGAACTCCTGCTATGCCAACGAGCCACATAAGATCCGGAGCCAGGGCGAGCAGTTCGTGATGATCAACAAAGCGGACGCGGAACCCCGCAACATCCGCGAAGGCGATCCGGTGCGCGTCGCGAACGCGCGCGGCTCGTTCGAAGGCGTCGCGCGCGTCACCGACGACGTCAATCCAGGGATCGTTGTGGCGACGCTCGGTTACTGGCGCTCGCTCAACCGTTCGGATGGATCAGTCAATAGTATCTCATCCAGCGCATGGTCCGGTCTTGGCCGCGCGCCGACCTTCTCGGACAATCTGGTCGAGGTCAGCCGCGTGAACTGAAACGCGAACAAAGACTTATGTGTCGTTTCGGGGGTCGCGCATCGCGCGGCCCCTTTGTTTTTCTCGTCTGCAACACGCTCCGACCTGTGATGCTCCGGACACTGACGCACGTAAGTTTCCGGGCTTGATCCGAGCGTTTTCCGACTCGTGATAGAGAACGCGGCGTAAATATAGGCTTATTACGGAGCAATCCTCATGATCCGCCCGGCCCGACTTGCCGCGCTTCTTCTCGGCGTCACCACCACCCTCGCCGCGTTCGCTCCAGCCTCTGCCGGTGACGGCAAGAGCTGGAAGTTCGACGTCGTGAACAAAGGCAACTCTCCCGTCATCGAGTTCCGCACGCAGGAAGAAGGCGAGTGGAGCGAGAACTGGATCGAGAACCGCATCGAACCGGGCGACAACGTCGAGCTCGACTTCGAGACCGACGAAGGCAAGTGCACCGTTCGCACCCAGATCCGCTTCATCGATGGCAGCTACTTCGATGCGGACGTCGACTACTGCAAGGCCAACCTCCTTGAAATTCATACGGATACGTTGATCTGGAAGGCGGCTCAGTAACCGCTTTCGCCGGTCGTGGCCGACGTGGCACACCGCAGCTAAATCCGTCTGCTGCCGATTGCTCGTGGCGGGATCAGCCGACTATGATCCCGCCACGCGTTTCAAAGTTCTGCGGGGGTAATCGTTATGCGTGTTGCGCGGCGGGGCGCTTGCGCCTTCCTGTTGTCGTTTTGGGCCCTTTCGGGTTCCGCTCACGCGGATGCCATCTCCGACAATCTCAACGTTTTTCGCATGAGCCCTCCTCTCGCCTCGTATACGCCGGGGACGATTGCGCGCGGGCATTTCGACAAGCGGACGTTCCAGCGAACCGGCGAAAAACTTCTCAAGCTCAACGTGGTGCGCTGCCGGGCCCCGTTCGACAAGGACGGCATCGAAGAGAACCTGGACAGCGCCGCATTCGCCGTGCGCGACCAGAAGTCGTTCGGGTTGTCGGCCGGCTGGGCAAACCTGCTCAACGCCAACTTCAAGGGCAGCTATGTCGAGGACGTGACGCTGACGTTCACCGGCACGATCTACGAATACACCGAGGACAAGCTCGCTCAACTGCGCAGGCGCTGCCTCGGCGCGGCGAACCCGAAAGGTGACGAGGGGCGCTTCCAGTTCCAGATCGTGCGCCAGGCGGTGGGGCGCTTCGAGTATCAGATCAAATACAGCCAAGCCGCGAGCGCGGGCCTCAAGGTCGACATCGCGAACAAGCTCGCGGCTGAACTCGGCGGCAGCGGCGAGATCGGTCGGGAAGGCAAGATCACCATTCCGCGCGGCGCCATGGCCTATCCGCTGTGGCGCGAGGATTGGTGAGCTGCGCTTTTGTTGGTTGTAAGCGTCCGCCTCAACGAAACGGTCTTGCCTTCCACCCCATTTGAAGAGCTCATCGGCCACCGCTAAACGGTGGTCGGATTGACGCTCGGCAACTTGCCCTACATATTCGATCCGACGCCAGACAATCTGGCTGTCTTTTTTTGGGGGGAGAGCACTCGTGGCCACTGCTGCGAATATCGACGTGGCTAGCGCCTATTTTGGGTCATTTGCCGCTGCTGTCATGACCATGATCAGCGTGGCGCTCGGGTTGACTCTCTATTTCGTGGCGACCGCGATCCAACAGCTGTTCTTGAAACAAGCATGGTCACGCGCGCACTACTTCCAGCTTTCCAAGATCATTTTCACCTTCCTCTTGGCGGTTGGGCTTTTCCATATGTACCACTACACGACGCCGATCATTTTCGCGCCGCCCAGTTACTTTTTGGGGCTTCCCGTTTTTTTAATTAGTACAGCTCTCGCGGTGATGGCTGTCTCGCTGGGAGGCGCGAACTATGGAGACGATCAGCACGATCTTTTCTGCTCCGCGCTCGTCGCCTTTTACGGCTTCTGCATTGTTGCATTCGTTCAAACGTATTGTCGCTCAGCCTCCGCGCCGCTTTTACCCGACAAGATCGCATCGGACGCGGTCTACAACATGATCGCCTACTCCGCGCTGGCAATCGCGAGTGGCGTCTACTTGTATTTCCGGGGGCGAACGCGTGTCATCTCGCCTCGCATACGAGATTTCGCGTTTCTTGTTTTGAATTTGGTTGCACTCGGTGGCGCAATGCAGCTCACAAAAGTGCGTCTTCTCGATCCGCTCGCAGTCGCCATGAAAGATCAGGAGCGCTGCCTTGAACCCTGCGCGCCCGCGCCCTCACCTCTTCCGCCGAGCGGGAAATAACGACGATAAAGCGAGACCGTGGCCGGCAGAATGATGAGCTGGCCGATCAGCGACGCGAACAGACACGCCGACGCAAGCTGACCGAAGAGGCGCAGCGACGGCAGATCGGACAGCATCGTCACGCCGAGGCCCAGCGTCAGAACGATGGTGGTCAAGACTACGGCGGGGCCGATGTGGTGGGCGGTGCTGGCGAGCGCTTCGCGCGCACTGCTGGCGCCTGGTCCGATCCGGTCTTCTTCCAAGCGGAACCTGTTCAGGAAGTGGATCGTGGAATCGATCGCCAGCGAGAACGCGACCGTGATGGCCACGATAGAAGCGAACTGCAGGCCTTGCCCCGAGTAGTAGAGCAGCGCACCGGTCGTAAAGATCGGGAACAGCGACGGTAGGATGCTCGACACGCCAACGAGCAGCGACCGAAGCGCGATGCCGAGGAAAATGAATACCAGGAAGATGTCGCCGACGAGCCCCCACGTCAGCTCGTGAATGAGGGTCGCGGAGTTGCGTGCAGCGATGGCGGGCAGCCCCGTGACCGAAATCTCATAGCCCGGATGCCGCTTGCGCACTGGCTCCAGAGCTTTGTCGATCTTCTCGACGACGGGCAGGATCTCGCTCGAGTCGATATCGGGCAGACGCGCGGTGACAAGCACGGCGGTCTCGTCGGCAGTGATGAAACGGCGCACCAGATGCTCGGGCAGGAGCTTCACGTATTTCTGCACGGTCGCGATGCTGGCGTCGCCCGCAGTCTCGAGCCAGCGGCGCAAGCTTTCGAGCGACCAGACGTTGCCGAGGCCTGCTTCCTTCTCGAGGATGTCGTGCGCTTCTGCAATGACCGCGAGCGTGCCGGCGTCATAGAGCGCGATGGGCGTGGCATCCGCGGCAGCGGCCTCAGATTTGGGGCCTTTCCATTCGATCATGACGTGAACGGGATTTGCACCCGTCAGCTTCTGGTCGAGGCTGCCGGTCGCTGCGAGAGCCTGCTCCTTGTCCGGCACTTGGTCAGCCAGGCGGTACATGGGTTTCAGGCTCACGAATGCGTGCCCGGTGCCGAGCACGGCCACGAGGCCGAACGCGACGAACAGAAGCGGGCGGGCGCCGACGAAGCCCATGACGGTCTCGCTCAAGCGCTGCAGCACGCCGACGCCGCCTTCCTCGCGCACATGTGGATCGACGGCTGCGGCCGGCTCGCGTCGTACGAAGATCGCGGCCAACGTCGGCACCACGACGGCCACGGCCATGTAGGAAATGCCGACCGCCAGTAAGGCTGCGAAGCCGAACGTGCGGATCAGCGCGGATTCAGCGAAGGCGAACGAGACGATTGAAATTGCCTGGTTCATCGCCGTCAGCAGGCAGGCGGGCGCTACCTCGCGCACGGCGTTGCGGGCCGCCTCTATGCGGTCCATGCCCGCAAGGATGTCGCGACGGATCGCGAACACGAGATGCATGGAATCCGAGAAACCGGAGACGAGGATCAAAGGCGTGATGACGTTGATGAAAAGGTTGAGGCGGAAATCCAGGCCGCCGAGCACGCCGAGCGTCCAGAGAATGGCGGTGGTGGGGCCGAGCACGGCGATGAGGGTCAGCGAGAGGCGGCGGAAGAAGAGATAGGCGACCGCGAATCCAACGACGAATCCAAGGCCGTTGTAGACAAGCCGGTCTCGCTCGACGGCGTTGCGGATCTCGAGTTGCATGACCGGAGCGCCGGTAAGCTTTGCGGTGAGGCCGGAACCAGCCAGCTCCTTGTCTACGACCTCCTTGATGCCGCCGATCACGACCTTGGCGGTGCGTTCCTCGACCATGGCGCGGTCGAGCGCAATCACGATCAGCGCAAGCTCGCCATCGTCGGAGAGGAACTTGCCTTTTACGATATCGTTCTCGGCGAGAGCGCGCTTCACGGCCTCATAAGCAGCCGGATCTTCCGGCAACTCGTCGGGCACAACAGGTGGAGCGTAGCCAGACGCATCCGGAATGTTGCGGGCAGACAGCATCGAGACGAGACCACCGACTCCGTCGGTGAGCTGCAGCTCTACGACTGCGTTGCGGAACACCTCAAGCTTTTCGCGGGAGAGCAGACCCTTGCCTTCTACGACAACGAGCACGTCGTATTCGCTCGACGGAAAACGCCGGTCGATCTGCTCGTATTTGCGGAATTCCTCCGTGTCGGTGCGGAACAGTTCCGAGAGGCTGTCGTCAACGCGCAGATTGGAAATGCCGATCAACGCAAGCGCCGTCAGCACCGCGATCAGTAACGCCGCCAAATAAGGGGCTTCGAGTGCAACGAGCCCGATGCGATCGAGGCCGAACGAGAACGGGAAGGTTCTTCGCGGTGCGTCTCTTTCGGCCATGTGCTGCCGGCAGAATGCCGGGCTTCCCCCGTCTTTCGGTTGCCGGCGGCGCGTTTCTTATCGGTCGTTGCCAGCGCCGGCCGTTCGCCTCGGCGCACGAGAATCGCAGCCGAGACCGGCATCACCGTCGCATCGGGCCTTGCACGGATCAAGGGTTCGGCAATCGGCGCCGCTGCTTGCTGTGGGACCGTTGCGGCCGCGCCGCGTGCATCCTATTTTGCACCGCGATACCCGCAGCAGGATCGCCTCCTCATGGCCGACACTCCGATCGTTGCCGCCTCTCTCGATGTGGTCGATCTCAAATGCCCGCTTCCCGTTCTCAAGGCGCGCAAGGCTTTGGAAGCGCTCGCCGACGGCGCGGTGCTGGAAGTTCTGGCGAATGATCCGGCCGCGGGCGAGGATTTCGCTGCGTTCTGCCTCGCGACGGGTCATCGCCTGATCGGGCAGAGCACACAGCCTGAGTTTCAGCGCTTTCTGATCCAGAAACAGGCCCGCGCTCCTTGTTCTTGACCCCGGGGCGCGCTGTGGCAACCAAGGGGCATCCATCTGGCCGCACCTCGCGCGCCTTGGCTTGACAGGACGGGGAGGCTGCTCGCATAAGGGCGTCTTCCTGCGCCGGGGCGCCAGGGCGCTTCTCCCGATTTGGGAGCGCTTCGAGCCCCGAGCGGCGCCGAGCCTTTTGTTTTCGCGTCCGATTTTCGGATTTCCCGCGATCACGGTTCGGACGGGCGGTTAGCTCAGCGGGAGAGCACACGCTTCACACGCGTGGGGTCACTGGTTCAATCCCAGTACCGCCCACCATTCCACCCACCAAACGCGCCCCTGGTGAGCCGTATCGCAGAGCTGTTTCCGCGCTGCCCCTTCTGAATATTCGTCACGCGAACTTGCCATCGGCGCGAATCGGGCCGCGAGCAGTCAAAGCAGCCATTCTCTGCAATCTTCGCACCGAATGCTCAGCCGCCAAATAATACAACGTTTACATACCAAAATTTAAGCATGATCCGCAATGGTTGCACTGACAGGGAAAGGTCCGTGTCGGAAGGCTCGGGCTTTGTCGGATGCACCTCGCCCCCCAAGGCAGGCGTCAGGCGAACGGCCGCTCTTTCCCAACCGACGTGAGCTTGGTCAGGGGAGCGCCAGTCGATGAAACTTGGGACAGACGTCGGCGAAAATCCCGACAGTTTCCGAGGATCCTTCAACCTGACGGCGGCGATTGCCGTGCTTGCCTGTCTGGCTGCCGACACGCGGCCGGCGCGTGCGCAATCGGTGACTGGAAGCGGCGTGACACCAGGCCCTATTTCGTCACCTTACTGGCCCGTTTCGGGCGACGTAACAATCGGTGACACGAGCCCAGGAGGCGGCACACTCGACATCCTAAACGGCGGCGTTGTGTTCAGCGACACCGGCTTTATCGGTCTCGGCGCCTCCGATGTGGGCACTGTCACGGTCTTTGGGCAGACCGCAGGCGGCTTTCCCTCGACTTGGGCCAATTCTGTTGACCTCGTTATCGGCCAAGCGGGAACGGGAACGCTTCGCATCGAGGACGGCGGTTATGTAATCAGCACTGACGGCTATATCGGAGCTGAAGCGGGCAGCAACGGTCAAGTCACCGTCACAGGACCCAACTCGATCTGGACCAATTTCGGCCAACTTCTGGTTGGCGATGAGGGCACCGCAACGCTGACCATTGAGGATGGCGGTTTGGTGGAAAGTGCGTTGGCCGTGATCGGCAACAACAGTACCGGTACAGGCGCGGTGATCGTCTCGGGACACGACGCCGACGGTAACGCCTCGACCTGGAACATCACGAACCAAATACACATTGGCTACGCCGGCATAAACAACACGCTCTCCATTCTGGACGGCGGCATCGTGAGCAGTGGGCAAGGGCTCATCGGCTACAGCAGCGGTAGCGAGGGAACGGTCACCGTCTCCGGGCGCGACGTCAACGGCAATGCCTCGACCTGGAACGCTGCCAACAACATCTACGTAGGGTTTTCCGGCAACGGCACCCTTAACGTCGAGGACGGCGCGTCGGTGAGCACGAGTTCTGCCGGAGGTGGTGCCGCATCCGTCTATATTGGCTACGATGCCGGCGGTTCGGGCGCGGTCACCGTCTCGAGCAGCAACGGCGACGTCTCGAGCTTGACGGCAACGGACCGCATCGAGGTTGGACGTGACGGTGCCGGCACGATGACCATCGATAGCGGTGGCTTTGCGAGAGCTGATTCCGATGTGCATATCGCCGTTGGCGCTAGTGGCAGTGGCACGCTCCATGTCAATGGCGACGTAACCGGACGCGGCGTGCTCGAGGCCGGCTCGGTGATCCGGGGGCTTGGCGCTACGGCTATTCTCGACCTCAATGGCGGCATTCTGCGCGCAATTAGAGATGAAGCAAATTTCCTCAATGGTTTCGCCGCGCTGACGGTCGGAGCGGAGGGTGCCTGGTTCGACAGCAACACGCACGACATCACGATCGACACCGAATTTTCGGGCACTTCGAGTTTCAATAAGCTTGGCCTCGGCGAACTGACCTTGACCGGCGACAGCTCAGGCTTTGTCGGCGCGGCGCGCGTGTCGGCCGGTACATTGGCTGTTAACGGCGTGCTTGGCGGCACTATGGACGTGGACTCCGGTGGAAGGCTCGTGGGCACGGGCGAGGTCGGCAGCACAACCAACAGCGGCATCGTTGCACCGGGCTACGGGAACGCCATGGGCACGCTCACTGTCCGGGGTAACTATGCGAGCACCGGAGGCCGCCTTGAAATCGAGACGGTTCTCGGGGACGACAGTTCTCAGACCAGTCGGCTCGTTGTCGACGGCGCGACCTCCGGCACGACCGAGGTTGGCGTTGTCAACCGAGGCGGCCTCGGCGGACAGACAGTGGACGGCATCAGGATCGTCGAAGTGACGGGCGCGTCCGGCGGCAGTTTCTTACTCGATGGGGATTATATCTTCCAAGGCGAGCAGGCGGTGGTTGCCGGCGCATACGCTTATCGTCTCTATCAGGGCAGTGTTTCCGATCCGACGGACGGAGACTGGTATCTGCGATCCGCTTTGTTCGGTACGGTTGATCCGACACCGCCGCTCTATCAGCCCGGCGTGCCGATCTATGAAACCTACGCCGCCAATCTGCAGTCGCTAAATACGCTGCCCACGCTGCAGCAGCGTGTCGGCAACCAAAGCTGGACAACAGGCGCTGGCCCGGGAAGCCGGGGAATATGGGGACGGACGGAGGGTACGCGCACGCGCGCCGACGCCGCCGCCTCGACGAGTGGGTCCGATCACGACGTCAACGCCTGGAAGACGCAGCTAGGCGCCGATTTCCTGATGGCCGAAACAGACAACAGCGAGCGGCTGATCGCGGGCATCACAGTCCACTTCGGCGAAGCAAACAGTCAGGTTCGCTCGATCTTCGGTGACGGCGCGCTAAAGTCCGAGGGCTACGGAATTGGCGCGACGCTGACCTGGTACGGCATCGACGGCTTCTACATCGACGGTCAAGCGCAGATCAGCCATTTTGATAGCGACCTTGCATCCGACGTCGTCGGCACGCTCGCGGAGGATAACAGCGGCAGCGGCGAAGCCTTCAGCATAGAGGTCGGCAAGCGGATGCAGATCGGAGGCAAGCTCAGCATAACCCCGCAGATTCAAACCGACTACTCCAATGTCCGCTTTGACCGTTTCGTCGATCCATCCGGTGCCGGCGTGTCAACGGACAGGGGCGACAGCCTGAAGACACGATGGGGTATCTCGCTTGATCATCGGGACGCATGGGAAAGCGGCCGCAGCCACTTCTATGGGCTCGTCAATCTCAACTATGAATGGCTGGATGGCTCGCGCACCATCGTTTCTGGAACCCCGATCGAGCGGACCGACGAGCGGCTGTCGGGTGAGGTCGGCCTGGGTGCGAGCTTGATGTGGAGCCCCGGCTTCACCCTCTACAGCGAGGTCTCTGCCAACAGTCCGTTCCGGGACTTCGGCAACAGCTATGACCTCAAGGGCAATATCGGCCTCAACCTGCAATTCTGAGAGCGGGTCGCCCACGAAAACCACTGGACGTCAGCGAAGACGGACCTCAGCGACCTTGTCCCGATACTCCTTCTTCGGGTCGGCGCCGAGCAGCAGTTTAATTCCGGCGAAAAAGGATGAGGCGTTTTCCCAAATGTGTGCGCGCTCGGCATCAAAGCGCAGAAGCACGAGCTTTGGGTCGTCCTTGCCGCCTTCAAACCAGGCCGCGACAAATGGAGACCAAAGACGATCTATAACAGCCCGATCGTTGTCGATGACCAGCGGGCCGTGCAGCGTTGCGAAGAGATCGTGCCCCTTCGACGCGAAGGCTGCCGTTGCCGGTTTGGACGTCGCCAACATGGCCGCCATCGCTGTGTCGCGGGATGTGAAAACCCAGATCGGTGGCCGAGCATCTTCCACGATCCCCGTCATCGGCCGCATGTGCCCTTCGTTGACGCCGTCCAGCCCCAGCATCAGGGTCATATCCGCAGTGATGGAGGCCCAAAGTTTTTGTTCGAGTTCTTCCGGCGTGGGCATGACGTCTCCATTCTCAATTGGAATTCTCGATTGGACCTGGGTTCCCGACCGGGCCTAGCACTCAGATTTTCCAACGCCCAATTGGAACGCTTGTTCCCTTCCGTGCGTGTTCCCTTCTAGGCATCCTTCCGCTCGGGGGACGGTCGGGGGTGGAGGACGGCGCCCCCTCCTTAATGGTCCGGACCGATTGAAGGACGACGGATTGTGCCTCCCGGCATTTCCGGGCTAACAAGCGATATATGCTCCACAGCTGGTGAAAGTCGGTGCCGCGTGACGTTTGAACGGTTGTTGTCCAAGGCGACGAGGTTCCTGTTCGACAATGACCCTCACGGTCGCCGCCTTGTCGTGGCGTCCCGATGCGCTTTGGCGCTTTTGCTTCTGGGGACTTTGGCAACGGCCGTGCTAGCCGTCCGTTCGCGCCAAGCGGAGGATTGGGTTCGCCATACGCTGGATGTCCGCTCCGATGCCCGCAACTTGCTGCAAGACATACAGAGCGCCGTTCTCAAGGAACGGGCTTTCCTGCTCACGCAAGACAAGGCCAAGCTCGGCGATGATTTCAAGCGGGGCCTGGAGCAAATCGCCGCCAAAGTGAGCGCGCTCCGCGTCAATGTTGCCGACAACCCGTCTCAAGTTGCGAGGCTGGCAGGTGTCGAAGGCAATATTGTCAGCTTATCCGCCACGCTGAATGAAACCGTTGGCCTCATGGAGACGGGGCTCCAAGACGACGCAATCGCAATCGTTCGCTCTGACAAGGTGCAACGGCTACTCGATGACCTGAAGGCCCAACTGAATGATGTCGTGAGTGTCGAGGACGGCTTGTTGGTCGCGCGCGAGCGCGACGCGGCGTTCCTGCAAACCTCGTCCCTCTGGGTCATCGGCACGGCCCTTGCGATTGCGCTCGCGCTGTCGATCATCCTGCAAACGGCGACCCGTCACTTCGTCTCGAACCTGCAGCGGCGAACAAAAGAGCTGGAGCAGGAAATCCAGCGGCGCGAGACCTCGGAAACCGCAATGCGCCAGATGCAGAAGATGGAAGCGGTCGGGCAGCTTTCCGGCGGCATCGCCCATGACTTCAACAACCTGCTGACTGTCATCCTCGGCAATCTGGAGATCATGAAGCGGAAGCGCTCTTCAGCGGGGGAGAGTGACGCTGCCGGCAACCTGGAAAAGTACATCGATATGGCCCAGCAAGCCGGCCGCAATGCTGCCAAGCTGACGCACAGATTGCTTGCCTTCGCGCGGCGGCAACCGTTGGAACCGACCCGCGTCGATTGCAACAAGCTCGTGACCGACATGTCCGACATCCTCCGGCGGGCTATGGGAGAGACAATCGATTTCGAAGCTGTTCTGGGCGCAGGAACGTGGGCCGCATTCGTCGACTCCAACCAGTTGGAAAGCGCGCTCCTGAACCTTGCCATCAATGCGAAACACGCAATGCCGAATGGCGGAAAGCTGACACTCGAGACCGCCAACACTTATTTGGATCAAGCCTACGCAAGCCGGTTCGGGGACGTAAATCAGGGCCAGTATGTGCTGATCTCGGTGGCAGACACCGGGAGCGGCATTGCCCCAGACGTTCTTGAGAAAGTGTTCGAACCCTTCTTCACGACCAAGCCGAGCGGACAAGGAACGGGCCTCGGCCTTTCCATGGTGCATGGCTTCGTAAAGCAATCGGGTGGTCACGTTCGCATCTATAGCGAAGTGGGACATGGAACGACCGTCAAACTCTATCTGCCGCGCTTCGATGCGACGCGGCCAGCCGCATCGCATCCGGCGGGAAGCGTCGACGCGACATTACCCGTGCTTCGCGCCGAACGTGATCAGACCGTTCTGGTGGTTGAAGACAACGACGGCGTGCGTGCATACGCTCAAGCAATACTCACCGATCTCGGCTACACCGTTCGCGAAGCGACCAATGCCGACGACGCGCTTGCGATTGTGGCGAGCGACGCACAAATCGATCTGCTGTTCACCGACGTTGTACTGCCCGGCGGAAAGAGTGGCCGGCACCTCAGTGAGGCGGTGGCGCGGCTGCGCCCGGACTTGCCGGTGCTGTTCACGACCGGATATACGCCGAATGCCATCGTTCATCACGGGCGGCTGGACGCAGGCGTGCATTTCGTAGGCAAACCCTACACTCAGCAGGAATTGGCAAGCCGCATCGGCAGGATGCTTAATGCAAAAGTAAAACAACAATAGTGTGCGAGCGCTGTTTACATTTATTTGGCAGCATTCTCTCGTCCATGGCTTGCGGATGACGTCGCTCTCCTTGAAGCCCGATTTCAATTTTTCTTTTGTTCCTTCCTTTCTTAGCTGCGCGTCGCATCCTGGCCCGACCGGATCGGCGGTATTCGGAACCAACCGTCGCGCTCGGCGTTACACTCAAACACTTTTTGTAGAGAACGTTAGCTCTTGCAAACGCAGCGGATATCCCACGGGACAGACCATCCGGGACTATTGCTCCGCGACACTGTCCTTCCAGCATTAAAGCTGTCGGTCTCTCAAGCCGCTCGGGACCTCTGTATCGCGCGCCAAACTCTGCATCGCATTCTGGCGGGCGAAGCAGCCATTTCGCTGGATATGGCGCTTCGCCTCGAGAAGTTGCTCGGACTGCCTTGGCAATTTTGGCTCGAACGCCAGCATATGCATGAGCTCAACCGCATCGCATTAGAAAATCGGGAGATACTTCCGCGCATCCCTACGCGCTCGCTTCCCGAGAATGTGACTAAACGTATTGGAGCCGTGCATGACGCTTGACGCCGAAGTACTAGCCTCAACCGGCGTTGCAGGCCTTGATGATATCCTGGGTGGTGGCCTCACGACCGGGCATGTCTTTCTGCTCGAGGGGACTCCCGGTACGGGAAAGACCACAATCGCGCTCGATTTTCTGATGGAGGGATCGAGGCAGAACGAGAAATGCCTCTACATTACTCTGTCGGAAACGGAAAACGAGCTCCGGCAAGGCGCCGCCTCCCATGGCTGGACCTTGGACGACAACATCCACGTGTTCGAGCTTCTTCCCCCGGAGAGCGTCCTCGGGGCCAGTAGCGATCAAACCCTACTCTACTCGTCCGATCTCGAACTTGGGGAGGCCACAAGATCCATTTTCGATGTGTTCGAGAAGCTAAAGCCAAACAGGGTGGTTTTGGACAGTTTGTCCGAGATCCGCCTGCTCGCGCAAAGCTCGCTCCGATATCGGCGCCAAATACTGGCGTTGAAGCACTACCTTTCTCGACACTCTACAACCGTGCTTCTTCTCGACGATAGAACCTCCGAAGCGTCGGACAAAACCGCGCACAGTATCGTGCATGGCGTCGTCCAACTCGAGGAGCTGTCTCCGAACTATGGAGCGGAGAGGCGACGCGTACGTGTTGTCAAATATCGCGGCCGCACCTTTCGTGGCGGCTACCACGACTTCACGATCAGGACAGGCGGCGTGGCTGTCTTTCCGCGCCTAAGAGCTCTCGAGCATCGTACCAATTTTAACGTGGGCCTGTTGACCAGCGGCATCACGGGCCTCGACACGCTATTGGGTGGAGGGATCGAGCAGGGGTCGAGCACGCTTGTGCTTGGACCCGCCGGCACCGGAAAATCCACAATTGCGATCCAGTTTGTTTCGGCCGCGATCTCTCGCGGCGAGAAAGCCGCGATATTCATATTCGACGAGGAATTGGGGCTGCTGTTCGAGCGAATGCACGCGTTGGGATTTGACCTCGAAGCCTTGCGCGATTCCGGATCTCTTCATATCGAGCAAGTCGATGCGACCGAACTCTCGCCGGGGGAATTCGCTCACCGCGTGCGGAGGGCGGTGACCGACACCGGCGCCAAAACCGTCGTCATCGACAGCCTCAACGGATATCAGGCCGCGATGCCGGACGAGAACTCGCTCATCCTTCATATTCATGAACTGCTTCAATATCTGAACCGGCAAGGCGCCAATACCTTTCTGACGGTTGCGCAACATGGCCTCGTCGGAGACATGAAAGCGCCAGTGGACGTTACCTATCTCTCCGACACGGTTGTTCTTCTCCGCTATTTCGAGACGGCGGGCCAAGTTCGGCGCGCAATCTCCGTCATCAAAAAGCGCACGGGTCCTCACGAGGATACGATCCGAGAATTTCGCATCGGAAAGAACGGTCTCACGCTCGGCGAGCCGCTGGTCAATTTCCACGGAGTGTTGCGCGGCGTTCCGACGTTTCTCAGTGCGAGCGGCGACCCGCTGGATCATTCGGAAAGGGTCTGACATTCCCAGCTCAATCCAATCGAGAGCTTTGATCCTGGCGCCTCACGGGCGCGATGCCGTTGTCGCGAAGTCTCTGCTCGCAGACGCAGGTATCGCCGCTGAAGTCTGCTCGAATCTCGCTATCTTCCAATCTGCGCTCGATCAAACCACCTGCTTCGCAATTGTCGCAGAGGAAGCTGTTCGCTCTGCTGACCTTCGGACAGTTTCGGCGTGGGTGAAATCCCAGCCAACATGGTCCGATCTTCCATTCATCGTGCTGACGCAACGAAATGACGGGGCGCAATATCATCCGGAAACGCCGAGGCTTTCCGATCTGCTGGGCAACGTCACGTTTCTGGAGCGCCCGTTCCATCCCCTGACGTTCATCAGCGTCGCGCGCACCGCGTCGAAAGGACGATACCGGCAATACGAAGCGAAAGCGCGCATCCAGGAGCTGGCCGAAAGCAAGCAGTTTCTCGAGAAAAGAGTGATGGATCGTACGGCCGATCTCAATCGCGCTCACGAGGCCGTGCTTGCCGAGATCGCTCAAAGAGAGGAGGCCGAGAAGAAGCTCCGGCACTCTCAAAAGATGGAGTTGATCGGGCAGTTGACCGGGGGCGTGGCGCACGACTTCAACAATCTCTTGATGGCGGTCATCGGCAATCTGGATCTCATCCGAAAACGGCTGCCATCGGACGTTAGGTTGGCTCGTCTCATCGACGGAGCGATGCAAGGCGCCCAGCGTGGCGCGGCTCTCACGCAGCGCCTCTTGGCTTTCGCACGTCGACAGGATCTGCAGGTCGAACCGACAAACATTGTCGCGCTATTGCGGGGCATGAATGATCTCATCGAACGGTCGATCGGGAGACAGATCGAGCTCGTTATCACTGTTCCAGCAGGCTTGCCTCCCGTCCTCGTCGATCCGGTCCAGGTCGAACTCGCCATCCTCAATCTCGTCGTCAATGCGCGCGACGCGATGCCGAACGGAGGCGCGCTGACTGTGGAAGCCAACGAGGCAACGCTCGGCGACACGCCGGAAGCAAGCCACGCCCCCTACGTGTGCGTCACGGTGACGGATACGGGATACGGAATGGACGAGGAAACGCTGCAGAAGGCGACCGAGCCATTTTTTTCCACCAAGGAACTCGGAAAGGGTACCGGACTCGGGTTGTCGATGGTCCATGGGTTAGCAAGACAGCTCGATGGAGTGTTGAGATTGCGCAGCGAGGTGGGTATCGGCACCCGGGCGGAGCTGTGGCTGCCAACAACGACGATGCCGATCGTCAAGCCAACCGCCCAAAGCGAAAGCCCTGCAGAGAGGGCTCATGCGATGAACGTTTTGGTTGTCGACGACGATGCCCTCATTTCCATGAGCACAGCGCTGATGGTTGAAGATCTCGGCCACACGGTCGTAGAGGTCAATTCGGCCCTGCAGGCGCTGGACATGCTCCGTAACGGCAAAAAGATCGATCTCCTCATTACGGATTTCTCGATGCCCAAGATGAACGGCGCGCAGCTCGCAGCGGCTGCAAAGGAGCTTCGCCCGGGCCTGCCCGTTCTTCTGGCGACGGGGTATGCGGATCTGCCTCAAGGAACCGGATCCGAATTCCCTCGCCTCGCCAAGCCGTTCCAACAGGAGCAACTCGCAGCTGCGATCGCAAACGTGATGTCAAGCGCGGCTCATCGCGACTGAGGGGGGCGCCTAGCGCCGCCCTCTCCCCGCTTTTGCTCCTTGCGCCAGGTCGACCAGCGCCCGCACTGACGGTTGCGCCGGCACTTCCCGTGCTAAACTCGCGAAATCGAGTCGGCGGACCTTATGAGGCATGCTGATGAACGAACGCGTCAAGGCAATCCTGCTCACCGCGTTGAAGCTCTCGCCAGATGAGCGCGAGGAGCTCGCCAACTCGTTGTTGGCAAACCTCAACGTCGATCCGGCGGAGACGGATCAGCTGTTTCCCGAAGATGCGGCCGGCGAAGCAGACGCGCCCGCAACGCCGGCGCAGCGGACCTCGGACGTGCTGGCAAAATATCTCGATGTCGAATAGCGGCGGTTAGAGCGCGGGCTGAAGCTCGCGCGTCACGCGGCGCGGCGCTTGGGATCGAGCGCGTTCTCCGCGATCAGTTTCTTCATCTGCTCAAGCTCGTACTCAACGGACGCGATCAACTCCTCGCTTGCGGTGTGGTCGTCGCGCGCCTTACGGACGTTGCTGTCGAACGCCTCCAGAGCCTGCTGAATAACGGAAAAGGCGATGTCGCTGTCCATGGCAGTCCCCCGCGGGGAGTTATCCCCCTAATCCACAGAGTGGCTAGCCGATTCCTGGGGACACAATTGCGGCGCGACACAGTTGTGCGCAACTTTACGCGTTGCAGAGACCTTCACCAAACCGATGAAGATCTCGACCTGTTCAAACGATTGTCGCTCTTTGCGATCAGCCGATCAGGGCTTTGGCGGGGCCAGCCTCGCCATACATCGTCATCATCGGCTCGTCGTCGAGGATGGCTTCCTCGTACTTGCCGTAGCCGTTGAAATCACCCGCGATGGCGCGACCGTACGCCCCCACGTTGCCGATCTCGAGATAGTCGCCTTCCTTCACACATGCGGGAAGAACGAACGGTCCCTTCATGTGATCGATCGAGTCGCAGGTCGGTCCCCACAGCTCGTAGGAAACCGGCGCATCACCCGCCTTTGGCTCGCGATTCAACAGGCGCGCGGGATAGATCCAGCCGAGATGGGCCGCATCGAACAGCACGCCGTAGCCGCCGTCGTTGATGAAAAGATCGTTGCCGCGGCGCGCTTCGACGCGAACGACCACGCTTTCGGCCTCAGCCACGAGCGCACGTCCCGGCTCGGCCATCAGGCGGACGTTCTCACGCACGGGGAGCTTGTCCACGCCTTCGCGGATCGCCGCCAGGAACCGCGAGAGCGGCGCGGGCTGCATACCCGGATAGATCGACGGGAAACCGCCGCCGACGTCGAGCCGGTCAACCACGACACCTGCCTTGCCGATCAGGCGCTGCACTTCGGCAAGCGCGTTGACGTAGGCGTCCGGCGTCATGGTCTGCGAGCCGACGTGGAAGGTGATGCCAAGCTCAGCCGCAACCTGGCGCGCCTTGACCAGCAGACGGGCCGCCTTCTGGCCACTGGTGCCGAACTTACGCTCGAGAGGGATGCGGCTGTTGATGGCCGGCACGGTGATACGCACGAACAGCGCGAGATCGCGGGCCGGGCCCGACGGTCCGGATGTCTCATCGACGATCTTCTGCAGCTCGTCCTCGGTGTCGAGCGAAAAGCTGCGCACGCCGTGTTTGAAGTAGGCGCGATTGATCGCTTCGCGCGACTTCACGGGATGCATGAAGTGCAGCGTCACGCCAGGGATCGTCGCCGCGTCCTCGATCTCGGGGAGCGAGGCGACGTCGAAATGGCGGATGCCCGCCCCGTAGAGGGCGCCGATCAGGAAAACCGAGCTGTTGGCCTTATAGGCGTACGCCACATCGCCATCGAAATTGTCGACGAACCAGCGCGCAGCGCGGGCTGCGGCATGGGGACGGGCGCAAAGGACAGGACGCTCCGGCTTGAGTGCGGCCACAAGATCAGCCGCCGAGGCATAACGCTCCATTTCAACGGACCTCCACCAACAATGGGTTGGACAAGAAGCGCCGTGCGAAGCGAGATCGCCGCCGTGCGTTGGCTGGATTTAGGACCAATGGGCCTGGATGTAAAGACCTTTGAGACCGAAAGGCTTATACGACATTCTCATGACGTTTTTCGTCGCCCCGCCGGCCTGCGAAAACGCGCGGCCGATCGCCGTTCATTTCGCCGTCGAAGGCACCGTTACTTTCGCTCCTGGGCGCGGCGGAGTGCGGCGGCGAGCGCGCTCTCGCCGGCGGGCTCGGGGCCTTTCTTCGGCGGTGGGGCGAAATTGCGCGACTGCTGCTGTGGGGCTCCTCCCGAAGGGCGTTGCGCCCCCGCGTTGGACGCACCGCGCTCGATAGTTCCCGAGCGCATCGTCAGCGCGATACGCTTCCTTTCGACGTCAACCTCCTTCACGCGCACGCTGACGACATCACCGACCTTCACGACCTCGCGCGGATCCTTCACGAAGCGATCGGCTAGCTCGGAGATGTGCACGAGGCCATCCTGATGCACGCCGACATCCACAAACGCGCCGAAGGCAGCGACGTTGGTTACGGTGCCTTCGAGTTGCATTCCCACCTTGAGATCGGAAATCTTTTCGACGCCATCGGCAAAGGTCGCGGTCTTGAACTCAGGACGAGGATCGCGGCCCGGCTTCTCAAGCTCGGCGATGATGTCGGTGACGGTCGGAATGCCGAAGCTCTCGTCGGCAAACTCCGCGGGGCGCAGCGACTTCAGGAAACCGCGATCGCCGATCATGGCCTTCAAGGGACGTTTGGTTTTCTCGGCGATGCGCTCGACCACCTCGTAGGCCTCGGGATGGACGGCGGATGCATCGAGCGGATTGGTGCCGTTCATGATGCGCAGAAAGCCCGCTGCCTGCTCGTAGGCTTTTGGGCCAAGACGCGGCACCTTTTTCAAGGCGGCGCGCGTCTTGAAGGCGCCGTTCTCGTTGCGGAACGCAACGATGTTGGACGCGAGCGTCTGGTTCAAGCCGGAGACGCGCGTCAGCAGCGGCACGGAGGCCGTGTTCACGTCGACGCCCACCGAGTTCACGCAGTCCTCGACCACGGCGTCGAGTGAGCGGGCGAGCCCGGTTTGATCGACGTCATGCTGGTACTGGCCGACGCCGATGGCCTTTGGCTCGATCTTGACCAATTCGGCAAGCGGGTCCTGCAGGCGACGCGCGATGGATACGGCGCCGCGCAGCGTCACGTCGAGTTCAGGAAATTCCTTCGCAGCCAGCTCGGATGCGGAATAAACCGATGCACCGGCTTCCGACACCATCACCTTGGTCAGCTTGAGCTGGGGCATCTTGCTCATAAGCTCCGCGACGAGCTTGTCGGTCTCGCGGCTGCCGGTGCCATTGCCGACGCTCACGAGATCGACCTTGTGCTTCGCGGCCAGAGCGGCGAGCGTCGCCAGCGATCCCTGCCAGTCGCGCTTCGGCTCGTGCGGATAAATGGTCGATGTCTCCACCACTTTCCCGGTGGCATCGACGACGGCCACCTTCACACCGGTACGCAAACCCGGATCGAGCCCCATGGTCACGCGCGGACCGGCGGGCGCGGCGAGCAGAAGATCCTTCAAGTTCGACGAGAAGACCGTGATGGCCTCGGAGTCGGCGCGCTCCTTGAGACGGGTCAGAAGATCAGACGTGATGGTGGTGGCGAGGCGTGCTTTCCACGCCAAGCGAACGGTCTCGCCGAGCCAGGCATCGGCGGGGCGGCCCCTGTCGGCAACGCCGAAGGCAGAGCGGATTTTAGCTTCGGCCGGATGCGACTTGGTCTCGTCGTGCTCGACGTCGAGGTTGATATCCAGGATGCCCTCGTTGACACCGCGCAGCAGCGCCAGCGCGCGATGGCTCGGCATATCCTTGATCGACTGGCCGAAATCGAAATAGTCGGAGAACTTTGCGCCCTCTGTCTCCTTGGCCTTCTTGACCTTTGAGGCGAGCGTGCCTTCGCTCCATTCCCATTCGCGCAACATGCCGACGATGTCGGGACGCTCGGAAATGCGTTCGATCAGGATATGGCGGGCACCTTCGAGTGCTGCCTTCTGATCGGCCACACCCTTGTCGGCGACCACGAACTTCTCTGCCTCGGCGACAGGATCGAGCGCAGGGTTTGCGAGCAGCGCGTCTGCCAATGGCTCCAGGCCGGCTTCGCGCGCAATCTGCGCCTTGGTGCGCCGCTTCGGCTTGTAGGGCGCGTAAAGATCCTCAAGCTCGACCTTGGTTGCGGCCGCGTTGAGTGAGCGCGCCAACTCCGGCGTGAGCTTGCCCTGCTCATCGACGCTTTTCAGAATCGAGGTTCTGCGATCCTCGAGCTCACGCAGATAGACGAGACGTTCGGACAAAGTTCTGAGCTGCGTATCGTCGAGGCCGCCGGTCTTCTCTTTGCGGTAGCGCGCGATGAAGGGCACGGTCGCGCCTTCATCGAGCAGGGCGACGGCGGAGGCTACCTGACCGGCGCCAACACGCAGTTCGTCGGCAATACGCTGATTGATCTTGTCCATGGATGGGCCTTTGGATTTACGAGGCGCGAGGTGCCTTAGACCGATTCCGAGGGCACGAACAGCAGCCCCGGGGCGCCGTGCTTTTGTCCGGAGATTTTGGCAAAACGCAGCCCGTTCCCAGCATAATCCCGGTCCCTCTGATCGTTCTAAGGGAAATGGGCTCGGTCGCGCCTCTACGCGCCAGCACAGACGCAACCGGCCGCTATGAGGAATGAAGTCAGACGGAAGCGCAATCGCTCAGATGGTTGCTTCTCGCTTTGGCAGCATTTTCTTCGACCAGCCGGCGCCCTTTCCGGATCATGTCCGAGACAGGCCTTGTCGGAAAAATGCTCTCCGGCGCCGGCCCTTACACCTTGGCGGCAGCACGCTTCAACGTCGTGGAGCGAAAAGCGGCCGTCAACGTGCCGACGAAACGGACGATATTGGCCACCGACTTACCGATCCTGCGCGAGACGTTGGCTGCAAGGCACCGCAGCCACCACGCAAAGCCGAGTTTCTTGATGTTGAATACCAACCCGCTCCAGGTGTGCAGCGGGTTGTTCAGCCGGATGCCGCGCCGCAAACGGGAGCGTCCGGCGCTCGGAATCGGCGATATGGTCGATACCGAGCTCTTCTCGCCAACGAGGGCTTCCACGAGGCCATAGGAATCGAGGTCGAACTTCCAGGGCAGGCGCGTATCGAGATCGACAGGAAATTGACGCGGTATCGGCTTCAGCATTTTGCGGGCGCCAGCGTTGCTGATCAGATACCCGCGTGTTGCGGCCGGAACGCGCGAAAATCTCGCGAGCGTGCGACCGCTCGGAAGTTTCGCGAGTGGACGGTGGCTGAAGCGACGCGCGGTGCTTACGTGGATGAAATCCCATCCTTCGGGTGCGGCCGCCAGGGTTTCGTTGATGATTTTTGCGAAACCCTTGTCCATCGCTGCGTCGTCTTCGAGAACGAGCGCGAAGGGAATGTCGTTCTCGACCAGTTTCGTCCACGCGAGCATATGGCTTGCGTAGCATCCCACCTCGCCCGGTGACAGGCGCGACGGCGGAAACATATGTTGCAGGTGTTGCGGAAGCATTCGGCCTTCGACGGCGGTGATGCGTTCGGCTTCGAGACCGAGCCAACCGAGATTGACTTCAAGCGCCTTCCGGCGCCCAACGTCCTTGTCCCGATTTATATAGAGAATTTTGAATTCTCTATTGTTTTGTTTCGCCACAAGGGTACGCATACACCACTTCAAGTTGTAGCTCTATCCACAGGGAATATTACCCACACCCTGTTCAGTTGTCTAGCCACCGTCTCAAATTCGCTTCCTAACCGTCTGCTCACAAACCAAAATTCAGGGCAGAAGCCTTCGTGCTACGAGGCCCGCGATTTCAGCTGTGCGGGAGACTTTCCGTCAGGCGCCGCCGCTAGAGGTGGCACTTCCTCCTCGATGTCGAGGGACACAAGGCGATCGCCTCGCCGGCCAATGGCTGCCGCCGACGCCGACACCTTTTCCAGCGCCTTGCCGGACATTGCGAAGTGGCGCTCAAGCTCACCCACACGCTCTGCAAGGCGTGCGACGTCGCTCAGCAGCAGCCCGACCTCGCGCTGGATGAGCCCAGCCTGATCGCGCATCTTTGCGTCTTTGATAACTGCCTGCACCGTTTGCACCGCGAGCATCAGAATGTTCGGCGCCACGATCACCACGCGCGACCGGTGTGCACGCTGCACAAGGTCTGCGAAGTGCTCGTGCAGATCGCCGTAAACGGACTCCGAGGGCACGAACATCAAGGCCGTGTCCTGGGTCTCACCGGGAAGCAGATACTTGCCGGCGATGTCATCGATGTGGCGGCCGACCGCCTCGCGAATGGCATCGCGCGCCGCCTTCGTTTCATCGGCAGCGCGTGCCACGCGGAGCGCCTCGAAACCTTCGAGCGGAAATTTTGAATCGATGACGAGCACGGCCGCGGAATTGGGCAGGCGGATCACGCAATCAGGGCGCTTGCCGTTCGAGAGCGTCGGCTGGAACTCGTAGGCGCCGGCGGGGAGCGCATCGCGGATGATCGTCTCCATGCGGAGCTGCCCGAACGCGCCACGCGCCTGCTTGTTGGCGAGCACGCCCGACAGCGAGCCGACCTCGGACGACAAATCGGCGAGACTTTGCTTGGCTTCCGCAATGACGGCCAGCCGCTCGTTCAAATTCGAAAGGCTTTCGCTGGTGCGCCGGCCGGCCTCGGCGAGGTTGTCGCCCATGTGTCGCGCGAGCGTATCGACGCGTTCGGTCAGGCGCTGGATGGTGTCACCGTTCTGGCGCTGCGTCTCGGCCAGGCTCGATGCCAGGTTGCGGCTGACGCCGTCGAGCGCCGAGCCGAGGCGGGTCGCCACCTGCTCGACACGATCGTCCAGAGCGCGTGCCTCCTCCGATTGGCGACGCACCGTCATCTCGCTCATGGCGGTGAGGCGGCCTTTGATTTCCGCGAATTCCGCCTGCGCAAGCGCCTCCCGCGTTTGCGCCTCGCGGTTGCGGGCCTCCGCGGCGCGCCGAACGCCGAGCGCAATCCACACCAGGATGGCCAGCAGCCCGGCGCCACCCAGCACCCATGCCGGTTCGAGACCGTTCACGGCCGCAACCAATGCCTCGCGCAAAGCGGCGAGCCGTTCGGCCAACGTTTCGGCACCGGTCGTGGCAGGGTTTGTTTCCACCATAGGCTTTGCGATATCCGATTCGGCTGGCGAAAATTGGTCCGACGCGTGTTTCGCGGCAGCGTCTTGCCCGCGCGATCGCCGCACAAATGCCCGAAGCTCGCGCCAAACGTTCCGTGTGCTCCCAGGGAGAGGAACCGTGCGGGTCATTCTCGTTCTGCTGCTGCTTCTCCCCGTCTCACAGGCCCTGGCCGACACGCCCGCCGAAGGCGACGAGACCGCCATTCGCGCCGTCATCGCCACTTGGTATTCCGAACTGCAGAAAGGGGCGGAGCGGCGCCACTGGCAACTCTACGCGCCGGGCGCCATCGATGGCGGACCTAGAGAAACGGAACTCAATCCGCATAGCCGCGCGCGGAGCCCGACCGTCTCCAACGAGCTTGCGGCGAAAGCCCTCAAATTCGCCTACGCTGTCGACGTGCTCGCGATCGATCCACGCTTTGCCAAAGCGATCGTGTGGGAGCGAGGCTACTTCTACGCCTGGGCGGCTCAGCAGACCTACGAAAACGCCGCCTCGACACTGTTCATCTTCGAGAAGCAGCGGGATGGTCGCTGGCTGATCCTCGGCCACCAGGCTCAATCGATCGGAATTCCGCCGAACAAGCGCACCGACCCGATGCCGGATCTCCGCGATCACTTCTACGCGACGCAGGGCAAGGGACGAGACCCCACGGCCGATGCCGACGCGGCGAAGAAATTCTAGTGTCGCAAGATTATAGGCCGCCAGCCGGCTCGACGTGGACGGTGATGGCGGCACGCCCTTCTATGGCGGGGCCGCTCGGATCGACAGGCGGCGGCTCGGCATCTGCCGCGGCGCTCCGTCCCCGCCGCTTCCGACGCGCAGCATCCGCGGCTTCGCGGGCCTCTATCGCCTTCTCCCGTTCCGGGGCCGCGCGAACGAACGCGCGCCAATCTCCGAGGATGGCGAAGCGCTGCCGCTCATAGTCGTAAGCAATGCCGTCCGGGCGGCGGCTGTTGCGCTGGCAGATCGCGACGAATTTTTCCTCACCGCTCCGATCGAAGCGAAGCTGATAGCCGGCGTCGCGTCCAGGCACCTGCACGGTCACGCGCGGCGCGATCAGGTTTTCCTGTTCGAGCTCGCTCGGAAACAGCACGAGCGCCTTGCCGTCCGGATCGATGCCAATCAGCGTCAAGTGGCAGGCTCTGTCGACGGTGACGTTCAGCGTTACCAGATCGCGTGGGGCGTACGTCGGCTGGTCCGGCCAGAGCAGCACGTCTATTTCCGTTTCGGAGGGCGGTGTCACCGCCTTTACGGTTTCGGGTGCGGCCTCACCGTCAAGCACGCGCGCGAAGCGGCTCCATACCTCGCGGCTCAAGGTGGCGTACGCAATCTTCCGGGCCGGATAGACGAGGTCGCCATCGAGCTTTGCAAACTGGCGCATCAGATCGCGCGGCGTGGTACTCCGCTCGGCGGCCGCGCGTACGAGATCGACGTCGCGCGTCCAGACGTGCGCGAGATCGGCTACGGCACCATGCGCCGCGCCGTCGAGTTTCAGGCCCAGTGCGTCCGCTGCGTTCAATGCCTGCGCCGCCAGCCAATCGGCCGGGATGAGTTCAGCGCCCCCGACATTCGGCGCGGGCTCGGCCAGAACGTCCGGCTCGCCAGGCGGGCGTTCGAACTCGCTCAGCCGGAACGCCAGAATTGCGCTCTCTTCGCCCAGCGTTTCGATCTCGAGCGGCTTTGCGCGCCGCGACAGGGCCGTGATGAGCGAGGCGGCGGCGTCACGCAAGTCCTTGAGACGCGCTGCCGGAACGCAAGCGTTCCACAGGTGAACCAGCGACACGAACCGCGTATCGGCGGCTTCCGCGCGGCCGACGGCTGTGGCCCAGCGATCGACCACGGCTTCCGCGTCTTTAGGCGATATGAGGATGCGCTCGCGGCAGGCCTCATCGCGCGCGGGAAGGCTTTCGATCCAATCGCGGACTGTCTCGATCTCGGCCGGTGTCGGATGCGGAACGGCGGATACTGGGGACGGCTCCGCATTACCGCCAGATGGCTTGGCCTCTACGGCTGGCGCAGAGGCTTGGCTGGCGAGCAAGCGCTGGTAGATGCGAGACGCGTCGGGGCGCTTGGGGCTGACAAGCCGCGGATCCTCAACCAGCGCTTCGAGGCTCAATGCCCCACCGTTGGCCGCGCCCGCCTCGCGGCACTCGGCGCAATACGTTTCGAGCACGGCACGAGCGCGGTCGGCCAGCGGCTTCGGCAGCTCTCCACTGACACCGGCAGCGGCTTCCTGGGCAGGCTCGGCCTTGACCTCTGCGCCGCCCACGCCCAGCGCAGCCGCGAGCGCAAGCCCCCAGCAAGCGCCCGCAAGCATCCGGCTTCCAGTTCTCATCGACCCCGCCAACGTCTTCGCATACGGATGCAGATTACCGGGGATAGACCAGCCCCGCCTAGACGCACTTCAGCCACAGCTCGATTGTGGATAATCGCAGCTAAAAAATCGAAGCGTTTACCAATCCGGACGACCCCGCCGGTGAAAACCCGAGGCTGCCGGCCTCCAGGGTAGCTCGACGCCCGAGGCTGGCTTATGTGTGGCTTTGGCGTTTTGCCTCCCTCGTCGAAGGCGACCCGATACCCCCTCGGTCATACACGGACACTCGGCTTCATGGCGCACGGTGGAAAGATACTCGTCGATCAACTCGCAGCACATGGCGTGGCGCGGGTGTTCGAGGTGCCGGGTGAGAGCTTCCTCGCCGCGCTCGACGGCCTCTACGACACGCCGGCCATCCGCACCATCGTTTGCCGGCACGAAGGCGGTGCGGCGATGATGGCGGAAGCCACCGGCAAGCTCACCGGGCAACCCGGCATCGCGTTCGTGACCCGCGGTCCGGGCGTGGCGAACGCGGTCGCTGGCGTCTACGTCGCGCAACAGGATGCCACGCCGATGATCCTGTTCGTCGGCCTGCCGACGACGCCGCTGGAGGAACGTGCGCCGTTCCAGGAAATCGATATCGAGGCGCTGTTCTCGAAGATCGCCAAGTGGACGGCGGTGATCCGATCCGCCGACCGTATTCCCGAATACGTGTCGCGCGCGTTCCGCATCGCGGCGTCCGGACGTCCGGGCCCGGTCGTGATCGGATTGCCCGAGAACATCCTGTCGGCCAAAGCCTCGGTGCCGGTACTCGCCCCCGCGACACTCGCAGGCGCGGAGCCCGGATCGCGCGAGATGAGCGAACTGGCCCAGCGCCTCGGCGCAGCGGAGCGGCCCCTCGTCATCGTCGGCGGTCCCGGTTGGAGTGATGGCGTCGCGCACGCCGTCGCAGACTTCGCGCGGGATTTCGATTTGCCGGTCGCTTCCTCGTTCCGCTGCCAGGACTACGTCGACAATCGCCATCCCGCTTACGTGGGGCATCTGGGCTTCACGACCGACCGCAAGCTCAAGGCCGGGCTCAAGGCGGCCGATCTCGTGATCGCGATCGGGGCCGAGCTCGGCGACATCGCAACCAGCGGCTACACGGGGCTCGGCGGGCCCGAGCAGACCTTCATCCAGATCCATCCCGACCCCAGCGCCATTGTGGGCTTCCGGGATGCGTCGCTCGCGATCGCCGCCACGTCACGGGCCTTCTCGGAGGCGCTTTCCGAGTTTGCACCAAATCTGCGTGGCAACGCCGGCTCGACCGCCGTCGAGCGCCCATGGAGCCGGTTTCGTCGCGACCTCCGCGCGGCCTACGAAGACAGCCTAGTGCCGCGCGCCACGCCGGGCGCCGTGCGGATGGAGGACGTCGTCAGCACCGTCTCGGCGCTGATGCCCGAGAGTGGGCTGATCACCAACGGCGCCGGCAACTACTCGCAGTGGGTGCACCGCTATTTCCAGTTCAAACGCTTCCGCAGCGGGCTCGCGCCGACATCGGGTTCGATGGGTTACGGGCTGCCGGCGGCTATCGCGGCTAAGCTCGCGCATCCAGACGCCCCGGTGGTCTGCTTTGCCGGTGACGGCTGCTTCGCGATGACCTCAAACGAACTCGGTACAGCCGTGCAATACGGACTGCCGATCGTGATCCTGATCGCAAACAACGGCATCTACGGCACCATCCGTATGCATCAGGAGCGCAACTTTCCGGGGCGCCCGAACGGGACCAGCCTCGTCAATCCGGATTTTGCGGCATTCGCCAAGGCGCATGGCGCCTATGGCGCGACGGTCTCGCGCAGCGAGGATTTCGAAGCCGTTTTCCGGAGCGCGCTCGTGGCGGACGCGCCGTTCGTGATCGATCTCCGGCAAGATCCGGAAGCGATCAATCCGATGGAAACACTGTCGGGCGTGCGGGCGGGAAAGTCGCGAAAGTAGACCTACGTACCGGTATTGCCCGCGTGGCACAATCACCTATGCTCAATGTCGGTTTAGCCACTTCCTGGTGTTGGTGGGGCGCCCCAATCTAGGCCGTCAAAACAAACCAAGGTGAGGTCCTCATGAAGCGATACGTTATTGAGCGGGAGATTGCAGGCGTTGGCAGTCTTACGCCCCAAGAGATTGGGCAAGCGGCCGCGAAATCGAACGATGCGCTCGCCAAGCTAGGCGGCAAGGTCCAGTGGGTTCAATCCTTTGTCGCAGATAACAAGACATTCTGCGTGTACCTGGCAGAGAATGAAGCTGCCGTTCACGAGCACGCCCGCATCAGCGGGTTTCCTGCGAACAAGGTGACTGAAATCACCGGGATCATCGATCCCCTGACGGCGCGTTGATTAGGACCGCGAAGACTGCCCGTTTCAAAGCCGGGCAGTCTTTGCTTCACGCGCCGATACCAATCGATCCTGGGGCCGAGCCAACCACCGTTGCGATCATGATCAACGTTGCCGTCATACTCTTGAACGACAGCCACGCTTCGACCGCGATTGGACCTATCGAGGTCTTTCACAGCGCTGGCGTTCTTTGGAACACATTGACGGGCGTGCCTCCCGCCCCGCGCTTTCGCCTCACCATCGCCTCGCTGGATGGCGAGCCCGTTGGTAGCCCCTATGGGCTTCAACTGATCCCGCCAGTGTCCATCCGGAGTGTCAAGAACGCTGACCTCATTGTCGTTCCCTCATCGGGGCTGGATCTCGACACGCAATTCGCGCGTCACGCTGCGCTTTTCCCATGGCTGCGCCGGAAGGCGGCGCAAGGCGCGCACATTGCCGCCACCTGCACCGGTGCGGCCTACCTGGCGCAGGCTGGTCTTCTGGACGGGCACGAGGCGACGACACACTGGGCCATGGCTGACGACCTCCGCCGTCGCTATCCGAAGGTGAACTGGCAACCGGAAAAATTCATCACCGAGGATCGCCGCATGTTGTGCAGCGGCGGCGTCTATTCCTCCATGGATCTCAGCCTTTACCTGGTCGAAAAATTCTGCGGTCACGAGATCGCTCTGCAGTGCGCCAAGGCTCTGCTCATCAATATGCCGCGCTTCTATCAGTCAGGCTATGCCGTGCTGCCGCTCTCGCGCCCTCATAGTGACGACAAAATCCGCGCAGCCGAAGCGTACATGGAAGCCAACTACGCCCGTAATGTCTCGATTGAAGGGCTTGCGCGAGATCTCGGGATGAGCTCCCGCAATTTCATCCGCCGTTTCAAATCCGCCACGGGACGCCAGCCGGGAAACTATTTGCAGGCCCTGCGTGTCGCCGTAGCCAAGGAGATGCTCGAAGACGCGGCGCGATCGGTGCAGACGGTAAGTCTCGCAGTCGGATATGACGATGCGGCCTTCTTCCGGGACGTATTCAAACGATGCACCGGAATGACCCCAGGTGAGTACCGCGAAAACTTTGCCGGCATGAGAGGCACGCGTTTAGATTCCGACGTGCGCCTTAAGCAGAGCGCGCTCACAGGCAACCGTCGCTAGCGAGGCATCGATCCGATCGCACATTTTTTGAGGCCTCACGCCGCCGTTAAATCCCGCGCCACGCCCAGAAATCCCGCGAGCGTCGCGCTGTCGTCCTCTCGACGCCAAGCCAGTCCCGTTTCCAGCATCGGCGCATCCGCGAGATCCAGATAGCGCACGCCCGTCCGCGCAAGGTTCCGCAGCGACGCGGGCACGAGTGCGAAGCCCATCCCCGCCGAGACCAAGCTGATAATCGTCTGCATCTGGATCGCCTCCTGCCTGACATGCACGGTCTGACCCCGCCCCGCCAGATAACCAGTGACGAGATCGTGAAAGACGGGCGCCACGCGCCGGGGAAAGAGAACCAGCGGCTGATCCAGCCAGCTTTCGCCAAGCGATCTCCCATCACCCCTCCATGCCTCGGGCACCGCCGCGACCAAAGGCTCGCGCAACAAGGACATATAGGCCAGCGCCTCAGGCAGAGCGGTCTCTGGTGGAATGATGATCCCGGCATGGCCGCGCCCGCCCAGCAGGTGCTCGATCTGCACGTCGCTGGTCGCCTCGGTCAGGCCGATCTGCACCGCCGGAAAGCGGGCGGCATATTGGCGGACCAACGTGGGCAAGAGGCTGTAGTCTGCCGTGCTGACGAAGCTGAGCCCGATCTGCCCCGCGGTGCCGTCGCGGATGTTTGGGGCGATCCCGGGCAGTTCCGCAATCCCGTCTACTGCCGGGCGGACGTGCTCCAGCCATTGCCGCCCGAAGGCGGTCAGCGCCACGTTGCGCTTCGACCGGGTGAAGAGCGCTGCGCCCAGCTCCCGCTCCAGCGCCATGATCGACTGGCTGAGCGGCGGCTGCGTCATGCCCAGCCGTTCCGCCGCTCGCCCGAAATGCAGCGTATCGGCGACGGCGAGAAAATGGCGAAGCTGGCGCAGATCCATCATGGAATAAAGTCTCCTCGCGACCTTATTTCCATTCAATAATATATTTTACAACCTTTTGCGAAAGGCGTAAGGCGCGGGCTATCGAGATGGATTTCGAAAGACCGGACAATGCCCAACTATCGTTCACGCACCAGCACCCATGGCCGCAACATGGCGGGCGCGCGCGGCCTGTGGCGCGCCACCGGCATGAAGGACGAGGATTTCGGCAAGCCGATCATCGCGATCGCAAACTCCTTCACCCAGTTCGTGCCCGGCCACGTCCACCTCAAGGACCTCGGCCAGTTGGTCGCGCGGGAGATCGAGGCGGCGGGCGGCGTCGCCAAGGAGTTCAACAGCATCGCGGTCGATGACGGCATCGCGATGGGCCACGACGGCATGCTCTATTCGCTGCCCAGCCGCGACCTGATCGCCGACAGCGTGGAATACATGGTCAACGCGCATTGCGCCGACGCGCTGCTGTGCATCTCCAATTGCGACAAGATCACGCCCGGAATGCTGATGGCCGCAATGCGCCTCAACATCCCGGCCATCTTCGTCTCCGGCGGCCCGATGGAAGCGGGCAAGGCGGACTTGCGTGGCCAGACCGTCGCGCTCGACCTCGTCGACGCCATGGTTGTGGCCGCCGACGACAAATACACCGACGAAGAGGTGAAGATCGTCGAACGGTCGGCCTGCCCGACCTGCGGATCCTGCTCGGGCATGTTCACCGCCAACAGCATGAACTGCCTGACCGAAGCCCTCGGCCTCGCGCTTCCCGGCAACGGCTCCGTTCTCGCCACCCACGCCGATCGCGAAACGCTTTTCCGCGAGGCGGGCCGCACCATCGTCGACCTCGCCCGGCGCTGGTACGAGCAGGAGGATGCTTCCGCCCTGCCCCGCAACATCGCGAGCTTCGCCGCATTCGAGAATGCGATGAGCCTCGATATCGCGATGGGCGGGTCGACCAACACCGTGCTCCACTTGCTCGCTGCCGCTTACGAGGGTGAGGTCAACTTCACCATGGGCGACATCGACCGGCTGTCGCGCCGTGTCCCCTGTCTGTGCAAGGTCGCGCCGGCCAAGCAGGACGTGCACATGGAGGACGTCCATCGCGCGGGCGGCATCATGGCAATCCTGGGCGAACTGGAGCGTGCCGGGCTCATCGACGCCAGCCTGCCAACTGTCCACGCGAAGACGATGCGCGAGGCGATCGACCACTGGGACATCAGCCGCACCGGCAGCGAGAGCGTGCGCGAGTTCTTCAAGGCCGCGCCCGGCGGCGTGCGCACGACGGTCGCCTTCAGCCAGAGCAACCGCTGGAAGGACCTGGACCTCGACCGCAAGGGCGGTGTGATCCGCGATGCAAAACATCCGTTCTCGAAGGATGGCGGTCTTGCCGTGCTTTACGGCAACCTGGCGCCAGAGGGTTGCATCGTGAAGACGGCGGGGGTGGACGAATCCATCCTGACCTTCCACGGCACCGCGCGCGTCTATGAAAGCCAGGACGCAGCCGTTGCGGGCATCCTGAGCAACAAGGTGACGAAAGGCGACGTCGTCGTCATCCGCTATGAAGGGCCGAAGGGTGGGCCGGGGATGCAGGAAATGCTCTATCCGACCAGCTACCTCAAATCGAAGGGGCTCGGGAAGGCCTGCGCACTGATCACCGACGGGCGCTTCTCCGGCGGCACGTCGGGTCTCTCGATCGGCCATGTTTCGCCGGAAGCGGCCGAGGGCGGGCTGATCGCGCTGGTCGAGACCGGCGACCGGATCGTGATCGACATCCCAAACCGCATCATCGAGCTGGACGTGGACGACGCCGAACTGGCTCGGCGCCATGAGGAGATGGTCGGACGCGGCAAGAAGGCGTGGAAGCCTCTGGACCGCAAGCGCACCGTCTCCCCCGCACTGCGCGCCTATGCGGCGCTCACGACGAACGCCGCGCGCGGCGCCGTGCGCGACGTGAGCCAGATCGAGAAGGACTGATCGCTCATTCAAACGCCACGGAGGCCGAGCGCGACCTCATTCGGTCGTCGGCCTCCGGACAGCAACCAGCGCCAAAAGCTTGCCAATCCTGGGAATTGCGGCTAGACAGCCGCCATCTCACACGCGCGCCTCATGCGCCTTGCGGATTAAAAGCCCCGCACGGTCGCTCCGGTGGACTAGCTAAGCCTTTCAAAAGGCTGCCCTTTTCTTCTCAGGGCGCGCGGAGGATCAACCGGAAAAGGATACGTCGCACATGTCAGTGCCGCAATTCAACATGCGCCAGCTTCTGGAAGCCGGCGTTCACTTCGGTCACCAGTCGCATCGCTGGAACCCCAAGATGGCGCCCTTCATCTACGGCGCCCGCAACAACATTCACATTCTGGATCTGACCCAGACCGTGCCGATGCTGCATCAGGCGCTGAACAAGGTCTCGGATACCGTCGCTTCGGGCGGGCGCGTGCTGTTCGTCGCCACCAAGCGCCAGGCCTCGGATTCGATCGCCGAAGCTGCCAAGAAGTCGGCCCAGTACTTCATCAACCATCGTTGGCTCGGCGGTACGCTGACCAACTGGAAGACGATCTCGACCTCTATCCGCCGTCTGCGCCAGCTCGACGACATCCTGGCCGACCCGCAGGGCCGCACCAAAAAGGAAGTGCTCAACGTCCAGCGCGAGCGCGACAAGCTCAACCAGGCGCTCGGCGGCATCAAGGACATGGGCGGCGTGCCCGACCTCCTGTTCGTGATCGACACGAACAAGGAAGGCATCGCGATCAAGGAAGCCCGCAAGCTCGGCATTCCGATCGTCGCCATCGTCGACACCAACTGCGATCCCGACGGCATCGATTTCCCGGTTCCGGGCAATGACGACGCCGGCCGCGCTATCACGCTCTATTGCGATCTGATCGCACGCGCTGCCCTCGACGGCCTCGAGCGCGGTCAGGGTGCCTCGGGCGTGGATGTCGGCGCTTCCAGCGAGCCGCCGGCCGAGACGCTGCCGGATACCCCGATCAAGATCTTCAAGGGCATCGACGGTCCGCGCGGCGAAGCCGACGATCTCAAGCGGATCACCGGCATCACCAACAAGACCGAGCAGAAGCTCAACGACGCCGGCGTGTTCCACTTCTGGCAGATCGCCGACCTCGACGCCGATAATCTTGCTGCACTGGACCGCAAGCTGAAGCTCAAGGGCCAGATCGAGCAGGAAGGCTGGGTCGCCCAGGCCAAGAAGCTCGTCGAGGCGTCTGCCGCCTAAGGCGTATTCGAGCCGCGCACGGCGAGCCGCTGGCTTCTCCTGCGCGCCGAAATTTCGAGCGGGCCGCACGTCGGCCCGCTCGGCGACTTCCGGAGCGTGTCCGGGCGGCAAGCCTCCCGGGCTTGTTTCGTTTTTGATTCAACGTGCTTTAGGCCGGATCATCGGCCTGCCGGAACACATGCTTTCCGGAAGCACCCTAACGACGCCGCAGCCTCTGATACCAGGGATCCGGCGCAAAAAAGGAGCAGTCATGAGCACGATTTCGGCCGCGACCGTCAAAGAGCTGCGCGACAAGACCGGTGCCGGCATGATGGATTGCAAGCAGGCGCTGACCGAGACCAACGGCGACATGGAAGCCGCGATCGATCTGCTGCGCAAGAAGGGCCTTTCGAAGGCTGCCAAGAAGTCGGATCGCGTCGCGGCGCAGGGCCTGATCGGCGTCATTTCCAAGGTCAAGTCCGGCGCTGTGGTCGAGGTCAACTCCGAGACCGACTTCGTCGCCCGCAACGCCGACTTCCAGCAACTGGTGCAGACGATCACGTCGCTCGCGCCGGCAGCCGGCGGCGACGTCGCCAAGCTGCTCGCGACGGCCTATCCGGGCGGCGGCGGCACCGTCGACGACAAGGTCAAGGAAGCCATCGCCACCATCGGCGAGAACATGGCCCTGCGGCGCACGGCTGCGCTTTCCGTCAAGGAAGGCGTGGTTGCCGACTACGTGCACAGCAAGGCCGCGGACGGCCTCGGCAAGATCGGCGTTCTGGTGGCGCTCGAAAGCGCGGGCGACACGGATTCGCTAATGACCCTCGGTCGCCAGCTGGCCATGCACATCGCCGCCACTAGCCCGCAGGTCGTCAATGTCGAGGACCTCTCCAAGGAGGCCCTCGACCGCGAGCGTGCCATCTACCTCGAACAGGCGAAGGCCGAGCCCCGCAATGCCGGCAAGTCGGACGAGATCCTGCTCAAGGCCGGCGAAGGCCGCCTGCAGAAAGAGTTCGTCAGCCAGGCGGTTCTTCTGAAGCAGGTGTTCGTCATCGACGGCAAGGCGTCCGTCGCGGAGATCCTGAAGCAGGCCGAGAAGGATGTCGGCGCTCCGGTCAAGGTCGCGGGCTTCGTGCGCTATCAGCTCGGCGAGGGCATCGAGAAGAAGGAAGAAGATTTCGCCGCGGAAGTGGCGAAGACGGTCGGTGCCGCCAAAGCGGGCTAACGAGAAAGACGAAAAAGCCGGCGCATTCGCCGGCTTTTTTTTGCCAAGACGCGCTCGGGTGGCGGGCGAATTTTTTAGGGTCGCACGGCTCCGCCACACCTAACTTTGCATGGCTCCGCCATGACTTCCCACTTTTCCGGAAGCACTCACTTTTTGTCGTGCTTCTTGTCGGGCTCTTTGGTTGCATGGCTTCGCCATGACCGGTTTCCACTTTTCCGGAAGCACTCACTTTTTGTCGTGCTTCTTGTCGGAAAACCGGTTTCCACTTTTCCGGAAGCACTTTAGAACGCGCTACTCTCTCTTCTTCGAACGCACGGCAAACGTTCGCCGGAAATCGCGGAGGCCCGCATGGCAAACGATGGAAATTCGCTGAAATACAAGCGCCTGCTCGTCAAGCTTTCGGGCGAAGCGTTGATGGGCCGTAACGGCTACGGGCTCGATAACGCCGTTGTCGATAGGCTCGCTGCCGATCTCGCGGAAGCCCTTTCGGCTGGCTGCGAGATTTCAGTCGTGGTCGGGGGCGGCAACATCTTTCGCGGCCTGCAGGGCGCCGCCAAGGGCATGGATCGCGCGACCGCCGACTACATGGGCATGTTGGCCACGGTGATGAACGCGCTGGCGTTGCAGAGCGCGCTGGAGGCGGCCAAGGCCCCGGCACGGGTGCTCTCGGCCATCCCGATGCCGACAGTCTGTGAACCGTATGTCCGCCACCGGGCGCTCTATCACCTCGAGCGCAAGCGGATCGTGATCTTCGCGGCCGGCACCGGCAATCCGTTCTTCACCACCGACACCGCCGCAACGCTCCGCGCCATCGAAATGGGCTGCGACGCTGTGGCAAAGGCCACCCAGGTCGACGGCGTCTACTCGTCGGATCCTAAAAAGAACCCTAACGCCCAGCGCTTCGAGCGCCTGAACTACTCCGAAGTGCTGGCTCAAGACCTGCGCGTCATGGACGGGGCCGCGATCGCCCTTGCCCGCGACAATCATCTTCCGGTAATTGTCTTTTCCATCGAGGAACCGGGCAATCTCATCAAGCTGCTGCGGGGATCCGCACGAGCCACGGTCATTCACGACTGAACCGCGAAACGGGCTCGCGCGGCGCTCACAGCATTTGCGGCCGCGACACTCGTAGCCAGCCCGCGGAGCCAAAAAAGGAGAACAATCCGGTGTCGATCACGACTTTCGATCCCAAGGATATCGAAGCGCGTATGCGCGCCTCGCTCGACGCACTGAAGCGCGAGCTGGCAGGACTTCGCACGGGCCGCGCCAGCGCCCACCTCCTGGATCCCGTGCAGGTCACCGTCTACGGCTCGCGGATGCCGATCAACCAGGTGGCGACCGTCACGGTGCCGGAGCCGCGCATGATCTCCGTGCAGGTCTGGGACAAGGGCAACGTCCAGGCCGTGGACAAGGCCATTCGGGAAGCGAACCTCGGTGTAAACCCGGTCGTCGACGGCACCATGATCCGCCTGCCGATTCCGGCGCCTACGGCCGAGCGGCGCCAGGAACTCGCCAAGCAAGCTCACAAATACGCCGAAGCTCATCGTATCGCGGTCCGCAACGTGCGGCGCGATGGCATGGATCTTCTCAAGAAACTCGAGAAGGATGGCAAGATCAGCGAAGACGAGCATCACAAGAATTCTGCCAAGGTGCAGGAGCTGACCGACAAGCTCATCAAGGAGATCGATCAGACCCTCTCGACCAAAGAGGCGGAGATTCACAAGGTTTGAGACGCGTCCGGCCGTGCCCCGGCCCCGCAAAATTGTGGGGCCGGCGCGAAATCTGGTGCGGAAGCCTCGGCCGGCGTGCCAGACTGATCGGAATGCGAACATGATTAGGCCGCAACGCCCGGCCAGACTTCTGCTCTCATCGTCATTATCGGCATAAGACAGCCAGCCGTTTCGAAATCCACGCCAGCCCAGCAAAGCGCAAATGCACGCGGCAGACAGATCGACATCCTCCGAGGAAACGCCCGATGCGGCGATTATGCCGCGCCACGTCGCAATCATCATGGACGGCAACGGTAGATGGGCTGCCGAGCGTGGGTTGCCGCGTGCGCTCGGACACCGCTCCGGCGTCGAGGCGGTGCGACGGACGGTCAAGGCGGCAATCGAGCTCTCGATCCCGTTCCTGACGCTCTACAGCTTCTCGTCGGAGAATTGGTCGCGTCCCAAGGACGAGATCGACGATCTGATGGGGCTGATGAAGCGCTTCATTCGCTGCGATCTCGCTGAACTGCACCAGAACAACGTTCGCGTGATGGTGATCGGCGAGCGCGAGAACATCGATCCGGAAATGAAGGCGCTGATCGACGAGGCGTGCGAGCTTACGCGTGACAACACGCGGCTCACCCTGGTCATCGCCTTCAACTACGGCGCCCGCAGCGAGATCACGCGTGCGGTGCGGCGGATTGCCGAGGATGTGCTCGCGGGACGCCTCGATCCGGCCGACATCTCCGCAGAGCACATGACGCAGGCGCTGGACACCGGCGGCATCCCCGATCCGGAGCTTCTGATCCGCACCAGCGGCGAGCGCCGGCTTTCGAACTTTCTGCTGTGGCAGTGCGCCTATACCGAATTCGTGTTCCTCGACGCCTACTGGCCGGATTTTAGCCGCGAGCTTCTGCTCGAGGCCGTTTCGCAATTCAAGGCGCGTGAGCGGCGTTTCGGCGGCCTTCCTTGCCGTTCGACGGCTTAAGGAAACGAGGCCATGGAGGACGACGGGACCGTTGCGGAGCCTGGCACCATCGTGCCGCCAGCTAAACTCTCCGATCTGTGGCTAAGAGCGCTTTCGGCGATCGTGCTTGCGGCGCTCGCCTTTGCGCTGGCATGGGCCGGCGTGCTGCCGTTCGCGGCTCTGGTGCTCGCCGTCGCGCTCATCATGAGCTGGGAATGGTGCAAGGTCGTGCGCGGTGCCGGCCTTGATGTGAGCCTTGTCGTGCACGGACTTTCGGTCATCGCCGCCGTGGCGCTCGCGAGCTTCGGATTTGCCGCACTCGGCGTCGCCGTGCTGCTGATCGGCACCATTATCGTGCTGGCACTGGAGTTCGGTGGGCATCCGTTGTTCTCGGCTGCCGGCGTCATGTACACCGGCCTTCCTGCCGTGGCGCTGCTCTGGCTGCGCGGCAGCGAACCGCACGGCTTCAATGCTATCCTGTTCATCGTTCTCGTCGTCGCCGCTACCGATACGGCCGCTTACGCATTCGGTCGTCTCCTCGGGGGCCCACGCCTCGCAACTGCCATCTCGCCCAACAAGACGTGGAGCGGCTTGATCGGCGGCATCAGCTTTGCGGCTGTCGTGGCCGGCGTTTTCGCCTCCTTCACCGGCGGGCCGGTGCTGGCGCTCGCTCTGGCCGGCCTCCTCATGGGCTTGATCGCACAGGCTGGCGATCTCGCGGAATCGGCGATGAAGCGTGCCTTTCACGTCAAGGATGCAAGCCAGCTCCTGCCCGGGCACGGCGGCTTCATGGATCGCATGGACGGGCTGGTTTCGGTCACGGTTGCGGCCGCGCTTGCGGCGCTGTTTCTCGACCCTCAGGCCCCCGCCACTGCACTGCTCTCGGGGCTGCCGGTTGCGGGGCTATGACGCGAAACTCGACGCTATTCCGGGCACGCGCTGGCGACCGCACCTATTCTGGCGCATAAACAACGACCGACGCTCGCCTTGCTGGCGGATCGGGTCATCAATCGGGAGACTGGTTCAGGATGGTTGAGGTCGGCGTAAAGAACGGCATGGCCGACCGTCTGGACACCTCGCACGGAAGCGCGCGGGCCTCATCTCGCGCGGCGGACGCACCGCTGCGGCTTTCGATCCTCGGCGCGACCGGCTCGATCGGCACCAGCACGCTCGATCTGGTGGGCCGAAATCCAGATAAATACGAGGTGGTTGCGCTTACCGCGCAATGCAATGTCGACCGCCTTGCCGAGCTTGCCATCGCACATCGCGCCCAGGTTGCGGTCGTCGGCGACGAAACCCACTACGAGGCGCTCAAAGCGCAACTTTCAGGTACCGGCATTCGCGCTGCGGCAGGTGCTGCGGCCATCGAAGCCGCGGCAGAGGAGCCGGCCGACTGCATCATGGCGGCCATCGTCGGCGCCGCCGGGCTGAGACCTACGTTCGCCGCCGCGCGACAAGGCGCTCGCGTGGCACTCGCCAACAAGGAATGCCTCGTATCAGCCGGCGAGATCTTCACACAGCACGTGCGCCAGAACGGCGCCGAGCTGCTACCCGTCGACAGCGAGCACTCAGCTGCCTTCCAGGCGATTGGGCGGACGCCTGCAAAATCGATCGAAAAGATCATCCTGACGGCCTCGGGCGGGCCGTTCCGAACCTTCGACAAGGAGCGGCTTGGCCGTGTCACGCCCGAAGAAGCGCTCAAGCACCCCAACTGGTCGATGGGCGCGAAGGTCACGATCGATTCCGCGACACTGATGAACAAGGGGCTCGAACTGATCGAAGCCTTCCACCTTTTTCCGGTCGGTCCGCATCAGCTCGAGGCGATCGTGCACCCGCAATCGGTTGTGCATTGCCTAGTCATGCTCGAGGACGGCTCGGTGATGGCGCAGCTGTCGCAGCCGGATATGCGGACACCGATCGCCCTGGCTCTGGCCTGGCCCGAGCGGCTCGCGACGCCGGTCTCGCGGCTCGACCTCATCACCCTCAAAACACTGTCGTTCGAAGCCCCGGATACCGATCGCTTTCCCGCACTTGCGATTGCGATCGAGGCCATGCACCGGGGCGGGGCGGCCCCTGCCGTGCTCAATGCCGCAAACGAGATCGCGGTCACAGCCTTCCTGGAAAAAAAGATCGGTTTTCTCGAAATTGCGCGTACCGTCGCGGCCTGTCTTGAAAAGGCCGAAGCTCGCGGCCTTTTTAATGGTGTAGACACACTGGACGGCGTTCTTGCGGTCGATGACGAAGCGCGACGCATGGCGCGACTGCTGCTTCCGGTATAAGACTGCGCGAGCTGGTCACTAGCCCGCTTCCCCGCTGTAACACTGGCCTCAACCGACAGGATTCGAGCAGAATGATCGAAGGGTTAATCAGTCAGGTTCTCTCCTGGGGCCTTAGCATTTTCGCCTTCCTGTTCGTGCTGAGCGTGGTCGTGTTCTTCCACGAATTGGGGCATTTCCTGGTGGCCCGCTGGTGCGGGGTCACGGTGACGACCTTCTCGATCGGCTTCGGGCGGGAGCTCTGGGGCTTTTACGACCGCCACGGTACGCGCTGGCGGGTCGCGGCCATCCCGCTCGGCGGTTATGTCAAGTTTCTCGATGACGCCAACGTTGCAAGCCAGCCGTCGGGCACCGAACCCCTGTCGGCCGAGGCGCAGGCGGGCGCCTTCCATACCAAGCCGGTGTGGCAGCGCGCGCTCGTCGTCGCCGCTGGTCCGCTGGCGAATTTCATCATTGCTGCATTGCTTTATACCGGCGTGAATGCCGTCTATGGCGTCTCAAAAATATCGCCGCAGATCGACGAAGTGGTTGCCGGGATGCCGGCGGCAGTTGCGGGCCTCAAGGCCGGCGACATCATCACGAACATCGATGGGCAAGGCATCGAAACTTTCGACGACGTCATCCGGCTTGTAACCGCAAGCAGCGGCCGTACCCTCAACATCACCGTCAGTCGCGATGGCAAGTCCGAGGTGATCCCGGTTACTCCCGCCATGCGGGACCACAACGACGATTTGGGCGTCACGGTGCGCCTGGGCGATATCGGCATTCGGCGCACCATTCCCGCGCGAGTCGGCGCGGTGATCGCCGGGTCGCCCGCCGAAAGAGCCGGGTTTCAACCTCTGGATGTCATCACCGCCATCGACGGGCAGCCGGTGCGCTCCTTTGAAGACGTCATCGGCTTCGTGGGTCCGGCCGCCGGAAAGAGTCTTTCGGTTGCTGTGGATCGTGGTGGCGTGACCCAGACCATCGCAGTCGTGCCCGAAGGTACGTCGGTGACCGAGGAAAACGGTGCGACGGTTTCGAAAGGCCGCATCGGCATCGCGCCCGCGCGACCGGAGCCTGTCAGCGTCTCGCTCGCGGAATCTCTTAGGTTGGGCGTCCGCGAGACCTATTCGAACATAGTTCAGACGATCACCGGCATTGGCGACATCATCTGGGGACGCCAGTCTGCCGACCAGGTTGGCGGCCCGATCCTGATGGCCGAGGTGACGGCACGCGTGGTGGAGATGGGCTGGGAGCCGCTCCTGCGCTGGACCGCGCTGATTTCCGCGAACATCGGCCTGTTGAATTTGTTACCAATTCCGGTGCTCGACGGCGGCCATCTCGTGTTCTACGCAATCGAAGCCATCCGGCGACGGCCGCTCAGCCAGCGGGTCCAGGAAATTGGATTCCAGATCGGCATCGCGCTGGTTCTGATGCTGGTCGTATTCGTCAATCTCAACGACCTGATGCGCCTTGGGAAAAGGTGGCTTTTTGGTGGCGGCTAGAATCCTTGGTGACTGACGTAAACTTGCCACTTCCCAGTGTCTTACCCAGTTGTTAAGAATGGAGGAAGTGAGCGGTCTAAGTTGCGCGATTCGAAGCGGGGGAGCTTCGGATGTATCTTTTTTGCGCGAGAATAGGCCGATTGTCCGGGGGAAATCCTTAGACAAAATCACGACAAGACTACGGCTCTGAACCACTGCCGACGGGTTCACGAGTCGAGGGGGATCGGCACAAGAAAGGCGAGGCAGATCCGCACATGGTGCAGTTACGGATCATGTCGTTGGGGGGAATGCGCCTCCTCTTTTGGCTGGCAGCGGTAACACCCGCGGTCTTGGCCGCCCAATTCTCGTTCTTCGCGAGCCCTGCCTACGCTCAGGGCGTGGTGCGTGACATCCGCGTCGAAGGAAACCGGCGTGTTGAGCCGGAAACGGTTCGCTCCTATCTCCAATTCTCGGTCGGCGAAGCCTATGACGCAGGCAAGGTCGATCGCTCGCTGCAGGCGCTGTTCGCGACCGGCCTGTTTGCCGACGTTTCGATCGACCAGGAAGGCCAATCGGTCGTCATCTACGTCGTCGAGAACCCGGTCATCAACCAGGTGGCCTTCGAGGGCAACAGCGAAGTCGACACCGACACGCTGCGCGCTGAAGTTCAGCTTAAGCCGCGCTCCGTCTACACCCGCGCCCGCGTGCAGGGTGACGTGCAGCGCATCCTCGACGTCTATCGCCGTCAGGGCCGTTTTGCCGCCTCCGTCGAGCCGAAGATCATCGAGCTCGAGCAGAGCCGCGTGAACCTGGTGTTCGAAATCACCGAAGGTGGCGCCACCAAGGTTCAGGGTATCAACTTCACCGGCAACCACGCATTCTCGGACGCTCAGCTGCGCGACATTATCTCGACAACGCAGAGCGGCTGGCTCGACTTCCTCAAGGGAACCAGCGTCTACGATCCCGACCGCATGAACCTCGACCGTGAGCTTCTGCGCCAGTTCTATCTCAAGAGCGGCTACGCCGACGTTCGCGTCGTTGCTGCCAACGCCGAGCTGGATCGCGAAGGGTCGGGCTTCTACGTCAACTTCGCGATCGACGAAGGCGAATTGTACACCTTCGGCGGGATCACGATCGAAAGTTCGCTGCCCGGCGCGGATCCAACCTCGTTCAAGGGCGAGATCCTCACGCAGCAGGGCGATACTTACAACGGCCAGGACATCGAGAAGAGCGTTGAGAAGCTAACGCTGATCACCGCCGAGCAAGGCTTTGCGTTTGCGCGCGTGCGTCCCCGCGCCGTGCCGGATCCGGCCTCGCGTACGGTCTCGATCACCTATCTCGTCGACGAAGGTCCGCGCATTTACATCGAGCGCATCAACGTCAGCGGCAACCTGCGCACGAAGGACTACGTCATTCGCCGCGAGTTCCGCCTGGCTGAAGGCGACGCCTACAATCCGCTGCTGGTGGATCGCGCCAAGAAGCGCCTGAACGCCCTCGGCTTCTTCAAAGCTGTCGATATCAAGCGCCGCCCGGGTTCATCACCGGACCGTGTCATCCTTGATGTCGATCTCGTCGAGCAGTCGACGGGCGAGCTCTCCTTCGGTGCCGGCTACTCGACGGCAGAAGGCGTGATCGGCGACGTCAGCATCAGCGAGCGCAACCTGCTCGGCAACGGCCAGTTCCTCCGCCTGAAATTGGCGGGCTCGCTTGAGCGCATGCAGGTCGACCTTTCGTTTACCGAGCCTCGCTTCCTCGACCAGAACCTCTCGGCCGGCTTCGATCTCTTCCATAAAGAGATCGACCAGTCCGACGAATCCGGCTTCTCGACGACGCGCACCGGCGGCACCGCCCGTCTCGGCTTCCCGCTGTCCGAAAACCTTTGGATGCAGACGGGCTACACGCTGGATTACTCGACGATCGAAGTCGAGGGATCGAATGTCTCCGAGCTTGTTCAGGCTGAAATCGATACACGCGGCGACGACTCTCTCACTTCGTCGATCGGCACCTCGCTCACCTATGACAAGCGTAACCATCCGAAGAACCCGACCAGCGGCTACTGGCTGCAGGTCGCGACGGATATGGCAGGTCTTGGCGGTGACGTTCAGTACGTGCGTGTCAACGGCGAAGGCCGCGCCTATTATCCGATCACCGAGAAAATCACCTTTGTCGGCCGCGTTACCGCTGGTCATATCGAGGGCTGGGGTGGCGACGACATTCGCCTCACCGACCTCTACTATCGTGGCGGTGAAACGGTCCGTGGCTTCGACCGTGGCGGCTTCGGCCCGCGCGACACTCTCACGGGAGACGCGATCGGTGGTACGACGTTCTGGGCGGGTACCGCAGAAGTTCGTTTCCCGCTGCCGTTCATCCCGGATGACCTCGGACTTTCGGGCGCCGTGTTCGCGGATGCTGGCTCGCTGTTCAACGCCAACGACTTGGCCAAGAGTTTGAACAAGACTGGCGAGATCGAACTGGCGGACGACTCCACGATCCGCTCGTCGGTCGGTGCGTCGATCATGTGGAACTCGCCGGTCGGTCCGATCCGCATGGACTTCGCGAAGGCGCTCTCAAAAGAGAAGTACGACGAAGAGCAGTTCTTCCGCTTCGGCGCCTCTACCAAGTTCTAAGATCAAAAAAGCCGGGCTCGCTGCCCGGCTTTTTCATTTTAGGGACGCCGCGCGCCCTTCCCGTATTCAGGTCTGGCCGCCGCCTGGCGCTTGATGCCTAGCTGGCCCGGGTTAGCCCTGCCGATAATGCCGCGGGGCATCTGAGTGGCAGATGCGGCTCGGAATTCGCGGCTGCGATAGGTCTGCACGAAGGCTTTGACGGTCGCGCTCATTTCCTGCCGTGCACCGCCCTTCGCTACGCCGGCCGCTCATCCCGGCCTTCACGTCGCGCAGCGTCAGGCAATCGGGCAGACCACCCTTCAATGGACGGGAGCCTGGCGCTCAGCCGCCCTATACTGGCCGCAGGGCTCGTTCCCGTGGCGCTCTGCGTGGCAGAGCGTGATTGTTTTTGATTGAACCGGAATCACGCACTAGGGTCCGAAGCGATCCTGGCGATCTTTAGTGAGACCTATGATTCACGCTTCGGACTGGTAGGGTCCGAAGCGATCATGGTCTGAGCAGACATATGAAATTCGAGGAACAAGGCGCCCATGAACCATCCCGGTTTCTTCAAAAATGCCGGGCCCTTTACCCTGGCCGAGGTGGCTCAGGCAACGCAGTCTGAAGTGAAGGGCGACGACACCGCGAAAGCGCTTACCGTCATTGGCGTGCAGCCGCTTTCGGAGGCGTCTCCCCAGCATCTCTCGTTTTTCGACAATCGCAAATATCTGCCGCAGCTGCTTACGACATCCGCTGGCGCGTGCCTGATCGCGGCTCAGTTTGCGGAACGCGCTCCGGCCGGCACCGTGGCGCTCGTTGCCAAGTCCCCCTATCGCTCTTTCGCGTTGGCGCTCGCCCTCTTCTACCCTGAGGCCATGCGCACCAAATCCTCGATAGTCGGTGAAGCGGAACGGATCTCGCCGTCAGCTTTCATTGAGGAAGGGGCTGAGATCGAGCCAGGCGCCGTGGTCGGGCCGGAAGCCCGGATCGGACGGGGAACGCGGATCGCTGCCGGGGCCGTGATTGGTTACCGGGTCTCGATCGGGCGCGACAGCTACGTCGGCCCGGCAGCTTCGGTGGTACACGCGCTGATTGGAGACCGGGTCATTCTCCATGCCGGCGTCCGTATCGGCCAGGACGGGTTCGGGTTCGCCATGGGCCGGGACGGCCATCTCAAAGTGCCGCAGGTGGGCCGGGTCATTATCCAAGACGATGTCGAGATCGGAGCAAATTCAACCGTCGATCGCGGGGCTCTTAAGGATACGATCATCGGCGAGGGCACGAAAATTGATAATCTCGTCCAGATCGGGCACAACGTGGTGATCGGTCGCCATTGCGTAATTGTCGGTCAAGTCGGTATATCCGGCTCGACAGAGCTTGGCGACCACGTGGTCATGGGCGGACAGTCCGGCGCAGTCGGACACATCAAGATCGGCAACGGAGCGCAAATCGCTGGCGGCTCCCATCCGAAGGACGATGTTCCGCCGGGAGCAGTGCTCGCGGGCACGCCTGCGCGACCTTTCAAGCAATGGGCGCGCGAAGTGGCTGCAGTCACGCGGCTCGCGCGCCGAGACGGTGGCCGCCCCGACGACGAGGCGGGCACCTGATAGTAAGTTCATTTATGCCCCCGATGCGATACCGGCCGGGCAAGAAGGAGTGAGACTGGGATGGACGACGCCACCAAGAAGAAGCCAGCCGCTACGACAGCGGACATCAGCAAGATCCTCAAGCTGCTGCCGCACCGCTATCCCTTCCTGCTCCTCGACCGCATCTATGACATCAACGGCGACGAGACCTGCGTCGGCGTCAAGAACGTGACGATCAACGAGCCGTTCTTCCAGGGCCACTTTCCGCAGTACCCGGTGATGCCCGGCGTGCTGATCATCGAAGGGCTCGCGCAGACGGCGGGCGCGCTTTGCGTGCACAGCCTCGGCGAGGACTACAAGACCGAGCTCGTCTACTTCATGGCCATCGACAAGGCCAAGTTCCGCAAACCGGTAGTGCCGGGCGATCAGTTGCACTACCACGTGCGCAAGATCCGTAACCGCGGCCGGGTCTGGCGCTTCTACGGCGAAGCGAAGGTGGACGGCCACACGGTCGCCGAGGCCGAGATCAGCGCCATGCTGGCAGATACCGCAGAGGCTCGTGCATTCGCGGCGAGCAAGAATGGCTGAGACGAAAATTCACCCCAGCGCCATCGTCGAGGACGGGGCCAAAATCGGGGACGGCGTCACCATCGGACCGTTCTCGCTGGTCGGCGCAGATGTCACGCTCGGCGACGGCGTGGAGCTGTCCAGCCATGTGGTCGTCACCGGACGCACCACAGTGGGTGCTCGCACGCGGATCTTCCCGTTCGCTTCGATCGGGCATCAGCCGCAGGACCTCAAATACAAGGGCGAGCCCTCGACGCTCGACATCGGAACGGATTGCCTGATCCGCGAAGGCGTGACACTCAACCCCGGCACCGAAGGCGGGGGTATGAAGACAACGATCGGCGATCGTTGCGCGTTTCTCGCGAATTCGCATGTTGGCCATGATTGCCGGGTCGGCAACAACGTCATCTTTTCGAACAACGTCATGCTGGCGGGCCACTGCGACGTCGGCGACTTTGTCATCATCGGCGGCGGCGCGGCTGTCATCCAGTTCGCACGCGTCGGGTCGCACTCGTTCCTCGGCGGCATGAGCGGGCTTGAACACGACCTTATCCCGTATGGCATGGCGCTCGGCAACCGCGCCTATCTCTCCGGCCTCAACATCGTGGGCCTGCAGCGGCGCGGCTTCTCGCGCAACGAGATCCACGATCTGCGTCGTGCTTATCGCGCGTTGTTTGCGCAGGAAGGCACGCTGATGGAGCGCGTCTCGGACGTGTCAGAGGAGTTCAAGGACCATCCGATCGTCATGGAGATCGTGGCGTTCATCCAAGCCGGCGGCAAGCGCTCGATGTGCACGCCGAAAAACGGAACCGAGGCCTGAAAGTTATCGCGCGAGTGCGCGGCGGACGCTTCTACTGGTCGCCGCGGTTTTCGCTGGTGTCTCCATTCGAGAACTTGGTTTTGGTTTCGGCGTGCTTCGAGATCATCTCGAAGTAATCCTTGTCGTCGCCGATCGTCAGTGTCGGCGAGCAATTCGGCGTGCAGCTATAGGATTGACGAACTGCACCCTTGTTCAGGTTCACGATGCGAACCTCGTCGCGCTGCACGACGACGCGCTGATCCTGAATGATGTTGCGTTCGCCATCGAGCGCTATGATGTTGGTTACGCCGAACGTCTTACCGGTCACCACTAGGAGATTGCCGCCTTGGATCGCGACGTCGGCGATCGAAGGGTTGCCGATGATCACGCTCGATACCGGACGCGGAAGACGCAAAAGCTGCGACTGATCGTAGGCGACCACGAGGTCCGAGGCTTTCGCCTGCGCAGCAAAACAGAGCGCTGCCATAACGGCCATTGCGGCGGAGAACAGGACGGCTCTCGAAACCTCCGAGGCCCCGCGCGCGGAAACGGCTGCAATCGGCCTCATGGCTTGCTCCTGTCGCTTGTATTTCCCTCTCATTTGGCGCCGATTAGGTAAACGAAGCTCTAACGGCCGTTTCTATTCGGGCCTGTCGTATCGGGCCAGCCGAGCGGAACCCCACCGGGCCCTTGAGCGTTGTTTCGAAAACCAACTTTTCGAGGGCAACATGCAGCGCTCAACGCTCATCATCGTCTTGGCCGCCTTCCTGGTGCTTGGCGGTGCCATCATCGTCGCGCAGACCAATGCTCCGAGTACGTCGGTATCGAGCGAGCGGGAAAGCGGCACCCGCATCGATGCGCCGGGTACGCGCGTCGAGACCGAATCTGAAAAGACGCGCATCCAGGCGCCAGGCGTCGACATAACCGTGCCGCGCGAGAAGACCTCTCCCTAACAGAGCGGCAAATCCAAGAAATAAAAATACCGATGTGTATCGATAGTTTCGATTTGGCATTCCTCTGAGGATCGGCTTGTCATAGTCTTGATCCTTCCCTTTCGGCGGAGGGTCGGCTGATGACTTCTTTCGAGCTTCTGTTTCCAGAAAGTGTCATCGCCTATTTGGGAATCACCTTCCGATTGGTGCTCGCCGCGGCGCTTGCTGCGCTGCTCGGTTGGGATCGCGAAGAACGGGACCGCCCGGCTGGTATCCGCACCTACATGCTCGTGTCTCTCGCGGCTGCGGTTTTCACGATACTGACGTTCGAGATTCACCGGGCCGTGATGGCCGCTCAGCCAAACGGAAACTCCGACCCCATACGCATCATCGAGGCCGTAACCGCAGGCATTGCGTTTCTCGCCGCAGGCACAATCATCCAGGGTCGGAATTCCGTCGTTGGGCTCACGACAGGTGCCGGCATGTGGCTAGCCGGCGCACTCGGCGTCGCCGTCGGAGCTGGCTATTACGCGCTCGCGATCCTGGCCGCCGTCATTTCGCTGGTCATTTTGCGGTATCTTCAGTTCCCGCAAGCCTCGCCCAAAAAGCCGGTGCTTATCGAGGAGGATGCAGAAGGCGAAGGCACAGGCTAGCTGCCGTAAACTCCGCAAGTCTTTTTGCGGCGTGCGCTTCGGCTTCGGCGTCCTGTCCCCACTGCTCGCGCTGCCACGTCTCGTCGACAGTTGCCGCGGCCCAAACCTCATCGGCGGTGAGGCGCCCCTTCAGATATGCGACGGCCAGGATCGCCGAGCCGGTGATGGTCGTCAGAATGTGGACGGCGGACAGGCACAAAGCGTCGAGATCAGTCAGGGTTTCAGCAATTGCCTGCGTTGCTTCAACAGGCTGGTCGATCGGCATCAAGCCCTGCTGAACCTTGAAATCGGCCGCGAGGGTCTGCTTGGCCCAGGCCAGTACTGGATCCCAAGCCGCCTTCTGGCGTGCCACCAGGGCCGCCGGCGTTTCCGCGCGGTAACAGAGCAGATCGCTACCGGCGAACGCGACGATATCGTCCCGCACCTCCGTCATGCGCTCTGAGACTGCTTCGATCGCGGAGTTCACCAATCGCGTCAGCGGCATGGTCGCGGGATCGATGTGCTCGCCCTGCCGGTTCCATTCCTCGGCGATGGCCTCGGCGAGAGCGGTGTCCGGCACGACAAGCTCGCGCTTCCGGCCCGGTGTTTTGACCGACCGGCCATCGAGCGTGACGGCAAAACCTCCGTCGCGCTCAGCGGTGGCGGCAGACTTGTAGAAGCGCTTCGGCAAGGGCGCGCGCAGGGAGTCCTTGATCTCGGGCACGCGCGTCTCGCTTCCCTTGCCGTTGGTCGTTTTGTCGTTATCCGTCGTCATCCTACGCCCCGCTGTTGGGGATGATCTCGCCGAGAACCTGCTCGAGCTCGCTGCAATCGGCCGTGATGTGATGCGCGCCCGCCGCCCGCAGGGCGTCCTCAGGATGGTAACCCCAGGTCACGCCGATGGCGGCGGTGCCGGCCTCACGGGCCATTTCGATATCGTAGGTCGTATCGCCGATCATCACCGTATCGCAGGCTTCGGCCGCCGTCTCGCTCATGGCGGCATGGAGCATCGCGGGGTGCGGTTTCGACGGATTGGTGTCGGCGGTTTGGATGGTCGCAAAAATGCCGTTCCAGCCTTCACGCTCGAGCACGGCCTCGACGCCGCGACGGGATTTTCCGGTCGCGATGCCGAGGATCACATCCTCGCGTGCGCTCAACCTCGCCACGGTCTCGCGGACGCCGGCAAACAGCGGCTCGACGTGATCAGGCTGGCGCCGGCGCGCGGCAAACGCCGCCTTGTAGGCTTCGGCCAGGCGATCAACGCGATCGAGGTCCACCGGCTCAGGGACGAGGCGGGCCACCGCGATCGCGAGCGACAAGCCGACAACGCTGACGATGCGATCACGCGGCGGGGCCGGCATGTTGTCCGAAAGAAACGCGTCGGTCATTGCCGCAACAATGGCGTGCTGGCTATCGACCAGGGTTCCGTCGCAATCGAAGATGACGAGTTTCGGGGCCGGCATCGCTTCAGCCATCATCCTTCTCGAAGCGGCGCGGATCGAGGCCCAGCAAGTCCCAGGTTGCCAGCATGTGCGCGGGGAGCGGAGCGGAAACGTCGATCTTCGCCTTGCCGCCCGGATGCGGAATGATCAGGCGGCGCGCGTGCAGATGCAGCTTCGGCTCGATGTTCTCGGCCACGAGATCCAGGCCGCCGTCGTATTTGTTGTCGCCGACGATCGGATGGCCGATCAGTTCCATGTGCGCGCGCAGCTGATGCTGGCGGCCGGTGACGGGCTTCAGCGAAACCCAGGAGGCCTTGTGTGCCACGCGGTCGACGACCGAATAGTGCGTCGTCGCGTGCATCGCCTCCTTCTGCTCGCCGGGCCGGGCCTTGCGGATGCGATCTCCGTCCGGACCGGAGGCCTTGACGAGCGCCGCCTCGATTTTGCCCTGCGGCGGTTTCGGCACCCCGCGCACCAGCGCCCAGTAAGTCTTGGCAGCCGAACGGGTCTGGAATATTCGGCCGAGCTTGGCGGCGGCCTGGCGATGCTTGGCGACGAGCAGCACGCCCGTGGTGTCACGGTCGAGGCGATGGACGAGACGCGGGCGATCGCCGAAGCGGTCGACCATTCCTGCCAGCATACCATCGATGTGCCGCTTGGTTCCCGTTCCGCCCTGAACGGCAATTCCAAAAGGCTTGTTGAGCACGAGGACGTCATCGTCCTCGAACAGGATCATGCTTTCGATCAGCTTGCGATCGGCCTCGGAGGATTTCGGAAGCGCGGCCGTCTTGGCACCGGCGCTGCCTTCTCGTGGTGTCCGCACGGCTTTCGGCACGCGAACTTTGGCGCCCGCCTCAAGCCGCAAATTGGCTTCTGCCCGGCGGGCGTCCACCCGCACCTGCCCCGAACGCAGCAGCTTCTGCAGGTAGCTCTGCGTGACCTCGGGAAAGTGGGTGCGAAACCAGCGGTCGAGGCGCATGCCTGCTTCACGCTCGGCAACTTCGATCGTCTCGACGCGCTCTTGGGCGTTTGCGCTCGTCATAAAATTCGGGGCTCTCAACTTTGGCTGCCGCACCATGCGCGGCCGTCACGATATCTGTTTGCGGGCGCGTCCGCCGCCGGGATCCGGCGGATCGCAGCGCACCCGCACTCTATAAGTGGCCGAGTGGCACAGACACCGGAAAACTCGATATCATCGTTACCCGCGCAACGCGAGGGCTCAGTCCGGGCGCGAGCCTCCGCGCAGGGGGCCGCCGATGACCCAGCCGATCGTCCAGCCGACGATGAGACCGAGCAGATTGACGAGCATGAAGGCGAGCTGATTGATGTTCTCGGCCTCATCGGAGCTTTCATACTTCAACTGCAGGGCGGCCCAGTCCGCGATCGGCCCGCTCAGGAAATGCATGGCAACCGCGGCTCCGACGATCGCGAAAATGATGGCAACGAGATAGCGCATAAAACCCTCCAGCGATCTTCCGTGAGCCGCCTCACGTCTTGCGAGCGGACGCCGGGGCGCCCGCCTCGCCTCACTTGACTTCCCAGAACCAGATTTCGCCGGCGCCGGCATAATTCGAGTAGTAGCCGAGCCAGGAGAACCACTCCATCAGCCATTTCGCCGACGAGCGATAGCCGTTCCAGACGTCGATGTGGTCACCGGTCGGGCGACCGGTGTCCGTCGAACGGCGCCAGTAGTCCTGGATATAGATGATGCCGGTGCGGCCGAAGATCTTCGGATAGAACTCGGCGGCGTCGGCGCCCACGAATTTCTCGGTCGGACCGATGCCGTCGATCTTGGCGCGGGCGAGGCCGTTGGCGAGCTGGCTGGCGTTGATGAAGTGCATCTCGTCGCGCGGATGAACCGAACAATGGGAGATGCCGGACAGCTGGGCCGGCTGCACGCCCGCACGGCGAAGCGCGATGCCCATGCGGATGGCGCACTGATTGGAAAACACCGGAAACCCGGCGAGGATCGTCTTTCCCTCGAGGTTGGTCAGATTGTGCGGCGCGATGCACGGCGTCGAGACGCTTTCATTGATCGGATGACCGCGCCAGAGATCATTGAATTCAATCATGAAACGCTTCCCTACTTCGATCCGCCCGTAAAAAAACGCCTGCCGCGGGAGCCCCCTCCCAGCGCGCGGGGACTATAGGACGACGGACGGGTCTTTGGCCAGATGGCAGAGGGGCAACAGGGGGCAGAGGCAGGAGGGCCGGCGCTGTCGCGCATACGTCAAGCGGGCCGGCTACTCGCCCCGCTTTTTGCGCAGGCCGTCCCAGTAGGAAAGCCGCTTGGCCAGCTCGCGCTCGAAACCGCGTTCGGGTGGGTCGTAGAACTTCGGACGGCGTTTGAACTCATCCGGGAAATAGTTCTGGCCGGAGAAGGCGTCCGGCTGATCGTGATCGTAGAGGTAGCCGTCGCCGTAGCCCTCGTCCTCCATCAGCTTGGTCGGTGCGTTGAGGATGATCTTCGGCGGCGCGAGCGAACCATGCTCCTTGGCGGCGCGCATGGCGGCCTTGTAGGCCACATAGTTGGCGTTCGATTTCGGCGCCGTCGCCACGTAGATCACGGCTTCAGCAAGCGCCAACTCGCCTTCGGGGCTCCCCAGAAAATCAAAAGCCTCTTTGGCGGCGTTGGCGACGACGAGCGCCTGCGGATCGGCAAGGCCGATGTCCTCGACGGCCATCCGTACAATGCGTCGCGCGAGGAAAAGACGGTCCTCGCCCCCGTCGAGCATACGGCAGAAATAGTAGAGCGCCGCGTCGGGATCCGAGCCGCGCACGGCCTTGTGCAGCGCCGAGATCAGGTTGTAGTGCCCTTCCCGGCTCTTGTCATAGATCGGCGCACGGCGCTGGACGAGCTTGACGAGCGCCTCGCGATTGATCGGCTTGGCGCCGGGCTTCGCCGTCAGAAACACTTCCTCGGCGAGGTTCAGGATCGAGCGCCCGTCTCCGTCCGCCATCGATTTCACGGCTTCGCGCGCGTCGTCATCGAGCGGCAGAGCGCGGCCTTCTTCTTTTTCGGCGCGCTTCAACAGGTCTTCGAGGGCGTCGTCGTCGAGCCGGTTTAGCGTCAGTACGGAGGCGCGCGAGAGCACGGCGGCGTTGATCTCGAACGACGGGTTCTCCGTCGTCGCGCCGACGAGCGTGATGGTCCCGTCTTCCATGTAGGGTAGGAAGCTGTCCTGCTGGGAACGATTGAAGCGGTGGATCTCGTCGATAAACAGCAACGTGCCACGCCCCTGCTCGCGCCGGGCCTTGGCGCGGTCGAAGGCCTTCCTCAGCTCGGCGACACCCGAGAAGATTGCCGAGAGCTGCTCGAACTCGAGCTTGGTCTCGTGCGCCAGAAGCCGCGCGATGGTGGTCTTGCCGCATCCGGGCGGTCCCCACAGGATCAAGCTCGGCAGGCGCCCACTGGCAAGGAAGCGCGTCAACGTTCCATCGGGCCCCACGAGATGGGGCTGTCCGGCGACTTCGGACAGTGTCGTGGGGCGCAGACGGTCAGCCAGAGGGCGAGGTGCGCCCTTCTCCAATCCTGCGGCTTCAAACAGATTGCTCATGGGGCGACGTTAGCACGAGACTTTGCCGGGTCTCGATCCCTTGAAACGACACTTTAGATCGGCCTGATCCGATCCCTGGGACGATGGTTTAGCCCGGAACCTGGAGGTTGAACACCTTGTCGCCGCGGCGCACGGCGACGAGCCAGACGCGCTGGCGCTGGCCAAGCATTCGTTCCAGTTCGGTCACGGTGGAAACCGGGGCCTGGCCAACCTGGACGATGATGTCGCCCGGCAGAAACCCGTAGCGCGCCGCCGTCGATTGCCGGCGAACGGAAAGCACGACGACGCCCTCTGCCTCGTCGAGGCCAAGCTCGTCGGCGACGCCCGGCACAATGTTCGAAACACGCGCGCCGTCGAGCGGATGCTGGCCAGCGAGATTGCGCACGTCATCGCGGCCCGGTGTCGGCGCGGCCACGAGCGTAAGCTCGACCGTTTGCGGCTGGCCTTTGCGAATGACACCGATCTTGACCGTGCTGCCGATGCCGCGCGTGGTCAGGCGGTACTGCACCGCACGGGCATCCGCCACTTCGAAGCCATCGATGTGGACGATCACGTCGCCCGCAAGCAGCCCGGCATTCGCAGCCGGTCCGCTGTCGGACACGCGCGCGACGGCCGCACCTGCCACGCGATCGAGGCCCAGCCCTTCGGCCAGTTCGCGCGTCACGGTCTCAAGACGCGCGCCGAGCCAGGGCCGCTCGACCTTCCGCCCTTCCGCAGCGCCCGCAACGTAGAGCCGGACCAGGTTCGACGGGATCGCAAAGCCAATGCCCTGCGAACCGCCGGACTGCGAGAAAATCATCGTGTTGATGCCGACGAGCTTGCCGGACATGTCGACCAGCGCGCCACCCGAGTTGCCGGGATTGATTGCGGCATCGGTCTGGATGAACACCTGAGAATCCGAGTTACCGACCTCGCTACGTGCGAGCGCGGAAACGATGCCGCTGGTCACCGTCTGGCCGACGCCGAACGGATTGCCGATGGCGAGCACCATGTCGCCCACTTCAAGCGTGTCGGAATCCTCAAGCTCCAGGATCGGAAACCGCTGCTCGTTGCTCTCGATCTTGAGGATGGCGATGTCGGTCTTGTCGTCCTGGGTCAGCACCTTGGCGTCGAACTCACGTTTGTCGGCGAGCGCGATACGAATCTCGGTTTCGCCCCGGCCACGGATGACGTGGGTGTTCGTCACCACGATGCCATCGGGGCTCACGATCACGCCCGAGCCGAGCGAGCTTTGAATGCGCTCGGACGGTTGGCCGAAAGCGTCGCCGAAGAACTGGCGGAAAAACGGGTCGTTGGCGAACGGAGACGAAAACGTCTGCACGCGGCGCTGAACGTAGACGTTGACGACGGCGGGCGCTGCGCGGCGCACGATCGGGGAAAAGGAATACTGCGCCACCTCGCGAGAGGGCGGCACCTCCCGGGCACGGGGGGCGGGCTCATCGGCTCGCTGTGCGGTCGCGGCGCCGTGGAATGCGGTCGCAGCCAATATTCCGAGCGCACCGGCTCCGACGAGAGCGGCCAATTGCTTGGTGAAGCGAAGCATGAAGTCGGTCCCTATCCCTAGTTCCGAGCCATTTCTACGCCGAACCGAAACGCCGTTCGCGTTACAAATGGTCAAGATTCCGCCCGGCATATAGGACAGGGCTGGAGCGCTTGGAAGGTGGCGCGTGCGCACCCACGGCGCGCGGGGCGGGAGTACCCTGCAGCGTGCGAGGCCGCGGTCTCTGAGTTTCGGTAACTCGCAGTCTTATCAGATGATTATCGCGCCAGCAGGCTGGCACGATAGGACGCCGGCGACCAGCCGCCGTCTGCCGCCGGTTCGGCTGCCGCATAGGAACGCGGATTGCTCCGCGGCGGCGGGCTCTGGGTCATGGCGGGGCCATCGGCGTAAGTCGGCCGCATGGGGCCTCCCGGCGGTTGCCAAGTCTGTGGCGGAACCCGGCCGTTGCGGACAGCCTCCCATTCGCGGGTCGACTGGTCACGCTCGACGGATGCGATATCGAAGGCTCCGTTCGACGACCGGCTGGCCAGGAACTGGCGCTCGCGCCCGTCGTTGCCATCGAGAGGAGCAGGCCCCGCATAGCGCACGCGGACGCGTCCGGTGCCACCCGACATCAGGCCCAGCGCGTTGGCCGACGCCTTGGAAAGGTCGATCATGCGCTCGCCGACATAGGGCCCGCGGTCGTTGATGCGAACCAGGATGGTGCGGTCGTTGGAGAGGTTGGTGACATAGGCGTAGCTCGGCATCGGCAGGGTCGGATGCGCGGCGGTCAGCGCGTGCATGTCGAAGATCTCACCGTTGGCGGTATGGCGGCCGTGGAAATCGCTGCCGTACCACGAGGCGACGCCGATGCGGTCGTAGTCGGGCTGCTCACGCGGGTTGTACCAGCGCCCACCAACCTGATAGGGCGCTCCCACCTTGTAAACGCCGCCGCCCTTTTCGATGCGCTCGTTGTGGCCGGCGACGCGGCGGCTGGCGGAGACACCCCATTTCGACTCGGGGAACATGGGCGCACGTGATGACTGCGCCAGAGGAGAAAACGCGCTCGACACTTCCGTCTGGGTGCTTGAGCAGCCGCCGATTGCGGTGGCGGCGACGGCAACCGTCAGCGCCCACAAAGGCCCTGGAAGCGCGTGGCTCCGCGTACGCAAGGGTAGAATTCGACTCGGATGCCTGGGCGCAGCGGCGCCTTGGCCATACACACTCAACATAACGCCACCCACTGGCTCCCGTGAGGGAGCTTTCCTGCCTAGCCGCTCGCGGGCGCCGCTGTTGCGCGGTCTTCACCGATGAGCCTTGGCAGCATGTCAGAAAGCGATTGCCATCCCGTTAAATGGGGCTCCGCGGCGGGTGGGCCCTGCGAAAGAGCGCTCGGAAAGGGCCAATTGCCGCTCGCCGCCCCCCGCAGCGACCGCAATGCGCGGAAGATCCGGCCGGGGGCGCAAAGGGGTTCTTGAGGGTCCGGCGCGGACTGTGTAGGGTCCGGCCCTGCCGTGGCCCGCCGAGGGCCGGCACAATCCGGAGGGATGGTCGAGTGGTTTAAGGCACCGGTCTTGAAAACCGGCGTGGGTGCAAGCTCACCGTGGGTTCGAATCCCACTCCCTCCGCCATTTTGCGTCGCTCACGCCCGCGCAGCGGGCTCCGCGAGGGCGCGGCACTTGCCGCGTGTCGCCTTGCTCCCGGCCCCTTCGGGGCATGAGCCGAGTTCGAATTTTGTCCCTCTAGGCCCGCCACTCTGTCGCTCGTGCGCCGTCATGGCGTAGCCATGCTCCGCATGGACGGCGCTGCACGGGGGCGGCGCTCGCGCCTTAGCCAAGCTCGGCTTCGCCGAGACGGGTCGCCTTGCTCCCGAGCCCTGCGGGCTTTGGCCTGAGTTTGAACTCAGTTCCTCCATTGCCGCCGTGAGCCGCCTCGTCTTGCCTGAGCGTAGCACTCCGCGGCGCGGATATAGGCGGCCAGCCGAAGCGCGCGTTCGTATCGATTGGCGCTTGCCGCAGTCAGGTCCGAAGCGCACAGTCAGAACATGACAAAATACCTCATATCCTTCCCGAGCGAAGCCATGGTGCTGACGGATGACGAGTTTCCGATCGTTGTCGCTGAATCTCACGCGGTGATCGAAGAGGCCAAGGTAGCCGGCGTCTACGTGTTCGGTGGAGGAATAGCGGAGCAGGTCGATCCCGTGCTGGTCTCCGGCGACGGGTCTGTAAGCGCCGAGATCTACCCAGGCAGCCGCCTGACGGGCGGGTTCACTGTGCTGGAATTGCCGACGCGCGAGGATGCCGTTGAATGGGCAAGAAAGATCGCAGTCGCATGTCGTTGCTCGCAAGAACTCCGCGAGTTTGGGTACGACCCAGCGAGCTAGTGCAACTGACGATATAGAGAGTCCGAGCGCATCGCAGCGCTCTACGCGTCCATGGGCGCGACACCTGTCGTTCGCCTGTTGTCTGATGAGCGACCGGGCTGTGAGTCTCGGCAATACACAGCCCGGCCTTCTGTCATTGCTGTTGGTCTAGGCCGAATGCCGGATGATGAATCAGCTCCCCGCTCGGTTCGATGCCGTCGAACGGCAAGGCCTGAACCACCTCGGGGGGACAACCCGCTACGCCCAGGCCGGGGAAAGCTCGGAAGCCGAACCGGCCATAGTAGGCGGGGTCGCCCACCAGCGCCGCGCCCCGGCTCGTCGCCCGCAGTCGGCTGAGGGCTTCTGCCATCAAGGCCGTGCCGATGCCCTGTCGATGCCTTGACGGCGAAACGACAAGCGGGCCGATCAGGCTCCAGCCGTCCTGCATGCCGATCCGTGCCGCCGAGGCGGCCAGATAACCAATCACCTCGCCATCGTCCTCGGCCACAAGCGAGAGGGCAAGTGCTCCGTCTGCCCGTAACCTCTCAACAATGCGCGCCTCGGTTCCGGTGGATTGCGCAAGCATCAGGAGGGCTTCAGTGACAAGCCGGCTGATCGCCGGGATGTCATCAATCGTTTCGTCGCGGATCCGCATGTCATGCCCCCTGATTGTCGAGTTGCGCGCGAACGAAAGTGCGGCCGCGTTTCGAAATCCGATAGGGACTACCCGACCGGGATTCGATCAGCCGCCTCTGTCGCAGCCGGTTGAAGACAGTCAGGTCGAAGTCAGCAAGGATCATCCCGTCGCGCGTGATGCATGTTACGGCCGTGATTTTGGCACCGTCGCCACGTTCGTGCAGGATGCGGCCACCAAGGGCCAGAACGTGCAGCGCACGTTGCTCATACCGTGAGATGTTCATGGAAGTCTCGTATGATAGACGTGAAAAAACACCCCGGGCGCGTGCGCACCCGGCGGCTATGAATTCACGAGGCTCTCTGAGATTCAGAGAGCCTTATCACACAAGCTCTGACATCCAGTCTCCAGCTATCGCGAAGCGAACACGTCGCCGCGCACCTCGCCAATACAAAGGTTGCGCGCTCCTGACAATGGTCAAAGAGCTCCAACATGTAAGTGATGCGTAGCGCCCCCTATGTAGTGTTTCTACGTACTCAAGCCAATTGTCCTATCGAGCCAATCGCCTCACACCCTCCTTCCGAAGTGCGGCCCGATCGTCCGCGCTCGCAATGCTAGTCGGCCTCACTATCAAAACCGTCGTGCGCCGATTTCTTTCGCTGTTCACCCTGCCGATGGCAGTCGCCTCCCAGAAGCGATGCAGCAAAATCTGATCCGTCCGCCCCGCGCTTGCAGCCGGTTGGGCGAGACCACCCACTACCGAGAGACGGGGGATGATTTGCAATGACCATGATCGACGGCTCGTTCGCCTGCGAGCCTAACAAAGCTAAGGCGTGTTTTGACGGCGTCTACACCGAGCCCGATCCGCGCGAATACTATCGCGTGCTCGGCGGGCTCAACTACGTCATTCCGGATCTGGCAAAGGACATCTTCCGCCAGTTGATTGCATCACTCGAGCGACTTAGGGGCCGGCCGATCAAAATTCTGGACCTTGGATGCAGCTACGGAAACAATGCAGCGCTGATCCGCTTTCCCTTGGATTTCGCTCGCCTGCAGCAGCGCTACGTGGATCTTCAGAACCGGGACATTTCCGCATCTGAGCTGGTTTCGCTCGATCGGCATTTTTTCCAATCCTGGCCGAGCCAGAAGCTCACCATCGTCGGCTGCGACATCTCGCGGCCGGCTGTCGAATATGCGCGTTCCGTGGGCCTAATCGATGAAAGTATAACGCAGAACCTTGAGCAAGAGCCTCTCCTCCAAGCGAGCAAGGATGCGCTACGGGGTGTCGATCTCATCATCTCAACGGGCGCCATCGGCTACGTGACCGAGCATACGTTGTCCAGGTTGCTCAGCGGCATCGGAGAGCCCGCGCCCTGGCTGGCCTCCTTCGTGCTCCGCATGTTTCCCTATGACGCCATCTCAAGCCTGCTGGACGAGCACGGACATGTCACCGAGAAGCTTTCCGGTGTCACCTTCGTGCAGCGCCGTTTCCAGTCGGAGCACGAGTTCCGAAGCGTCCTCTCCCGGCTTGAGGAACTTGGCATCGACAGCCGCAACAAGGAGATGGAAGGCCTTTTCCACTCCGAGTTCTTTCTCTCGCGGCCGCCGCAAGACTGCGCCGAGATTCCAATTGAAGAGCTAGCGTCCGTGAGTTCAGGAAAATGCCTTTCCTACGGGCGACGATTTCGGCTGGGAGACGATCATGTGGTCCGCCTCTCCCCTTGATGATCGAGTCGGAGAACTGTAACTCACGCGCGTGGCGTGCGCGCGTCCTACTCGAAGACGACAGGCAAGGCCGCGCTGTTCCCTACGAGCCAACCGGGCACAGGCAGCCCCTTGGATTCGAGGAACGCGGGATTGAACAGCTTCGACTGATAGCGGGTGCCGTGATCGCAGAGCATCGTCACGATGAGATGCCCAGGTCCGAGCTCCCGGGCCAGCCTGATCGCGCCCGCAATGTTCACGCCGGTCGAGCCGCCAAGGCAAAGGCCTTCTTCAACTGTCAGCTGATGGACGACGGGAATGGAGTCCGTGTCCGGAACCTCGAATGCGAAATCCGGTGAGAAGCCATCCAGGTTCGCGGTAATTCGGCTTTGACCGATGCCCTCGGTGATGGAGGAACCGTTTGCTTCCAGCTTTCCATTTGTAAAGAAGGAATAGAGCGCTGCGCCCGGAGGATCTGCGAGCGCGATTTTAATAGACGCGTTCTTCGATCTGAGGCCAGCCGCGACGCCCGCCAGCGTGCCGCCGGTGCCCACGGCCGAAACAAATCCGTCGATCTTGCCGCCCGTTTGCGTCCAAATCTCTTCCGCTGTGGTCCGGGCATGGCCATCACGATTGGCCACGTTGTCGAACTGGTTGGCCCATACGGCGCCGTGCGCTTCGGTTTTTGCGAGCGCTTCGGCCAAACGGCGCGAATAGCGAACATAGTTGTTGGGGTTTGCGTATGGCACGGCCGGCACTTCCACCAGCTCCGCGCCGAATGCCCGCACCGCATTCTTCTTCTCGATAGATTGCGTATCGGGCATTACGATCACCGCGCGCAATCCGAATGCCCGGCTAAGAGCAGCGAGCCCGATTCCAGTATTGCCAGCAGTCCCCTCTACGATAACGCCGCCGGGTTCCACGGCACCGCGCGAAAGAGCATCCTCGATAAGGAACAACGCCGCGCGATCCTTGACCGACTGCGCCGGGTTCATGAACTCGGCCTTGCCGAGGATGGTGCAGCCCGTCTCCTCCGATGCCCGCCGAAGCTTGATCAGAGGCGTATTCCCCACAGCGTCGATCGTACTTGCAAAGATAGTCACGCGGCCTCCCGTGCCGGTAGGGCGGTTGATTCAACGGGAGAAGCAATACGCCAAAAATGCTGTGCTATGCAGCGTTTTTCAGCAGACGGCGACGGACATGGGTGTGGCGTGAGCTCACGGATACCCGAGGACTGACGAGGCTCGAAGCCTCGATCCGCCAGCGCGGCCCGGAGCATCCGAAGGACGCTCCGAACCATGTTGCCTGGTTGAGACGGCTTCTAGGCTGCGCGCACATTGGCCAAGAACTTCTCGACCTCTCTCTTCAGTGTGCCGCTCTCGCTCGATAGGGCTTTTGCCGACGATAGCACCTGGGACGACGCCGATCCGGTGTCTCCTGCACCCTTGCTGACGTCGACCACGCTCGAAGCCACCTCCGACGTTCCTTTCGCCGCCTCGGATACGTTGCGGCTGATTTCCTGCGTCGTCGCGCCCTGCTCTTCCACAGCCGCCGCAATGGCGCCGGCAATCTCGGAGATCCGATTGATGGTGGTGGTGATCTCTTGGATTGCATCCACCGCATCACGGGTTGCGGCTTGCATGCTCGAAACCTGCGCCGAAATCTCGCTGGTTGCCTTACCCGTCTGGTTGGCGAGCGCCTTGGCTGCGGCCACACCCTGAACGTTGAGCGAAGTCTGCTCGGAAGCCGCCGCAACCATTCCGGAAAGCTGTTGCGTCGTCTCGGCCGTCTTCGTCAAGGCGCCAGCCGCGCTTTCGAGCTGGCTCGATGCAGCCGAGACCGTATCGACGACACCGCCGATGGCGCGCTGGAATTCGTCAGCCAAACGCAGCATGTCGGCCTTGCGCACGGCAGCCGCACGGCGCTCAGCCTCCTTCTGCTCGGCTTCCATCTGCTCGATACGCAGCAGATTTTCCTTGAAAATACGCGCGGCGCGGGCGTTTTCGCCAACTTCGTCCTTGCGATCTGCGTAAGGAACCTCGACCGACTTGTCGCCATTGGCGAGCTTGAGCAGCACTTCGGCGATAGCACGAATGGGCGTCGAGATGCCGCGTCCGATCACCCAGGCAAGAAATGCTCCGAGCGCCACGCCGCCAATTCCTGACCACAGCATCATGGTCTCGGTGGTGCTGATGAGGTCGGTGGCTTCGGCCTTGAGCGCGTGCTCGTCTGCGGATGCAGATTCCCTGATTGCCGTAGCATCAGCCGCAACGTTTTCGGCGAGCGACGGCATATCCCTGCTGAGAAGTTGGTCGAGCTCTTCATCAATGACAGCCGCCTTCTCATAGCCCTCGTGATATTCCGCTACGAGCTTTTTCACTTCGTCGAAGTCCTTGCGGGCCTCGGGTGAGCTAATCATACCGTCGAGGGTTGCGAGTATGGTGGCCACCTCGCCGAAGGTCTGATCGGCCTTTTCCTTCGCCGTGAGATCGTGGCGACCAAGCAGCAGGTTGACGCTGAGCCGGATCTGCATCACGTGCTTCAGGACCTCGTTACCGAGAATGAGCGCGTTGCTGTTGCCTTCGCGCGCCGCGACCGTCAAGAGATGCTCGAGGTCCGCTTTGAGCTTCGCGCCGTCAGCATCGAGCACCTTGTGCCCGACTTCGTCCTTCTCCTGACGCAGTATTTCAGCCCTGCGCGCAAGCTTCGCGTATTCCTCGAAGCGCTCCTTGAGCGCCACGATCTTTTCATGACGCTCCGGGTTGTGGATCTCGCGGATGCCATGCTCGATCGCTGCCGTGACGCGTTGCTCCTCCTCGTGCGCGAGCTTCGCTGCAGCGGCAGGATCCTGGCTGGTTGCGGTTTCCCGAACCAGCCTGCGGAAGGTCAGAAATTCGCGGTCGATTTCGCTGACGGCGTCGACCACCGCCACGCGTTGTGCATAGCCTTCGAAATTGGCCCCGACATGGGCGACGCCAAAGTATCCGTAGGCACCGACGCCGATCATAATGGCGAGGATGGCAGAGAAGCCAGCTGCGATCTTGGTGTTGACCTTCATATCGTGGAAGGTCGCTGCAGAGATCTTCATGGCGATTTTCTTTCTTGCTTTCGTTTTTCTAGATGCCGGTTTCGATCAGAAAGCGCCGGTTACGTCGCTGGATGGGCCGGGCATTGTTGGGGAACAGAGCCGCAAACCGGGCAATCTGCTCCGGAGAGGCCTCGATCGGCTCGCGAAACACCGTCCACAGCAGCCCCTCGGAGCACGGCGGCGTCGTCAGGGAGCCGGTGTAGCGGAAGTACGTCTGGATAGACGGAAAGAAGGCGGCTGGATTGAACTCGCCGTCGGCTTTGACCTCTGGGCCTTCACTTGCCGGCATCAAATCGAATATCGGCTGCAGCCCGAAATTGTGTGCACCGGATTTGAAGAAGACGCCGACGACAGCCAGCGCGCCCGCCGCCGACTTATGAACGAAATGGGCCTCCATATCGAACGCTTGTCCGTCGAGCAGGTGCTCACTCGGGTGATGGAAATGGAATTGCACGAGATCATATTTCGTCTCGCCGATTGTGCAGGAGCAGCCGGGAGCGGCATTCACCTGGATCGTGTGCCCGTTATTCAGAATACGAAGCGGAAGCGGGCGATAATCGAAACCGATGGCGCCGGCGTCGGCCTTCATGCCTGACGCGAGATCGATGGGCGTCTGCTCCATGCCGAGCTGGCAGACTTTGAAGTCGGGAGACAGCTCGCCCCAATGATCGGGGCCTGTTGCGCCCTCATAAGACCAGTGTGGTTTCCCTCCGGCCGCGTCGCCACCGACATGCTCAGCCGCGCGCACCGCCGACAGCGTTCCCGGAAGGCAGCAGACGCAACCGCCGATCGCCATCCGCAGGAATGATCTGCGTTCGAGGTTCATTTGTGTTCCCCCATTTGCACGCCAAATCGCTCACTGGCGGGCGCTTTTAAACTTCACGGGAGAGACATTGCTGAAATCAATATAAATATGCTCTAAACAATATAATTTCCCTATTTCACGCCAAATTCACGCGTTTCGCCATTGTTATTTCTTTGGTCATTCGTTGTGCGCACAATTGCATCAATACGTGCCGCGTATTTCATATCCGTTTAACCGGAGATCTCTTCTCGTTGACATGAATCAGTTTTGACCTCCGACGGCGATCTGGATACTTCAGTAGAAATTTTCTTGCCTTTCTTGACAAGCATGGCGCGAGGCCACGGCTCACGGATCAAGATTGCGCGGACCCAAGCCCGCAGACTGGCCGCCGCGCGCCCTTAAGATTTCCTTAATCTGAGCCCTTAGGCATGACGCCAGGCAAACACCTTCGATGCCCAAGCGCATCCCGTTTGCCGTTCGGGGACATAATCGGTACTGTGGGGATCTCAGCCGTGTCATTTCGTAGATTGCTGCCTTTTTGGCTTGCCTTGTCGCTATCTGGCTGCGCAACCGACAATCTCGACTGGCTCGGTATCGCCCACGATGTGACCGACGCCGACCGGCGCAACTACGCGGCTCTCGAGCGTGAGCGCTTTCCAATCGCGGCCGCGGATCTCGCAAAGCTCGATCCAAAGTTCCGCCGGCAGCAAGTCGCCTACAAGACGAGCGAGCCAGCCGGCACCATCGTGGTCGATACGCCCAACCGCTATCTCTATCTCGTCAGCGGCGACGGACGCGCGCTGCGCTACGGAATCGAAGTCGGCCGCGAGGGCTTCGGATGGAGCGGCGCCGCCACCATCGCGCGCAAGGCGGAATGGCCGACGTGGACGCCGCCCGCCGAGATGGTGGCGCGCGACCCGCGCACGGCGCCGTTCGCCAAAGGGATGCCGGGAGGACCGGAAAACCCGCTCGGCGCCCGCGCGCTCTACCTCTACCAAGGCGGACGCGACACGCTCTACCGCATTCACGGTGGAGGGCGCCCCTCAACGCTCGGAAAGGCCACGTCCAGCGGATGCATCCGGCTTCTCGATCACGATGCGATCGATCTTTTCAATCGCGTACCGACCGGGACGCGCACGGTCGTGCTGATCGATCCGATCTTGAGCAAGAAAGCTCCCGAAGCAGAAGACGGCATCCGCCACGCAGCACACGAACGTGGCGCGGCAGGCTAGACCGGGTAAGATCGCGGGGTTGGAAACGCACGCGCAAAAATTAGCGCTCGGGCCTCGATCATCAGACACTCGATCGTCGGACAAGGGCCCAGCGCATATAGAAGAAGGCTCGCCATGACCGCTCGCCCACCGCTCCCCCCATTCACCGCCGAGACCGCCGCACAGAAAGCGCGCATGGCCGAGGACGCCTGGAACTCGCGCGATCCGGTGCGCGTGGCCGGGGCCTACACGCCCGACAGCCAATGGCGCAATCGCGCCGAGTTTCCGCAGGGGCGTGACGAGATCGTCGCGTTCCTCTCTCGCAAATGGGCACGCGAGCTCGATTACAGACTGATCAAGGAAGTATGGACGTTCGGCGGAAACCGCATCGCCGTGCGCTTCGCCTATGAATGGCACGATGACAGCGGCCAGTGGTATCGCTCGTACGGCAACGAGAACTGGGAATTCGACGAAGCGGGCCTCATGCGCCGCCGGTTCGCCAGCATCAACGACAAACCGATCAGCGCAAGTGAGCGCAAATATCATTGGCCGCTCGGTCCGCGCCCGCTCGACCATCCGGGCCTCTCGGAGCTCGGGCTTTAGAAGCAGCTTGCCGTGCCTTACTCGGCAGCCGAGCTCAGGGCGGCGTTGATGTCTTCGCGCGGGCGGCCGACGCTTACGAAGCGGAAGCCGTAGCGCGCGATCTGCTCGCGCCGGTAGACGTTGCGCAGATCGACGAGAAGCGGCTCCTTCATCAGCCCCTTCAACCGCGGAAAATCGAGCGCACGGAACGCATCCCACTCTGTCACCAGCACGAGCGCATCCGCGCCCTCGGCGATCGCGTAGGGATCGGCGCCGAACGTGACGTCCGACATGTAGGCCTTGGCGGCTTCCATGCCTTCAGGATCGAAGGCCCTAACCTTGGCGCCACCGTCCTGCAGTCCCTGGACGATCGAGATCGCCGGGCTCTCGCGCATGTCGTCGGTGTTCGGCTTGAAGGTGAGGCCGAGCAGCGCAATGGTCTTGCCGCGAATGTCTGGGCCGATCGCGCGCGAGACCTTGCGCGCCATTGCGCGCTTGCGCTGGTCGTTGATCGCGACCGTCGTCTCGATGAGGCGGAGCGGGCTGTTATAATCCTGAGCCGTCTTGACCAGCGCCAGCGTGTCCTTGGGGAAGCACGAGCCGCCGTAGCCGGGACCGGCGTGCAGGAACTTCGAGCCGATGCGCTTGTCGAGACCGATACCGTGCGCCACGTCCTGCACGTTGCTGCCGACGGCTTCGCACAGATCAGCCATCTCGTTGATGAAGGTGATCTTCATCGCCAGGAAGGCATTGGCCGCATACTTGATCAGCTCCGACGTACGCCGGGCCGTGAACATCAGCGGTGCCTGATTCAGATAGAGTGGGCGGTAGACTTCGGTCATGACGGCGCGCGCGCGCTCGTCCTCGATGCCAATGACGATGCGGTCGGGGCGCTTAAAATCTTCGATGGCTGCGCCTTCGCGCAGGAACTCTGGATTGGAGACGACGGCGACATCCGCATCCGGGTTCGCCTCTCGGATGATGCGCTCGACCTCGTCGCCGGTACCGACAGGGACCGTCGATTTGGTGATCACAACCGTAAAGCCCTGCACGTTGGCCGCGATCTCGCTCGCAACGGCATAGACGTAGGAGAGATCGGCGTGGCCATCGCCACGGCGCGAGGGCGTGCCGACAGCGATGAACACCGCATCGGCTTCGCGCACGGCCTTGCCGAGCTCAGTCGTGAATACCAGGCGGTTAGCCTTGCCGTTCTTGGCAACGATCTGATCGAGGCCAGGCTCGTAGATCGGCATGATGCCGGCCTTCAGCGCGGCGATCTTTTCCTCGTTGCTGTCGATGCAGGTCACCTGATGGCCGAAATCGGCCAGACAAGCGCCGGAAACGAGCCCCACGTAGCCGGAGCCAACAACGGCAATGCGCATATTCGAGCCTTTCTGCCGGATGACAGACGCCGCTCCCCGGCGGCGCCAAGCCAAGTTCTAATCGTGGATCTTGTTATATTTTCTTGGACGAAAGCATGTCCACTGCATCAGGAGCGGTTTAAGCACAGTTCGTTGGCGCGGACATGCTGGCATCCGGTAGCAGACGCACCATGCCGCAGGCGGAGAGCCGCTCTTCGGCGCCAAAAAACAAAAGGAGCGCCGAAAGCGCTCCTTATCATTCCGTCTGATGCGATAAGGCCAAGCCTAGAAGTTGTGCTTGACTGTGCCGCGGATCGTCAGATCCTCGGCCGGCTGATCAGCGGGCTCCGGCACCTGCTTGGCGCTGTCGTTCGCGCCGTAAAGCAGCTCCAGGCCAAAATCCATCTTAGGAAGTACGCCGAGCTTGCCGAGGCCGGGAATACGAACTTCCGTGCCTGCACTCTCGCCGCCCTCGATCTTGGGGGTCGCAAAGTTCAGATCTTTGGTCTCAGAGGGGGCAGCCTGTGTCTCAGCGGGCGCAGCCGTGACCGGCGCACCACCCTGTTCCTGAAAGGCAAGGGTCGAGGTGCTGGCAAGCGCCAACGCCAGTCCGATCCCAATATACCCAGCCAGCCTCATGGAATTCCCCGCAGTGCCACTCTCTTCGGATTCGAAGATGGATCTTCATACCGCCAGTGACAAGAATGTTCGAGCGTCGTTAAGCCAGGATGAACGTTTCCCGTAAGGAGTGTTGTTGCGGCGCCATGTGGCTAGCGGGTCACAGCCTGTTGGTTTCGCGGGAGAACGCGGTGTTTTCTCATTAAAGGCCTGAGGTTGCCTCATTTTTGCCTCCTCGCCTTCCGGGCGCGGCTTACGTTGCACTGCACATCCGAGCGGCACATTTTTTCCACACATCCTGCACAGGCACTGGCGGGCGAACAGTGAAAAAGGAGCCACCTTGCGGTGGCTCCTTCTGTGTAGGCACGTGAACCCTACCGATCCGGCGGCATCAGAACTGGATGCGCGCACCCGTCATCAGCATGTCCCAATCGGCGAGACCGATCGACGTGTTGGCCGTGTTGACGTAGTCGCCCTCGGCGTGGCGGTAGATCACATAAAGATCCATCGCTGCGTTCTCGATGTTCTGAACGACACCGGCGGCCCAGAAATCGAGATCCGAGCTGTTGCCAGCCTTGCTGACGCCGACGTCGTCGTGACGGTATTCGCCGAAGACCGTGGTCTTGCCGAGCGGGAAGAACTTCCGCTCGATACCAGCCTGGACGAACCAGGTGGTTGAGCTGTCATCCAGGCCCGCGTCTGCGGCCTTGAGGTCGAGCGTCTGCTCGCCGTACCCGCCGTAGACATAGAGGCCGGTCGGCGCGTGCATGATGGTGCCGGCAGCACCCCACCACTGGCAATCCCCATTGCCGCGGTCAGCGCAGTTGCCCTTGTTGGCTTTGGGATCGGTGCTCTCGCCGTAACCGACCTTGCCGACAAGCTTGAAGTCCCCAACGTCACCCTTGTAGGTCAGAGCCAGATCCCACATGTCGTCCTCGCCCCAGGCGGCCGTGGCCGTAAAGTTGGCGAAGGTCGGGGTGTCATAGCGCACTACGTTGCGGCGGCCGCTCTGGCCGGGGGTGGCATTGTTGAAGCCGCCCATGATGTCGGTCCACTTGGTGGTTCCGACGTAGTTGCCGGTCGCGTTGTTGACGATATGGAAGCCACCGAGTGCAACTGCGGCCGCTTCGGCGTCCGAATAGTTGCGCGTGTTGGCGCCATCGGCGTCGTCGAGGAGATGGTAAGTCGCGGTGCCTTCCTGGCCGACCGTGACCTTGCCGAGTTCTTTGCTCTTGATGAACCAGTTGGCCTTGCGAACCGCGATCGAGTTCGCCTTGTCGGCAGCGCCCGAAGGCAATTTTTCGTCGAAGGACTTGGAGTCGCCCCCGAGGATGCCAAGCTCCAACGTGTAACCGGCAGACCAGCCTTCCGAGATCTTGGCCTCGCCCGCGAACTTGATGCGTGATTGCTCAAGGGCGTTTGTGCCGACGTAAGTGTTGCTTTCCCTGCCATCGTCCCAGAAGAACACCGCCTCGTTCACCCAGCCCGAAATCGTCAGGCTGACCTTGCGGTTGCCTTTGCGGGCCGTGGTCGATTCCAGCTCTGCGATCCGCTCTTCCAGATCCGCGCAGCAGTTGCCGCCAAGATCCGCGGCCTGCGCAGACGACACCCCCCAAACGAGACAGCTTGCGGCTGCCGCAAGCACGCTGCCCGTCACCTGTTTCATGCTCATCGTAAATCCCCAACCTAGGTAAAACCAAAACTACCTAGGGTGCTCTACGTTAGGAACATGAGACTTTTGTTACAAACAGTTCGATTCACTGTCACACTTCAGGGTATACCCCTCCGTAGTTGCCCGCGCGCCACATTACGGCGCGGTGCCACCCGGAATAATCAAGCAAAAACAAAGAAGGGGCGCCAAGTGGCACCCCTTCCCGTATTTAGTTGTGCCTGGCGATTAGAACTGGATGCGCGCACCCGTCACGATACCAAACCAGTCTTCGGTGGCGAGCTTGAGAGAGTCAGGCCCTACGCCACCCGCTCTCGTCGTGGTGAGGTCGGTCTCGTAGTAATTGAACAGGGCGTACAGATCCATGTCCGCAGCCTTGATGTTCTGTGTTACACCGAAGCCCCAGCGCTGAGTTTCGCTGTCGGTGATCACGAAGTTCTCGGTCGTCGACGTAGCGTCGATCGCGTTGCGCACACGCAGGCCGTTGCCCCAGCCGTCGTAGTATCCATAGTCGACATGAAAGTTGGTGCTGCCCAGCGAGATCAGGTCGCGCGTAATGCCAACCTGAGCGTAGTAATAGTAAGCCTCATCGTCGACCTGCGTGCCGTTGACAAACGGCTGGTCGTCGATTTCACGCGAACCACCAGCACCGTAGACATAAAGGCCGGTGGTCTTTTCGGAGAGGCCGACCGACGCAACGAAGTCCTTAGTCTCGTTGCCGCGGCTCAACGGATCAGCTCCGGTCGTGTCGCTGTCTTCAGTATAGGCGACGCCAGCCTTGAAGTGGAAGTTTCCAAACTTCTGGTCATAACGCAGAGCCATGTCCCAGATGTCGTCCGCTCCCCAAGACGCCGACGCGACAAAGCCAGCGATTTCGGGAGAATCGTAACGAACGTTGTTGGTGCGCGAAAGGTCGAGGTTATTGGCCACGCCATCCCAGTTCAGGTGGGCGCTGGTGGCGCTGCTGCTGACTCTGAAGGTGCGACCGTCGGTGCCACGAATTAGCATGCGGCCGTTGTAGTGAAGCTCGGCGTCAGAGTATGCCTTGCCGACATTGCCCCATTTATAGAGGTCGTCCTGCGCGCCCGATCCAAGCCCAACGGTGACTTGACCCAGCTCCTTGCTTTTGATGAACCATTTCGACTGCCGGACTTCCATGAAGGAGCTGCCGCCGCCAGTGCCACCACCAAGGTACTGGTCAGGGGCAGGCAGGCCGCTGGCATTGGGGTCCCATTGAGTCACGCCGTCAGACGACGCATTGTCGAGACCAATCTCAATAAGGTAACCGGCTTCCCAGCCATCAACGATCTTGGCCTTGCCGAGCATACGAAAGCGCGTTTGCGTGTTGTCGTTGTCGACCACGTATTGATTGGATTCGATGCCGTCATCCCAGAACATGACTGCCTTGGCAACCTGACCCGAGATGGTCAGGCTAACCTTGCGGTTGCCCTTGCGAGCAGTGGTCGCCTCGAGCTCGGCGATGCGCTCTTCAAGATCTGCGCAGCAATCGCCGCCGAGATCGGCAGCTTGGGCTGAAGTGCCCCCAACCAGCAGTACGCCCGCTGCCGCCAGCAGCGACAGCGAACCCGCTGACAACTTAAAACCCCCAACCATGCCCAACTCCTCATCTATCCGCCGCACTCATACTTCCAAGTGCGGACTTCCGATTTTTGACCCTCCCCACCCGACGGACCCGGACATGCGTTGTGTTATCCACATGCCCAAACGCGGTGGACAACGGGACATAAACTCAAAGCTTTCAAACGCGTAAGCGAAAAAGGAATTGTGACAGTTTCACTACGTAGCCTCAGTACCGGCCTCGCATCCGCCGGTATTTAACCTTCCGTATTTTTGTGACAGTCATGCGCTCCTAAATCGTTCAGCTCTTGAGCTACTTGGGTTGTCATCAACGAACTGGGGGCGCAAATTTAGAGTTTGAGACCAGCTTTTTGTCGATGGGAGAGGATATGAGCCGGCAGTTCGAAGCGGCTGTCGTGGGCGGGGGACCAGCAGGTTTGGCGGCCGCGTTGGCCCTTGGCGCGGCTGGCGCGGACGTGGTTCTCGCGGCTCCGCCGCATCGCGCGGCCGGACAGGCGCCCGACAATCGCACAGCGGCGCTTTTTGCCGGCTCGATCGAATTTCTCAAGAACCTCGGCGTCTGGGATCTGATCGCGCCGTACTCGGCGCCGATCACCGCGATCCGCATCCTCGACGATACCGGAGCGCTGCTGCGCGCGCCGGAGGTGACCTTCACCGCGGCCGAGGTGGGGCTTGACGTGTTCGGGTGGAACGTGCCGAACAACGCGCTCGTCGCCGGCCTGACGGCAGGCGCATCCAAACCGGAAAGCGGCGTCACCCTGCAATCAACCCTCGGCATCGCGCAGGTCGAGATCGGGAACGATGTCGCCACGCTCACCAGCCAAGAAGGCGACCGCTTCGAGGTGCTGCTCGTCGCAGGTGCGGACGGACGGAACTCCCTGTGCCGGACGGCTGCGGGCATCGCGACGCGCACCTGGAGCTATCCGCAGGCTGCGATCGCAACCTCATTTCGCCATTCACGTCCGCACGGGAGCGTCTCGACCGAGTTTCATCGGCCTGCCGGTCCGTTCACGACGGTGCCGCTGCCGGACCTCTCATCGAGCCTGGTGTGGGTGGAGCGGCCCGCGGAGGCCCAACGCCTGGCAGCCCTCGACGAAGCCGCATTCCGGACTGCCGTCGAGATCCGTCTGCAGGGGTTACTCGGCGCACTTGGGGAGATTGCTCCGCGCGCCGTTTTTCCGTTGTCTGGCCTCACAGCCGAACGCTTCGGCGGAAACCGCGTCGCTCTCGTCGGAGAAGCGGGGCATGTGATCCCGCCGATTGGAGCGCAAGGCCTCAACCTCGGCATTCGCGATGCGGCGGCGCTCGCCGACTGCGTGGCGGAGGCGCTTGCCGCAGGGCGCGACCCCGGCGGCAGCGTGGCGCTCGACGCCTACAGCGCCCGGCGCAGATCGGATGTCACGTCCCGTATCACCACTATCGACGTCCTCAACCGTTCGCTGATCTCGGAGTTCGTTCCCGTTCATCTCGCGCGCGGGATGGGCCTCGTCGCTCTCAAGACGTTCGGGCCGTTGCGCCGTCTCGCAATCCGCGAAGGGCTGCAGCCGTCTCAATCCCTGCCCAGCCTGCTGAAGCCGGAGGGCGCGGCTTTGCTCGCCGAGAGATCGCGGCGGCCTCCTCGTCATTCTGCCGCTTGACGGCCCGCCCGACACTTGGCATCCCGATTCTCGCGAAAGCGTTTGCCCGCCTCTGCCTTTGTCTCAGCCGCTTTCCCGAAGCAATCTAGGACCTCGATGTCGTCATCCCGCATCAGCTTTGGCCGCGACCTGCAATTCAGGCTCGAATATGGATTGCTCCGTCTGATCGTCGGCTTGGTGCGGATCCTGCCCCTCGAGACGGCAACCGGTCTTTCTGCCAGGGCGTGGCGGTTTCTCGCCCCACGCGTCAATCCCAAGCGGCAGGCGCGTGCGCTCGCAAACCTCGCCATCGCGTTTCCCGAGAAGAGCGAGGCCGAGCGGCTCGCCATCTGCATGGCGCACTGGGAGAACCTCGGGCGCGTGATGGCCGAGACCATGCAGATCGACCGACTGATCCAGGATCCCACCCGCATTCGCATCGTGTCGGACAGACTGTTCGGGCGCTACAAGAACAAGCTCGGTCCCGCGATCGGCGTCTCGCTGCACATGGGCAATTGGGAGCTTTCAATCTGGCCGTTCGTCGAAGCGCGCGCGAACCCTGCCGCGGTCTATCGCTCGGTCAACAATCCGTACATCGACAGCTATCTGCGCTGGCAGCGCCGCGACCTCTATCCGGGCGGGCTGTTCGGGCGCGGCAAGGTCGAAGGCGAGCACGGCGACAATCAGAAAACCGCCCGCATTCTCACCGATTTCGTTCGCACCGGCGGGCGGCTCGGGCTGGTCTGCGATCTCTACGACCGGACGGGTCTCCCGGTCCCCTTTTTCGGCCAAGATGCGAGGACGCAGGCAATCGGTGCGATGATCGCCCGACGCGTGGGAAGCCGCATCTGGATGTCCTGCTGCAGGCGGGTCGGAACATCTTCGCGGTTCGAGATCGAGATCAAGGAATTGCGCGTGCCGCGAACCAAGAACATCAGCGATGACGTGCGCTGGATCATGGTCGAGATGCAGAAGCAGTTCGAGACGTGGGTGCGGGAAACACCTGAGCAGTGGATGTGGTCCAACCGGCGCTGGAGCTGAGGGATGTCCGCCGTGATCGAGCACCTACGCGTTCTGAAGCCCCATCCTGCAATCTATGCCTTCTACGACGGGCGTGTTAGCGGCTATCGGTTCGCAGAGCGCGAAAATTGGGTCGATTCAGGGGCGCTTTCGCTCGGCATCGCAAGCTATGCGATCGTCAGCGGATCGGAAGCCCTCGTCTATGACACGCATGTCTCGCTCGCACACGCCGCCGCTATCCGGGATATTCTTGCTCGCGACGCCGGCGTTTCCTCGTTCAAGGTGGTGCTCAGTCACTGGCATCTCGATCATATCGCCGGTAACGCCGTGTTCGAGGATTGCGAGATCATCGCGACCCAGCGCACCGCCGATCACATGCAGCGCCATCAAGCCGCGATCGAAGCCGGCACCTATGACGGGCCGCCGGCCATCTCGCCTCTGGTGCATCCGGCGCGGACTTTTTCCGGCTCGCTTTCGCTCAAGATCGGCGACATCACGGTCGAACTCATCGAAGCCAACGTCCATAGCGACGACGCGGCTGTAATCTGGTGGGCGAAAGAGCGCCTGCTATTGGCCGGCGATACGATGGAGGATACGGTCACCTACGTCGTGGAACCGGAGAGCCTCGACATCCATCTCGCAGACCTCGACCGTCTCGACGCTCTTGCTCCCGCCCGCATCCTGCCGAACCATGGCGATCCCGACATCATCGCGGGCGGCGGCTACAGCCGGGGCCTGATCCGCGCGACACAACAGTATGTTCGCACCCTCATCCGGTGCAGGACCGATGCGGGTTTGCGCGAAACACCGCTTCGCACCTTGATTCAGGGGCCGCTCAACACAGGGTGGCTCACGTATTTCGAACCGTACGAAGAGGTGCATCGCGGCAACCTCACGAAGGTTGCGCCTTCCCGCTAGAGGCGACGCGCGGCGGGATGGCACCCTTCCAGCGCGCAGGAACACTGGCAATCGACATCCGGAATAGTCGGCAATTGCGCTCGCGCCGCATCACAAGGCCGTGTCGAGGCTGCAATGCCGATTGCCGCGTTCGCCCGCTCAGCTTCTAATCCGCGCGGGATCAATAACCTGGCAGGCAGACCTCTTGCGACTGCGTTTTCCTACGATCTGCGCGATCGCATGTCTCTGCGTGCCGGGCGCTGCCGCAATGGCCGGGGGTGCCAGGCCGTCGTGCGTCGACGACGCAATGCTCGTGTTCGATGCGTCCGGCTCGATGGCGGCGACGGACTTCCCGGATGGCGCGCCTTCGCGCATGGACCGGGCGCGCGTCGCGCTTGCCAAAGTTCTCCCTGCCGCGGCTCGCGCGCGCCGGCTCGGGTTGCTGGTCTACGGGCCGGGCCGCAACTTCGATACCTGCAAGAACGTGGACCTGCGTTTTCCACCCCTTCCCAACGCCGGTGAACGGATCATGACGGAGGTCGAGCGCTTGCGGCCGCAAGGACGCACACCGCTGACGACGTCGGTCCGCCAGGCGGCGGCGCTTCTCCAGAACGGTTCGCACCCGTCCGTCATCGTCGCGCTGACAGACGGCGAGGACACTTGCGGGGGCGATGCCTGTGCTCTGGCCCGGGAGCTCAAGTCCCGGCATCCCGCGATCACGGTTCATGTCATCGGCTATCGGCTGAAGCCAATGACGGGACCGGCGCCATCGTTCATCGAACGCTGCCTCGCCGACGAGACCGGCGGCATCTACGCGACGGCCGAGACGGCGGAGCAGCTTGCCGATGCGCTTTCCGAGACGCTGGTGTGCCCGGCCGTTACGCTGATTTCCCCCGAGCGCGAACGAACAAACGGCGCGCAGGTTTTGGCGCGTTAACGGTTCGTAAACCGTTTCCAGCAACAGTTCGTTAATTGTTGCCGGTACGTAGCCCCATGTCCAATTTCGACAGCCATTTGCCCACGCTCACCTCGTCGCTCAACGACGCCCAGAACGACACTGGGCGCGTTGCTTTTTGCGGCCCCTACGTGCTCTCGGCCATCACGGGTTATCCGATCAGCAAGGTGGAGATGGCGGTCAACGCGTACCGGAACCTGCCGCCGGATCTGCGCTTCCGCGTCAAGGGAACCTACGCCGACGAAGTCGAAGGGGCGCTCGCGGTGTACGGCTACGAGATGACGCTCAAAGAAACCTTCATGCATCTCGAACGCAAGAAGCGTCCCTCGGTGTGGACGTGGATGCAGAAGCCGCGCAACGCCTGGGCGCACTACATCCTGGCCATCCACAAGGGCAAGGAAGGGCACTGGATCCTGATCAAGGGCGTCAAGATGTGCGATACCTTCACCGAGGGGCGGTGGACGTTCGTTTGTGACGGCCCGCATCGGGGTGCCCGCATCATGGAAGTGTTCGAAGTCCGCAAGTCGCTGATGCTCTAGGTCTTCTTTTGCGACAATGATTCACGCGCCGGACGAAAGGGTTCGGCACGATCATGGTCGCGTGGCGCGCGCATGTGCACTCCGTTTCCTGACCGGCTCGCTGGCAGAATTCGGGCGATCTGTTCCCGGCGGAACTGGGTGTAAGCGCTGCGGCTGCCATATCTCACCAACTTCGGGGAGAGCACGCAGCAGCCCGCCATGACACCGGAACTCGAGGCCATTGTCGACGAGGCGTACCGCGTCTTCAGCGGCTACAGCGTGCGCCGCTCGCTCACGGTCTGCCATTGCACCTGCTGCATGTCGGTGGAAACCGAGCAGGACCTGCTTCGAACGCCGCTGCGCGAAATCTCCCATCAGCTGCTGGCGGAATACACGAACTCGGCGCACGACTGGGACGACGGGCCGGTGGCGCAGCAGATGCGCTATTTCCTGCCACGCTATTTCGAGCTGATCGGGCGCAACGAAGACCCTTTCAATATGGATATCGACATCTGCCTCCGTCGCCTCGCCGCAGCCGATTGGCGGAAGAAATGGCCAGCAGCCGAAGAGCAGATCACCGACCGATTCTTCGACGCGTTGGTGGTGTCGAGTGCGCAGAAGCTTGACCTCGTGCAATGGCCGGTCGGCTGGAAGCTCAAGTTCGACATGACGGACGTGCTGACGCTCATCGTGACGGCGCGCGGCGATCTCTCACGAGCGCTGGCTGCCTGGAATCGCGCGGCAGATCCGGGTGCCGCAATCCATATGGCCGCGCTCCGTGAGCGCGTGCTTCAGGAAGGCGGCCGCTGCTATCTGCACTCGGCCTATCTCGAGCGCGACTACGAGCCGGAGGCCGATGCCATCGGGAGGTTTCTGATGCGACCGGAGGTCGATCGCCGGATCGAAGCCACGTTCTTCGCCGTCTCCGATGCGCGTCTTCAGCGCCTGCTTTCGGATGCCATGGTAAGATGAGCGATCAGACCCGCGACCTCAAACAGGGAGCAAGACACGATGGGTTTTTTCAGATCAAGCAGCGCCTCGGGCGCTTTTTGCGCGGCGCTGGTCGTGATCGTCAGCGTCTTTCCAGCGCCGGCGGCTGCAGGCGGCAGTGATCCGCAGATCGTTCTCGATGAAATCTACGGGCTAGTTGCTGAGATGTGCGGCGGCGACGGACAGGGCGCGGCCTACAACATCGAGGCCATCGCCAAATCCTACTTCACGCCGGCACTCGCCAAGAAAATCACGAGTGGTCTCGCATCCGGCGATCTCGATTACGACGTGCTCGTCGACGGAAACGACTGCAAAGTCACGGACCTCGATCTAACGATCGTCGGCGGCGGCAGCACGACCGCCATCGCGCGCGCGTCGTTCAAGAACTTCGGAGAGGATCGCGTGGTCGATCTGCAAATGGTGAAATCGGGTAACGACTGGCAGGTGGCGGACATTGTCTATCGGCATCGCGCCTTCTCGCTCAAGAGCGCGTTCTAGATGGGGGCAAGGGCTGCTCCGACTACGCGGCGGTGTCGCGATAAGTACTCGGCGCCATGCCGGACCAGCGGCGGAAGGCGCGCGTGAAATGTGCCGGATCAGCATAGCCGAGCTTCAGTGCGATATCGGTCACGGATATTTCGTCCTCGGCGAGCAGTGTCTTCGCGTGCCGGAAAAGCGTTTCTTCGACAAGGCTATTGAAGCTCGTTCCCAGGCCGGAGAGATGCCGCTGCAGGGTGCGGCGCGTCGTTCCAAGTTTCGCTGCAACCCAATCGATGCGCGGAAAGCCCTCGTGGAGTGCGAGATCGGTGACGGCTGAGATGGTTGCGAGCGTGTCGTCGCGACGCGGAACCGCTGGCTCGTCGTACTGAGCAGCGGCTTCACCGCGACCCCCATACTCGGAGCGGTACCTCCCCTTGTCGAGCAGGGCGTCATCAAAAACGATCGACGACATGGCGTGGCCATTTGAGACGTTGGTGCCAAAAATGTCTTCCAGCGCGCGACGCGGTTCGCCCGCGGGCAACGCCGTCATCACGACGTCCGGTCGCCAACGGGGACCTGCATAGACGCGGACGAGATCCATCATGTAGCCGATGCCGAGCAGCTCGTTGTGATGACGGCCGTTGGTTTCGGGCTCGACGAACTCGATCGACCAGCACATCTTGCCGTTGCGTCTCCGCTCATAGAGGTTGGTAGAGGTTTGCAACATGACGGCCAGACCGGCATCGGCCCGCCGCATTGCCTGGGCGCACGTGTCCGCCGCACAGACCCACGCCCCGTAAGCGCTGAGATCCGGGCTTTTGACGATCTGGCCGAGGCGCGCGCCGAAATAGTCGTCTCCCGTCTCGCGGGCGGCCCGTTCCAGGAGGCGAAACTGCTCGCGCAGCGGCACGATGATTTCGGGCTGCTCGAGAAGCGCAAAGGGCAAGTCCACATCCCTGAGGACACGCGAGATGGATCCGCCTTGCCGGCCCATGAAGTCGGCAATGGGACCGAGCGAGCTTGCTCTCGTAAAACCTGGCAGGCGGGTGGCCATTGTTTCCCAACCGGGCGAGCGCGACTGGCGCAAAATGGCAAGCGCGTCCCTAGGGAACAAGTCACGTTGGCGTTACGGCACCGGAGAAGCACGCCCCTTGCGGATCAGCCGAAGATAAATCAGGGCGGCAAACAAGCGAGGAAAGGCCGGGACATGAGCACACTTCCCTTCGATACCCGCAACATCAAATGGAACACGATCGAGGGCATCGACCACCTCGCCTATCACATCTGCTCGGTGGATGAAGCCAAGCGCATCGTCGACATCCTGTTCAAGTTCGACGCGAACGCGAAGATCGTGCTGCACCGGCACAAAGCGGATTACGTCACGCTGGTTCTGCAGGGCGAGCTGCGGATCTATCGCGCCAACGGCGAACTGAAAGAGATCCGGCCTGTCGGCAGCTACGTGTCGGGCAAGGCGGACGGCGAGCCGCATACCGAAGGCGGCGGCGACCAGGACGTGATCGCGCTGTTCAGCAACCGGAATGTCGAGAGCGTCGTCTACGAGATTTTGGACGCGGACCTCAACACCGTCGCGACGTTCGGCGTCGCCGAGTTCAAGGCGCTGTTCGAAGCGCAGGGCAAGCCGGTGGCGACGGCTGCCTGAGCTATCGGGCTTCTCTCCTGCACCTCAATATCGAAACAGAAACGGCCCCGAGGCGTTGCATCGGGGCCGTTGAATTTCTCTGTTTCGAGAGCGAAACCGCGATTTACGCGTTGGCCTCGGCGGCCTTCTGCTCTTCGTGGCGGGCTTTGTCCTCAGCGCCCTTGACCGACTCGTCGCGGTCGACCAACTCGATGACGGCGCGCGGTGCGCTATCGCCATAGCGGAAGCCAGCCTTGAGAACGCGCGAATATCCGCCAGCGCGATCCTTGTAGCGGGGTCCGAGGACGTCGAAGAGCTTCTTGACCTGGTCCTCGTCGCGCAGACGGGCTGCGGCGAGACGGCGGGAGTTGAGATCACCGCGCTTTGCCAGCGTGATGTACTTGTCGATCACGCGCTTCAGGTCCTTTGCCTTGGGCAGCGTGGTGACAATCTGCTCGTGCTTGATGAGGGCGGCAGCCAGGTTCGAGAACATCGCCTGACGGTGCGCACTCTGACGGCCGAAACGGCGGCCCAGCTTCTTGTGTCGCATAGCTTTCTCTTTCTCTTAGGTTGTTACGGGGAGGTTCTTTGGCCTCACCTCGTAGTGACGTTCAGCGCCGCCCCTATTGCGGAGCAGCGGCCGTGGCCTCTCCCCGTTGCGACGGGGAGAGGAAAAGCATCCTAGTATTGGTCCTCGAAGCGCTTTGCGAGCTCTTCGATGTTGTCCGGCGGCCAGTTCGGCACTTCCATGCCGAGGTGGAGGCCCATGCCGGCCAGAACTTCCTTGATCTCGTTGAGCGACTTGCGGCCGAAGTTCGGCGTGCGCAGCATCTCGGCTTCCGTCTTCTGGATGAGGTCGCCGATGTAGACGATGTTGTCGTTCTTCAGGCAGTTCGCAGAACGCACCGAAAGCTCGAGTTCGTCGACCTTCTTGAGCAGGGCGGCGTTGAAGGCGAGCTCCGGATGGCGGCTCTCCTCGACGGCCTTCTTCGGCTCTTCGAAGTTGATGAAGACGGCAAGCTGATCCTGCAGGATGCGCGCGGCGAGCGCCACGGCGTCCTCGGCCTTGACCGAGCCATCGGTTTCGAGCGTCATGGTCAGCTTGTCGTAATCGAGAATCTGGCCTTCGCGCGTGTTCTCGACCTTGTAAGAGACCTTGGTCACGGGCGTGTAGAGGCTGTCGACCGGGATCAGGCCGATCGGCGCGTCATCCGGGCGGTTGCGCTCGGCGGCGACGTAGCCCTTGCCCATGTCGGCGGTGAACTCCATGCGGATCGTGGCACCCTGGTCGAGGTGGCAGATCACGTGCTCGGGGTTCAGGACATCGACTTCGGAGCCGGTCTCGATATCGCCAGCCTTGACGGGGCCGGGACCTTCCTTCTTCAGCACCATGCGCTTCACGCCTTCCGAATGGATGCGGAGCGCGATTTCCTTGATGTTGAGGATGATGCTGGTGACGTCCTCACGGACGCCGGGAATCGAAGAGAACTCATGCAGCACGCCGTCGATCTGCACGGTCTTGATGGCGGCGCCCTGGAGCGACGACAACAGGACGCGACGGAGCGCGTTGCCGAGCGTCATGCCGAAGCCGCGCTCAAGCGGCTCAGCGACGATGGTCGCGGTACGGGTGCGGTCGCGGCCCGGAGTGATCTCGAGCTTCGACGGCTTGATGAGGTCTTGCCAGTTCTTTTGCAGTACGTTCGTCACGGGGGGTCCTCGTAGCGGTTCGGGGTGCCGCCTCGCCGGAGGGCGGCACGCTTCCAACAGAGGATGAGTTCGAGACCGGAGACGGGAGCGTGGCGCCGCTATTCCACCCGTCTTCCGAAACCTGAACTCGCTTGGGTCTTAAACGCGGCGGCGCTTGCGCGGGCGGCAGCCGTTGTGCGGGATCGGGGTCACGTCGCGGATCGAGGTGATCTGGAAGCCGACCGACTGCAGCGCACGGAGGGCCGATTCACGACCCGAACCGGGACCGCAAACCTCAACCTCGAGCACCTTCATGCCGTGCTCCATAGCCTTCTTGCCGGCGTCCTCAGCAGCCATCTGGGCGGCGAAGGGGGTCGACTTGCGCGAACCCTTGAAGCCCATGGTGCCCGAAGACGACCAGGCGAGCGTATTGCCCTGGGCGTCGGTGATGGTGATCATCGTGTTGTTGAACGAGGCATTCACGTGGGCAACGCCGGACGTGATGTTCTTTTTCTCGCGGCGGCGGACCTTCGTACGCCCCTGTGCTTCTTTCGCCATTTGCTCGCAGCTCCTGTTGCCCGCGCCCTGTTACCTGTGCACCGGGCCAATCCGACAGCCATCCAACGACGGCCTGAGTGAGATCGGCCGGCGTGGAGCCGGCCGAATGAAATCGCTAACGCGCTTAAGCCTTCTTCTTGCCGGCGATCGGCTTAGCCGGACCCTTGCGGGTGCGCGCGTTGGTATGGGTGCGCTGGCCGCGGACCGGGAGGCCCTTGCGGTGGCGGAGGCCACGGTAGCAGCCGAGATCCATCAAGCGCTTGATATTCATGGAAACTTCGCGACGAAGATCGCCTTCCACGACGTAGTCGCGGTCGATCGCCTCACGAATCTGGAGGACTTCGGCGTCCGTCAGCTGGTTAACGCGACGGTCGGCAGGGATGCCGACGCGCTTGCAGATTTCCTCTGCGAACTTCGGGCCGATCCCATGAATGTACTGAAGTGCGATCAGAACGCGCTTCTGCGTCGGGATATTCACACCAGCTATACGAGCCACGTCCGTCTCCTGGAGGCTTCATTGCCGCCTGCATTGCGCGGCGACATCTATCTGTTATTCAACGAAAAAATACGGACAAAACTGATCCGGGCGAATGCCGCCGCACGGACCAATCCCTCCGTTTCATCGTCCTGAAAGCGCGGTGTTGTAGCTTGGTCATAATACTTCGTCAACCTGCGCCTTGTTCTTGTGACATCTTTTCATGCTGTCACGCATCCCCCAGCAGAGCATCGATCTGCCGGGAAACCTCGGTAATGGGAGCCATGCCGTCGATCGTCTTCAGTTTGCCCTGGGCAAAGTAGTAGCCGATCAGCGGGGATGTCTCCCGGTAGTACGCCATGAGGCGCGTCTTCAGCGCCTCGGCGTTATCGTCAGCGCGAACCGTGCCGCCTGCCGCGACGGTCTCGCGGGCGCGGTTCTCGATCCGGGATAGCAGGGCCGCGTCATCGACCTTGAGCTCGATCACGGCGTCCAGAATGGTGCCTTTGGAATCGAGCAGCTCGTCGAGAGCGGCCGCCTGCTTCAAAGTGCGCGGGAACCCGTCAAGGATGAAGCCTTTGGCGCAGTCGGGTTCCGAGATGCGGTCGGCAATGATGCCGATCACGATCTCGTCCGATACCAGACCGCCGCTCTTCATGATGGCTTCGGCCTTGCGCCCGATCTCAGTGCCGGCCTTGACGGCTGCGCGCAGCATGTCGCCAGTGGAGAGCTGGATCAGACCCCGACGCTTGGCAAGGGATTCGGCTTGCGTGCCCTTGCCGGCGCCCGGAGGCCCCAAAAGGATAAGTTTCATCTACGCCCTCGCCCCGTCGCGCCCCTGAGCTTCGCCTTCTTGATCAGGCCTTCATACTGGTGGGCCAGCAGATGGCTCTGGATCTGAGCTACCGTATCCATGGTCACGCTAACAGCGATCAGAAGTGAAGTGCCACCAAAGTAGAACGGAACGGCAGCGTAGGAGGTCAGGATTTCGGGCATGACGCAGACAGCGGCCAGGTAGAGCGCGCCGACCACAGTGATGCGGGTCAAGACGTAGTCGATGTATTCGGCAGTCTTCTCACCCGGACGGATACCCGGCAGGAAGCCGCCGTGCTTGCGCAGGTTGTCTGCGGTGTCCTTCGGGTTGAACACGACGGCGGTGTAGAAGAACGCGAAGAAGATGATCAGCGAAATATAGACCGCAAGATAAAGCGGCTGGCCGTGGCCGAGGGAGGCCACGATCGACTGCAGCCACTCCGGTCCGCCGCCCTGGGTCGACGAAAACTGCGCGACGGTGATCGGCAGCAGAAGCAGCGACGAGGCGAAGATCGGCGGAATAACGCCCGCAGAGTTGAGCTTCAGCGGCAGATGCGAAGCGTCGCCCTGGAACATGCGATTGCCGACCTGGCGTTTCGGATACTGAATCAACAAGCGGCGTTGCGCGCGCTCGATGAAGACGATTGCGGCGACGACAGCCAGCATGAGCGCCAGAAGGGCGAGCAGCAGGAAGGTCGAGAGAGCGCCGGTGCGGGCCATCTCGAAGAGGCCGACGATCGCGGACGGCAGGCCGGCCACGATGCCGGCGAAGATGATCAGCGAGATGCCGTTGCCGACGCCGCGCTGCGTAATCTGCTCGCCGAGCCACATCAGGAACATGGTGCCGCCGACAAGGGTGATGACCGTCGTCAGGCGGAAGAACCAGCCCGGATCGGCGACCACGGAGCCGGCCTCAGAACGCGATCCTTCAAGACCGATCGCGATGCCGTAGGCCTGAAAAGCGGCCAACACGAGCGTGAGGTAGCGGGTGTACTGGTTGATCTGCTTACGACCGGATTCGCCTTCCTTCTTCAGCGCCTCAAGCTTCGGCGAAAGCGAGGTCATGAGCTGAATGATGATCGAGGCGGAAATGTACGGCATGATGTTCAGGGCGAAGATCGCCATACGCTCGACGGCGCCGCCGGCGAACACGTTGAACATGCCGAGAATACCGGACGACTGGGATTTGAAAGCCGCTGCGAAGGCGCCAGCATCGACGCCAGGAATCGGAATGAAGGTGCCGAGACGATAGATGATCAGCGCGCCCAGCGTGAACCAGATGCGGTTCTTCAAGTCCTGCGCCTTGGCGAAGGCGCCGAGATTGAGGTTCGAGGCAAGCTGCTCGGCAGCGGATACCATAGTCGTTCTCTCCCGGCTTCCCGTGAGCCTTAGAGGCTAGCTCTCGTTCTTGACGCGCGTGCACACGCGTTTCGAACGTTCAGGCTCTCGAGCGCATCGCCAAAGTCTTCGCGGCGATGGCACTTCTGATCCAAGGTCTTAGACCATAACGGTGTGACCGGCGTGGCCCCTTCCATCATGGCTTCGGCCGCTCCTCCCCGGAGCGGCCTCTTATTTGGTGTCTGGGACCCGCCGAGTCGAGCCCCCTCAGGGACCGGGCGGCCTCATCCGGCGGCGCTCCGAGCATTCGGCGCCGCGGGCGCCGAAACCGAAAGCCACCGGAACCAGCCCTTATTCTTCCGAGCCGCCGGCCGGCTTCTTGCCCGTGCCAGCCTTCTTGGCAGCAGACTTCTTCCGCTTTGCCTCGTCAGCAGCCAGCACCTTCTTCTCGATGACGCTGATGGAGCCGCCGGCCTTCTCGATCGCCGCCTTCGCGGAGGCCGAGGCGTGGTTCACGGTGAGAGCCAGCTTGGCCTTGATCTCGCCGGTGCCGAGCAAACGGAGGCCATCCTTGGGGCGGCGGAGAACGCCAGCATCCACGAGGGCCGTCACGTCGACCGACTGGCCGGCCTTGAGCTTGCCCTCATCGACGGCCTTCTGCAGCGCGCCGACGTTGATCTCGTTCCAATCCTTGCGATCGAACTTGTTGAAGCCGCGCTTCGGAAGGCGGCGATGCAGCGGCATCTGACCGCCTTCGAAGCCGCCGATGGCAACGCCGGTGCGTGCCGTCTGGCCCTTGCCGCCGCGGCCGCCGGTCTTGCCGACGCCGGAGCCGATGCCGCGTCCGATGCGCACGCGGAATTTGCGCGCGCCGGGATTATCCTTGATGTCGTTGAGCCGCATGGGACCCCGAGCTCCTTATTCGTCTTTGACTGGAAGCAGTTTCGATCCGGGCCAATCCCGGTTCCGACTTGCCTCAGGCCTTGCCTGCCTCGTCGACGACGCGAACGAGGTGGGGAATAGAGTTGATCATGCCGCGCACGGCCGGCGTGTCTTCGAGAACGCGGCGGCGATGCAGCTTGTTCAGGCCGAGACCTTTCAGGGTCTTGGTCTGGATTTCAGGCCGGCGATTTGCGCTCGCAATCTGCTCGACCGTGATCGTCTTCTTGGCTGCCATATCTCGTAACCTTCTCGAATTGCTTGCGCCGTACCTCTGACGGGTGGGGCTTCAATCGGAACGACGCTTTACGCCGTGCCGGAAGCCCCTGCCCTATCAGGCTTCAGCGGCGACCTCTGCACCCGAGCCATCGCGACGACGTGCGACGATCTCAGACACCTTCTTGTTGCGGCGGGCGGCGACGGAACGGGGGTTCTCCTGCTCCTTCAGCGCGTCGAACGTTGCACGCACGACGTTGTACGGGTTGGTCGAACCGAGCGACTTCGCGACTACGTCGTGAACGCCGAGCATTTCGAACACGGCGCGCATGGCGCCGCCGGCGATGATGCCGGTACCTGCAGGCGCCGAGCGAAGCACGACCTTGCCCGAACCGTGGCGGCCTTCGCTGTCATGGTGGAGGGTGCGGGCATCGCGGAGCGGCACGCGCAGCAGATTGCGGCGTGCAGCTTCAGTTGCCTTGCGGATCGCCTCCGGCACCTCACGGGCCTTGCCGTGACCGAAGCCGACGCGACCCTTGAGATCGCCGACGACCACGAGGGCCGCAAAGCCGAAGCGCTTACCGCCCTTGACGACCTTCGCGACGCGATTGATGTGGACCAGCTTGTCCGAGAACTCGCTCTCGCGCTCTTCGCGCTCACGCTCCCGGCCGCGGTCTCTCGATGATGGACGTGCCACGATTAGATTCCTTTCATCAGAAGCTGAGACCGCCCTCGCGGGCCGCATCTGCGAGCGCCTTGACGCGCCCGTGGTAGAGATAGCCGCCACGATCGAACACGACCGACGTTACGCCGGCCTTGACCGCACGCTCGGCGACGAGCTTGCCGATCGCCGCAGCAGCGGCCTTGTCGGCACCCGTCTTGAGCGACGTGCGCAGATCCTTCTCGAGGCTCGAAGCCGAGGCGAGCGTGGTGCCCGCGGCGTCGTCGATGATCTGCGCGTAGATGTGCTTCGAAGAGCGGTGAATGGAAAGACGCGGACGCCCGGCTGCGCGGGCCTTCAACGTCCGGCGCACGCGCGCGCGGCGCTTTTCGAATAGCTTGTTTGCATTGGCCATGACGTTGGTCCTACTTCTTCTTGCCTTCCTTGCGGAAGACGTGCTCGCCCTTGAAGCGCACGCCCTTGCCCTGATAGGGCTCCGGCTTGCGCGAGGCGCGGATTTCGGCGGCAACCTGTCCGACGAGCTGCTTGTCGATGCCGGAAACCGTCACGACTTCCTGCTTCGCGCCGCCCACCTTGACTTCGACGCCCGACGGGATGGTGTGGACGACGTCGTGGCTGAAGCCGACCGACAGCGTCAACTGATCCTTGCCCTTCATGGACGCCTTGAAACCGACGCCGTGAATTTCGAGCGTGTGCGTGTAGCCGTCCGTGACGCCGGTGATCAGGTTCTGCACCATCGAGCGGGACATGCCCCACATGGAGCGCGCCTTCTTGGTGTCGTCATTGAGCGTCAGCTCGATACCCTCGGCGGTCTTCTCGACCTTGATTTCCTCAGGCAGCGTGAAGGAAAGCTCGCCCTTGGCGCCCTTCATTTTGACGGTCTGGCCGTCGACCGTCGCCGTGACGGCGGCGGGAACGGGAACCGGCTTTTTTCCGATGCGTGACATTGTCGTCTTCCTCGGGTCTTGTCCTCGAGATCCCGGCCGGGGCCGGATCCTCAGGCTAGAATACGTTGCAGATGATCTCGCCGCCGACGTTCTCTTCCTTGGCGCGCGAATCCGACATCACGCCCTTCGGCGTGGAGAGGATGGCGACGCCGAGACCGTTGGCAACGCTCTTGAGATCGCGAACCGGCGAATAGACGCGCCGGCCGGGGGTCGACACGCGGCTGATCTCCTTGATCGCCGGCTGACCGTTGAAATACTTCAGCTCGATCTCGAACTCGGGAAGTTCACCCTTCTGCTCGATGCGCGTGTAGCCACGGATGTAGCCTTCCTCGGCGAGAACGTCGAGGACGCGGGCGCGCATGTTGGAAGCGGGCGTCGAGACCTTGGGGCGGCGACGGAGCTGCGCATTGCGGATGCGCGTCAGCATATCGCCGATGGGATCGTTTACAGCCATTTGCGTATGCCCTCCTTACCAGCTCGACTTGACCATGCCGGGAATGAGGCCCTGCGAGGCCAGCTCCCGAAGCTGGTTGCGGCACATCTTGAGCTTGCGATAGTTGCCACGGGCGCGGCCCGTGATCTCGCAGCGGTTGCGAATGCGAACAGCCGAACCGTTGCGCGGCATCTCGGCGAGCTTCAGACGCGCCGCAAAGCGCTCCTCGGCCGGGCGCTTCAGGTCGTCCGCGATCGCCTTCAGGCGCTTGCGCTTGGCAGCGTGCTGGGCGACCAGCTTGCGGCGCCGGTTGTTCTTTTCGATAGAGCTCGTCTTAGCCATTCATTGTCCTCCAAAGGCCTTTCGGGGTCTGGTCAGCCCGAGGTCCTCTAGCTGCGGAAAGGGAAGTTGAAACCACGAAGCAGCTCGCGCGCCTCGTCATCGGAGCTGGCCGACGTGACAACGATCACGTCCATGCCCCAAATCTGATCGACCTTGTCATAGTCGATTTCCGGGAACACGATGTGCTCCTTGAGACCGCAGGCATAGTTGCCGCGGCCGTCGAAGCTCTTCGGATTCAGACCGCGGAAGTCCTTCACGCGCGGCAGCGCGATGGTGACGAAGCGATCCAGGAATTCGTACATGCGGTCGCCGCGCAGCGTCACCTTGCAGCCGAGCGTCATGCCCTCGCGAACCTTGAAGGTCGCGATCGACTTGGTCGACTTGGTGAGAAGCGGCTTCTGGCCGGCGATGAGCGCGAGATCGCCAGCAGCGCTGTCGACCTTCTTGCGGTCAGCGGTTGCCTCGCCGACGCCCATGTTGAGCACGACCTTCTCGATCTTCGGAATCTGCATCGGGTTCGCGTAGGCGAACTTTTCCTTCAGCGCGTCGCGAACCACCTTTTCGTAGTGGGTCTTGAGACGCGGCTTGTAGTCGGCAGGACGCGGCTTCCACTCGCGCGGAGCGGCTTCAGCCTTCGGCGCCTTGGCGCCCTTGGCTTCCTTACCCGGCTTGCCGGCAGGCGCGGCGCCTGCCTTTGCAGCCTTCTGGGGCTTTTCTTTCTCGGCCATGGCTTAGTTCTTCTCCGGAATGACTTCGCCCGAGCGCTTGGCGAAGCGGACCTTCTTGCCGTCCTCGAGGATGCGGAAACCGACGCGGGTCGGCTTGCCGTCCTTGGGATCCTCGAGCGCGAGATTCGAAATCTGGATCGCGGCCTCTTTCGAGATGATGCCGCCTTCCTGCGACGCGGTCTGGCGCTGGTGACGGCGCACGACGTTGACGCCACGGACGAGCGCGCGGTTCTCCTTGGGGCGAACCTCGATCACTTCGCCGCGCTTGCCTTTGTCGCGACCCGTCAAAACGACGACGCTGTCGCCCTTCTTGATCTTAAGCGAGGCCATTACAGCACCTCCGGAGCGAGCGAGACGATCTTCATGTGGTTCTTGGCGCGAAGCTCGCGCGTCACGGGTCCGAAGATGCGCGTGCCGACAGGCTCGCCCTGTGCGTTGATCAGCACGGCGGCGTTGCGATCGAAGCGGATCAGCGAGCCATCCGGGCGGCGAACGCCCTTGGCGACACGCACGATCACGGCCTTCATGACCTGACCCTTCTTGACGCGGCCCTTCGGGATCGCCTCCTTGACGGACACGACAATGGTGTCGCCGATGGTGGCGTACTTGCGCTTCGAGCCGCCCAGCACCTTGATGCACTGAACGCGACGCGCGCCCGAATTGTCAGCGACGTCGAGATTTGTCTCCATCTGGATCATCGCATCGTCTCTCTTCCTGCCGCCAAGTGCGCGGCTTCAATCTTGCTTCGTTCCGGTGCCGGTTCCGCCAAGCGGCCTAGCACCACCTAAAAAATGTCAGTGCTTCTCGAGCACGACCCAACGCTTCAACTTCGAGATCGGCGCCGACTCCTGGATCTCGACCCGATCGCCCGTCTTGTGGACGTTCTTCTCGTCGTGAGCGTGATACTTCTTGGTGCGACGCACCGTCTTCTTCAGAAGCGGATGCGTGTAACGGCGCTCCACCTCGACGACAATGGTCTTGTCGTTCTTGTTCGAAACAACCACACCCTGCAGGACGCGCTTCGGCATCGCTCTATCTCCTTACGCGCCAGTCTTCGATTTGGTAGCAGCCTTCGCCGAGGATCCGCCCCGCTTCTGGCCAGCGAGGGTCAGAACCCGCGCGATGTCGCGCCGGACCTGGCGGACGCGCGAGGTGTTCTCGAGCTGACCGGACGCCTTCTGGAAGCGCAGGTTGAACTGCTCCTTCTTGAGCTTGGCCAACTGATCGTCGAGCTGATCGAGCGACATGCTCCTCAAATCACCCGCTTTCATCGTCGTAATCCTTATCTTTGTCTCTGCGCCGCCGGCCTTAACCGATGCGCGTCACAATGCGTGTCTTGATGCCGAGCTTGGCCGCGCCGAGCAGCAGGGCTTCACGGGCGATCTGGTCGGGTACGCCGTCCAGCTCGAACATGATGCGCCCCGGCTTCACGCGCGAGACCCAGAGCTCAATGCCGCCCTTGCCGGAGCCCATGCGGACTTCGGCCGGCTTCTTCGTCACCGGAACGTCCGGGAAGATGCGGATCCAGACGCGGCCAGCACGCTTCATATGACGCGTGATGGCGCGGCGGGCAGCCTCGATCTGACGTGCGGTTACGCGCTCGGGCTCGACGGCCTTGAGGCCATGCGATCCGAAGTTCAGCGTGGTGCCGCCCTTCGCAGCGCCGTGGATACGGCCTTTGAACTGCTTGCGGAACTTAGTCTTCTTAGGTTGCAGCATCGTCCGGTTCCTTCACAGCCTTTAATCAGGCCGTCTCCTGTCCTTCTTTGCCTGCATCGGCGGCGCCACCGCGGGGTCCACGGGGACCACGACGTTCGCGACGCTCGCCGCCATCCTCGCGGCGCGGACGGCCGCCGGTGCCGTCGCCGGCCCCTTCGGTTGCGCGACGCTCGGATGCCATCGGGTCGTGCTCCATGAGCTCGCCCTTGAAGATCCAGACCTTGATGCCGATGACGCCATAGGCGGTCTGGGCAACGCCGTAGCCGAAGTCGATGTCGGCGCGGAGCGTATGCAGCGGCACGCGGCCTTCGCGATACCACTCCGTACGGGCAATTTCGGCGCCGCCGAGACGGCCGGCGACGTTGATACGGATGCCGACGGCACCGGCACGCAGTGCGGTCTGCACAGCACGCTTCATGGCGCGACGGAATGCAACGCGGCGCTCGAGCTGCTGGGCGATGTTCTCGGCAACCAGCGTGGCGTCGATGTCGGGCTTACGGACCTCGAGCAGATTCAGGTGAACCTCGGACGAAGTGTAGCGCGCGAGCTCGCTGCGCAGCTTCTCGATGTCGGCGCCCTTCTTGCCGATCAGAACGCCGGGGCGTGCCGTGTGAACGGTGACGCGGCACTTCTTGTGCGGACGCTCGATGACGACCTTGGCGATGCCGGCCACGCGCTGCTGCTTCATGATGTGAGCGCGGATCGCGCGGTCTTCATGCAGCAGCTTGCCGTATTCGCCGCGACGGGCGAACCAGCGGCTGTCCCAGGTGCGGTTGATGCCGACGCGGAGGCCGATCGGATTGACTTTATGACCCATTACTCGGCCTCCTTCTGAGCCGCAGCAACCTTGGACTTGCCGCCGGTCTTGGCGGCCTTAGCCTTCGGTGCGGCCTTACCCTTCTTGGGTGCCTCAGCCTCGGCTTCCGTCTCGCGGACCACGACGGTGATCTGCGAGAACGGCTTCATGATCGAGAAGCCACGACCGCGACCGCGGGCCGCGAAGCGCTTCATCACGAGGTTCTTGCCGACATACGCCTCAGCGACGATCAACGAGTTGACGTCGAGCTGATGGTTGTTTTCAGCGTTCGCAACGGCGCTCATCACGACCTTGCGGACGTCCTGGGCGATCCGCTTCCTCGAGAACTCGAGGTCGGCCAGCGCCTTGTCGACCTTCTTGCCGCGGATCAGGCCCGCAACGAGGTTCAACTTCTGCGGCGAAACGCGAAGGTTCTTCGCAATCGCACGTGCCTCCTTGTCAGAGAGGCTCCTTTCCCGGCTCGGCTTGCCCATTATCTCTTCACCGCTGCTTTCTTGTCGCCGCCATGACCATGAAACGAACGCGTCGGCGAGAACTCACCGAGCTTGTGTCCGATCATGTCCTCGGTGACGTTGACCGGAATGTGCTTCTGGCCGTTGTAAACACCGAACGTCAGCCCGACGAACTGAGGAAGGATCGTCGAGCGACGGCTCCAGGTCTTGATGACCTCATTGCGGCCCGACGCGCGTACCTTCTCAGCCTTCTTGAGAATGTAGCCGTCGACGAACGGGCCTTTCCAAACTGCGCGTGTCACTCTCGTATCTCCTTCAATCGTCTGCTCGACGCTTTAGTCTTGGTCGTGCTTCTTATCCGAAAACCGTTTCACGCTTTTCGGGAAGCACTCCTGTTACTTGCTCTTCGAGCGGCTTCTGACGATGAACTTGTCGGTCTGCTTATTCTTGCGGGTCTTGAAGCCCTTGGTCGGCTTGCCCCACGGCGTCGCCCAGTGCTTACCACCCTTGGTACGGCCACCGTTCGGATGGTCGATCGGGTTCATAGCGATCGAGCGGACGGTCGGACGGTTGCCCTTCCAGCGCGTGCGGCCGGCCTTACCGGTCACTTCGTTGGTGTGATCCGGGTTCGAAACGGCGCCAACCGAAGCGATGCACTCGGCGCGGACCTTGCGGGTCTCGCCGGAGTTGAGCTTCAGAACGGCCCAGCCCGAGTCACGGCCAACGAGCTGCACGAAGGCACCCGCCGAGCGTGCGATCTGACCACCGCCACCGGGCTTCAGCTCGACGTTGTGAACGATCGTGCCGATCGGCATTGCGGCCAGCGGCATCGCATTGCCAGGCTTCACGTCGACCTTGGCGCCGGAGACAACCTGATCGCCGACAGCCAAGCGCTGCGGCGCAAGGATGTAGGACAGGTGGCCGTCCGCGTACTTGATCAGCGCGATGAACGCGGTGCGGTTCGGATCGTATTCGAGGCGCTCGACGGTCGCGACGATGTCGTGCTTCCGGCGACGGAAGTCGATCAGACGGTACGACTGCTTGTGCCCGCCGCCGATGTGGCGCGTGGTGATCCGGCCGTCGCTGTTGCGGCCGCCGGTCTTGCGCTTGCCCTCGGTCAGGATCTTGACCGGGCTACCCTTGAAAAGGTGGCTGCGATCAACCTGGACCAGGTGACGGAGACCCGGAGATGTCGGACGGTATGTCTTCAGTGCCATTGGTTTGGCGCTCCCTTAAAGGCCGGTCGTGACGTCGATCGAGTGGCCTTCCTCGAGCGTCACGATGGCCTTCTTCACGTCGCTGAGCTGGGCGCGGATGCCGCGGAACGTGCGGCGCTTGCCCTTGCGCACCAGAGTGTTCACAGCCTTGACCTTCACATTGAAGAGGGTCTCGACCGCGGACTTGATGTCGGTCTTGTTGGCGCCCGAAGCGACCTTGAAGATCACCTGGTTCGCCTCGGATACCTGCGTCGCCTTCTCGGTGATGACCGGAGAGAGGATGACGTCGTATGCCTTGAGCTTGTTCATCACTTCGTCTCCGCGGCTTTGGCCTTCACGTCGGCAAAGCGCACATCGAGCGCCTCAACGGCGGCCTTGGTGAGCACAAGCTTGTGGCGGCGAAGAATGTCATAGACGTTGATGCCGGCGATCGGCAGCACGTCGATGTGCGGAATGTTGCGCGCCGCGCGGGCGAACGCATCATCCAGCGCCGCGCCGTCGATGATCAGCGCGTTCTTCCAGCCCAGCGTCGCGAACTGCTTCTTCAGCGCGCCCGTCTTGCCGTCCTTCGAATCCGCAGCGTCGATAACGACGATGTCGCCAGCCTTCGCCTTCGCCGAAAGGGCGTGACGGAGCGCGAGCGCGCGGAACTTCTTGGTGAGGTCGATGGCATGGCTACGGGGCTTCGGACCGAACGCCTTGCCGCCGCCGCGCCACTGCGGAACCGACTTGTCGCCGTGACGGGCGCCGCCGGTTCCCTTCTGCTTGTACATCTTCTTGCCGGTGACCGAAACTTCCGAACGGTCCTGGGCGTGGTGCGTGCCGGCCATGCGCTTCAGCTGCTGCCAGCGCACCATGCGATGCAGGATGTCGCTACGCGGCTCGAGTCCGTAAATGGCGTCAGCGAGTTCGATCTCGCCGGCCTTCTTGCTCTCGAGCGTGGTGACGGTGGCTTTCATCACGCCTTCTCCTTGCTTGCCGGCTTGAAGGCGCCAGGGGTCGGCGCTTCGGCGTGCGGCTTCTTCTTGACTGCGTCGCGAACGACGACCCAGCCGCCCTTGGAACCGGGGACTGCGCCGCGGATCATGAGGAGACCGCGCTCGACGTCGATCTTGGCTACGACGAGGTTCTGCGTGGTAACGCGCTCATCGCCGAGGTGACCGGCCATCTTCTTGCCCTTGAACACCTTGCCGGGGTCCTGGCGCTGACCGGTCGAGCCGTGCGAACGATGCACGACGGAGACGCCGTGCGTGGCGCGCAGACCGCCGAAGTTCCAGCGCTTCATAGCGCCCTGGAAGCCCTTGCCCTGGCTGGTACCCGTGACGTCCACGAACTGGCCGGGAACGAAGTGGTCTGCCGTGATTTCGGCGCCCACCTCGATCAGGTTCTCGGGGCTCACGCGGAACTCCGCAAGCTTGCGCTTGGGCTCGACGTTCGCCACGGCAAAGCCGCCGCGGTCCGACTTGGTCAGCCGCGCGGGCTTGCGGGTGCCAGCACCCACCTGAATCGCAGTGTAGCCATGCTTGTCGGTGGTGCGCTGAGACAGGACCTGAAGCTTCTCGAGCTTCAGAACCGTCACGGGCACATGCTCACCTGCATCCGTGAAGATGCGGGTCATGCCGACTTTCTGTGCAATCACTCCGGAACGCATTTGTTCGCATTCCTTCCTTTTTTTCGCGGCCGTCACCGGGCGAACCCGGCCAGCTGCGCATCCTCTAGAGCTTGATTTCCACGTCCACGCCCGCCGCCAGGTCGAGCTTCATCAGCGCGTCGACCGTCTGCGGAGTGGGATCCACGATGTCCAACATGCGCTTGTGCGTGCGCATCTCGAACTGCTCGCGGCTCTTCTTGTCGATGTGCGGAGAGCGATTGACAGTGAAGCGCTCGATGCGAGTGGGCAGCGGGATCGGACCCCGAACCTCCGCGCCGGTACGCTTTGCCGTGTTCACGATCTCCCGCGTCGACGCATCGAGAATTCGATGGTCGAACGCTTTCAATCGGATGCGGATGTTTTGGCCGTTCATTGTCTTGAACCCGCTAAATGAGGAGAAGCGCTCTTCATGTCGGCGTTGCCGCCGCCCTCTCGAGCGCCTCTCTTCGTGTGCTACTCAATGATCTTGGTGACGACGCCGGCGCCGACGGTGCGGCCACCTTCGCGGATCGCGAAGCGGACCTTCTCTTCCATCGCGATCGGCGCGACGAGCTCGACATCAACCGCGATGTTGTCGCCCGGCATAACCATCTCCGTGCCTTCCGGCAGCGTCACGACGCCAGTGACGTCGGTCGTGCGGAAGTAGAACTGGGGACGGTAGTTGGTGAAGAACGGCGTGTGACGGCCGCCTTCTTCCTTGGTGAGGATGTAGGCCTCAGCCTTGAACTTCTTGTGCGGCTTCACGGAGCCCGGCTTGGCCAGAACCTGGCCACGCTCGACGGCGTCCTTGTCGATGCCGCGCAGGAGGCAACCGACGTTGTCGCCAGCCTCGCCCTGGTCGAGCAGCTTGCGGAACATTTCGACGCCGGTGACGATCGACTTCTTGGTGTCGGCCAGGCCGACGATCTCGATTTCCTCGCCGACCTTGATGAGACCGCGCTCGATACGGCCGGTGACGACGGTGCCGCGACCCGAGATCGAGAACACGTCTTCGATCGGCATCAGGAACGGCTGATCCTTCGGACGCTCAGGGAGCGGGATGTAGGTGTCGAGGGCGTCGAAGAGCTTGAGGATAGCGCCGTCGGCCAGATCGCCCTTCTCGCCGAGGAGAGCCTTGATCGCCGCGCCGCGGATGACGGGAACGTCATCGCCCGGGAACTGGTACTTCGAGAGAAGCTCGCGGACTTCCATCTCGACGAGGTCGAGAAGCTCGGCGTCATCGACGATGTCGCACTTGTTGAGGAACACGACGACGTAAGGAACGCCGACCTGACGGGCAAGCAGGATGTGCTCGCGGGTCTGCGGCATCGGACCGTCAACGGCCGACACGACGAGGATCGCGCCGTCCATCTGAGCAGCGCCGGTGATCATGTTCTTGACGAAGTCGGCGTGGCCCGGGCAGTCGACGTGGGCGTAGTGGCGGTTCTCGGTCGCGTACTCGACGTGCGAGGTTGCGATCGTGATGATCTTCGAAGCGTCGCGGCGACCCTGGGAAGCGGATGCCTTCGCAACGTCGTCGTACGAGACGAACGAGTTCGACCAGCCCTTGTCGGTCGAAACCTTGGTCAGCGCTGCCGTCAGCGTGGTCTTGCCGTGGTCGACGTGACCGATGGTGCCGACGTTGACGTGCGGCTTGTTACGCTCGAATTTCGCTTTGGCCATCGTAGGCTCTCCTTAAGCTCGTTCTCATCTTGCCCGGATAAACCGGATCTCTTTGCCTTCGTCAGAACCCCATCAGGGGCCACCGCCTCAGGCGTATTTCGCCTTAACTTCGTCTGCCACGTTGCGCGGCACGTCTGCGTAGTGCGCGAACTGCATGGTGTAGGAGGCGCGCCCCGTCGACATCGACCGGAGCTGGCTCACATAACCGAACATGTTCGCGAGCGGAACGTAGGCCCGAATGACCGTTGCGTTGCCGCGCATTTCCTGGGTGCGGATTTGGCCGCGCCGGGAGTTGATGTCGCCGATGACGGAGCCGACGAAATCGCCCGGCGTCACCACCTCGACGTCCATGATCGGCTCGAGGATCTTGACGCCGCCCTTCTCGCAACCTTCCTTCATGGCTGCGCGGGTGGCGATTTCGAACGCGATCGCGGAAGAGTCAACTTCGTGGAAGGCGCCGTCGTACAGCGTGACCTTCATATCGACAAGCGGGAAGCCGATCAGCACGCCATTGTCCCAGACCGACTTGACGCCCTTTTCGACGCCCGGAATGTACTCGCGCGGCACGGTGCCGCCGACGATGGTGCTCTCGAACACGTTGCCCTTGCCGGTCTCGTTCGGCTCAAGCTTCAGCTTCACGCGGGCGAACTGACCGGTACCGCCGGTCTGCTTCTTGTGCGTGTAGTCGATGTCGGCCGGACGAGCCAGCGTCTCACGATAAGCAACCTGCGGGGCGCCGACGTTGGCTTCCACACCATAGGTGCGCTTCAGAATGTCGACCTTGATGTCGAGATGAAGCTCGCCCATGCCCTTGAGAATGGTCTCGCCGCTTTCCTGATCGACGGAGACGCGGAAAGACGGATCCTCGACCGCCATGGTGTTGAGAGCGATCGCCATCTTCTCCTGGTCGGCCTTGGTCTTGGGCTCGATCTTGAGGTTGATGACGGGCTCCGGGAACTCCATCTTCTCGAGGATCACCGGCTTATTGGGATCGCACAGCGTCTCGCCGGTGCGGATGTCCTTCATGCCCTGCAGCGCGACGATGTCGCCAGCGAAGGCTTCCTTGATTTCCTCGCGGTCGGCGGCGTGCATGAGATACATGCGGCCGGCGCGCTCTTTCTTGTCGCGCGAGGTGTTGGCAAGCGCCATGCCCTGCTCGAGCTTGCCCGAGTAGATGCGGCAGAATGTGATCGAGCCGACGTGCTCGAAGCTCATGATCTTGAAGGCGATCATGGCGAGAGGGTCGCTGTCGGACGGACGGCGTGGGCTCTCGTCACCGGTCTTCGGGTCGATGCCTTTGTAGGCTTCGCGATCGAGCGGGCTCGGAAGGAAATCGACCACGGCGTCGAGAAGCGTCTGAACGCCCTTGTTCTTGAACGCCGAACCGCACAGCATCGGATAGAAGGCGCGCGTGACGGTGGCCTTGCGGATCAGCTTCCTGATCGTGTCCTCGTCCGGCTCCTTGCCCTCGAGGTAGGCTTCCATGGCCGCATCGTCCATCTCGACGGCGGCTTCGATCATGGCGGCGCGGAATTCGTTGGCCTTGTCGACGAGATCGGCGGGGATTTCTCCCTCGATCATCTTCGCGTCCTTGCCATCGCCTTCCCAGATCACCGACTTCATCTTGATGAGGTCGACGACGCCCTTGAAGTTGGCCTCGGCGCCAATCGGAATCTGCAGCGGCACGGCGCGCGCGCCAAGCTTGTCCTTGATGTCAGCGAGGCACATGTAGAAGTCGGCGCCGGTCTTATCCATCTTGTTGGAGAAGATGATGCGCGGAACGTTGTACTTGTCGCCCTGGCGCCAGACGGTCTCGGTCTGAGGCTCGACGCCCTGGTTGGAATCGAGAACGCACACGGCGCCATCGAGCACGCGCAGCGAACGCTCAACTTCGATGGTGAAGTCGACGTGGCCTGGCGTATCGATGATGTTCAGGCGACGCTTCTTGTTGTCACGGCCCACCCAGAAACAGGTCGTCGCGGCCGACGTAATGGTGATGCCGCGCTCAGCTTCCTGCTCCATGAAGTCCATGGTCGCGGCGCCGTCATGGACTTCGCCGATCTTGTAGGACTTGCCGGTGTAATAGAGGATCCGCTCGGTCGTAGTCGTCTTGCCAGCATCGATGTGAGCCATGATGCCGAAGTTGCGGTAGTCCTCAATGGCGTATTGCCGGGCCATCTGTCTTTTCCTTCGCGCTTCGGTTGCCGGTCCTTGAGGAGCCAAACTCCGCCCGGACGCAACCGCGCTAAATCCTGTGTGCTACCAGCGGTAGTGAGAGAACGCCCGGTTGGCGTCCGCCATCTTGTGAGTGTCTTCACGCTTCTTCACGGCCGTGCCGCGGTTCGAAGCTGCGTCGAGCAACTCGCCCGACAGACGCTCGACCATGGTGTTCTCGTTGCGGCCGCGCGCAGCGGTGATGATCCAGCGGATCGCGAGTGCCTGACGGCGCTCAGAACGAACTTCGACCGGAACCTGATAGGTTGCGCCACCAACGCGCCGCGAGCGAACTTCGACCGCCGGCATGACGTTGTCGAGGGCCTGATGGAACATGGCGATCGGGTCCGACTTCGCCTTCTGCTCCATGCGCTCGAGAGCACCGTAAACGATGCGCTCAGCCACCGACTTCTTGCCGTCCGACATCACCGCATTCATGAACTTGGTGATGACCAAGTCAGAATACTTGGGATCCGGATTGACTTCGCGCTTCTCTGCACTGTGGCGACGGGACATATCGTCTTCCTGTCTCTCAATCTTTCCGGCTCACACCCGGGCGAGCCACCTGAAACTCTGAGATCCCGATCTCGCCGCGCTTCAGGCGGCTCGTCCGGGATACTCCGCGAAAGGACCTACTTCGGCCTCTTCGCACCGTACTTCGAACGACGCTGCTTGCGGTTTGCAACGCCCTGGGTGTCGAGAACGCCGCGCAGAATGTGATAGCGAACGCCCGGCAAGTCCTTGACGCGGCCGCCGCGGATCAGGACCACAGAGTGCTCCTGAAGGTTATGGCCTTCACCCGGAATGTAGCCGATGACCTCGAAGCCGTTGGTCAGGCGGATCTTGGCGACCTTACGGAGCGCTGAGTTCGGCTTCTTCGGCGTCGTCGTGTACACACGGGTGCAGACGCCACGCTTCTGCGGGCACGCTTCCATGTGGCGCGACTTCTCGCGATAGACCTTCGGATTCCGGGGTTTCCGGATCAGCTGTTGTATCGTCGGCATAAAACGCCCCGCTTCTCGTTCGGCTCTTGTTTGTTTCGACAATCCGTTGATTGCCGCCTTTGGTTCGTTCCGGCTCAGCGCGTCCATGACAACGCATGCGCCAAACGAAACCTGCCGAGCCCCGGAGCCCCCGGAGCCTGGCACGGAAAAAACCAGAGGATCCTCCGGCTTGCCTTTCGGCTCGCCAGCGATCTTGGTCCGAAAATGTCCTCTGCTTTTGGACGGCAGCGTTTAGGACCAAAGCGCCGCGACGGCGCAGAAACGGCCTACCACCTACCGTGAGAGTGGCGTTCCTATATACATTTGCGGATTCCCGGTCAACACCTTGTGGCGATTGGATCGAAAGAAGTGATGCCGGTATTCGTCCGATCAAGGTTTTCAGGGGACTTTTCGTAAGCCCACAGGCGCATCCGCAGTCCGACGTTTATCATAGGAATGTCGCTTTTGCCGCCCATTTCTGGCGGTTTCGGGCTTCACCCACAGCCTGCTCCATCACTCTCGCCGGTGCGCAGGCAAATCCGGTGTCGTGGTTCGAATTTATCGGCACGGAGGGCGAAGATGCCGCCTTTTCTTAACATCTCCGCACTCGGCAACTTCAAGGGATCGAGCCTCTCGGGGCCTAATCTCTGGCAGTCGGCGCTGCTGATCACGGGATTCGTGTTGCTGATTGCGATTCCGACGATTTTGCTTTGGGGCGCCATGGGCGCTTTGGCCGCGCTGCTCCTGATCGCGGTGGTTTGCCCGCTGGCCGCCCGCTTCCCGCCGGAAGCGCTCATGCGGCTTTACCAGGCGACCCGCGTCCCGCGCGACGACAGCCAGCTCTCAAGCCTGGTCGACGTACTGGCATACCGCGCTGAATTGCCCGCGCGTCCTGAGCTTTATGTCGTTCCGAGCCTGACGCTCAATGCTTTTGCGGCCGGGTCTCGCAACCATTCCGCGATCGCGGTTACCGAAGGGTTACTGAGGCGGCTTTCGCTCCCGGAAACGGCGGGCGTTCTCGCCCACGAGATGGCTCACATCCGCAATAACGATCTCCTGGTCATGGGCCTTGCGGACGTGATGACCCGGGTTTTGCAGTTCTTGAGCTATGCCGCACTCGGGCTCGCTCTGTTCAACGTTTTCGCGATCGTGCGCGACGAAGAGACCATATCCTGGTGGGCGGTGCTGCTGCTTTATCTGGCGCCGGCGCTGTCGAGCCTGCTGCAGCTCGGGCTGTCGCGGGCGCGCGAATTCAAGGCGGATGCTGATGCGGCGGCCCTCACGGGCGATGCTGCCTCACTTGCTTCGGCGCTGCGCCACCTCGAAACCCATACGGGCCATTTCTGGGAAGATCTGATGTTTCCGGTTCCTGCCCGGCGGGTGCCGAATCCGTCGCTTCTGCGGTCGCATCCCGATACCGAGGATCGCGTTCACCGCCTTATGGCACTCGCAAGTGCGGCGCCTCAAGCCGAAGCGCCCGGGCACACGCCGCTTGTGATCGTCGAGCAGCCGATGTTTTCGCTCGTCGGCTACGGTCCGGGCGACATGCGGCCCCGTTACCGATGGCCCGGCCTCTGGTTCTGAGCCGCGAGCCGTGTTTTCGGCCGGGGATGTGACGGCCGAGGCCATTGCGGGCCAGGGCTTTTATGCGTATCAGCGCCAGCATGGACAGCATGAATAGCGCCCCCCCGCCGCCACCTCGCTCGACGCTTAAGCTCGAAGCGATTCCCGATCTCGTGCAGCGTATGCGCGCCGGCGAGCGCCGTGCGATTGCGGCCGCGGTGACGGAGCTCGAAAAGCTCTCCACGAGCGCGCCACCGCTGCTCGAAGCTCTCCAGCCCCATCTTGGCAAAGCGCTCGTGGTCGGCTTCACAGGGCCGCCAGGGGCCGGCAAATCCACTCTCGTCAACGCCGTGATCGCCCACGTGCGCTCGCTCGGCGGCACGGTCGGCGTGATCGCCGTCGATCCTTCGAGCCCGATCTCGGGCGGCGCCATTCTCGGTGACCGCATCCGCATGACGGCCGCGCTCGACGACGACGGCGTGTTCGTGCGCTCGCTTGCGAGCCGCGGTTATCTCGGCGGTCTTTCGCCGGCTGCCGTTCGCGTGATCGATGCGCTCGATGCGGCCGGCTTCGATCTCGTGCTGCTCGAAACCGTCGGCACCGGACAAAGCGAAATGGACGTCGCGGAAGTGGCCGACGTGCGCGTCGTCATCTCGGCGCCGGGCCTCGGCGACGACATCCAGGCGATGAAGTCGGGGCTGCTCGAGATTGCCGATATTCTCGTCGTCAACAAGGGCGACCGCGAAGGCGCGGAGCTGACGCTGCAGCAGTTGCTCGGCGCGCTCTCGATCCGCTCTATGCGGTCCCACATCCCGGTACTCAAGACGACGGCGACCACCGGCGAAGGCGTACCCGAGCTTTATTCGGCAATGCGCGAAGTCGGCAACAAAGGCGAAACCGGCCCGATGAGCCGGCGGCGGCGGCGCGCCCGCTATCTGATCGCGCGGGCTGCGGCCGACATCGTGGCACATCGCGTCAAGCAGGGAAGCGGCGCCGAGATCGACGGGCTTGCCGACGAAGTGCTGTCCGGTCGCGTCAGCCCCGATGCGGCAGCGCGGAAGCTGCTCGGGAAGTAGAGATTATGGCGGCGGGCAACAGGCATCGGGCAGGTTTGAATTAACGTCCTGTCTGTGCCCGCTGGCACTTATTCGAGCCAGGCGCGAAGCAGCCAGCCGATCAAGAACATCAGCCCCATCCCGACGCCGAACACGGCCGTCCGATGGCGCTTGAAGAGGCTCGCCAACGCAGCCGGATGCACGATCCGTTGCGTCGTCGCGACGCCCTCGTCGCGATACGTCCCCATCAGACCATAGATTTCAGGCTTCAGGATGCGTGTCGGTGCTTCGTCCGCGGCCGTTATATCTTCGGAGACCTTGAGCACGATGACGGTGGTGTTGTCCTGGTCGGGCAAGCTCTTTGCGACCACAGCCGCGATCAAGCCGTCAGCCATCGTTTCCGGCGTGGCGTCGCGGTTCGCGTAGACGATGTCGCTGATCTCGTCGCCTTCGAGCGTGCCGATACCATCGCTCGCCAGGATGATCCAATCTCCTGGCGCGATGCGGTAGGGCTCGTTTCGGAGATCGACAATCTCGAGCGATTTACCGGTCAGCGCCGAGCGCAGCGCGTTGCGATAGGGATTGTTCTCTGCCTCGACCGGCGAAATCTTGTTGCGGCGTGCCTGATCGTCGAGAAAGGCGCCAAGCGAGTGGTCCGCGTTGAGACGCAGCACCTGAGGGGCGCGAAACAACAGAAGCAGCGAATCCCCGACGCTAACCCAGCGCAGGCCGGTGCGGTCGATCCAGGCGGCGACCAGCGTGCATCCCATTCCGCGCAGCTTGGCATTTTCGGCGACGTGAGCGGCGATCGCGGCGTTTCCTGCGTTGAGCGCCGATTTCAAACGCTCGCTCGCGCCGCTTTCGGCGTGGGTGAAACAATTGACGAAGGTTTCGCAGGCGAGCTTGCCCGCGACCTCGCCGCCGGCATGTCCCCCCATCCCATCGGCGACCACCGCAAGCAGGCCCTCTCCGCTTCTGGTGGCGGTTTGGGCGCCGGACGGCCAGATCTCGAACGCGTCCTCTTGCTTGGCACGCGTGCCGATCGTGGCTCGGGCAGCGCCTGCCACGAGCCATGTCATGCGTCTTCGACCTCGCTCGTCCAGTCGAAGTCCGGACCGCAGCAGGCCACGAAGCGGAACGTCGTGTTGCCGATGCGGAAGGTGTCGTTGGAATTCAGAACGGTGGGCGCCAGCACCGGCTTGCCACCCAGACGAACCAGGTTCGATTTGCCGCCGTGCTGAAGGTAGAACGTGCGCGTCTCGTCGTCGTAGGTGATGAATGCGTGCTCTTCGCGCGAGATCGCTTCATCGCCGAAGTCGAGGCGGATGCGCTGATCCGCACCCCGCCCAACCGAGTTCATGCCGACATAGACGGGCCGGAAATCGCCACGCCCAGGACCTTTGACGATCACGATCCATCCCGCAACCGGATCCTGGATGTCGACAGTCCCCTCGCGCACGTATTGGGTCCGCGCGGGTTGCGCCTTGAGCGGCGGCGGGCGAGAGGCTGGCGCGGCTTGCCCCTGGTTACCGACGAGGCGCGTGGTTCCGATCACCGATCCAGCGCGCGGCGGGGTTGCGCCGTGGGGACCGGTTGCGGCGCCTTCGGGCACGTCCGGTCGCATGATCAGGCGCGTTTTCTTGTTGCCGTCGGATTCGCTGTCGTCGTCATCCGGATAACGCGGATCGTTGCTCATCGTCAGGTCTCCATGAACCCCCAAGCAGCCCGGATTTCCTGTCCGATGTTCTCGGTCCGGGCGATCCCGCTTCCTGGTCTTGCCAAATCTTCTACGACGAACGGACGCCCGCGCGCTCGGAAAATGCGCGCTATCGTTTTCACGCCAAAAACTCCTGCTCCGCCCGGAAGCGCAGCCGGACCTCGCCAAGCTCCACCGTGTCGCCGTCGTTCAGCTCACGCGATGTGTATTTGGTCTTGTTAACGACGACGCCGTTGCCCCCGCCAAGGTCAGTGATCACGAAGCGGCGGGTTTCAGCGTTGTAATGCAGCACGGCATGGCGCCGCGAGATCGAGTCGTTCAGGAGGCAGATGTCGTTGTCCCGATGGCGGCCGACGCGGACGTTGGTCGTGCGTAAAGGATGGCGCGCGGCGTCGCCGTCGAGCATCTCGAGCCAGCCATACACAGCCGGTGCACCATCGGCGCCGCGCAGGAGCTGGCTCTCGCCTCCATCCTGATCGACCGTCTTGGCGTTCTCCTCTACGGCCCGCCCCTCGCTCACCGGTTCGGCAGCGGCATATTCCACGACGCCGGGCCGATAGATCGCATAGCCGGCGGCGCCTAAACCGAGGAGCAGCGCCAGAACCGCGACGAGCACCGCGTTGTCGGCAATCCAATCGACAACCCCTTCCGAGGATGCGCTTTCCGGCGGTGACGAACCGGAGTTGCGCTCGGAAGGCGGCTGGAAGAGTTGCTGCGGGGGAGCCGGGACCTCGACTGTCTCCTGGGCTTTGAGCGCCGTGCCGTCGGCGAGACTGGCGGCAATCTCCACGGTCTGAGCGCCTGCCGGCCCCGTGAGTGCCGCCGTCAGCTGTCCGCCGTTCTCCAGGACCTCGGTGACGAAGCGGCTCGTGACGACGTCCTTGGTCAGGTCCTTGGCGGGGCCTTGTTTGATCTCGGTTGCATAACCTCCGGTTTCCTCGGCGAGCCGCGAGAGCGTCTGAAACTTGGGGCGGTCGGTGCGGTCGTCGTAGTAGCCGAGAACGTGGATCGTAATGCCGGCATCGCGAGCGGCCTTCACCACCTGTTCGTGGCTGTAGCTGGTGTCATTGGAGGTGCCGTCGGCCAGGATGACGAGGTTTTTGCGGTCGCCGGGCTCTTTGACGAGGGCATCGATGGCCTGCAACACGACCTTGTAGAGTTGTATGGTTCCGGGAGCGGGCTTTACCGAGATCATCTGGCGGACGAACTCGTTTTTCGAGGCGCCGGAATCGGAAATCAGGGCCAGATCATTGGCGAACGTGTAGGCCGTGAAGCGGCGTTTGCCTTCACGCCGATCGGTGAAGCTCACGACCGCGTCGCCCATTTGGGCGAGCGTCGCACGCCGGGCGTTGGGCAGAAGCTGGATCAAATAGGCAGTGGTGGCACCCTGAACCGCCGGATCGAACGCCTCGAACTTGGTTTCGAGTTCGCCGTCTTGGCCCTTGAGGGTCGCGGTGACGCCGTTAAAGGCCGCAAACCCATCGGCGCGGACCTCACAGGTGAGGCGCGGGGTATTCGCGGAGCCACCGGCTGCCGCCTCGACAGGCTGGCACTTGGTCACGAGCTTCGTCTGGGCGGCGCCTGCGCCAAATGATCCCATCACGGAGAGTAACAAGCCGAGTGCCATAACCGCTTCGCGCTGCCTCGCTAGGCGCCGCATGCTTGCGTCTCCAGGTGTCATCGTAATTGGATAGAGGAATTCATCTTACGCTGACGATGTTGGGGGTTCAACATCGCCCAACCCTCACATCACAGCGCGCAATGAGCTATCGTCAGCCGCCCTCTCGGGAAGGGTCAAGAGTACCACTTTCCGGTAGAAGTCGAATGGGGCATTGTAAGAAGCGGATCATCGAAGCAGTCCGTTGTGGCTGTCCGCGCTTGGAGGGCGCCGATCTATGGAGGGTCAGAACGAGACCGTGCTGGCACCCGGCACGCGGATCGACCAGTACTTGATCACCGGACTTCTCGGCCGCGGCGGTTTCGGAATTACCTATCTGATCCACGACGAGATGCTGAACAAGGAGTTCGCTCTCAAGGAGTTCTTTCCCGAAGACCTTGTCCGGCGCGACGGCCTCGGCCTCAAGTTTCTCGCACGCGCGAACTCGGAGTCCGATTATCGTTGGGGCCTCAAGAAGTTCTTCGACGAAGCCCGCCTGCTCGCCCAGTTCAACCACCCCAACATCATCGGCGTTCGGCGCGTGTTCGAGGCGAACGACACCGCCTATATGGTGCTCGATCTCGTCAAAGGCATGACGTTCGAGCGGTGGCTACGCGGCCTTAACAGCCTGCCGACCCAGGACGAACTCGACCTCGTGGCCGGCCCGCTGTTGAGCGCGCTCGAACTTGTCCACGAGAACCGCAGCTGGCACCTCGATATCTCACCTGAGAACATCATGGTGCGGGCCGCGGACGGCGCACCGCTTCTGCTCGATTTCGGCGCCTCGCGCTTCGAGATCAAACAGCATTCGCAGCTGGTTTCCGCCCTGGTGTTCAAGAGCGGTTATTCGGCGCCCGAGCAATACACCTCGAACGCCGACCGCTACGGCCCATGGACCGACATCTACGCGTTCGCCGCGACGCTCTACCGAGCCGTCACGGGCGCGCGACCGCTCGAAGCCACGTCGCGGCAACTGTCGGACGATCTGGTTCCGGCCGCCAAGGCTGCGGCGGGGAAATTCCGCAAAAGCTTTCTCGAAGCCATCGACGCGGCGCTCAAGCTGCCGCCCGGCGCCCGGCCGCAGTCGGTGCGCGAGTGGCGCCCGCTGCTGCTCGAAGGCAGCCGCGTCGTCTCGGCGGATCCGCAGACCGAATCCCGGCGCACACATGCCTCCCCGCATCCGAGCGTGACCGGGCGCAAGCTGAACCCTACGCGCCTGATCACGACGACGCTCTCCAAGATCGGAAGCGCGCACAAAAGCCGGATGGCGCTCTACGGCGGGCTGGCGGCCGGCGTGCTGGCGCTCGTGGGCGGAGGCGCCGTGATCGTTGCCGGCGTCAACAAGGGGCCGTTCGCCGAGTGCGGCGGGATGTTTTCCGGTGCGGACTGCTGGGGCGCCGTAGTCGATCATGGTGGAAACATCTTTGCTCGTGTCGAAGAGCGCACGAAGGAGACGGCCGAAAAGGCAGCGCTCAAGAAATGCACCGACAAGTTCGGCGAGAAGGGCTGCACAGTGATCGCCACCATTTCCAAGCAGGAATGCTGGGCGCTGGCCGAGATGCCGGCAGATCCAACGCGCTGGAAGGCGGCGACCGGCCAGTCGATCCAGCTCGCGGAAACCAACGCCCGCTGGGACTGCGAGCGGACTTACGGCGTGTGCCAGATGGCGCTGACTTTCTGTGCGGACGGCACCAAAGTCAGATGAAGTCAGGAGGCGCGGCGGCCGGAATCGAGCCACCTCGATCTTTGACTATCTCAGCGTAGCCAATGGAGCGCCAGCTACCTTATTCCCAACTATTCGCGGAAGCGGTTGGTGATCGGGTAGCGGCGATCGCGGCCGAAGTTGCGGCTCGAAATCTTCACGCCGGGCGCGGCCTGGCGACGTTTGTACTCCGCGAGATAGAGCAGCCGTTCGACCTTCCTCACCACGTCCTCTGGATGGCCTCGCGCGATGACATCCGCAACCGGCATTTCGCGCTCGACGAGGCAGGCAAGAATGTCGTCGAGCACGTCATACGGCGGCAAGCTGTCCTGGTCGGTCTGGTTCTCACGCAGCTCCGCTGTCGGCGGGCGCGTGATGATGCTATCGGGAATGACCTCTCCGGTGGGACCGAGGCCGCCCTTCGGCACGTGTGCGTTGCGCCAGCGGGCGAGACGATAGACCTCGAGCTTGTAAAGGTCTTTCACGGGGTTGAAGCCGCCGTTCATGTCGCCGTAAAGCGTCGCGTAGCCGACGCTCATCTCGCTCTTGTTGCCGGTGGTCAGCACCATGGCGCCGAACTTGTTCGAGATCGCCATCACGATGACACCGCGCGCACGACTTTGAATGTTCTCTTCGGCGATGTCGGGAGCGCGGCCTTCGAACAGTCCGGCGAGCGCCGCGGAAAAGCCGCTGACGGCCGGTTCGATCGGCACCGTGTCGAGACGAATGCCCAGCGCTTTGGCGCAGGCTTCGGCATCGGCAATGCTCTGCCCGGATGTATAGCGATAGGGCATCATGATGGCGTGGACACGCTCGGCGCCCAGCGCATCGACGGCCATCGCAGCGACGAGCGCGCTATCTACGCCGCCCGACAGACCGAGCACGACGCCCGGGAAACGGTTTTTCTCGACGTAGTCGCGCAGCCCCAAAACACAGGCGTGGTAGGCCGCGGCATCGCCTTCGGTCAGTCGATGAATAGGGCCGCTCGTGCATTGCCAGCCCGCGTCTGTTCGCGTCCATTCGGTGAGCGCGACGTGCTCCTCCCAGGCCGGAAACTGACAGGCAAGACGGTGGTCCGCATTCACCACGAAAGAAGCGCCATCGAACACGAGCTCATCCTGGCCACCAACCTGATTGACGTAGGCAAGCGGCAAACCGGTCTCGGTGACGCGAGCCAGCGCGACATTCAGGCGAACGTCCGGCTTCTTCCAGTCGAACGGCGAACCGTTGGGCACGAGCAGGATTTCGGTACCACACTCGGCGAGGCATTCCGTCACTTCGTCCTTCCAGATATCCTCGCAGATCGGGACACCGATTCGGACGCCGCGGAAGCTGATCGGGCCCGGCAAGGCACCGGCCGTGAAGACACGCTTCTCGTCGAACACACCATAATTGGGCAGATCGACCTTGTGGCGTACGGCGGCAACCTCGCCGTCAGCCAGCAGCAGCACCGCGTTGTAGATCGCGCCGTTCTCCGGCCAGACCGTGCCGACCAGAACCGCGGGGCCAGGACCCAGCGTGCGCGCGAGCGCTTCGGCGCGTGCGCGGGCCGCGTTGTGAAAGGCGGGCTTCAGAACCAGATCCTCCGACGGATAGCCAGTCAGGAACAGCTCCGGAAAGACGATGAGATCCGCGCCCTCGGCAGCGGCCTTGGCCCGGGCTTCGATCAGCTTTTTTTCGTTGCCCGCCAGATCACCCACGATCGGGTTCAACTGGGCCAGCGCAATTCGGAGGGAGGACGGCGGGTTGGATGTGCTCATGCCGCCAAGATTTAGGGGGAGAGGCGCGTTCGGTCCAGGGCTGATCAGCAGGGCAGCATGTTGTGGTGAAGGGCGTAAGAAAGCATGGCATGGCGCAGGCCCGGCCCGCCCTGGATCTGCCGGTCGCCGCCGATGTTGAGCACCTGGGGACCGCCATCCAGGGCGTAGAAGGCGTCGGTCAAGCCCGACAGCTGCTCGTCCCAGTCGGTCCAGCCGTCGTGATTGTGGAAATGGGCCTCGCGGCGTTGCCCGGTATTGCGCAGATAGGTGTGGCCGAACATCTCGATGCCGCGCTTGATCAGCGCCGCCTGTCGCTCCAACCCGATCTCGATCAGGGCGTCGTGGACATCGGGAGCGATGGCTCCTTCACCGTTGTAGAAAAACTGGTGCACGCCGCCGTTCTCGAACTCGTAGTTGAAAGCGGCGAGTAGCAGAAGAGTGCGCTGCTCCTTGGTCAGGCTCGCGAGCCTCTGCTGCACCTCGGCGTAGGGCTTCCAGAAATCGACCGGCGCCAGAAGCGATTGGGTCAGGTGCTCGAAGCGATCCATGTCGCTGAGCTTCATGCGCGCCGCCTCGATGCTCTTCCAAAGTGCGGGCGTGCGGTTGACGTAACCGACGATGATCCCGGTCCAATCCTGGCGCGTGCCGAATTGTTTGCTGAGCGCCAACAGGCGATGGTCGAACGCGTTGAGGTCCTGGTTCGGCGTGGCGTAGCCGAAGTGCTGTTCGCGGCGCTCGTCGTCGACGGGGTAGGTTTGGCCAAACAGAGCCATGGCTTGTTCAAAAATGCGATGCTGTTCCGCGAAACCCGCGGCCTCGAGCGCATCCCGCACGGCGGGCGCGTTGCGGCCGGACTTGAGATAAAAGTAGGTGTGTAGGCCGTCTCTTCCGAGGCCATCCCAAAGTGTGTGCAGCAGCGCCAACGTCCGCCTCTCGGGATCGAGCACCTCAAGAGATTTCAAGAATTTTTCTGGCGGATCCAGACTATCGCGCACTGAATAGCGGCCGATCTCGTTCTGGATCAGCTGCCACAGCGGTATCTCCGTCAAACTTGTGAGCCCCTCGTTGGAAAAGGGTGTCGGCGTGGCGTGCAAGCGGCAGCCGTTGTTGGTCACGTCCGGCTGCCAGGACGGAATGACGACGTTACGGTCTTCAAGGCGCTCCTCCTTCTTGGCGGGCGGTGCGCCGCTGTCGTTCTGGACAGCACGCGCGGATGCGTTCGCCAGAGTAACGGCGATGGCGGCGAGGCCCGCCGCTGCGATACGAATGTGTTTGCGCTTCACCTTCGATCCCTTCTCCGCGTCCGTGCGCCGAGTTTGATAGCGGATGTGGGCCGATCGCACCTGTTCCCGCCGGCATAGCGGCGTTGGCCGAGCCTCCTGATCCCGGCTTGCCGCGCCGAAACTGCATGTCTCCTGCCTGTTCTTTGGTCGCCTCCAGGGTGGATCTTCGCCAGGGCAGCCTTTATCAGTATGGCGCCTTTCGGTTGACGCGGGTTTTTCCTCCCCATGCTCTCCATCCTCTCGATCATCGCACCGATCTTTGCGCTCATCGCGAGCGGCTATGCCGCGCGCAAGATCGGGGTCATGGGACAACCGGCCGTGGCGGAGCTCAACCGCTTCGTCGTCTACCTCGCGCTGCCGGCGCTGCTGTTCGATGTCATGGCCCACGCGAGCTGGAGCGATCTTGCGCAACCCGGCTTCATCGGCGCTTTCGGCCTTGCGTGTGGGCTGGTGTTCTACGCGACCGTCGGATCGAGCCTGATCGCGGGGCGGCCGCTCGCTTCGGCGAGCATCGAAGGTTTACTCGGTTCCTACGCCAATACCGCCTACATCGGCTTTCCGGTGCTGCTGATGGTGTTCGGCAAGGAGAGCCTGGTGCCGATCACCATCGCGTCCGTTCTGACAGTGTGCGTGCTGTTCGCGTCCGCCATCGTGCTGATCGAAATCGGCAGTCAAAGCGAGCGGCGCCCGCTGCGGCTTGCGCTCAAGGTTGCAGGCTCGCTCACCCGCAACCCGCTGTTGATCGCGCCCGTGCTGGGCGTTGCATACGGTGCGACAGGCCTGGGTCTTCCGGCCGCGGCCGATACGTTCCTGAGGCTGCTCGGCGGGGCGGCAAGTCCGCTCGCCCTCGTTGTGATCGGGCTTTTTCTGGCCGAGCCACGTGCCATCGCCCGGGCCGATGCGCGCACATCTGTCGCAATCGCTACGGTCAAGCTGCTGGTGCATCCGGCGCTAACCTGGGCGCTTGCAATCGCCCTTTCCGTTCCGCCGCGGCTCACCGCCATGGCGGTGCTGCTCGCGGCCCTGCCGACCGGCACCGGGCCGTTCATGCTGGCCGAATACTATCGGCTGCCGGCCGTGGTGACCTCGGCGGTCATTCTGATTTCCACGATCGGCGCGCTGCTGACCCTGCCGCTCCTGATGCTGGCCACCGGCTACTCGGGTGTCGGGCTTGCCCCTTAGCCCCCTTCGTCAAGGTAAATGGGCGGAATCAGGTACGACCAAATGACAGGGGCCTCACGCCCGTAGCCCCCTTGTGCCTCGGAGCGCCTTGGGGCACAGCTTCTCTTCAAAATTCAAGCCTAGGAATGCCGTCACATGCGCATCGACGCGATATCGATCGGGAAAAACCCTCCGCACGACATCAATGTCATTATCGAAGTGTCGGTGGGTGGCGAGCCAATCAAATACGAGATGGACAAGGCGTCCGGCACTCTGGTCGTCGACCGCTTCCTCTACACGCCGATGCGCTATCCGGGGAACTACGGGTTTGTCCCGCATACGCTGTCGGACGATGGCGACCCGATCGACGTTCTGGTTTGCAACACGCGTATGATCGTGCCGGGGGCGGTGATCAACTGCCGTCCGGTGGGCGTGCTCATCATGGAGGACGAGGGCGGCGGCGACGAAAAGATCATCGCGGTGCCGTCGACCAAGGTCTCCCGCCGCTACGAGAAGATCGCGAACTACTCGGATCTGCCGTCGATCTCCGTGCAGCAGATCGAGCACTTCTTCTCCCACTACAAGGATCTGGAACCTGGAAAGTGGGCGAAGATCCATCACTGGGGCGATGCCGCCGAAGCGCAGCAGCGCATCGTTGAGGCGATCGAGCGGGCTAAGAATAAAGAGGCTTAGAGAAGGCCTGCGGGGCACCATCCGTGCCCCCGCTCTATCTTTAACGCTGCATTCCGCAACCCTGCTCTAATTAACCTTTTCCGCGACCGACGTGTTGGTGGGGATGGAGGCGGCCCGGTCGTAGGCCGTCTTGACGAAAGCATCGCCGGTCTTGGTGATCTTCGTGGTCCAACCCGTGTCCCACTCGATCACGGCCGATTGATTTTCCTCGGTCCAGGTGCCTGTCATGCCCTCGCCGGCCCGATCCGCTTCCGCCGTGCCTGACGGGAACAGCGTAATCTCAAACGCATTGCCTTCGGTGTCCTGCACCTTCCAGGTTCCGGAAAACTGGCTTTCGGCCAAATCATGCTCATTGGCCGAGACCAGCGAGAGAAAGTTGGAGAGCATCGCGCTCCCCTGACGGCTCAGGCTTGTCATATCGTCCTCCGCTGTCTTGCCCGCGCGGCCAAGCGCTTTGTGCGCGGCCCTTGCTCAGCAGAGAAAACGTCCTGCGGCAGTGACAGTTCCGAAGCTCTTTTCAGACCCTAATATCAATGAAATAGCCGCCGGCCGATGAGTTCGACCGACGGCTTTCAACTTGCCGGACCCGTGAGCGACTCCGGGCTCTTGCTATCCGAAAGCGACCTCCGGACTTTTATTATCCGAAAGCGACCTCCGGTCGCGCAGGCGCCGCGTGCGTCTCGCGCTCGAGCTTCATGCGCTCGGCGACCAGGAAAGCCAGCTCCAGCGACTGATCGGCGTTGAGACGCGGATCGCACAGCGTGTGGTAACGATCCATGAGATCGGTCTCGGCGATCGCCGCGGCCCCGCCGGTGCACTCGGTCACGTTCTGGCCGGTCATCTCCACATGGATGCCGCCCGCGTGCGAGCCTTCGGCGCGATGCACGTCGAAGAAGGCCTCGACCTCCTTCAGGATGCGGTCGAAGGGGCGCGTCTTGTAGCCGTTGGCAGCGCTGATCGTGTTGCCGTGCATCGGATCACACGACCAGACGACCGTGCGCCCGGCCTTCTTCACGGCGCGGATCAGCTTCGGCAGGTGCTGGCCGACCTTCTCGTGCCCGAAACGGCAGATCAGCGTCAGGCGACCGGGCTCGTCCTTGGGGTTCAAGGTGTCGATCAGGCGCAACAAGCCATCAGCGTCCAGCGACGGTCCGCACTTGATACCGATCGGATTCTTGACGCCGCGGCAAAACTCCAGGTGCGCATGATCCGGCTGGCGCGTGCGATCGCCGATCCAGAGCATGTGACCGCTCGTGGCGTACCAATCGCCGCTCGTCGAATCGAGACGCGTCAGAGCCTGCTCATAGCCGAGAAGCAGCGCTTCGTGGCTGGTGTAGAAGCTCGTTGCGCGCAGCTGCGGCGTGTTCTCGCTGGTGATGCCGCACGCACGCATGAAGCCCAAGGTCTCGGCGATGCGATCGGCGAGCTCCTGGTAGCGGTGGCCCTGGGGGCTGTCCTTGACGAAGCCCATGTTCCATTGATGCACGCGCTCGAGGTCGGCATAACCGCCGGTCGCGAACGCGCGGATCAGGTTCAGCGTTGCCGCCGACTGCCGGTAAGCCTCGAGCTGGCGCTGCGGATCGGGAATGCGCGCCTCGGGCGTGAAATCGGTGCCGTTGATGATGTCACCGCGATAGCTCGGAAGCTCGACGCCGTCCTTCTTCTCCATCGGCGAAGAACGCGGCTTGGCGAACTGGCCCGCAATGCGGCCAACCTTCACGACCGGGCTGCCGCCCGCGTACGTCAAGACGACCGCCATCTGCAGGAAGACGCGGAAGAAGTCGCGGATGTTATCGGCGCGGTGCTCGAGGAAGCTTTCGGCGCAATCGCCACCCTGCAGCAGGAAGCCTTCGCCGAGCGCGACCGCTCCCAGCGCCTTTTTCAGCTCACGCGCCTCACCTGCAAAAACCAGCGGCGGGAACGTCGCAAGGCGGCCCTCGACATCCGCGAGTGCTTTGGCATCGGGATAATCAGGGACTTGGACGATCGGAAGCGAGCGCCAGCTTTCCGGGGACCAGGTTGCGGCCATTGACGTTTACCTTCTCCACCCGCTGCAAGTCGGCCTGCAGCGGCCTTTTCTGCTTCGTCTCAGCGCCATTCCGGGGCGGGCAAACCGCCGCGTCCTGGACGCCTCTCAATTTTAACTGGGCTTATAGGGCAAGTATTTCCCAATGGCCAGCAGGCAGGATCCTCGGTCGCGCTTCTTGGTCTGCTGGGGGCCATCGAACCGTTAAATAAGAAGAAGGCGGCCGGTTTCCCAGCCGCCTTCTTCAATTCGTTTCGCGTTTGCGAGTTACGGTCTATTCGGCAACGCGGCGGCGGCGGCGAGCCGGCCCGCCAGCCTCGGATCCCGGAGAAGCGAGCGACTTGTCGCCCTCCGAGCGTGCCTTCTCCTTGCTGATCAGCTCGTCGCGCTTGGCGGCGATCCGGCGCAGGCCGCGCAGCATACCGCCGGTGCCGGCCGGGATCAGACGTCCGACGATCACGTTCTCCTTCAGGCCCTCGAGCGTGTCCGACTTGCCGATGACGGCGGCGTCGGTCAGCACGCGGGTGGTCTCCTGGAACGAAGCCGCGGAGATGAACGAACGGGTCTGCAGCGAGGCCTTCGTGATGCCGAGCAGAACCGGTGTCGCGGAGGCCGGGCGCTTGCCGGCCTTCTCGATCTTGGCGTTCTCCTCGTCGAACTCGATGCGATCGACCTGCTCACCCTTGATGAAGCCGGTATCGCCCACCTCGGTGATCTCGACCTTCTGCAGCATCTGACGAACGATGACCTCAATGTGCTTGTCGTTGATGGTCACGCCCTGCAGACGGTAGACGTCCTGGATCTCGTTGATCAGGTAGTTGGCGAGCTCCTCGACGCCCTTGATGGCGAGGATGTCGTGCGGCGCGGGGTTGCCGTCGTAGATGTAATCGCCACGTTCCAAGTGGTCGCCGGGCTGAACGGCCAGGCTCTTGCCACGCGGGATCAGATACTCGACCGGCTCCAGCGCTTCATCATCGGGCTTGATGGTGATGCGCTGCTTGTTCTTGTAGTCCTTGCCGAACTCGACGGTGCCCGAGATCTCGGCAATGATGGCGTGGTCCTTCGGACGACGCGCTTCGAACAGCTCGGCCACGCGCGGCAGACCGCCCGTGATGTCGCTCTGCTTGGCGGACGCGAGAGGAATACGCGCGATCACGTCACCGGCCTTGACCTCCTGACCGGGCTCGACCGACAGAATGGCCTCGACCGTCAGCAGGTAGCGGGCGTCGCCGCCACGAGCCACCTTGATGTGCTTGCCCTTGGCGTCCTTGACGACGATCGCGGGCTTCAGCTCGGCGCCGCGTGGCGTTGCGCGCCAGTCGACGATGACGCGGTTGGTGGTGCCCTTCACTTCGTCGGTCTGCTCGCGGACGGAGATGCCCTCGATCAGATCCTCGAACTCCACCTTGCCGGAGGCTTCGGTGATGATCGGACGGGTGTAGGGGTCCCACTGAGCGAGCTTGGTGCCGCGCTTCACGTCGTCGCCTTCATCGACGTGGAGACGGGCGCCGTACTGCACCTTGTGGGTCGACAGCTCCTTGCCCGACTGGTCGACGATGACGATCGACATCGTGCGGGACATCGAAATCAGGCGACCCTGACCGTCCTTCACGATGGCGCGGTTCTTGATCTTCACCTTGCCGTTGAAGTTGCTCTCGATGAAGGACGAGTCGACGACGTTCGCCGTTCCGCCGATGTGGAATGTACGCATCGTCAGCTGCGTGCCCGGCTCGCCGATCGACTGAGCCGCGATGACGCCGACCGCCTCGCCGATGTTGACGGGCGTTCCGCGTGCGAGGTCGCGGCCGTAGCACTTGCCGCACACACCGGTGATGGTCTCGCAGGTCAGCACCGAGCGGATGCGGACTTCCTGGATCTGCGCCTTCTCGATCGCTTCGGAGTGACGCTCCTCGATGAGATCGCCGGTCTTGACGATAACGGTCTCCTCGCCGTCCGGACCGGTGCCGACGATATCCTCGGCCGCGGTACGGCCGAGAACGCGGGCACCGAGCGAGACGATGACCTGACCGGCATCGACGACCGCCTGCACCTTGATGCCGCGATCGGTTCCGCAATCCTCCTCGGTGATGATGCTGTCCTGAGCGACGTCGACCAGACGGCGCGTCAGGTAGCCCGAGTTGGCGGTCTTCAAGGCGGTGTCGGCGAGACCCTTACGGGCGCCGTGGGTCGAGTTGAAGTACTCGAGAACCGAGAGGCCTTCCTTGAAGTTCGAGATGATCGGCGTCTCGATGATCTCGCCCGAGGGCTTGGTCATGAGGCCGCGCATACCGGCGAGCTGCTTCATCTGCGCGGGCGAACCACGCGCACCGGAGTGGCTCATCATGTAGACGGAGTTGATCGGCTTTTCACGGCCGACCTTGTCCTTATGGACGGCCGAGATGCGATCCATCATCTCCTTGGCGATCTGGTCGGTACACTTCGACCAGGCGTCAACGACCTTGTTGTACTTCTCGAGCTGAGTGATGAGGCCATCGTTGTACTGCTGCTCGAACTCGCGGACCATTTCCGCGGTCTCGCCCACGATCTTGGTCTTGGTGTCCGGGATCACCATGTCGTCCTTGCCGAACGAGATGCCGGCCTTGAACGCGTGATGGAAACCGAGCGCCATGATGCGGTCGCAGAAGATCACCGTCTCTTTCTGACCGCAGTTGCGGTAGACGGCATCGATCATGCCCGAGATGGCCTTCTTGGTCAGGAGCTGGTTGACGAGCGCGAACTTCACGCTCGGCTTGCGCGGCAGCACCTCGCCCAGGATCATGCGGCCCGGCGTGGTCTCGACGATGTCGACGACTTCCTCGCCTTCCGCGTTGATCGAGCGGAAACGGCCCTTGATCTTGGCATGGAGCGTGACGGCGCCGGCTTCGAGAGCGTGGCGCACCTCGCCCACCGAGCCGAAGGCCATGCCTTCGCCAGGCTCCTTGTCGCGAATGATCGACAGGTAGTAGAGGCCCAACACGATGTCCTGCGACGGCACGATGATCGGCTGGCCGTTCGCGGGATGCAGAATGTTGTTGGTCGACATCATCAGCACGCGCGCTTCGAGCTGCGCTTCGAGCGACAGCGGCACGTGCACGGCCATCTGGTCGCCGTCGAAGTCAGCGTTGAACGCGGCGCAGACCAGCGGGTGCAGCTGGATCGCCTTGCCTTCGATGAGTTGCGGCTCGAACGCCTGAATGCCGAGGCGATGCAGCGTCGGAGCGCGGTTCAGCATTACGGGATGCTCGCGGATGACCTCGTCGAGGACGTCCCAAACCTCGGGCTTCTCCTTTTCGACGAGCTTCTTCGCCTGCTTCACGGTCGCGGCCTGGCCGAGCGTCTGGAGGCGCGCGTAGATGAACGGCTTGAACAGCTCGAGCGCCATCTTCTTCGGCAGGCCGCACTGGTGCAGCTTGAGTTCCGGGCCGACCACGATGACCGAACGGCCCGAGTAGTCGACGCGCTTGCCCAGCAGGTTCTGGCGGAACCGGCCCTGCTTGCCCTTCAGCATGTCGGCCAGCGACTTCAGAGGCCGCTTGTTGGCGCCGGTGATGACCCGGCCGCGACGGCCGTTGTCGAACAGGGCGTCGACGGCTTCCTGCAGCATCCGCTTCTCGTTGCGGATGATGATGTCGGGCGCGCGAAGCTCGATCAGGCGCTTCAGGCGGTTGTTCCGGTTGATGACCCGGCGATAGAGGTCGTTCAGGTCCGACGTCGCGAAGCGGCCGCCGTCCAGCGGCACCAGCGGACGCAGTTCCGGCGGGATCACCGGCACGACCGACAGCACCATCCACTCGGGCTTGTTGCCGCTCTCGAGGAAGCTCTCGATCAGCTTCAGACGCTTGGACGTCTTCTTGAGCTTCATTTCCGAGGTGGTGGTGAGCAGTTCCTCGCGGAGCTTCTCGGCCTCCTTCGGCAGGTCGATGCCCTTGAGCAGGTTCTGCACCGCCTCGGCGCCGATCTCGGCGGTGAAGCTGTCGTCGCCGAACTCTTCCTGGAAGCGCAGATAGTCGTCTTCCGACAGGAGCTGGTGCAGCTTCAGCGGCGTCAGGCCCGGTTCGGTGACGATGTAGTTCTCGAAGTAGAGCACCCGCTCCACGTCCTTCAGCGCCATGTCGAGCATCATCGAGATGCGGCTCGGCAGGGACTTCAGGAACCAGATGTGGGCGACGGGGCTGGCCAGTTCGATGTGGCCCATCCGCTCGCGCCGGACGCGGGCCAGGGTGACCTCCACGCCGCACTTCTCGCAGATGATGCCCTTGTACTTCATGCGCTTGTACTTGCCGCACAGGCACTCGTAGTCCTTGGTCGGACCGAAGATGCGGGCGCAGAACAGGCCGTCGCGCTCGGGCTTGAACGTGCGGTAGTTGATCGTTTCCGGCTTCTTGATCTCGCCGAAGGACCACGAGCGGATCTTTTCGGGCGAGGCCAGAGCGATGCGGATCTGGTCGAAGGTCGGAGCGGCCTGGACCGGATTGAAGATATTCAGGACTTCCTGGTTCATCGGATATCCAGTTCGTCAGTCATTTCGAAGGCGATGGGGAGGAGCTGACGGCCCCTCCCCTCGCACGGGTCATGTGCGCAGCTGAGGTCCGCCTCAGCTGTTCTCCAGCTCCACGTTCAGGCCGAGCGAGCGCATCTCCTTGACGAGCACGTTGAAGCTCTCGGGGATGCCGGCCTCGAACGTGTCGTCGCCACGGACGATGGACTCGTAGACCTTGGTCCGGCCGGCCACGTCGTCGGACTTCACCGTCAGCATTTCCTGCAGGGTGTAGGCCGCGCCGTAGGCTTCCAGAGCCCACACTTCCATTTCCCCGAAGCGCTGACCGCCGAACTGGGCCTTACCACCCAGCGGCTGTTGCGTGACGAGCGAGTACGGACCGATCGAACGGGCGTGGATCTTGTCGTCGACCAGGTGGTGCAGCTTCAGCATGTAGATGTAGC